>Ga0247728_10005_pt1 | contig 741426 bp, 634 predicted proteins | sample SalenrCarbi39_FD_183048 | JGI IMG/M metagenome (GOLD analysis project Ga0247728, IMG submission 183048) | Saline wetland microbial communities from Lincoln, Nebraska, United States - Carb-i39 | ecosystem: Environmental > Aquatic > Non-marine Saline and Alkaline > Salt marsh | place: USA...
TGGCCATGGACATGAACACGGCTTTCGACCTGGAGGTAAAGCAACATTGCCCGCAGGCCGAAGTGGTGTACGACCTGTTTCACGTCGTCGCGCGCTACGGCCGGGATGTGATCGACCGTATCCGGGTTGACCAGGCCAACCTCCTGCGCGAAGACAAGCCGGCACGAAAGGCGGTCAAGCAAAGCCGCTGGCTGCTGCTGCGCAATCGCAACAACCTGAAGGACGGACAAGCCGTGCAGCTTCAAGAACTACTCGCGGCCAACCAGCCGCTGGCTACGGTCTATGTCCTCAAGGATGCCTTGAAGGATGTCTGGTACGCCCCCAGCGTACGAGAGGGCTGGCGCCGCTGGCGAACCTGGTTGCGGCACGCCCGGGACAGCGGCCTCGCGCCGCTACAGCGATTCGCTCGCAACCTGCGCAAATACGCCCGAGGCATCCTCGCCAGTGCCAACTTCCACATGCATACCAGCGTCCTTGAGGGCGTCAACAACCGCATCAAGGTGATCAAGCGTATGGCCTATGGTTTTCGGGACTCGGAATACTTCTTCCTGAAAATCAAGGCTGCCTTCCCCGGGAAAGCGCGATGAACCTTTTTTTTGCCTTCAGCTTTTCGCCGGAATCGGCAGTAATGCCAGCGGCGCCAGTTCGTCATGCAGGCGGTTGATGCGCTCCAGCAGATCGTTGATCGCACGGCGGTCACGGTCGTTCTGCAGGTCCGTATCCGCTGCGTCGCGCAGTGCCGCCAATTCATCCACGTAGGCCTCCAGCTGGTCGCTGGAGGCCTGCCCGTGCAAGGCAGTCTTCAGGCACTGCATCAGCGCCATGACGATCGCCGGGTCATTGCTGCCATAGGTACGAATCGGGTCGAGGATAAGCATCAACCGTTTTTGCGGGCTCAGCTGCGGGTAGAACAGCCTGGGCTTGCCATTGTCGATGCAGCCCACGTCCAGCGGCGGGACGCCACCCAGGCGACCGAGCAACACGCTGTGCAGATTGAGCACGCGTATCGCCGTGCCCGGGTCGTTGATCGATGGGCTGATGGCCTTTACCGCGATTTCGGTCATCTGCCGCATGCCATAGAAGACGTTGGCGCCGGCGAACTCTTCATCGTGGAAATCGAAGCAGTCGAGTACCTGTCGGGTTCGCCGGGCATCCAGTTCGGCGCTGACCTTGAGCAACGGATGCCCTTCGACCAGAAAGAACCCGGGTTCCACCTGTAGCACTGCCTGCAGATCGTCCGGTCCCAAGAGCTCCCGCAGGCGTTGCTCATTGACTTCGCGCAGATAGCCGGGCGTGACCGCTTCGATGCAGTACCAGTCGCGGTCATCTGGCGCCGCGGTGATCGACCCCAGGCGCTCGCAACGCTGCGCCAGGTTATGGCAGGCGCTGCGGTAGAGCTGGCCGACGATCCAGTCCACCTGGATGGACTGCGAGATGGAACGGATGAATACGACGAACAGGGCCATACAGCCCAGGCCCATCAGTACGGCGAGCAGCACGCCGAACGCAGGCAGGCTATCGGGTTCGTTCTTGTTGATGAAGGCGATCATCAGCAGGAAGAACAGGATGCAGCCCAGGTAGTTGCCGAGGATCAGCTGGTTGCGCCGATCGCTGATCAGCCCGGGCAGCACGCGCGGGGACAGTCGCGAGGCGGCCCCGTTGAGCACGACCATGACCATGGAAAAGCTGAACACGGTCAGCGAAATGATGCTGGTGATGAGCGTGCCGAGGATTTCCCGGGCGTTGTCCGCCTCTGCCAGGCCGGGCGGCAGCATGTTTCGCCAGGCGTGAGCCAGGTCGGTCGTTTCGAAGAGCAGGACGAGACCGCCCAGCATGAAGTAGCCGGCCGGAATCACGGTGGGGTAGAAGACGATGCTCTGGGGGATCCGCTGCAGCTGACGAAACAGGGCATTGCTTGGTGCTGACATGGGGGCTCCGGGCGATGGCTGTTACGAATTGAGACAGCAACCCTCGGCAAATGGCCGCGAAACAGTGTCTATGCTTGGAGAGTGGCCGCTGGTCGCGGCCGCTGCGGTATTCGGCATCGGCTGAAGCAGACGTCTGACAGGCGCGTGGTTGGCGATCCGCACGGGAAGCGTGGATCGATCGGGTGGTGAGGGTTCGCCTGCGAGACAAGGCTGCGACCGGAAAATAACCAGATAACCCGAGGTGACTGCCATGTGTGCTGCGTCCGTGTATCCCGTGTCCCCTGAGGCTGCAAAGCACTCCCTGACCGACGAGGCCGCTTATCGGGCCATGTATCAGCAGTCGGTGATCAACCCTGAAGGATTCTGGCGTGAACAGGCGGCACGGCTGGACTGGATTCGGCCCTTCAGCGAGGTCAAGCGCACCTCCTTCGACGACCATCACGTCGATATCAAGTGGTTTGCCGACGGCACGCTGAACGTGTCGGCCAATTGCCTGGACCGGCACCTGGCCGAGCGCGGCGATCAGGTGGCGATCATCTGGGAGGGGGACGACCCCTCGGAGCACCGCGAGATCACCTACCGCGAGCTCTACCAGGAGGTCTGCAAGTTCGCCAACGCTCTGCGTGGCCAGGATGTGCACCGCGGTGACGTGGTGACCATCTACATGCCGATGATTCCCGAGGCCGCGGTGGCTATGCTGGCCTGCGCGCGCATCGGTGCGATCCACTCGGTGGTGTTCGGCGGCTTCTCGCCGGAGGCATTGGCCGGGCGCATCATCGATGGCAGCTCGAAGGTGGTGATCACTGCCGATCAAGGCATACGTGGCGGCAAGACCATCGCCCTGAAGGAGAACGTCGACGAGGCGCTGACGAACCCGCAGACCCGTTGCGTGCAGAAGATCATCGTGGTGCGCCGCACCGGAGCGAACATCCGCTGGCACCCGCACCGGGATGTCTCCTACGACGACTTGATGCGGGTTGCCGGCGAGGTCTGCGCGCCGAAGGAAATGGGCGCCGAGGAGCCGCTGTTCATTCTCTACACCTCGGGCTCCACCGGGAAACCCAAGGGCGTGCTGCACACCTGCGGCGGCTACCTGCTGTACGCCGCGCTGACCCACGAGCGGGTCTTCGACTACCGCCCCGGCGATATCTACTGGTGCACCGCCGACATCGGCTGGATTACCGGTCATAGCTATCTGATCTACGGCCCACTGGCCAACGGTGCGACGACCCTGATGTACGAAGGCGTGCCGAACTATCCGGACGTTACCCGTATCGCCAGGATCATCGACAAGCACCGGGTCAACATCCTCTACACCGCGCCGACGGCAATCCGCGCGATGATGGCCGAGGGGCCGGCGGCGATGGAGGGTGCCGACGGTTCGAGCCTGCGCCTGCTCGGCACGGTGGGTGAACCGATCAATCCGGAAGCCTGGCACTGGTACTACGAGACGGTCGGTCGGTCGCGCTGCCCGATCGTCGATACCTGGTGGCAGACCGAGACCGGCGGCATCCTCATCAGCCCGTTACCCGGTGCCACGGCGCTCAAGCCCGGCTCGGCGACGCGGCCGCTGTTCGGCGTAGTGCCGGGGCTGGTGGACAATCTCGGCAACCTGCTGGAAGGCCCGGCGGAGGGCAATCTGGTGATTCTCGACTCCTGGCCAGGGCAGATGCGCACCATTTACGGTGACCACGACCGTTTCGTCGATACCTACTTCAAGACCTTCCGCGGCATGTACTTCACCGGCGACGGCGCGCGCCGCGACGAGGACGGTTACTACTGGATCACCGGGCGCGTCGACGATGTGCTCAACGTCTCCGGACACCGCATGGGCACCGCCGAAATCGAGAGCGCCCTGGTGGCGCATGCCAAGGTGGCCGAAGCCGCGGCCGTTGGCGTGCCGCATCCGCTCAAGGGCCAGGCCATCTATGTTTACGTGACTCTGGTTGCTGGTACCGAGCCCAGCGACACGCTGCGCCAGGAGCTGCAGCAGTGGGTCCGGCACGAGATCGGCCCGATCGCTGTGCCGGATACCATCCAATGGGCGCCGGGGCTGCCGAAGACACGGTCCGGCAAGATCATGCGCCGCCTGCTGCGCAAGATCGCCACGGACGACTACGACACCCTGGGCGATACCTCGACGCTGGCCGATCCGGGTGTGGTGGATCAGCTGATTGAGGCCCATGAAGCGGTGAAGTGGTGCTGAACTCGCGGGCGTCCTGCGAGCGGTCTACGAGGCGGCCGGAATGCCGTTACGGCTCCCCGTGACCGCTGCGTGCGAGCTTGCTCGCGCGCCGGTCGACTCGCGGGGCTCATGTCGCCTGGCAGCTTCGTTCGCAGACAGGTCCGCTTGCCACAGGCCCGCAGGGCGATGTTCAGACGCCGGCGGGCGGGCTTTTCAGATCGTCGTTGCCGGTGACCGTGGTGCCGTTGGTAGCAGCTGCGGCGTTGGCCTGCAGTTGCTCCTTGTTCGAGTCATAACGCTCGAACGGCATATGGTGCGAGCGCCCTTCGGCCATGCCCGCCTGTTCGCTGACTTCATTGAACACGCGCTTGGCCTCGCAGTGGCCGGTCACGCCCCGGGCAACGGCCATCCCGCCGATGCCCAGTTGCAGCAGGCCGCCGAGGCCTCCGCGGCGCAGACCCTTGGCGAGGAAGTACAGGCCGCCGGCCAGGGACATGGCGCGCTCCCAGCCGTGGACGTTCTGTTCGAGGTGCTTGGAAGAGTTGTTCATGGGGGGCTCCGACGAAGACATTCTCAATGAATGACTCTTGCCGGAGCCGCCTGTTCGCCACCGCAGGTCGGCAGGCATGGTCCGATCAGGCCATGCCGAACACCTTGAGCACGAAGGCGTACTCCAGCGCCACGTCCTTGAGCGCCTGGTAGCGTCCGCTCATGCCACCGTGACCTGCGCCGAACTCGGTCTTGAGCAGCAGCAGGTTGTCGTCGGTGCGGGTGGCACGCAGCTTGGCGACCCACTTGGCGGCCTCCCAGTACTGCACGCGGCTGTCGTTGTAGCCGGCCACGGCAAGCAGTGGCGGATAGGCCTGGGCCCGGACGTTCTCATAGGGCGCATAGGCGCGGATGCGTTCGTGCACCTCGGGCTGGTTCGGGTCGCCCCATTCGTCGTACTCGGTCACCGTCAGCGGCAGGTCGGCATTGAGCATGGTGTTGAGCACGTCGACGAAGGGCACCTCGGCGATCGCCGCACCGAACAGTTCCGGACGCAGGTTGAGCACGGCACCGATCAGCAGGCCGCCGGCACTGCCGCCGCTGATGGCCAGGCGTGGCGATGTGGTGTAACCGTCGGCCAACAGCTGCTCGGCACAGGCGATGAAGTCGCTGAAGGTGTTCGGCTTGTGCTCCAGCTTGCCGGCGCGGTACCAGGCCTCGCCGAGATCGCCGCCGCCACGCACATGGGCGATGGCGAAGATGAAGCCGCGGTCGAGCAGCGACAGCCGCGCGTGGGAGAACCAGGGGTCGAGGCTGTGGCCGTAGGCGCCGTAACCATAGAGGTAGAGCGGTGCGGGCTTGCCGAAGCTGTCACGCCGGCCGACCAGGCTGATGGGAATCTGCGTACCGTCCTGGGCGGTGGCCCAGATGCGCCGACTTTCATAGGCGTCCGCATCGAAGGGGCCTTCCACCGGGGTTTCCTTGAGCACCTCCTGCGTGCCGTCGGCCAGGGTCAGCTGGCGGATCTGCGCCGGGCGATTCAGCGCCTCGTAGCGCAGGCGGATCACCGTGCTGGTGAATTCCAGCGAGTTCTGCACGTGCAGGCTGTAGGCCGCATCGGGCAATTGCAGGCGATAGGGTTGGACGCCCTGCGGTCGTACCTCGATCACCGGCAGGCCGCTTTCGCGCAGGGTCAGGGTGATCGCCTCGGCGTTCAGGCTGACATCCTCGAGCATCACCGCGTCATCATGCGGGACCAGCTCCTGCCAGTGCTCGCGGCCTGGCTCGGTCTCGCTGGCGTGATAAAGGGCGAAGTTGATACCCGCCTGGTTGCTGCGGATCAGCCAGCGCCACTGGCCTTCGTAAAGGCCATGATCGGGGAAGTACTCGTGATCCTCCTGGCGCGGCGCCAGACAGGTCCAGCTGCCCTCCGGCTGGTCCGCCGACAACACCCAGGCTTCGCTGGTGGTCTTGCCGTGGGAAAGGATGACCAGCTGGCGGTCGGAGCTGGCGCGGTAGCAATGCACGAAGAAGCGCCCGTCCGGGTCGTGATAAACCTCGCTGCTGTCCGTATCGCCAAGGCAGTGGCGGTAAATCTTGTGCGGGCGGTGGGTGTCGTCCAGCTCGCCATAGAACAGGGTCTGGCTGTCGTTGGCCCAGGTCATGCTGCCGTCGCAGTTGTCGAAGGGCAGCTCGGTGACCGCGCCGCTGGCCAGGTCCTTGACGTACAGCCGGTAGATCTCGTCGCCCTCGCGGTCGAGGCTGTAGGCGAGCTTGCTGTGGTCCTGGCTGACGCTGAAGGCACCCAGCGAAAGAAAGCCGCCGCCGGCCAGCTCGTTGGGGTCGAGCAGCAGCTGTTCGGCGCTTTCATCGACGGTCAGCGAACCATCCAGGGGGCGCGGGCAGCGGTAGTGCCGGGGATACTCGTCGCCTGCGGTGGTGCGCTGGTAGTACAGCCACGGCCCCCACGGGGAGGGCAGTGACAGATCGGTTTCGCGGATGCGGCTCTTGATCTCCTGAAACAGGGCTTCACGCAGTTCGGCCTGATCGGCGAGCTGCTCCTCGAGATAGGCATTCTCCGCCTTGAGATAGGCCAGCACGTCCTCGGCGTCGCGATTCTCCAGCCAGCGGTAAGGGTCGGTGCCGGTGTCAGCGCGGGCGATGGGGGCTTGGGACATGCAGTACTCCGGATTCGGTGGTGCGTTGGCCGCACATGGCGTGCAACGAAATGCGGCAGTGTACCTGCTCGACTGCGTCTAGGATTGACCCGGTTGGTACGGCCCGGTTTCAGCCGGGCCGACCGCCGAGCCACGCGGCCATGGATAGGGTGAATGCAGGCGGATCGGCGCTGTCGATGGTGACCGGGTAGTCGCGAAATGTCCGCTTGCAGGTCACTTTCGGTTAGGCAAAGCAGCCGATTGACAATGCTGCGCTTTTACCCGAAGGTGTGCCGACCCAAATCAAACGGGCGTATGAATCGAGCGTTTGCCAGAGCAGATGCCGGTCACCCGGATTATCGTGTCGGTGGGTGTCGTTCGCCGCGAGGCGCGGTCGAGTCAGGGCCGAAGACGTGAGACACGTAACGTTCAGCTTCCATACCTGGAGATCAGTTGATGATTTACGAAGGTAAAGCCATCACGGTTAAGGCTCTTGAGAGCGGCATCGTCGAATTGAATTTCGACCTCAAGGGTGAGTCCGTCAATAAATTCAATCGCCTCACTCTCAACGATCTGCGCCAGGCTGTCGATGCCATCAAGGCCGACGCTTCGGTCAAGGGCGTGATCGTCACCAGCGGCAAGGATGTGTTCATCGTCGGTGCCGACATCACCGAGTTCGTCGACAATTTCAAGTTGCCCGATGAAGAGCTGGTTGCCGGCAACCTCGAAGCGAACAAGATCTTCAGCGATTTCGAAGACCTGGGCGTACCCACCGTGGTCGCCATCAACGGCATCGCCCTGGGTGGCGGTTTCGAGATGTGCATGGCTGCCGACTATCGCGTCATGTCCACCACCGCCAAGGTCGGCCTGCCGGAAGTCAAGCTGGGCATCTACCCGGGCTTCGGCGGTACTGTGCGTCTGCCGCGCCTGATCGGTGTGGACAACGCCGTCGAGTGGATCGCCTCCGGCAAGGAAAACCGTGCCGAAGACGCCCTCAAGGTGCACGCGGTCGATGCCGTCGTCGCTCCGGAGAAACTGCAGGAAGCTGCCCTGGACCTGGTCAAGCGCGCCATCTCCGGCGAGCTGGACTACAAGGCCAAGCGCCAGCCGAAGCTGGACAAGCTCAAGCTCAACGCCATCGAGCAGATGATGGCCTTCGAAACCAGCAAGGCCTTCGTGGCTGGCCAGGCCGGCCCGAACTATCCGGCTCCGGTCGAAGCTATCAAGACCATTCAGAAAGCCGCCAACTTCGGCCGTGACAAGGCCATCGAAGTCGAGGCCGCCGGCTTCGTCAAACTGGCCAAGACCTCGGTTGCCGAAAGCCTGGTCGGCCTGTTCCTCAGCGATCAGGAATTGAAGAAGAAGGCCAAGGCCTACGACAAGCAGGCCCGCGACGTGAAACTGGCTGCCGTACTCGGCGCCGGTATCATGGGTGGCGGCATCGCCTACCAGTCGGCCGTCAAGGGCACGCCGATCCTGATGAAGGATATCCGCGAAGAGGGTATCCAGATGGGCCTGGACGAAGCCTCCAAGCTGCTCGGCAAGCGTGTCGAGAAGGGCCGTCTGACGCCGGAGAAGATGGCGCAGGCGCTCAACGCGATTCGTCCGACCATGTCCTACGGCGACTTCGGCAATGTCGACATCGTCGTGGAAGCCGTGGTCGAGAACCCGAAGGTCAAGCACGCCGTGCTGGCCGAGGTGGAAGGGCATGTACGCGAGGACGCGATCATCGCCTCCAACACCTCCACCATCTCCATCAGCTACCTGGCCCAGGCGCTCAAGCGTCCGGAAAACTTCTGTGGCATGCACTTCTTCAACCCGGTGCACATGATGCCGCTGGTTGAGGTGATCCGCGGCGAGAAGACCAGCGAAACCGCCATCGCCACCACCGTCGCCTACGCCAAGAAAATGGGCAAGAGCCCGGTCGTGGTCAACGACTGCCCGGGCTTCCTGGTCAACCGCGTGCTGTTCCCGTACTTCGGCGGCTTCGCTCGCGCCATCGCCCACGGTGTCGACTTCGTTCGTGCCGACAAGGTGATGGAGAAGTTCGGCTGGCCCATGGGCCCGGCCTACCTGATGGACGTCGTCGGCATGGACACCGGCCACCACGGCCGTGACGTGATGGCCGAAGGCTTCCCGGATCGCATGAAGGACGATACCCGCACCGCCGTCGACGTCATGTACGACGCCAACCGCCTCGGTCAGAAGAACGGCAAGGGCTTCTATGCCTACGAGATGGACAAGAAGGGCAAGCCGAAGAAGGTCGTCGACCCGCAGGCCTACGAGCTGCTCAAGCCGATCGTCGCCGAGACGCGCGAGCTGTCCGACGAGGACATCATCAACTACATGATGATCCCGCTGTGCCTGGAAACCGTGCGCTGCCTGGAAGACGGCATCGTCGAGACCGCTGCCGAAGCCGACATGGGCCTGATCTATGGCATTGGCTTCCCACCCTTCCGTGGTGGCGCGCTGCGCTACATCGATTCGATCGGCGTCGCCGAGTTCGTCGCGACGGCCGACAAGTACGCCGACCTGGGCCCGCTGTACCACCCGACCGCGAAGCTGCGCGAGATGGCTGCCAACGGCCAGCGCTTCTACGGTTAATCGAGGGAGAGAGAATTCATGAGCCTGAATCCAAGAGATGCAGTCATCGTCGACTTCGGTCGCACCCCGATGGGGCGCTCCAAGGGCGGCATGCACCGTAACACCCGCGCCGAGACCATGTCCGCACAGCTGATCGACGGCCTGCTGGCGCGCAACCCGAAGATCGACCCGGCCGAGGTCGAGGACGTGATCTGGGGCTGCGTGAACCAGACCCTCGAGCAGGGCTGGAACATCGCCCGCATGGCGTCGCTGCTGACCCGCATTCCGCACACCAGCGCCGGCCAGACCGTGAGCCGTCTGTGTGGTTCGTCCATGAGCGCGCTGCACACCGCCGTGCAGGCTATCCAGACCAACAATGGCGACGTGTTCGTCATCGGTGGCGTGGAACACATGGGCCACGTCAGCATGATGCATGGCGTCGACCCGAACCCGCAGCTGTCGCTGCACGCGGCCAAGGCGTCGGGCATGATGGGTCTGACCGCCGAGATGCTCGGCAAGATGCACGGCATCACGCGTGAAGCTCAGGACCAGTTCGGTTACCGCTCGCACCAGCTGGCATGGAAAGCGACTCAGGAAGGCAAGTTCAAGGACGAGATCATCCCGATGGAAGGTCACGACGAGAACGGCTTCCTCAAGGTCTTCGACTACGACGAGACCATTCGCCCGGAAACCACCCTCGAGGGTCTGGCCGAGCTCAAGCCGGCGTTCAACCCGAAGGGCGGCACCGTGACCGCTGGTACCTCCTCGCAGATCACCGACGGTGCGTCCTGCATGATCGTCATGTCGGCCCAACGCGCCAAGGACCTCGGCTTGCAGCCGATGGCCGTGGTTCGTGCCATGGCACTGGCGGGCGTGGACCCGGCGATCATGGGTTACGGCCCGGTTCCGTCGACCCAGAAGGCCCTCAAGCGTGCCGGTCTGACCATGGACGACATCAGCCACGTCGAGCTGAACGAAGCCTTCGCCGCACAGGCCCTGCCGGTGCTCAAGGACCTCAAGCTGCTCGACAAGATGGAAGAGAAGGTCAACCTGCACGGCGGTGCCATCGCCCTGGGTCACCCGTTCGGCTGCTCCGGTGCGCGCATCTCCGGCACCCTGCTGAACGTGATGAAGCAGAACAACGGTACGCTGGGTGTCGCTACCATGTGTATCGGTCTGGGCCAGGGGATCAGCACGGTCTTCGAGCGCCTCTGACAGACAGATGCAGATGACTGCGCTAGGCTGACAACCATTTCTGCAGGTTTGCGGAAAGAATGTTGTCAGCCGGTGCATGGAAGCCGGGGCCTGGTGCCCCGGTTTTTCTTTTTTGTCGTTGCGTGGAGGTAGGCATGCAGTTGGAGCCGGGGCGTTATCGCCATTACAAGGGGCCGGAATATCGCGTATTCGCCGTGGCCCGGCACTCCGAGACGGAGGAGCTGGTGGTGTTCTATCAGGCGCTGTATGGCGAGCGCGGACTCTGGGTGCGGCCACTGTCGATGTTTACCGAGACCGTCGAGGTCAACGGTGAAACGGTGCCGAGGTTCGCGCTGATCGAAGCCGAGCCCAGCGTCTTTCGGGATTGAGCTGGCACAGGGCTACCAGTGCCGCGCTTGACCTCAGCTCCATCGCCACTATATATAGCGGTGCTTTTTAGACAGAGCGCTAACCCAGGCGTCCGGTTCATGGCCTCGAATCGTCGCTCTGGTCCGCGCCAGGCCGAGCCGAGCAGGAATATCCTGCAGAGCCGCCCCGTTCGCAAAACGCGCACGAACGTTCGCTGATGCCTTGCCGATTACCGACGGCACGGGTATTCAAACTGCCGGAGGCGCCGCCTCTGTTCACCTCTAGATTCAGGAACTCTCCTCTCCATGGGTAAATCGCTGGTCATCGTGGAATCACCGGCCAAGGCCAAGACAATCAACAAGTATTTGGGCAACCAGTACGTGGTGAAGTCGAGTATCGGCCACATCCGCGACCTTCCCACCAGCGGCTCGGCCAACAAGGAGCCGGTCAAGCGCGGCAAGGCTGCGGCGGCCGAAGCGCCCGCGCTGTCGCCCAAGGAGAAGGCCAAGCGTCAACTGATCGCGCGCATGGGCGTCGATCCGGAACATGGCTGGAAGGCCAAGTACGAGATCCTGCCCGGCAAGGAAAAGGTCATCGAGGAGCTGCGCCGCCTGGCCAAGGAAGCCGACACCATCTATCTCGCGACCGACTTGGATAGAGAAGGGGAGGCCATCGCCTGGCACCTGCGCGAATCCATCGGTGGCGATGACAGCCGTTACAAGCGCGTGGTGTTCAACGAGATCACCAAGAAGGCGATTCAGGAGGCCTTTTCCCAGCCGGGCGAGCTCGATCTGAATCGCGTCAACGCCCAGCAGGCGCGGCGCTTCCTCGATCGGGTGGTTGGCTACATGGTTTCGCCGCTGCTCTGGGCGAAGATCGCCCGCGGCCTGTCTGCCGGTCGCGTGCAGTCGGTGGCGGTGAAACTGGTGGTCGAGCGCGAGCGCGAGATCCGCGCCTTCGTCCCGGAAGAATACTGGGAAGTTCATGCCGACCTGGCGACTGCCCAGCAGGCCAAGGTGCGCTTCGAAGTCGCCCGCGAGAAGGGCGAGGCGTTCAAGCCGCTGAACGAGGCGCAGGCCAATGCTGCGCTGGAGAAGCTCAAGGGCGCCAGCTACAGCGTGACCAAGCGCGAGGACAAGCCGACCAGCAGCAAGCCTTCGGCGCCCTTCATCACCTCGACCCTGCAGCAGGCGGCGAGCAATCGCCTCGGCTTCGGCGTGAAGAAGACCATGATGATGGCCCAGCGCTTGTACGAAGCCGGTTACATCACCTACATGCGTACCGACTCGACCAACCTGTCGGCCGACGCCATCAGCATGGTGCGCGGTTTCATCGAAGGCGAGTTCGGTGACAAGTACCTGCCCGAAAAGCCGAACCTGTATTCGAGCAAGGAGGGCGCCCAGGAAGCGCACGAGGCGATTCGCCCGTCCGATGTCAACCTGCGGCCGAACCAGCTGTCCGGCATGGAGCGCGATGCCGAGCGCCTGTACGAGCTGATCTGGCGTCAGTTCGTCGCCTGCCAGATGCCGCCGGCGCAGTACCTGTCCACCAGCGTGACGGTCGAGGCCGGTGACTTCGAGCTGCGTGCCAAGGGGCGCATCCTCAAGTTCGACGGCTACACCAAGGTCATGCCGCAGCAGAGCAAGGCTGGCGAGGACGACGTGCTGCCGGAAATGAGCAAGGGCGACGCCATGAAGCTGCTCAAGCTCGACCCGAGCCAGCACTTCACCAAGCCGCCGGCCCGCTATTCCGAAGCCAGCCTGGTCAAGGAGATGGAGAAGCGCGGCATCGGCCGGCCATCCACCTATGCGGCGATCATTTCCACCATCCAGGATCGGGGCTACGTCTCACTGCACAATCGCCGTTTCTACTCGGAAAAGATGGGCGACATCGTCACCGAACGCCTCTCCGAGAGTTTCAACAACCTGATGGACTATGGCTTCACCGCTGGCATGGAAGAGCATCTGGACGACGTCGCCCAGGGCGAGCGCGACTGGAAGCATGTGCTGGACGAGTTCTACGGTGATTTCCGCAAGAAGCTCGAGGTCGCCGAGTCCAGCGAGAATGGCATGCGTGCCAACCAGCCGACCCTGACGGACATCCCGTGCAAGGTCTGCGGCCGGCCGATGATGATCCGCACCGCGTCCACCGGCGTGTTCCTTGGTTGTTCCGGCTACAGCCTGCCGCCGAAGGAGCGCTGCAAGTCCACGGTGAACCTCATTCCCGGTGACGAGATCGCCGCGGATGACGAGGGCGAGTCCGAATCCCGCGTGCTGCTGGGCAAGCATCGCTGCCCGATCTGCAGCACCGCGATGGATGCCTACCTGCTCGACGAGACGCACAAGCTGCACATCTGCGGCAACAACCCGGACTGCTCCGGCTACGAGATCGAGGAAGGTCAGTACCGTATCAAGGGGTACGAGGGGCCAAGCCTGGAATGCGACAAGTGCGGCAGCGAGATGCAGCTCAAGACCGGTCGTTTCGGCAAGTTCTTCGGCTGCACCAACGCCGAATGCAAGAACACCCGCAAGCTGCTGAAGAATGGCGAGCCGGCGCCGCCGAAGATGGATGCGGTAAAGATGCCGGAGCTCAAGTGCGAGAAGGTCGACGACACCTACGTACTGCGCGATGGCGCTTCCGGGTTGTTCCTGGCTGCCAGCCAGTTCCCGAAGAATCGCGAGACCCGCGCGCCGTTGGTGCGAGAGCTGATTCCCCACAAGGACGAGATCGATCCCAAGTACCACTTCCTGCTCCAGGCACCGCAGCAGGACCCGGACGGCCGCCCGGCGGTGATCCGCTTCAGCCGCAAGACCAAGGAGCAGTACGTGCAGAGCGAAGTGGATGGCAAGCCCACCGGCTGGAAGGCGTTCTACGACGGCGGCAAATGGCAGGTCGAAGACAAGCGCTGATCCTGGCTCGACCGACTCGCCAGGCGAGTCGGTCGGGTTGATTGCCTCACGCCCACGCCGTCTGTTCGTCGTTCGCTCTGGTGCGGCGTTCGTCGAAGGTCCATTCTCTGCACATTCTCTTCCGGAGAGCATGCCATGGCTCACGAGCTCTACACCCGTACCAACCAGAAGATCTTCTTTGCAGGCCTCTCGCTGGAAAGCTGGCGCAAGGCCGAAGAGACTGCCTCGATGAACTCTCAGGGGCTTATCCAGGCCGAGCGCGAGGCGTGTCTGTTTCACCTGTACGGCGCGTTGCTCGGCCTTTGCCACGAGATCGCCGGCTACTATCGCTCGCCGGGCGCCGATGCGCCGGTGGTGGAGGCGTTCCTGACGCGCAGCGTTCTAGAGGCCGCGCCGAGTCCGGAGCTCGCCGAGCTGCTGGAACTGTCGGAACAGCCGAGTACCTGGCTCGGGCAGTTGCTGGCCGCCTATCGTCAGCTATTCCAGCCGCCACGCGCTCCGGCCAAGGCCAAGACCGATCCGCGGCAGCCATTGATCGAGGCGGTCACCGTCGAGGACGAGACTCCGCCGCTGACCCGCGCCGAGCTGGAAGCCTGGCGGCAGAACCTCAAGGGACTGGCGCTGCGCTTTCGCGAGTCGCTGACCGAGTGGTGACCGGCGCCGCCGGGCTAATGGCGATGCCTGATGCGCAGGACCAGGGCGATGCCGCCCAGAATCGCGGTGCCGGCCAACAGTAGCGTTGTGGTCACCGCTTCGCCCAGCAGTACGGCACCGGCAATGGCCGCCAGTAGCGGAACGCTGAGTTGCACGCTGGCGGCCTGGATCGCCGCCAGACCGGGCAGGGCGGCGTACCAGATGGCATAGCCGACCCCGGACGTCAGCGCCCCGGAAAGCAGCGCGTAGGCCACGCCCGGCCAATCCCACGTCTGCTGGCCCAGCGAAAGCAGGCAGAGCACCGCCGCCAATGGAACCGCCCGGAGAAAATTACCCGCAGTGGCTGCAAGCGGTGTGGCTGCACCTCGTCCACGGAGCGAATAGACGCCCCAGGCGATGCCGGACAGGATCATCAGCAAAGCGCCATCCAAGCGCGGGGTGCTGCTCCCCGGGAGCAGCAGGATCACCAATCCACTGACCGCCAGCAGCAGGCCGGCGAGCTGCCCGGCGCTGAAACGCTCGCCTCTCAGCAAGCCCCAGGCAAGCATGCTCAGCTGTACGGCACCGAACAGCAGCAGTGCGCCGGCGCCAGCGTCCAGGTCGATATAGGCAAAGGAAAAACAGGCCGCGTAGACGAACAGCGCCATGGCACCGACCCAGTCACCCCCTAGGGGTTGGTCGGCCCTGTCGACGCGCAACAGCAGCCATAGAGTGAGCGCTCCGGCGACTATCCGCAGGCCGGTGAAGCTGGCTGGATCGATGGCGGTGTCCCGCAGAGCGATCCGGCAGAGGATCGAGTTGCCGGCGAACGCCAGCATGGCCAGAGCGGTGAGCAGCAAGGTGCGGGTGGTCATGCACGATTCCTTGTCCCGGCGCAGAGATGCGCGCGCTTTTTTCAGCGCATGCTACGTTGCCGATCCGCCTTGGGCACGTCATTTTCGGGGCGCAACGCACGAGGTGTGCGCCCAGCAGCGCGCCGGACTGGTGGCCTGGAGCGTCAAAGGCTGCCGCGACGGCGACCGGCTGCTACAATGGCGGCCTTTCACGCGGAGCTGATCCATGCCTACATCTTTTCTGGAAATCGTCGAGCTACCAGACGGGCGCATCGTGCTTCGTCGTGCCGAGGACGAAGAGGTGTTGGTCACGCTCGACTTTTCCGACGACGCCAAGCTCTTCCTGCAGGGGCAGCATGTGGAGATTGCCAAGGCGATGTTCAATGTTGGCGTTCAGATGGCGGGTCGGATGACAGAAGGCGATTTCGACCACGATGCAGACGAGCCGCGCGTTCTGCACTGAGCGCAGCTGCTCCGGGGCTCGGCCTTCACTTCACAACAGGCAGCACGTCCCTGTGCCCGCCACTCAACAACCCAGACGAATATTCAGGCTCTGCGCCTCGCCCAGGCTGGCGGCGTTGCGCAGCTTGCCGCGTGTCGCGTCGTCGATCTGGCCGAGCCAGCTGATGACGGTATGGCTGCAGCCGGACGCCAGCGCCTTGCACGCGAGTTCCAGCGCGCCTTCTGCGTTGCGTGGTTGCAGCAGGATGATGCGCTCGCGGTTCAGGCCGCACTTGCGCAGGAAGCTCTGTGAAAGGAAGGCGGGCGGCGCGATCAGTGTCAGCCAGCGGCTGTCCGTCGCGTCGCCGAGTTCGCGCAGGATCGGCGTGAGCAGCAGATGGCAATGCTGGCTGCTGCCGCTGAGGCTCAACTCGCTCAGGTGATCCTTTTTCTCCTGCTCGGGTTTGCTGCGCGGTGCAAGGCTGCCGAACGGTGCCAGGCTTTGTGCGATGACACCGTCGAACAGCGATAGTTGGGGCCGGGAAGTGCTGGTCTGGTACTGCATAACCTTCTCCTCAGCGGCGTATGACGCCGACACTCAAGCCTTCGATAACCAATTCCTGATGTTCGAGGTCGACTTCGATGGGGGCGAATTCCGGGTTCTCCGCCAGCAGCCAGACCTTCTTGCCGTCGCGCTTGAAACGCTTGACGGTCACCTCATCGCCGACCCGCGCCACCACGATCTGGCCGTTGCGGGCCTCACGGGTGGTGTGCACGGCCAGCAGGTCACCGTCGTAAATGCCGATGTCCTTCATGCTCATGCCGTGCACACGCAGCAGATAATCGGCGCGCGGATGGAAAAAGGCGGGGCTGATCTGGCAGGATTCCTCGACATGCTGCTGGGCCAGTATCGGTGCGCCAGCAGCGACGCGGCCGATGATGGGCAAGCCGGTTTCGGCAGGTGCGGGCTCGAAGTCGGGAATACGTATCCCGCGGGAGGCGCCGGGCGTCATCTCGATGGCGCCTTTGCGGGCGAGCGCCTTGAGGTGCTCCTCCGCGGCATTGGGCGACTTGAAGCCGAGCTCCTGAGCGATCTCCGCGCGGGTTGGCGGATAACCGTTGTCTTCCAGGCAGCGCTTGATGAAGGCGAGGATTTCCGTCTGGCGAGGCGTCAGCTTGATCATGTCGGTCTCTGTTCTTTTATACAGTGACTGGGATTATATACAGTGATCCGGCCTTGGCAATGAATGTTTCATGTCGGGTCAGCCGGCGGGCTGGACGGTGCGTCTGCGACAATGACGCTAGTGCCATGCGGCGTTTCGTGGTTGACTTGCCGGTCGGTGAAACGTAAGTTTCAAACAGTTGTTTGTCTTTCGGAGGGGGCATGGCGCAGTCGGAAACAGTTGAGCGCATTCTTGATGCAGCGGAACAGCTGTTCGCGGAAAAAGGCTTCGCCGAGACCTCGCTTCGTCTGATCACCAGCAAGGCTGGGGTCAACCTCGCGGCGGTCAACTATCACTTCGGTTCGAAGAAGGCGCTCATCCAGGCGGTGTTCTCGCGTTTCCTCGGGCCGTTCTGTGCCAGCCTTGAGCGTGAGCTGGATCGCCGCGAGGCGCTCACCGACAAGAAGGACACGCTCGAGGAGCTCCTGGAAATCCTCGTGGAGCAGGCATTGGCGGTCAAACCGCGCAGCGGCGACGACCTGTCGATCTTCATGCGCCTGCTGGGCTTGTCCTTCAGTCAGAGCCAGGGCCACCTGCGGCGTTACCTGGAAGACATGTACGGCAAGGTGTTCCGTCGTTACATGCTCAAGGTTCACGACGCCGCGCCGGCCATTCCGCCCATCGAGCTGTTCTGGCGCGTGCACTTCATGCTCGGGGCTGCGGCATTCAGCATGTCCGGTATCAAGGCGCTGCGTGCGATCTCCGAGAACGATTTCGGCGTTCGGACTTCCATCGAGCAGGTGATGCGTATGATGGTGCCGTTCCTGGCAGCCGGCATGCGTGCCGACAGCGGTATCGATGACAATACCCTGGCGGCGGCGCAACCGATCGCGCGGCGCAACGCCGTGGCCATCCCGGCGAAGGCTTGAGCTACAAGCCTGCCGGGTGATCGGCTAAGCTAGCCGCCCATGGCCTTTCTCGATCTTCTGCATATCTCCGTCGCTGACCAGCAGCTTTATGGCTTTGCCGGCGGGCAGCTGCGTCTGCGCTTTCCGGTGTCCACCGCTCGTAACGGTGTCGGCGAACAGAATGGTTCCGGCTGTACACCGCGCGGCGTGCATCAGGTGCGTGCGCGCATCGGTGATGGCCTGCCCGAGGGGGCGGTGTTGCGCGGGCGGCGCTGGACCGGTGAAATCTGGACGCCCGAGCTGCATGCGGTGTTTCCCGGGCGCGACTGGATCCTGACCCGCATCCTCTGGCTCAGCGGTTGCGAGCCGGGCGTCAACCGGATGGGGCCGGTCGACACCTTCCGCCGCTACATTTACATCCACGGCACGCCCGATTGCGAACCTATGAGTGTGCCGCTTTCCCACGGTTGCGTGCGTATGCGCAATGCCGATCTGCTGCAACTTTTTCCCAGGGTGCCGCCTCACTGTCAGGTGCGCATCACCGAGGCACCTTGCCCGAACTGGGTTGCCGCTGAACTCGAATAAGGATTCGCGTCTGTATGCACGGTTCATTGATGCTGGACATCGCCGGTACCTGGCTGACTGCCGAGGATCGGCACCTGCTGCGCCAACCCGAAGTGGGTGGGCTCATTCTGTTCGCTCGCAATATCGAGTCTCCGCGACAAGTGGAGGGGCTGTGCCGTGCGATTCGCGCCGTGCGCCCCGATCTGCTGCTGGCGGTGGATCAGGAGGGCGGCCGCGTGCAGCGGCTGCGCCAGGGTTTCGTGCGGCTTCCGGCGATGCGCGAACTGGCGCGTTGCACCGACGCTCCCAGGCTGGCCGAAGCCTGTGGCTGGGTCATGGCCAGCGAGGTGCTTGCGGTGGGCCTGGATTTCAGCTTCGCGCCGGTTCTCGATCTGGATCATCAGCGCAGCGCGGTGGTAGGCGCACGCGCCTTCGAGGGTGACCCGCAGGTCGCGGTGACGCTGATCGACGCCTTTATTCGCGGCATGCATGCCGCCGGCATGGCCGCCACTGGCAAGCACTTCCCCGGGCACGGCTGGGCCGAGGCCGATTCGCATGTCGCGATACCGGTGGATGAGCGCAGCCTCGACGAGCTGCGCCGCTGTGATCTGATTCCCTTTATGGCGCTGAGTGGCACGCTCGATGCGATCATGCCGGCGCATGTCATCTATCCTCAGGTCGACGAGCAGCCCGCCGGTTTTTCCCGACGCTGGTTGCAGGACATCCTGCGCAACGAGTTGGGCTTCAAAGGCGTGATCTTCAGCGACGATCTCTCGATGGCCGGAGCGCATGTCGCAGGCGACGCGGCGCAGCGGATCGAATCCGCTCTGGGCGCTGGTTGCGACATGGGGCTGGTCTGCAACGATCGTGGGGCCGCAGAGCTGGCGCTGACTGCGCTGCAGCGCTTGAAGGTGACGCCGTCGACCGCGCTGGCGGGAATGCGTGGCCGGGCGGGCTGCCCGGCGGACTACAAGCAGAACCCTCGCTGGCTGGACGCCATCGGCGCGCTGAAGGCTGCCGATCTGATTGACTGATCCTTCTCTTTTCAAGGAATCCCCATGACTGTCCATGCCATCATCGGCGGCACCGGCCTGACCCAGTTGACCGGCTTCAAGCTGCACCGCGCACAGCTGATCGATACGCCCTATGGACGTCCCTCTGCGGAAATCCTGCGGGGCGAGTATGGCGGTCGCGAGGTGCTGTTTCTTGCGCGGCACGGCCATCCGCATCGTGTGCCGCCTCACCAGGTGAACTATCGCGCCAACCTTTGGGCATTGAAGCAGGCGGGCGCTGACGCGGTGCTCGCGGTCAATGCAGTGGGTGGCATTCAAGCGGCGATGGGGTCTGGACATTTCTGCGTGCCGCACCAGATCATCGATTACACCTATGGTCGTGAGCAGACCTTCTTCGAGGGTGACATCGATCATGTGACGCATATCGATTTCAGCTACCCGTACGACGAAGCGCTGCGCGAACGACTGATCGGCGCGCTGGCGGCAGAGGGTTTCGCCTTCAGCAGTCACGGTGTTTACGGCTGCACCCAGGGCCCGCGCCTGGAAACCGTGGCGGAAATCGTTCGGATGGAGCGCGACGGATGCGACATCGTGGGCATGACCGGCATGCCCGAGGCGGCTCTGGCCCGCGAGCTGGAACTGCCGTACGCCTGCCTGGCGCTGGTGGTCAATCCGGCTGCGGGCAAGGCGAGCGGGGTGATCACCATGGCGCAGATCGAGGCGGCACTCGCCGCGGGCATCGGCAAGGCCCGACTGGTCCTGGCGCGGATGCTGGCCGGTTGACTGCTCTTCAGGCAGGTGCGCGCGGTCCGGGCGGCTGCCTGCCACGACGTTGTCATAATGCGGCCTGAGACTGGTATTTTTGCGGCGGCACCCCATTGCGGTGAAGATGCTGCTTGCTACACTTGGCCGTCCTTTGGAGTACCGGAATGTCTTGCCAGGCACACACAATAAGAATTCTAAGAACGGTCGTGTTGCTGACGCTGCTTGGCGGCCTGGCCGGTTGTTCGACCTGGTTCTCGGGTAACTTCAAGGACCCGAAAGTCGAACTCACCAAGGTCGATATCATCAAGGCGCGGCTGCTGGAACAGCAGTTCATGCTGCGTTTTCGCATCGACAACCCCAACGATCGCAGCCTGCCTGTACGGGGCCTCATCTACACCGTCCATCTCAACGACGTGGAGCTGGCCAGCGGCGAGTCCAGCGGTTGGCTGACCGTTCCCGCCAACAGCTTCGAATATTACGAAGTGCCGGTGCATACCAACCTGTGGCGGCATATGAAGTACATCGTGCGGCTGCTGGAAAAGCCGGATCGGCCGATCAACTACCGACTGGCCGGCGAGCTCAAGACCGGGCTGATGGCCGGGCGACGCGTGCACATTTCCAGCAATGGCGAGATAATCCCGGGCAACTTTATTCCGGAGTAGTACCCAGATGAGTCACGAGCCCCATGTGCATGGTCCCGACTGCAACCACGATCACGACCATGACCATCACCACGTTCACGGTCCGCATTGCAATCATGGCCACGAGCCGGTGCGTAATCCGCTGAAGGACGTCGGACGCAACGACCCGTGCCCTTGCGGCAGCCAGAAGAAATACAAGAAGTGCCACGGCGCCTGAGCCTGTCATGACACTTTCCATGAGCCTGTTCGCCGCCGCCACGCTGCTGATCGCCGCGCTGGCGGGCTATGCGCTGTATCTCTGGCGCCGTGTCTGGCGCAATGAACGGCAGCAGGCCGAGCTGAAGGAAAAACAGCAGACGGCGCTGGCGGAGGATCTGCGGATTCTCGCCAGCTGTCTGCTGGACGAGCAGCTGCCGCTCATCGAGGGCGCCATCCGCATCAAGGTGCTGCTCGACAATTACGACGCCGAGCTCGGACAACATCCGCGCTGTCAGGTGTTCCAGCAGTTGTTCGAGGCCACCGAACAGGTGCCGACCCATGCCGCCTGGAAGGCCCTGGACAAGAGCGAGCGCCGTCGCCACGAAGCGCAGTTCAGCGCGCTGGAACTGCGGCACAAGGCCGAGGCGCGCCGCTCGGCCCGTTGGCTGCTCGACGAGGCTCTGCCAAAATCGCGCGACGCGGCCTGACCGACCTTCTTTGCCGTACGCCCTCTAATCTGTTAGCACCATCCTCGCCAAGCCCGCACAGGAGTCTTCGATGTCTCTGCGTCTGCCGTACGCCCTGGTTCGCCTGACGCTGGGGGCCGCGCTCGGCCTGGCCGGCCTCGGCGGTTGTCAGGCCTATCTCGATAACCGCTACAGCGCCAGTCTGCCGCCGGCACAAGGCATTCAACCGCTGACCGGACTGGCGGGCAGTGCGAGCATCCGGCGCAATTCCTTGGGCATGCCGCTGATCGAGACCTCGTCGTTTCACGATGCGCTGTTTGCCATGGGATACGTCCACGCCACCGACCGACTGAGCCAGATGGTCAGCCTGCGGTTGATGGCCCAGGGCCGCCTGGCGGAAATGGTCGGCCCGGGCGTGCTGGAGACCGACCGTTTCATGCGGGCGGTCAATCTGCGCCAGAGCGCCGAGCTGCTGTACCGTGAATCCTCGCCGAGGATGAAAAAGTTCTTCGAGGTGTACGCCCGTGGCGTGAACGCCTACCTGTATCGCCATCGCGACAAACTCCCGATGGACCTCGCCGAGTCCGGCTACAAGCCGGAGTACTGGAAGCCCGAGGATTCGGTGCTGGTGTTCTGTCTGCTCAATTTCGGCCTTTCGCAGAACCTGCAGGAAGAGGTCGCCGCGTTGCTGATGGCACAGAAAGTGGGTAGCGACAAGCTGGCCTGGCTGTTGCCCATCTACCCGGACGAGGTGTTGCCGTTCGACGAGGTGGACAAGCTCAAGGGCTTGAAGCTGGGTGGCAATGTGCCCGGGCTGGCGGCACTCGAACGTGCCACACAGCCGCTGGCGGCTCTGACGCCGGCCGGCATGGCGGCTTCCAACAACTGGGCCATCGCCGGCAGCAACACGCGCAGCGGCAAGCCGATCCTGGCCAACGACACGCACCTGCCGCTGTCGATGCCCTCGTACTGGAATTTCATGCAGATCCGCGCACCGAAGTTTCAGGCGGCGGGTGTCACCATCGCCGGCGTCCCCGCCGTGGTGGCGGGCTTCAACGGTAAGCTCGGCTGGGGCATGACCATGGTCATGGGCGACAACCAGGACCTCTATCTCGAGCAGGTGCGTCGCGAAGGCTCGCGGCTGATGTACCTGGCCGACGGCAAATGGCTGCCGGCCCGCGAGCGCCACGAGACCTACTTCGTCAAGGGCGAGCGGCCGATCCGCGAGACCATTTTCGAGACCCGCAACGGCCCGCTGCTCAACAGCGTACTCGGCGAGCGCAAGCACCCGCTGCAACCGTTGCAGCTCGGTAGTGGCTACGGCCTGGCCCTGAAGACCACGCAGCTGGAAGCCGATCGCACGCTGGACGCCTTCTTCGACCTGTCCCGCGCGCAGTCGGTGGACCAGGCCTTCGAGGCGGCCCGGGAGATTCGCGCCGCCGCGCTCAATCTGGTGTTCGCCGACCAGCAGGGCATTGGCTGGCAGGTGACCGGGCGCTTCCCCAACCGTCGCGAGGGGCTGGGGCTGGTGCCGTCGCCGGGCTGGGACGGTCGCTACGACTGGGATGGCTATGCCGACCCGATGCTGCATCCCTACGACCAGGACCCGTTCCAGGGCTGGCTAGGCACCGCCAACCAGCGCAGCGTGCCGCGCGGCTATGGCATGCAGCTGTCCAGCTCCTGGTACGGCCCGGAGCGCTACGAGCGACTGGCGGAGCTGGCCGGGCGGGGCAAGCATGACACCCGCAGCACCATCGCCATGCAGTACGACCAGGTCACGCCGTTCGCTGCCAAGCTCAGGGCGATGTTCGAGGCGCCGGGCATGGCCGGGCCGCTGCGCCAGGCGATCGATGCCCTACCGGCCGCCGAACGCAGCAAGGCGCGCGAGGCGCTGGATCGGTTGCTCGCCTTCGATGGCAAGCTCGCGGCCGATTCGGCCAACGCCGCGCTGTATGGCGCCTTCCTGCACGAGAGTGCGCGGCACATCTTCCTCGACGAACTGGGGCCTGAGGACTCGCCGGCCTGGCGTGCGCTGGTACAGACCGCCAACACTTCCTATTCGGCCCAGGCGGACCATCTGCTCGGTCGCGAAGACAGCCCGTTCTGGAACGACCAGCGCACCGCGCAGAGCGAAGACAAACCGGCGATCCTGGCGCGCAGCCTGGCCGCTGCGGTGAGTTTGCTGGAAACCCGTCTGGGCAACGAGCGCAGCGCCTGGCAATGGGGCAAGCTGCATACCGCTCGCTGGACCTCCGGCGCGACGCAGCTGGCACCGCACATGGCGGCCGGCCAGCGCAGCAGAATCAACGCCATCGGCAACTACCTCGATCGTGGTCCCTATGCCATGGGCGGCGATCACAGCACGCTGAACGCCTCGGCCTATCACCTGGGCACGGACTTCGATACCTGGCTGATCCCGGCAATGCGCATCATCGTCGACTTCGGACTGGACGAACCGATGATCGGGCTGAACAGTTCGGGCCAATCCGGCAACCCGGCCAGCCCGCACTACGCCGACGGCATCGAGGCGTGGCTGAAGGCACAGTACCTGAGCTTCCCGTTCAAGACGGAAAATCTCGACAAGGTCTATGGCACGCAGCGTCTGTTGCTGACCCCGGCCGGCAAGTGAGGTCGCGCCGCGCCGGCCTCAGGTCGGTCGCGGCGTCGCGGGTATCACCTCGAGCACGCGGATCGTGTCCGGCGCAGGGTAGTGCCAGCGCACGTCGACATCCCAGAACTGCGCGCCGTAGCGCCGCTCGGGCTCCGGCTTCTGGTACGCGGGGCGCGGGTCCTGTGCCAGGCATTGCTCGATGAGTTCCAGCAGTGGCTCGCCGAGGCGCAGCGCTTCGCGGTGGGCCTGCAGCAACCCGCTTTCCGTCCACTGCACCTCGATCAGTGTCGGCGCGTCCGCAGCCATGTCGTTGCGCGCATCCGGCAGGGCATCGGCATAGGGGACATAGGGCTTGATGTCCAGCACCGGCGTGCCATCCAGCAGGTCGATGCCGGAGATGAACAGCCGATCCGCTTCGACGCGATCCAGCCTGACCACCGATTGACCGATTCCGTTGGGGCGATGCGTCGCGCGGGTGGCGAACACGCCGACCATGCGATTGCCGCCCAGGCGCGGCGGTCGCACCTTGAGACGTGGTGTGCTTTCCAGCGCCTGATGGAAGAGGAACAGCAGCCATACATGGCTGACCTGTTCGAGTCCGGCCACCGCATCACCCTTGTCGAACGGCGGCAGCAGTTCCAGCACGCCGCGTGCGGCCGGGGCCAGGCTGGGTTGGCGCGGAATGGCGAACTTTTCCTTGAAGCAGGAACGGACGTAGCCGATCGGCGAGACGCTGTGTTGCATGGGGCAGGCCTGGATACGGACGGGCGGCTGCGCATCTTACCCGCTATGGCGCCGCGCTGCGCGACGTCGGGCCGCGTCCTCTCGGGAGGTGGCGGCCCGGCGCCGGAGGCTTACAGGCCGAGCAGCTTGGCGACGTAGTCGGCATCCTTGTCGCCGCGGCCGGAGAGGTTGACCAGAATGTGGCTGTCCTTGCCCAGCGTCGGCGCGGTACGAATCGCCCAGGCCACCGCATGGGCACTTTCCAGGGCGGGGATGATGCCTTCGACGCGCGACAGGGTCATGAAGGCATCCAGACACTCCTGGTCGGTCGCGGTCTGGTAGTTCACCCGGCCGATGTCCTTGAGGTAGCTGTGCTGAGGGCCGACGCCGGGATAGTCCAGGCCGGAGGCGATGGAGTGCACTGCGGACGGGTTGCCCTCGGCATCTTCCAGCACGTAGCAGGCCATGCCGTGTAGTTCACCGGGTTTGCCCTTGGACAGGGTGGCCGAATGGCGGCCGGGCTTGTCCAGGCTTTCGCCCGCCGGCTCGATGCCCACCAGCTCGACCGCGGCGTCTTCCAGAAAGGCTGTGAAGATACCCATGGCATTGGAACCGCCGCCGACGCAGGCGACCACCTGGTCCGGCAGGCAACCATGCCTGGCGAGAAACTGGCCGCGCGCCTCTTGACCGATGATCGACTGGAAATCGCGGACCATCTTCGGGAACGGATGCGGGCCTACCACCGAGCCGATGGCGTAGAGGTAGTTCTGCGGATCCTTCAGGTATTCCTCGAAGGCGCTGTCCACCGCTTCCTTGAGCGTCGCCGCGCCGCGGGTGACCGCCACCAGCTTGCAGCCGAGGATCTTCATCTTGGTGACGTTGGGATGTTCCTTCTCGATGTCCACCTGGCCCATGTGGATCTCGCAGGGGATGCCCACCAGCGCGCAGGCGGTGGCCAGGGCGACACCGTGTTGGCCGGCGCCGGTCTCGGCGATCACCTTGGTCTTGCCCATGAACCGGGCAAGCAGTGCCTCGCCCAGACAGTGATTGATCTTGTGTGCCCCGGTGTGATTCAGGTCCTCGCGCTTCAGGTGAATCTGCGCGCCACCGAGCTGCTCGGACAGGCGCCGGGCATGGAAGATCGGGCTCGGCCGGCCCACGTAGTCGGCGAACAGGGCCGCCAGTTCCTGCTGGAAATCCTCGCGCTGGCGGATCTCTTCGTAGGCCAGGTTGATGTCGTCCATCGCCTGCTTGAGGTGCGGCGGCACCAGCTGGCCACCGTAGGGGCCGAAGTAGCCGTTGGCGTCGGGCATGGCAGTGAAACGAGGATCGGACGACATGGGTTCATCTCTGCAGGTTGAAGGGAGCGCCTGGTTACGCGGGGCCGATCATAAGCCAGCGTCCGTACCGCTGAAAATGCAGCCGCAGCCACGCCGCGATGCTCACCGGTTCGCTGCTGCGCGTTGCCGAACGCCGGGGTAGCGAAGGCGCTGGCCGGCACCGAGCAGGCTGTGGGTGGTTCGGTTTGTTCGCGGGATTGGCATTTATCGTGTAGGATGCCTCGCTTATTTCATCTGATCGGAGCAAATCAACGCTTTTGTTTTGTCGGCGCTCTTGTCGCCGAAGGGTATGGCTGTCATCAGCACAGCACGTCTTGCATGCCCGCCCCGCCATCAGGCCCGCGCAATTTCCATGGAATTGCACGCTACCTGCCGCAATACGTCGCACTGCGATGTCGTAAAGCCAGAACAAGTTCAGGAGATAGAACTGATGAACGAGGCTGAGCTCTCGCCTAATGATTCCGAAGCGCCCGCTGATCGAATCAATCCCGTAGTGTTCTACGGTTCCGCCATCGCCATCGTGGTATTCGCCGTATGGACGATGTTCTTCACCGATCGCTCGCTGGCGGTCATCAACACGGTACTCGGCTGGATATCCAACAGCTTCGGCTGGTTCTACTTTCTCGCCGTGCTGCTGTACCTGCTGTTCGTGGTGATCGTCGCCACCAGTCGTTACGGCAAGATCCGCCTCGGGCCGGATCACTCCAAACCCGAATTCAATGTGGTGACTTGGGCGGCGATGCTGTTTTCCGCCGGGATCGGCATCGACCTGCTGTTCTTCTGCATCGCCGAGCCGATCACCCAGTTTCTCGAGCCGCCGGTAGGTGAGGGCGGCACCACCCAGGCGGCACGCCACGCCATGGAGCTGACCTTCCTGCACTGGGGGCTGTCCGGTTGGGGCGTATACACCCTGGTGGGCATGTCGCTGGCCTATTTCAGCTTTCGCCAGGGGCTGCCGCTGTCGATCCGCTCGGCGCTGTATCCGATCTTCGGCAAGCGCATCCATGGCGCGATCGGCCACACCGTGGATGGCGCGGCCGTGCTGGGCACGATCTTCGGCATCGCCACGAGTCTGGGCATCGGCATCATCCAGCTGAACTTCGGCCTCAACTACATCTTCGGCATCCCCGAAGGGACCCTGACCCAGGCCGTGCTGGTGGTGGTGATTGTGGTGTTCTCGGCCATCTCGGCGGCCACCGGCGTGGAGCGCGGCATTCGCCGGCTTTCCGAGTTCAACATGCTGCTGGCCGTGTTGTTGCTGTTGTTCGTGCTGGTGGTGGGCGACTCGGTGTTCCTGCTCAATGCCCTGGTGATGAATGTCGGCGACTACTTCTCCAACTTCATAAGCCTGTCGCTGGACACCTACGCCTACCGCCGTCCGACCGACTGGCTGAATGCCTGGACAGTGTTCTTCTGGGCCTGGTGGATCGCCTGGGGGCCGTTCGTGGGCCTGTTCCTGGCGCGCATTTCTCGCGGTCGCACCATCCGCGAGTTCGTCATCGGCACGTTGCTGCTGCCGCTGGCGTTCATGATGGCCTGGATGTCGATCATGGGTAACAGCGCCATCGAGATGGTCATGGGCGGTGCCCTCGAATTCGGTCAGCAGGCGGTGAGCAACCCTGGCTCGTCGATCTATCTGTTCCTGCAGAGCCTGCCCTGGGCCGGTCTCACCACCATCGTGGTGACCATCCTCGCCATCGTGTTCTTCGTCACCTCCGGCGACTCCGGCTCGCTGGTGCTGTCGAACTTCACCTCCATCCTCAAGGATGTGAACAGCGACGCGCCGGTGTGGATGCGCATTCTCTGGGCGGCGATCATCGGCATTCTCACCCTGGCGCTGCTGATTGCCGGCGGCCTGACCGCGCTGCAGGGCACCGTGGTGATCATGGGGCTGCCGTTCTCCATCGTCCTGCTGTTCATGATGTACGGGCTGTTCAAGGCATTGCACGTCGAGGGCGTCATGGCCGACAGCTACCAGAAGAGCCTGTCCGGCTACCTGTCCGGGCGCGCCACGCTGGAACACACGCAGATGAACTGGAGTCAGCGGCTGTCGCGGGCGATGAGCTTTCCCAGCCGTTCGCAGATCCGTCGCTACCTGAAGGACGTGTGCAAGCCGGCGATGGAGGAGATTCAGAAGGCGCTGGGCGAAAAGGGCGTGCCAGTGGAGATCGTCGAAGGCGAACCGGGCAACGAGCACCTGGCGCTGCACGTCAATCTGGGCAGCGAGCAGGACTTCACCTACCAGATCTGGCCGGTGCGCGGCACCATGCCGTCCTTCGCCCTGCGCACGCAGAGCAGCAACGCCGACTACTACCGGCTCGAGGTGCATCTGCGCCAGGGCAGCCTGGGCTACGACCTGATGGGCTACTCCCGGCGCCAGCTGATCGAGGACATCCTCGACCACTACGAGCACCACATGCACTTCCTACATCTGCAACGCGAGAACGGCGGTGGTGAAAGCGGCATGCCCAATCCGGGCGCGGCGCCGACACCCTGACCCTGCACGCCTCGGGCGATCCCCGAGGCGTTCCATTCATGTCGCGGCAGCGTCGATCCGCTGCCGCCGCAAACAGTACGAACGAGGTAGAACATGGCCCGTTTCCCACGGCAGCAACTCTATATCCATGGCGGCTACGTCGACGCCAGCAGCAACCAGACCTTCGAGAGCATCAACCCGGCCAACGGCGAAGTCCTGGCCGAAGTGGCGGAGGCCGGTGCGGCCGATCTGGAACGCGCGGTTGAAAGCGCCGAGCAGGGCCAGCGCATCTGGGCGGCGCTGACCGGTATCGAGCGGGCGCGAATCATGCGGCGCGCGGTCGATCTCTTGCGCGAGCGCAACGACGAGCTGGCGCTGCTGGAAACCCTGGATACCGGCAAGCCGCTGAGCGAAACCCGCAGCGTCGACATCGTCACCGGCGCGGACGTGCTGGAGTACTACGCGGGCCTTGCCCCGGCCATCGAGGGTGAGCAGATTCCGCTGCGCGACAGCAGCTTCGTCTACACCCGACGGGAGCCGCTTGGCGTGGTCGCCGGCATCGGCGCCTGGAACTATCCGATCCAGATCGCCCTGTGGAAGGCGGCTCCGGCGCTGGCCGCCGGCAACGCGATGATCTTCAAGCCCAGCGAGGTGACGCCGCTGAGCGCGCTGAAGCTGGCGGAAATCTTCAGCGAAGCTGGGCTGCCCGATGGCGTGTTCAACGTGCTGACCGGCAGTGGTGCCGGTGTCGGATCGCTGATCACCGAGCACCCGCGCATCGCCAAAGTCTCTTTCACCGGCGGCGTGGCCACCGGCAAGAAGGTCATGGCCAGTGCGGCGGCGTCGTCGCTGAAGGACGTGACCATGGAACTGGGTGGCAAGTCGCCGCTGATCGTCTGCGAGGATGCCGATCTGGATCGCGCAGCCGATATCGCGGTCATGGCCAACTTCTTCAGCTCCGGCCAGGTGTGCACCAACGGCACCCGGGTGTTCGTCCCGGCGGGCCTGAAAGCAGCGTTCGAGGCCAAGCTGCTGGAGCGTGTGCAGCGCGTTCGCCTGGGTGATCCGCAGCAGGAGGCGACCAACTTCGGGCCGTTGGTCAGCTTCGCGCACATGGACAGGGTGCTCGACTACATCGCCCAGGGCAAGGCCGCCGGCGCGCGCATTCTGTGTGGCGGCGAGCGGGTGACCGAGGGCGAGTACGCCAAGGGCGCCTTCGTCGCCCCGACCATCTTCAGCGACTGCAGCGACGACATGAGCATCGTGCGCGAAGAAATCTTCGGCCCGGTGCTGAGCCTGCTCGAATACCAGGACGAGGACGAAGTCATCCGCCGCGCCAACGACACCGAGTACGGCCTCGCCGCCGGCGTGGTCACCAGCGATCTGGCGCGGGCGCACCGCATCATCCATCGCCTCGAGGCCGGCATCTGCTGGATCAATACCTGGGGCGAATCGCCGGCGCAGATGCCGGTCGGTGGCTACAAGCAGTCAGGCATCGGCCGCGAGAACGGCATCGCCTCGCTGGCGCACTACACGCGGGTCAAATCGGTACAGGTGGAGCTGGGCGAGTTCGCCTCGGTGTTCTGAGGGAAAGGAGGACGCATGGAATACGACTACATCGTCATCGGCGCGGGTTCGGCCGGTAATGTGCTGGCCGCGCGCCTGACCGAGGACGCCGAGGTCAGCGTACTGCTGCTGGAAGCCGGCGGCCCGGACTATCGGCTGGATTTCCGCACCCAGATGCCTGCCGCGCTGGCGTATCCGCTGCAGGGCACGCGCTACAACTGGGCCTACAAGACCGATCCCGAACCGCACATGAACAATCGCCGCATGGACTGCGGCCGCGGCAAGGGCCTGGGTGGTTCCTCGCTGATCAACGGCATGTGCTACATCCGCGGCAACGCCCTGGACTACGACAACTGGGCCAAGGCACCGGGGCTGGAGGACTGGACCTACCTCGACTGCCTGCCGTACTTCCGCAAGGCCGAGTCGCGCGACATCGGCCCCAACGACTACCACGGCGGTGTCGGCCCGGTCAGCGTGACCACGCCGAAGGCCGACAACAACGAGCTGTTCCACGCCATGGTCGAAGCCGGTGTGCAGGCCGGCTATCCGCGTACCGACGACCTCAACGGCTACCAGCAGGAAGGCTTCGGCCCGATGGACCGTACCGTGACGCCCCAGGGCCGGCGCGCCAGCACGGCGCGCGGCTATCTGGACCAGGCCAGGGAGCGGCCGAACCTGACCATCCACACCCATGCCGTCACCGACCGCGTGCTGTTCGAGGGCAAGCGTGCCGTCGGCGTACGTTACCTGCGCGGCCGCGAGCAGCCCCACGTTGCGCGCGCGCGCCGCGAAGTGCTGCTGTGCGGCGGCGCCATCGCCTCGCCGCAGATCCTGCAGCGTTCGGGGGTCGGCCCTGGCGCGTTGCTGAAGAAGCTCGGCGTCACGCTGGTGCAGGAGTTGCCCGGCGTAGGCCAGAACCTGCAGGACCACCTGGAGATGTACCTGCAGTTCGAGTGTTTGAAGCCGGTGTCGTTGTACCCGGCGCTCAAGTGGTGGAACCAGCCGGCGATCGGCGCCGAGTGGCTGTTCCTCGGCAGCGGCATCGGTGCCAGCAACCAGTTCGAGGCCGGCGGCTTCATCCGCAGCAGCGACGAGTTCGAATGGCCGAACATCCAGTTCCACTTCCTGCCGGTGGCGGTCAGCTACAACGGCAGCAACGCCCATGACGGCCACAGCTTCCAGGCCCACGTCGGCTCGATGCGTTCACCCAGTCGCGGCCGCATCGAGATTCGCTCCACCGATCCGCGGGTCGACCCCAGTATCCTGTTCAACTACATGGCACACGAGCAGGACTGGCGCGAGTTTCGCGATGCCATCCGCATCACCCGCGAGATCATCGCGCAGCCGGCGCTCGATCCCTACCGCGGTCGCGAGTTGAATCCGGGTGTGGAGGCGCAGAGCGACGCCGAGCTGGACGCCTTCGTCCGCGAGCACGCGGAGACGGCCTATCACCCGTCCTGCTCCTGCAGGATGGGCACCGACGACATGGCCGTGGTCGACGGGCAGGGCCGTGTGCATGGAGTGGACGGGTTGCGCGTGGTGGATGCCTCGATCATGCCGCAGATCATCACCGGCAACCTCAACGCCACCACCATCATGCTGGCCGAGAAGATCGCCGACCGCATTCGCGGTCGCGAGCCGTTGCCGCGCAGCACGGCGAGCTACTACGTCGCCAACGGCGCACCGGTGCGGCAACCACCGCAGCGTTGACGGATCTTCAGGGCGGTGGAGAAGGCCTCGCCGTAGGCTGTCGAGGACTGGTTGCGCAGAAATGAAAACGCCCCGCTAGTGCGGGGCGTTTTCCTGTAGCGGAGCAGTTCAGATCACTTCGGCCCAGAGGTCGTACTCGTCGGCATTGGTGACGCGCACGCGCACCTTGTCGCCCGGCTGCAGCGGTTGTTCGCTGTCAACGTAGACCATGCCGTCAATCTCCGGGGCATCGGCCCAGGAACGGCCGATGGCGCCGTCCTCGTCCACTTCATCGATCAGCACATCCAGTTCCTTGCCGACCTTAAGCTGCAGGCGCGCGGCGCTGATGGCCTGCTGGTGCGCCATGAAGCGGTCCCAGCGATCCTGCTTGATCTCGTCCGGTACCGGCTCCAGGTCCATGGCCTCGGCCGGCGCGCCGTCAACCGGCGAATACTGGAAGCAGCCGACGCGGTCGAGCTGGGCTTCGGTCAGCCAGTCGAGCAGGTACTGGAAATCTTCTTCGGTCTCGCCGGGGAAGCCGACGATGAAGGTCGAGCGGATGGTCAGCTCGGGGCAGATCTCGCGCCATTTCTTGATGCGCGCCAGAGTCTTGTCCTCGAAGGCCGGGCGCTTCATCGCCTTGAGCACCTTCGGGCTGGCGTGCTGGAAGGGGATGTCCAGGTACGGCAGGATCTTGCCGGCGGCCATCAGCGGGATCACGTCGTCGACGTTGGGGTAGGGGTAGACGTAGTGCAGGCGTACCCAGACGCCCATCTTGCCCAGCTCCTCGCAAAGCTCGAGCATGCGCGTCTTGACCGGCTGGCCGTTCCAGAAGTCCAGCTTGTACTTGAGGTCGACGCCATAGGCGCTGGTGTCCTGGCTGATCACCAGGACTTCCTTCACGCCGGCCTTGACCAGGCGCTCGGCTTCGCTGAGCACATCGCCCACCGGGCGGCTGACCAGCTTGCCGCGCATGGACGGGATGATGCAGAAGCTGCAGCTGTGGTTGCAGCCTTCGGAAATCTTCAGATAGGCGTAGTGGCGCGGGGTGAGCTTGATGCCCTGCGGCGGCACCAGATCGACGAAGGGATCGTGTTCGATGCTCGGCGGCACCACTTCGTGCACCGCGTTGACCACCTGCTCGTACTGCTGCGGGCCGGTAACCGCCAGCACGCTGGGATGCACGCCGCGGATGTTGTTCTCGTCCACGCCCATGCAGCCGGTGACGATCACCTTGCCGTTCTCGGCGATCGCCTCGCCGATGGCATCCAGCGATTCCGCCTTGGCGCTGTCGATGAAACCGCAGGTATTGACCACCACCACATCGGCATCCTCATAGGACGGCACGATCTGGTAGCCCTCCATGCGCAGCTGAGTGAGGATGCGTTCAGAGTCGACGGTCGCCTTGGGGCAACCCAGGCTGACGAAACCGACTGTTGGCGTTTTGCTCATCGACTTTGAACCTCGAAAACCGCGCATGAAAAAGGGGCGCGAGTATACAGAGCTGAGCATTTTTTAGCCATGCCGAACGTGCCGTTCAGCGGGACGTTGCAGCGACGCCGGCGGTCTGTGCGGGTGGCTGCGGCAGATAGCGCTTGAGCCTGAGCGCCGGCGCTTCAATCAGATGCCAGCACAGCACGGCGGCGGCCAGGCTGGTGATGAAACTCAAGGCCATGAACGGCAGCAGCGGTAGCCGGCCATCGCTCCAGTGCATGATCAGCTGCTGGATCGGAAAGGCGAAGATGTACAGGCCGTAGGAGAAGTCGCCGGCCTTGCCGAACCCGGCCAGGCGCGGGATGCGTAGCTGGGCGAGGTAGAGCGTGAGGTAGGGGAGCGTCAGCACGTGGACGAACTCCCACTGGTCGTCGCGCGCGAAGATCAGGTTGGCGACCACCATCAGCGTGGCGAGCTTCCAGCTCCACAGGATTCGCTGGCGATACAGGTAGAAGGCCACTCCGGCATAGAAGAACGCTCCCAGTCGGGTGGCCTTGTACAGCAGGTCGCTCTGCACCTCGTAGAGTGGGATCAGCCAGAAATGCGTGACGACCATCAGCAGCAGGCTGATCAGCGCCATGTTGCGACCGAATGCCTTGAGCAGGCCAAGCGTTACCACGGTGGCGTACATCAGCACCTCGTAGGGCAGCGTCCACAGCGAGCCGTTGACCGTGTCCGGGAAGGGATTGCTGGCGAACACGCCGGGCAGGCGGAACTCGGTGATCAGCGCGGCATTGCTCAGGTAGGCGAAGGTGCCGGGTGCGCTGAAGTACTCGCCCAGCGGCAGGCGCGTGGCCAGCGGCCCGATCACGAGCACGACGAACAGCACCGAAACGATCAGCGCCGGCATGATGCGCAGCGCCCGCTTGGCAGCGAAGTCCAGCACGCTGCGGCTGTTCAGCCAGGAGGCGGCGATCAGGAAGCCGCTCATGACGAAGAACACGTGCACGGCGATGTCCGCCGAGTCGTAGCTGCCACTGAACAGGCGCAACGGCTCCTGGTGCGCCTGCCCGGCGAGGCCGTAGCTGTGACCGAACACCACCATCGCCGCGGCGAAAAAACGCAGGAAATCGAAGTTGTTGTCTCGGTTCGCCGGGGTGGGCGTGGGCATCGGAACCTCCTTGTGGGTGTGGTCAGCGCAGTGGGAATGTCCGGCTCATCCCCAGCGTGCGGCTTTCGCCGTCACGGATCGCCTGTTCGATCAGCCGCAGTCGTTCCGGCACCTGCTGGCGCCGTGCGACATGACGCAGCAGGCCGAGGAAGATCAGACGGTTCAGGCGGTACAGCCACGGCGAGGCCGCCCACACATGGGTGTCGAACCAGGCCTGGTTGCGGGCGGTGTAGTAGGCGCGGAAGTCCGAATCGCCGAGCAGGAAGGCCTCGTAGATGTTGCGGGTGTGCGCCTTGATGTTCCACGACAGCTCCAGCTCGTCGATCAGCGCATCGGTGACCAGCCGCAGACGGCCGCCCATGGCGGTGATGCGGCGGGTGTACTCGGTGTCGTCGGCGTAGAGCACCAGTTCGCGCAACGGCAGACCGATCGCCTGGTACAGGCTGCGATGCGCGAGCATGCCGCCGTAGGGGGCGAACGGCAGGTCGATGGCGCGTGGCGGCGTTCCTTTGGGCCGGCCCCAGGGCAGGCGCCGCCAGAGCTTGTAGGGCAGCTGCGCGACATGGAAGCCAAAATAGCTGGAGCGCGGCTGAATGGCGAAGCGTCGCGGCACGCCGCGAGCGATATCCTCCTGCTGGCTGGGGCGGAAGCCCAGCACTGCGGCATTCTGCAAGCCCACCTCATCGCCCAGCCGCGCCAGTTCCTCGTGCAACAGGCGCACGGCGGACGCGGTGGGCGCGTTGTCGTCATCCATCATCCACAGGTATTCGGCGCCTTCTTCGAGCGCGGCCTGCAGGCCCACCGCATAGCCGTTGGCCGAGCCGGTGTTCTGCTCCAGCGGGATGATGCGGACCTGGCCGGGCCAGCGGGTGGTGAGCTGTTCGAGCGGTGCGCGGGAGGCGTTGCTGACCACCACCACGCGGGTGATCTGCTCGAAGGCAAAGGCCTGTTCGATCAGGCGACGCAGGTAGATGAGGCGATCGCCATAGGTGACCGTGACGATGGTCGTCTGGCGCTTGACCGGCATGTCGCAGGCCATGTCCGCCACAGCCGGCGTCTGTTGGCGGCACGGTTGAATGCGAGCCTGGTTGTGCATGGTGTCGGTCCTCAGCTCTGTTCCGGTGTGGCGAGCGGCGTGTGGTACGCCTCCACCTCGGGCTCGGGTGTTTCTTCCTGCGGGCTGAAGAAGGCGTGGAAGATACGGATGAAGCCGGACGGGCTGTCCGGCACGGGAATGAGTTCGGTGTAGGAGTAGCCATCGGCCAGAATCAGCGGAGATCTGGCGGTTCCTTCTGTGCTCATGCTGAGGCTCCTGAGTGGCCGGACGCTGCGACGCCCGTGGTCAGAATGAATAACGTCTGCTGTCCGTCGGGGCATACCAGAACGAGCCGGAGGCTGGCTCGACGACGCGATGGCCCGGATGGCCAGGCGACTGACTGGTGCCCTGGCTGCCGCTGGTGGTGGCGCAGGGCAGCGCTGAATCGTTGGATGACTCGCTGTAGGCGATCGGGCTCGGGCTGCCCGCGCTGTCGCAGGACGACGAGGTGCTGCCCTGCACGTCCGGCAGGGCCGCATCGGCCCTCAGCGGCTCGGCGATCACCATGGCACTGGCCGGCTCGACCACCAGCACAAGTGCGAAACCGAGGGCGCGGGTCGCCCTCACCCATTGCTTTACCGTGTTCATCCTTGAAACCTCGTAAATGCGTACATGAATGGCTGGGTAGGTCGTTCAGGCTTGCTTGATCGGCACCACCGCGGCTGGGTAGAGCGGGGTGCTGGGCTGCGCTGCCGAGCCGAGGTCCTGGCCTTCGAAGCGGGCCTCGCGCACGCGGGCCTCGACGAAGGCGCGGATTTCCTGCTCGAAGCGCTCGCCGGAGAAACGTTCCGAGTTGCTGCGGCAGTTGGCAGGGGTGATGCGTGCGCGATTCGCTTCGAATTCCGCGATGGCGGCAATGATCGAGTCGGTCGTCTGCTCCGGGTAAAACACGCCGGTCGGCTCCGGCTGGTCGAGCCCGCGCACGGTTTCCAGCACCCCGCCGCGGCCATAGGCGATCACCGGCGTGCCGCAGGCCTGAGCCTCGATCGGGGCGATACCGAAGTCTTCCTCGGCGGCGAAGACGAAGCCCTTGGCGCGCTGCATGTGGTGCAGCAGTACCTCGAAGCTCTGATAGCCGAGCAAGGTCACGTTGGGCCCTGCGACTTCGCGTGCCTTGTCCATCTCCGGCCCGGTGCCGATGACGATCAGGCGCTTGTCCGGCATCGCCGCGAAGGCCTCGATGATCAGCGGAATCTTCTTGTACGGCACCATGCGCGAGGCGGTCAGATAGAAGTCCTCCTTGGCCTCGTGGAGCGTGAACTGGCGCGTGTCTACCGGTGGGTAGATCACCGTGGACTGGCGCCGGTAGCTCTTGTTGATGCGCCGGCCGATGAAGTGCGAGTTGGCGATGAACTCGTCGACGCCGCTGGCCGTGCGCTGGTCCCACATGCGCATGTAGTGCAGCAGCATGCGCGCGAGCTTGGCCTTGATGCCACGCTCCAGGCTGGCCTCGTGCAGGTACTGGTGCTGCAGGTCCCAGGCATAGCGGATCGGCGAATGCACATAGCTGATATGCAACTGGTTGGGGCCGGTCAGTACGCCCTTGGCCACCGCGTGGCTGCTGGAAATGATCAGGTCGTAGGAGGACATGTCCAGCTGCTCGATGGCCAGCGGCATCAGCGGCAGATACTTCTGGTAGTGCGTCCGCGCCTTCGGCAGCTGCTGGATGAAGGTCGTGGTAGCGCGTTTGCCGCCCAGATGGGCGCGGTCTTCATCGGAGAGGAAGTCGATGACGGCGAACAGGTCGGCCTCCGGCCAGACCGCGCACAAACCGGCCAGCACGCGCTCGGCGCCGGCGTAGGTCACCAGCCAATCGTGAACGATGGCAACTTTCATGGGATGACATCCTTGGTCGAAACGAATGAGCGGCCAGGCCGCGATACGGAAAGCGTTGGTCAGCGGCTGTGCAGGCGGCCCAGGGGCAGTACGCCGCGCTGTCCGGTGAGCCGATTGCCGGCGCGCGTCAGCGGGTGCTCGAGCAGGCGGCGGCAGAGCAGGGCGGATGTGATGGCCAGCGCCAGGCCAAATACCGCGCTGGCACTGGCCGCCAGCGGACCGTTCAGGCCCAGCGTCTGCGTCAGCAGCTGGCCCAGGCGCTGCATCGCCGGCAGCAGCAGGTAGAGCGAGCAACTGAGGCTGCCGAACCAGATGAGCAATGGCGCCCGCAGGCGCAGGCGACCGGTGAACAGCAGGAACAGGGCGACGGCCACGGCGTAGCCGAGCAACTGTCCCGGCCAGGCGGCCTGCTGTGCCGAGCCGTCCCGCGCCCAGCCGGCAACGAAAATCACCGGCAGCACCAGCAGGTAAACCCGCAGCGTGTAGCGCGCATATTCACGGGCGCGCCGGCGGGCGTAGCTGCTGGCCTCGTGCTGCACCTCGTAGCGCAACGAGGCGAAGAACATCAGCGACAACACCAGCGGCAGGGTGACCGGCAGCGTCCTGTCGATCAGCTGCTGGGTCAGGGCCAGCAGCAGTGCGGCCGCGAGCAGCACCAGGGCGCAGCCGGCCCGCAGGCTCACGCTGTGCAGCAGGCCGAGCGCATGCAGCAGCAGGCACAGCCCGTAGAACAGCAGAAGGGGCGGCAGGGCGCCGTAGGCGCTCACGGCCTCGAATGCCATGCCTGGGTAGCGGCTCGTCACGCCGGGCAGCCAGGCCGGCAAGCTTGGTAGCAGCACCGCAGTCAGGAGGACCGCCAGCAGATACACCGGCAGCAGGCGCAGCAGGCGCCGGATGGCGAAGCCGCGTCCGTCATTGCCACCTGCATGCAAGGCGGCCGGTACCAGAAAGCCGCAGCCGAACAGCAGCCACAGCGTGGCCACCAGCCAGAGGTCGATGGCCGGCGAGGAACCGGGCTCTGTCAGCAGCGGCAGCGCTACGACATGAACAATCAGAAGGATGGATGCGCCGCCTCGCAGCGCGTCGATGTGCACCAACCGTTCCATGGTCTGCCTCGTTTGACGGATGGAAATGTACGGGCCGGGCATAGGCTCGGCGCTGCTAGGGGCGGTCCGACGACCAGGCGATGAAGGTCGGCGGCTTGCTTCTGCCCATCAGCGTCTCGTCGATCAGCTGGGAAACCGTCTGCGCGGAGCGCTTCCAGGAGTAGCGCTCGACGTTGGCCAGCCCGAGGGTGCGCAGGTCTTCGCGCAGGCCGGCGTCCTGCAGCACGTGGCGCATGCAGCGGGCGATGTCCTCGATGTTCAATGGCTCGAAATACAGGACGCTTTCGCCGAGCACTTCGGGAATCGACGCGGCCCGCGCCGCGATCACCGGGCAGCCACAGGCCTGCGCCTCCAGCGGCGGTATGCCGAAGCCTTCGTAGAGCGACGGAAAGACGAACGCGGTGGCGCCCTGGTATTCGCGCACCAGCTGCTCGTCGTCGAGGCGGCCAAGCACGCGTACGCGAGGATTGCCTTCCAGCCGGTAGTCGCTGCCGGAGAACACCGAGTGGGAGTCGCCGACGATGTGCAGCTCCACCTCGTCGAAGCCTTCCAGGCTGAGGAAGGCGGCGACCATGCGAGCGAAGTTCTTGTGCGCATTGGGCGACGACACGGCCAGCAGATAGGGCCTGCCAGCCGGCGGCTGGTTTCCGGGGGCGGGTGGGCGGAACTTCGCCGACACGGCATTGGGTACCACACAGATGTTCTCTCTCGGGTAGCCGTAGTAGCGGGCGATTTCCTTGCGGGAAAAGTCGCTGACCGTGATCAGTGCCTTGATGCGCTTGAGCAGCAGCGGCGTCAGGCTCTTGTAGGCACCGCGGAAGGTGCGCGAGTAGCTTTCCGGATGGCGCACGTAGGTGATGTCGTGGTGGGTGGCGATCTGGTTGCGGTAGATCAGCGGGGCGGTGTTGCACAGCGATACCAGCGGCGGCCGACCATTGCGCGCCAGCCACAACGGCAGGTCCAGTTGTTCCCACAGGTGCCCGCGGTTGCGTCCGATACGGCGTACCTGCAAGCGTTCGGCGCTGCCGTACACGGGCGTGTCCTGAGGCGCGACAAAGGTGAGGTCCTTGCGCATGGCGCCTAACTCCAGGCAGACCTGTTCGGCGAAACGTTGCACGCCGCGGGTTTCCTGGGTCAGGAAGCGAGCGTTGATGACGATCATGGGGCTCTCCTTGCAAAGGGCGATCGCGCGGGCCGGCAGCGCTCGCGCGATGACTGTGACGCAGCGGGTGCGTTGCGTTGTGATTGGCAGCGGGCCAGTGGACCTGGCCCGGTTCTATCGGCCGGCGGCCGAGCGCAGGGCCGGCGCGGCGGCCGGTTGTGCGCAAAGCGGCGGGGCGCTAGTCCTGCACGGCGCGCAGGCTGACGATCTTGGGAAAGCCATCGAGCTTGAGCGTTGTGCGGCAACGACCGCCCCTGCCCGTGCATTCCCAGCGGGCGTTGCTGGTGACACGACCGTGCTGTGGTTGCGCCGTATCGATCAACGCCACCCGGCCGGGTTGCGGGTCGAGCGCTTCGAGCTCCAGGTTGCGCGGCTTGCCAGCGCTCCAGGCCACCAGCAGTTCGTCTTCACCACGGGCGAAACGCAGCGCCACCACGTCACCGTCGCTGTTCTCGTCGCGGCCGATGAAGCGGTAGTTGGCGACGATATCGCTGACGGCGGTGAGCACGCGGTAGGCCGGCTTCGGCGTGAAGTCCTGGCGGACCAGGCCGAAGTTGTGCTCGCGCTCGGTTCTGTCGGTACCGTCGTTGCGGAAGTCGTACCACCACATGCCGCGGATGCTCGGCAACGTCCTGGCGAGGAAGAACGCCCGTGCCAGGTAGGCCGCCTGCAGGTTCTCGTCGATGCCGCAGGCACCCTGATGCGAGGGCCAGGCCATCTCGGTAAGGTAGAGCGGCACGGGCCGTCCCGCGGCGCGGGTCAGCTCCTTGTCCACCTCGGCCATCCAGTCGATCCAGGCTTCCGGGGTGTTGCGTCGCCAGCCGCGGCAATGCACGTAGGGATGCAATGACAGGCCGTCCACCGATTGCATCAGCCCGTTCTCCAGCAGACGCAGGGCGAATCCCGACTCGATGCCCTGGGTGGTCACCGCGCCGGCCAGGACCTTGGCGGCGGGGTCGCGCTGGCGAACGATACCGGCCGCATCGGCGATCAGGCGGGCGTAGTCCTGGGTGAACCTGGGGTCGCGCGGGTCCTCCACGTCCCATTCGTTCCAGATCTCGTAATAGGCCACCTGACCCTTGAAAGCCTCGCTGAGGTGATTGACGTAGCGGTTGAACGCCGCCCGGACCGGCTCGGTGCGGGGTTTTTCGCCGCCGCCGTGGTGCTGGTTGCCATAGCCGAGGATGAACTGGGTGCTCAGGCCGTGACGGGCGGTTTCCTTGAGGTAGCGGTGCCAGGACGGCTCGATCTTCAGCTGGTTCGGCTGGCGCTCGACATAGGCCCAGTGGGCATCGGTGCGCACGGAGGTGATGCCGGCATCGCGCATCATGGCGTAGGCGCGGCCGCTGGGATCACCGCGGTGCAGCTCGTGGGCGCAGACACCGACGACGAAGGGTTCCTCGGCGGTCTGTGCGGCGATCTGCAGGGATGCACCGAGCAGCCCCCCGAGCAGCAAAGCGTGGAGCAGGGTAGAGCGAATCGTCATGTGGATCATCCGTGATGGTTGATGCTCAGGTCAGGTGTCGCAGTTCCGGCAGCCGTTGCGGGGCGAGGCCGCGGGCCGACGCCCGGGCTGGCGTCAGCACGTGGGAAATGGCCAGGCCTAGGAACAGCGTGGCGGTGGTCACCTCCAGTACGTCCGTGGCCCAGGCCACCAGGCACAGGCAGAAGACGATCGGCAGCAGTGCGTCGCGCAGCCTTGGCCCGCGCTCGTGCAGGCGCAGCATCAGGGGAAAGCAGAGCAGGTAGAGCAACACGCCGAACACGCCGAGCATTCCCCACAGGTACAGCGCGGTGTTGTCGGCGATGACCAGCAGTTCCAGGCCTGGCACCGGATAGGCGTGACCGGCACTGCCCACCGCACCGAAGCCCGCGCCCCACCAGCCCCAGCCCTCGCGGAGCATGACGCCGATGAAGTTCGGCCAGCTGTTGATCAGCCGGTCGGCGAACGAGGCGAGCAGCGTGCCGCTGTTGGCCGCATTCGGGTCCAGGCTCAGCACCAGACTGATCGCCGGCAGCATCAGGCCGACCAGCACGGCGATGAGGAAGGCTGCGGCGCTGGCGAAGCGATAGGCCGTGAAGATCAGCATCAGCAGCGTCAGTACATAGGCCGCCGCGGTGGACTTGTTGGTGGTCAGCACGATGCCGATCAGGGCCGCGACGTAAAGCAGCAGCCGCAGCAGCCGCGAGCGGATGAATGCGGCGATGAACAGGCTGTAGGCCGCGATCATCACCGACAGCGCGGTGGACATGCGGGCGAAACCGCCGATGCGGTCGATGTCGTCGAATGCCCAGGAGCGGTTGGCGCTCAGTTCCACCTCGCCGACCATGTAGCTGTAGCCCTTCCAAGGCACGCTGGTCGTCAGGTCGAGGGCGATGCCGACGAACGAGGCGATCAGGCAGAAGCCGATCACTCGCCGCAACAGCCCGAGCCGCAGCTCCAGATGGCGGCCGCAGATCAGGCCGAACAGCAGCGGAATGTAGATGAACAGGCTGAAACCGATGTTATGCAGCTCCGCCCCGTGCATCAGCGCCAGCTGGCTGGATGTCACCAGCCCCAGCATCACCAGCCAGAACAGCGGCCAGCCGCGGTAGCGCAGCAGCTCCAGACTCAGCGCTGCCAGGCAGGCGACCTTCGGCAGGTACAGCAGCCAGGAGATCCCGGCCATGTCGAAGTAGTAGCGCAGGGCACCGGAGAAGGTTTCAGTCAGCAGCAGCGAGGCGACGACCAGCGTCAACAATGTCGGCTTGTCGAAGGCCAACGGGTTCGAGTCGCGTCGCCGTGGAGTGATCAGCAGGCTCTGGTTCATGGTGAATTCTCGTTCCCTGAAGTGTCTCGTGCAGGATGGACTGGTACTGGTCCAGCATGCGTTCCATATCCAGCAGCGACAGCACGCTGGCTCGTGCCTGGCCGGCGAGGCGCTGGCGCAATCCGCCGTCGACGTAGAGCCAGAGCATGGCGATGCCGAGCGAATCAGGATCGTCGGGCGAGCAGAGCAGGCCGTTGTGCTCGTCGCGGATGATCTCCGGCAGGCCGCCCATGTTGCTGGCGATCACCGGCAGGTTGTTGGCGCAGCCTTCGACGGCCACCAGGCCGAACGGCTCGGCCCACAGCGACGGCACTACCAGTACGTCGATGCTCTGCATGAACTCGTCGCTGTCGCAGTAGCCGAGGAAGCTGACCTTGCTCGGGTCGGCCATGGCCTTGAGCTTGCTCTCGTAGTCCAGCTTGCCGCGCCCGGCGATATCCAGCCGGGCATCGATCTCCAAGCGCTGGAACTGCTCGATCAGCCAGCCCACGCCCTTGTTCTCCGAAAGCGTGCCGATGTAGCCGAAGCGCAGCGGATGGCTGTTGCGCAGCTTGGGCTTGCTGTTCTGCCCGGTAGTGGCGGGCGTGCGGTTGTGCACCACGTGCTGGCGCGCGCGGCTGAAGTAGCCCTGGGCGGTGATGCGCTCGAGCACGAAGCGGCTGACCCCGATCACCGTCGCTACCTGCGCCGAAGCGCGGGCATGGCCGAGGCGGAATACCGAGCACAGGCCGCACTGGCGCTGGCAGCTCTTGCCGTGGTTGAACATGGTGTCCTTGGGGCAGAGCAGGTAGAGGTCGTGCAGTACCTGGACGATCGGCAGACCCGCGGCGGTGATTTCGTCCCAGGCGGAAATCGACCAGCCGGTGAGGTTGTTGCTGACGACGATCTCGGGCTGCTCGCGCTGGATCACTTCGCGTACGTGCTGGCGCATGTCGGCGTTGTAGCGGTCGCGGTAGTGCCAGCCGAGGCGGGCGAGGCGACCGGGGCGCTGCTGGGTATAGTGCCAGTAGTGATTCGCCAGGCCGGCACGGTAGACCCGTACCCCGTCCTGCAGCTGCATGCTCAGGCCGGCATCCGGGCCGGTCGCCAGCACGGCTACCTCGCAACCGCGGCGCTGCAGCCCCTCGGCCAGATGGCGGAGGATGACTTCCGCACCTCCGCCAATGTGCGGTGCGTAGAACGCATTGAGAAATAGGATCTTCATCGTTGGCTCGCTGTTTGAACCTGTCAGGTCTTCGGGCGTCGCGCCTTGCCTGGTTCAGGAGTGGCACTGGAGATAGCGGGTCGGCACCCGTACCTTCTGTTCCCGCTGCAGCAGGTTGAGGAGGATGACGGAGCGCTCCTCGCCATCGCTGCTGACGAAGATGGCTTCGATCTCGCTGAAGCTGCCGCCACTGACCTGTACCCTTTCGCCGGGCTTGAAGTTGGCAGCAGGGGCACGTTCGTCCTGGGCCAGGCGCTGGCGCAGCTGCTCGATCAGCTCGTCACGCACGGGTGTCGGCTGGCCGCCGAAGGACACCACGCGGTTCACGCCGCGGGTGGAGCGAATCGGGTACCAGTTGTCGTGGGTGCTATCGAGGCGAATGAACAGGTAGCCGGGAAACAGCGGCTCGCCAGCCTTGGCGCCCTGTGCGCTGCGCGTCGCCGCCGACGCCTTGAGCGGGCGATAGCACTCGAAGTGCTGGCGCAGCAGGTGCTCCTCGGCGCGGGCCTCCTGGCGCGGCTTGGTCTGGATCAGATACCAGCGTGCGGTCCTGTTCGTTGTCATGAGGATGTCCTTTCCTGATTGACCTGCTCGGTTCCGGATGGCCGGTACCCATCATGCCGTCGCCAGTGCTGCGCGCTTTTCGTGGCCCTCGACCACGCTGAAGCGCAGCAGCAGATCCTTGAGTTGTTCGCGACTGTTGAACATCAGCACGTCGATGATCGACAGCGAGGGCACGAACGGGTGCTTGAACTGCGGATAGGTGAGGTCATCCATGCGCAGGAAGCGAAGCAGCAGCCCGTCGGCCCGGAAGCGAGCGGGGCAGTACAGTTCAATGCCGCCTATCGGGTTCAGGTATAGCTCACCGTCCATGCGATGCACGATCTGGATGACGCGGTCCTGCATGTCCATCTTCGCCGGCAGGCCCAGGCTGGAGCCGCGGTAGATCGGTGTGCGGATGTCCATGTAGGCGCAGATCCTGCGCAGGGCGTTCTCGGTGAACAGCGCCAGGTTGCGCTCCGGATACGCGAGGATGCTGCGGACCAGCGGCAGCACGGTGTCGCGCTGCGGAGCCTTGGCATAGCAGCGCTCGAGCATTTTCATCAGCGCTTCGGCTTCGCGGTCGAAGTCATCGCAGAGCCAGCGCTCCCTGATCTGCTCGGTCTGGTGACCTTTGCGCAGCGGGAAGGTGATCAGCTTGGGCTGGCCGTTGACCAGCACGCGGTTGCGGTTCATCCACGAGCCCTTCACATACTGCAGGTCATCGCCCAGGACGAACACATCGCTGAGGGCGATCAGCTGGAAATAGCCCAGGTACGGAAAGAGATAGGGCTGCATCATCGAGACGGTTCTGAGCACGGCGCACCTCCTTGTCTGGCGTTCAGGCTTGCTGGGTATAGGTGTAGTAACCGTAGGCGCCGCTGTCATAGGGCGACGTGGACGCCTTGCGTTTCACGGCATTGAGGATCACGCCCTTGAGCAGCACGCCGTTCTGCGCGAGGCGGCGCTTGGAGGCGTCGATCTGCGAGCTGGTGCTGAGGCCGAAGCGGGCCACGAGCAGATTGGTGCCGGCCTGCTGCGCGACCAGCACCGCGTCGGTGACGGCCAGTACCGGGGGCGTATCGATGACGATGAAGTCATACAGCCGCTCGGCCTCCTTCAGCAGGCGCGAGAAGTTTTCATGCATCAGCAGCTCGGACGGGTTCGGCGCAGAGAAACCGGCGGAAATGAAGTGCAGGTTCTTCACCTCGGTGCGGTTGGTGATCTCCGCCAGGCTCAGGCAACTGGCCAGGGCGTCCGACAGACCATTGCGCGGCGCCATGCCGAACAGCGTGTGCAGGTAGCCGCGACGCATGTCCGCGTCGATCAGCAGCACGCGCTGGCCGGTCTGCGCGATCACCGCGGCGAGGTTGCTGGAGACGAACGACTTGCCCACCGCAGGCGTCGGGCTGGTGATCATCAGCACCTTGTTGCGTGCTTCGAGCATGGCGAACTTGAGGCTGGTGCGCAGGCTGCGCAGTGATTCGACGGCCAGGTCGGTCGGCTCGGTCAGGCTGAGCAGGCGAGTCTTGCCGTCGCGTGCCTTGCGGCGGCGGTTCAGTTGTTCCTGCGACGGGCTGTATGGCAGGCCGGCATAGACCGGTACACCGAGCTTCTCGATCACGTCCGGGCTTTCAACGCCGCGGTAGAAGGCCTGGCGCAGCAGGATCACGGCGGCCGATACCAGCAGCCCGACGAAAATGGCCAGCGCCACCACCAGCGGCCGAACCGGCTTGGATGGCTTCTCGGTCATCGAATAGGCGTTGTCGATGATGCGAACGTTGCCGATGGTGCCGGCGCGCAGCACATCCTGCTCCTGGGCCTGATTCATCAGCAGGGTGTAGGTCTGGGTGGTGACTTCCATGTCACGCTTGAGGCGCAGCAGCTCCTGCTGCGTCATGGGCAGGGCATCGACCTTCTTCAGCAGCTGCGCCTTCTGCGCCTGCAGCTCGTTCATCTGCGACATCAGGGTGCGGTAGGTCGGGTGCTCGCGGGTATAGAGACGGTCGTAGTCGACCCGCTTGAGCGTCAGCTCCGACAGCTGGGTTTCCAGCTGGACGATCTGGTCCAGCACGCCCTTGGTCTCGATGCTGATGTCTACCGACTTGGAGCTGGTCTGGTAGTCGTGCAGCGCGGCTTCGGCCTTCTCCAGCTCCTTGCGCACCTGCGGCAGTTGCGAACGGAGGAAATCCAGGCGCTGGGCCGCCTCGGCGGAGCTGCGTTGGATGTTCTGGCTGACGTACAGACGGCTGATTTCGTCCAGCACGCGGCTGGCCAGCTGCGGGTCGGGATCTTCCAGCGACATGTAGATGATCCCCGAATCCTTGCCGGCCTCGCCGACCTTCAGGCGATCCTGGTAGTCCAGCGCGGTGGTCTGCGGGCGATTTCTGACCAGCCTGAACTCGGTGCCCGGACGAGCCTCGAGTTCGGCGATCTGCACCTTGAAGCCCTGGGTTTCCACGGCCTGGTTGACCTGGCCCCGGAGGATCAGCTGCTCCTCGTCGTCATACAGGCTGTAGTTACCGGCCGTGCCGGCTACCAGGGTGAGGTCCATGCCCAGATAGGCCTCGGGTACGTCGAGCTGGAAGACGTCGAGCTTCTCGCCGCCCCAGGCAAAGGCGGTCAGCCCGAACAGGGGCTTGGCCAGCGCGCCGTCGGTTGCCGGGTCATGCTGACGGGCCATGTAGCCGCCGATCAGCGGAAACTGGCGTGGCTTGGCGACGATGTAGAGCTTGAGTTCCTCGACAGCCTTGCCGAGCACTGCGCGGGATTTCAGCAGCGAAATTTCGGTGACCGCCTGGGAAACCGAGTCCGGGCGGGGGGATATTTCCGGTATGCCGGTAATGGCGGCCTTCTTCGGCTCGATCTGGATCATCGCGGTGGCCTGGTAGATCGGCGTGGCGATGAGGGCGTAGAGCACGCCGAGCACGGTGAACAACCCGGTGATGGCGATGATCAACGCCTTGTGGTCGTAGGCCGTGCGCATGATGCCGGCCAGGTCGATGCGATTGTCCGCATCGTATTCCAGTGAAGAGCGGGTCAGGGCAGTCATTGGGAGTCCTTCCTCATGGTGCGTGTATGCAAGATGGCGGTTGGGCTGATCAGCTCCTGGCCAGCCGTGGAGTCAGCCTGCGCAGCAGGTTGAGCGAGATGTTCTGGGCGATGGTCGAGAGCGCCTGGAGCTTGCTGAATGGCGAGACCAGCGAGAGGCACTCGCCGAACACCTGGACCAGGAAATACTCGTAGAGCGCGTTGTTGCCGATGCGGTGGTAGTAGCGCGCCAGGCAGTAGTGCGCGTGCATGGCCATATGAATGCGCTGCTTGCTCGAGCGCATGGAGAAGATTCCGCCTTCGTGCACGCGATATGCGGCCGGGCTGATCTCGGCCATGAACTTGCCCTTGCCGTAGGCGCCGAGCAGCGACCACCAGCAGATATCCAGCACTTCCACGCCTAGCAGCTCAGGCGGCAGTTCCTGGATCAGGTTGCGGAAGCACACCGTGAGCGTGGAGATCGGGCGGCCCTGCATCAGTTCGAGGGCGGTGGCGTCCTTGCGCAGCTTTCCGGTGAGCTGCGGGCTCTGGATGATGCCCTTGCTGTTGAACATGAAGGCGTCGTGGTAGGTGATGACGTAGTCACGATGCTGTTCGAGGAAATCCACCTGCTGTTGCAGCTTGCTGGGGTCGGTCCAGTAGTCGTCGCCCTCGCAATAGGCGATGTACTTGCCGGCCGCGCGGGCGAACAGCCGCGTGCTGAACGGCACACCGAGGCTGAACTGGTTCTGCGTCTGGTAGATCGGTTTGATGATGCTGGGATAGCGCGCCGCGTAATCGGCGACGATCGCGGCGGTGGTGTCGGTCGAGGCGTCGTCGTGGACGATCACCTCGAAGGGGAAATCCGTTTCCTGCTGGAGAAAGCTCTCCAGCGTCTTCCGAATGAAGGACGCATGATTGTAGGTGAGGCAGACGATGCTCAGCAGCGGTTCGGTCTTGCCGCCCCAGCGCTCAATCAAGGCTTGCTCGCTCTTCAATTCCATTTTTGGATGCTCGCTTGGTGATGAGTAGATAAAGCTTGTTGACCAGTGACTTGGAGCTGGCGGCCACCAGCAGCAGGCAGACCGCCCCGCTCGTGGCCAGCGCCAGCAGGATGTCGAAGCGGTTGTCGCTGACGATTGCCTCGAACAGGGGCGCGCCGATGAGCAGCCCGAGAACGGTCATGGCGGTGATACGCAGCATCTCGCCCATCCAGACGCCGTTGAGCCTGGGGGCGAAGCGTCGATGCACCACGGGCGGCCAGATCAGGAACGTCGCCAGCCGCAGGAAGAACCACGCCAGTGCCGCGGCGTAGGCGCCGTGCACCAGCGCTGCGTAAATCACGATCGGCATGCTGATCGCCGTCGAAATGACGCTGTACCAGATGTGCAGACGTAGCTGGCCGTAGGCGTACTGCAGGTAGAACTGGAACGCGCCCACCGCCATCAGCGCACTGCCTGGCACGTACCAGAACAGCAGGCGCTCGCTCCATTGGGCGGCGGCCTGGTCGCCGGTCCAGGCGAATATCAGTGCCTGTCCATGCCAGGCGATCACTGCAGCCAGGGGAAACAGCACGCTGCAGACGAAGCGGCTGGCGTTCAGGTAGAGCCGCTCCATGTCGGCGATTCGCCCTTCGGCCACCAGCATGGTCATACGCGGCAGAATGGTCTGCACCAGCGGGTTGGTCAGCGTCATGATTCCGGTGGTAATCAGCGCCACCAGCGAGAAATAGCCGTACTCCTTGAGCAGGAGCACCTTGGAAAGCAGCACCTTGTCCAGCTGGGTCAGGGCGATCCACAGCAACGAGGTGAAGCACATGCCGCCGGCGAACGGCAGCACCGGCCGCACGACCTTCCAGTCGATCCCGGCCAGCAGCCCGGGCCCGGATAGCTGTACATAGGCCTTGCTGGCGAAAGCGAAGGTTTCCACCAGCGCGACCGCGGTCTGGAACAGGAAGAAGTCCAGCGGCTCCTTCGACACGTAGGCGACCAGGAACAGCCCGCCGAAGTAGCGCAGCGTGGCGATCAGCATGTTCGCCGCATTCAGCCAGCCATGCAGTTCCACGCCCTGCAGGCCGCTCTTGTACAGCGTCGCGTAAAGGCGCAGGCCGATCATCAGCCCCATCAGGCTGATGCAGTTCATGATGGTCCCGGTGCTCAGCTCGCGTGCCTGCAACCAGGTCTCGGCGATCCAGCCGCTGGCCAGGTAGATGGTCAGGCAGGCGAGCAGGGCGATCGGCAGCAACAGCAGCTCGAACGAGCGCAGCAGGCGACCGGCAGGGCCGCGGCCTGCGGCGAGGTCGCCCTGCCCACGGTAGTGTGCGACCTGCCGCACCAGCGCCGGCGACATCCCTGCATCGAGCAATTGCAGCCAGGCCTGCAGCACGGCGAAAAAACCGATCAGCCCGTACGCCTCCGCGCCCAGGTGGCCCAGGTAGAACGGCAGAATCAGGATGCCGATCAGCAGGGCATAGGCCTGGCCGAGGTAATTCAGGCTGGTGTTGCGGATCACCGATAACCGCTTGGGATCAGACATGAGCTGTGGTCGCCCTCGAACTTCAGGAGATGTGCTTGTACTCGGCAGTAGCCATCTGCTCTGCGCCGAGCAGTCCGAAGGCATCGGCGAAGGGCTGGAACAGGGTCCGGCTAGATTCGGTGCTGTGGATCGATTCCTGGATCAGCATCTGCACGACCTTCTCCTGCACCTTGCGCGGCAGGCCGGGATAGATCGGCAGGCACAGCACCTTGCGGCTCAGCGCCCGTGATCGGGTCTGCGGAACCTGCGGCTGCAGGTGCTCCAGCGTGTCCAGGGACGGATAGAAGTAGCGCCGTGGATTGATGCCATTCGCATTGAGCTGGCCGCGGCAGCGCAGCAGCTGGGACTCGTCGGCCAGCGCAACGGGGAAATAGCTGTAGTTGCACCGCGAATCCGGCTGCGGCCGCTGCAGCTCGAAATGCTCGCCCAGGCGCCGTTCGTAGCGCTGGCCGATCTCCGCTCGGCATTCGAGGATCATCTCGATGTCATCGAGCACGCACATGCCCATGGCGGCGGAAAACTCGTTGAGCTTGGCGTTGATGCCGATGCCGTCGATCTGATCGGTATCGACGATGCCGAAGTTGCAGAGCAGGCGAACCCGCGCGGCCAGTTCGTCATCGTTGGTGACGATGGCACCGCCTTCGATGGTGTGGAACAGCTTCGTGGCGTGAAAACTGAGGGTGCTGATATCACCCCAGTTGTAGACCGACCGGCCCTTGTGCAAGACGCCGAAGGCATGGGCGCCGTCATAGACGACCTTCAGGTTGTGCTTGCGCGCAATCTGTTCGATGCGCTCCACATCGCAGGGGTTGCCGAATACATGAGTCGCGACGATGGCCGAGGTGTCCCGCTGGATGTGTCGTTCGATCTGCTCCGGGTCGAGGTTCCAGGTGTTCGTATCGATATCGGCGAAGATCGGCCGGATGCCTTCCCATTGCAGCGAACTGGTGGTGGCGACGAAGCTGAACGGGGTAGTGATGGCACTGCCGGTGATGCCCAGTGCGCGATAGGCGATCTGCAGGGCAATGGTGCCGTTGTTGGTGAGAATGATGTTGCGAACGCCGAGGTAGTCCTTGAGGCGTTGTTCCAGGGCCGTCACCAGGGGTCCGTTGTTGGTGAGCCAGCCGGTGTTGTAGATGCGGTCGACATATGCCTTGAACTTGTTCTTGCTGCCCAGGTAGGACTTGGTCACGTTGATCATGGGGATTTCCTTATCGAATGGCTCGCCAGCCGGAACGGCCCGGCAAGCGAGCGGATGGGCCGAAGGTGCGCTCGCTCAGACGGGCTGTTGCTCACCCACTTCGCTGGCGCGTCTTGCTCTGCGCTGGTTGTTTCGAAGGATCAGGCGGGTCAGCAGACTCCCGGCATGCGGGTCGCCGTAATGGAAGATGGCGGTGGCGCGCAGCTTCGCCGGGTCACAGGGTTCGTTGGCGTGCAGCGAGCGATAGCCCCAGAACAGGTAGAGGTTGCCGGGGACCAATTGCAGCCGCTGCGGCCTGAGCAATCCGATGCCGATCGCACAGGTGATCAGCTTTCGGCTCAGGCGGTTTTGCAACAGCGCCTTTTCCAGCACGTTGAACAGCACGAAGTGGCGGATGGGGCGAAGGTTGGGAAACATCAGCAAATCGCCCCGTTCGTTGCCGTCCTGGGGGATTTCCACGGGCAGCAGGGCGGTGACCAGCGAGGCGTCGAAGTGGTAACAGTTCGACTCCTTGCGCCCCGTCTGCCCTTGCACGCAGCGCATCACCATGTAAATGCGATTGCTGTGTGCGGCGCGCCCGGCGCAGGCCCGGTAGACATCGGCCAGCAACTTCTGGAATTCCGGCGCGGCCCCCAGCACGGATAGCAACGAGTCTGCTACTTCCTCGCCGCCGTGGTAGGCGAAGTACTCGCCTTTATGTCGTCGAGCCTGTTCCTGTACTTGCTCGCGTAGTTGATGCAACTGAATGCTATTCAGGAAGTCGTGCAGGCAGGCAAAGCCTTGTTTGTTTATTTGCGAAGCGATGTAAGCCTGATCCTGATCTTTCAAATTATAAAAGATGGATGACACGGTCGTTCTCCCTGCGCAAAGGCTCGGTGAGGCAATGCTGATTTGAATGGAGCGGCGCCTGGGCGTCGTTCAGCTTGGGCTGTAGCGGGACTGCAACTAATACGGACGGCAGGTAAACGAGGGCACGCTTAATGCGGAGGCTTTAAATTAAAGAGACAAAGCTACCGCCATCAGCCTATATAAGCTGTTGAAAAGTTTTCTTGTCATATATATGCCTGACCTGCGGGCTTGAACTGTCTGTCACCCAGATTTCATGGGGCCTGGAGCCATTCGGGCAAAGCTACCGCACCCGGAACAGTCTTCCAGAAGCCATTTGAAAACGAGTGACAACAAGAGCCCTCGCGCTTTTACTAAAAAAGAAACGCTTAGTTCAGGCAGGGGATTAAATCTTTCATCACAAAACTTGACCTGTCCTGTTGGTCTTAAACTGCTCTGTGACGTATTGCTCCCTGGTGCGAATAGATATCCGTCATAATGTGAAACAAGTCAAGCGGGCAAGCCAAAAATTTGTTATGGCGGCTGCGTGGGTGGCGCTCAGCGAGTCTAACTTATTGATCGGAAAAGGTTTGCGTCCCGCAAGGGCGAAAAGAAGCGCTATCAGCTAACGTTATATAAAAAAGCGATAATTAGATGCGCGCTGAATAGTCAACCCGGGGTGGATGATGCAGTTGTATAAAGATACAGGGTGTTATTCCGAGTGCATCAAGCAACTATTTGCCTGAAGGTTTAATTCCGTGCGTCGATTCGGAGAAGGAGGTCCGTGGCGAAGAAAGGAGCGGATAGAAATCGAGCTTGATAGGCAAAACGAAAAAGGGGCCACTCTTTCGAGTGGCCCCTTTTTCTGAGGTGGTTGCGGGAGCCGGATTTGAACCGACGACCTTCGGGTTATGAGCCCGACGAGCTACCAGACTGCTCCATCCCGCGTCTGTGGGGGCGCATTCTACAGCCCGGAAAGGCGATGTCAATCACCTGGGCTGAAAAAAGCTTTTTTCTTCAAATGCTTAGCCGTGCCATGGCTTGCGGTGTGCAATCTGGAACAGCGCCATAACAAAAAAGGCCACTCATTTGAGTGGCCTCTCGAATTGGTTGCGGGAGCCGGATTTGAACCGACGACCTTCGGGTTATGAGCCCGACGAGCTACCAGACTGCTCCATCCCGCGAGGCGCATTCTACAGCTTTGAACGCTGCTGTCACGGGTTTATTTCAAATCGCCGGGAAACCAGGCTGGCCTGCCAGGAGCGAAGGGGCAATGGGGCAGGGGAGTCAGGCGAAGCAGCGGGCCGGATGGGGCGGGGCGTCTGCCGTGGCTGGTGCCGCCGGGCGATCCGCAACATGCCCCAGAGCATGGCGAGCGCGACCGAGATCCAGCCCAGTACCATCATCGCAACTATGAGCGCAGGTTCCATCCGGTGCTTCCTCTGTGTAATCGATCATCGTCCTTGAGGTTGTGACCCCGGTGGCGAAAAGCGGTTCCGGAGCGCCATCGGTCGCCAGCCATCGCACTCAAGGCGAGGGCTGCTGCCAAACGTTCAGGCGGACGAATGCGGAGGTACCGGTTATGCGTATTCCAACGACGTTGCTGCTCGCGCTACTCGCTTCCACGGCGGGCGCACAGAGCCTGGAGCTGCCTTTCGCTGGGGTGCCCGTGGCGCAGAACACTGGCGCGCCGGATCGCGGTGCAGCCGGTAATGGTTCGATGGGCATCGGCAGCGGCGTAGAGCATCTCGACGAAGCTGAGCGCACCGATCAGGGCGGTTCGAGGCAGCCATCTGGCGAGCAGCTGGATGATTCGGCCGAGCCCGGTCATGGTGGCAATGAAACCGATATGGAACATCGCCGTCGGCCGAAGCTGGAGAGGCGCAGCGATTAGCGGCTCTCAACCATCAGGAGGTTTCCATGAAATCGATAATTGCCTCAGTGGCTGCACTGGTTCTGCTCAGCTCAGCCGGTGCGTTCGCGGAGTCGTCGGATAAGCAGCACGGCGACGCTCGAGGTTCCGGAGCTGCGGAGGACGCGGTGGATGCCATGCCTGCGTCCCCGGAAGAACGCGGCGGCTCCGATGACGAAAAGGATTCCAGCGGCCAGCGCGACAGCGATCTGGGCACCATGGGCACCGGCAATACCGGAACGACGGGTGGCATGGGCGCGACTACCGGGACCGATACCATCGGCGGAACCATAGAGGAATAGGTCGGCCAGCTAGCGCCGATTCATAAAGGCGCGACGCATCCGTACAATGCCGGCCTTTTCATCATGTAGTGACCGGTATGCAGATTGCTTTGGCACCCATGGAGGGGCTGGTCGACGAAATCCTCCGGGACGTCCTTACCCGAATGGGCGGCGTCGACTGGTGCGTGACCGAATTCATCCGCGTGTCTGATCGCCTATTGCCGCAGAGCAGCTTCGGCAAGCTCGCCCCGGAGTTGAAGAACGGTGCGCTCACTCGCGCGGGCACACCGGTGCGCGTTCAGTTGCTAGGTTCGGACCCGATCTGCTTGGCGGACAATGCCGCCTTTGCCTGCACGCTCGGGGCACCGGCCATCGACCTCAACTTCGGCTGCCCGGCCAAGACCGTCAACAAATCCCGTGGCGGTGCGGTGCTGCTGAAGGAGCCGGAGCTGCTGCATGCGATTCTCTGTGAAGTACGCAGTGCCGTGCCGGCGCATATCCCGGTAACCGCCAAGATGCGCCTCGGCTTCGACAGCCCGGACGGCGCACTCGATTGCGCCCGCGCGCTGGTGGCCGGCGGGGCAGAGCAGTTAGTGGTGCACGCACGAACGAAGGTCGAAGGCTACAAGCCGCCTGCGCATTGGGAGTGGGTCGCGCGGGTGCAGGAGATAGTGCCGGTGCCCGTCTATGCCAACGGCGATATCTGGTCGCTGGAGGACTGGCGCCGCTGCCGTGAGGTCAGCGGGGCAGAGGACATCATGCTGGGGCGCGGGCTGGTTTCACGACCGGACCTGGCCCGGCAGATCGCTGCGGCTAAAGCCGGCCAGCAGATCGCGCCGATGAGCTGGGAGGAATTCCGACCCGTGCTGCTGGATTTCTGGCAGCAAGCGCGGGGAAAGATCGCACCGCGTTATGCGCCGGGTCGGCTCAAGCAGTGGCTGGCCCTGCTGACTCGCAATTATCCGGAGGCGGTGGCGCTGTTCGCCGAGCTGCGTCGGGAAAACGACTGCGCGCGTATCGATGCGATGCTCGGCGTCGATACGCGCGAATTGCGTGCCGCCGCATTGGCCTGAGCCGAATCAACGCCCACCGGCTACATCCAGTAGCGCTCCGCTGGTATAGCTGGCCTGTTCGCTGGCGAGCCAGAGGATGGCTTCGGCGATTTCCTCGGCTTGCCCGCCGCGCCCCATCGGCACACTTGCCTTGACCCGCTCGACACGATCCGGCTCGCCCCCGGCGGCGTGGATATCGGTATGGATCACGCCCGGGCGCACCGCATTGACCCTGATGCCTTCGCTGGCGACCTCTTTGGCCAGGCCCAGGGTCATGCTGTCGATGGCGCCCTTGGCGGCCGCGTAGTCGATGTATTCGCCTGGTGCGCCGAGGCGGGTGGCCACCGAGGACAGGTTGACGATGGCGCCGCCCCTGCCGCCATGGCGCGTCGACATCCGCTTGATCGCCTCGCGTGCGCACAGGAAGCTGCCGATCACGTTGGCGCCCAGTACGCGGGTCCAGCGCGCCGCATCCATCTGTTCCAGGCGCATCTGCTGCTCGAGCATGCCGGCGTTGTTGACCAGCACGTCCAGCCGGCCGAACTCCCGGTCGATGGCTTCGAACATGTGCAGCACCTGGGTCTCGTCAGCGACGTCGGCCTGTACGGCGATCGCCGTCACGCCCAGGCCGCGGACCTGCTCGAGCACCGCGTTCGCGGCATCCGCGCGCTGGTGATAGTTCAGGCACAAGGCATAGCCCTGTTGCGCCGCCAGTCGTGCAGTGGCGGCGCCGATGCCGCGGCTGGCGCCTGTGATCAGCATGACTCTGGACATGTGCTACCTCTCGTCGCCTGGCTCGTTTGCGGCCTCTTGAAATCCGTTTTTCGGTTCCTATCTACGGCTCAGCGGGATGCCGAAGTCGGGTCCCGCCCGTTTCAACTCGCTGATTTCAGGAGGTTTATCATGAGTTCATTCCCCATGGCCCCTCTGTTCCGGCAATCCGTGGGCTTCGATCGCTTCAACGACCTGTTCGAGTCGGCCCTGCGTAACGACACCGGCAGCTCGTACCCGCCCTACAACATCGAGAAGCACGGCGACGATCAGTATCGCATCGTGGTGGCTGCCGCCGGTTTCCAGGAATCCGACCTCGATCTGCAGGTAGAGCGTAGCGTACTCACCATCACTGGCGGCCGCCGCGAGAATGAGGCGGAGAACGTCACCTACCTGCACCAGGGCATCGCCCAGCGGGCGTTCAAGCTGTCGTTCCGTCTGGCCGATCACATCGAAGTGAAGGGCGCAGCGCTTAATAGCGGCCTGCTCCACATCGATCTGGTCCGGGTCGTGCCGGAAGAGGCCAAGCCCAAGCGCATCCCGATCAATGCCGACCAGCGACCCGCGCTGGAGGGTTGATCCGCTGACAGGAGAAGGGCGCCGAATGGCGCCCTTTTTCATTCTAGCCAGTCAGTCGCGTTCGGCATCCAGCAGCGCCATAAAGGCCCTGGCCGCGTTGGACAGGGTGCGTTCCCTGTGCAGGATGTAGCCGAGCTGTCGTGTCAGCTGGACACCCGGCAAGGGCAGGCTGACCACCTGTTCGTCCAGCATGCGACGTGGCAGCACGCTCCAGGCAATGCCGATGGAGACCATCATCTTGATCGTCTCCATGTAATTGGTGCTCATGGTGATGTTGGGTGTCAGTCCCTCCCGCTCGAACAGGCGCTGGGCGATGTGGTGGGTAAATGTATTGCCGCCCGGGAATACCGCCGGGTGGCCGGCGACGTCCGCCAGGGTGATATCCGCCTTGCTGGCCAACGGATGCTCGGGCGCGACGACGAAATCCAGTGGATCGTCCCAGACCTTCACCGCCAGCACCGGCTCGGCGGTCAGTGGCGCCAGGGTGATCACCGCCAGCTCGGCACGGCCGTGCAGTACCTCGTCATAGGCCACTTCCGAATCGAGAAAACGGATATCCAGGCTGACCTGCGGGTGCGCGCGGGTAAAGGCGCGCAACAGAGGCGGCAGCCGATGCAGGCCGATGTGATGGCTGGTCGCCAGGCTCAGCCGTCCGCCAATATCGCCGTTGAGGTTGGTCAAGGCACGGCGGGTGTCGTCCAGTACATTCAGGATCTGGTAGGCGCGGGGGAGCAGGGCGCGGCCAGCTTCGGTGAGACTGACGTCGCGGCCCAGCCGATCGAACAGGCGCACATCCAGCTGCGCTTCCAGCGCGGCGATGCGCTTGCTCACCGCCGGCTGGGTCAGGTGGAGGCGTTCGGCGGCCAGGGAAAAGCTGCGGGTTTCCGCGACTGCGATAAAGGCGTTGAGGTTGGCGAGATCCATGGAAGACTTCCGGATGGTTGTGAATTCCAGTCAGGAATGCATCGGATGAAAAATATGAATTTGAGTAATTCAATGCAAGCCCCTAGCATCGACCCCATAAGCGCAAGGGCTATTCGCCCCGCATAGAAAGCAGATGAGGAAAAGTCCGATGGCCGGCAAGACGCTCTACGACAAGCTCTGGGAAATGCACGAGGTGAAACGTCGCGATGATGGTTCGTCGCTGATCTACATCGACCGTCACATCCTCCACGAAGTGACGTCGCCGCAGGCCTTCGAAGGGCTGCGCCTGGCCAATCGCAAGCCGTGGCGCATCGACGCCAACATCGCCACCCCGGACCACAACGTGCCGACCACCAAGGGCGAGCGCCAGGGTGGTCTGGAGGCCATTGCCGACGAGGTTTCGCGCATTCAGGTGCAGACGCTGGACGAGAACTGCGACGATTTCGGCATCCTCGAATTCAAGATGAACGACGTGCGTCAGGGCATCGTCCACGTGATCGGCCCGGAGCAGGGCGCGACATTGCCGGGCATGACCGTGGTTTGCGGTGACTCGCACACTTCCACCCACGGCGCCTTCGGTGCGCTGGCCCACGGTATCGGCACCTCCGAGGTCGAGCATGTGCTCGCCACCCAGTGCCTGGTGGCCAAGAAGATGAAGAACATGCAGGTGCGCGTCGAAGGCAAACTGCCGTTCGGCGTCACCGCCAAGGACATCGTGCTCGCCGTGATCGGCAAGATCGGTACCGCCGGTGGCAATGGCCATGCACTGGAATTTGCCGGCAGCGCGATTCGCGACCTGTCCATGGAGGGTCGCATGACCATCTGCAACATGGCCATCGAGGCGGGCGCCCGCGTGGGCATGGTCGCCGTGGACGAGAAGACCATCGCCTACGTCGAAGGGCGGCCTTACGCCCCGAAGGGCGCCGATTGGGACAAGGCCGTGAAGCTGTGGCAGGACTTGGTTTCCGACGACGACGCGGTGTTCGACACCATCGTTGAACTCAAGGCCGAGGACATCAAGCCGCAGGTCAGCTGGGGCACTTCGCCGGAGATGGTACTGGCTGTCGATCAGAACGTGCCGGACCCGGCCGTAGAGGCCGACCCGGTGAAGAAGGATTCCATCACCCGCGCGCTGAAGTACATGGGCCTGCAGGCCAATCAGGCCATTACCGACATTCGTCTGGATCGCGTGTTCATCGGTTCGTGCACCAACTCGCGGATCGAGGATCTGCGCGCCGCAGCCGAAGTCGCCAAGGGCCGGAAGGTCGCCGCGAACGTCAAGCAGGCGCTGGTGGTGCCGGGCTCGGGCCTGGTCAAGCAGCAGGCCGAGGCCGAGGGGCTGGACAAGATCTTCATCGAGGCCGGCTTCGAATGGCGCGAGCCGGGCTGCTCCATGTGCCTGGCGATGAACCCGGACAAGCTTGGCAGCGGCGAGCATTGCGCCTCGACCTCCAACCGCAACTTCGAAGGCCGCCAGGGTGCGGGCGGGCGTACCCACCTGGTCAGCCCGGCGATGGCTGCTGCCGCAGCGGTTACCGGCCACTTCATCGACGTACGCGAATTGATCCAGGCCTGAGGAGACCAGACATGAAAGCCTTTACCCAACACACCGGCCTGGTCTGCCCACTCGATCGCGCCAATGTCGACACCGACCAGATCATTCCGAAGCAATTCTTGAAGTCGATCAAGCGCACCGGCTTCGGTCCCAACCTGTTCGACGAGTGGCGCTATCTGGATGTCGGTCAGCCGAACCAGGATTGCTCGCAGCGTCCGCTGAACAAGGACTTCGTGCTGAACTTCCCGCGTTATCAGGGCGCCAGCGTATTGCTGGCCCGCGAGAACTTCGGCTGTGGCTCCTCCCGTGAGCATGCGCCGTGGGCGCTGGACGAATTCGGCTTCCGCGCCATCATCGCGCCGAGCTTCGCCGACATCTTCTACAACAACAGCTTCAAGAACGGCCTGTTGCCGATCGTGCTGAAAGAAGAGGAGGTGGACGAGCTGTTCCAGCAGGCCGAGGCGACCGAAGGCTACCAGCTGACCGTCGATCTGGCTGCGCAGACCGTTACCCGTCCGGACGGCAAGCAATACGGCTTCGAGGTCGATGCCTTCCGCAAGCACTGCCTGCTCAATGGTCTGGACGATATCGGCCTGACCCTGCAGGACGCCGAGGCGATCAAGGCCTTCGAATCTCGCCACCAGCAGAGCCAGCCTTGGTTGTTCGGCGCGATCAAGTAGTCTGTACGACAAGCAGGGTGGGGTTCGGTCTCATCCTGCGGAAAGATCCTCGCAATGGCGCCTCGACTGCTCGGCGCCATTCGGCAACGCAAAAAAGCCGAGGCTGGTGCCGAACAAAAAACCAGGTGGGCTCAGCCCATCGGTACGCCCTGCCTCGATGTGACCTCTTATAAGGAATAGGAAATGTCCAAACAGATTCTGGTTCTCCCCGGCGATGGCATCGGCCCGGAAATCATGGCCGAGGCGGTCAAGGTGCTGCAGCTGGCCAGTGACAAGTTCGATCTGGGCTTCGAGCTGAGCTATGACGAGCTGGGTGGTGCGGCCGTAGACAAGTACGGTGTGCCGCTGGCCGACGAGACGCTGGAGCGCGCCCGCGCCGCTGACGCCATTCTGCTGGGCGCGGTCGGCGGGCCCAAGTGGGACACCATCGATCCGGCCATCCGTCCGGAGCGTGGTCTGCTGAAGATTCGTTCCCAGTTGGGCCTGTTCGGCAACCTGCGTCCTGCGCTGCTCTATCCGCAGTTGGCCGATGCCTCGTCGCTCAAGCCCGAAATCGTCGCCGGTCTGGATATCCTGATCGTGCGCGAGCTGACCGGTGGCATCTACTTCGGCCAGCCGCGCGAGAGCAAGGTGCTGGAGAACGGCGAGCGCATGGCGTACGACACGCTGCCGTACAGCGAGAGCGAGATCCGCCGCATCGCCAAGGTCGGTTTCGACATGGCCATGGTGCGCAACAAGAAGCTCTGCTCGGTGGACAAGGCGAACGTGCTGGCTTCCAGTCAGCTGTGGCGCGCGGTCGTCGAGGAAGTCGCCAAGGACTACCCGGAAGTCGAACTCAGCCATATGTATGTCGATAACGCGGCCATGCAGCTGGTGCGCGCGCCGAAGCAGTTCGACGTAATCGTCACCGACAACATGTTCGGCGACATCCTGTCGGACGAGGCCTCCATGCTCACCGGCTCCATCGGCATGCTGCCGTCCGCCTCGCTGGATGCCGGCAACAAAGGCATGTACGAACCGTGTCATGGCTCGGCACCGGACATCGCCGGCAAAGGTATCGCCAACCCGTTGGCGACCATTCTTTCCGTTTCAATGATGCTGCGTTACAGCTTCAACCAGGTGGCGGCGGCCGATGCCATCGAACAGGCGGTAAGCGATGTGCTCGATCAGGGCCTGCGTACTGGCGACATCTGGTCCGAAGGTTGTAACAAAGTCGGTACTCAGGCGATGGGTGATGCAGTAGTCGCGGCCCTCGCGAAGTTGTAATCTTTCGGCCCGCCTTAATCTGCGCGGGCCACTTTTTCTATAGGTGTAGTTGCGATGAAACGTGTAGGTCTGATCGGTTGGCGCGGTATGGTCGGTTCCGTGCTCATGCAGCGGATGCTGGAAGAGCGGGACTTCGACCTGATCGAGCCTGTGTTCTTCACCACCTCCAACGTTGGCGGCCAGGGCCCCGATATTGGCAAGGAAACCGCTGCGCTGAAGGACGCCTACAGCATCGACGAGCTGAAAGGTCTCGATGTGATCCTGACCTGCCAGGGCGGCGACTACACCAACGAAGTCTTCCCCAAGCTGCGCGAAGCTGGCTGGCAGGGCTACTGGATCGACGCCGCCTCGGCCCTGCGCATGCAGGACGACGCGGTGATCGTGCTCGACCCGGTGAACCGTCGCGTGATCGACCAGCAGCTGGATGCCGGGACCAAGAACTATATCGGCGGCAACTGCACTGTCAGCCTGGCGCTGATGGGGCTGGGTGGCCTGTTCGAGGCAGGCCTGGTGGAGTGGATGAGCGCCATGACTTATCAGGCGGCGTCCGGTGCCGGCGCGCAGAACATGCGCGAGCTGATCAAGCAGATGGGTGCCATCAATGCGGCAGTGGCCGACGACCTGCTCAATCCCGCCAGCGCCATTCTCGACATCGACCGCAAGGTGGCCGAAACCCAGCGTAGCGAGGCCTTCCCGGTCGACAATTTCGGCGTGCCGCTGGCCGGCAGCCTGATCCCCTACATCGACAAGGAGCTGCCGAACGGGCAGAGCCGCGAGGAGTGGAAGGCACAGGCCGAAACCAACAAGATCCTCGGTCGCTTCAAGAACCCGATTCCGGTCGATGGCATCTGCGTACGTGTCGGGGCCATGCGCTGCCACAGTCAGGCGCTGACCATCAAGCTGAACAAGGATGTGCCGATCTCCGACATCGAGGGGCTGATCAGCCAGCACAACCCCTGGGTCAAGCTGGTGCCCAATCATCGCGACGCCAGTATGCAGGAGCTGAGCCCGGCGGCGGTGACCGGCACGCTGAGCGTTCCGGTCGGGCGCCTGCGCAAGCTGAACATGGGCTCACATTATCTGGGCGCGTTCACCGTCGGCGATCAGCTTCTGTGGGGTGCCGCCGAGCCTTTGCGCCGCATGTTGCGTATCCTGCTGGAACGTTGATGAGCATTGCTTGAAGTGCCGAAACGCCGCGATTCGTCGCGGCGTTTTCGTCTGCGCAGCGCGCCGCTCGGCGGCGCTGCTTGCAGCGATCAGCCATTTCGCTACAGTGCCCGTCCTGATGCATGGAGAAGATGATGCCCTCGCTTGTCGGAGTTGCGGTTGTAGGAGCGGTCAGCCTGGTAGGTGAGGCCCTGGTCGAAGTGCTCGAAGAGCGTGGATTTCCACTTTCCGAGCTGCACTTGCTGGATAGCGGCGAGGGTATCGGCCACAGCGTGCCGTTCAAGGGACGTAACCTGCGCACAGGCGATGCGGATCGGTTCGATTTCACTCGCGTGCAATTGGTGTTTCTCGTCGGAGCGAGCGATATGGCCGCTCGATGCCGAGTCAGCGCGAAGGCCGCTGGATGCAGAGTCATCGATCTGTCCGCTACGGTCGCTGTCGAGCAGCAGCCTTGTCTGGTGCCGGAGGTCAATGGTGGCCGAGTCGAAGCGATCTCCGATTGCCGCTGCTTCAGCAGCCCGCTGCCGGAATCGGTCGCGCTCGCGATTGCGTTGGCACCTATCCAGCAGCAGTTGGATCTGCAGCGAGTTACGGTTACGGCTTGCCTGCCGGTCTCCAGTCGCGGTAGTGCGGGTGTCAAAGAGCTTGCGCGCCAGACCAGCGAGCTGTTGAACGCGAGGCCGCTCGAACCGCGGGTATTTGGTCGGCAAATGGCTTTCAATATTCTCGCCCAGGTCGAGGAGCTTGACGGCGCCGGGCATGCCGATCAGGAGCGACGTGTGGCAGCAGAGCTTCGGCAGCTGCTGGGTCTTCCGAAATTGCAGGTTGCCGCAACCTTCATCCAAGTGCCGGTTTTCTTCGGCGAGAGTCTGGTGGTTTCTCTGCTGGGTGGCGCCGAAGCCGACATGCAATCGTTGACGGCAGCACTGGACGCGGCGCCCGGCATCGAACTGGTCGAGGCTGGTGACTATCCGACCGCGGTCGAGGATGCCGTGGGGCAGGACGTCATTCATGTCGGCCGGGTCCGCCAAGGCACCAGCGACCCGCGTGAAGTCAATTTGTGGATTGTGTCTGATAACGTGCGAAAAGGCGCGGCACTGAATGCTGTGCAGTCCGGTGAGTTGTTGATAAAAGACTATCTGTAAAAGATACTTACTGGAAATTCAAAGAATATTTCTAGCCGATGCGCTGAACGGCTTATCGCTGAAGGGGAGCCACCGTAAGGTGGCGCGGGCAGTGAAATAAGACCCTCTCGTAGTTCGAGAAAAAGATAAACAAGGGATTAAATAATGGTTCGGGTTCGCAATCTGGTGCTGGCAATCGCGGCTGCTACCGCGCTGACTACAGAAATGGCCCATGCGCTTGGGTTGGGAGAGGTCACGCTTCAGTCGTCTTTGAATCAACCGCTGATCGCCGAAATCGAGCTGCTCGATGCCAAAAACCTGGCGCCGGGAGAGGTGATTCCGGTTCTCGCCTCGCTTGAGGAATTCAATCGTGCCGGTATTGATCGCCAGTACTTTCTGACCGACCTGAAGTTCACGCCCGTACTGCGTCCAAACGGAAAAAGTGTCATCCAGGTTTCGTCGAGCAAGCCGGTACGCGAGCCATATCTCAATTTTCTCGTAGAGGTCCTCTGGCCTAACGGTCGCCTGCTGCGCGAGTACACGCTGCTGCTGGACCCTCCGCTTTATTCGCCTGAAACTGCTGCCGCTGCTGCGCCGCAGTTGCCTATTTCTGCCCCTGCTCGCGCCGTCGAGCCCGTTCGCACCGCACCGCCTCGTCCGGCAGCCGCACCTGCGGCGCCCGCTACTGGCGTTTCCGTGGCAGCGCCAGCGCAGTCCGGTAGCGAATACAAGGTATCGGCTCGCGATACGCTGTGGGATATCGCGGAGCGTAATCGTCGTAACGGCACGGTCCATCAGACCATGCTGGCGATCCAGGATCTGAACCCCGATGCCTTCATCGGCGGCAATATCAATCGGATGAAGAGCGGGCAAGTGCTTCGTCTGCCTGATGCAGAGCAGATATCCCGCCGTTCGCAAGCTGAAGCGATCACCCAGGTCGCCGAGCAGAACGCTGCCTGGCGTCAGAGCCGAGGAGGCGCTGTAGCAGGTGCTCGTCAACTGGATGCGACCCGTCGCACCGAGGCCGGTGCTGCGCCGTCCCGTAGCGACTCCGGAGACAACCTCCGTCTTGTGGCTGCTGACGCCGGGAAGTCGACGGCAGGATCCGAAACCGGCTCTGCCGATGGTGGTAAGGCGCTTCGTGACAAGCTTGCGGTAACTCAGGAAAGCCTCGATTCCAGCCGGCGTGAGAATGACGAGCTGAAAGATCGGTTGAATGATCTGCAAGGGCAGCTGGAAAAACTGCAGCGGCTCATGCAGCTTAAAGATGATCAGCTGGCCAAACTGCAGGCGCAGCTTGGTGCGGAAGGGCAGGTTCCGGCCGCGTCCGGTGCCGAGAATGCCGGTCAGGCTGAGCCGTCTGCTGGCGCGTCGTCTGAAGGCGGTGTCGCCAACGAAAGCGCCGCGCTTGATGAGCCGTCGGCTGGCTCGGGCACAGGTCAGCCAGTCGCCGCGCCTGCCCCTGCTGAGCGTCCTGCGGCGTCGCAGCCGGCCGCCAAGCCCGCCGCGCCGGCCAGACCGGTCGCCCCCGCGGTAGAGCCTGAGCCTCGCGGGCTGATCGACGACCTGCTTTCGAACACCCTGCTGCTCGGCGTGGTCGGCGGTAGCGCACTGTTGCTGCTGCTGTTGGGGCTCATGGCCTTGTCACGTCGTAACGCGATGAAGGAAGCCGAACTGCAGGAAAGCCTGCTGGCTGAAGAGGCCGTCGAAGACCTGCGCGTCGGAACGCCTGCTTTCGTCGATATCGGACAGGAGCATCCAGAGCCCGCCCCCTTTTCCGGCTCCGCCAGCACTGCGTCGGACGAGCTGACGTCTACCACTGGGGATGCCTTGGCCGAGGCTGACATCTATATCGCATATGGCCGCTTCAATCAGGCTGCCGAACTCTTGCAGAACGCACTCAATGACGAGCCGCACCGACGCGACCTGCGCCTGAAGCTCATGGAGGTCTACGCAGAGCTTGGCAATCGCGATGGTTTCGCTCGTGAAGAAAGCGAACTGCGCGAAATCGGCGGGGCTGCCGGCGAAGTCGAGCAGCTCAAGCAGAAGTACCCAGCCATGGCCGCTGCGCTGGCAGGTTCGGCAGTTGCGGCTGCGGCTGCTCATAAGAATGTGGATAGCCTCAGTCTTGATGACCTGCAGCTTGACGAGCCTGTTGCGCCGGCCGCAGGGCAGGATCTGGATATCGATCTGAATAACGAGCGTCCTACGGCGGTACCGGCTGACGACTCGCTGAACTTCGATGACCTGATGCTGGATGAGACTCCTGTCGAGCGGAACGAGTCGCCAGCTACAAGTGACTTCTCTTTCGAACTCGATCAGGGCGAAAGCCTGCAGGAAACTTCGCAGGAGAATATCTCCGACTTCTCCTTCGATCTCGAGGCTGAGAAAAGCACGCCGGCCGATAGCGAGTTTTCGCTGACTCTCGACGACGAGCCGACCGAAGCACCCACGGCTTTCGATGGTGACGATCTCGATTTCGAACTGGCCGAGCCGGTCAACACGAACACGCCTGAGCAGCTGCCAGAAGATTTCGATATCTCCCTGGACGAGCCTGAGGTGGAAGCGCAACCCCAGAGTTTTGCCGAGCAGTTGAATGTGGTCGAAGCTGAGCTGGATGATCTGTCCAATGATCTGAGCGAACCAACCCCAATGCCGGCTGCGACGAGCGCTGCAGGCGGTGCGGACGATGACTTCGACTTCTTCTCCGATACCGATGAGACCACCACCAAGCTGGATCTTGCCCGCGCTTACATCGACATGGGGGATGCCGAAGGTGCTCGCGATATTCTGGACGAAGTGATTTCCGAGGGTAGCGACGTGCAACAGCAAGAGGCGCGCGAGATGCTCGCCAAACTAGCCTGATCATGAACCAAGCAGTACCCGAAACGGCAGCCGAAATGGCTGCCGTCGGCGTTTCCAGAATAGCTCTCGGTGTCGAGTACAAAGGATCCCGTTATCGCGGGTTCCAACGCCAGCGCGCCGGTGTGCCTTCCATTCAGGAGTCGCTGGAGAATGCCTTGACCAGAGTCGCCGGCGGGCATCCCGTTACGCTCAGTTGCGCCGGCAGAACCGATGCGCTGGTGCATGCCAGCGGCCAGGTGGTGCATTTCGACACCCCGGTAGAACGGAGCATGCACGCCTGGGTAATGGGGGCGAACATGAACCTTCCGCCCGACATCAGCGTGACCTGGGCCAAGAAGATGCCCCCGCATTTTGATGCGCGTTTCAGCGCAATGGCCCGTCGTTACCGCTATGTGATCTATAACGATCAGATTCGGCCGGCGCATATGGCGGAAGAGGTCACCTGGAACCATCGCCCGCTGGATATCGAGCGGATGCGTGCCGCCGCGGCAGCGTTGGTTGGCACGCACGATTTCAGTGCGTTTCGTGCGCGGCAATGTCAGGCCAAGTCGCCGATCAAGACCATTCATCATCTCGAGTTGCTCCAGTTCGGACGGCTCATCGTGATCGACGTACGCGCGAACGCGTTCCTTCATCACATGGTGCGTAATTTTGCCGGTGTGCTGATGACCATCGGGGCAGGCGAAAGGCCGGTGGAGTGGGCTGCGCAAGTGCTGGAGTCGCGAGTTCGACGCACAGGCGGCGTAACTGCTCATCCCTACGGCCTTTATCTGGTCGAGGTCGATTATCCGGCAGAGTTCGAACTACCTGAGCGCTACCTCGGTCCGCATTTTCTTTCCGGCTTGCCAGATGTGCGGCGCTGATGGGAGAGGCTCCGCAGCATTCGCTTGCAGCCGGCAGGTCTTTTGTTACCATCCGGTTTCCCTGTAGATAGGTAAGCTCCTTTGCCAGTCGTTCGCAGCAAGATTTGCGGCATAACCCGGGTTGAAGATGCGCTGATCGCGGCCAAAGCCGGCGCCGATGCCATCGGGCTGGTTTTCTATGGCAAAAGCCCGCGTGCGGTCAGCCTGCAGCGTGCGCGCGAGATCGTTGCCGCGTTGCCCCCATTCGTCACGACGGTAGGTCTGTTCGTGAACGCCAGTCGCTGTGAAATCAACGAGATTCTCGACGCCGTTCCGCTGGATATGCTGCAGTTCCATGGCGATGAGTCACCGGCACAGTGCGAAGGGTTCCACCGGCCGTGGTACAAGGCGTTGAGAGTAGGCGGCGGAGAGGATATAGCCGCGCAGGTGGCGCTCTATGCCAACGCCAGTGGCATTCTCCTCGATACCTTTGTCGCCGGTGTTCCTGGGGGCACGGGAGAGTGCTTCGATTGGTCGTTGATCCCGCCGAACTTGTCCAAGCCGCTGATTCTGGCCGGAGGGTTGACGGCGGATAACGTCGAACAGGCCATTGCCCAGGTTCGACCGTACGCGGTGGATGTCAGCGGTGGGGTGGAGGCGAGCAAGGGCATCAAGGATGCCGTCAAGGTTGAAACCTTTGTCAGGCGTGTGCGCTCGGTCATGTGACGCCTGACCAGCCGGGGCCGTCCAGTAACGAGTCGCCGGTGGACCGGCACCGTTTCGCTGATTCATCTCCCCACGGGCGGTAATCAGGTTTTTGCGGCTGCGCCTCCAGGCGCGTCCGATGAGCGATCAGGAGAGCAGCAAGCCTCCGATCGCAAAACGATCAATCTGCCTGCAGCGCGTGTGCGCTCGGGACTGAAGCTTTGGAGAACAAGAGCATGAGCAACTGGCTGGTAGACAAACTGATCCCTTCGATCATGCGCTCGGAGACGCAGAAGAGTTCGGTACCCGAAGGCCTCTGGCACAAATGCCCCTCCTGCGAGGCGGTACTGTACCGCCCCGAGCTGGAGAAGACCCTCGATGTATGCCCCAAGTGCCAGCATCACATGCGCATCGATGCGCGTACCCGACTCGACATCTTCCTCGATGCCGACGGCCGCGAAGAGATCGCTGCGGAGCTTGAGCCGGTCGACCGTCTGAAGTTCCGCGACAGCAAGAAGTACAAGGATCGTCTGTCTGCAGCGCAGAAGCAGACGGGGGAGAAGGACGCCCTGATCGCCATGAGCGGCAAGGTCCTCAACGTTCCGGTAGTGGCTTGCGCGTTCGAGTTTTCCTTTATGGGCGGCTCCATGGGTGCAATCGTGGGCGAGCGCTTCGTGCGCGCCGCTAACGTCGCTCTGGAAAAGCGCTGCCCGCTGGTGTGCTTCTCCGCCTCAGGCGGCGCACGCATGCAGGAGGCGCTGATCTCGCTGATGCAGATGGCCAAGACCTCCGCGGTCCTGGCACGCATGCGCGAGGAAGGCTTGCCGTTCATTTCCGTGCTGACCGATCCGGTCTACGGCGGCGTTTCCGCCAGCCTGGCGATGCTTGGTGACGTGATCGTAGCGGAGCCTAAGGCCCTGATCGGCTTCGCGGGTCCGCGAGTAATCGAGCAGACTGTGCGCGAGAAACTGCCGGAAGGCTTCCAGCGCAGCGAGTTTCTGCTTGAACACGGTGCGATCGATCTGATCATTCCCCGTGCCGAGTTGCGTAGCCGCCTCGCTCGCCTCTTGGCCCAGATGCAGAAGCTGCCGACGCCGGTAGAGACATCTCAGGTAACGGCCAAGGCATGACCAGCCGGAGCCTGGCCGACTGGCTCGCCTACCTGGAACAGTTGCACCCGACCGCCATCGACATGGGTCTCGATAGGGTTCGCGCGGTGGCGGCCAGGATGGCCATGACACGGCCGGCCCCTCTGGTGGCCACGGTCACTGGCACCAACGGCAAGGGCTCCACCTGTGCCTTCATCGCCTCGTTGCTGAATGCTCAGGGGCTGAAAATTGGCAGCTACAGCTCCCCCCACCTGTTGCGCTACAACGAGCGTGTCCTGCTGAGTGGTCGTGAAGCGAGCGACGCAGAGCTTTGCGAAGCGTTTGCCGTGGTCGAAGCGGCTCGTGGCGAGATTTCCCTTACCTATTTCGAAATGGGCACGCTGGCGGCGTTCTGGCTGTTCGAGCGTGCCGGGCTGGATGCCGTAGTGTTGGAGGTCGGGCTCGGCGGGCGGCTGGATGCCGTCAATATCGTCGATGCCGATCTGGCCGTGATCACCAACATCGGCCTGGATCATGCCGACTGGCTGGGCAATAGCCGCGAGAGCGTCGCGTACGAGAAGGCCGGTATCCTCCGCGAGGGCAAGCCCGCGCTCTGTGGTGACCTGGATCCACCACAGCCATTGCTGGACCATGCCAATTCGCTGAGTGCCCCCCTGCTGCTGCGCGGGCGAGATTTCGATCTGGCGATGGGGGCACGGGATTGGCATTGGCGGGGCGTCGACGCCGCTGGCGCGCCGCTGGAACTACACGGCTTGCCGATGCTCACCTTGCCAATGGAGAACGCGGCGTTAGCGTTGCAGGCCTACGCAATGCTCGGTCTGCCGTGGGACCCGGCAAGGCTGGCCCGCGCGCTTCTGCAGACTCGGGTCGTGGGGCGTCTCGATAGCCGACAGGTCCTCTGGAATGGTCGGCGGATTGCGCTGTTGCTGGACGTTGGCCATAACCCGCATGCAGCAGCCTTTCTCGCGCAACGTCTCGAACAACGGCCTGTCGCTGGGACAAGACTGGCGGTCTTTGGGTTGCTCGCAGACAAAGACCTGTCGGGCGTGCTCGATGCCCTCGTGCCATCGATTTCGGATTGGGCGGTGGCCCCGTTGCCTACGCCGCGGACGCAATCGGCTACACAGTTGGCTCAAGCGCTGCTTGAGCGCGGTGCATTGGTCAGCGAGTATGCAACTATCGAGCAAGCACTCGATGCTCAGTGCGCCAGGGCGGAATCGGTCGACGAGATACTGGTTTTCGGTTCGTTCTACTGCGTGGCCGCGGCACTCGAGTGGCTGGAACAACAGGTAGGGGATGGTGGACATGGCACTGCTGGATAAAGGATTGCTGCAACGCATGGTCGGCGCGCTGGTGCTTATTGCGATCGCGGTCATATTCGTGCCGATGCTGTTCAATCGGCAGGACGACCTGCGGCATGTCACCGTTGATGCGCCCAGCATTCCAGCTGCACCAGTGGTGGCGGAGATCGAAATGGAGCCGGTCGACGTTCCGGAACCGCAGTCCGTACCCGAAGGCTTCGAGATCATCGAAGAAGGCGCCGAGCCGGACGCCGCGCCGCCTGCCGTCGCATCGGCTCCAGCACCCATCGAGCCCGTCGCGCCTGTCGCGCCGACAGCCTCCGCGCCAGCGACGCCCGAGCAGCCAGCATCAGCGAAGACCGAGCCACCGGTTGCGGAGCCGCGGCTCGACAACAATAACCTGCCTGTCAGCTGGTCGATTCAGCTGGCCAGCCTGTCGAATCGGGCCAGCGCGGAGAGTCTGCAGCAGACGTTGCGCTCCCAGGGCTACAACGCCTACATCCGCACGGCGGACGGCATGAATCGTGTGTTTGTCGGGCCGCTCGTGGAGCGCAGCGAAGCGAACAGGCTTCGCGATGTGTTGCAGCGCCAGCAGAAGCTGGACGGTTTCGTGGTGCGCTTCAAACCTGAAGGAAGCTGACTCGCTGAGCGGCTGGTCAGGCAGCGGATGGCCAGCCGCAGTTGTCCTCTCATCGCCGGGTCACTGGCGCGTACCCCTGGCGCTTGCGCTCTGCTAAAATGCGCCGCCTTTTCCTCCTTGCAGAAAACATCGTGGCATTCACCTGGGTCGATTGGGCCATCATCGCCGTCATTGCCGTTTCCAGCCTGATCAGCCTGAAGCGCGGCTTCGTCAAGGAGGCGCTTTCGCTGCTGACCTGGATCATCGCTGGCGTGGTTGCCTGGATGTTTGGTGGTGCGTTGTCCCACCACCTCGCTGAGTACATCAGCACACCGTCGGCCCAGGTGATCGCGGCCTGCGCGCTGTTGTTCGTGGCGACCCTGCTGGTCGGAGCGCTGGTGAATTTTCTGATCGGCGAGCTGATCAGGGTGACCGGTCTGTCGGGGACCGATCGGTTCCTCGGCATGGTATTCGGTGCTGCGCGAGGTGGCCTCTTGATCGTGGTACTCGCCGGCTTGCTGAGCCTCGGACCGGTGGAGCAGGACCTGTGGTGGCGCGAATCGGCATTGTTGCCACACTTTCTCCTGATCGCCGATTGGTCGAAGAACCTGATTCTCGGATTCAGCGGGCAATGGTTCGCTGGTTCGCTCAACCCGCCGGGTTGAGGTCTTTCGTTTACGGATGCTCGGCCTGCCGCGGTATCCGGTCTGCCTGTAATAACTGAGAGGTTCCTTGCATGTGTGGCATTGTCGGCATCGTCGGTAAGTCGAACGTCAATCAGGCGCTGTATGACGCGCTTACCGTACTGCAGCACCGCGGCCAGGACGCAGCCGGTATCGTGACCAGCCACGATGGGCGGCTGTTTCTGCGCAAGGACAACGGCCTGGTGCGCGATGTGTTCCAGCAGCGCCACATGCAGCGCCTGGTCGGCAATATGGGCATCGGTCATATCCGCTATCCCACGGCTGGTAGTTCGAGCTCGGCCGAAGCGCAGCCGTTCTATGTGAACTCGCCGTACGGCATCACGCTTGCGCATAACGGCAACCTGACCAACGTCGACCAGCTGACCAAGGAAATCTACGAGTCGGACCTGCGCCACGTGAACACCAGCTCCGACTCGGAGGTGCTGCTCAACGTGTTCGCCCACGAACTGGCCGTGCGCGGCAAGCTGCAGCCGACCGAAGAGGACGTCTTCGCCGCCGTCAGCAAGGTCCACGAGCGTTGCCGCGGTGGCTACGCCGTGGTGGCGATGGTGACCGGTTATGGCATCGTCGGGTTCCGCGACCCGAATGCAATTCGCCCGATCGTTTTCGGCCAGCGCCACACCGACGAAGGCGTGGAGTACATGATCGCTTCGGAAAGCGTGTCGCTCGATGTGCTCGGCTTCACCCTGATTCGCGACCTGGCGCCTGGCGAGGCGGTGTACATCACAACCGACGGCAAGCTGTTCACCCGCCAGTGCGCCGATGCACCGAAGCTTGCGCCCTGCATCTTCGAGTACGTCTACCTGGCGCGTTCCGACTCCCTGATGGACGGGGTTTCGGTGTACAAGGCTCGTCTGCGCATGGGCGAGAAGCTGGCCGACAAGATTCTGCGCGAGCGTCCGGACCATGACATCGATGTGGTCATCCCGATTCCGGATACCAGCCGCACCGCGGCGCTGGAGCTGGCCAATCGGCTCGGTGTGAAGTTCCGCGAAGGCTTCGTCAAGAATCGCTACATCGGCCGCACCTTCATCATGCCCGGGCAGGCGGCGCGCAAGAAGTCGGTGCGCCAGAAGCTCAATGCCATCGATCTGGAGTTTCGTGGCAAGAACGTCATGCTGGTGGATGATTCCATCGTGCGCGGCACCACCTGCAAGCAGATCATCCAGATGGCTCGCGAAGCCGGCGCGAAGAACGTCTACTTCTGTTCGGCGGCGCCGGCGGTGCGTTACCCCAACGTCTATGGCATCGACATGCCCAGCGCCCACGAGCTGATCGCCCACAACCGCACCACCGAGGAGGTGGCCGAGCTGATCGGGGCCGACTGGTTGGTCTATCAGGATCTCGAGGATCTGATCGATGCGGTGGGTGGCGGCAAGGTGAAGATCGAAAACTTCGATTGCGCGGTGTTCGACGGTAACTACATCACCGGCGACATCGACGAGGCCTATCTGCACAAGATCGAACAGGCGCGTAATGACCTGAGCAAGGCCAAGACCAATGCCGTCAGCGCGATCATCGATCTGTACAACAACTGATTCATGCCGGCACGCCAAGCGCTGCCGGCTGAGGTAAGACTATGACCATCGAATGGGAAGCCGGACGGCTGGATAGCGAGCTCGACGGGGTCGGCCTCGACACCCTGGCCGTGCGCGCTGGTCAGCGCCGTACGCCGGAAGCCGAGCATGGCGAGCCGCTGTTCTTCACGTCCAGCTACGTGTTCCGCAGCGCCGCCGATGCGGCCGCACGTTTTGCCGGCGATGTACCGGGCAATGTCTATTCGCGCTATACCAACCCGACAGTGCGGGCCTTCGAGGAGCGCATCGCTGCGCTGGAAGGTGCCGAGCAGGCGGTCGCCACCGCCTCAGGAATGGCGGCGATCCTCGCCACGGTGATGAGCCTGTGTTCGGCGGGCGACCATGTGCTGGTATCGCGCAGCGTGTTCGGGGCCACCGTCTCGTTGTTCGAGAAATACTTCAAGCGCTTCGGGGTGCAGGTCGATTACGTCCCGCTCACCGACTTCGCCGCATGGGAATCAGCGTTCAAGGAAAACACCAAGCTGGTATTCGTCGAATCGCCGTCCAATCCGCTGGCTGAGCTGGTGGACATCGCCGCGCTGGCGCACCTCTGCCACGGCAAGGGCGCCATGCTGGCGGTGGACAACTGTTTCTGCACGCCAGTGCTGCAGCAGCCGCTGAAACTGGGGGCCGATATCGTCATCCACTCGGCGACCAAGTACATCGATGGCCAGGGCCGCTGCCTTGGCGGTGTGGTTGCCGGGCGCAGCGAGCAGATGAAGGAAATCGTCGGTTTCCTGCGTACCGCCGGGCCGACGCTCAGCCCGTTCAATGCCTGGGTGTTTCTCAAGGGGCTGGAAACCCTGCGCCTGCGCATGCAAGCTCATTGTGCCAGCGCTCAGATACTGGCCGAATGGCTGGAACAGCAGCCGGGCGTCGAGCGGGTGTTCTACGCTGGCCTGCCGAGCCATCCGCAGCACGAGCTGGCCAAGCGGCAGCAGAAGGGCTTTGGCGCGGTGCTGAGTTTCGAGGTGGTCGGAGGGAAGGAGGGCGCCTGGCGTTTCATCGACGCCACCCGGCTGATTTCGATCACCGCCAACCTGGGCGACAGCAAGACCACCATCACCCATCCCGGCTCGACCACCCATGGTCGACTTTCGGCCGAGGATCGCGCGACGGCGGGCATCCGCGATAGCCTGATCCGCGTCGCGGTTGGGCTGGAAGATGTCGACGATCTCAAGGCCGATCTGGCCCGCGGATTGGCCGCGCTCTGAGCCAATGATTTCTCAGCGGCAGCCGTTGGGCTTCCGCTGAGGGTTGTCTCATCTCCCGCAGGAGCGTTCAACGTTACCAGGCATGGTCGTTACTGACGTAGGTCGATGGCCGGCGCAGGCTCGCCTCGACCATCGAACAGCTGGGTGGGGTTGGCCGGAAGGATGGTCGGACTGGCCGAATCGGTCTCGATCACCCGGATGTCGCTGTACTTCTTCCCCGAAAGCGCGGCAAGGCCGGCGCGATCGCGAATAACCGTGGGCCGCAGGAACACCATCAGGTTGCGCTTGATGTGGGTTTCCTGGGTCGAGCGGAACAGCCCTCCAAGCAATGGGATGTCCCCAAGCAGCGGCACCTTGGAGTTGGTGCGGGTGACATCGTCCTGAATCAGGCCGCCAAGCACGATCACCTGGCCATCCTCGGCGAGGATGGTGCTTTTGATTGCGCGCTTGTTGGTCACCAGGTCGACCGCCTGGGCGGTCAGGCTGGCGCTGGGGGCGATTGAGGAAATCTCCTGCTCGATCTGCAGGCGCAGGGTCGCGCCTTCGTTGATGTGTGGCGTGACCTTCAGCGTGACGCCGATATCCTGGCGCTCGATGGTGGTGAAGGGGTTGTTAGCGCCCGCCGCGTCGGTGGTGTACGAGCCGGTCTGGAACGGGACGTTCTGGCCGACAAGGATTTCCGCTTCCTGGTTGTCCAGGGTTAGCAGGCTCGGCGTCGAGAGCAGGTTGCTCTTGCTGTTGGACGACAGTGCAGTGATCAGCGCGCCGAAGCTGCGCGTGCCGACGCCGATGATGGCGCCGTCGGGCAGGTTGTTGGGAATTTCATTTTTGTTGATCGCATTGAGCACGCTGCCGACGGAAATGCCGGTGTTGCCGAAATTTACCCCGCCCGCGCCACCCGTGCTGCCGCGCGCATCGATGGCCCACTGCACGCCCAGGGCATCGGTAATGTCACCGGATACCTCGACGATTGCCGCCTCGACCATGACCTGGGCGCGTGGAATGTCCAGCTGTCGGACGATGCTTTCCATGGTGCCGATCAGCTCCGGGTCGGCGAGCAGTACCAGTGCGTTCAGGCTCTCATCGGCACGGATGAGGATGTTCTGTGGGCGGCTGGTCGTGGCTTCGCCGCCTTCGGGGCTCTTCAAACCTTCCGATATGTCGCCCAGGGTCTCGGCCAGGGACTTGGCGTCGTTGTGGCGCAGCCGGATGACGCGCGTGTTGGCCGAGCGGGTGGTGGGCGTGTCGAGGGTCTGCGCGAGCGCCGCGAGCTTACTGCGCGCCTCGCTGGGGCCGATGAAGATCAGGCGGTTGGTGCGTGAGTCGGCGATGATCTGCACGCCGGCAGTGGACTTCGCTTCGCCGCGTACCAGTGAATTGCGCAGGACCTCGGCTATGTCCACTGCCCAGCCGTGCTGCAGGTTCAGCACGCCGTAATCGTTGCTTTCAGCTCGGTCGAGCTGGCGCACCAGATCCTGGATACGAGCGATGTTGGCGCTGCGGTCGCTGATGATCAGTGCGTTTGCCGAAGATACGGCCGCGAGGTGACCGTACTGTGGCACCAGGGGGCGGATCAGCGGAATGAGTTCCGCAGCTGAGGTGTGCTGCACCTGGATGACCCGTGTTTCCAGCTGATCGCCACCGCTCGGGCCGCTGCCGGCCTCGGCCTTGGCTTCGGCATTGGGCACTACCCGTGCTACATCACCCTGGGTGAGCACGCTGAATCCATGGGTGGCCATGACGGAGAGGAAGAGCTGATATACCTCGCTCAGCGACAGCGTGGCGTTGGACACCACGCTGACCTGGCCCTTCACGCGCGGATCGACGATGAACGTCTGGCCGCTGAGCTGGCTGATCTGATCGATGAAGGCGCGTATGTCGGCGTCCTTGAGATTGATCGTCCAGCCATCTTGGCGAGTATTGCTGGGCTCGATGCCGGGTTCGGCGGCCAGCAGGGGCAGGGGGGCGGCCAGCAGGCTGGTGGCGATTAGGGCAAGCAACGGGCGCGAAAAAGGCTTCGACATCGGTCAATCGTCTTCCATGGGCTGGTCGTTGGAGGGTGCGGCATCCGGCTGGTTCACGGCTTCTTCCAGCTGCTGGCGCAGGGCGTCCATCTGTTGCTGCATCTGCTGTGTCTCCTCGTCCTGCGGTTCGGCATAGGGGACCTCATCCTGATAGGACACGTCGGCCGGCTCGTCCGGAATGTAGCTTGGCGAGCGCACCTGTGGGAAATGGAGCACCTCGACGGTACCGTTGCGCAGCAATTCGACGCGATCAGGGAACACCCGATGCAGGCTGACGCCGCTGCTGAGTTCCTCGCCTTGCCAGTACAGCCGCGGTGGCTGGCCGTCGACCTGGACGATGGCGCTGGAGCGCTGCGGCTCGGCATGGACGAAACTGCCGCGCAGCGTGAATCCGCTCGCCGCTGCGGTTGGCGTATAGGTTTCGGAGGCGGCGGTGGTGCCAAAGAGGATTTCAAGCCGCTGCATGTCGGGCCTGCCCAGGCTGGCGGCCTGATCTTCATAAAGGTCGGCAGGTGCCGGGGCACGGGTCAACTGGACCCATTGCTCGATCTGGGTCGCCAGATAGAAAGCGAACAGGCAGAGAAACACGGCGCTGAAAAACAAAGGGACGTAGCGGCGGTAACTGTGAAGTTTTCCCGGCAGTGGCAAGCGAAATACTCCGTGGCGCTTTTGTTGTTCGGTTCCCTGTACGCAGGTTGCCTCTGTCAGGCGTTACAGCATTTCTAGAACACTTTCGGCACTGGCGCAGCGAATTTGCCGGCACGTGCGACCACTCGATGATGGGCCGCCAAGATTACAAAGCGAGGTGGCAGCTCCTGTTGACCACGGTTCAGTAAAAAAAATTCAATGCTGTTGTTGACTTAGCTTAGGGGGGTGAGTAAATTGCGCGCCTCGCAAGGCGATCGGCTGATTAGCTCAGCTGGGAGAGCACCTGCATCACACGCAGGGGGTCGGCGGTTCGATCCCGTCATCAGCCACCAACCTTTGTGAGATTACGGACGAAAGTCCGGCCGACGCGCAGCGGTAGTTCAGTCGGTTAGAATACCGGCCTGTCACGCCGGGGGTCGCGGGTTCGAGTCCCGTCCGCTGCGCCATACATCGCCACCTTTCGACTGAAGGTGGAACAAGGAAAGCTGCCAATGGCAGCTTTTTTTGTGCCCGCTGCTTGGCCCTTGGAAGTCAACACGAATGCCGCTTCGTAGGGGGCGGCTGCAACGTCGTCGCCCTTCATTCCTGTTCCGGCATTTCATCCGATAGCCATCGCCGCGGCCCCGTACCGCTATCACCGGCCGAGTCGTTCGGATTGGCGAGCTTGCAATGCTGCAGCGAGAGGCAACCACAACCGATGCAGTGGTCCAGATCCATGTCGAGTCGTTGCAGTTCATTGATGCGCTGCGCGACCTGCTGCTTCCAGCCGCGAGAAAGCGCCTGCCAATCATCGTTGGTTGGCAGTTTGTCGGTGGGAAGGCGCGCAAGCTGCTTGCCGATCTCATCGAGCGAATAGCCTATCTTCTGCGCGAAGATGATGAAGGCCACTCGGCGTAGCGTCGAGCGTGGGAAGAATCGCCGGCTGCTGCCTTGACGCGAAGAGCTGATCAATCCGAGCGATTCGTAATAGCGAAGTGCAGACGCCGCCACGCCGCTGCGTTTGGTGATTTCACCGATCGGTAGCAAAGGATCCTTCTTGAACGCTTGTCCAGGCATCCGTTGGTCTCCCTGATTCGACAGACGAAGGTACGTTTGGGCTGGGGAAGAGCAGGGCATCGCCAAGATCGAGAGCCCGTGTCGGGCTATTTACGGAAAACTGGCAATGCGTGTCATGGCGGCAAATCATCCAAACAGAAGCGGGTACAGCGACAGCACCAGCATCATCGCCATCGATACGTTGAATACCCGCAGGTGTCGCAGGTCGGTCAACCAACGGCGTAGGGCCGTGCCGAACGTAACCCAGACCGTCACGCTAGGGGCGTTCACCAGCGCGAACAGCAGGGCGAGCAACACGACCGCCTGCATGCCGCCCCCAGTGGGCAAATACGCCGTGATGGCCCCGATCGCCATGATCCATGCCTTGGGATTGACCCATTGAAAGCCTGCTGCTTTCCAGAACCCGAACGGCCGGCCATTGGGTGAAGCGTCCTGCATCGGCGCGGCCGTCGCGGTCTGCCAGGCCAGGTACAGCAGGTAAGCGCCGCCCACGATGCGCAGCGCGGCGTACAGCGAGGGATAGTCCTCGAAAAGGCGCCCCAGCCCCGCGCCCACTCCCACCACCATCAAACCGAAGCCGATACTGATCCCTAGGACATGGGGCAGGCTGCGTACGAACCCGTAGTTCACCCCGGAGGCCAGCAGCATGGTGTTGTTCGGGCCAGGAGTGATGGAGGTCACGAAGGCATAGGTGATGAAGGCAAGCAGGGTCTCTGGCGGCATGGGTCCTCCCGGTGCTGTCGACTGGCAGCGGTGTGCTTTCGGCTGGCAGGCATGAGCCAGGAAGTTTCTGCCATCGGGTAACCGTGATCCATGTACAGCCGTCATCGAATCGACCCGGTCAGTGGTCCCGCGGCCCTTGTGATTGCGGGTGACGGTGGGGCTCAAGGTTCAAGCTCTCCGTTGCTCCCGGTCGGGGCTGTGCCACTTCATGTCGATATGGGTTTTCCCGCCTTGCGACGTGATGAACCCGAGGCGCTCGTAGAAGCGCCTTGCCGCCACGTTCGTCCTGAAGACGCTGAGCTCGATGGGCATATCACGTGCGGCCGCCTTCGCCTGGAGCTGGACCAGGAGGCGAGTACCGACCCCGCGGCCTTGAAGCACAGGCAGCAGCGCAATGTTGCGCAGGTAGATCCGCTCTGCTTGATCCTGTACCTGCAGGTAACCTGCGAGCTCGTTGTTCACTTGCAGCACCCAGGTGCTGGCTGTGGCCATCTCTTCGAGGAAGTTGGCGCGTTGCCAGCGCTCGTCCCATCCCCAGATCCGGGCGATGTGGGGCAGGAACACAGCCCGGTGGATTTCGAACAGCTTGAGCAGATCACTGCAGGCGGCTCGACGAAGTCCCACCCGGCTCATTTGTGGCAACGAACAGCTGTGCAATGGGCCATGCGTGTCTGCTTCACTCTGGTCGATCGTGGTGCCCGGCCGTCCTGGGCCCTGCCCAGCACCAGCGGAGTCGGTATGGCGGTGGTCTGTGTAGCCGACCGGCTCGCCTGCATCCAACGAGAGCTCATTGAAAAGGCACATTGGCTTCTGATCCTGTTCTGCGCGGAGTTGAAGGTGTCGTCATGAGCGAGCGACAGACGCAACGAACTCTAGAAGTTCAAGCGAACTTGAGGTCAATAGAGGGAGCGATGTTTTTCGGATACTGGGTCTATGAGACCGAGTGCCGTCGTTTCGCGGCGGAGGTGGCAATGGCTCGCAATGGAGTTCCGTCCATGGCTCTATGCAGGCATGGTGAGCATCGCCCAAGCTCTGATGCGCGGCAGCTGACGGTTAATGCGCTGCGCGCCTGCCGAGAAGGCCGAGTTCATCTCGATGTGACGCTGATCGGCATGCCATTGATCCATGCCCGTGGGCGCGTAAGTTAGTTGGTGCTTTCCGGCACGTAGATCATGCGTCCATCGTTCAGTTGGTAAGTGACGCCGGCCTTGGAGCCTTGCCCCTCGCCGATCTCGCCGCTGGACTGGTACTGCTTCAGTTCCTTTCCGTCCTTGATCAGCATGCGCATGTTCGCTTCGCCCGGATTCTCGACGACCACGACCTTGTCCTCGCTGAACGGGTTGAGGGGGTTCTGCACGATGACGATGAGCAGGATCCCGATCACCACCAGAAAGAGGTCGATGAGGTTGACGACCGAAAGCAGTGGGTCGTCTTCATCGTCATGGTCGAGAAAACGCATCAGTTCTGCTCTCCCATGCGCTCGATGGCACGCAGCTCCTGAAGCAGCCAGCGGCGGCGCACGGTGAGCACGAAGAACGCGATGCTCGATGCGATCAACGCCAGGATCACGGCCGAAAAGGCGATCACCAGATTTTCACCAATGCCCTTGGCGTCGCTCTCCGTCAGGGCCAGAAGGGCAGGGCCCATGGGGATCATGGTGGCCACGAGCCCCAGCATCGGAGCGCTGCGCGATGTTACCCGCAGCCATTCCAGGCGTTGCATGATCCACAGCTCGAGATCGTCACTGGTGCCGCCATGGACGCGCTGATGTGCGGCCAGCGCCGAGCGGTAGCGGCCGGCGCGGCGCTGCCAGGCCTCCATGACAAAACTGCCCAGCGCAAGAAACGCATAGGCCAGTGCCGCCAGGATGAGCAGCAGAACGGGTGCGAGAAATACTCGGGTAAGTTCGTACAGACTGGACTCAAGGATGTTCATCAGATTCTTTTCGTTCGTTTTAGGGAAGGACGGTGATACGGCGATTGGCCCGTTGCTGGTGCCCTGCACCGAGCAGCAGCAGAAGAAGCAAGGCGCTGGCGCCCAGCAGCAGCGGCAAGCGATCGTGTTCGCCGGTCGGCTCGGACAACGGCTGCATCACCTGTCCGCGTACCGTCTCGCCAGCTTCAGGCGCGCCGGATGAGGCCGACTCGGTAGGCGGTTGCGCCGGTGTCGGTGCCAGACCGAAGCCGGACGCCAGTTGCTGGATGAACTCGCGAGTTACCGGCTCGCCGGCGTCGGCGCCTCGCTCGGTGGTCAAGGCTTGCCAGCGTTCGGCCAGCTCGCGCCGCGTCTGCGCCGGGGCATCCCAGTAGCCTTTGCGGATCGCCTCAACCATGCGCTCGATCAGCTGGGCCTGAGCCGTGGGATTGTGTGTCTCGAACCACTCATTTACGCCAAGCGCTCGCTGGTCCTTCACGAAGGTGTCGTGCAGCGCCTGCCATTGGTCTGCGCGCACCATGCTCCGGTCGGCCGCCTGCCAGCCCCACAGGTTGTTGGCCACGTTCAGGACCTCCAGCGTGCCGGCATATCCTTCCTGCTGCATGGCGGCGATCCATTGCGGGTTCAGATAACGACTGCGCAGCTCGCTGGCGAGGTAACCTGCCGCCCCTGTGGTGCGCGGTTCCCGCTTGCGCAGATCGGAGATGTAGAGCGACGGGCTCGTGCCATCAAGATGGCGGATGGCCAAGGAAAGCCCCCCGAGGAACTCAAATGGATGATCGGTGGCGAGCACGCCGTTGAGCTCGCTGGAGCGCGCCATGACCGCCGCCTGAACACCTTTCAGCTGTTCGGCGAAGAGATTCTGGCCGTCGACTTTTTCGCCCCAACTGCCGGTGCCGTAGGCGTACTGCAGGCGGGACAGGAACTGCTGCGCCAGCTCCGATTCCTCTTTCCAGCTCGTCGAGTCCAGCGTCAGCTGCGAGACGCCGGTGCCGTAATCACCTGGCTCGTTGCCGAACAGCCGTAGCTGCGACAGGTGTTCTGCCTCGGCGGCTCCCAAACCCTGATCGCGCAGGCGGGTTGCCAGCGAGCGGCTGTTGCTGGCCAGGACGTTACCTGGCTCGTCCAGGCGGGAGAGCCGTTCAACCACCTCTGCCAGCAGGCGCATGAAGCCGTCAAACTGATCGCGGTAGACACTGGTGACCTGTACCACGACGTCGATGCGCGGCCGGCCGAGCTCTGCTGCCGGGATTATCTCCAGCGCCTGCACGCGCCCACCTGCGTCCCAGACGGGACGTACGCCCAGTGCGTGTAGAACCTGGCTTTCGAGGATGCCCAGATGGCGCATCGCCTCGGACGACCACAGGCTGAAGGCGAGCTTTTCTGGCGACTTGCCTTCATGATCCTGGCGGTAGCTTTCGAGCAGTTGCTCGAATGCCTCGGCGCCTGCCTCGTAAGCTGCCCGAGTCGGCAGCTTGTCCGCCTCGAACGCATAGAGGTTGCGACCACTGGGTACGCCCGGGTTGCGTACCGGATCGCCGCCCGGGCCAGGCGCGACGAAACCGCCGGCAAGTCCTACGAGCAACGCTTGGAGCTCACCCGTCTCGGCCAGTTGCGCTTCCAGCTCTAGCGCTCGTTCGAGCTGCTCGCGCAGCCGACCATCGTCAATCGTGTCGAGGCGTTCGCCGTCGCGCAAGAAGCGCTGCAGGGTGCGGTAGGGGAGACTCGCCTGCAGCCCGGCGAAGTCCTCGGCTATTGGCTCGTCTTCGGAGAGGCCCAGCGCACGAAGAAAGGGCTGCCCCAATTGCTGCATCACCGTTGCGAGGCGATGTTCGGGCTGCGCGGGCTCTCCGAAGGTATGCAGTCCCAGGGGCACGTTCGCTTGTGCCATCTCGTGCAAATGATCATGCAGCGCTTGCATGAACCTCTGCGGCTCGGCGCGCATGCGGGCATCGTCCCAGCCCAGGTCCGCCAGCATCTTCGCGTCCACGGCCTTCTGGCGGATCTGCTCGGCAGTCGCTTGTTGCACCGCGCCCTCATCGAGCTGCTGGTATTCGTGGATCAGCGAGTGGAGATCGCGCAGCTCGTCGTAGAGCCCGGCGGGCGCAAACGGGGGCGTCTGATGGCTGATGATCACGGCACGACCCCGCCGGCGTGCCTGGATGGCCTCGCCGATGTTGTCCTGGATATAGGGGTAGAACACCGGCAGGTCACCGAGTGCGAGGAAGGGGTAGTCGCCGACAGCGAGCCCCCGATCCTTGCCCGGCAGCCATTCCTGAGTCCCATGGGTGCCGAAGTGGAACAGCGCATCGGCTCCGAACTCCTCTCTCAACGCCTGGTAGGCGGCGAGATAGAGGTGATCGGGCGGCACCTTGCTGTCGTGGTATGCCTCGCCAGGACGACCCGCACGTGGCGGTTGCGGCAGCAGCAATACGCTGCCCAGACGGATTGCGGGTATGACGAAGTGGGGCTGTCCTTCGATCTGCCGCAGCGCCCAGTGTGTGGCAGGATCACCCCAGCGCTCGACCAGGGGCCGCCGGCTTGGCTCCGGCAGCTCCGTGAGCCAGCCCAGGTAGTTGTCCAAGGGCAGCGAGATGGCGAGCTTGTCGGCGAGCAGAGTATCGAGCGTCTCCGGGCGGTAGTAGCCGCCCAGCAGGCGTTGTGCGGTTTCGATCAGCTCGGTCTCGCCGCGTTCGGGCACGGCATAACCCGCTTCCCGCAGCGCAGACGTCAGCTTCGCGAGGCTGCGCGGTACGTTGAGGTTGGAGGCGGCAACGTTCTTTTCCCCGTCGGGATGGTTCCAGAACATCAGCGCCAGACGCTTTTCGGGAGCGGGAAGATGACGCAGGCGGGCCAGACGATCGACCTTGTCTAGCAGGGCGTCTAGCTGCTCGGGAAGCGGTGCAGGCTCGCCATTCTCGATGGCGGCGATTACCAGCGGATCGGTCATCCCCCAGCTTTCCGGGACGGTCAGCATGGTCGCTGCGGTCCTCGGCGTGATCCCGCTGGCCGAGGCACGCCAGTGCGCACGGTCACCTTCGCGCCAGGTGAGGGCTGTCAGCACCGGGATGCCCAGCGCCAGAAACTCCGCCTGCCGTGCCGGCCCATTCTGCATGTGCTGCAGGTTGACGAGCACATCGCTGCGGGCGGGGCCCAGTGCATTCGTCAATGCCTCTGGGTCTCTGTCGTCCATCCAGAAGGCCATGGGCGCCTGGCCACGTGCCTCGCTGCGTGCAACCAGTGCGTCGATCAGCCGGAGCTGGTCGTCGACCAGCGCACCGCGATGAATAGCGAAGGCCACACGCGGCGCGCTCGGTGCCCAGCGGTCGGCACCCCAGGCCAGATAATCCTCCACTCGCTCGAAGGGGTTCGGTGCTGCAGGGTGGTAGTAGCCGGTTTCGGCCAACTCGGTTGGAGGCGCGATCGAGTCGGTAGGCTTGCCGTCATGCCAGGCGCGCAGATAAGCGAAGAGGGGCCTGAGATTCTGCTGGCCGCCATTGGCGTAATAGGCGATCAGCCGCCTGGCCACCGGCTCAGGCAGGTTGCCGAACGCGGGCGGACCGCCACCTACGCGAATCCAGGGTGCGCGCGTGTCGGACAGTGTCTCGCCTAGGGCACGCTGCACCGCGGAAAGGTCGGCTGGCCGAGGCGTGTCGAGGATGAGCAGGTCGGGGGGATCGGCCTCCAAGTCCGGCATGCTCAGGGCGGCACGGCTCAGCACGACGTGGGAGTCCGCTGCCAGCTCCTTGAGCTTGTCGATCTTGCCCTGCAATACGAACTCGGTCGCGACGACCCGTACAGCGAGGGGCTCGCGTGGCAACTGGGCGAAGGCAGGCAGGCTCGCGCCCGCCATCAGGATGGTGAGCCCGATGTGGATCAATCCGCGCATTTCAGAAGCTCAAGCTCACACCGACGTGATAGGTCCGCCCGGGCTCGGTAAAGGCGTAGTTGTCCGCGGCGTCGCTGAAATCTCTGTCCGTCAGGTTCTCGATCCCACCACGGATGCTCAGGGTGTCGCTGATGCGCTGGCTGATTTCCAGGTGCCAGAGGCTGTAGGCGGGAACTGCATAGGTCGTGTTGCTGGAGTAGGACAGTTGGCTGCCGACATACTCGCCGCGCAGTTGTCCGGTGAAGTCTGCGGTGGGCGTCCATTGCAGCCGGGTGTTGGCCAGGTGACGGGCACGGTCGCCCAGCCGGCGATCGGCGCTGCGATCGATGGCGTCGAGGTAGGTGTAGTTCAGCTCCCAGCGGAGATCGGCCGGCAGATCCAGACCGCCACCAAGCTCCAGGCCGCGGATTCGCGCCTTGTCGACGTTGTCGTAGTTGCGGACCTCACGGCCGCGGAGTCCGCAGCTGGCGACGCACACGGTCTGGATGAGCCCGCGAACATTGTTCTGGAACACGCCGCCATTTAGCGTCCAGCCACTGCCCTGGTAGTCCGCGCTGAGCTCGTAGGTGGTGTTGATCTCGGGTTCCAGATCGGGGTTGCCGTAGATGGTGAACATCCCGCCGCCGCCGATCGCCGAGTAGCCAGGGGAGAGCTGCTTGAGCGACGGCGCCTTGAAGCCGCGCCCACCGCCACCCTTGAGCGTCAGCGCATCGCTGACGTGATGCACGAGGTAGGCGCGCGGGCTGTTGTGCCAACCGTATTCCTCATGCCGATCGAAGCGATTTCCAACGACGAGCGACCAGGACGGGGCGAATTCGATTTCGTCCTGCAGGAACAGGGCGCGATGGATGATCCGCGCATCACCGCTGGCAAAACCTCGGTCCTCAAGCTGCTCCTTGCGCCATTCGCCGCCGAGGGTGAACAGGTGGGTGTCGGCCTGGAGGGACGCGCTGCCATCGATCACGTCGTCGGTGAGCTCCTGGCGCGGCGAAGTTGGGATGACCCCGTTGGTGTAGCGATTGTTGCGCTCCAGGGAGTTGCGATAGGCGCGCACGGAGCTTTTACCCCAGGCCCAATCTCCACTGTGCGCAAGCGACAACCGCTCACGCTCGATGCGATCACGGGATTCGTAGTCGACTGGTGCACGGCCTGCACTGCGGGTATTGCGCCAACGATCTTCCTCGCCGCTTGCAAAACCGAGGTCGATGCGTTGCGCCGCGTCCGGTGTCCAGCTGAGCGTTGCGCTTGCGCTTTGGGCGTCTCGACCTTCGATCTCGGACAGCCGCGTATCCCGGTGCAGGGGGGTTCCTGACGGCGCCGCGTCTCTCCTGTCAGCGACAGGCCAATCACGCCAGGCACCAGCGGACCGCCGGTATAAACACCTAACTGATGGGTCTGACCTCCTCGGCCATCTTCCCTCACTCCGCCGTTGAGCTGCGCCGCTCCCTGCCAGGCATCAGTGCTGCGGCGGGTGATGACGTTTACCACGCCGCCGAGGGCTTCGGAGCCGTACAGCGAGGACATTGGGCCGCGCACGACCTCGATGCGCTCGATGGCTTCGACCGGCACCCAGCCCAGATCGAAATCCGCGTGCGCCACGGCGCCGCCTGCGTTGCCGATGCGCTGTCCATCGATCAGTACCAGGGTGTGCTCGCTTCCCATTCCACGGATGCTCACGCCCCGGCGCGTCATGCCAACGCCGGTGAACTGCAGCCCCGCAGTACCGCGCAGCGCATCCTCGAGATCCTGAACCGGTCGCAGTGCGAGCTCATCCCGACTGATCACCGACACGCTGGCAGGCGCATCGCCAAGCTGTCGGACGGTCGACGTGGCGGTCACGACGGTTGGTTCCAGATGCAGCGCCTGGTCGGCGAAGGCCGACAGTGGAAGGAGGGCGAAGGCGGGGATCAGGCGAGCGCGGTGGCAGGCATTGCTCAGGCGGTTACGGCGGGACATCGGGTCGTCTTCCTTGAAGGATCGGGCGGACGGGCACAGCGGTGCCGTCCGCTCAAGAGAGCGGGTCGGATCGCTGTGACACGGGAGATTTATTTCTTCGTGGCGAAACCGGCGAAGCGCTTGTTGAAGCCGGCAATGCGCCCTTCGGTGGTGGTCTTGCGCTGCTTGCCTGTGTAGATGGGATGCGAAGCACTCGAGACATCGAGGGCGATGTACGGGTAGGTATTGCCGTCGGTGTGCTGGTGGGTGCGCGTTGTCTCGGCCGTCGAGCCGATCAGGAAATAAACGTCGGCTGCCGTGTCATGGAACAGCACAGGCCGATAGTCGGGGTGGATGCCTGGTTTCATGTCAGAGTCTCCGAGAAGGAATGCGCTGATGATGTTATATCATAACAACAGGTGCAAGCCTCCGGAGCCGGATATGACTTCAGACGTCGAACTTCTGCAGGATGCTTGAAGAATCCTTGAGCCATTCGCTGCGCCGTCCTTGTCGCGATGTGCCTTCGGTCTACACGGCAGGCCAGACCGAAGGTCGAATGACTAACCTGCGAAGCCAGGGCTGCGAGCCAGCCTAGCTGGTCGGTGGGCAATTCCCGTTTGCGCTCGGAGGCGCTGGGCTCTACAAACTAACGTGCTGCCCAGTAACAGTCCGGCAGTGCCACACGACGAGGATTCGATGACCACCGCCAATCAGCAATTTGCCAGCGACAACTATTCCGGCGTATGCCCAGAAGCCTGGGAAGCCATGGCCAGAGCGAATCAGGGGCATGACAGGGCGTACGGCGACGATCAATGGACAGCGCGCGCGGCCGATCACTTTCGGGCGCTGTTCGATACCGACTGCGAGGTGTTTTTCGCTTTCAACGGCACGGCTGCGAATTCCCTGGCGCTCTCGTCGCTCTGCCAGAGTTACCACAGCGTGATCTGCGCCGACATTGCCCACGTCGAGACCGACGAATGCGGCGCCCCCGAGTTCTTCTCCAATGGCTCCAAGCTGCTGCTCGGCCGGTCCGAGCAGGGCAAGCTGACGCCCGCGGCCATTCGTGAAATCGCCCTGAAGCGCAAGGACATCCACTACCCCAAGCCGCGCGTGGTGAGCCTGACCCAGGCCACCGAAGTCGGCACCGTGTACCAGCCCGAGGAATTGCGCGCGGTCAGCGATACCTGCAAGGAGCTTGGCCTGCATCTGCACATGGATGGTGCCCGCTTTGCCAATGCCTGCGCTCATCTCGGCCTTGCTCCTGCCGAGCTGAGCTGGAAAACCGGGGTCGACGTGCTCTGTTTCGGTGGTACCAAGAACGGCATGGCGGTGGGTGAGGCCATCCTGTTCTTCAATCGGGATCTGGCCATCGATTTCGAGTACCGCTGCAAGCAGGCCGGCCAACTCGCCTCCAAAATGCGATTCCTTTCTGCGCCGTGGGTTGGCCTGCTGGAAAACGGGGCTTGGCTCAAGTACGCCGACCACGCCAACCGCTGCGCTCGGCTGCTGGCCGAGCTCATAGGCGAATTGCCGGGGGTTGAGCTGATGTTTCCGGTACAGGCCAATGGTGTCTTCGTCAGCCTTCCGCCAGCGGCGCTGGAAGCGCTGAAACACCGCGGCTGGCTGTTCTACACCTTCATCGGCGTCGGCGGCGCACGCTTCATGTGCTCCTGGGATACCAGCGAAGCGCGGGTGAGGCAGCTGGCCGATGACATTCGTGCGGTCGTGATCGGATCGGTGTAGGTGCACCGTTGCGTTGCGTAGCTGACGTCATGCCCGATGACGAGCGGTTGCAGCTGGCGCTTCAGGTCTGGAAGTACACCACCATTCGAAGATGCCGATGCTCATCCACGATGAGCGTTTCGTGACGATAGCGATATAGCGTGCCGCTCGAGTCGAGAAGATGGCTGATGCCGCGTTGCGCGACGACCCGGTGGGGGGCTTCCCATTCCTGTCGAAAGCCGGGGGACAGCAATCGGAGCGTCTCGATCAGGTCTAGCATCAACGGGTCGTCAGGGGCGACGGCAACGTCATACCTGAGTTGAGCCAGGAGCCCAGCGGCGTCGTCACCCCAGGCCGGCATCCGACGACGCATGCTGGAATCGGCAAAGACGAGTTCCAGCACGTTGCGCTCCTCTGGCAGCTTTGAACTGAAGCGAAACAGATCATCCGCCGCCGTGTTCCACGCGATCGCATCCCAGCGCAGATTCTGAACGTAGGCGGGTCTGGGCAACTCGTCGAGCAGCTGCTGGATTCCCGCCGACACCGAGGTAGGTTGCCGCGCCTCGGGCGATGGAGGGCGGCGATGTGCGAGCAGGAACAGATGGCTGCATTCGGCATCGTCCAACTTGAGCGCGTAGGCGATGTTCAGCAGGAATTTCTCCGAGACATGAATATCGCGCCCCTGTTCGAACCAGGTGTACCAGGACAGTCCGACGCCGGCGAGCGCGGCCACTTCCTCCCGCCGCAGGCCAGGAGTACGGCGTCGTTCGGTGGACGGCAGCCCGACATCCGCTGGCGTCAGCTTCCGTCGATGGTGCAGGAGGAAGTCGGAAAGATCTTTGCGAGTACGCTTGAGGCTACGGTCAGCCATGGCTGTTGGTCCTGACAATAGGATAACTAGCAAAATTGTAATAGGTTAATGGTGCCCCGATGATGACGCCTCCGCAATCGACCATGCGTGAGGACACGATGACCCTTTCATTGAAATCCAAGTCGTCTGGAGTGCCCGTCATTTCCTGCGTAGCCGAGCGTAACAAGCGAGCTGGGCCGCGTGCCTGGGCCGGGCTGGCACTGCTATCGCTACCCACGGTCATGCTGGGTCTGGACTTGACGCTGTTGCATCTGACATTACCGGCGCTGGCGCTCGACCTCAGCCCGACCAGCACTCAAGCGCTCTGGATCATGGATGCATACGGTTTCTTTATCGCAGGCTTCTTGATCACCATGGGTACGCTGGGCGATCGGATCGGGCGACGCAAGCTGTTGATGATAGGTTCGGTCGCCTTCGCCATGGCGTCCGTGGTCGCCGCTTTTTCGACCAGTGCCAACATGCTGATAGCGGCGCGGGCGGCCCTTGGTGTGGCAGGGGCAACGCTGATGCCTTCGACGCTCGCGCTGATCAGCAATCTGTTCGTCGATCCGCGTCAACGGGCGCTCGGCATCGGCATCTGGGCAACGATGTGGGGAGTCGGTTCCGCATTGGGACCGGTGGTCGGTGGCCTCATGCTCGAGTGGTTCTGGTGGGGTGCGGCGTTTCTACTGGTGGTACCCGTTGTAGCTCTGCTGGTGCTGCTGGGACCGTTCGTCCTGCCAGAATACCGATCGCCCAGGGCCGAACGCCTGGATCTGTTGAGCGTCCTGCTTTCCCTGGCCGCGGCGTTGCCATTCGTTTATGGCCTCAAACAGGTGGCCAAGGAAGGTCTGGTGTCCAGCGCCGTTATGGCGACGATCGTCGGGGTGCTGTTTGCCTGGCTGTTTGTAAGGCGTCAGCGCCGTCTGACCGACCCATTGCTTGATCTCTCTCTTTTTTCCGACCGCGCCTTCTCCGTGGCGCTTGCCGTGCTGCTTTTCGCTCTGGTCGCGGTTGGCGGCACCATGTTGCTCGTCGCGCAGTACCTGCAACTGGTAGCTGGATACTCACCTTCGGATGCCGGTCTGTGGATGGGGTTGGCCGCGTTGGCGATGATCATCGGTGGTATTGGTGCTCCGCTCGTTGCCCGAGCGATCCGTCCCGGCTTTGTCGTTGCGGGGGCACTGGCATTGTCGGCGGCGGGTTATCTCCTGCTCAGCCAAGTGACGGATGCAACTTCGGGCGTGCTCATGGCTGTCGCCTCGCTTGCCTTGGCCTACCTGGGCAACGGCACCATCGCGGCGCTGGGCACAGATCTGGTGGTTGGGGCAGCACCTGCAGAGAAGGCCGGGTCGGCCTCGGCCATGACCGAGATGGTGCAAGACCTCGGGATATCGTTCGGCATCGCGTTGCTCGGCAGCATCGCCGGGGCGGTCTATCAACGAACCATTACGCCCTTGCTCTCCGGCGAGCTGACCGCCGCCACGCGCGAGGCAGTGGCGGACAGCCTCTGGGCCGCGTCGTCAGTCGCCGCACATTTGTCGCCGGAGCAGGTTGCTCAAGCACAAGCCGCATTCGTGAGCGGTGTTCGAGGCGCAGCCTTGTTCAGCGCTGTGAGCGTTGCCGCGCTGGCGGTTGTTTCAGCGGTTGCGCTGCGCCATCTGCGTTCCAGTGGGGTAGGGGACGGGCGCTAGCGATACGGTTATCGACGGGCTACAGGATGGGGTAGATGCATGAATCGCAAGATTGATCTCGTTGAGATGCAGCCCGGCTGACCGAAGAAGAAGGCAACATGCCTCGCCGAATCGCTCTCCGTTGGGATGGCTCACTGGATTTCCAGCAGAAACCTCTCGAGCACCTTGCGGCTCTGCATGTGTTTTTCGGTTTTCTGGTCGACCAGGGCGATCTGTTCGATCAGCGTGGAGCGGAGCTCATCGCACGGCTCCAGCAGATGACCTTCGCCCCGGATGCACGGCAGAAACTGTTTGATCGTGGCGAGCGTCATGCCTGCGGAGCCCAGCAGCTTGATCCGCTCGACAGTCTGCTCTTCACGCGGCCCGTACTCCCTGAAGCCGCTTGGGCTGCGTTGCGGCTTGAGGAGGCCTTCCTCTTCGTAGTAGCGCAGCATGCGGATGCTCACTTCGCATCGCCTGGATAGTTCACCGATCTTCATTGCTGGGCTTGACTCTAACAGTGCTGTCAGATCTTACACTCGATGCTCCCAATCGACAGACGAGGAGCATTTCCCATGGGATCACGCCCGCAAATCTACCCGATATTGCTCAACGAAGTAGCCGCAACGGCGGATGACCTGGCGCCTCTCGCGTCCGCCGGCTTCGCGCACTTCACGGCCTTGCAGGTACGGGGGCGTCGAGTCAAAGGTCTCGATCTGCATTTGGCGCGCCTGCGAAACGCTTCGATCCAACTCTTTGATCGCGCAGTATCGGACGAAACCGTGCGGCGCAGCATCCAGCAGGCGATTGAGCTCGGCCCTCAGGATCAGTCGCTCACCGTCACGGCGTTTTCACCGGAGGGCGAATTCACCGCTGCAAGCGGTAGCGGCGAGCCGAGCCTGCTCGTTCGTACTGGTCCTCCATCGGATGGTCCCGAAGGGCCCCTTCGACTGGCCGTCGTCGAGCATGAGCGACACCTGCCAGCCATCAAACATGTGGGTGAGGGCGCGAAAACGCATTATCTGCGCAAAGCTGTGGCGCAGGGCTTCGACGACGCGGCCTTCATCGACCGGCATGGTCGCCTGGGTGAGGCGACTATCTGGAATCTCGCGTTCTGGGACGGCCGTTCCGTTGTCTGGCCGCGCGCGCAGATTCTGGCCGGAACGATGATGGGTATCGTGCAGCGTCAGCTGGGCAGCCTTGGGATCGCCCAGCGGCATGAGGATGTCTTTCTCGACGGCTTGGATAAATTCGCGGGCGCGGCCGTGATGAATTCCTGGACGCCGGGTGTGGCGCTCACCGCCATCGGTTCTGTCAGCATGCCTGAGGCACCGGAATTCCTAGACGCGTTGCGTGCCGCTTTCAATGCTGAACCCGATGTGGCGCTGACTACCTAGCCGTGGACTGGCTCGATGAGTGCCGGGCGGGATGCCGGGCGCCGGAGGAGCAGCCGAACTGTTCAAAGTCCTGAAGTCGGTCAACGGGGCGTTGTGTTTGTTATGGTTCGGGCGATCGTCTTGCCTTAAGCTATATGAGAATTATTATCTTTAGCTGCCGGTGTTTCAGGTGACAGGGAGTGGTAGCTTCCAATGAACCGTCGCCTGTTCTGGAAACTCTGCCTTGGCGTAGCGCTTGGAAGCGTGGCGCTTTTCTGGGTCATCGCTCGCCTGAGCGGCCAGGCGCAGGAGCAGATGAGCTTCATCGACGCCGAGCATCAACGCACTCTGCGTGCGTATGGCGTACAAGCTGAAGCGCTGTACAGGGCCGGCAACGAGCAAGAGCTGGCGCGCTGGCTACAGCAGCTTCAGGAACGAGAGCAGACCTGGGCGGCGATAGTCGACCCACAGCTGTCGGCGATTGCCGGCAGCGAGCTGTCCGAGCGGTTCAGACGGGAATTCTCTCTGGGGCGCGACCCGTCCTGGAAGATTCATCTGTACTTCCAGGACAACCCGATCATGGATGTGCCCTTCAGCGACGGGCATCTTCGCTTTCTGATTCAGCTGCCACAACGCATGCGTCCCGGGCACTACTGGTATCCGGCTCGCTTGCTGCTCGAACTGGTACTGCCGCTTGTACTTCTGGTCTGTGGCTGCCTGCTGCTCTACCGCCATCTAATGCAGCCGCTACGACGGCTTGAGCAGGCAACTCGGCAGTTCAGCGAGGGCGATTACTCGGCTCGGGCAGGGGTATTGCTGGGGGCGAGACGAGACGAGCTCGCCGGTGTGGCGTCAACCTTCGATTCCATGGCCGAGCGCATTGGCGGCCTGATCATTGACCAGCGGCGGCGTTTGGCCGAAATGTCCCATGAGCTTCGTACTCCGCTGGCTCGCATCGAGATGGCCGTCAGCCTGGCTGAACAGGGAGGCGACGCATCCACCTTGCTGTGTCGTATTCGCCAGGATTGCTCGGCGATGCGCCGCCTGGTCGAGGATGCCCTCACATTGAGCTGGCTCGAGACCGAGCGACCGACACTGCGTGCCGAGACGCTGGATCTGACGGATCTGCTCGACAGCATTCTCGACGATGCACATTTCGAGTACCCGGACCGCCAGATTGAAACCCAGCTGCCTGCCGAGGCGGAGCTGGTGGGCAGTTGCCACCGCGCGCTCGGCCAAGCCGTCGAGAATATCGTCCGTAATGCGCTCGACCATACGCCGCCGGGCAAGACGGTATGGGTTTGCCTTCATGCCGCTCCCCAGGCGTATCGACTGGAGATCATCGACCAGGGACCGGGCGTGCCGCCGCAGTGGCTAGAACGGATCTTTCAGCCGTTCGAGCGTGTAAGCGGCGACCGTCCGGGCTTCGGCCTGGGTTTGGCCTTGGCCCAGCGGCAGATTCGGGCAATCGGCGGGCGTCTGGCTGCGAGCAACCACGTCAACGGCGGGCTATGCATGACCATATGGTTGCCGCGGGGCGGCGAAGCAACGTAACAGTTGTAAAAGTGATACGTGGCCGATAGGGCACGGGGTCACAATCATTAATACGAAGCGTTCGTATTAATGATCAGGGGTTCGTCATGCAGCACTGTGCTTTCCGGCTATCACTTCTCGGTTCGCTGTCCTTTTCCGCGCTGTTATTCACCATCACCTGCCAGGCACAGATCAAGGAGCCGCTGGAGCTGAGCAGCAGCGAGGTGACGGCGCGCCACGAGCAAGGAGACAGCGTCGACGCCGAACAGCTACAGCATTATCAGGCAGCCGACTTGCAGGATGTGTTCGAGTCCAGCCCGGAGGTTTCGGTTGGTGGCGGCCCCGGCGTGGCACAAAAGCTCTATCTTCGCGGGCTTGAAGACACACTTCTGAATGTGACGATCGATGGCGCCAACCAGCCGGGCCAGACCTTTCACCATACCGGCCGTATCGGTATCGAGCCGGAGCTTCTCAAGCGTGCCGAGGTCCAGCCGGGGACCGGCGACGCAACGGCTGGGCCGGGTGCGCTGGGAGGCGCGATTCGTTTCGTCACCAAAGACCCGGACGATCTGCTGCGCGCCGGCGAGCGCGTCGGGGCGCTGGTCAAGGGCAGCTATTTCAGCAATGCCGAGGGCTTCAAGAGCAGCAACAGCCTGTACGGACGGCTCGATGATGTCTGGTCAGCCATGGCCGTGGTGACGTACCAGGACCAGAACGACTACCAGGATGGCAATGGCCGGAGCGTCCTCGGTACAGGTGCTCGGCAACAACTGGGGTTCGCCAAGGTGGTCGGTCAGCTGACCGATGAACAGACGTTGAGAGTGGCGTATGAGCGGCGAACCGATGAGGGCGAACGCAGCCAGCGTCCGCAATGGATTCCAAGTGGCTTCAATCCGTTGTACCCCCTGGAGACCGAGCGAGAAACCCTGACCTTGAACTACGGCTGGAACCCGATGGACAACGATCTGCTCGATGTCGGGGTGACGGCGTACCACACCTCCACCGAGCTGCAGCAGGACGGCCGCTATGGCCTCTATATCGGCGATACGAGAAGCGCCGGCCTTGATGTGCGTAACACCAGCGAACTGGGTGCTCATCGGCTGACCTATGGCATCGACTATCGCGACGACCAGACCCGTCTCGGGCCGGACGGCGACCGCAACCTGGATGAAGAGAATGGCGACGTTCTGGGATTCTATGTGCAGGACAGCTATCAGGTGACTCGGAAGCTGCTGTTGGGCATGGGGCTACGCTACGATCGTTACCGCCTCGATGACCGGGACGGTCAAAGGTTTTCGGATTCCGGGGCCAGCCCCAATGCGAGTCTTCGTTATAACCTGACCCCGGAACTGGCGCTCCTGGCCAGCCATGCGCGAGCGCTACGCGGTGTTCAGGTGCGTGACGCATTCAAGCTCGATGCAGCTGGAAACGACGCGGACCTGCAAGCCGAAAAGGCGCGTACCAATGAAGTGGGGTTCGAGTATCGTCAGGGCGGCCTAGAGTTGTCGGGTAAGGTTTACGACACCCGCATTCGGGACGTCATCTACGATCCGAGCGGGCGCCCGAATCTGTATGTCAACGGCGGGACTTTGAAAAGTCAGGGTGTGCTGTTGCAGAGCGCCTACCATTGGCAACAGCTCAGCGTTGGGCTGAGCTATCACCACAACGATGTCGAGCTCGACGGCAACGAGCTCAATGTGTACGAGCACAACGGATTGGGTACGACGCTCGGTGATACCTGGATCGGTTTCGCTGATTACCGCGCGACAGATCGATTGAGCTACGGCTGGCAGGGGCGTTTCGTCACGGCTGTCGATTCGCTGCGCACCGGAGTCGGCACGCTCGATAAGCCTGGTTACGGCGTACATGACCTTTACGCTCAATGGTCCGTGCTGGGCGATGACCGCTTGGTACTGAACATGACGCTGAAGAACCTATTCGACAAACAGTATCTGGATCACGCCAGTAACGAAGATTTCGAGAGCATCCCTGGCTATGAAGGTGTCCGTGGCAGCTACGAGCCAGGACGCGAGTTGCGTCTGGGTGTGACGCTGCGTCTCTGATTGAAATGGCGCGCAAGGGTGAGCCCGGCGCGCTTTTCAATGAGCGCCGGCCGCTTGCACGGTCAACCATCCTGGCGCGTCTCGGTTCAGCTTGTTGTCTGTTCGACTGCACTGAGGTACCTAGCCGCGAACCGGCTCGAGGAGTGCGCGACGGAATGCCTGGGCAACAGGGCCCAGCGGCTCGTCCAGGCGGTGCGCCAGGTAGGCTTCGGACTGCACCTCGCTGTTGCGCCCGAGGTCGGGAATGGGCACGCGCACCAGGCGGCCCGAATCCAGATCGTTCTGCACCTGCCATGTCGGCAGTCGCCCCCAGCCGAGGCCCTCGCGTATCAGCGCCAGCTTGGCATCCTGAGTGTTGACCCGGCAGGTGAAGGGGGACAGAACGCCGAATGAGCGGCCCTCCGAGAGCGGGGTAGGGTCGGTCAGAACGATCTGCAGATGGTTGGCGAGATCGGCGATTCCGAGCCGCTCGCGCTCTTCCCGTGCAGCGAGGGGATGTGTAGCGCACACCACCGCAACCTGCTGTACCGAGCCGATGGCTTCCAGCGACAGCCGAGGATTACGGAAGTCCTCACCGACGATTATCGCCAGCGCGCAGCGCCTGTCCTCCAGCGCGGCGATCGGCCCTCCCAGCGCTTGCACATCCATGCGAAAGCAGGTCGACGGAAATTCGGCGCTCGCTGCGGCAACCGCCCGCGCCACCGACTCGATCGGGAACAGGGTATCGACTACCAGAGCCAGTTCCAGCTCCACCCCGGCGCCCAGCGCACGGGCGCGCGCCCGCATGGCATCGGCACGCAACAGGATGTCGCGCGCATGCGCCAGCAGGGCCTCGCCTTCGGGCGTCAGTACCGGCCGATAACCGCTGCGATCAAACAGTTGCAGTTCCAGCTCTGCCTCTAGATTTGCAATCGCATGGCTGACCGCCGATTGCACGCGCAACAGCCGCGCCGCGCCGGAGCGAAAGCTGCCGCTGTCGGCAACCGTGACGAACGTCCGGATCTGATCCAGCGTCATTGCATCGAGCATGATCTGCTCCGTAGATCGTGTTGATCGAAATTTAATCACTCTTGCAGAGCATCGCCAGTGCTTATCGTTGGCTCGGTCCAATGACAACGAGGATTCGAGCGATGACTAAGGTACTGGTGCTGTATTACTCCTCTTATGGGCATATCGAGACGTTGGCCCACGCCGTGGCCGATGGGGTTCGTCAGGCAGGAGCGCTCGCACAGGTCAAAAGGGTGCCGGAACTCGTTCCGGAGCACGTCGCACGCAAGGCGGGCTACCGGACGTTGCAGCCGGCGGATGTCGCTTCCGTTGCCGAGCTGCCTGAGTACGACGCCATCGTCATCGGCACGCCAACGCGCTTCGGCAACATGGCTGCACAGATGAAGAATTTCCTCGACCAGTGCGGCGGCCTGTGGGCGGACGACCGTCTGGTGGGCAAGGTTGGCAGCGTTTTTACCTCGACCGGCAGTCAGCACGGGGGACAGGAGAGCACGATCCTGGCGACCCATACGGTGTTGCTGCACCTGGGCATGGTGATCGTCGGGTTGCCCTACAGCTTCAAGGGTCAGTTACGAATGGACGCCGTCACTGGCGGATCGCCCTACGGTGCCTCCACGCTTGCCGATGACGGCAGCGGCGGCGACCGTCAGCCAAGTGAGAACGAACTGGAGGGCGCCCGTTATCAGGGCCGCCACGTCGCACGTGTGGCGGCCGCGCTCGCAGGTGCTGGCGGTGGTATCGCCGGATGAGCCGCTCGCTACGAGGCGCTCGATCGGCGCTTGCCAATTGGTTGGTGCTGGCCAGCGGCGTCGTCGCGGCACTGCATCTGGGCAAGGCCGCCATCGCCACCCCGATGCTGCAGACGGACATGGGGCTGAGCCTCGCTCAGGCCGGCTGGCTGACCAGTGTGTTCGCTGTGCTGGGCTTGCTGGGCGGTGCCCCGGCAGGTGCGCTGGCTGCCGTCATGGGACGGCGCACAGCGCTGTTGCTCGGCCTCGCGATCATGGCGCTGTCCGGTATCGCCGGCACCCTGGTGCCTCCATTCGGCACGCTGCTGGTTTTCCGGCTGTTGGAAGGGCTCGGGTTTCTGCTGGTGATCGTCGCCGGGCCGGCGATACTGGAGCGCCTCGCGACCGGCGCAGCGCGTGATCGTGCGCTGGCGCTTTGGAGCTGCTTCATGCCATGCGGAATGGCCCTGGCCATGACGGCCGGGCCGTTTTTCTCGGCCTGGCAATGGCTGTGGTGGTCCAGTTCGGCTCTGGCGCTGATCGCTGCGCTGGCGGTTTTCTATTGCGTCCCCGAGGACCCGAGGCACCGCGTGGCAGGACGATTGTTCGACGGTGTTCGGCGGGCATGGACCAGCGCCACGGTCCTGCTGGCGTCCACATTCGCGCTGTACAGCCTGATGTTCTTCGCCTTGTTCGCCTTTCTGCCGGTGCTTCTGATGGAGCGCATGGACGTCTCGTACCGCGATGCCGGCTTGCTCAGCGCCTTGGCCAGTGCGGTCAACATCAGCGGCAACCTCGCCGCCGGCTGGCTGCTGGCGAGAGGGATCGGGCGCGGTGCGCTGATCCTCTTTGCCAGCGCGACCATGGGCGCAGCCGCGCTCGGAATATTCCTCGGACTGTTCCAGCCACAGACGACCTTCCTGCTGTGCCTGCTTTTCTCGGCCGCGGGCGGCCTGATTCCGGCAACGTTGCTGGCATCGGCGCCGCTGGCGGCCCGGGAATCAACCCTGGTGCCTGTCGTGGTCGGTGTCGTCATGCAGGGAAGCAATCTTGGCCAGCTCTCAGGCCCGGTGCTGGTGGGAGGGGTGACGGCAGCCCTTGGATGGGGGGCCGCCGGATGGATCGTCGCCGCCGCAGCCATGATCACTGGCGCCATCGCGCTCGTGCTTCAGGCTACGCTGGTCCGCAACGGCTGACGCGCAATCACGTGTTATGCCCTGTCTCGGCGATCGAACATCCCGTCGAGCTCTGCGCCGGAGGCCGCGTCGGCGAAACCATCGAAACGGCCGTGCTCGGCAAGGGAGCGAGCGGCGCGCAGGAAGCCTGCCCACGCCGTGCGGGCCAATGCACCGCCGACACTGATGCGCCTGACGCCGAGGTCCGCGAGGTCCTGCACGGTGAGATCGGTATCCCAGCCGATCAGCACGTTGACCGGCTTCGGCGCCACCGCCGCGATCACCGCACTGATCTGCTCTCGCGTCCTGAGCCCCGGTGCATAGGGGCAATCGGCGCCAGCATCGGCGTAGGCTTTCAGGCGCCGGATGGTGTCGTCCAGATCGGGACGGCCGACGAAAAAGTTCTCGGCGCGTCCGGTCAGGATGATTTCGCCGCCCGCCGCATCGATGGCTTGCCGCGCGGCCTGCATGCGTTCCGTTGCCTCGGCGATCTCGCGCAGGGGCGCGCGCGAATCGCCCGTCGAGTCCTCGATGGATATCCCCGCCACACCGGTCTCGATTGCCATGCTCACGTTCTCGGCGACGCCGTCAGGCGTGGCGGCGTAGCCGCTCTCGAAGTCGGCATTGATCGGCAGGTCTGTAGAGCGAGCCATCAGGCGCAGGTGGGCGAGGACATCATCACGCGTCATCTGTCCATCTGCATGCCCGCAGGACCAGGCGTAACCTGAGCTGGTGGTGGCCAGGGCCCTGAAGCCGAGGCTGGCGAGAGCCGCTGCGCTACCGACATCCCAGGGGTTGGGCAATACGAAGCAGCCCGAACGGTGAAGCTCGCGGAAAATGGCTCGTTTCTCGGACTGGCTGCGATCGACCATGGGTACCTCGGCTGGCTGGTGGGCGCGCCGGATCGCTATGCCGGCGCGGTTAAGCGTAGTTGGTGCGCTGCGACTTGGCATTCGTGCCTGATTTCGGTGCGTCGAGATGATCGCTGCGCCTTTCTGGAGCGCACTGCACGTATTCGCAGCCTGCCCAGGCGGGTAGCCTGACGCAAACAGGCTGGAGCGTTTCTTGCTCGGTGATGGCTTTATGCCTTTTCGAAGCCGACCGTACGGTCACGCGAAACACCTCAAGCCCGAAACGATGATCGATAAATCCGCCAACCGCCGCAGCAGCCTGCTCACCTGCGAGGTCCTAGACCGTTCTCGCGTACTCGATACCCTGGTCAACAACCTGGAAGGAATGGCCTATCGCTGCCGTAACGATGCGTCGTGGACGATGATTTTCGTCAGCCAGGGCTCGCTGGGGTTGTGCGGCTACAGCGCCGCGGCCCTGGTGGATGACGCGGAGGTATCGTGGGAGCAGATCACCCATCCGGATGATCGCGCGCGGGTGCGCCGCAGCATCGATGGAGCCATCGCAGCCCTTGGCCGCTTCACCGTGCATTACCGGATCCGCACCGCGGCGGGTTTCATCAAATGGGTCATCGAGCGCGGCGTCGCGGTGCCGGACGAGCAGGGCGAAATCGTCGTCGAAGGCTTCATCGAAGACATCACCGCCCAGCGCGCCGTGCTCGAGGCGCTGGAGCAGGCGGAGCTGCGCTATCGCAGCATCTTCGAGAACGCCTCGGAGGGGATCTTCCAGTCGACCCGCGATGGCCGCTACCTGGCTGCCAACCCCGCGCTGGCCCGTATCTATGGCTACGACAGCGCCTCCGAACTGGTTGCCGACATGGCTGACATCGAGCGTCGTCTGTACGTCCAGCCGGGGCGGCGCGAGGCGTTCTGCCAGCTGATGGAGCAGCATGGCGAGGTGCTCAACTTCGAGTCAGAGGTCTACCGGCGCGATTGCACGCGCATCTGGATTTCCGAGAATGCCCACGTGGTGCGCGGCCCCAATGGCGAGTTCATCTGCTACGAGGGCACGGTGCAGGACATTTCCGAGCGCAAGCATTACCAGCAGCAGCTGGAGCGGCAGGCCAACCACGACCTGCTGACCGGTCTGCCCAACCGCATACTGCTCAACGACCGGATCGAGCAGGGCTTGGCGCGGGCGGCACGCCTGGGCTACTACCTGACGCTGGTGTTCATCGACCTGGACAACTTCAAGTTCATCAATGACGGCCTCGGCCATGTCGCTGGCGACGAGCTGCTCAAGAGCATCGCGGCGCGCCTGGCCGGCAGCCTGCGCGGCTCCGACACCGTGGCGCGGGTGGGGGGCGACGAGTTCGTCCTGGTGCTCGGAGACCATTACCGCATCAGTACCGTGATTTCCTTGCTCGAGCGCGTGCTGAACGAGATTCGTCGCCCTGCGACCCTCGCCGGGCGCGAATTCCAGGTTGGCGCCAGCCTCGGCGTGGCGATGTTCCCGGATGACGGAGAGGATGCGCAAACCCTGCTCAAGCATGCCGATATCGCCATGTACGCGGCGAAGAAACGGGGCCGCAACAACTTCCAGTTCTTCACCCATGACCTCAACCGTATCGCCGATGAGCGTCTGAATCTCGAGGCCGCGATGCGCACCGCGCTGGAGCGCGACGAGTTCGCGGTGCATTACCAGCCGAAGGTGGATGCCCAGCGGCGCATCGTCGGCTTGGAGGCGCTGGCCCGCTGGACACACGCCGACCTCGGGGTGATCGGCCCCGATCGCTTCGTGCCGGTGGCCGAGGAAAGCGGCTTGATCATGCCCCTGACGCTGGCCGTGCTGCGCCGCGCATTCAGCGACGCCCGGCGCTGGAATGCGGGGCGCCAGGTACCGCTGCTGGTGGCGGTGAACCTCTCGCCGCTGCTGTTTCTCGGCGACGATGTGGTCGAGCGGGTCATGGCGATGCTCGACGAGGTGGGATTGTCGCCGCTGCTCGTCGAATTGGAGATCACCGAAACGGTGTTTCTCGGCGATGGCAGCCGCGCCGTATCCATTCTTGCCGACTTCAAGGCACGCGGCTTTCGCCTGGCCATGGACGATTTCGGCACCGGTTACTCGGCTCTCGGCTATCTGCGGCGGTTCCCGCTGGACATCATCAAGATCGACCGTTCGCTGGTCACCGGTCTCGAGCAGGAGGACGAGGTGGCAATGATCGCCCGCGCCGCCATCTCGCTGGGCAAGAGCCTGCACAAGACCGTGGTCGCCGAAGGCGTAGAGAACGCCGCGCAATTCGAGTTCCTGCGCCACAACGGCTGCGACGAATTTCAGGGTTACCTGCTGTCGCGGCCGTTGCCGGCGACGGGAATCGACGCGCTGCTCGCCGCAGGGGACGAGCTGCGCTTCTAGCCGTTCGCTCAGCCTGGCGGATCGGGGATCGTGCCGTCCTGCCAGAGCCGCAGCAGCTCCTGTGGCGCGCGCTCCTCGGCGATCTGCAGGATCATCTCGGCATCGCTGTCCTCGCGGCGATAGTGCAGTTCGACCTTGAAGAAACGCTGGTCGCCACGACCGACGTCCTCGCTGGCGACCGGCAGGCAGCGCTCCACAACCGAGCAGAGGCCACGGCGCTGCGCCGGGTCGCAGTCGGCGAATTCGATCTGCCGGGGGCGGGCGAGCGCTGGCGCGGCAACGAGACCGCCCTGGCGCGAGATCCGCAAGGATGTTTCAGGGCCTAGGGCCGGCATCTTCATGTTGCCTCCTCAGCGCGGTGAAACGCCGACCTGCAGCCATGCCTGCTGCACGGCTTCGGCTTCGCTGGAGCCGCGGCCGAACAGGCGCGTCGCCTGTTGCAGCGTGACGCCTGCAAATGTCGCGAAATCGGCATCGTTGGGTAGTTGCGGGTCACAGATGGTGGCGTACCAGATACGCCCGGCCTGTTCCCATGCGTACCCGCCCAACGCCATGGCCGCGAGATGGAATGCGCGGTTGGGGATGCCGGAATTGAGGTGCACGCCGCCGTTGTCTTCGCGGGTTTCGATGAAATCGCGCATATGCGCCGGCTGCGGGTCGCGGCCGAGCAGCGGGTCGTCGTAGGCGGTGCCGGGGTTGGCCATGGAGCGCAGCGCCACGCCCTGGACCTTGTCGGTCAGGAGTTCGGCACCGACCAGCCAGTCGGCTTCGGCGGCAGTCTGGCCAAGCGCATGTTGCTTGGTCAGCACCCCGAAGACGTCGGAAACCGACTCGTTCAGCGCCCCTGGCTGGTTGTAGTAAACCAGCGCGGCCTCGCTCTCGATCAGCCCGTGGCCAGCTCGTGAGCGACCACGTCGAGGGAGCGGGTGAAGCGTTGGAAGAGCTCACCGTCGCCATCGCCGAACACCATCTGCTCGCCGTTCCAGAAGGCGTTTTCATAACCCTGGCCATAATGCACGGTGCCGATCAGCGGCATGCCCAGATCGTCGATGGAGTCGCGCTGGAACACCTGCCAGAAGAAGGTGTAGGTCGCGCCCAGCGCATCGTAGGCCTCGTCCACCGCGGGGTCGCCTGAAGCGCTCTGACCCTCGCGGCGACGGAGCGTGCCGGGCAGCTGCATGCGCTGCTCGGCATCGTGGATGCGCCGTTGTGGATGACCGGGCGTGCGCAGCTCGCCGAGCTCGGCGATCGCCGTGGGGCGTGGCGGTCCCGGGTTGGGCAGCAGGCTCTGCACGTGGTCCAGCGTTTCGCGAGCACAGCTGCGCAAGTAGGGCGAGCCGCGATCGATCATGCGGTCGAGAATGTACGGCGGGATGAACGAACGGATGGGCACCGGCGAAACTCCTGGTCGGATGCGGCTAGCTGCAGCATAGACCGCTCAGGTTCGATCGGGCGGACCGCCGATCCAGAGGCTGCGACGACTTGCTGCGGCGGTTGCGCTGCACCCTTGGCGCGATCTGCTGTCACTTGTGCTGGACCCCGTATTCGCCGTCACAGACGAGGCGGGAGGTCATCAGACGAGGAGTTGCCCAATGTTCGGACTGGAAGCACTCGAGCTGGCACGTGTGCAGTTCGCGTTCACCATTACCTTCCACATCATCTTCCCGGCCATCACCATCGGCCTGGCCAGCTACCTCGCCGTACTCGAGGCGCTGTGGCTGAAGACGAAGCAGGAGGTCTACCGGGACCTCTACCACTTCTGGCTGAAGATATTCGCGGTGAACTTTGGCATGGGCGTGGTCTCGGGCATCGTCATGGCCTACCAGTTCGGCACCAACTGGAGTGCCTATTCGGAGTTCGCCGGTAGCGTCACCGGGCCGCTGCTGACCTATGAGGTGCTGACGGCCTTTTTCCTCGAGGCCGGCTTTCTCGGCGTGATGCTGTTCGGCTGGAATCGCGTCGGGCCCAAGCTGCACTTCTTCTCCTCGGTGATGGTGGCCGTGGGCACGCTGATCTCCACCTTCTGGATCCTTGCTTCCAACAGCTGGATGCACACGCCGCAGGGCCACGAGATTATCGACGGCGTGGTGGTGCCGGTGGACTGGCTGGCGATCATCTTCAACCCGTCATTCCCCTATCGCCTGGCGCACATGTCGGTGGCGGCGTTCCTTGCCACGGCGTTCTTCGTCGGCGCTTCGGCGGCCTGGCATCTGCTGCGCGGCAAGGACAACCCGGCGATCCGCAAGATGCTCTCGATGGCGATGTGGATGGCGCTGCTGGTCGCTCCGGTACAGGCGGTGATCGGTGATTTCCATGGTCTGAACACCCTCGAATACCAGCCGGCGAAGATCGCTGCGATGGAAGGGCACTGGGACAATTCCGAAGGCGGACCGACACCGCTGCTGCTGTTCGGCTGGCCGGACATGGAGGCCGAGGAAACCCGCTACAAGATCGAGATTCCCTATCTCGCCAGCCTGATCCTCAATCACAGCCTGACCGAGCCGATCCCGGCGCTGAAGGATTTTCCGCGCGAGGACCGGCCGAACTCGACCATCGTGTTCTGGACGTTCCGCATCATGGTCGCGCTCGGGCTGCTGATGATCATCACCGGCATCTGGAGCCTGCTGCTGCGCCGTGGCGATCGGCTGTACAGCTCCCGGGCGTTTCTGCGCATGGTGCTGCTGATGGGGCCGTCCGGGATCATCGCCATTCTCGCCGGCTGGTACACCACCGAGATCGGACGCCAGCCCTGGGTCATCTACGGCCTGATGCGCACCGCCGACGCGGTCTCGAATCACGGCGCGGGGCAGCTGGGGCTCACCCTGGCGATGTTCGTAGTGGTCTATTTCGCCGTTTTCGGCATCGGCATGGTGTATGTCCTGCGGCTGGTGAAGAAAGGGCCGGTGATCAGCGAAGGGCGCGAGAAAGGTGCCGGCGGGCCGGGCGAGGCGCGCACGCCGATGCGTCCGATATCCGCCGCGGACGAGGCGATCAACCATGAACAGGGCGATCAACTGGGCGAGAGGAACTGAGCCATGGGTATCGATCTTTCACTTATCTGGGCAGTGATCATCATCTTCGGGATCATGATGTACGTGGTGATGGACGGCTTCGATCTCGGCGTCGGCATCCTCTTCCCGTTCGTGCAGGACACTTCCGACAGGGACGTCATGATGAACACCGTGGCGCCGATCTGGGACGGCAACGAGACCTGGCTGGTACTGGGCGGGGCAGGGCTGTTCGCGGCCTTTCCGCTGGCCTATTCGGTGGTGTTATCGGCGCTCTACCTGCCGATCATCTTCATGCTGATGGGGCTGATCTTCCGCGGCGTGGCATTCGAGTTCCGCTTCAAGGCCAGCAAGCAGCGGCAGCACATATGGGACAAGGCCTTCATCGGCGGCTCGCTGGCGGCGACCTTCTTCCAGGGCGTGGTGCTTGGCGCATTCATCAGCGGCCTGCCGGTGGAGGGGCGCGCCTATGCCGGCGGCGCATTCGACTGGCTGACGCCGTTCTCGCTGTTCTGCGGGCTGGCGCTGATCGTCGCCTATGCACTGCTCGGGTGCACCTGGTTGATGATGCGCACCGCCGGCGAGCTGCAGCGGCGCATGCACGACATCGGCATTCCTCTGGTCTGGGCGGTGTTGGCGGTAACCGGCATCGTCAGCCTGTGGACGCCGCTGACCCACCCGGATATTGCCGAGCGCTGGTTCAGCATGCCGAACCTGCTGTACTTCATGCCGGTCCCGGTGCTGGTTCTGCTATGCGCCTTCGGCCTGCTGCGCTCGATCCAGCGGTACGCCAACTACACGCCGTTCCTGCTCACCCTGGCGCTGATCTTCCTCGGCTATAGCGGGCTGGGTATCAGCCTCTGGCCGAACATCATCCCGCCATCGGTGACCATTTGGGAGGCGGCCGCACCGCCGCAGAGCCAAGGCTTCACGCTGGTCGGGGCACTGCTGATCCTGCCGCTGATCCTGATGTACACGGCGTGGAGCTATTACGTGTTCCGCGGCAAGGTCAGTGCCGAGGATGGGTACCACTGATGGCCCCGCATGAACGAAAGCCCGCCGGCGAGGGCGAGCCGAAGCCACTCTGGCAGCGCATGAGCTGGCTGGTGCTGATCTGGAGCGGCAGCGTGCTGGCGCTGGGCGTCGTGGCCTGGCTGCTGCGCCTGGCAATGAACGCGGCGGGGTTGTCCTCGCCGTCCTAGCTGCGCACGTGCTCCAGCCGCCGGCGACAGTCGATCGTTGGCGTCGCTCCGTGTTCTCCGGTCACGATAGGTTCACCAGCGGGCTGTAGGCTCCTCGGCATGAAACTTGATAACTGATCGATGAACATTGGTTCGATGTAGCCGCAGGCGAGGAGATTCGCGATGGACGACTATCAGGATGAACTATTGGAATGGCATGCCGCCGAGCATGATCATCCGGACAGTGCCGAGGACGCCGTCGAACTCTAGTCCGAAGGGTCGACTGGTCAGCCGCCGCGCCGCTGCGCGCGCCGGTAGTCACCCGGCGTCTGACCGCTCCAGCGCTTGAAGGCGCGCTGGAAAGCCTCCGCGGAGGAGAAGCCGAGCAGCCAGGCGATTTCACCGAAGGCCGATTCGGTATCGCGGATATAGGCCATCGCCAGATCGCGACGTGTGTCGTTCATGATTGCGCGGTAGCTGCTGCCTTCTTCGGCCAGTTTGCGCCGCAACGTCCAGGCGGGCATCTGCAGGCGGGTAGCGATCTGCTGCAGGTCTGGCTCCTGCCCCTTGAGCATGGGGCCGAGCATCTGCGTGACGCGTTCGCGCAGGCTGCGTGTGCGGGTACGCCGCTCCAGCTCGCCTTCGCATAGCTCGACCAGGTGCCTCCAGGTGCCGGGACAGTGCTCCGGATTGCGCAGGGCCAGCGCGCGCTGATCCAGCTGCAGCTGGTTCGCTTCGGCGCCGAAGGCCACCGGGCGACCGAACAGCGCTTCGTAACGCGCCGCATATTCCGGTGCCTCGAACTCGATATGGATTGCCGCGGGCACCAGCGGCTGCCCGCACAGGCGTGTCAGCTGGGCGATCCAGCTGGCGAGCACGGTGTCGACTACGAAACGGTTGTAGGCGTTGTACGGGCTAATGGAATAGAAGCGCAGCCAGGCACCGGCGGCGTCTTCGTGGAAGCTCGAGCTGCCGCGATAGTTGGAGGCATACAAGGGTTCGTAACGGATCAGAGCCCGCGCCGCGTCTCGCACCGTCGGCGCCTGGGCGGCGGTCAGTCCGGCGAGCCCGAGGTGGCTCGGCTTGCGCAGACGTCCCATCTCCAGGCCCAGCGCGGGATCGCCGGCCAGCTGAATCGCCGCATGGCCGAGCCGCATATAGCGCGGGATGGACAGCCGTGCATGAGGCTCGGCGAGGCGCTCTGCATCCAGCCCATAGGCCTGCAGCAGCGGTTGCGGATCCTGCCCATACAGCTGCAGCGCCTCGCCCAGACTGTGCAGGAAGCCGACCGAAAGATCGCCCAGCCGCACCCGTTGCGCATTCATGGCGCGCTGCCAAGCCAGTGGTTCTTGATCTGTACCGGAATGCCATGTCCCGGTGGGGCCGGGCGGCGCGGGGAGCCGAGCAGGTTCCAGGGTACGGCCAGGGTATGCACGGACATGGCTGAGGGTTCGGCGAGCCGGTTGTCGGGTGCGCTGCCGCAGGCAGATTGTGGGTCCGCCAGGGCGCCCGGTACCGCCAGCAGTCTCGCCTCGGCTGGTGGTCGCTGCAGGTAGGCATCGCAACCTAGCAGCACCGCCAGCGAGCCTGCGGGCGTTTCGATCAGTCGGTGCGGTTCGGGGATCGGGGCGACGCTGTAGCGTCGCTCGTACCGGCTCAAGGCGTGCTTGTACTGCAAAGCACCGAGCGGCTTGCCGCGGCCGTCGAAGGTCAGGCTGATCTGGCGCAGCGGCCCGTCACCGATCTTGAGCCGGTCGTTTTCCAGATAGGGCTCGGGCAGAACGATCGAGCCTGCTACCAGGGTGACGCCGAACTCCTTGGCGAGGCCGCCGAAAATCGCCTGGTACTCTTCGGCCATCTGTCGCGCTTTGAGGCGCAGCACGGCACCGGTGCGGCGGTCGTCGCCCTGGTTGCCGGTCAGGGCGCGCAGATACCGCCCGGGGTTGCTCAACGCCATCCACTGCATGGCGTCGCGTAGCGTTCGCGCCTGCTGGACTTCCGGCTTCTCGCCCAGGGCGAACAGGCCGGTGCCGACATGCTCGGGCAAGACCACGACGGTGCGCTCGCTGAGCAATCCTTCATCCGCCGCCTGTTGCAGGTAGGTACGGAACTTCAGCTGCAGCCGCTCGCGGCTCTGGTAGTCGGCCGGTTGCAGTCGGGTCTCGATGCCCAGCAGATTGCCCGCGCCGCCGGCTTGACCGCGGCTTTCGATGGGCAATGTGCGCAGGTCGGATAGCAGCGGACCGCTGCGGCGGTCGTGGGTCCAGTCGAAATAGACCGCGAGCGAGACGCCGGCCAGGACCGCCAGCAGTGCGAGATTCAGATAGGTGCGCATGAAAAGAAGGCCGTGATGAACGCCGTCAGACTAGGTAATGCGGCGTGGCTTGCCAAGCGTTTTGCGCTGAATGATCAGAAAGTTGTCATTTATGATCATTGAGCGTGAGGTTTGGGCTGTTTATCGTCGCTGCATATCCGACCGCAGCCCCAAGAGGCTCGGCACCGACAATGATGAGGACACACCGATGACCGCCTTCCCGCATCTGCTGGCTCCGCTCGATCTGGGCTTCACCACGCTGCGCAACCGCACCCTGATGGGCTCCATGCACACCGGTCTGGAGGAGATGCCCAACGGCTTCGAGCGGATGGCGGCGTTCTTCGCCGAGCGCGCCCGCGGTGGCGTCGGCCTTATCGTCACCGGTGGCGTGGGGCCCAATGAGGAGGGCTCGGTGCGCGCCGGTGCCGCCAAGCTGTCAACGCCGGAAGAGGCCGAAGAGCACAAGATCGTCACCCAGGCCGTGCACGAGGCCGGCGGCAAGATCTGCATGCAGATTCTGCACGCCGGTCGCTATGCCTACAGCCCGCAGCTGGTCGCACCCAGTGCGATCCAGGCGCCGATCAACCCGTTCACCCCGCGGGAGCTGGACGAAGAGGGCATCGAGAAGCAGATTCGCGATTTCGTCAACTGCGCGACCCTGGCCCAGCGCGCCGGCTACGACGGCGTAGAGATCATGGGTTCGGAAGGCTACTTCATCAACCAGTTCCTGGTCGCCCACACCAACCACCGTACCGACCGCTGGGGCGGTAGCTACGAGAACCGCATGCGTCTGCCGGTGGAGATCGTGCGCCGGGTGCGCGAGGCGGTCGGCCCGAACTTCATCATCATCTATCGCCTATCCATGCTCGACCTGATCGAGGGCGGCAGCATCTGGGAAGAGGTGGTGCAGCTGGCAAAGGCCATCGAGCAGGCCGGCGCCACGCTGATCAACACCGGCATCGGCTGGCACGAGGCGCGGATTCCGACCATCGCCACCAAGGTGCCGCGCGCGGCGTTCACCAAGGTCACCGCCAAGCTGCGCGGCGAGGTGAACGTTCCGCTGATCACCACCAACCGCATCAACACGCCGGAAGTGGCCGAACAGGTGCTGGCGGAGGGTGATGCCGACATGGTGTCCATGGCGCGCCCGTTCCTCGCCGATCCGGAGTTCGTCAACAAGGCGGCCGCTGGGCACAGCGAGCGGATCAATACCTGCATCGGCTGCAACCAGGCCTGCCTGGACCATACCTTCAGCGGCAAGCTGACCACCTGCCTGGTCAACCCGCGTGCCTGCTATGAAACCGAGCTCAACTACATTCCCACCACCGCGGTGAAGAAGATCGCGGTGGTCGGCGCCGGTCCGGCTGGCCTCGCTGCAGCGACCGTTGCAGCGGAGCGGGGGCATCAGGTGACGCTGTTCGACGCTGCAAGCGAAATCGGTGGGCAGTTCAATGTCGCCAAGCGCGTGCCAGGCAAGGAAGAGTTTTACGAGACCCTGCGCTATTTCCAGAATCAGCTGGAGGAAACCGGGGTCGAGGTGCGCCTGAATACCCGCGCCTCGGCAGAGGCGCTGCTGGCAGGCGGTTTCGACGAGATCATCCTGGCCACGGGCATCGTGCCGCGCACCCCGGAGATTCCCGGAATCGACCATCCGAAGGTGATCGGCTATCTAGACGCGATTCTCGAACGCAAGCCGGTCGGCCAGCGCGTGGCGGTGATCGGTGCCGGTGGCATCGGCTTCGACGTGTCGGAGTACATCACCCACGATGGACAATCCACCAGCCTGGACCGCGAGGCGTTCTGGAAGGAGTGGGGCATCGATCTCGGTCTTTCCGTGCGCGGCGGCATCGCGGGCATCCAGCCGGCGCCGCATGCACCTAAGCGCCAAGTCTATCTGCTGCAGCGCAAGAAATCCAAGGTCGGCAACGGGCTGGGCAAGACCACCGGCTGGATTCATCGCACGGGACTGAAGAACAAGCACGTCCAGATGCTCAATTCGGTCGAGTATCTGCAGATCGACGACGCCGGGCTGCATATCCGTGTCGGCGAGGGCGAGCCGCAGGTGCTGCCGGTGGATACGGTCATTCTCTGCGCCGGTCAGGAGCCACTGCGTGAGCTTCAGCAGACGCTGGAGGCGGCGGGCGCCCGGGTCCACCTGATCGGCGGTGCCGATGTGGCGGCTGAACTCGATGCCAAGCGCGCCATCAATCAGGGCTGCCGTCTGGCCGCGGCGCTCTGATTCCATTCAGGCTTAACCCACGGAGCACGCGTATGGACATCAAGACAATGCTGCAGCCGCAAGCCGCCGAATGCCTGCAGGCCTGGCACGCGATGATCGCCCAGCGCGATCTGAGCGGCTTGCCGGAACTGCTGCACCCCCAGGCGGTGTTCCGCTCGCCGATGGCTCACAAGCCTTATGAAGGAGCCCCTGCGGTCAACCTGATCCTCAATACCGTGCTGCAGGTGTTCGAAGGCTTCCGCTATCACCGCGAGCTGGCCAGCGCCGAAGGCCGCGATGTCGTGCTCGAGTTCAGTGCCAAGGTGGGTGATCGCGAACTGAAGGGCATCGATCTGATCCGTTTCGACGAAACGGGCCGGATCATCGAATTCGAGGTGATGGTTCGCCCCATGAGCGGCTTGCAGGCGCTTGGCGACGAGATGAAGCGCCGCCTCGCCGCCCATGGTGGTAGCTGAATTAGCTAAGCTCATCGCAAATCCGCCGGACGGCTCTGGCGGGTCGCGCGATGCGCGGGCTCGCTGCCAACCGAGTCACATTGCACGCTTGATCAATTCCCCTAAACTCGAGCCCCAAAGAGACGCGATCGTGGATGAGCGTTTCAGTATTCGGCTCGCGGTGACGGGCGATAAGGGAAGTCGAGCATGCAGAACAAACCGCAGATGGTCGAGGCCGTGCTGTTCTACAACGAAGGCACCATCTGCAAGGAAATGCTGTATCCGGAGTTCGAAGCGGTGCTGGACGGGGTGGTTGCGTTGCCCGAGTTCGCTGACCGCCAGATGCATGCCGTCTACGTGATGATCAACCCGCGGCTGCAGGTGCGCGCCGCCGTCTTTTTCTGCCTCGACTTCAATGAAGATGGTTCCGCCGATGACGGCTGGAACATTCCGCTGCGCCAGCTGGCCGAGCGCACCGGCCGCGGGCCGGACATGGGCGCCGGCCCCATTCGCCTGGCCTGTCGCAGCCAGTGCCCCGTCTCCTGGCACCAGATGCATATGTGGGATCCCAAGGTCAGCGCCGAGCGCAACGATCTGGCAGTGCTGCGCGACACCATCAAGCGCAACCAGCTCGGCCTGCTGGTGGAGGACGAGGGCGCGCCTGTCGTGCCTGCCGAACGCCTGCAGATGGTGGCCGAAGACGCCTGGTACGCGGCTGAGGCTGGCAAGGAGGCCACTACCCAGCGATCCGAAAGTCACGAGCGGGAGCAGCGCCAGAAAGCTGCGTTGCTCATCAAGCAGCAGCGTCAGCGCATCGCCAATCTCGAACGTTTGCGGGAAGAGGACGCGCTCAAGAGCGCTGCGGCGGCGGACAAGGAACGCAAGCTTCTGCAGGACGAGATCCGCTCGCTGCAGCAGCAGCTGCAGCAACAGACCGAACTCAATGCCAGCCTGCATGCGCAGATGACTGCGCAGGCGGAAAGCTTCCAGAAAGCCCGCGAGGAGATGAGCAAGCAGTTGCGCACGCTGGAAGTCAGCGGTCGTGTCGAGATCGGCGCGGCGCGAGAGCAGTTCGAGCATGAGGCCCAGGCGCGCATCGCCGCAGCAGTGGCCGAGTACAAGGAGCAGGTGGCGATCCGCGACGTAGAACTGGCCTATCGCAATGAGCTGGACGCGCAGCAGGAAGAGGAGATCCAGCGGCTGAAGAACGAATGCGAGACGCTGCGGCAGAGCGGTGACCGGGTGCTGGAGGACCTGTCGCGCCAGGGCGTGGTCTTCATGGCCTACCATCCGGGCGCCGGACATCTGACCATCGCGCTGCAGGACCTTGCTCGCTACCGAGCCAACCCCCTCGCTTATGCCGCTGCCAAGTGCTTCGTCTCCGAGGAACAGTACCGGCAATGGCTCGAGCACTACCAGAAACCTGCCTGTATCGCGACCTTGGCCAGTGGTGAGCGTTGCGCCATGCCGCTGGACAAGGTCGATGCACCGAGTCGTTTCGTGATCGGCGAATCCAACTGCTGTGCCCGGCATCGCAAGGAAGACCGGCAGCGTACCGGTAGCTGAGCCGTTTGTTGATTTCCGAACATTGCGTCGTCTCCGATGCCTCGCTGATTCTGCAACGTCTGCATCTGGACTGGTTGCAGCAGGCCGCTGTCGACGTGGTGGTGTTGCGGCTCGACCTGGTGGACCCGGAGCTGTCCGGAAACAAGTGGTTCAAACTCGTTAACCATCTGGACGCAGCCCGCCGTGCCGGCTCGCCGGGGCTCATCAGCCTTGGTGGTCCGCATTCCAACCATCTGCACGCTCTGGCCGCGGCCGGTCACCGTTTCGGTTTCGCGACGGTCGGCCTGCTGCGCGGACACGAGCAGGACACGCCGACGGTGGCCGATCTGCAAGCCTGGGGCATGCAGATCCACTGGCTGGGCTACGGTGGCTTCCGGGCACGCAACCTGCCCGGCTTCTGGCAGCCATGGCAGCAACGCCATCGCGGTTACTACTGCATTCCCGAGGGCGGAGGCGGGCTACCTGGCGCCCTGGGTTGCGCCGAACTCGTGCCAAGGCTGCCATCGGCACTGGCTGCGGTCGGCTGGGACGATTACGACGCTGTCTGGCTTGCCGCCGGAACCGGAACGACCCTGGCCGGACTGGTCATCGGTGAGGCCGGGCGGCATCCGGTAATCGGCGCGCTGGCCGGCCCGCCATCGCATGCTGTCGATGACAATGTGGCGGCGCTGCTCGCGCAGGCGGGCGTTGCCAATGAGGGCTACGAGCTGCTGGATGCCAGCCGCGGCGGTTTCGCCCGGTTCGACAAGGAGCTGGCGCAGTTCATGTACACGGCCGAGCGTGACGGCGGGGTGCCGCTTGATCCGATCTATACCGCAAAGACCATGATGGCATTGCGCCTTTATGTCGAGCGCGGTTATGTTGCCGCCGGCACACGCGTGCTTTTCGTCCACACCGGTGGATTGCAGGGGCGCCGTGCTGCTGAGAGTCAGCTGCACAAGCTGATCCATGGCTAGAGGTTGGATTTTCCAGGATGAACAAACCGCTGCACCCTGATCAGCTGCGTGATCTGATCCCGTTGAACGCGCTGTCGCCACGTCAGCTCTGGGAGCTGCGTGCGCGCACCGTGCCGCTTGTGCTCACCGCAGGCGAGGTGCTTGAGCTGGACGAACGGCACGCGACGACACGCTACTACCTGATGGCCGGGAAGCTGCTCGTCAGCGATGTCGAGGGGCAACAGGGGCTGCTCGCGGCGGGGACTCCGGCGGCGCTGCATAGCCTGCTGTCAGAACGGACGCGGGAGGTGCGGGCACTGGAGGATTGCCATCTGCTGAGCGTGGATGCCGTGGAACTCGATCGCCTGCTTTCCTGGCGCCAAGCGCTGCAGGATGTGCTGCTGCAGCTGACCATGGACGGCGAGGAAACGGAGTGGCTGGAACGTCTGCTCGAAAATCCCCTGTTCGCCCAGGTACCTCCGCAGAACATACGCAGCATGCTGCACCGGCTCGTGTCGGTCGAGGCACCGGCCGGGCAGACGCTATTGCGTGAAGGCGAGGCGGGGGACTGCTGCTATTTCCTCAAGAGTGGTCGCGCGCAGGTACTCAAGGCCGAGGGCAGTGGCGAACAGCTCTTGGCGGAACTCGAAACGGGCGCCTGTTTCGGCGAGGAAGCGCTGCTGGAAGATCGTCCGCGCAACGCCAGTGTGGCAATGATCGAGGACGGCAGCGTGCTGCGCCTGGGCCGGGCCGACTTTTTCGAGTTGCTCAAGGCGCCGGTGGTGAGTGAGGTCGATCTGGACGAAGTGGCCGATCTGCTCGGCTGCGGCGCTCAGTGGCTGGACGTTCGGCTCGCCGATGACTACGAGCGCGGCCATGCCATGCAGGCGCTGCACATGCCGCTGCACCTGCTGCGGCTGAAGACGCGACTGCTGAATCCCCGCCGCACCTATCTGTGCTATTGCGAAAGTGGCAAGCGCAGCGCGAGTGCGGTCTTCCTGCTGACCCAGCTCGGTTTCACCGCCTACGCGTTGCGGGGCGGGCTCGATGCGCTCGGCAGCGATGATCGCGCGGCGCTGCTGTGGGAGTGCGGCACCGGCTATCTGGCCCGGTCCGATGGACGCATAGAACGCAGCCTCTGAGCGGGTTGGCTCAGGCCGCGCTTCTGCGCAATGCGGCATGGCGGCGGATTTCCCGGCGCGCACTACGTGCCAGCCGCACGCTCAGCAGCAGCGCCGCGCAGCTGAGGCCAGCGATCAGGCCCTGCCACAGGCCGCTCGGCCCGCTCGCCGGGCCAAGCTTATCGGTCAGCCCCAGCAGGTAACCCACCGGCAATCCGATGCCCCAGTAGGCGAACAGCGTGTAGACCATGGTCATGCGGGTGTCCTGATAACCGCGCAGCGCGCCCGCCGCGGTGACCTGAACCACGTCCGAGAACTGGAACAGCGCGGCATAGAAGAACAGGCTGGCGGCGACCGCGATCACCGCTGGATCAGGCGTATAGATCCGTGCGATCTGCTCGCTGAACAGCAGCATGACGCTCGCCGAGAAACAGGCATAGACCAGCGCTGCGGCGATCCCGACGCCGGCTACGAAACGGGCATCGCGCGGTGCGCTGCGGCCCAGCTCCTGACCGATGCGCACGGTCACGGCCATCCCCAGGGACAGCGGGATCATGAAGATCAGCGAGGTGAAGTTCAGGGCGATCTGATGCCCGGCCACCACCGTCGCACCGAGCGCACCGATCAGCAGCGCGATCACGGAGAAAATGCTCGCTTCGGCGAACACGGCGATGCCGATGGGCACGCCGACCGACAGCAGGCGACGAAGCATCGGCCAGCGCGGGCCCTCGAAGTGGGAGAACAGCTGGCTTGCCTGATAGGCCGGCGCACGCTTCACCCAGATGGCCATGGAGGTCAGCATGAACAGCATCACCAGTGCCGTGGATACGCCGCAACCCACACCACCCAGCGCCGGCATACCGAGCTTGCCGTAGATGAACACGTAGTTCAGCGGGATGTTCAGCAGCAGGCCGAGAATGCCGATGACCATGCTCGGCCGTGGGTGACCCAATCCGTCGCTGAAGCAACGCAGTACCTGATACAGCGCCATGGCCGGGAAGCCGCAGGCGACGGCGCGCAGGTATGCCATGGTTGGATCGATCAGGGCGGGTTCGACCTTCATCAGATGCAGCACCGGCTTCGCGTTCCACATCAGCAGTGCACTGCCGATGCCGATGCCAACGCCCATCCACAGGGCCTGGCGCACCAGCGGGCCGATTTCGGCGTGATGCCCGGCGCCGAAGCGCTGGGCAACGTTGGGTGTGGTGGCCAGGGTAATGCCGCTGACCAGCAGGTAGACCGGCACCCAGATCGAGTTGCCCAGCGCGACGGCAGCCAGGTCGTGCGGACTGACGCGGCCGGCCATCACGGTATCGACAAAGCCCATGGCAGTGCTGGCCAGCTGAGCGATCATCATGGGCAGGGCGAGGGCGAAGAGGGTGCGCAGTTCAAGGCGGACCCGTCTGAGTCGAAGCTCAGTGGGCATTGCGAGGCGTTCCAGTTGTATACAAGAAACGCGCTAGTCTACGCCGGGTCGCTGCACGCAGGAAGGCGGCAAAGCGTCGGCGGCCCGTCTAGAATGTGCTTCCCCCAACCGGAGCCACACCATGCACATCCTTGCCGACGAAAACATCCCGCTGGTCGATGAGTTCTTTGCCGGTCTCGGCGAGATCCGTCGCATGCCCGGGCGTCGCATCAATCGGGCGGCGCTGGAGGGCGTGGATGTGCTGCTCGTGCGCTCGGTGACGCGGGTCGATCGCGAATTGCTGCAAGGCACCGCGGTGCGCTTCGTCGGCACCTGCACCATCGGCACCGACCATCTGGACCTCGACTATTTCGAACAGTCCGGCATCGATTGGGCCAGCGCGCCTGGCTGCAACGCGCGGGGGGTGGTCGATTACGTATTGGGTTGCCTGTTGGCCTTAGCCGAAGTCAGGGGCGAAGCCCTGGCGCGACGCCGCTTCGGCGTGGTGGGTGCCGGCGAGGTAGGCGGGCGCCTGGTCGAAGTGCTGCGAGGCCTCGGCTGGGATGTGCGCGTTTGCGACCCGCCGCGCCAGACTCGCGAGGCAGGCGGTTTCGTGACGCTGGATGAAGTGATTGCCGAGTGCGATGTCATTAGTCTGCACACCCCGTTAAGCATGAGCGGCGACTGCCCGACCTTCCATCTGTTCGACCGTCAGCGCCTGAACGGGCTGCGACCGGGTGCCTGGCTGATCAACGCCAGCAGAGGAGCGGTGGTGGATAACGCGGCGTTGCGCGATCTGCTGCTGCAGCGTCCGGATCTCGAGGCGGTGCTGGATGTCTGGGAAGGCGAGCCACAGGTGGACGTCGAACTGGCTGATCTGTGTCGCATCGCCACGCCACACATCGCCGGCTACAGCCTGGACGGCAAATTGCGTGGCACGGCGCAGATCCATGCGGCCTACTGCGCCGCTCGCGGCCTTGAGCCGGCCGTCGAGCTGGCGCAGCTGATGCCCGGCCCTGCGCTTGCCGGGCTCACCTTCGCCGCATCGGCAGAGCCGGCCGAGATGCTGGCAACGCTGTGCAGGGCGGTCTACGACCCGCGTCGCGACGACGCGGACTTCCGCCGCAGTCTCCAGGGCGACGATGCGCAGCGCCGGGCTGCCTTCGATCTGCTGCGCAAGGCCTACCCGGCGCGACGTGAGATCGACGGTCTCGCCGTAAGGATAGAGGGGGACAATCCGGCGTTGACGGCGGTGGTGAGCGCGCTCGGGGCCCGCTTGCTGCGCTAGCCACGGATCGGACTCAGCTCGGATGCAATTTCCATCCTGCTCCGCTAGCATTACCCGTCCTGTGCGACACGTGTGTACGTGTCGTGCTTGGTTTGGTTTACTGCACCATGGCTCCAAACCCTTTGCTATCAGGGGGTTAATGCTTAAAACAGCAGTCAATGTACCGGCTCTGCCTGGTAAACCTATGCTTCGGACGCTCTGCGTTTTAGCGAAGCTAGGCAATAAATCTGCATCAGTTCGCGCCCAAAATGGGTTCAGAGTGAGGTGCAGACACAGGAAAGTAGCTTTCCGGTCCGTCTGGATTGTTACAAATAATGTCTAAGCCTGAGGGTGAATTCCGCCCTCAGGGCAGAACTTCGTCCTCTTGTTTGGCATAGAGCCTTATCACCGTCGTGAGACGTTGGGGACGTTGAACCAAGCACGGAGCGTCAAGCTCCGAAACGCATTGCTCAGCTCCGCTTGCACAGGGAGTACCGAGCCGGGCATGTACCTGCCCGTTCATTAGATCGGCATGCGTCAGGGGCCAACCCTGGGGTGTGAAGCCCGATTAACAATGTCTCGCTCGCAAGAGGGTGTTATCCGGTGACGGAGAACGCTTCGCGTCCGAATTGCACGGACGTGTCGAGGCTAATGACCCAACCCGCATGGCTAACACATGTGAATCGTCGCCAGAACCCTCGTCATAATGGACGGGCCTACGGCAATTATTGGCCTCAGCCAAAAACGGCAATGCAGTCGGTCATCACTGTGGGATGAGGTGATGCGGTACCGCAGACTGCCGGGGGAGAGACGAAGCCTAAACGGGGAATTGATGCGTCTCGGGGAACGTGGCAATCCCGACCACCCGCCTGGGCAGCAACATCGGTCAGGCAGGCAAACTGCAAGGGGCGCTGATGGGTGTGGGGAATGGGAGGATGCAAAAAGCGAAGGGCTACCTGTAATGGGTGGCATACCGGTTGAGACATTACCGGCAGGGGCAACCCTGGCTGACGTGCATCTGGTTTACGAGCGCAAGAAGAGCCGCTGATTCCAGCGATAACCAAACGACCCTATGGGCGACTACGGCCCATAGGGGAGTAGTCCGTCCTGAATGTCGTGCATATCAGGAGGACAGTATGAAAACGCAACCAGCAACATCGGTCGCGTCTGCGTCCTTCGACGGGGTGAAGAACTGGCACGATCTCGATTGGGCCAGGATTCAACAATCCGTTCGGAAAACGCAGCTAAAGATTGCGCAGGCAACTCGGGAAGGCGACTGGCGCAGGGTTAAACGCCTGCAACGCCTGCTGACCCACTCGTTTTATGGCCGCTGTCTGGCCGTAAGACGAGTCACGGAGAACCGGGGTCGCAAGACGCCGGGTGTCGATGGAGAAACCTGGGGAACGCCTCAGGCCAAGCTCCATGCCGTGGGACGTCTGTCGAAAAAGCGAGGCTATCGGCCCAGGCCGCTGCGGCGGGTATGGATACCGAAGCCTGGAAAGCATGAGAAACGCCCGCTGGGTATCCCGACCATGTTGGATCGGGCCATGCAGGCGCTGTATCTGCAAGTGTTGGAACCTGTCGTGGAAAGCACCAGCGATCCGAAGTCCTATGGGTTTCGCCCGGATCGTTCGACTGCTGACGCAATGGTTGAGCTTTTCCACCTGCTGTCGCCGCAAACGGCGCCGGTCTGGATTCTGGAAGGCGACATCAAGGGTTTCTTCGACAACATTAACCATGAGTGGCTGTGCTGGAATGTCCCGATGGACAGGACGGTACTGCGCAAATGGTTGAAGGCCGGGGTTATCGACCGGCGACAACTCATGGCTACGGAGGCCGGGACGCCGCAGGGTGGGATCATCTCGCCCTGTCTGGCAAACGCCACCCTGAATGGTCTGGAGACTCAGCTAAAGCGCCATCTGGTGAACAAGTTGGGGACCCGGAACGCTAAGAAGAGCAAGGTACAGTGTGTTCGCTATGCGGATGACTTCGTCGTAACTGCAGCCTCGAAAGAGCTGTTGGAGGAAGAGGTCAAGCCCTGGGTAGAGCAATTTCTGTCGGTACGAGGAGTTGCGCTGTCACGGGAGAAAACGCAGATCACGCACATCCACCAAGGCTTCGATTTTCTGGGGTGGAATTTCAGGAAGTACGTGCCGAAATCGCCGTATAGGAATGCCAAGCTGCTGATCAAGCCCTCGAAGAAGAACGTCTCGGCGTTCTATCGGAAAGTGCGTGAGATCATCAAAGGCAGCGGAGCACTGACGCAGGACGCGTTGATCGGCCAGCTGAACCCGGTACTGAAGGGGTGGGCGCAATACCACTCCACGGTCGTGGCAAAACAAACCTTCAGCAAGCTGGATAGCCTTATCTTCTGGCGACTCTGGAGGTGGGCGAAGCGGAGGCATCCGCGGAAGTCGGCTGACTGGATCAGGAAAAAATACTTCCGATCCATAGGTGGGCAGAACTGGGTGTTTGCGTATCCCTACAAAAATGGCAAGGGAGAAAGGCAGTTCCGGCGGCTGTACGAGCTGGCGGAGACCGCAATCGTGCGTCACAAGCGTTTATCGGGAGAGTATCAGCCCTACGACGCGACGCAGGAGCTGAAGTGGGAGGCGTTGAGGGTTCAACGGATGCAGCACACGCTGCGTTATCGAGGACAGATCCTCAGCATCTTCCGTAGGCAGAAGGGGCTATGTGCCCTGTGCGGGCATGCGATCAGCAAGGAAACCGGTTGGCACGACCATCACGTCATCAGGCGTGTGGACGGCGGGACGGATACCTTGAGGAACCGTGTGCTGCTTCATCCCAACTGTCATGCGCTGGTGCATAGCCGGCGTGAAAAGGTAACTCTGCGATACGGTGGCCAGAGATGCTAATATCTCGCACCATTAATGTCGGTTAGCCTCTTGGCTGGCTTTTCGTAAACTTGAGCCGTATGCGGTGAAAGCCGCACGTACGGTTCTTAGGGGGGGACGGGCCAGTAATGGCCTGTCCCTACCCGACCTGCCTAGTTCCCCGCGATGGTGTTATGAGTTATCAGGTTCTTGCACGTAAATGGCGTCCGCGCTCGTTCCGCGAAATGGTCGGCCAGACGCATGTGCTCAAGGCCCTGATCAACGCGCTGGACAATCAGCGCCTGCACCATGCCTATCTGTTCACCGGTACCCGCGGCGTCGGCAAGACCACGATCGCGCGGATCATCGCCAAGTGCCTGAACTGCGAGACGGGCGTCAGTTCCACACCCTGCGGGCAGTGTTCGGTCTGCCGGGAGATCGATGAGGGGCGCTTCGTCGACCTGATCGAGGTGGACGCTGCAAGCCGCACCAAGGTCGAGGACACGCGCGAGCTGCTGGACAACGTGCAGTACGCGCCGAGTCGTGGACGCTACAAGGTCTACCTGATCGACGAAGTACACATGCTCTCGTCGCACTCTTTCAACGCGCTGCTCAAGACCCTCGAAGAGCCGCCGCCCCACGTCAAGTTCCTGCTCGCGACCACCGATCCGCAGAAGTTGCCAGTGACCATCCTGTCGCGCTGCCTGCAGTTCTCGCTGAAAAACATGCCGCCGGAGCGAGTCGTTGAGCACCTGACCCATGTGCTTGGCGTCGAGAACGTTCCTTTCGAGGAAGATGCGCTGTGGCTACTCGGTCGCGCCGCGGACGGTTCGATGCGCGATGCCATGAGCCTGACCGACCAGGCGATCGCCTTCGGTGAGGGCAAGGTGCTGGCCGCCGATGTGCGGGCGATGCTCGGCACGCTCGATCACGGTCAGGTCTATGGCGTACTGCAGGCGCTGCTCGAGGGCGACGCCCGGGCACTGCTCGAAGCCGTTCGTCATCTCGCCGAGCAGGGGCCGGATTGGGCCGGCGTACTCGCGGAAATGCTCAATGTGTTGCATCGCGTCGCCATCGCCCAGGCGCTACCGGAAGCGGTGGACAATGGCCAGGGTGATCGCGATCGGGTGCTGGCGCTGGCGCAGGCGCTGCCAGCCGAAGACGTGCAGTTCTATTATCAGATGGGCCTGATCGGGCGACGCGATCTGCCATTGGCGCCCGATCCGCGCAGTGGCTTCGAAATGGTTCTGCTGCGTATGTTGGCGTTCCGCCCGGCGGATACGGGTGACGCGCCACGAACATCGCTAAAGAATTTGGGAATCAGCCCGGCCACAGCTGATTCCAAGCCTGCAGCGGTGGCCAATACCGCTGCCCCCGGCGTGTCGCCTGTTTCAGCCCCCGCTCCGGTTGGTCCTGCCGCCGCTGTGGCGCCGCCAGCGGCTCCGGTGGTGATAGCCAGCCCGGCTGAGTCGGCGACCACAGCGGCTCCTGAACTGCCTGCCGTCGCGACATCGCCGGCAGCGCCTGCGCAAGAGCAGGCCGTGCCGGTGATCGATGTACCCTGGAACGAACCGCCCGAGGTCCCGCCGGTTGCCGTCGAGGCCAATGCAATACTGCCCGAGCCGGCACTGGACGGGCCACCCGATCATGTGGCTGCCGTGGTTCAGGTCGAAGAGCCTGACGATGACGAGCCGCCGCTGACCGACGAAGACTATTTCGAGGTCGAAAATCAGGCCGAGGCTTACTTCGAGGAGCTGCAGCAGGACGAGGCGGACCAGCAGGAGGTCGAGCCGCTCCCGGCAGTTGAGCCTGCCACCGGGCTGGCTGCCGAATGGCTGGAGCTCTATCTCAAGCTCGGCTTGTCCGGCCTGACCGGCAGCATCGCGGCCAACTGCACGTTGATTTCGGTGGAAGGCGATCGCTGGCTGATGCACCTCGACCCGGCCCAGAGTGCCCTGTTCAACTCGACGCAGCAGCGCCGGTTGAACGATGCGTTGAATCAGTACCACGGGCGTACGTTGCAGCTCGATATCGTGCTGCAGAAGCCCGAGCAGGAAACGCCGGCGCAGGCCGCGCAGCGTCGTCGCGCCGAGCGACAGCGCGCCGCTGAACAATCTATTCATGCGGACCCGCTGGTCCAGCAGTTGATGCAGCAGTTCGCCGCGGTGATCCGCGAAGGCACCATCGAACCCGTAGAACACTCAGAACCCTGATCGAATTGAGGTGATACCCATGATGAAAGGTGGCATGGCCGGCCTGATGAAGCAGGCGCAGCAGATGCAGGAAAAGATGCAGAAGATGCAGGAAGAGCTGGCGAACGCCGAAGTCACTGGCCAATCCGGTGCCGGCCTGGTCAGCGTGGTGATGAACGGCCGTCATGACGTCAAGCGCGTCAGCCTCGATGACAGCCTGATGCAGGAAGACAAGGAAATCCTCGAAGACCTGATCGCTGCGGCCGTCAACGATGCGGTACGCAAGATCGAGCAGAACAGCCAGGAAAAGATGGCCGGCATGACCGCTGGCATGCAGCTCCCGCCGGGCTTCAAGATGCCGTTCTGATCCATCGCGCAGTTCCAGCCGGGCCGCCCCTCTTGCTGTGGGGCGGCCGGTTTTTTCAGTGATTCCATTTCGAGACGTACATGAGCTTCAGCCCGCTGATTCGGCAACTCATCGATGCCCTGCGCATTCTTCCTGGCGTAGGACAGAAGACCGCGCAACGCATGGCGCTGCAGCTGCTCGAGCGTGACCGCAGCGGTGGCCTGCGCCTGGCGCAGGCGTTGACCCGGGCGATGGAAGGTGTCGGCTACTGCAGGCAGTGCCGTACGCTGACCGAAGACGAACTCTGCCCGCAGTGCGCTGATCCGCGGCGGGATGATTCCCTGCTATGCGTGGTGCAGAGCCCGGTCGACGTGTTTGCGGTCGAGCAGACCGGCTTTCGTGGGCGTTACTTCGTGCTCAAGGGGCATCTGTCTCCGCTCGATGGCCTGGGGCCGGAGGCCATCGGCATTCCGGAGCTGCTGGGGCGGGTGGCGGATGGCGCATTCAGCGAAGTCATCCTGGCAACAAACCCCACTGTCGAAGGGCAAGCCACCGCGCACTACATCGCACAGATGCTCATTCCCAAAGGCCTGACCATCAGCCGAATTGCCCATGGTGTTCCACTGGGCGGCGAGCTGGACCTGGTCGATGGCGGCACACTGGCTCACGCCCTCGCAGGGCGCAAGCCGATCAGCCTATAACTCGACGCCTTTAGCTTATTACTACTTGCTAGTGCCGTTCTGCAGATAGTTCGGGTAAAGTTCTAAGCCATAAACGTTAGATGACCAAAGCGAATATAGTGCTTTGTTTTGGTTATATGCGCTGGCTATCCGAATCGAGGTCGAAATGAAAGCGAAGCTCTGGCTGGTTCCTGCTCTTGTGCTCCTGAGTGCGTTCGCGCAGGCGCAGGAAAAGTTCAAGGTAGGTTACATCCGGGTGATGGACGATGCCCAGGCCATGGTCGCCCACGAGGCAGGGCTGTATAAGAAGCACGGCCTGGACGTCGAACTGATCGAGTTCAGCTCGGGCACCGATCTGATCAAGGCCATCGTCGGCGGTCAGCTGGATACCGGTGTGCTGGGCTTTACCAATGCGGTGGCCTGGGCGTCCAAAGGGGCCGATCTGAAGGTGGTGGGTGGTGCGCAGCAAGGTTATCACTCGATCTTGGTGCGTGAAGATACCGACATCCAGGACGTTGCAGGCCTCAAGGACCGCACACTGGCTTCGCAGCGCGAAGGCAGCACTGCCGATGCGGTGCTGCGTGGCGTGACCTTGAAGAATGCCGGCCTCAAGCCGAGCGATGTCAACATCATGGGCGTCAGCCCGGCAGTCGCGGTGCAGTCGCTGGTATCCGGGCGAGTGGATGCCGCCTTCCTGTTCGAGCCCTACGACCGCATCGCACAGCTGGTGGCGCCGGTTCGCCAGGTCTACGAGATCGGCGAAGTGTGGCCGTTCCCGTGCATGGTGGTGATCACCTCCGGCGACACCCTGGCCAAGCGCAAGGATGCCGTCTGGAAATCCCTGGATGCTCAGCGCGATGCCATCGAACTGCTGGACAAGCAGCCGGCCGAAGCGGCGAAGCTGATCGCCGGCTACTTCATCGCCGAGCCAACCTTGAAAACCCTCAAGCGCGGCGAACTGGCCCGCGAGGTGGTCATCGAGGAAGCCATTGGCACCCAGACCTTCAGCGCCAAGCTTGGCGACGACGATCTGGCCCGTATTCAGGAGCTTGCTGACATTCTGCAGGAGCAGGGCTCGCTGAAGACTCGCGATGGCAAGCCGTTCGATACCCGAGCCATTCTCGATCTGAGCTGGCAGGAAGCACGGGAACTCTGATCGGCGCTGTGCCTTTCGGCAACACAAAGGCCCGACCCTGAGTCGGGCCATTCATTTTGCCCGCATTGCCGGGCCGTTTCGTTTCTGGATTTGCGGATTTTTATGCAGCTCAGGTTTGAAGATGTAGACAAGCGCTTCGGGCAGCTCGAAGTCATCAAGGGGTTCAGCGGCGAGTTCGCCCAGGGCGAGCTGGTCGCCCTGGTCGGGCCTTCGGGCTGCGGCAAGTCGACCTTGTTGCACCTGGTGGCGGGGCTGGAGAAGCCCAGCGCTGGCCGCGTGCTTGCCGATGGCAAGCCGATCACCGAGCCGAGCCCGCGACGTACCCTGGTGTTCCAGGAGCATGCGCTGTACCCCTGGCTGAGCCTGCAAGGCAATGTCGCCATGGCGCTCGAGCTGCAGGGCGTGGCCAAAAGCGAGGCCTTCGAGCAGGCGCGTGTCTGGCTCGAGCGTGTCGGGCTCGATGGCTTCGAGCATTACTATCCCCACCAGGTTTCTGGCGGTATGCGCCAGCGCACCGCCCTGGCCCGCGCCTTCATCGCCAAACCCGAGGTGCTGCTGCTGGATGAACCGTTCGGCGCCCTCGATGCTCTGACCCGCATGGCACTGCAGGACGTGCTGCGCGAGCTGATCGAGGAGCATCAGCCGACCGTGCTGCTGGTCACCCATGATGTGGACGAGGCGCTCTATCTCGCCGATCACGTACTGGTGTTCAGCCCGCGGCCGACTCGAGTGCTCAAGACCTTCAACTTCACCCATTGTGAGAAAAGCCACGACTTGTCGGCGTTTGCTGCCGAGCGTAAGGAGATTCTCAGCCTGTTGGGTATCAAGACGGAGGTAGCGCACCCATGAGTCAGGCTCGTCGTCTAACCGGCCCGAAGAAATACCTGGCCGTCGTTCTGGCCATCCTGTTCATTCTGCTGATCTGGCAGGCGGCGGCCTGGAGTCTGCCGGCATTCCTCATGCCGGGTATCCCGACCGTGGTCGAGCGCCTGATCACCACCATCCAGCAACCCGAGTTCCGCGACGGCCTGTATGGCAGCATGAGCCGCCTGGGCAGTGGCTACGGCTTCGCCTTGCTGTTCGGCATCGGTTTCGGCCTTGTCGGCGGCGTGTTGTTCTTCTTCCGCGAGATCCTGCGCTCGGCCATCGTTATCCTGCAGTCGATTCCGTCGATTGCCTGGGTGCCGCTGTTCCTGATCGTGATGGGGTTCGGCAATCTGCCGATCATCGTCGTGGTGGCGCTGGCAGCGTTCTTCCCGATGGCGCTTTCGGTGATGAACGCCACCGAGAGTGTGCAGCCGGTGCATGTCTCTGCCGCACGGGTGATGGGCGCTTCGCGTTGGCAGCTGCTGCGGCGTGTCTATCTGCCGGCGGTGATGCCCGAGCTGATCACCGGCGCCCAGTTGGCCTTCGGCAACGCCTGGCGTGCACTGATCTCTGCCGAGATGCTGATCGGCTTCGGCCAGGGGCTGGGCCGCTCGCTGGCTTACTCCGGGGAGATCGCCGATATGGTGGGAGTCATGATGAACATTCTGGTGATCGCCATTCTTGCCACCCTGATCGATCAGGTGGTGCTGGAGAAGTTCAAGCAGCGGATGCTGCGCTATCAGTACGTCTGAGGCCCGGCCGGTGCCTGTCTTTTCGCACATCGTTCTCTGGCTCGCCTTGTTCACGCCGGCAGTGGGGCTGGCCGAGTCGCTGCGGATGGAGTTGCCCGAGCATCGCGTGCTGTCGAGCAGTGAGACCGAAAGTTTCGAGGCGGCGCTGGCCGAGCAGCTTGGCGTCGAACTCGGGCGCCCGGTGCAGTTCGCGGTGTCGGACGGGCAGGTCGGCGTGCGCGTGGAGGCCAGCCAGCAACGTGGCGTGACCACTTACTATCGCGCTGTCCCCGCGGCTCTTGTCCCCACCGAGGCAGGGCCTGCCGCCTGGGCGGAACTTCGCGAGCAATCCGTCTGCGTCAGTACTGCAAGCTCCTATGCGCCAGTGCTGCGCGAGCGTTTTGGGGCATCGCCGCGAGAGTATCCCAGCTCGGCGCATGCGCTTATCGGTCTCAAGCTGGGCGAGTGCCAGGCCGTTGTCGAGGATGAAGCCTTGCTGACCGAACTGGCTACGTTGCCGGAGTGGCGCCGCTACAAGCGCCTGCTGCCGCCGCTGGCGGATGCCGAGCGGCAGCTTCGGCTGACCGCGGATGAGGCGGGGTTACAGCAGGAAATCGACGCACTCGTCGCGCAATGGAGTGTGGACGGGCGCCTGGCAAAGCTGACGCAGCAGTGGATCGACGAAGTTGCCTTTCAGGCCTATGTGTTGGCCGACACCTTGGATTGCCACTGACTGCTTGATTGCTTTCGAGCTGCGCGAGTGCGAAGGGCTCGTCAGCGTTCTGTATCAACGATCTGCGGCAACATCCGCCGCAACCCCGCGAGTTGGAGCGGGGCACGGATGTGCCCGCGCAGCGTGCCGTCGGGGCCCACCAGGGCCAGATTGCCGCTATGGCTGACGCTGTAGTCCCCCTGCGTCTCGCTTGCTGGAACGAATGGCAGGCCCAGTGCCCTGGACAGCCGCTGCAGCTGCTCCATATCGCCGGTGAGGCCGTTGAACCCGCCGCGGTAGTAGGCCAGGTACGTCTTCAGCTGCTGAGGTGTGTCACGCGCAGGATCGGCAGTGATCAATACCAGCTGCAGCTGGTCGCGGGTTTCCTTCGGGAGCTGGCTGAACAGCCGGCGCATGTCGCTCAGCGTGGTCGGGCAGATATCCGGGCAGGCGGTGAAGCCGAAGAACAGAATATGCCAGCGTCCCTGTAATGATCGCGTGTCGAACCGCTGGCCATCCTGATCGACCAGTTCCAGAGGCGGTATCGCGCGCTCACGGGGCAACAGGAGGATATTGGCCTGATCCAGCAGGACGTCGCGATCCAGCGCCAATGCGGGTGTGGTCCAGGCCAGCGCAAGAATCAGCAGGCAGCGCCAGAGTCTCGTTGGCACGGCGTCTCCTCCAGATCGAGCAATCGGCGATGGGTTGGTCAGCGGTCGCTCAGCTCGAAGGCGGTCAGCGTGAAGGTTGGGATGCCGATGTCCTGCAGTTTCTGCGACCCGCCGAGTTCGGGCAGGTCGATGATCGCGGCAGCTTCATGGATGCTGGCACGCATGCGTCGTACCAGTTGGGCGGCGGCGAGGAGGGTGCCACCGGTGGCGATCAGGTCATCAAACAGCAGTACCGAGTCGCCTTCACACAGGCTGTCGGCATGAATTTCCAGGTGCGCTTCGCCATACTCGGTGCAATAGGCCTGCGAAAGCACGTCGGCGGGCAATTTGCCCTGCTTGCGGAACAGCACCAGCGGCTTGTTCAGCTCGTACGCGAGGATCGAGCCGACCAGAAAGCCGCGGGCGTCGAGCGCCCCGATATGGGTGAAATCCGCTTCCACATAACGCTGGATAAAGCTGTCGGCCACCATGCGCAGCGCCTTTGGCGACTGGAACAATGGCGTGATATCGCGAAATATCACGCCGGGCCGCGGAAAGTCCGGAACCGGGCGGATCAAGGTCTTGATGCTGAATTCGTCGAAGATCATCGGGCTACTGCTCCAAACTCGGTGACTCAGACGTCCATGGCGCCGCCGGCGAGGGCGCACAGTCCGATGGAATCCAGGATGCGCACTTCCTTGCCCTCGGCTTCGAGCAGACCGTTCTGCTGGAAGCGGGTAAACACGCGGGATACGGTCTCGACTGCCAGCCCTAGGTAGTTGCCGATCTCGTTGCGCGACATGGGCAGGCGGAACTGATTGGCGGAAAAGCCCCGAGCGCTGAAACGAGCCGACAGGTTGATCAGGAAGGTAGCGATGCGCTCGTCGGCAGTCTTCTTGGACAGCAACAGCATCATCTGCTGATCGTCGCGGATTTCGCGGCTCATGATGCGCATCAGTTGGCGGCGAAGTTGCGGCAGCAGCACGCTCAGCTCGTCGAGACGCTCGAAGGGGATTTCGCAGACCGATGTGGTTTCCAGTGCCTGGGCCGTGACTGGGTAGCTTTCGGTATCCATGCCGGAAAGGCCGACCAGCTCGCTGGGCAGGTGGAAGCCGGTGATCTGTTCTTCACCGCCATCGGTCACGCTGAATGTTCGAAGCGCACCGGAACGCACGGCGAAGACCGAACTGAAGGTATCGCCCTGGCGGAACAGTGTCTCGCCTTTCTTCAGCGGGCGGCCGCGCTTGACGATATCGTCCAGCGCGTCCATGTCCTGCATGTTCAACGACAGGGGCAGGCAGAGCCCGGAAAGGCTGCAATCCTTGCAATGAGCTTGCCGCTGCGCACGGACCTTGATCGATTCGGACATAGAGGGCTTCCTGGAAACCGGTTTATAGCGCGCAAGGTTAACTCAGTACGAACGCTATGGCCAATTGGCGCAAGGGTCGCAGGTCGGAAGATTGGACGATGGTCTGAGTCGCTAGATGACGCGCGAGAAGCCTTGGTTGCCATGTTCGGGTAGGTAGTGATCGAAGAGCATGCAGATCGAACGCACCAGCAGGCGTCCGGCCGGCTGAACGATGAGATGGCTCTCGCTGATCTCGATCAGTCCGTCTGCGGCCATCTGTTCCAGCATCGGCCAGGGCTCGGCGAAGTAATGGCGGAATTCGATGGCATGATCGTGTTCGATTCGGGCGAAGCTGAGCTCGAAATCACAGATGAGCGCCTGGATGACGTCGCGGCGGATCAGATCGTCCTGATTGCAGCGCAGCCCCCTGGCGGTGGCGAGCTGACCCCGGTCCAGCTGATGCTGGTACTCCGCGATGTCGCTGTGGTTCTGGCAGTACAGGTCGCCGATCTGACTGATGGCCGATATGCCCAGGCCGACCAGATCACAGTGGCCGTGGGTCGTGTAACCCTGAAAATTGCGTTGCAGGCTGCCGTCTTCCTGAGCCATGGCCAGTTCGTCGTCGGGTAGCGCGAAGTGATCCATGCCGATATATCGATAACCGGCATCGGTGAGCAGGTGGATGCTCTGCTCCAGCATTGCCAGTTTCTCTGCAGGCGCCGGCAGATCACTGGCGTTGATCCGTCGCTGCGGTGCGAACCGCTCGGGCAGATGAGCATAGTTGAACAGTGACAGGCGATCGGGTTGCAGATCGATGATGGCCTCAACCGTCTTGGCGAAGCGTGCCGGGGTCTGCAGCGGCAGACCGTAGATCAGGTCGATGTTCAGCGAGCGATACTGCAGTGTGCGTGCCGCTTCGATGATGGTGCGGGTCTGCTCCAGTGTCTGCATGCGATTGATGGCGCGCTGAACATCCGGGTCGAGATCCTGCACGCCGATGCTGATGCGATTGAAACCAAGCTCGCGCAACAGGCCGATGGTCGGCCAGTCCGCTTCCCTTGGGTCGACCTCGATACTGAAGTCTCCATGGTCGTCGTCCTGCAGATTGAAATGCTGGCGCAGATGTTTCATCAGGCGGCGCAGCTCGTCATGGCTTAGGAAGGTCGGTGTGCCGCCACCGAAGTGCAGTTGCTCGACCAGCTGGTCCTTGCCCAGATGGCAGGAGATCAGCTCGATTTCCTTTTCCAGGCGCTCCAGATAAGGCTGCGCCCGACCACGGTCCTTGGTGATGATCTTGTTGCAGCCGCAGTAGTAGCAGACGTTGGCGCAGAAGGGCAGATGGACGTACAGAGACAACGGGCGGGACGCCTGGCGGCTGCTGCGCAGGGCGTGGAGCAGATCGAACGAACCGATCTTGTCATTGAACTGGGCCGCGGTCGGGTACGACGTGTAGCGCGGGCCGGCCTGATCGTAACGACGGATCAGGTCGGAATCCCAGCGAATGGAGTCGAGCATGTGGCGTTCCCGGTCATGACGGCGGTCGCTGGATTCTAGGTGCAGGGCCTCGCGACGGACTTGACCTGTATCAAAGTTGATCAGACCCTAGTGCGTTGGGTCCGATCGCTCCCGACATGCGGAAGGATCGCCGTGATTCGTGGTCAGATGGTCACCTTCCTCCGTTTCGAACCAGTAGATCCTAAATGTCGCTAGAGGAGAGTTTCATGCACAGTCGTCAGCAGGAAATCGCAGCCGCGCTCCATGTCTGCGCACCTTTCACCGGGCCGGAGTCCGTACAGACGGAAATCGACCGTCGGATACGCTTCATCCAGTCCTGCCTGCGCGAGTCCGGCATGAAGACACTGGTGTTGGGTATCAGCGGCGGGGTCGACTCGACGACTGCTGGCCTCTTGGCGCAGCGGGCCGTCGAGGGGATGCGCGCCGCTGGCGAGGGAGACCACTACCGTTTCATCGCCGTGCGTCTGCCGTATCAGGTCCAGCATGACGAGCATGAAGCTCAGCTGGCGGTGGATACCATCAAGCCCGATGAATGCCACACGGTGAACATCGGCACCGCGGTACTCGGTCTGGCGGCCGCTACCGAAGCACTCGAGCCGCTGAGCCCTGAACAGCGTGATTTCGTGCTGGGTAACACCAAGGCGCGGATGCGCATGGTTGCTCAATACACCATCGCCAATGCCCGTCAGGGGCTGGTGATCGGAACGGACCATGCGGCGGAGGCGGTGATGGGTTTCTTCACCAAGTTCGGTGACGGTGCGTGCGACCTGACGCCACTGGCCGGTCTGGTCAAGGATCAGGTTCGGCAGATCGCCGCCGCGCTGGGAGCGCCAGAGCAACTGGTGCACAAGGTGCCGACCGCTGACCTCGAAGAGCTGTCACCGGGTAAGCCTGATGAGGCGGCGCACGGCGTCAGCTACCGCAACATCGACGACTTCCTGCAGGGCAAGCCGGTACCGGACGAGGCCGCCCAGATCATCGTCGACACCTATGACAAGACCGCACACAAGCGTCAGCTACCGAAGGAGCCTTGAGTTCCGCGCTCAGACAGACTAGTGCGAATGCTCGCCGTGGACTGCTGCATTGCCGTGCCCCATGAGCCATTGCTGATGAGGACCCGGCAGGGTCCACAGGCCGAACAGGATCACCATCAGGCCACCGGCGATGCGTACGCCGCGTTTGCGCAGCAGTCCCGTCAGGCGCTCGGCGGCCAGGCCCGTGGCAAGCAGAACCGGCCATGTGCCGATGCCGAAGGCCAGCATCAGCAGAGCACTGTCCCACGCATCGCCCTGGCTGGCCGACCAGAGCAGGGTGCTGTACACCAGACCACATGGCAGCCAGCCCCAGAGTGCCCCGAGAACGAGCGCGCGGGGCAGGCTGGTTACCGGCATCAGCCGGCTGGCGACGGGCTGGATATGGCGCCAGAGACCACGCCCTAGCGCTTCCACGCGGGTCAGGCCGCTCCACCAGCCAGCGAGATAAAGCCCCATGCTGATCAACAGCAACGCGGCAACGACACGCAGTGCCGTCGCCGCCGGGCTATTCGCAATCGCCCAGCCTGCCAGACCGATCAGAAAGCCGGCAACGGCATAGCTGGCCACCCGCCCCAGGTTGTAAGCGAGCAGCAGGCGCAGGCGCTTTGCGCGCTGTTCCGGCGGAATGGCCATGGTCAGCGCGCCCATCAGCCCGCCGCACATCCCCAGGCAATGTCCGCCGCCCAGCAGGCCAAGTACCCAGGCGGAAAGCAGAAGCGGAGCCAGTTCAGTCACCTTTGCGCTGCTCCGGCTGCTGTTTGGCATCATCCTGTGCGTCCGCGGGACGCTGGGGCTCTTCGTCATCGAACAGAATGCTGTGCGCCGGCCCGTCTAGGTCGTCGAACTGACCGCTGTCCACTGCCCAGAAGAACACCCAGATCGCAACGGCCACCAGGACCACGGCAACAGGGATCAGGATATACAGAGCGGCCATCAGGACCTCCAGAGGCCGAAATCAGCGTTTCGGCTGCGATTAATGGCGTGTCGCCTTGCGCATCGGCGCCAGTGGGGCGGTCCGCTGGCGGATCAGCCGCGGCCCGCTGGATCCGGCTGGCGCGTGAGCCGTAGGGCGTTGAGTACCACCAGCAGCGAGCTGATCGACATCCCGAGCGCCGCCCATAGAGGAGTGACCCAGCCCACTGCGGCGAACGGCAGAATCAGGCCATTGTACAGACTTGCCCAGGCAAGGTTTTCGATGATGATGCGTCGGCTGCGCCGGGCGATATCGAAGGCCTGCGCGAGGCTGCCGAGACGATTGGACAGCAACACGGCATCGGCGCTGGTCTTCGCCAGATCCGTTGCCGAGCCCATGGCGACGCTGATGTCGGCCGCTGCCAGCACCGGGACATCGTTGACGCCATCGCCGAGCATCAGCACGCGATGCCCTTCGGCCTGCAACGCCTGCAGCCTGGCGAGCTTCGCCGCCGGAGTCATGCCACCTTCGGCCTGGTCAATGCCCAGGTCGCTGGCGATCTGCGCCACCATGGGCGAGCTGTCTCCGGAAAGCAGCAGTGTCCGCCAGCCGCGTCGGCGGCAGGCTTCCAGCAGAGCCGGGGCGTCGTCGCGTAGCCGGTCGTCGAGTACCAGCCAGGCCAGCGGGCCTTGCTCGTCGCCCAACAGAAGCCACTGGCCGTGTTCGCCAGGAATGGCCGGCGCGGAACCGGCGAAGCCTTCGGCCACGAAGCCCGGCTGGCCGATGCACAGGTTGCGGCCTTGAACGCTGCCCTGCAGGCCGAGGCCTGGTACCGTCTCGACGGATTCGGCAGCCAGCGGCGCGCGGCCGAAGGCGCGGGCGATCGGATGCTCGGAACGGTTCTCCAGCGCCGCGGCCAGCGCGAGACAGCTATCGGCATCAAGCTCACCGAGCGGGTGCACGGCGCTGAGCGTGAGGCGCCCTTCGGTGAGGGTCCCGGTCTTGTCGAAAACAACGGTGTCGATCTGGTTGAGGCCTTCAAGGACATGTCCGCGGGTCAACAGCAGGCCGAGCTTATGCAGGGTGCCGGTGGCCGCCGTCAGTGCAGTGGGGGTCGCCAGCGAAAGGGCGCAGGGGCAGGTTGCGACCAGCAGCGCGAGGACGATCCAGAAGGCGCGTTGCGGGTCGATCTGCCACCAGACCAGGCCGACGATGCTGGCCACCACCAGCACCACCAGCAGAAACCATTGGGCGACTCGGTCAGCCAGTTCGGCGAGCTTGGGTTTGTCGCCCTGGGCGCGTTCCAGCAGGCGGACAATGGCGGACAGCCGGGTGTCGTCGCCCAGTGCCTGGACCTCCACGGTCAGCGGGCCTTCGACATTGAGGGTGCCGGCGGTAACCGAATCGCCGGCACCGCGTGGAAGAGGCAGGTATTCCCCCGTTAGAACCGACTCGTCGACGCTGGATTGCCCGCTGAGAATCACGCCGTCAGCCGGGATCAATCCACCGGGCTGCACCAGCACCTGGTCACCGAGCTGCAGTTCGCTGAGCAGGATGCGGTGACTGTGACCGTCGGCATCCAGCTTCAGGCAGGAGGCCGGCAGCAGGTTGACCAGTTGCGCGGTGGCGGCCGCTGTGCGCTCGCGTGCCCTGCGCTCCAGGTATCGCCCGGCCAGCAGGAAGAGGGCGAACATGCCCACCGCATCGAAATAAAGCTCGCCCTGGCCGGTGATGGTCGACCATATGCCGGCGACATAGGCGCCGCCGATGGCCAGCGATACCGACACGTCCATGGTCAGGTGGCGGGTACGCAGATCCCGTAACGCACCCTTGAAGAAATCGGTACAGCAGTAGAAGACGATGGGCGTGGTCAGCAGCAGCGCGGTCCAGCGGAGGGTGACGAAGAAGCTCTCCGACAGGTCCAGGTTGAACTCCGGCCAGGTCGCCATGGTTGCCATCATGACTTGCATCCAGAGCAGGCCGGTGACACCCAGTTGGCGCAACGAGCGCCGGTTCTCGCTCGCCAGGCGTTCGGCCGCCTGGTCGGCCTGATACGGGTGGGCCGCGTAGCCGATGCGGCGCAGCTCGCCCAACAGCTCGCTGAGCGGTAACTGCGCATCGCTCCAGCGCACGTTCAGGCGATGATTGGACAGGTTGAGGTTGGCCTCGGCCACGCCCTTCAGGTTGCGCAGATGGCGTTCGATCAGCCAGCCGCAGGCCGCGCAGCTGATGCCTTCGATCATCAGGGACGTGCTTGCCAGCTCGCCCTGGTGCTGGACGAAAGGTTGCTGTACGTCCTTGCGGTCGTACAACGCCATTTCCTCGCTGAGCTCCTGTGGGAGCGCCTGGGGGTTGATCGCCGTGTCGCTGCGGTGCAGGTAGTAGCTTTCCAGGCCGCCCTTGACGATGGCTTCGGCCACCGCCTGACAGCCCGGGCAACACAAGGCCCGCGTCTCACCCAGCACGCGGGCCTGAAAGGGGCTGCCGGGAGGAACCGGCAGCCCGCAGTGGTAGCAGGGGAGGGGCTTTGCCATCAGCGGCTCAAGGCTTCAGTTCGAGCGCGCGGCCGGCTTCAACCGTCTTTTCACCATACAGGCGCCAGTCCTGGTCGCCTTCTCGGCCGAGGAGCTCGATGAAGCGTCGGCCGGTGATCGACTCCTGCATCTGTCCCTGATAGATGCCATCGCCCTGCGGTTGCAGGACGACGCGGCGGTCACGCTCCGGCTGGGTCGGGGAGAGCAGATTCAGCACCAGTTGCTGAGGCCGGCTCGCACCGCTCAGCTGCACCTCGGCCAGACCGCGCTCGTCATTGAGGACGATACGGGCCTGCATCTCCAGACGCTCCGCCAGCTTTTCGCGCTCGAGGGACTGGTTGATCCCTTTGCCGGCATCGTAGTAGTTGTCCGCCACCAGCGTATCGGCGTTGCGGATGGCAATCGTCAGCAACGACACCCCCAACACCACCGAACTCAGCAGAATCGCGATGACAAACCAGGCCCAGAACTGGGTGTACCAACGTGTTTGTTCGTTATCGGAGCGCATGCATTACCTTTCTAGCGGATGCTTGGGCCGATGAAACGGCTGTCGGCATCGTCGTTGATCGATTCGTCGTCTACCGAGCGGACATGGAAGACGATCTCATTGGTGCTCGAGGGCAGCTTCTCCGGTGCGATGGACAGTTCCACCGGCACGGTCACCAGCTCACCCGCTTCGGCCCGTATCTCGCTGCGGCCCTCATAGACCAGGCCATCGAGACCCGAGGCCTCGATCACGAAGGTCTGCTCGCGCTGAGCCTTGTTCATGACCTTGAGGGTGTACACGTTCTCGATATTGCCTTGCTCGTTCTCGCGATAGAGCACGCGATCCTTGAGCACGTCCAGCTTGACCAGCGGGCGATCATACACGGCATAGGTGAACAGCCCCATCATCGCCAACAGCGCGACGGCGTAACCGATCAGGCGCGGACGCAGCAGATGGGTCTTCTGGCCGGACAGGTTGTGTTCGGTGGTGTAGCTGATCAGCCCGCGTGGGTAGTTCATCTTGTCCATGATCGCGTCGCACGCATCGATACAGGCCGCGCAGCCGATGCATTCGATCTGCAGGCCGTCGCGGATGTCGATACCGGTCGGGCAGACCTGCACGCACATGGTGCAGTCGATGCAATCACCCAGGCCCATGGCCTTGTAATCGGCGTCCTTCTTGCGCGGGCCACGCTTCTCGCCGCGGCGCGGATCGTAGGAAACGATCAGCGTGTCCTTGTCGAACATCACGCTCTGGAAGCGTGCGTACGGGCACATGTAGATGCAGACCTGCTCGCGCAGATAGCCGGCGTTGCCGTAGGTGGCGAGCGTGAAGAAAGCCACCCAGAACAAGGCCCAGCCGCCAACCTGCAAGGTGAGCAGGTCAGGTACCAGTTCGCGAATGGGGGTGAAGTACCCGACAAAGGTGACCCCCGTCGCGAAGGACACGAACAGCCAGATGCTGTGCTTGCCCAGCTTGCGGACGAACTTGCTGCCGCTCATGGGAGCCTTGTCCAGCTTCATGCGCTGGTTGCGATCACCCTCGGTGACCTTTTCGGCCCACATGAAAACCCAGGTGAACACGCTTTGCGGGCAGGTGTAGCCGCACCATACGCGGCCGGCGAACACAGTGATGAAGAACAGGCCGAAGGCGCAGATGATCAGCAGCCACGACAACAGCATGAAGTCCTGAGGCCAGAAGGTAGCCCCGAAGACATGGAATTTGCGCTCCGGTAGATCCCACCAGACAGCCTGTCGGCCGTTCCAGTTGATCCATGCGGTGCCGAAATAAAGGATGAAGAGAACCGCTCCGCCGACGCGGCGGACATTGCGAAACAGGCCGGAGAAGGCTCGGGTGTAGATTTTTTCACGCGCGGCATAGAGGTCAGCGGACGCTCCTGCCTTGGACGGAGGGGTTACATCACGAACGGGGATCTGCTCATTCATCGAGTGCGTACCACGGCGGAAGGTGGGTGTCCCGGCCGATACGTGCCAACCGGGATCATTTTTCTGTCCAGTTGCGAATGGTACGCCCGGAGCGTTGAGGTCGGGTGTGACAGGTCGTCACTCCCGACCCCGGTCGATCACTGCTCCGGTTGCTGCGACAGGCTGTAGACGTAGGCTGCCAGCAGGTGAACCTTGTCATGGCCAAGGATCGCTTCCTGGGCAGGCATGCGGCCATTGCGACCGTAGCGCAGGGTCTGTTGGATCTGAGCGAAGCTCGAACCATACAGCCAGACGTTGTCGGTCAGGTTCGGCGCGCCCATGGCTGTAACGCCCTTGGCTTCCGGTCCATGGCAGACTACACAGTTGGCCGCGAAGATTTTTTGACCCTGCTCAATGTCGACGCTGATACCCTCTGGGGTATCACGGCCGGACAGGCTGCGAACGTAGCCAGCCACGTTGCGAATGCCTTCTTCGCCGATCACGTCCTTCCACGCCGGCATTGCAGCCTGACGGCCATGCAGGATGGTGGTCTTGATCGTCTCGGGCTCGCCGCCCCACAGCCAATCATCGTCGGTCAGGTTGGGGAAGCCATAGGCGCCCTTGGCGTCGGAGCCGTGGCAGACGGAGCAGTTGGAGGCGAACAGACGGCCACCCATCTTCAGCGCCTGCGGGTCCTTGGCCACTTCCTCTACCGGCATGGCGGCGTATTTGGCGTACAGCGGGCCGTACTGCTCGTCGGCCTTGTCCATCTCGCGCTGCCATTCCTTGACCTGAGTCCAGCCGTCCTCATAGCCCGGCAGCAGGCCTTTCCAGTTGCCCAGGCCGGGGTAGAGCGCCAGGTAGCCGAGTGCGAACACCACGGTGCCGACGAACAGCATGAACCACCAGCGCGGCAGCGGGTTGTCGTACTCCTCGATGCCGTCATAGGAGTGGCCAACGGTTTCTTCGGTGCTGTCAGGGCGTTGGCCCTTGCGAGTTGCCAGTAGCAGCCAGACCAGCGCGGCAATGGTGCCGAGGCTCAGCAGGGTGACGTACCAACTCCAAAACGAGGTCATTTATTTCTTACTCCTGGAAGCTTCTTCATCACGCTTCTTGGCGTCGGTCTCGTCGTCCGCGAAGGGCAGATTGGCGGCTTCGTCGAAGCTTTGCTTGCGTTTGCTGCTGTAGGCCCAGAGCACCACGCCAATAAAGGCGACGAATACCAGAATTGTGCCCAGGCCACGAAGAGTCCCGATTTCCATCATGCGTTACCGTTTGTTGGTGAGTGCGGTGCCGAGTACTTGCAGATAGGCCACCATGGCGTCCATCTCGGTCTTGCCCTTGACGGCATCCCGGGCACCGGCGATGTCTTCGTCGGTGTAGGGCACGCCGAGGGTGCGCAGAGCGGTCATCTTCTTGGCAGTGTCCTTGCCGTCGAGGGTGTTCTCGACCAGCCACGGGTAGGACGGCATCTTCGACTCGGGCACGACGTTGCGCGGGTTGTACAGGTGCGCACGGTGCCAATCGTCGGAGTAGCGGCCGCCGACACGGGCCAGGTCCGGACCGGTGCGCTTGGAGCCCCATAGGAACGGATGGTCGTAGACGCTTTCGCCGGCCACGGAGTAGTGGCCGTAGCGCTCGGTCTCGGCGCGGAACGGGCGCACCATCTGCGAATGGCAGCCGACGCAGCCTTCACGGATGTACAGGTCACGGCCTTCCAGTTGTAGCGCGGTGTAGGGCTTCATGCCCTCGACCGGCTCGTTGACGGCGTCCTGGAAGAACAGCGGAACGATCTGGGTCAGACCGCCGATGCTCACCGCCAGGATCATGAACAGGGTCAGCAGACCGATGTTCTTTTCAAGTATTTCGTGGTTCTTCATCTATCCGTTTCCTCAAGCGATCTGCGCGGCAGCGTCGTACTGGGCTGGCTTGGCGACACGCACGGTGCGCCAGGTGTTGTAGGCCATCAGCAGCATGCCGGTGAGGAAGAAGGCACCGCCCACGGCGCGGACGATGAAGCCCGGGTGGCTGGCTTCCAGCGCTTCGACGAAGGAGTAGGTCAGCGTGCCGTCTTCGTTGATTGCGCGCCACATCAGGCCCTGGGTGATGCCGTTGACCCACATCGAGGCGATGTAGAGCACGGTGCCGATGGTGGCCAGCCAGAAGTGCGCATTGATCAGGCCGATGCTGTGCATCTGCTCGCGACCGAATACTTTCGGGATCAGGTGATACATGGAACCGATGGTGATCATCGCTACCCAGCCAAGAGCGCCGGCGTGTACGTGGCCGATGGTCCAGTCGGTGTAGTGGGAGAGGGCGTTGACGGTCTTGATCGCCATCAGCGGACCTTCGAAGGTCGACATGCCGTAGAACGCCAGCGAGACCACCAGGAAGCGCAGGATCGGGTCGGTGCGCAGCTTATGCCAGGCGCCCGAGAGGGTCATCATGCCGTTGATCATGCCGCCCCAGCTCGGAGCCAGCAGGATGATCGACATCACCATGCCCAGGCTCTGCGCCCAATCCGGCAGCGCGGTGTAGTGCAGGTGGTGCGGGCCGGCCCAGATATAAAGGGTGATCAGCGCCCAGAAGTGGACGATCGACAGGCGATAGGAATACACCGGACGCTCGGCCTGCTTCGGCACGAAGTAGTACATCATGCCCAGGAAGCCGGTGGTGAGGAAGAAGCCCACGGCGTTGTGGCCGTACCACCACTGGACCATGGCGTCGGTCGCACCGGAATAGATCGAGTAGGACTTGAACAGGCTTACCGGCATTTCCAGGTTGTTGACGATGTGCAGCATCGCCGTGACCAGAATGAAGGCGCCGAAGAACCAGTTACCCACATAGATGTGCTTGGCCTTGCGCTTCATGATGGTGCCGAAGAACACCAGCGCATAGCTGACCCAGACGATCGCCAGCAGAATGTCGATCGGCCACTCCAGTTCCGCGTATTCCTTGGAGCTGGTGTAGCCCAGCGGCAGGGTGATGACCGCCAGCACGATCACGGCTTGCCATCCCCAGAAGGTGAAAGCGGCGAGGCTGTCGGAGAACAGTCGCGCCTGGCAGGTGCGCTGGACGACATAGTAGGACGTGGCGAACAGCGCGCAACCACCGAAGGCGAAGATCACCGCGTTGGTGTGCAACGGTCGCAGGCGGCCGAAGCTGGTCCATGGTAGGTCGAAGTTGAGTGCGGGCCACACCAGCTGCGCGGCGATGAAGACACCCAGACCCATCCCAATGATTCCCCATACCACCGTCATGATGGCGAATTGGCGAACCACCTTATAGTTATAAGCAGTCTCACTTATTGCTGTGCTCATGCAAGGCTTCCACGCTAATGGCATTTTCGAAGGCAAAAACGGCGGCAAGTATGGAGAAAGCAGGGGGGCAATGCAAACGACGCCAAGGCTCCTTTTGCTCTCCAAACCCCTGATTTCAAGCGTTTTCCATGCTCTGCCAAGGGGCTTTTACGCGCCAGGCCGGCGCGCAGGAATGGTGACTTCGCCTTATGGTTCTAGGCAGGGCGGCGAGTCGAAAGCAAAGCTTAGGAGGGCAAGCGAAGAGGGGAAAGGGCGCTGGTCAGCTCGCGATGCGACAGATGGTCGCAGCGCTCGGGAACTTGCTTGGGAACAAGGTGGGAAGGGCGGTACGAGTGTACCGCCCTTTAATGACTCACTGCTTGGCGAGTTGTTCCGGTTTTTGCGACAGGCTGTAAACGTAGGCGGCGAGAAGGTGAACCTTGTCGTCACCCAGATACTGCTGCTGAGCAGGCATCTGGCCATTGCGACCATGGCGGATGGTCTGCTGCAGCTGGGTCAGGCTTGAGCCATAGATCCAGCCGGAAGCATGCTGCAGATTCGGCGCGCCCAGCGCCGCCATGCCTTCACCACCTTGGCCGTGGCAAACGGCGCAAGTCTGTGCATAGACCTCTTTGCCTTTGCCCAGATCGGCGTCGGTGCCCTCGGGCAGTGGCAGGCCGGCGAGCTCCTTGCGCACGAAGGCGGCGACGTTCTTCACGCCTTCTTCGCCAATGGCCTGTCCCCAGGCCGGCATCGCGGCGATACGGCCGTTCAGGATGGTGGTCTTGATCGAAGCCGCATCACCGCCCCAGCGCCAGTGGTCGTCGGCCAGGTTCGGGAAGCCCAGGGAGCCCTTGGCGTCGGAGCCATGGCAGATGGCGCAGTAGTTGGCGAACAGACGGGCACCCATTTTCACGGCCTGCGGGTCCTGTGCCACTTGCTCCACCGACATGGCAGCGTACTTGGCGAAGATCGGGCCGTACTTCTCGTCGGCTTGCGAGACTTCACGTTCCCACTGCTTCTCCTGAGTCCAGCCACCTTCGTAACCCGGCAGGACGCCCTTCCAGTTGCCCAGGCCCGGGTAGAGCACGAGGTAAAGGATGCCGAACACCAGGGTGCCGATGAACAGCAGGAACCACCAGCGGGGCAGCGGGTTGTCGTATTCCTCGATGCCGTCGAAGGCATGACCCATCGTCTGGTCCGTGGTGCCGGCGGACTCGCCCTTGCGGGTGGCGAAGATCAGCCAGAACAGAGCGACGATGGTGCCCAGCGTCAGCAGGGCGATGTATCCACTCCAGAAAGTGCTCATGTGCTACTCCTGGACAGCCCGAGCAACTCTGGCTGTCCGCGATTGAAGTCCCTGACGGCTGGTGTGGCAGCCGTCATTTTTCTTGGCTGTGATTAGCGCTTGTTGGTCAGAGCCGTACCCAGTACCTGCAGATAGGCGACCATGGCGTCCATCTCGGTCTTGCCCTTGACGGCATCCCGGGCACCGGCGATGTCTTCGTCGGTGTAGGGCACGCCGAGGGTGCGCAGAGCGGTCATCTTCTTGGCGGTGTCCTTGCCGTCGAGGGTGTTCTCGACCAGCCATGGGTAGGACGGCATCTTCGACTCGGGTACGACGTTGCGCGGGTTGTACAGATGCGCACGGTGCCAGTCGTCGGAGTAGCGGCCGCCAACGCGGGCCAGGTCCGGACCGGTGCGCTTGGAGCCCCACAGGAACGGATGGTCGTAGACGCTTTCGCCGGCCACGGAGTAGTGGCCGTAGCGCTCGGTCTCGGCGCGGAACGGGCGCACCATCTGCGAATGGCAACCGACGCAGCCTTCCTTGATGTAAATGTCACGGCCTTCCAGCTGCAGCGCGGTGTAGGGCTTCATGCCTTCGACCGGCTCGTTGACGGCGTCCTGGAAGAACAGCGGGACGATCTGGGTCAGGCCACCGATGCTCACCGCCAGGATCATGAACAGGGCCAGCAGGCCGACGTTCTTTTCTAGTTTCTCGTGCGATTTCATTTACCTAGGCTCCTCAGGCGATCTGCGCGGCAGCGTCGTACTCGGCGGGCTTGGCAGCCTGCACGGTGCGCCAGGTGTTGTAGGCCATCACCAGCATGCCGGCGAAGAAGATCGCACCACCGATCATCCGCACCACGAAACCGGGGTGGCTGGCTTCCAGTGCTTCGACGAAGGAGTAGGTCAGCGTGCCGTCGTCGTTGATCGCGCGCCACATCAGGCCCTGGGCGATACCGTTGACCCACATCGAAGCGATGTAGAGCACGGTGCCGATGGTGGCCAACCAGAAGTGGGTGTTGATCAGGCCGACGCTGTGCATCTGGGCGCGACCGAACACTTTCGGGATCAGGTGGTACAGCGCGCCGATGGACACCATGGCAACCCAGCCGAGGGCGCCGGCGTGTACGTGGCCGATGGTCCAGTCGGTGTAGTGGGACAGGGCGTTGACGGTCTTGATCGCCATCATCGGACCTTCGAAGGTCGACATGCCGTAGAACGCCAACGAGACCACCAGGAAGCGCAGGATCGGGTCGCTACGCAGTTTGTGCCAGGCGCCCGACAGGGTCATCATGCCGTTGATCATGCCCCCCCAGCTCGGAGCCAGCAGAATCAGCGACATCACCATGCCCAGGCTCTGCGCCCAGTCCGGCAGCGCGGTGTAGTGCAGGTGGTGCGGGCCGGCCCAGATGTAGACGGTGATCAGTGCCCAGAAGTGGACGATCGACAGGCGATAGGAATACACCGGACGCTCGGCCTGCTTCGGCACGAAGTAGTACATGATCCCGAGGAAGCCGGCGGTGAGGAAGAAGCCCACGGCGTTGTGGCCGTACCACCACTGCACCATCGCGTCGGTGGCGCCGGAGTACAGCGAGTACGACTTCATCGCGGTGACCGGAATTTCCAGGTTGTTGACGATGTGCAGGATCGCCACGGTCAGGATGAAGGCACCGAAGAACCAGTTACCGACATAGATATGCTTGACCTTGCGCGTCGCCAGCGTGCCGAAGAAGACGATCGCATAGGCCACCCAGACGATGGTGATCAGGATGTCGATCGGCCACTCCAGTTCCGCGTATTCCTTGGAGCTGGTGAAGCCCAGCGGCAGGGAGATCGCGGCGAGCAGGATGACCAGCTGCCAGCCCCAGAAGGTGAACGCGGCCAGCTTAGGCGCGAACAGGGTGGTTTGGCAGGTGCGCTGAACCGAGTAGTAGGAAGTCGCGAACAGAGCACAGCCGCCGAAGGCGAAGATCACCGCGTTGGTGTGCAATGGGCGAAGACGACCGAAACTGGTCCACGGGAGGTCGAAGTTCAGAAATGGCCAGGCCAATTGTGCTGCGATGAAAACGCCGAGCCCCATCCCGACGATTCCCCACACCACCGTCATGATGGCGAATTGGCGGACCACCTTGTAACTGTAGGCGGTACTGGTTGCTGTGTTCATGTATGGGCTTCCATCCACGGGTAATGAGCAGTTTTTTCTTTCTAATAGAAAGCGGGGCAAGAATGGGGAAAGGGCAATCTGCCGGTATTGACGCGGGTCAATACACACAATGTGACAAAGGGCATCTCGTCGGCTGGAACCATCCGCAGGGCGCGGCGTCGGCCAGTCTGATTCTGGCCCACGGCGCCGGGGCACCGATGGACAGTCCGTTCATGGAGGAAGTGGCCGTACGCCTTGCCGCACGCGGGGTTGCGGTATGCCGCTTCGAGTTCGCCTATATGGCCGCGCGGCGCCTGGGTGCGAGCAAAAGACCACCCAGCCCGCAGGCGCAGCTGCTGGCTCAGTGGCGGGAGGTCCATGCCGAGGTGCGACAGCAGGCCACAGGACTGCTGGCCATCGGTGGCAAGTCCATGGGCGGGCGAATGGCCAGCCTGCTGGCCGACGAGCTGGGTGTCGACGGTCTGGTGTGTCTGGGCTATCCGTTTCACCCGGCCGGAAAGCCGGAGAAAACGCGCACCGCCCACCTGGAGAAATTGCTCACGCCTACGCTGATCGTCCAGGGCGAGCGTGATGCGCTGGGTAATCGCGCGACAGTCGAGCAGTACCCGCTGTCAGCTGCCATCAGCTTGCACTGGCTGGCCGCCGCCGACCACGATCTCAAGCCGCTGAAGCGTTCCGGGCAGACGCATGATCAGCACATGAACGCTGCGGTCACGGCGGTGGCGACGTTTCTGCGAGGCTTGGCCTAGGCTTCAGGCCCGGTCGGCCGCCCAACTGGCTGACCGGGCGGGTTACCCGATCAGCGGTTGAAGCGCTCGACCAGCGAATACTGGCCCTCGGCCGTTGCGGTCAGCGCTTCGCTGAGCAATGCCGAGCTGCGCGCGTCGCCGGACGTCTGATCGGCCAGGCGGGCGATGGTGCTGACGTTCTGGCTGATCTCCTCGGCCACTGCGCTCTGCTCTTCGGTGGCGGAGGCGATCTGGGTGGTCATGTCGATGATGTTGCCCATCGCCTCGTTGATTCCACTCAGGGCCTGGTCTGCCTGGATCATCTGCTCGACGCCACGGGCCGCGTGCACACGGCCCTGCTCGGTCGTGGACACCGCATGCTGAGCTTGCGATTGCAGCTTCTCGATCAGCTGGTGGATTTCGCCGGTAGCTGCCGCGGTACGTTGCGCCAGCTGACGCACCTCATCGGCGACCACCGCGAAGCCGCGGCCGCTGTCACCGGCTCGTGCGGCCTCGATTGCAGCGTTGAGCGCCAGCAGGTTGGTCTGGTCGGCGATGCTCTTGATCACATCAACCACGCTGCCGATGGCCTCGCTGTCGCTTGCCAGCTGGTTGACCGACTCGCCGGCTTTGCTGACCGATTCCGATAGCTGCTGAATCGCCTTGCGGGTGTCGGCGGTGACTTCGCGGCCGTGAACGGTCAGCCGGCTGGCTTCACGCGTGGCGTCGGCTGCCAGCGCGACGTTGCTGGCCACCTCCTGCGTCGTTGCGGCCATCTCATTGATCGCCGTGGCCACCTGCTCGGTTTCCTGATGTTGCTGCGCCAAGCCGTTGGCGCAATTCTGCGCCAGGGTATCGGCCTGTTTGGCCTGGCCCTGCAGCTGCACCGCCGTGTCCTGCAGGCGGGTCAGGCAGGTCTTCAGATGCGCCTGCTGGCTGAGCATCGCCATTTCCAGCTGGGCCTCGACGCCTCGGCTATCGGTGTACATGCAGGCGATAAGCGGGTCGCTGGTGGTCTCTTGAGCAAGCTGCATCAGGCGCCGCAGACCGCGCTGTTGCCAATGCAGCCCGGCAAGCCCGAGCGGAACGGACAGCAGCGCGGCCGCGACGAATCCCATCGCGTGATCGAAGGAAGCGCCTACCAAAAAGCCGACCTGGCTGACGAGGATGAACGGCAGCCACTTCTTCAATACCGGAAGCCAACTATTGCGGCGGGGCACACCGCTCTTGCCGGCGTTCAGTCGGGCATATAGCGCTTCGGCCCGTTGGACCTGCTCGCGGCTCGGCTTGGTTCGCACCGATTCATAGCCGGTTACCTGGCGTTGCTGATCCAGGATCGGCGTGACGTAGGCGTTGACCCAGTAGTGATCACCGGTCTTGCGCCGGTTTTTCACGATCCCCATCCACGGCTTGCCCTGCTTGAGGGTCACCCACATGTGTTCGAACACCGCGGGCGGCACATCGGGATGGCGCACCAGATTGTGTGGTGCTCGAATCAGTTCGTCGCGGCTGAAACCGCTGACTTCGGCGAAGATGTCATTGCAGTAGGTGATCTGCCCTTTCAGGTCGGTGGTCGAGATGAGGCGTTGCTGGTCGGGGAAGGCATATTCACGCTGGGATACGGGCTGGTTGTTACGCATCGACTTTTCACGCCTGGCATTGAATGTTCGGAGGAGCGCGCCTGACCTTTGATGTTCTTCTGAGTCTGGGCTGACCTATGGGTCGGCCATGGCGTGGCGTTCTTGAGACGGCAAAGCTGATTCGAGGATCAACTTTGGTCGAAAGGCGACTGACGGCAGATTCGGCTTAATGGTTCTGCAATCTTTTTGCGAGAGGGTTAATGCGTGTCCGGACGTTCCGGTCGGCGGGGCGGTGGCGAAGTCAGGGACCGGACAGCGTGCATGGATGTTCAGGCGGCTGGAGATAGGACGCCAGTGGACGGCGAAACGCCGGTGCGAACGGATTCGCACCGGCGTTTTTTCTGCCTGATCAGTTGCCGATTAGCTGGCGCAATACGTAGTGCAGGATGCCGCCGGCCTTGAAGTACTGGACCTCGTTCAGCGTGTCGATGCGGCTCAGCACCTGGAACGAATCGCGCGAGCCGTCCTGCCGTTCCACGTCGACGGTGAGCAGCTGGCGTGGCTTGATGTCCGCGCCGAGCCCTCGGATCGACAACTTCTCCGTGCCGTTCAGACCCAGCGACTGACGCGTCTGCTCGCCGACGAACTGCAGCGCCAGCACGCCCATGCCGATGAGGTTGGATCGGTGGATGCGCTCGAAGCTCTCGGCGATGACCGCCTTCACGCCCAGCAGGTTGGTGCCCTTGGCGGCCCAGTCACGGCTGGAGCCGGTGCCATACTCCTTGCCGGCGATCACCACCAGCGGCACGCCTTCGGCCTGATAGCGCATGGCGGCGTCGTAGATCGACAGCTTTTCACCACTCGGCTGGTAGAGCGTGTTGCCGCCTTCCTCGCCGCCGAGCATCTCGTTCTTGATGCGGATGTTGGCGAAGGTGCCGCGCATCATCACTTCGTGGTTGCCGCGGCGCGAGCCGTAGGAGTTGAAGTCTTCCGGCGCCACCCCCAGCGACTGCAGGTACAGGCCGGCCGGCGAACTCGCCTTGATGTTGCCGGCGGGCGAGATGTGGTCGGTGGTGATGGAGTCGCCGAACACCGCCAGAACCCGGGCATTCTCGACGTCCGCCGGTGGCGCTGGTGGCTGGCCGATATCTTCGAAGTAGGGCGGGTTCTGCACGTAGCTGGAGCCGGCATTCCACTGATAAGTGTCGCCGGCGCTGATCGGAATCTTCTGCCAGTGCTCGTCACCGCTGAATACGTCGGCATAGCGGCTGCGGAACATCTCGCCATCGATACGCGCCACGGCTTCGGCGATTTCGGCGCTGCTCGGCCAGATATCCTTCAGGTACACCGGCTGATTCTGGCCGTCGTAGCCCAGCGGCTCGCGGTCCATGTTGATGCGCGTGGTGCCGGCCAGGGCGAAGGCGACCACCAGCGGTGGCGAGGCCAGCCAGTTGGCCTTGACCAGCGGGTGCACGCGGCCCTCGAAGTTGCGGTTGCCGGACAGCACCGACGATACGATCAGGTCGTTGTCGGTAATCGCCTGGCCGATTGCATCCGGCAACGGTCCGGAGTTGCCGATACAGGTGGTGCAGCCATAGCCCACCAGGTTGAAGCCGAGCTGGTCCAGATAGCGCGTCAGCCCGGCCCGCTCGAGGTAGTCGGTGACCACCTTGGAGCCCGGCGCCAGTGAGGACTTGACCCAGGGCTGACGCTTGAGCCCGCGCTCAACAGCCTTCTTGGCGACGAGGCCGGCGGCCATCAGTACATTGGGGTTCGAGGTATTGGTGCAGGAGGTGATTGCCGCGATGACCACCGCGCCGTGCTTGAGGTGGAAGTTCTCGCCCTTGACCTCCACCGAGGTGTCGGCCTGCTGCTTGCGCCCGCCGGTTTCCAGTAGCAGGTCGAAGTTGGCGCCGATATCGCCGAGCGTGACCCGGTCCTGCGGGCGCTTGGGCCCGGCTACGGACGGCTGCACCTGGGCCAGGTCCAGCTCCAGGGTAGCGGTGAACACAGGGTCCAGCGAATTGCTGTCACGCCACATGCCCTGAGCCTTGCTGTAGGCCTCGACCAGAGCAATGCGCTCCTCGTTGCGGCCGGTCAGGCGCAAGTAGTCGATGGTGATCTGGTCGACCGGGAAGAAGCCGCAGGTGGCGCCGTACTCGGGTGCCATGTTGCCGATGGTGGCACGGTCGGCCAGCGGCAGGTGATCCAGCCCCGGGCCGTAGAACTCGACGAATTTGCCGACCACGCCGTGCTTGCGCAGCATCTGCGTCACGGTCAGCACCAGGTCGGTGGCGGTGACGCCCTCGTTGAGCTTGCCGCTGAGGCGGAAACCGATCACCTCGGGAATCAGCATCGACACCGGTTGGCCGAGCATCGCCGCTTCGGCCTCGATGCCGCCGACACCCCAGCCGAGCACGCCGAGGCCATTGATCATGGTGGTGTGCGAGTCGGTGCCGACCAGGGTGTCCGGGTAGGCGACGGTTTCGCCGTTCTCTTCGCGGGTCCAGACAACCTGGCCGAGGTATTCCAGGTTGACTTGGTGGCAGATGCCGGTACCCGGCGGCACCACGCTGAAGTTGTCGAAGGCCTGCTGGCCCCAGCGCAGGAACTCGTAGCGTTCGCCGTTGCGCTGCATCTCGATCTCGACGTTCTGCTCGAAAGCCTGGTCGCTGCCGAAGCGGTCGACCATCACCGAGTGGTCGATCACCAGGTCCACCGGCGACAGCGGGTTGATCTTCTGCGGATCACCGCCGGCCCTGGCCACGGCATCGCGCATGGCCGCGAGGTCGACTACTGCCGGGACGCCGGTGAAGTCCTGCATCAGTACCCGGGCGGGGCGGTACTGGATTTCCTGGTCCGAGCTGCGGGTTTGCAGCCAGCTCACCAGCGATCTGAGATCGTCGCTGCGTACGGTCACGTCATCTTCCCAGCGCAGCAGGTTCTCCAGCAGCACCTTGAGGGAGGTGGGCAGTCGGCTGATGTCGCCCAGCTGGGCGGCTGCGTCGGGGAGGCTGTAGTAGTGGTAGGTCTTGCCGGCAACCTCGAGGCTGCGGCGACATTTCAGGCTATCCAGGGAAGGCATTCCTCATCTCCTTGTGCCCACACGGTGAGGGCTGGCTGATGAACGAGCTTTGAAACTAGCCCTTGGGCAGGTGTTTCGCTACTGCACTGGACCGGGCGATGCGGGCGAGGGTTCCCGCGGTCGGCTATGATGCGCGGCTTTGGCGCAGACCCGACCGCTCACAGGATCCGAACATGAATACATTGTTGCTGCATTGCCGCCCCGGGTTCGAAGGCGAGGTCTGTGCCGAAATCAGTGAGCACGCCGCCATCCTCGAAGTCGCCGGCTATGCCAAGGCGCGGCCTGACAGCGCCTGTGCCGAGTTCATCTGCAGCGAGCCCGGCGGCGCCGAAAGGCTGATGCGCCGGCTGCGCTTCGCCGATCTGATTTTTCCGCGGCAATGGGCACGTGGCGCCTACCTGCAGCTTCCGGAAACCGATCGCATCAGCGTGCTGCTGGCGCACCTGGCGGACTACCCGGTGTGCAGCAGCCTGTGGCTGGAGGTGCTGGATACCAACGATGGCAAGGAGCTTTCCAACTTCTGCCGCAAGTTCGAGGCGCCGCTGCGCAAGGCGCTGGTCAAGGCCGGGCGCCTCGACGAGCAGGGCAAGGGGCCGCGCCTTCTGCTCACGTTAAAGAGCGGTCGCGAAGTATTCGTCGGCATCGCCGAGGCGAACAACAGCGCGCTGTGGCCGATGGGCATCCCGCGCCTGAAGTTTCCGCGCCAGGCACCCAGCCGCTCGACGCTCAAGCTGGAGGAGGCCTGGCACCATTTCATCCCGCGTGAGCAGTGGGATACGCGGCTGGCGGCGGGCATGACCGGAGTCGATCTCGGCGCGGCGCCGGGCGGCTGGACCTGGCAGCTGGTCAACCGGCATATCAAGGTCAGCGCGGTGGACAACGGGCCGATGAACGCCGACCTGATGGATTCCGGGCTGGTGGAACATTTTCGCGCCGACGGCTTTACCTTCCGCCCGAACAGGCCGGTGGACTGGATGGTCTGCGACATCGTCGAGAAGCCGGCGCGCAATGCTGCGCTGCTGGAAACCTGGATCGGCGAGGGCCTGTGCCGCGAGGCGGTGGTGAACCTCAAGCTGCCGATGAAGCAGCGCTACGCCGAGGTCAAGCGCCTGCTCGAACGTATCGCCGACGGGCTGGCCGAACGTGGCGTCAAGGCCAGCATCGGCTGCAAGCAGCTGTATCACGACCGGGAAGAGGTGACCTGTCACCTGCGCCGCCTCTGATCGTCGATCACCTGCGGATGACCTGTCCGCGCGCTTGCGCCACAATGCACGCCTGTTTTCCGGAGCCCACTGATGAGCCAATCAGCTGAAATGACTGTCGACGCTGTGCTCGACGCCACCGGCCTGAACTGCCCCGAGCCGGTGATGATGCTGCACAACAAGGTGCGCGACCTGGCTGGCGGGGCGATGCTCAAGGTCATCGCCACCGATCCCTCGACCCAGCGCGACATTCCCAAGTTCTGCGTGTTCCTCGGCCATGATCTGGTCGAACAGCAGCAAGACGCAGGCACCTATCTCTACTGGATTCGCAAGAAAGTCGACTGACGTCGGCAGACGTGTTGCCTGGCTGAGCCTCAGGTATCCGGGGCAGCGGCTCGCGTGTTCTGCCGCCGCCACATGCGGGTCAGCCAGCGCCAGGCGATCCAGCCGCCACCGATCAGATAGATCAGCCCCCCCGGCACCCACATGATCAGCCCGGCCAGCTGCTGATCTTCCACTGAGCGGCCTTCACCGTAGAACGACACGCTACCGAAGGTGAGCAGGGCGCCCAGCAGACCGGTGTGCATCAGCGTCAGCAGCACCGCCATCAGCGCCTGTGGCACCTGCTTCGGATTCGCGCGCAGCGCCGACCACCAGAACAGCCAGCCGGTGAACAGGAAGCATGCATGCTCGAAGGCGTGCCACCAGAGGTCGTCCAGCGCCAGCACATAGAGCTTCGGCGTGTGCCAGATCCAGATCACCGCGCCATGCAGCAGCGCCAGCAATGTGGGGTAGCGCCCGGCACGCAGGATGCCGGTCCACAGTGGCTGGGCGAAGCGCCCGGTGACCCCGCGCCACTGCGGCAACGGCCGCGCCAGCGCCCACAACGGGGCGATCACGATGATGAATAGCATGTGCTGGGTCATGTGCCAGGCGGTGCTGGTTTCCGCCCAGTCGTCGATGGGGCCGAACACCGAGAACACCACCAGCAGCATTGCCGCGTGAAAGCAGAGGGCTTCATGGCGCCGCGGCGGCACCTTGCGCCCACCGAGCAGGTACAGCAGCCAGGCCGCAGCCACCAGCAGGGCGGTCAGCAGCAGCGGCGCGCGGTCGGGCAGATGGGCGTCGAACAGGCCGTGGGCGAAAGCAGGCGTCGATACACTCAGGGCTGCCGGCAGCGCCAGCAGTCCCGGTGGTATCCGCCGTTTGGCTCGGGAGATCACAGGCATGGCGGTATCTGCAGCAGCGGAATACCGACGAACAGCGTGGCGAGGGCGGCGATGAAGTGAATGCCCGCCGCGATCTTGGTAACGAACTGCTGCCGCTCGTTCAGCGCCTCGGGTGTGCGCGACAGGCGCCAGAAATAGCGCGCCATCCAAAGCAGCAGAGCAAGAGTCAGCACAGTGAGCACGCCGAGGCTGGCATTGAGCCAGTTCCACACGCCCTGGGCCGGGTCGGGCGGGCTGAGCTTGCAGATCACCGCCTGGCCGCCATACATGGCGACGAACCACAGGCTCCAGATGATCAGGCCGATCGGAATCTGGATCGGATGGTAGGGCGACGTCCGCGCATACCTCATCACGCACCTCCCCAGGTGGCCGGAAACAGCACGATGGCCGCATAGCTGACCCAGAGCACACCCAGGTTGTAGTACCAGAGCTGCTCGACCACGACGGGCTCGTATGGCGCCTTGTCGCCGACATAGCCGAGCTGTACGCGCCAGGCCTGCAGGATGGTGAGCACTGCGGCCAGCGAGCAATGGATCAGGCTATAGGCCAGCATCACGAAGATCACCGCATCATGCGCGGTTTCGGTAGGTGCCAGCCCCGCGCTCAGCATCAGCCACAGCAGCATCACCGACTGCGCCAGTGCCAGCAGCCCCAGCCACGCCAGCTGCGCCATCAGCCCGTGGTGCGTGCCGGCCCGCAGGCGCTTGATCAGACGGTGCAGCCAGAGCGTGCCCGCACTCAGCAGCAGCGTGCTGGCGAACATCAGCCAGCCGTTGAGCTGGCTCTCCGGCACCCGCCATTGCGGCGAAACGGTCCAGAGGTAGAACCAGCCGAACAGCAGCGACAGATACAGCGCGCCGTTGGCCAGCAGGGTTACGCCCATGCCCCACAGGCCCGGCCCGTCGAACGTGCGTGAATGCAGCGGCGGTTCGCCGGGCTGGGTATGGGCATCCGGCGCGGCCGCTGGATGCGCGCCGTTCTCCCAGGACCAGCGAAAGAGCACGACCAGCGTCGCCACGGTCGCGCCCAGCGCGATCCAGTAGAACTTGTTCAGCAGGCTCAGGCAAAGCACCGCGAGGAACACCGATGCGATGAACGGCAGCCAGCTGTTGCCCGGCAGGTGGATGATCTCACGCACCTTGCCGGTCAGCGGGTCGCTGCCCCAGGTTTCCCGTCGGCCATGGTCAATCACGGTCAGTGCGTGCTCACCGCGGGAGACGCTGTCGGGCAGGTCCGGGTCCTTCCAAAGCGGGTGGCGATCGGTCACGTCCGGCAGGCTGAGGAAGTTGTAGGCGCTCGGTGGCAGGCTGGTGGCCCACTCCAGGGTATCCGCGTTCCACGGATTCTTCGGCGCCGGAACGCCGAAACGAAAGTGCAGGACGATATCCAGCAGGATGGTTGCCACGCCCACCGCCATGATGAAACTGCCGACCGAGGACACCAGGTTGGGCATGTCCCAGCCGAGGCCGGTGTCATAGGTGTAGACGCGCCGAGGCATGCCGATCAGGCCCGTCCAGTGCATGATCATGAAGGTCACGTTGAAGCCGATGAAGAACAGCCAGAAGCCCCAACGGCCGAGCTTGGCCGAGGGCATCCGGCCAGAGAAGTGCGGCAGCCAGTAATACAGCCCGGCCATCAGCGGGAAAACCATGCCGCCCACCAGCACGTAGTGCATGTGAGCAACCACGAAGTGGGTGTCGTGCACCTGCCAGTCGAACGGCACCAGTGCCAGCATCACGCCGGTCAGCCCGCCAGCGACGAAGACGATGAGAAAGCCCACCAGCCAGAGCATTGGCACCTTGTATACCGGCTTGCCGAGCCAGAGCGTCGCCAGCCAGGCAAAGATCTGCACGCCGGTGGGGATCGCCACCAGCATGCTCGCCGCCGAGAAGAACGCTGTGGCCAGCTGCGGAATGCCGACCGTGAACATGTGGTGCACCCACAGCCCGAAACTGATGAAGCCGGTGGTCAGCACGCCCAGCACCACCCAGCGGTAGCCCACCAGCGGACGCTGGCAGAACACCGGGATCAGCGTCGAGACGATTCCCGCGCCCGGCAGGAAGATGATGTACACCTCGGGGTGGCCGAACAGCCAGAACAGGTGCTGCCAGAGCACCGGGTCGCCGCCCCGGGCGACATCGAAGAACGGCATGCCGGCCGCGCGCTCCAGCTCCAGCAGAATGGAGCCGAGGATCAATGGCGGGAAGCCGACCACGATCATCATGGCCATCACCAGGATGTACCAGGCGTACAACGGCATCTTGTGCAGCGCCATGCCGTTGGTACGGGTGCGCAGGATCGACACCACCAGCTCGACCCCCGCCGACACCGCGGAAATCTCCACGAAGGTGATGCCGAGCAGCCAGAAATCCGAGTTCACCCCCGGCGTATGCGCTGAACTGGACAGCGGCGTGTACATGAACCAGCCGGCCTTCGGCGCGATGTCGAGGAAGATGCTCGACAGCAGGATCAGCCCGCCGAACAGGTAGCAGTAATAGCCCAGCGCGGACAGCCGCGGGAATACCAGGTCGCGGGCGCCGATCATCTTCGGGATCAGGTAGACCGCCAGCCCTTCCATCATCGGCACGGCGAAGAGGAACATCATCACCGTGCCATGCATGGTGAAGACCTGGTTGTAGACGTCCGGCTCCATCAGCTCGTAGCCGGGCAGCGCGAGCTGCGTGCGGATCAGCATCGCCAGCAGACCGCCGACGAGGAAGAAGAAGGCGCCGGTCACCAGGAAGCGAAGGCCGATGCTGGTGTGGTTGACGATGGTCAGCGCGCGCCAGCCGCGCGGGTTGCCCCACACCTCGTTGAACTGGTCGTGCAGCTGGTCAGGGTCGGTGGCGGGGGCGCCAGTGTTATGAGTCGGGGTCATGGAGCGAGCGTCTCCAGCCAGTCGGCAAGCTGGCCGAGGGTTTCTTCGGGAATGTCGTCGTGGCGGGGCATGGCAATGCCGTGCTTGATGCTCTGATGATCGCTGAGCCAGCGGCGCAGGCCTTCGGCGTCGTTGGCAATCACTCCGGCACCCAGCGTCGGGCGGGTCGCCAGGTCGCTCAGATCCGGGGCGCGATTGCCGTCACTGACACCGGCGACGCGGTGGCACTGCCCGCAGCGCTCGTCGAACACCTGACTGGCGGCGCCGCCCGGCGGCTGGTGCTCACGCCCGGTGCGGGCCTCGATCCAAGTGGCGAACGCATCGGCTTCGAGAGCTTCGACATGCAGGATCATGTGCGCGTGCTGGCTGCCGCAGAACTCCGAACACTGCCCGCGGAAGACGCCAGTCTGCGCCGCCTGCAGGCGCAAGGTGTTGGTCCGCCCGGGCACCATGTCCAGTTTGCCGCCCAGTCGCGGCACCCAGAACGAATGGATGACGTCGGCACTGGTCACCTCGACGTCGACGGGTCTATCTATCGGCAGGATGAACTGATTGGCGGTCACCACGCCGCTTTCCGGGTAACGCACCTCCCACCACCATTGATGGCCGATCACCTGGACACGCAGCGGCTGTTCGCCTTCCACCGGCAGCGGCAGCATGCTGCGTCCGGTAGGGATGCCGAAGGCCAGCAGCGCGACGATGCTGACCGTGGGCAGGACGAGGCCGCCACCGATGATCCAGCGCCGGTTGATGCGCTTGGCCTCTTCGGCGCTGTGGGTGCGCGGCTGACGCAGCATGGCGTAGATCCACAGCGCGCTGACCACCACCAGCACCACCACGGAGAAGCCGAACATCGCCCACCAGACATTAGCCACATCGCGCGCCATGGGGCCGGCCGGCGACAGCGCCGATTGCGGCCCCTCGCAGCCGAGCAGCGAAGGAACTGCCAGCGCCAGCGTGGTCCATTTGAAAGGGTTGCCGCCTCGTCTCGTTGAGCGGGCGGCCTGTTTCAGTTTGGAGCCTGGGAGGGCCGGATGGCCACAGAACGCGAGTCCATCAACAGTAACGCTGCCATTGCGGGCCATCCGCTGCACCCGATGATGATCCATTTCCCGGTCGCTGCCCTGATCGGTCTGGTGCCGGCGGACCTGGCCTACCTCTGGACTCTCGACGAGTTCTGGTGGCGTGCTGCGCTCTGGCTGTCCGGCGTCGGCGCGATCGGCGGCTGGATCGCCAGCATCGCGGGTGTCATCGACCTGGTATCGGTCCAGCAGATCCGCCGCAAGGTCACCGCCTGGTGCCATGCGATCCTGGCGGTGATGATGCTGTCGTTGGCCTCGCTGAACTGGCTGCTGCGCTACCAGGGCATGGACCGCGGCGACGGCGACGCGATGTGGGGGCTGTATCTCTCGCTGCTTACGGCCGTGCTGATCTCCCTGGCCGCTTTCCTTGGCGGGCGGCTGGTCTACGAGCACGCGGTCGGTGTGGATCTGGATGGCGAGCAGGCGCCCTGAGCCGTCGCAACGACGTGCCGGAGACGGCCAGCTAGGGCAGGCAAGATGGGAATGGTCGAGGCGGGCCGGGCGATCGGTCATGCGGGGCGGTCATTCCTTGAGTCAGAAGGGTTTGGCCAGTACCAGCCACAGGGTCAGGGCAATCAGAACCGGCACCAGTACACCCAGCGCCATGCATTGGTATGTGACGCCACGCTCCGGCTGGCGTTCGATGCGCAGCACCAGCACGCCGCACAGTGCGTGACAGAGCGCCATGGCCGTGACCACCGTGAGTTTCATGATCAGCCAGCCGGCGAGGGTGCCGTCACGCAGGAACAATGCCGTGCCGGACGCAATGGCCAGTAGCGCGGCCGGTGTGCTGATGAGGGTGAAGACCATGCGGGTGAGGTGGGCATGGTCGCGGTAGAACAGCTGCTCGCTGCGCTTGGTGCCGGCGGCGATCATCGCCGGAAGATAGAGCAGCGAGCCGCACCAGCAGAGCAGGGCGGCGAAATGCAGCAGTTTGAGCAAGGGCATGCCGGTCTCCATCCTGCCTGATGCGAATCTGAGGATGTGACAGCCCTGCTGGTGGGCAGTTCGGGTGTGATTAGCGAGGTGGCCGCCGCGCTCAGTCGGCCGTGTCCTGCTGCTTCGGCTCGAACAGTTGACTGCCGCAGCGGCTGCAGAACGCCGCATTGGGTTCGTGGGTGAGCTTGTCGCAGGTGGGGCAGTTGTGGCGCAGGCTGTCCTGGCGCATCGCATTGGCCAGCTCGGCGGTGAAGATGCCGGTCGGTACCGCGATGATCGAATAACCGGTGATCATCACCACGGTGGCCAGCGCCTTGCCCAGCGGTGTCAGCGGGACGATGTCGCCGAATCCGACGGTGGTCAGGGTGACTACCGCCCAGTAGATGCTCATCGGAATGCTGGTGAAGCCGTTGCTCGGGCCCTCGATGACGTACATCAACGTGCCGTAGACGATGATCAGGGTGGTCACGCTGAGCAGGAAGACAATAATCTTCTGCCGACTGCCCTGCAGCGCCACCAGCAGGAAGTTGGCCTGGCTGAGATAGGGCGCGAGCTTGAGGACGCGGAATATCCGCAGCATCCGGATGACGCGCACCACCAGCAGGTACTGCGCATCCGGGAACAGCAGGGCGATGAAGGCCGGCAGCACCGAGAACAGGTCCACCATGCCGTAGAAGCTGAGGATGTACTTGCGGGGTTCGGGGTGAGTGTAGATGCGCAGCACGTACTCGACGGCGAAGATCGCCGTGAAGCCCCATTCCAGATTGGTCAGCAGCTGGCCGTGCCGTTCGTTGAACGAGGCGATGCTGTCGAACATCACCACGATCAGGCTGGCGAAGATGATCACCAGCAGCCAGGTGTCGAAGCGCTTGCCGGCCGGGGTGTTGGTGAAAAAGATGATGGTGTAAAGGCGCTCACGCCAGCTCATCGCTTTCAGGGAGTCGTTGTCCATTGGCCGTGGTCTCTCGCACGGGTGGCAGATTTCGCGGTCGCCTGCCAAAGCGGCCCATTAAAGCATTGCCCCGGGCCGGCTGCATGCCGCTCGGTGGCGTTGGCGGTACGCCATTGGTAACGTCGCTTTGCCTGAATCGTACTTAGCGCATAGTCTGAACACAGGCGCATCCCGCAGTTGGAGAGTTCCATGCCCGATTCCCAGTTGGTCGACCCATTCGGCCGGCGCATCACCTACCTGAGGCTGTCGGTAACCGACCGCTGCGATTTTCGCTGCACCTATTGCATGAGCGAGGACATGGTCTTCGCGCCCCGTGCGCAGATCCTCACGCTCGAAGAACTCTATGCGGTGGCCGATGCCTTCATCAGCCTGGGCGTCAAACGCATCCGCGTGACCGGTGGCGAACCGCTGGTGCGCAAGGGGCTGACCGGCTTGTTGGCGCGGCTCGGTGCGCGCAACGAACTGGAAGATCTGGCCATCACCACCAACGGCTCGCAGTTGCCGAGCCTGGCTGCATCGCTGCGTGAAGCCGGCGTGAGACGGCTCAATATCAGCCTCGACTCGCTCAAACGCGAGCGTTTCGCCGAGCTGACCCGCCGTGATCGGCTCGACCAGGTGCTCGAAGGCATCGAGGCTGCGCGCAGCGCCGGCTTCAAACGCATCAAGCTCAACAGCGTGGTGCAGAAGGGCCGCAACGACGACGAGATTCTCGACCTGGTGGAGTTCGCCATCGAGCGTGGGCTGGATATCAGTTTCATCGAAGAGATGCCGCTGGGCAGCGTGTCCAGCCATCAGCGCCAGATAACCTTCTGCTCCAGCGACGAGGTACGTGAGCGCATCGAGGCACGCCATACGCTGGTGCGCAGCAGCCATGCCACGGGTGGTCCTTCGCGCTACTGGCAGGTGGCCGGCAGCGAGACGCAGGTCGGCTTCATCTCGCCGCACAGCAACAACTTCTGCGGCAGTTGCAACCGCGTGCGCGTGACAGCCGAGGGCAAGCTCGTGCTGTGCCTTGGCCACGAGGGCGCGCTGGATCTGAAGGGCCTGATGCGGCGCTATCCGGGCGACAGCGAGCGCCTGCGCAACGCCCTGGTGGATGCGTTGCAGCTCAAGCCGGAAAAGCATCACTTCCGCACCGACGAGCAGGTTCAGGTAGTGCGTTTCATGAGCATGACCGGCGGCTGAGACCGTTTCGTCTTCCATTCACTGAATGGCGCTTCATTTTCGTGATCATCCTGTCGCCATAGAGCATGGCGTGGCCCGCGGCTGCGTTTCTGTGCACCGACGCGCTGCGAGTCAACCGGGGTGCCGTGATAAGCTTCGCGGCTTCTTGCCAGCAGCCCAATCGATGCCAGGAATCCCGATGCTCATGGCGACTCCGCTTGTTCGTTTTCCCGCTGATCGCCACGGATAGGCCGCATGCGACTGAAAAGCATCAAACTCGCCGGCTTCAAGTCCTTCGTCGATCCCACCACGGTCAGCTTCCCGAGCAACATGGCGGCGGTGGTCGGCCCGAACGGCTGCGGCAAATCCAACATCATCGACGCCGTGCGCTGGGTCATGGGCGAAAGCTCGGCGAAGAACCTGCGCGGCGAGTCGATGACCGATGTCATCTTCAATGGCTCCAATACCCGCAAGCCGGTAACCCAGGCGAGCATCGAGCTGATCTTCGACAACTCCGACGGCACGCTCACCGGTGAGTACGCCGCCTTTGCCGAAATCTCCATCCGCCGTCGCGTCACCCGTGATTCGCAGAACACCTACTTTCTCAACGGGGTGAAGTGTCGGCGCCGCGACATCACCGACATCTTCCTCGGCACCGGGCTCGGGCCGCGCAGCTATTCGATCATCGAGCAGGGCATGATCTCCAAGCTGATCGAGGCCAAGCCCGAGGATCTGCGCAACTTCATCGAGGAGGCGGCCGGCATCTCCAAGTACAAGGAGCGCCGGCGCGAAACCGAGAATCGTATCCGTCGCACCCACGAGAACCTGGCGCGCCTGACCGACCTGCGCGAAGAGCTGGAGCGTCAGCTCGAACGCCTGCATCGTCAGGCGCAGTCGGCGGAGAAGTATCAGGAATACAAGGCCGAAGAGCGCCAGCTCAAGGCGCAGCTGTCGGCACTTCGTTGGCAGGCCCTGAACGAGCAGGTGGGCCAGCGCGAGCAGGTCATCGGCGATCAGGAGGTCGCCTTCGAAGCACTGGTGGCCGAGCAGCGCAGTGCCGATGCGAGCATCGAGCGCCTGCGGGACGGTCACCATGAGCTGTCCGAGCGTTTCAATCAGGTGCAGGGTCGCTTCTATTCGGTGGGCGGCGATATCGCACGTGTCGAGCAGAGCATCCAGCATGGCCAGCAGCGCCTGCGCCAGTTGCAGGACGACCTGCGCGAGGCAGAACAGGCGCGGCTGGAGACTGAATCGCACCTTGGCCATGACCGCACGCTGCTCGCTACCTTGGGTGAAGAACTGGCGATGCTCGAGCCCGAGCAGGAGCTGTCCGACGCTGCCGCCGAGGAGTCTGCCGCCCAGCTGGAAGAAGCCGAATCCGCCATGCAGGCCTGGCAGGAGCAGTGGGAGCGCTTCAACCATCACAGCGCCGAGCCGCGTCGCGCCGCGGAAGTGCAGCAGTCGCGCATCCAGCAGCTGGAGCAGAGCCTGGAACGCCTGGCCGAGCGTCAGCGCCGTCTGGATGACGAGCGTGCGTTGCTGGCGGCCGACCCGGAAGATGTCGCGATCCTTGAATTGGACGAGCAGCTTGCGACCAGTGAGCTCGAGCTCGAAGCATTCGCCGCGGCGGGCGAAGCGCTCAATGAACGTCTTGAGCAGCTGCGTGAAGAGTTGCAGCTGGCGACCCGAACTCAGCAGCAGGCGCAAGGTGAACTGCAGCGCCTGAATGGGCGAATCGCGTCGCTGGAGGCGTTGCAGCAGGCGGCGATGGAGCCGGGCAAGGGGGTCGCTGAATGGTTGCGCGAACAGGGGCTGGAGCAGCGCCCACGCCTGGCAGATGGGCTGCGGGTCGAGCCGGGCTGGGAACTGGCGGTGGAAACCGTGCTGGGCGCGGATCTGCAGGCGGTGCTGCTGGATGATTTCGCCGAGGTCGAGCTTGCGGGCTTCCAGCAGGGCGAGCTAAACCTGGCCAACGCGTCGCTTGGCGGTGTCCGCTGCCCTGGCAGTCTGCTGGAACGGGTCGAGTCGGCGCAGGATCTTTCGCCATGGCTGGGCCGCGTGCGGCCGGTCGAATCGCTGGAGCAGGCACTGGCCGCGCGCGCGTCGCTGGCCGAGGGCGAGAGTGTGGTCAGCCGGGATGGCTATTGGGTCGGCCGGCATTTTCTGCGTGTGCGTCGCGCGAGCGAGGCGGAGTCCGGCGTACTGGCGCGCGGTCAGGAACTGCAGCGCTTGCTGGCCGAGCGTGATGAACGCGAAGCGAGCCTGACGACGATGGAGGACCGCATCGCCGTGCTGGGCTGCGAGCAGTCCCGTCTGGAGGGCGAGCGCGAACAGCAGCGTCGTCAGCAACAGGAAGAAGCACGCAAGCATGGAGACCTCAAGGCCAGGCTGTCGGCCGGTCAGGCGCGGCTGGAACAGCTGGCGCTGCGCCGTCGTCGGCTGGACGAGGAGCTGGCCGAGCAGCAGGAGCAGCGCGAGATCGAGACCGAACAGCTGGGTGAAGCGCGCCTGCAGTTGCAGGAAGCGCTGGAAGCGATGGCGCAGGATACCGAGCAGCGCGAAACCCTGCTGGCCAGCCGCGATGGCATCCGCGAGCGGCTCGATCGTGTCCGCCAGGACGCCCGGCAGCACAAGGATCATGCCCATCAGCTGGCACTGCGGGTCGGGTCGCTCAGGGCGCAGCACGAGTCGACGCGTCAGGCCCTGGAGCGGCTGGAGCAGCAGTTCGAGCGCGCCGTCGAGCGCCGCGAGCAGCTGACGCTGAACCTGGAGGAGGGTGAGGCACCGCTGGAAGAGCTGCGGATGAAGCTCGAAGAGCTGCTGGAGCGGCGCATGGGCGTCGAGGACGAACTCAAGCATGCGCGTCTGGCGCTGGAAGACGCCGATCGCGAACTGCGCGAAGCGGAGAAACGCCGTACCCAGGCCGAACAACAGGCGCAGTTGCTGCGGGGGCAACTGGAGCAACAGCGCCTGGGTTGGCAAGAACTGAGCGTCCGGCGCAAGACGCTGCAGGATCAGCTGCACGAGGACGGCTACGACCTGCATGGCGTGCTCGCCACGCTACCCGGCGACGCCAGCGAGCAGGCCTGGGAAGCGGAGTTGGAGCGCTTGGCTCAGCGTATCCAGCGTCTGGGGCCGATCAACCTGGCGGCGATCGACGAATACCAGCAGCAGTCCGAACGCAAGCGCTATCTCGATGCGCAGAACGACGACCTCGTCGAAGCGCTGGACACGCTGGAAAACGTCATCCGCAAGATCGACCGTGAAACCCGCAACCGCTTCAAGGAAACCTTCGACCAGATCAACGGTGGCCTGCAGGCGCTCTTTCCGAAAGTCTTCGGCGGTGGCAATGCTTATCTGGAACTTACCGGAGAAGATTTACTCGATACCGGGGTGGCGATCATGGCGCGTCCGCCCGGAAAGAAGAACAGCACCATTCACCTGCTTTCCGGCGGCGAAAAGGCATTGACTGCGCTGGCGCTGGTGTTTGCGATCTTCCAGCTAAACCCGGCACCGTTCTGCATGCTGGATGAAGTCGATGCGCCACTGGACGACGCCAACGTCGGCCGTTATGCGCGCCTGGTCAAGGAAATGTCGGAGAAAGTGCAGTTCATCTATATCACCCACAACAAGATCGCCATGGAAATGGCCGATCAGCTCATGGGTGTGACGATGCATGAACCGGGTTGTTCACGGTTGGTGGCAGTCGATGTCGAACAGGCCGTGGCACTGGCCGAAGCATGAGGATTAAGCCGCGCATTTGAGCGTTTTTGATACTGAAGAGCCCATAAAAAGAGAACTACCGCACGGTGCAAATCTACCGTTCGTCGTGCTAGCTTAGGGCACAATTTTTACGATGCGCTGAGAGCAGTCCCGGGTGACCGCTTGTTGCGTCTTTATCTTCGAATTCAGAGGTTAATGCATTAATGGATATCGGTCTGCGCGAGTGGCTGATCGTCATCGGCATCATCGTCATTGCCGGCATTTTGTTCGACGGCTGGCGTCGCATGCGCGGTGGCAAGGGCAAGCTGAAATTCAAGCTGGACCGCAGCCTTTCCAACCTTCCCGATGTCGATGATTCCACCGAGCTGTTAGGGCCGGCTCGCGTGGTGGATCGTGAGCATGAGCCTTCGCTGGACGAAGCCGACATGCCGCCGGTGAGCGCCCGCCAGTCTGGTCGCGACGCGGGCAAGAAGCGCCGGCATGGCGAGCCTTACCAGGGCGATCTGCAACTGAGCACTGACGAGCCGGTGCCGACCCTGCTGGATCCGGTCGTCGGCGACGCGGACGATGCCGAGGCGCAGCCGGCGAAAGAGCAGGCACCGGTGGAAGAAGTGCTGGTCATCAACGTCATCTGCCGCGATCCGCACGGCTTCCGTGGCCCGGCATTGCTGCAGAACATCCTGGAAAGCGGCCTGCGCTTCGGTGAGATGGACATCTTCCACCGCCACGAAAGCATGGCCGGGAATGGTGAGGTGCTGTTCTCCATGGCCAATGCGGTCAAGCCCGGCACCTTCGATCTGGACGATATCGATCATTTCACCACACCGGCCGTGAGCTTCTTCCTCGGATTGCCGGGGCCGCGTCATCCCAAGCAGGCCTTCGATGTCATGGTCGCCGCGGCGCGCAAGCTGTCCCAGGAGCTCAACGGTGAGCTGAAGGACGACCAGCGCAGTGTGCTGACCGCCCAGACCATCGAACACTACCGCCAGCGCATCGTCGAGTTCGAACGCCGGCAGATGACCATCAAGCAACGCTGATAACTCACCGCACCGGGCCTCGCGCCCGGTGTTGCGTTTGAAGGGGCAGACTCGCTTTCACTGGCCTGTCGCCTCGCTCTGCAGAGCATCGTAGGGTGGGCTTCAGCCCACCGGCACTTCGCTTCAGCGCATCGTCACGCAACGCTGCCTGCCCAGTCCGACCCCTGCCAACAGAACCTGCAGACCTGCCTTCGGACTCGCATTCGGCTAGAATCCGACGCCTTCCATATCAACCAAGGCGCGCTGATGCGGTCTGAATCAGCACAGCCCCAGTCACGGCTCCGTCCCTATGCCTTCCGCCCAAACCGCCGCCGAGCGTATTGCCGAACTGCGCAGCGAAATCGACGCCCACAACTACCGCTACTACGTGCTCGACGAACCCAGCGTTCCCGATGCGGAGTACGACCGCCTGTTCAACGAACTCAAGGCGCTCGAGGCGGAGCACCCGGAGCTGGTGACACCCGAGTCGCCGACCCAGCGGGTCGGCGGTGCGGCGCTGGCGGCGTTCGGTCAGGTACGCCATGAAGTGCCTATGTTGAGCCTGGGCAATGCCTTCGAGGAGCAGGACCTGCTCGATTTCGACCGCCGCGTGCGCGAAGGCCTGGATCTGCCAGCAGGCGACCTGTTCGGAGATGGCGCTGCCGTCGAATACAGCTGCGAACCCAAGCTCGACGGCCTGGCGGTCAGCCTGCTGTATGAGAACGGCCATCTGGTGCGCGGCGCTACCCGCGGCGATGGCAGCACTGGCGAGGACATCAGCGCCAACGTACGCACGGTGCGCAACATCCCGCTCAAGCTGCACGGCAGCGGCTGGCCGGCGGTGCTCGAGGTGCGCGGCGAAATCTACATGCCCAAGGCCGGCTTCGAGGCGCTCAATGCGCGACAGTTGGAAAGCGGCGGCAAGCCCTTCGCCAATCCCCGTAATGCCGCAGCCGGCAGCCTGCGCCAGCTGGATTCGAAGATCACCGCCAGCCGGCCGCTGGAACTGTGCGCTTACGGCGTAGGGCGCAGCGATGGCGAGCTGCCGAATACGCACATCGGAATTCTCGAAGCGCTGAAAGGCTGGGGTCTGCCGATCAGTCGCGAACTGAAGCTGGCCAAGGGCGTTGCCGAATGCCGCGCCTATTACGACGCCATCGGTGCAAAGCGCGACGCGCTGCCTTACGAAATCGACGGTGTGGTGTTCAAGGTCAATGCCGTCGAGCAGCAGCGCGAACTGGGCTTCCGTGCACGCGAACCGCGCTGGGCCATCGCCCACAAGTTTCCCGCGCGCGAAGAAATCACCGAGCTGCTCGACGTGGAATTCCAGGTCGGTCGAACCGGCGCCATCACCCCGGTCGCCCGGCTCAAGCCCGTGCAGGTTGCAGGCGTCACGGTGTCCAACGCAACTCTGCACAACATGGACGAAGTGGCGCGCCTGGGCGTGATGATCGGCGATACGGTAATCGTGCGCCGCGCCGGTGACGTCATTCCGCAGATTCTCGGCGTGATCGCCGAGCGCCGCCCAGCTGACGCGCGTGTCGTGCATGTGCCTGAGCAGTGCCCGGTCTGTGGCTCGGCGGTGGAGCGCACCCAGCTGATCAAGCGCAGCAAGGGGCGCGAGTCGATAACCGAGGGCTCCATCTACCGATGCGTTGGCCGTCTTGCCTGCCAGGCGCAGCTGAAGCAGGCGATCATTCATTTCGTTTCGCGCCGCGCCATGGATATCGATGGGCTGGGCGACAAGATCGTCGAGCAGTTGGTCGACAAGGGGCTGGTCCGTTCTCCGGCGGATCTCTACTGCCTTACCCACGAGCAGGTCATCGAGCTGGAGGGTTTCGCCGAGATATCCACGCGTAACCTGCTCAATGCCATCGATGCCAGTCGCAAGCCGAGCCTCGCGCGATTCGTCTATGCGCTCGGCATCCCGGACGTCGGCGAGGAAACCGCCAAATTGCTGGCACGCGCGCTGGGTTCCCTGGACCGAATCGGCCGGGCACTGCCGGACGTGCTCGTCTACCTGCCCGACGTGGGGCTGGAAGTTGCCCACGAAATCCACAGCTTCTTCGAGGACGAACACAACCGCACGGTCATCGCGCTGCTGCGTGAGCGTGGCGTCGAGCCGCAGGAGGAGGGTGACGTGCATCCGGAGTTCGCCGCCTGCGCGACACTGCCCGATCTGCTCGACCGGCTCAACATTCCTCATATCGCCCGCACCAGTGCCCAGCGTTTGGCAGAGCGTTTCGGCTCGCTCGAGGCAATCATCGCCGCCGACTGGCTCGACCTGCGTCAGGTAGAGCGCCTCACCGAAAAGGCCGCACGTTCCCTGCGCGAATACTTCGACAAACCCGAGAACGCCGAGCGCGCCCGTTTGATCGAAGCCCAGCTGCGGGAGTTCGGCATGCACTGGGAAAGCGAGCGGAAAGCCGCCGAAGGCCTGCCGCTGGCCGGCCAGACCTGGGTGCTGACCGGCACGCTGGAAACCATGAGCCGTGATGAAGGCAAGGCGCGGCTGGAGGCGTTGGGAGCAAAGGTCGCAGGGTCGGTGTCCGCCAAAACTACCTGCGTGGTCGCAGGCCCCGGCGCGGGCTCGAAGCTCACCAAAGCCAACGAACTCGGCGTGGCGGTGCTCGACGAAGCGCAGTTCCTCGAGCGCCTCGCACAGCTTGGTTCGGTAGACACATAGCGCAGCAGCAACGGTTCACCCCAGCGAGCCTCTCCGTCAAACCCGCTCCCGAATGTTTCACCGAGCCCGTGGGGGCGGCCTTGGCCGCTGAAGCGCTTTTCCAACGTGCAACAGCACACAGCGATCTCCTGTCGCCACTACTTGGGAAACGGCTTCAGCCATCCCCCTAAAGTTTTCCCCGTCGCGCCCGAAAAGCTGGTCAAGCAAGTCCGCAGTACGGATGCGCTGGCGTAGCGTTGGAGCGGTACCGGGCTCACGAAAAAGTTCGAATCTGCCCTAAAGCCAACCCAAACGGCGCCGATAAGCTAATCGAATGCGAACTCAATGGGTGCCTGGGCACAAGCCGGCCCGGAGTCGCAAGCTCAGGCAACCAAAGTAACTAGCGCCCTTGGAGGCAAACACCATGGCTCTTACCGTCAATACCAACATTGCGTCGCTCAACACTCAGCGTAACCTCGGTCGCTCTTCTAACGCACTGGAAACCTCTATGCAGCGCCTGTCTACCGGTAGCCGCATCAACAGTGCTAAGGATGATGCTGCTGGTCTGCAGATTTCCAACCGTCTTACCAGCCAAATTAACGGCCTCGGTGTAGCTGTGCGTAACGCGAATGATGGTATCTCTCTCGCGCAAACAGCTGAAGGTGCAATGCAGCAGTCCACCAATATCCTTCAGCGGATGCGCGATCTGGCGCTGCAGTCTTCTAACGGCTCCAACTCATCCAGCGAAAGACAAGCTCTTAATCAGGAAGTTAATCAGCTGAAAGAGGAGCTAGACCGAATCTCGACAACTACCACGTTTGGCGGACGGAGTCTCCTCGACGGAAGCTTTAGCGATGTGAAGTTTCAAGTGGGCGCTCAAGCTAACGAAACGATTGGATTCGGTATCACATCCACCAGTTCGGCAAAAATGGGCAACCACGTTTACTCTGTGGCTGGTGGGGTTGCGGGAAAAGTAGTGCAGGATGCTGATAATGGGTTGGACGCGGTTGATGCGGCGGCAAACTTCAAGATTTCGGACGCGAAAGGTGCTACAGCAGCTATCTCTTATGCTGAAAACGCAAGTTCAAAAGCAATAGCTAATGCTATCAATTCTGCTACGTCTACGGCAGGCGTTGGTGTTACTGCTACAGTAAAAAACGAAGTTACGTTGGAAGGTTTTTCTTCTGCATTGAACGGAGGAAGGCTAGACCTTACTATAAATGGCAAGGCAGTATCAGTTGATAAGTTTAACACTAACGACCTGACAGCTTTAAAAAATCAAATCAATGCCGCAGACTCGGGCGTAAAAGCTGAATTCGCCTCTGTGAACGGCCAAGTTGACAAGACTCGAATAGTGCTATCGGGTGGCGATGATATCAAAATCTCTTTCGAAGGCGTCGACGGTGCTGTTCCCCCTGTCGATCTTGCAGACGGAGCTTTCAAGCTGGCCGCCAATGGAAACGCGGCAGTGAACGCAACAACGGCCGATCAAGTTGTCGTCGGAAAGATTGAGCTTTCCGGCGCTAGCGAGTTCTCCTACAGTGGTGCCAGCGCTGAGCTTCTCGGTGCTGCTGCGGCTGATTCGTCTGTAGATTCAGTCGCGGGTATTAGCTTACTAACTGCGGAAGAATCTCAGAGTGCAATTGATGTTATTGACGCGGCCTTGAAGTCTATTGATTCTCAGCGTGCTGACTTAGGTGCGGTTCAGAACCGCTTTGAAAATACAATTGCGAATCTGCAGAGTATCTCGGAGAACGTCTCCGCTGCTCGTGGTCGCATCCAAGACACCGACTTTGCCGCTGAAACCGCTAACCTGAGCAAGAACCAGATCCTGCAACAGGCTGGTACCGCAATCCTGGCCCAGGCCAAGCAGCTGCCGCAGGCCGTACTCAGCCTGCTCCAGTAAGCCTAGAGTAATGAATGGGGTGGTTTGCCGCCCCATTTGTCCATTGAGAGGTGAACCATGGACGTCGCAAGAATTGCGTTTAATGCCCTTGCGTCATCCTCTGGCAACACTGCGATGCCCAGCTCCCGTTCGGAGGCTGGGCTTTCGTCGTCTGGTGCAGAGAATGAAGCCGGCAGGGCCGAGCAGAAACCGGATGTTGGCGAGGCGGTAGAGCGGATTCGCACGCAGATGCAGGCGTTGCAGCGCAACCTCAACTTCAGCGTGGACGATTCCACCGGCGAAGTGGTGGTGCAGGTGCTCGATGGTGATTCGGGCAAGGTGGTGCGGCAGATTCCGTCTGAAGATATTCTGCGGCTGGCCGACCGCCTGGATGAAATGCGCAGTCTATTGTTCGAGGCTACTGCCTGACGGCACGGTTCTTGTTTGCTTTTTCCTAGTGATGTGTTGTGTGGTTAATTTGACGAGGTGAGGCTATGGCAGGCGTAACAGGTATTGGTTCGGGCATCGACATCGACAGCATCGTAAAGAGCATGGTCGCTGCCGAGCGTGCGCCCAAGGAAACCCAACTGGCCAACCTCGAGAAGAAAACCACAACGCAGATCACGGCTATTGGCGCACTTAAAAGCGCGATCAGTGATTTTCAAACTGCCCTTCGCGGCTTGAACAAGCCGGAGCTGTTTCAGGCACGTTCAGCAACGTCGAGCAAGTCGGACCTGGTAGGTGTTACCGCTGGCACAACGGCCGGCGCGGGGAGCTATCAGGTTGAGGTTAAGGAGCTTGCAACCAGCAGTAAGGTTGCATTGGCTGCCGTGAAAAGTACGGCAGAAGCACCCGCGCGCTTTGGAAGTGGCTCACTGGAGATAAAGCTCGGCAATGAGGGCTCGTTCTCCATTACGGTCGATGAAAGCAACAATACATTGGCTGGCATACGCGACGCCATCAACAAGCAGGGCGCTGAAAAAGGCGTAACGGCAACCATCGTTACCGACGATCAGGGCGCTCGCCTGGTGCTGAGCAGCAGTAAGACGGGGGCGGATAAGGACATCACTGTTGGAGCCTCGCCGTCCGGGGTAGCAGGTGAAGGCCAGCAAAGCCTGAGTGTTCTGGCGTTCGATGGCGTGGAGCCAGATGATGACGCTGGGCCTCGCATCCTGGCCCAGGCTCAAAGTTCGGTTATTACCGTAGACGGGCTCACAGTCACCAGCGAAACCAATAAGGTCGAGGGCGCCATTGAGGGCGTCACGCTCGATCTAAAAGCCAAGACAGCCAAAGATGAGCCGCTGACCATCAACGTCGCGGAAGACAAAGCGGGCGTTAAAAAGCAGATCCAGTCTTTTGTCGATAGCTACAACAAGCTGATCGGCGTGATCAATGAGCAGACGAAAGTTACCAGCGTGGGTGATGGCAAGGCGCCGGTCACCGGTGCTCTGGTGGGTGATGCCACGGCGCGGACCTTGTTGGGGACGATTCGCAGCGAGTTGACCAATGTGCAAGGTGAAGGCGCCCTCCGTTCGCTGGCCGACTTGGGCATTACCACGCAGAAAGATGGCACGCTGAAAATCGACGATGACAAGTTGAGCAAGGTAATGGACAGCAACTTTGCCGAGTTGCCGGCGTTGTTCACGGGTGAAAAAGGCATTGCCACTCGCCTAGACGAGAAGCTGAAGCCCTATACCGAAACGGGCGGCATTCTTGAGCAGCGCAACAAGGTAATGACCGAGACGATTTCGAACATCGACAAGCAGAGGGAAGATCTTAATAGGCGCATGACCTCGCTGCAGGATCGCCTGTTCAAACAGTTCAACGCGATGGACTTGCTGGTGGGTCAGCTCGCCAATACATCCAGCAGCCTGCTTGCTTCTCTGGAAAATCTGCCCTGGGCAGCTAATAACTCCAAGAGGTAAGTTGGGTCACTAGCGGAAATCGCCCACCCAGCACCTAACACTAACTTGTTGTTGGCGGCTCGGGGTGGGTCGTAGCCTTCGTGCATGCCTGTAGCTCCGTTCGCCGCGAGGGCGCGCCTTGTACAGATTGGTTGCTCACTGCTGCTTTCGTGGGAGGCCCGACCTCGGGGCGAAGTTGCTGGGCTGAACAGCATTTCGCCCCTGCAGACAGCTTTTTGTTTGTTCATTTGCTCAAGTCTGGCCGTTCGTTACCGATAACTTGAGCATGTGATTGATGTGACGAGAGGCTCATCCAAAATGTACGCAATGGCAGCAATGAAGCAGTACCAGCAGGTTGGGGTTCAGGCTCAGGTAGGCGAGGCCGATCCGCATCGTTTGATTCAGATGCTGATGCAGGGCGGTCTGGATCGTATCGCGCAGGCCAAGGGCGCGATGGAGCGCGAAGCCTACGCCGAGAAGGGCGTGCTCATTGGCAAGGCGATCAACATCATCGGCGGCCTGCGTGACGCGCTGGACAAGGACGTGGGTGGCGAGCTGGCGGATAACCTTGATCGCCTTTATGAGTACATGACAATGTGCCTGTTCGAGGCCAGTCGTCATAACAATATCGACAAGCTGAACGAAGTCGGCAGGCTGCTCGGCGAGATAAAACTCGCCTGGGATCAGATTGCCCCGAAGGGTTGATCTATCATGTACCCAGTTCATCATATAGCGCGTTCAGCGACGCTGATCGATCTGGAGAATATATGAGTTCAAAAGCACGCCTTTTCGCCGACTTCACTGAGCGGTTGCGTAATGCGCTAGCAAACGGGGATTGGGAAGAGATCGCCGCTCTGGACGATGACTGCAGCGCTCTGATTGCGACTTTACAGGATGAAGATGCAGCGGACGCTGAGCTGCGTGAAGCGATCGAGGCGATGGCCGAGGTATACGCCAAGCTTCAAGCGGCGGGACGCTCGGAGCGCGAACGGCTAGCACTGGAGCTCACCAAGCTGAGCCAGAGCAAGCAGGTAACGCAGGCCTATACGTCGTTGGGCTGATGCTTGGCGGCGTCGGCTGCGCTGCTTTTCATGATGTCCAGTCGTTGAGCGGGCTGCGACGCTCAGGCCTCAACAGTCCGCTTGCGGAAGGTGGATGGCGCAACGTTCATCCACCTCGCCTGCGCGTCAGGCAATGCTCATTTCGTCTCAGCGATACTCGCAAAGATAAGCCGTATCTACCTTGACCTTCAGCTGAAACTTGCTGTTCGCCGGCACGGTAAACTGACTGCCGCTGGCGAAGGTTTCCCAGGCATCACTACCCGGCAGTTTCACGCCCAGGCTGCCTGCTACTACGTGCATGACTTCCAGTTGCGCAGTGCCGAACTCATACTCGCCCGGGGCCATCACACCGATGGTGGCCGGGCCTTCCGTCATTTCGAACGCGATGGATTTGACGGTGCCGTCGAAGTATTCGTTGACCTTGAACATTTGGTTTCCTTTGCGGGTTGGAAAGAGGGGCGCCAGTATGCCCAAGCGTCAGGGTTGGCGTCACCTGGCAGCGCTAGCTACGAAAGATGAAGTAGACGGCGCCGACCAAGCACAATCCCGCCCATAGATAATCGAGCTTCAAGGGCTGCTGCATGTACAGCACGCTGAAGGGAACGAACACCATGAGGGTGATTACTTCCTGCATGATCTTCAGCTGTCCAACTGAGAGTTCCGTATAGCCGATGCGGTTTGCCGGCACCATCAGCATGTACTCGAAGAAGGCGATGCCCCAGCTGATCAGGGCGGCAACGAGCCAGGGCTTGCCGTTCAGGGTCTTCAGGTGGCCATACCAGGCGAAGGTCATGAACAGATTGGAGCAGCAGAGCAGGGCGGCGGTTTGCAACCAAATAGGCATGATGGGGTGGGGCTCGAAATATTGACGCGCTAGCGTATTTCCAGGCGGTGCCGCGTGCAATGGCCATCTGGTGCGCACGCTTCTGTCGGATTATCATCGCGCGCGTTTTTTCACTGAGTGGCAGTTTTATGGATTGTCGCCCCGGTTGTGGTGCCTGCTGCATAGCACCTTCCATCAGTTCTCCTATACCCGGCATGCCGTACGGTAAGCGTGCGGGGGAGCGGTGCGTGCAGTTGACCGCTGATTTTTTTTGTTCGCTGTTTGGAGATCCGCGGCGGCCAGTTGTCTGTTCTGCCTTCGCGGCCGATCCTGCTTGCTGCGGCAATGATAGGGAGGAGGCGATTCGTCTGTTGGGCTGGCTTGAGCAGGCAACAGCGTAGCGGTACGCCAGTTGGGGCTTTCGTTGCTTGTAGCGGCTCTCGCTCGCAGCTACTCGTCTGGCGGGGGGTGATAAACAAAAAAAGGCTGCCCAAGGGCAGCCTTTTTTTTGCGCGAGCTTGTCGCTTAACGCGGCAGATCGCGCTTGGCGTGGCCGGTGTACAGCTGACGCGGACGACCAATCTTCTGGCCGGATGCGATCATTTCTTTCCAGTGAGAGATCCAGCCGACAGTGCGCGCCAGGGCGAAGATGACGGTGAACATGCTGGTCGGAATGCCGATGGCCTTGAGGATGATGCCCGAGTAGAAGTCCACGTTCGGGTACAGGTTGCGCTCAGCGAAGTAAGGATCGTTGAGGGCAATCTCTTCCAGCTTCATGGCCAGATCCAGCTGCGGGTCATTGATGCCCAGCTCGCCCAGAACCTCGTCGCAGGTCTGCTTCATGACCTTGGCGCGCGGATCGAAGTTCTTGTAGACGCGATGTCCGAAGCCCATCAGCTTGAACGGATCGTTCTTGTCCTTGGCCTTGGCCAGGAACTTCTCGACGTTCGACACGTCGCCGATTTCGTCCAGCATGGTGAGTACGGCTTCGTTCGCACCGCCGTGTGCCGGTCCCCACAGGGCGGCGATACCGGCCGCGATACAGGCGAACGGGTTGGCACCGGTGGAGCCAGCCAGGCGCACGGTGGAAGTCGAAGCGTTCTGCTCATGATCGGCATGCAGGATGAAGATGCGATCCATGGCCTTGGCCAACACCGGGCTGATCGGTTTGATCTCGCATGGGGTGTTGAACATCATGTGCAGGAAGTTTTCCGAGTAGCTCAGGTCGTTGCGCGGATACATCAGCGGCTGACCGATCGAGTACTTGTAGACCATCGCGGCGATGGTCGGCATCTTGGCGACCAGGCGCACGGCGGAAATTTCGCGGTGGTGCGGATCGTTGATGTCCAGGGAGTCGTGGTAGAACGCCGAAAGGGCGCCGACAACGCCACACATGATGGCCATGGGGTGGGCGTCACGACGGAAACCATTGAGGAAGGACTTCAGCTGCTCGTGAACCATGGTGTGGTTCTTCACGGTGCTGACGAACTGTGCCTTCTGCTCGGCGGTAGGCAGTTCGCCGTTCAGCAGCAGGTAGCAGGTTTCCAGGTAGTCGGATTTTTCCGCCAGCTGCTCGATCGGGTAGCCGCGATGCAGCAGGACGCCCTTGTCGCCGTCGATGTAGGTGATCTTGGACTCGCAAGAGGCGGTCGACATGAAGCCGGGATCGAAGGTGAAGTGACCCGTGGAGGTCAGGCTTCGCACGTCTATTACATCAGGCCCTACGGTACCGGTTAAAACGGGCAGTTCGACGGGGGCAGCGCCCTCGATGATCAACTGCGCTTTCTTGTCAGCCATGTATGGCCTCCTGTTTTGTGCTTGGAATCATCATGGCCCCCCACGCAGGGCCCGCATCACTATAGTGTGATAAACCGCAAAGTCAATTTGCGCGAACCCATGCCGTAGAGGGCTCTGCAGGGGGATGCGTACAGCTTGGGTGCACTGTTTACGGCATTTATATAGAGGTCGCTATCAGCCTTTAGTGGCACTTCACCACATTGTCATTAGTGACCTAACTGTTTATACTCGGACACCGACCGGCAGGGGCCTTACAGGCAGTATTCTGTAGGTTGTCACTCGTGGGTAGCGGGTACTGCTGCGTACTCTTCCCAACAACTTTGCCCTGCGCTCTGGGGCTCTCAAGTGTGAAAAAAAGCCGTGAAAAGCCAACGACCTGTAAACCTAGATCTTAGGACAATAAAACTCCCCATCACTGCTTACACGTCGATTCTCCACCGTGTATCCGGTGTCATCCTGTTCGTCGGTATCGCCTTGTTGCTGCTCGCGCTCGATACCTCGCTGTCTTCTCCGGAAGGCTTCGAGGAGGTTCGTGCGTACCTGGGTAGTCCTCTGGCCAAGCTGGTGAGCTGGGCGTTGCTGTCCGCACTGCTGTACCACCTTGTGGCGGGTGTTCGTCACCTGATCATGGATTCTGGCCATGGTGAGACGCTGGAAGGCGGCAAGCTGGGCTCGAAAATCGTTATCGTCGTATCGGCGGTGCTGATCGTTCTGGCGGGAGTGTGGATATGGTAACCAACGTCACCAACTTTTCGCGCTCGGGTCTGTATGACTGGATGGCGCAGCGCGTTTCTGCAGTGGTTCTTGCGGCTTATTTTCTGTTCCTGCTTGGGTACCTGATTGCGAACCCGGGACTGGAGTACACCCAGTGGCACGCGCTGTTCTCGGCCAACTGGATGCGCATCTTCAGCCTGCTGGCTCTGGTCGCCCTGAGTGTGCACGCGTGGGTAGGCATGTGGACGATCTCCACCGACTACCTGACCAATATGGCGATCGGTAAGTGGGCTACCGGCGTTCGTTTCCTGTTCCAGGCGGTGTGTGGCATTGCCATGTTCACCTTCTTCGTCTGGGGCGTGCAGATTCTTTGGGGTATCTGATTCATGGCTAATATTCGTACGCTTTCCTTCGACGCCATCATCGTTGGTGGCGGTGGCGCCGGTATGCGCGCGGCGCTGCAGCTGTCCCAGTCCGGTCACAAGACCGCTGTGGTCACCAAGGTTTTCCCGACTCGTTCGCACACCGTTTCCGCGCAGGGTGGCATCACCTGCGCCATCGCTTCGGCCGACCCGAACGATGACTGGCGCTGGCACATGTACGATACCGTCAAGGGTTCCGACTACATCGGTGACCAGGACGCTATCGAGTACATGTGTTCCGTAGGCCCTGAGGCGGTGTTCGAGCTCGAGCACATGGGGCTGCCGTTCTCCCGTACCGAGCAGGGTCGCATCTATCAGCGTCCGTTCGGTGGGCAGTCCAAGGACTTCGGTAAGGGTGGTCAGGCCGCTCGTACCTGTGCCGCTGCAGACCGTACCGGTCACGCACTGCTGCACACGCTTTATCAGGGCAATCTGAAGAACGACACCGTGTTCCTCAACGAGTGGTACGCGGTCGACCTGGTGAAGAACCAGGACGGCGCAGTCGTTGGTGTCATCGCCATCTGCATCGAGACCGGCGAAACCGTCTACATCCGCTCCAAGGCTACCGTGCTCGCTACTGGCGGCGCTGGTCGCATCTACGCATCGACCACCAACGCCCTGATCAACACCGGTGACGGTGTCGGCATGGCGCTGCGCGCTGGTGTGCCGGTGCAGGACATCGAGATGTGGCAGTTCCACCCGACCGGTATCGCCGGTGCCGGTGTACTGGTAACCGAGGGTTGCCGCGGTGAAGGTGGCTACCTGATCAACAAGCATGGCGAGCGCTTCATGGAGCGTTACGCGCCGAACGCGAAGGACCTGGCTGGTCGTGACGTCGTTGCACGTTCGATGGTCAAGGAAATCCTGGCGGGCAACGGTTGTGGTCCGGATGGCGACCACGTGATGTTGAAGCTGGATCACCTGGGCGAAGAAGTGCTGCACAGCCGTTTGCCTGGTATCTGCGAGCTGTCGAAGACCTTCGCTCACGTCGATCCGGTCGTCGCACCGGTGCCGGTTGTTCCGACCTGCCACTACATGATGGGTGGTATCGCCACCAACATCCATGGTCAGGCGATTACTCAGGACGCCAACGGCAACGACAAGATCATCGACGGTCTGTTCGCTGTCGGCGAAGTGGCCTGCGTATCCGTGCATGGCGCCAACCGTCTGGGCGGCAACTCGCTGCTCGACCTCGTCGTGTTCGGCCGCGCTGCCGGTCTGCACCTGGAGAAGGCGCTGAAGGAAGGTATCGAGCACCGCGGTGCCAGCGAAACCGACCTGGACGTTGCTCTGGCTCGCCTTGCCGGTCTGAACGAACGCACAACCGGTGAAGACGTCGCTCCGCTGCGCAAGGAACTGCAGAACTGCATGCAGAACTACTTCGGCGTGTTCCGCACCGGCGAATACATGCAGAAGGGCATCGCTCAGCTGGTGGATCTGCGTCAGCGTATCGCCAACGTCAAGATCTCGGACAAGAGCCAGGCGTTCAACACCGCGCGCATCGAGGCGCTTGAGTTGCAGAACCTTCTGGAAGTCGCCGAGGCTACTGCAATTGCCGCGGAGCACCGCAAGGAATCCCGTGGCGCCCATGCTCGCGAAGATTTCGAAGAGCGTGATGACGAGAACTGGCTGTGCCACACCCTGTACTTCCCGGGTGACAAGCGCGTTGCCAAGCGTGCCGTGAACTTCGCTCCGAAGACCGTTCCGGCATTCGAGCCCAAGGTTCGGACTTATTGAGGTCGCCGATATGTTGCAAGTGAGTGTTTATCGCTACAACCCCGATCAGGACGAAAAGCCGTTCATGCAGGACTTCCAGGTCAATACCGAAGGTAAAGACCTGATGGTTCTGGACGTCTTGGCTCTGATCAAGGAACAGGACCAGGGTTTCTCCTATCGTCGCTCCTGCCGCGAAGGCGTGTGCGGTTCCGACGGGATGAATATCAATGGCAAGAACGGTCTGGCTTGCATCACCCCGCTGTCCTCCGTGGTCAAGGGCAACAAGCTGGTCATCCGTCCGCTGCCAGGTCTGCCGGTCATTCGTGACTTGGTCGTCGATATGAGCATCTTCTACAAGCAGTACGAGAAAGTGCGTCCGTATCTGATGAACGATACGCCGCCGCCGGCTATCGAACGACTGCAGAGTCCGGAAGATCGCGAGAAGCTGGACGGTCTGTACGAGTGCATTCTGTGCGCTTGTTGCTCGACCAGCTGCCCGTCGTTCTGGTGGAACCCTGACAAGTTCCTCGGTCCCGCTGCGTCGCTGCAGGCCTACCGTTTCCTGGCCGACAGTCGCGACACCGAAACCGAGAACCGTCTGGCCGGTCTGGACGATCCGTTCAGCGTGTTCCGCTGCCGCGGTATCATGAACTGCGTCGACGTTTGTCCGAAGGGATTGAACCCTACCAAGGCAATCGGTCACATACGCAACATGCTGCTGCAGAGCGGTACTTGATGACACCCCGGTCGGGAAAGGTTATGCGCTAGCCTGGAACGGCCGGATTGCTTTACCCGTGACACCTGCGGCGCCGAAGTCGAAGCTCGGCGCCGTAGTTTTAGTAGGAATCCCAGCTCACAAAGCCGGGATTTCACTCTGAAAATTTGATGACCAGCAGGAGCATCCGGGTTGTGCCCGGGAACTATCTGCGCGGTCCGTAGTGGCTTTACCTGAGTCGCTGCTTCAGAACTTGGGAAGTCATGCTGCGGTTTCCACGCTGGTGGTGTCTCCTTATCGAAGGTGACCAGACATGCAAGAAAGCGTAATGCAGCGCATGTGGGACAGTGCCCACCTATCCGGTGGTAACGCTGCCTATGTGGAAGAGCTTTATGAGCTCTACCTGCACGATCCCAACGCTGTGCCCGAAGAGTGGCGCACTTACTTCCAGAAGTTGCCCTCCGGTGGCAGCGCTTCAGCCGATGTATCGCATTCGACGATCCGCGACCACTTCGTTCTGCTGGCCAAGAACCAGCGCCGTGCTCAGCCTGTCTCCGCAGGTGCTGTCAGCAGCGAGCATGAGAAGAAGCAGATCGAAGTCCTGCGCCTGATCCAGGCCTACCGAGTGCGCGGCCATCAGGCAGCACAGCTCGATCCGCTTGGCCTGCAGCAGCGCACCGCCCCCGCTGACCTGGCGATCAACAACTACGGTCTGACCGACGCCGATCTCGATACCGTGTTCCGCACCGGCGACCTGGCCATGGTCAACGGCCAGGCCACTCTGCGCGAAATCGTCAACGCTCTGCAAGAAACCTATTGCCGCACCATCGGCGCGGAATACATGCACATCGTTGATTCCGAGCAGCGCAGCTGGTTCGTCCAGCGCTTGGAAAGCGTGCGTGGCCGTCCGGAGTTCTCGCCGGAGATCAAGAGCCATCTGCTCGAGCGTCTTACCGCTGCCGAAGGTCTGGAGAAGTACCTGGGTACCAAGTATCCGGGTACCAAGCGTTTCGGCCTGGAAGGTGGCGAGAGCCTGATTCCGCTGCTCGACGAGATCATCCAGCGCTCCGGCTCCTACGGCACCAAGGAAATCGTCATCGGCATGGCCCACCGCGGCCGTCTGAACGTGCTGGTCAACACCTTCGGCAAGAACCCGCGCGACCTGTTCGACGAGTTCGAAGGCAAGAAGGTCGAAGGCCTGAGCTCCGGTGACGTCAAGTATCACCAGGGTTTCTCTTCCAACGTGATGACCCCGGGCGGCGAGATCCACCTGGCCATGGCGTTCAACCCGTCGCACCTGGAGATCGTTTCTCCGGTGGTCGAGGGTTCCGTACGCGCCCGCCAGGATCGTCGCAACGACCCGGTTGGCGACAAGGTCCTGCCGGTCACCATCCACGGTGACGCAGCCGTCGCCGGTCAGGGTGTCGTGATGGAAACCTTCCAGATGTCGCAGACCCGTGCCTACCGCACTGGCGGCACCATCCGCATCGTGGTCAACAACCAGGTCGGCTTCACCACCAACAAGCAGGAAGATGCTCGCTCCACCGAGTATGCGACCGACGTGGCGAAGATGATCCAGGCGCCGATCTTCCATGTGAACGCTGACGATCCCGAGGCGGTGCTGTTCGTCACCCAGCTTGCCGTCGACTATCGGATGCAGTTCAAGCGCGACATCGTCATCGACCTGATCTGCTACCGCCGTCGCGGCCACAACGAAGCCGACGAGCCAAGCGGTACCCAGCCGCTGATGTATCAGAAGATCGCCAAACAGCGCACCACCCGTGAGCTGTACGCCGACTCGCTGATTCAGTCCAAGGTACTGGACGACGAGCGTGTTCAGGCGAAGATCGACGAGTATCGGACTGCGCTGGACAACGGTCTGCACGTGGTCAAGAGCCTGGTCAAGGAGCCGAACAAGGAACTGTTCGTCGACTGGCGCCCCTATCTGGGTCATGCCTGGACCGCGCGTCACGACACCAGCTTCGATCTGAAGACCCTGCAGGACCTGTCCAACAAGCTGCTGCAGACGCCGGAAGGCTTCGTGGTGCAGCGCCAGGTTTCGAAGATCCTCGAGGACCGCCAGAAGATGGGCGCAGGCGCGCTTGCCATCAACTGGGGCTATGCCGAGACCATGGCCTACGCAACGCTGCTGTTCGAAGGCCACCCGGTACGTATTTCCGGCCAGGACGTGGGTCGCGGTACTTTCTCGCATCGCCACGCAGCGCTGCACAACCAGAAGGATGGCAGCACCTACATCCCGCTGCAGCACCTGTACGAAGGCCAGCCGCGTTTCGATCTGTACGACTCCTTCCTTTCCGAGGAAGCGGTTCTCGCGTTCGAATACGGTTACGCCACTACCACGCCGAACGCGCTGGTGGTGTGGGAAGCGCAGTTCGGCGACTTCGCCAACGGCGCCCAGGTGGTCATCGACCAGTTCATCACCAGCGGTGAGCACAAGTGGGGCCGTCTGTGCGGTCTGACCATGCTGCTGCCGCATGGCTATGAAGGGCAGGGGCCTGAGCACTCGTCCGCGCGTCTGGAGCGTTACCTGCAGCTGTGCGCCGAGCACAACATCCAGGTCTGCGTACCGACCACGCCGGCGCAGGTCTACCACATGCTACGTCGTCAGGCGATTCGCCCGCTGCGCAAGCCGCTGGTAGCACTGACGCCCAAGTCGCTGTTGCGCCACAAGCTGGCCACCTCGACCTTGGAAGAGCTGACTCAGGGCTCCTTCCAGACGGTGATTCCGGAGATCGATCCGATCGATCCGGCCAAGGTCGAGCGCGTCATCATGTGCAGCGGCAAGGTCTACTATGACCTGCTGGACAAGCGCCGTGCTGAAGGTCGTGACGATATCGCCATCGTCCGTATCGAGCAGCTTTATCCGTTCCCAGAGGAAGACCTCGCCGAGGCGCTCGCGCCGTATCAGAACGTCAAGCACATCATCTGGTGTCAGGAAGAGCCGATGAACCAGGGCGCCTGGTACTGCAGCCAGCACCACATGCGCCGTGTTGCGACCGCACACAAGAAGGAACTGTTCCTTCAGTATGCGGGTCGTGATGCATCGGCGGCACCGGCGGTCGGTTACGCCTCGATGCATGCCGAGCAGCAGGAAAAACTGCTGCAGGACGCGTTCACCGTTTAATCCATTCGTGCGAGAGGCCGCGAACGTTCGCGGCCTCGATGTAGAAACCGAATCAATAGGACCCCTGAATAATGGCTATCGAGATCAAAGCCCCTACATTCCCGGAATCGGTCGCCGACGGCACCGTTGCCACCTGGCACAAGCAGCCGGGCGACGCGGTTAAGCGTGATGAACTGATCGTCGACATCGAAACCGACAAGGTGGTCATGGAAGTACTGGCCGAAGCTGACGGCGTGCTGACCGAGATCGTCAAGAACGAAGGCGACACCGTGCTGAGCGGCGAGCTGCTCGGCAAGCTGGAAGCAGGCGCTGCTGCCGCCGCTGCACCCGCTCAAGCTGCCGCCCCGGCCCCGGCCGCTGCTGCTCCGGCAGCCGCTGCCAGCGCGGGTGGCGAAGAGCCGATCCTGGCCCCGGCGGCCCGCAAGCTGGCCGAAGAGAACGGTATTGATCCGAACAGCATCCGCGGTACCGGCAAGGACGGTCGCGTGACCAAGGAAGACGTCGTCGCCGCCGTCGAAGCCAAGAAGTCCGCTCCGGCTGCCGCTGCCAAGCCGGCCGCTCCTGCCGCTGCGGCTCCGATCTTCGCCGAGGGTGATCGCGTCGAGAAGCGCGTGCCGATGACCCGCCTGCGCGCCAAGGTCGCCGAGCGCCTGGTCGAAGCCCAGTCCTCCATGGCTATGCTGACTACGTTCAACGAAGTCAACATGAAGCCGATCATGGAACTGCGCGCCAAGTACAAGGACCTCTTCGAGAAGACCCATAACGGCGTGCGCCTGGGCTTCATGTCCTTCTTCGTCAAGGCTGCGGTGGAAGCGCTCAAGCGCCAGCCGGGCGTCAATGCCTCCATCGACGGCAACGACATCGTCTACCACGGTTATCAGGACATCGGCGTCGCCGTTTCCAGCGACCGCGGTCTGGTGGTGCCGGTCCTGCGTAACGCCGAGCACATGAGCCTGGCGGAGATCGAAGGCGGCATCAACGAGTTCGGCAAGAAGGCCAAGGCCGGCAAGCTGACCATCGAGGAAATGACTGGCGGTACCTTCACCATCTCCAACGGTGGTGTGTTCGGTTCGCTGCTGTCGACCCCGATCGTCAACCCGCCGCAGACTGCCATCCTCGGCATGCACAAGATTCAGGAACGTCCGATGGCCGTCAACGGTCAGGTGGTCATCCTGCCGATGATGTACCTGGCGCTGTCCTATGACCATCGCTTGATCGACGGCAAGGAAGCTGTGACCTTCCTGGTTACCATGAAGGACCTGCTGGAAGACCCGGCCCGTCTGCTGCTGGATATCTGATAGAAACGCCCCGGGCTGCAGTTGGCAGGTCAGGTGAAAGCCGGTCTTGCTGCCTGCAGCCTTTGGCTTTTAGCTGCTTTTGAAGAGGATTCGTAATGAGCCAGAAATTCGACGTCGTCGTCATCGGTGCCGGCCCCGGCGGCTATGTTGCCGCTATTCGCGCAGCCCAGCTGGGTCTGAAGACCGCGTGTATCGAAAAGTACCAGGGCAAGGATGGCAAGACCGCTCTGGGCGGTACCTGCCTGAACGTAGGCTGCATTCCTTCCAAGGCTCTGCTGGACAGCTCCTACAAGTTCCATGAAGCCCACGAGAGCTTCAAGGTGCACGGCATCAGCACTGGCGAAGTGGCCATGGACGTTCCGACCATGGTCGCGCGCAAGGACCAGATCGTTAAGAACCTCACCAGTGGTGTATCGGCCCTGCTGAAAGCCAACGGCGTGACCGTTTTCGAAGGTCATGGCAAGCTGCTGGCCGGCAAGCAGGTCGAAGTTACCGGCCTGGACGGCAACGTACAGACTCTCGCTGCCGAGAACGTCATCCTGGCTTCGGGTTCCACCCCGGTGAACATCCCGCCGGCGCCGGTTGATCAGAAGGTCATCGTCGACTCCACCGGCGCGCTGGACTTCCAGAGCGTGCCGGGCAAGCTGGGCGTCATCGGCGCCGGTGTGATCGGTCTGGAGCTGGGTTCGGTCTGGGCCCGCCTGGGCGCTGAGGTCACCGTCATCGAGGCCATGGACAAGTTCCTGCCGGCCGCTGACGAGCAGATCTCCAAGGAAGCCTTCAAGGTCCTGTCCAAGCAGGGTCTGAAGATTCTGCTGGGCGCGCGCCTGACTGGCTCGGAAGTGAAGGGCGATCAGGTGACTGTCAACTTCACCAGTGCCGAAGGCGAGCAGCAGATGACCTTCGACAAGCTGATCGTTGCGGTCGGCCGTCGTCCGGTCACCACCGATCTTCTGGCGGCCGATGCCGGCGTCGATATGGACGAGCGTGGTTTCATCTTCGTCGATGATTATTGCGCCACCAGCGTTCCGGGCGTATACGCCATCGGTGACGTGGTTCGCGGTGCCATGCTGGCGCACAAAGCGTCGGAAGAGGGCGTGATGGTTGCCGAGCGCATCGCTGGCCACAAGACCCAGATGAACTATGACCTGATTCCGTCGGTCATCTACACTCACCCGGAAATCGCATGGGTCGGCAAGTCCGAGCAGGCGCTCAAGGCCGAAGGCGTTGAAGTCAACGTCGGCACCTTCCCGTTCGCGGCCAGTGGCCGGGCCATGGCTGCCAACGACACCGCCGGCCTGGTCAAGGTCATCGCCGATGCCAAGACCGACCGCGTGTTGGGCGTGCATGTAATGGGCCCAAGCGCCGCCGAGCTGGTTCAGCAGGGCGCCATCGGCATGGAGTTCGGCACCAGTGCCGAAGACCTGGGCATGATGGTGTTCTCGCATCCGACCATGTCCGAAGCGCTGCATGAAGCGGCCCTGGCAGTGAATGGCCACGCCATCCACATCGCCAATCGCAAGAAGCGCTAATCGGTTTAGTGCTGTACCCGGGGCCCGACGTATCCAGCGATACGCCGGGCCTTTTGCAAACTGCAGGTTCGAAAGGATTGCAGGTCGCTGAGAGGTATCGTGAATTCGCAGATAGTTTTCAGCGACTTGTGAGGGAGGCACGGCGGTTCGTCGTGCCGTAAATGCGCCAATACCAAAACAGACGGTAGAAAGCATGAATCTTCACGAGTACCAAGGTAAACAACTGTTCGCTGAATACGGTCTGCCCGTGTCCAAAGGCTATGCGGTAGATAGCCCGAAGGAAGCAGCGGAAGCCTGCGACAAGATCGGCGGCACACAATGGGTGGTCAAGGCCCAGGTGCATGCCGGTGGACGTGGCAAGGCGGGTGGCGTAAAGCTGGTTCGCAGCAAGGATGAGGCCCGAGCGTTCGCCCAGCAGTGGCTCGACAAGCGTCTGGTGACCTACCAGACCGATGCCAATGGTCAGCCGGTCAGCAAGATTCTGGTCGAGGCGTGCACCGATATCGACAAGGAGCTCTACCTGGGCGCCGTGGTCGATCGCGCCAGTCGCCGGATCGTCTTCATGGCGTCGACCGAAGGTGGCGTGGACATCGAAAAAGTCGCTCACGACACGCCCGAGAAGATCCTCAAGGCCACCATCGATCCGCTGGTAGGCGCGCAGCCCTTCCAGGCGCGCGAACTGGCGTTCCAGTTGGGCCTCAAGGGTGACCAGGTCAAGCAGTTCGTACACATCTTCGTCGGCCTCGCCCAGCTGTTCCAGGACTATGACCTGGCCCTGCTGGAAGTGAACCCGCTGGTGATCAAGACCGACGGCAATCTGCACTGCCTGGACGCCAAGATCAACATCGACAGCAACGCCATCTATCGCCAGCCGAAGCTGCGCGACATGGCCGACCCGTCACAGGACGATCCGCGCGAGGCGCATGCTGCCAAGTGGGAGCTGAATTACGTGGCGCTCGACGGCAACATCGGTTGCATGGTCAACGGTGCCGGTCTGGCCATGGGCACCATGGACATCGTCAACCTGCACGGCGGCGCGCCGGCGAACTTCCTCGACGTGGGCGGTGGCGCCACCGAGGAGCGCGTGACCGAAGCGTTCAAGATCATTCTCTCCGACAGCAATGTCGCTGCGGTTCTGGTGAACATCTTCGGTGGCATCGTGCGTTGCGACATGATCGCCGAGGGCATCATCGGTGCCGTACGTGAAGTGGGGGTCAAGGTGCCGGTGGTGGTGCGGCTGGAAGGCAACAACGCCGACCTGGGCGCCAAGATGCTGAGTGAGAGCGGTCTGAACATCATCGGTGCGAACAGCCTGACCGATGCGGCCATTCAGGTTGTCAAAGCCGCGGAGGGCAAGTAATGAGCGTACTGATCAACAAGGACACCAAGGTCATCTGTCAGGGCTTCACTGGCTCGCAGGGCACCTTCCATTCCGAGCAGGCGATTGCCTACGGTACCAAGATGGTCGGTGGTGTCACGCCCGGCAAGGGCGGCACGATGCATCTCGGGCTGCCGGTATTCAACACCGTGCGCGAAGCGGTCGAGGCGACGGGCGCCGATGCATCGGTCATCTACGTACCGGCACCGTTCTGCAAGGACTCCATCCTCGAAGCGGCCTTTGGTGGCATCAAGCTGATCGTCTGCATCACCGAGGGCATTCCGACGCTGGACATGCTGGAAGTGAAGATCAAGTGCGACGAGCTCGGTGTGCGCCTGATCGGGCCGAACTGCCCCGGCGTGATCACGCCCGGTGAGTGCAAGATCGGCATCCAGCCGGGCCACATCCACCAGCCGGGCAAGGTGGGCATCGTCTCGCGCTCCGGCACGCTGACCTACGAAGCCGTGAAGCAGACCACCGATGCCGGTTTCGGCCAGTCGACCTGCGTCGGCATTGGTGGCGATCCGATTCCGGGCTCGACCTTCATCGATATCCTCAAGCTGTTCCAGGACGATCCGCAGACCGAGGCTATCGTGATGATCGGCGAGATCGGCGGTTCGGCCGAGGAAGAAGCGGCGGCCTTCATCAAGGCCAACGTGACCAAGCCGGTAGTTTCCTATATCGCGGGCGTTACGGCTCCGGCCGGCAAGCGTATGGGCCATGCCGGTGCGATCATCTCCGGCGGCAAGGGCACGGCGGAAGAGAAGTTCGCTGCCCTGCAGGACGCTGGCGTGAAGACCGTGCGCTCGCTTGCCGATATCGGCAAGGCGCTGGCGGAAGTCACAGGCTGGCAAATGAAGGCCTGATGAAAAAAGGCCCGGCGAAAGCCGGGCCTTTTTCGTTGGGCTTACCAGGCCGCTTGCGCGGCGCACCTTGGGCGTTCTCATGGGTCGGCTGCGACCTTCTGGCCGCCGGCTTCCGCAGCGAACACCGACGTTCTGATCGGCAATCGCGCTGCATCGTGGCATCATTGCCACTCATTCATACGTGTTTCGCTCCACAAGAGCGATGGCGTGCATCGAAGGTTCGGCCCAACCGGCTGAGTGACGTTTCCCCTTATCCCTGAAGGAAACCCGTATCCCATCATCAGGCCTGTGTGATCGCTGAACCGCCGCTTTGGCTGCGCGGGCGTCGCGTCATTTGTGCCGTTATCTCTCTGGTAGTTTTCCCTGCATGAATCGTTTGAAAGGTTTTGACCTGCTTGCCCTCGGCTTCATGACGTTTGCGCTGTTTCTCGGTGCGGGCAATATCATCTTCCCGCCCAGCGCCGGCATGGCGGCGGGCGAGTTCATCTGGCGCGCGGCGCTGGGCTTCCTCCTCACGGGCGTCGGGTTACCGCTGCTGACCGTGGTTGCGCTGGCGCGCGTTGGCGGCGGGATGGATCGACTCACCGCACCTCTGGGCAAATTCGCCGGTACGGTGCTGGCTGTCGCGGTGTACCTGGCGATCGGTCCGCTGTTCGCCACACCGCGCACCGCAGTCGTTTCGTTCGAGATGGGTATCGCGCCGTTCAGTGGCAACTCGGGCATGCCGCTGTTCATCTACACGCTGGTGTTCTTCGCGGCCATGCTGTTTCTGGTGCTGAATCCGGGGCAATTGGTCAACCGCATCGGCAAGTTCATCACGCCGGTGCTGTTGGCGGCCTTGCTGGTGCTCGGTGGCGCTGCGATCTTCGCTCCGGCGGGCGAGGTGGGAGCGGTCAACGAAAGCTATCGTGGCGCGCCGTTGATCAAGGGCTTCCTCGAGGGATACCTGACCATGGATACGCTGGGTGCTCTGGTGTTCGGTATCGTGATCGCCACGGCCATTCGTGATCGCGGTGTAACCGAGCCGGCGCTGGTGACCCGTTACTCGATGATTGCCGGCGTGATCGCCGCCATCGGCCTGTCGCTGGTCTACCTGGCCCTGTTCTATCTCGGTGCCACCAGTCAGGGTATCGCCGGCGGAGCGGAGAACGGCGTGCAGATCCTGACCACCTATGTGCAGCACACCTTCGGGACGCCGGGCAGCCTGCTGCTGGCTGTGGTCATCACCCTCGCGTGCCTGACCACGGCTGTGGGGCTGACCACCGCCTGTGGCGAGTTCTTCAGCGCGCTGCTGCCGGTCTCCTATCGCAGTGTGGTGATCGTGTTCGCGCTGTTCAGCCTGCTGGTGGCGAACCAGGGGCTGACGCAACTGATCAGCGTGTCGGTGCCGGTGCTGGTCGGTCTGTACCCGCTGGCCATCGTGCTGGTAGCGCTGAGCCTGCTGGATCGCTTCTGGCTGTCGTCGTCGCGTGTCTTCGTGCCTGTGATGGCGGTGACGCTGGTTTTTGGCGTTGTCGATGGCCTTGCCGCAGCCGGTCTCGGCAGCTGGGTGCCGGCGCTGTTCACGCAGCTGCCGCTGGCGGATCAGAGCATGGGCTGGTTGGTTCCGGTACTGGTGATGTTGGTACTGGCGGTCGTCACCGATCGTCTGCTCGGCCGTGCCGAGCGGGTGCAGCACCGCGCGTAAGCTCAAGCAAGGCGCCGCATCGCTCGACGATGCGGCGCTGACCTCGGAAGCGGCTGGCTATAATCTGACGACCTTTCCGAGGACCCGCCATGACGTTATCCGATACACACGTGCCGCATCTGATCGCCGTCCTGTGGTTCATCCTCTGCTGGGTCGGCTATACACGCTATGCGGATTGGCGGGGGCGCGATACCGCCTGCCTGGCGAGCGTGATGCATCTTTATCGGCAAGACTGGATGCAGCGCCTGCTGGTGCGGGAGAACCGCATCGCCGATGCCAATGTCATTGGTAACCTGGAACGCAACGCCTCGTTTTTCGCCTCCAGCACGCTGATCATCCTCGCGGGCATCCTGACTGCGCTGGGCGCGTCCGACCGCGCGGTTTCGCTGCTGGCCGATCTGCCGTTCGCGCAACCGGTCAGCCGCGGGCTTTCGGAGATCAAGCTGCTGTGCCTCGCGGTGGTTTTCGTCTATGCGTTCTTCACCTTCAGCTGGTGCATGCGCCAGTACAACTTCGCCGCCGTGCTGGTGGCCTCCGCTCCGATGGTCGGGGAGCGCAACGTCAGCGATCAGGAGCGCAGAGCTTTCGCCGATCGGGCTGCACGGGTCATCTCCATGGCGGCCAACCAGTTCAACTTCGGCTTGCGAGCCTACTATTTCGGCATGGCGACGCTGGCCTGGTTTATCCATCCGTGGTTCTTCATGCTTGTCACCGCTGGCGTGGTGCTCATTCTCTATCGCCGGGAGTTCCATTCCGACGTGCTAGAGGTGATGGTATTCACGCCAACTTCGCCGACCGAATCGCCCAAGGAATAGGGCGCGCTGCTGGCGAGACGGTATCATGCGCGGCCCGACCCACATCCGAGAGTTCGAATGAGCGATAGCCAGATACTCGAGCGCACGCAGCGCTTTCTGTCTTTTCTGCGGCACTGTCAGGTGCTCGGGCTGAGCGTTGAGCATGCCGATCGCCGGGGGCTGACCTTGCGCCTGCCGTACAGCGAAAAGATAGTCGGCAACCCCGAGACCGGCGTCGTCCACGGCGGCGCCATCACCACGCTGATGGACACCACCTGCGGAATCTCCACGGCCTGTGCATTGCCAGAGCTGGAGGTGTGTCCGACGCTCGATCTGCGCATCGACTACATGCATCCCGCCGAGCCCGGTCACGACATCTTCGGCTTTGCCGAGTGCTACCGCGTCACACCAACGGTGATCTTCACCCGTGGCGTGGCCTATCAGCGAGATATCAACGAGCCGATCGCACATGCCGTGGGCACCTTCATGCGCATGGGCAAGGCGGCTCAGGGTCCGTTCGGCAAAGGCGGTGCAGCATGAGCGAGCTCAATCTCAACGCGCTGGTGCAGAGCGCTCATGCCAACAACGATTACGATTCGCTGATCAAGCTGGTTCCCTATGCCCGGCTGATCGGGATCGAATGCCTGCGGCTTGGCGACGAGACGGTGTTCCGTCTGCCGCAGAACGAAGACAACATCGGCAACCCGCTGCCGGCCATCCATGGCGGCGTCATCGCGGGCTTTATGGAGCATGCGGCAATGCTGCATCTGCTGATGTTCATGGGCGCGCCACATTTGCCCAAAATCATCGACTTCTCGATAGATTATCTGCGTGCCGGTCACTATCGTGACACCTTCGCTGCCTGCCAGGTCTGGCGCCAGGGCCGCAGGGTCGCCAACGTCGCGATCACCGCCTGGCAGACCCATCAGGCCGAACCCATCGCCACCGCCCGCTGCCACTTCAAGATCGACGAGCCCTGACGCATCGACGGGTAGCGGCGCTGCGGTGTGCGCTGTTACCCCCTGCGATTGCGTGAAGGAACTCGAATGGAAGCACTGTTGATACTCGGCGGCCTGTTACTGATGCTCGCCGGTTTCGTCTGGCTGATCAGCCAGGCATTCACGACCAGCCTGCTGTGGGGGCTGGGCAGCTTGCTGCCGCCGATGACGCTGGCTTTCGCGTTCAGCCATTGGCGTGTGGCACGCAAGGCCGTGGTGCTTTCCTGTCTCGGAATCATTCCCCTCGTGGTCGGGCTGTCTTTGCTGGCCAGCCGCGATTCCGAGCGGCTGACTGCCATATTCAGCCTGGGCTGGCTGCCCGCCCAGTCGCAGCCCGAGCTGGAGATGGGCATGCGGGGGCAGTTGAACGGCCGCCGGTTCGTGCCGCAGCAAGGGGAGCTGATCAATGGCGTGCTGAGCTTGCGCGCAGGGCAAGGATTTTTTGCTCGCCAGGAAGTCACCATCCGTCTGCACCAGCCCGTAGACGGGGCGGTGCGTGTAGATGTCCTGCCGGATGACAGCGGCGACCTGCCGGAAGTGGAGATCGCCTGGTTGGGGCAGGATGAGGAGTTGCCCGAGACGCGACGTCTTGATCGCGGCTACACCCTGCATCTTGACCTGCAGCCGGTAGCGCCGAATCGGCTGAAAGGCGATTTCCATCTGGTCTTGCCGCCGCAGTACGACACCAGTCTCACTGGCGTTGTCGAGCTGTATACAGACCGCCTGCGTTATCGCGACGGTCAGGTCGATCGCCGTCACGACTCGCGTGACACCATCGCTTACGTCGTCGAAGACTATCTGCAGCGCCGCCACGCAAGCCGCGATGTCGTGCTGCAGGCCTTGCCTTCGCTGACATTGCCCGCCGATGAGTTGCAGCTGGAGGCGCAGGCGCAGGTGAAGGGGGAGCCGCAGGCGTTTACGCTGCGTCTGGGCAAGAACGAGCAGGGCTGGCATGTGAAGGGGGATGACTATCCGCCTCTGGCGGTGGAGAAGGCAGCCTCCGTGCCGGCAAGCAAGACGGTGGAACCCGTCGGCGCTGTGCCCGCCGCACCGCGCAAGGTCGATGGGCGTCTGTACTTTTCCATGGAGCAGGTGCTGCGCAATCCGGGGCGCTACCAGCACCGGCTGATGCGTGCCCATACCGAGCGTGGCGGCATTGCCGAAGGGCGCTTCGCCGGGCTGGACGGCGATGGCAATCTCGTCATCCGACGGATCATTCGCGGGCCTGGCGAGGCGACCTACAATCTGGCGCCCGGCGAGATCGTCCTGCTGGAACTGATCGAGCCCTGATGCGGGTCGGCCGGCGCCCTGTCGCGTCGGCCGCCCTTGAAATTCCTCGTCCCGTCCCCATCTGCCAGACATCGCCGCAGCCGCGGTCCGTGCCCTATAGATGACGTGGAGTTCGTAGACGATGAGTGTGGAAACTCAAAAAGAAACCCTGGGCTTCCAGACCGAAGTGAAGCAGCTGCTTCACCTGATGATCCATTCGCTGTATTCGAACAAGGAAATCTTCCTTCGCGAACTGATTTCCAACGCTTCCGACGCTGCCGACAAGCTGCGCTTCGAGGCGCTGGCCAAGCCGGAGCTGCTCGAAGGTGGCGCCGATCTGAAGATTCGCCTGTCCTTCGACAAGGACGCCAAAACCGTAACCCTCGAAGACAACGGCATCGGCATGAGCCGCGAGGACGTGATCGCCCACCTCGGCACCATCGCTAAATCCGGCACCGCGGATTTTCTGAAGAACCTTTCAGGCGACCAGAAAAAGGATTCGCACCTGATCGGCCAGTTCGGCGTGGGCTTCTATTCGGCGTTTATCGTCGCCGACAAGGTAGACGTCTACAGCCGCCGCGCCGGTACCCCGGCCAGCGAAGGCGTGCACTGGTCGTCGAAGGGCGAGGGCGAATTCGAAGTCGCGACCATCGAAAAGGCCGAGCGCGGTACCCGCATCGTCCTGCATCTGAAGAAGGACGAGGAAGAATTCGCCGATGGCTGGCGTCTGCGCAATATCGTCAAGAAGTACTCCGACCACATTGCCCTGCCCATCGAGTTGCCGAAGGAGCACTACGGTGAAGAGAAGGACAAGCCTGCCGAGGTCGAGTGGGAAACCGTCAACCGTGCCAGCGCCCTCTGGACCCGTCCGCGCAGCGAAGTGAAGGACGAGGAATATCAGGAGTTCTACAAGCACGTCGCTCACGACTTCGACAACCCGCTGTCCTGGAGCCACAACAAGGTCGAGGGCAAGCTGGAGTACACCTCGCTGCTCTACGTGCCGGGTCGCGCGCCGTTCGATCTGTACCATCGCGAAGCGCCCAAGGGCCTCAAGCTCTACGTTCAGCGGGTGTTCATCATGGATCAGGCCGACGAGTTCCTGCCGCTGTACCTGCGTTTCATCAAGGGTGTGGTGGACTCCAATGACCTGTCGCTCAACGTTTCGCGCGAGATCCTGCAAAAGGATCCGGTAATCGACTCGATGAAGTCGGCGCTGACCAAGCGCGTGCTGGACATGCTGGAAAAGCTGGCCAAGGACAAGCCGGAGGACTACAAGAAGTTCTGGTCGCAGTTCGGCCAGGTGCTCAAGGAAGGCCCGGCAGAAGACTTCGCCAACAAGGAGAAGATCGCCGGTCTGTTGCGTTTCGCCTCTACCAGCGACACATCGGGCGAGCAGTCCGTGTCGTTGGCCGACTACCTTGGCCGCATGAAGGAAGGTCAGGACAAGATCTACTACCTGACCGGCGAGAGCTATGCACAGGTCAAGAACAGCCCGCACCTGGAGGTCTTCCGCAAGAAGGGCATCGAAGTGCTGCTGCTCACCGACCGCATCGATGAGTGGCTGATGAGCTATCTCACCGAGTTCGATGGCAAGCAGTTCGTTGACGTGGCGCGCGGCGATCTGGATCTGGGCAAGCTGGATTCGGAGGAGGACAAGAAGGCCCAGGAAGAGATCGCCAAGGCCAAGGAAGGGCTGATCGAGCGTCTGAAGGGGGCATTGGGCGAAGAGGTGGCCGAGGTGCGGGTATCCCACCGCCTCACCGACTCGCCGGCCATTCTTGCCATCGGCGAGCAGGATCTAGGGCTGCAGATGCGCCAGATTCTGGAGGCGAGCGGGCAGAAGGTGCCGGAGTCCAAGCCGATCTTCGAGATCAATCCGCAGCATCCGCTGATCGAGAAGCTTGACGCCGAGCCGGACGAGGATCGCTTTGCCGATCTTTCACACATCCTGTTCGATCAGGCCGCACTCGCGGCGGGAGACAGCCTCAAGGACCCGGCTGCCTATGTGCAGCGTCTGAACAAGCTGCTGGTCGAGCTTTCGGCCTGAGCCGCTGCTGCAAGATGAAAACGGCCCGTCAACGACGGGCCGTTTTCATTTCCTTCCATTCAGACCAATACGCTGACCAGGCGAGTGCCATGGGTGAGGTTGTCGGCGACCGGGCAACGCTTTTCGATCTGCTCCAGCAGCGCCTGTTTGCCCTCCCGGTCCAGATCGGCGTCGATCTCGACCTTGACGCGCAGCTCCTGGAAGCCAGGGCGGACGTCCGGGTCGCGGCCGAGCAGGCCGGCCGGGTCGTAGTCCGCTTCGATCTCGAAGCGCATGCCGCGTAGTTCGATCTTCTGCTGATGAGCGATGAACCGGCCGATGGTGCCGAAACAGCCCGCCACCGCAGCCATGATGGCTTCCAGTGGAGTGGGGCCGAGGTCCTGACCAGCCGCGTTCTTCGGTTGATCCATGATCAGGCGGTGGTTGCCGCACTCGACCTCGATTGCCATACCTGCATTCAATTGTCCGCGTGCGCTGATGGTCTTCAGGGCCATGGAAACGTGCCTCGCTCAGTTAGGTGATCAATCAAACGCGGCACAGTGGCCCGCGTTTCTGTTCCAGGCATGCTAGGGCGCCTTGCGCTGGCCGGCCTTGATGTTTGTCAAATACAGTGGGGGGTATTGGCGCTGTGTCACGGATGAACGGTCGAGCCTGGCGGCGGTCTATTCGCTGCCTGTCCGGAGGACCACGCCTTGCCAAAAAAACGACCCGCCCTGTTGCTCGCTCTCTTTCTTTGTTTGCCGCTGGCTTGTGCTAAAGCGCGAGATTACCGCTACAGCGACGCACATCTGCATTACGTGGATTTCTTCCAGGAGACCGACGGCATGCAAAAGCTGCTCAAGGCGATGGACGCCGGCGGCATCGATCACGTCATGATCAGCGGTATTCCGGTAGCGAAGAAGTGGCACGAGAACGAACCCAAGCGTCCACGCTATTACGCAGGCGATGACGCGCCGGTGTACTGGTACAGCGCTACCGATGTGCTGGTCGCCGCAGCCCTTGAGGAGCTGGATGAGGAGCAGCGCAAGCGCTTCCATCCCTTTCTGTCTGGCTTCAATCCCAATGACAAGAACGCCGATGCCCATATTCGGCGGATGCTCGAGCTGCATCCGGGGCTCTGGCAGGGGCTGGGGGAGGTATTCACGCGTCACGATGACGTAACCGCCCTGACCGAGGGCGACACACCGCGGGCCAACAACGAGGCGCTGACGAGGGTCTACCATCTGGCGGCCGAGTTCGATCTGCCGGTGCTGCTGCATTCGAACATCACCTCCAAGCGCGAGCGCAATCCGCTCTATCTCGCCGAGCTGGAGGAGCCGCTGCGCAACCATCCGCACACGCGGTTCATCTGGGCACATGCCGGCACCAGCATGGAGCTGCACCGGCATCAGGAGAAGCTGGAATTTCTCCATGAAACGGTCAGTCGGCTACTGGACGACTACCCCAACCTGTACATCGATCTGTCCTGGACCATGCTCAAGCCTTACTTGCTGGGCGAAGGGGACAAACCTGATCCGAAGTGGGTGGAGCTGGTGACGCGGCATCCGACGCGTTTCGTGATCGGCTCCGACGTAGTGGGCCATTTCGAGAATCTGGCCACAGGCATGAATGCGTTTGCCCCTTTTCTCGATGCCTTGCCCGAAGCGGTGGCGCAGGGTGTAGCGCGTGACAACTTCCTCGCGTTGTTGCCGCAAAAACGCCAGGACGAGCTGCGCTGAGCGTCATGAGGCTGTAATCGCGACGTCATAACCTGCCGGCTCCGCACATTGGAAGGAGCAGGTCATGTCGTTCACTCGTTGGTCGTTGGTTGCCACGTTGTTGGTGGTAGGTATTCCTGCGCAGGCGCAGGTTGAAGTGGTGGGGCCGGTGGAGTACGGCATCTTCGAAACGTCCAAGGACGACTTCCAGCCGGGCGAGCGTGTGCTGAGCCGCCGCGACCAGCCGATTCGTCAGACCATTGAGGTGCCAGCCAAGCTCGGCAGCAAGTTCGGGTTGCGCTATCGCCTCTCCGGCAAGCGTGAGGGGGATACACCGCTGACTCTGCTGTACCTGACGCCGGGCGTGGTGACGCCTGATGGCAAGCGTCACGACAAGTTCGAGGTGGTGCAGAGCCTGGTGCCCGATGCCGAAACCGACGTGATGGCCTTCGAGTTTACCGAGGTGCACGAGGTGGTGCCGGGCGAGTGGCGGCTGATGGTCTTTCAGGGTGATCGGAAATTGGCCGAACAGACGTTTCAAGTCCGCTCGAGATGATGGCGATATCGCTTGGACGTAGTGGCCTTCAGGACCGTCAGTCGCCCTAAACCATTAATTTGACGTCAAAAATTCAAGAGTGCGGTTCTGTCTCCGATAAATGAAGCAGGTCACGGTTTGTGACGTCGTTTCAATTCATGGAGAAAGTAGCCCCATGTCCATCCGCAATCTCACAATCGGCAAACGTTCCGCCCTCGGCTTCGGTTTGATCGGATTACTGGTTCTGTTCCTCGGCCTGTTCGCATTGAACCAGATGGCGAATATGCGCAAGGAAAGCAGGGAGGTCGACGAGAACTGGCTGCCGAGCATCATGGCCATCAGCGAGCTCAACATGACGGTGATGCGTATTCGGGCGCTCACCCTGCGCATGACCGTCGCCGAAGACGCGCAGGTCGTGCAGAGCACTGCTCAACGCTTGGCACAGCTGCGCGGGGAGGTAGCGGAGCGCGATGCACAGTACGTCAAGCTGTTGACGACGGCGGAAGAAAAGTCCGCGTATCAGCGGTTCAAGCAGGCCTTCGACCAGTACCTGCCGTTGCAGCAGCGCATCGTCGACCAAGTACAGCGGGGCGAACATGATCAGGCTATCGCGACCATCAACGGCGCGATCAATGAACATGCCGATAACGTCACGGCCGCGTTGAACGAGCTGCAGCGGATAAACAATGAAGAGGCGGGGCAGCAGCTGAGCGGGCGTCCATTCAGTACGACACCGGTTTCGGTTGGGTTGTGGCCACGCTGATCTTTGCCGCCGTGGTTACGGTCATGCTCGCCTGGATGTTCACCCGTAGCGTCGTGGGCCCGCTGGGACAAGCGGTTTCGGTTGCTGAGCGTATTGCCAATGGCGACCTGACCGGCGATTTCGCGGTGAATGGCAACGATGAGCCAGCTCGTTTGCTGGCATCGCTCAAGACCATGCAAAACAATCTGCGGGGCACCATCCAGGGCATCGCCGAGTCGTCCAATCAGCTCGCTTCGGCGGCTGAGGAGCTCAACGCCGTTACCGAAGATTCGACGCGTGGCCTGCATCAGCAGAACCATGAAATCGAACAGGCCGCAGCAGCTGTCAATCAGATGACCGCGGCAGTGGATGAAGTGGCGCGTAACGCGGTGGCTACCTCCGAAGCCTCGCAGGAGTCGAACGACACGGCGCAGCGCGGGCGCAAGCAGGTTCTGCAGACGGTGGAATCGATCAACCTGCTGGCCAGCGACGTGACCAACACCGCTGGCGAAGTGGAGCATCTCGCCGGACAGGTGCGCGACATCAGCAAGGTGCTGGAGGTGATTCGTTCCATTGCCGAACAAACCAATCTGCTGGCATTGAATGCGGCGATCGAGGCCGCGCGCGCCGGCGACGCCGGGCGTGGTTTTGCGGTGGTCGCGGACGAAGTGCGCGCCCTGGCGCATCGCACTCAGCAGTCCACAGCCGAAATCGAACAGATGATCGGCGGCGTGCACCAGGGTACCGACAAGGCGGTAAGTGCCATGCATGTCAGTAATGAGCGGGCCCGTACCACGCTGGAAATGGCACGCGCCGCAGGTGAAGCGCTGGACGGCATCACAGCCGCGATCAGTCAGATCAGCGAGCGCAACCTGGTTATTGCCAGTGCGTCGGAAGAGCAGGCTCAGGTTGCCCGCGAGGTGGATCGCAATCTGGTCAACATCCGTGACCTGTCGCTGCAATCGTCGGCGGGCGCCAACCAGACCAGCGCAGCGAGTCAGGAACTGGCGAGGTTGGCGATTGGGCTGAATGAGGTGGTGCAGCGTTTTCAGGTTTAAGCGAACCTAAAGGAGTTCGATTCTCAGTTCCGAAAACATATTTTTATGCCGGTTGTCAAGTAACGATAGACCTTATCCGATATACGGTTATATCCCGTAGTCACGTGAGGTCGTCGTTATGTTCAGACAAATGAAAATAGCCCTGAGGGCTGGATTGGGCTTCGGCTTTGTGGCGTTGATAGTCTTCGCGCTTGGCGTTTTCGCGTTGACGCGCATCTCGGCTATGGAGGATGAGGCCGAGGAAGTTGACCAGCGGCTGTTGCCTACCATTCAGCTGCTCGGTCAGGTCAATCAGGAGTTTCTGATGATCCGCGCCGGCACCCTGCGCCTGCTGATCAGCCAGCTTGAAGAGCGGCGCCGCGGAGCGGATACCCTCGATGCTCTGCGCAAGACCCTGGCGCAGGAGCGGCAGGATCTGGATCGGCTGATCCAGGACGCGGAGGGCAAGGCGCTGCTCGCCTCGTTCGACCAGGCGCTGACCCGTTATGAGAGCTTCCAGCGAAAGATCGTCGAGCTCGCGCTGCAGGATCGTGTGGATGAGGCAATCGAGCTGACCAGGGGTGAGCTGAACGAGCACGCGCGCAGCACCTCCCAGGCGATCGCCAATCTCATCGATCTCAATCGCAAGGCGGCCGATGCAGCCAGCGACCACGCCCTCGAGGTGGCAAGCAACGCCTTCGAGGGTGTCGTGATTGCAATGGTGGTCGCGTTCATCGCCACGATCGCGCTGGCAACGCTGCTGACCCGCAGCATCGTGCAGCCGTTGGCTGAGGCCGTAGGTGTCGCCGAGGTGATTGCCGGCGGAGATCTGACCCGCAGCATAAAAGTTGTCGGCAATGACGAGCCGGCACGCCTCCTGATTGCGCTTCAGGCCATGCAGCGCAGTCTGCGGGACACCATTCAGGGCATCTCGCATTCGTCCAATCAGCTGGCTTCGGCGGCGGAAGAGCTCAATGTCGTCACCGAAGATTCCACTCGCGGCCTCCACCAGCAGAATCATGAGATCGAGCAGGCTGCAACGGCGGTCAACGAGATGACCACTGCGGTGGACGAAGTGGCGCGCAACGCCGTGGCGACATCCGAAGCGTCGCGCGAGTCCGATGAGACGGCACAGCATGGCCGTCAGCAGGTCATCCGTACGGTGGAGTCGATCGGTCTGCTGGCGAACGACGTCACGCAAACGGCTACCGAAGTGGAGCGTCTGGCGGGTCAGGTGCGTGACATCAGCAAGGTGCTGGATGTGATTCGCTCGATCGCCGAGCAGACCAACCTGCTGGCGCTCAACGCGGCCATCGAGGCGGCACGGGCAGGGGATGCGGGCCGTGGTTTCGCCGTAGTGGCCGACGAGGTGCGTGCACTGGCCCATCGCACGCAGCAGTCGACCCAGGAGATCGAACAGATGATCGGCGATGTGCACCAGGGAACCGACAAGGCGGTGCACGCCATGCAGTTGAGCAACGAGCGCGCCAGAACCACGCTGGATCTGGCGCGCGCCGCCGGGGAAGCGCTCGATGGCATCGCCAGTGCGATCAGCCAGATCAGCGAGCGCAACCTGGTGATTGCCAGTGCTTCGGAAGAACAGGCCCAGGTGGCGCGCGAGGTCGACCGAAATCTGGTCAGCATTCGTGACCTGTCGCTGCAGTCTTCCGCGGGCGCCAACCAGACCAGCGCTGCCAGCCAGGAGCTGGCGCGCCTGGCGATCGACCTGAACAACCTGGTGGCGCGCTTCCAGGTCTGAGCCATGGGTGAGGCTTCGTCAGACGCCTCACCCAACGACAGCTCATATGGGCATTTTTCGCCCTCCCGTGACAGCACAACGCTGGGCACGGGCGGGCGAGCGGCGTACTATCCCGCGTTTTTCCACAGCAGGAACGGGCTGAGTCGGGGCCGTTCTTCCCAGCTGCGAGATGTGCCCATGTCCGATCTGCCTCGAATTTTCCGCTTCATCAATCGCACCAGCCTGGTCGCCCAGATCGTGGTTGGCCTGCTGGCCGGCGCGCTGCTGGCGCTGTTCCTGCCTGCGGCTGCCAAGTCGGTGGCGCTGCTGGGGGACCTGTTCGTGCAAGCCCTCAAGGCGGTTGCGCCGGTTCTGGTGTTCGTGCTGGTGACGTCATCGCTGGCCAACCACAAGCGCGGGCAACCCACGCATATTCGGCCGATCATTCTGCTTTACGCGGTGGGCACCTTGAGCGCGGCGGCCGTCGCTGTGCTGGCGAGCTTCATGTTCCCCACATCGCTAACGCTGGTGAGCGGGGCGGCCGATGTAACGCCGCCGTCCGGTGTCGGGGCGGTACTGCAGACGCTGCTGTTCAACATCGCCGACAACCCGGTACGTGCGCTGCTCAATGGCAACTTCATCGGCATCCTGGCATGGGCAATCGGTCTCGGCTTCGCCTTCCGCCATGCACAGGACAGCACGCGCCGACTGATCGGCGATCTGTCCGATGGCGTCACGCTGATCGTCAAGGTGGTGATCCGCTTCGCGCCGCTCGGCGTGTTCGGTCTGGTGGCTGGCACCCTGGCCGATTCCGGTTTCGATGTACTGCTCGGCTATGCGCGGCTGCTGCTGGTACTGGTGGGCGCCATGCTGTTCATGGCGCTGGTGATGAACCCGCTGATCGTGTTCTGGCAGATTCGCCGCAATCCCTATCCGCTGGTGTTCACCTGCTTGCGCGAGAGCGGCATAACGGCCTTCTTCACCCGCAGTTCGGCCGCCAACATCCCGGTGAACATGCAGCTGTGTCAGCGTCTCGGGCTGCACAAGGACACCTACTCGGTTTCCATCCCGCTGGGCGCGACCATCAACATGGGCGGTGCGGCGATCACCATCACGGTGCTGACCCTGGCTGCGGTCAATACGCTTGGCATCCAGGTGGATGTGGCCACTGCGGTGTTGCTGAGCCTGCTGGCGGCGGTCTGCGCTTGCGGTGCCTCGGGTGTGGCCGGTGGTTCGCTACTGCTGATTCCGCTGGCCTGCAGTCTGTTTGGCATCTCCAACGACCTGGCGATGCAGGTGGTGGCGGTCGGCTTCATCATCGGCGTGGTGCAGGACTCGGCCGAGACGGCGCTGAATTCCTCGACTGACGTGCTCTTCACCGCAGCGTCCTGTATCGCCCATGGCGATATCGACGAGGGTGCCGAGCGGCGCGTTTGAATCAACCGATAACGGAAACAAGAACGGCGCCTAGGGCGCCGTTCTCGTGTGTCACTTGCTGGATCAGGCCTTGTAGCGGCGCAGTACCAGCGTGGCGTTGGTGCCGCCGAAGCCGAAGCTGTTGCTCATGATCGTGTCGATCTGAGCGTTCTCGCGGGTTTCCCGCAGGATCGGCATGTCCGCGACTTCCGGGTCCAGCTCGTCGATGTTGGCCGAGGCTGCGATGAAGTTTCCTTCCATCATCAGCATCGAGTAGATCGCCTCGTGGACACCGGCAGCGCCCAGCGAATGGCCGGACAGGCTCTTGGTCGAGCTGATGGTCGGGATCTTGTCGCCGAACATATTGCGCACGGCCTTGATCTCGGCCACGTCGCCCACCGGGGTGGACGTGCCATGGGTGTTCAGGTAGTCGATCGAGCCTTCGACGGTGGACATCGCCTGCTGCATGCAGCGCAGGGCGCCTTCGCCGCTCGGGGCGACCATGTCGTAGCCATCGGATGTAGCGCCATAACCGACGATTTCCGCGTAGATCTTGGCGCCGCGCTTGAGGGCGTGCTCCAGCTCTTCGACCACGACCATGCCTCCACCGCCGGCGATGACGAAACCGTCACGCTTGGCGTCGTAGGCGCGGGAGGCCTTTTCCGGAGTTTCGTTGTACTGGCTGGACAGGGCGCCCATGGCGTCGAACAGGCAGCTCTGGCTCCAGTGTTCCTCTTCACCGCCACCGGCGAAGACGACGTCCTGCTTGCCCATCTGGATCTGCTCCATCGCATGGCCGATGCAATGCGCGCTGGTGGCGCAAGCCGAGGCGATGGAGTAGTTGATGCCCTTGATGCGGAACGGGGTCGCGAGGCAGGCCGAGACGGTGCTGCTCATGGTGCGCGGAACGCGGTATGGGCCGATACGCTTGACGCCCTTGTCGCGCAGGATGTCGATGGCTTCCATCTGATTGATGGTCGATGCACCACCCGAGCCGGCCACCAGGCCGATACGCGGATTGGAAATGTCATCCAGGCTGAAACCGGCGTCCTTCACGGCCTGCTCCATCGCCAGGTAGGCGTAGGCGGCGGCGTCACCCATGAAGCGCAGGACCTTGCGGTCTATCAGCTCTTCGAGGTTCAGGTTGACGGAGCCCGAGACCTGGCTGCGCAGCCCCATGTCCGCATAGGACTGGTTGAAGCGAATGCCGGGGCGACCGGCGCGCAGGTTGCCGGAGACGGTCTCTTTGTCATTGCCCAGGCAGGAAACGATACCCAGGCCAGTGATCACGACGCGACGCATGCGGATGTCCTTCAAAAGCTGTCGGTAGAGGTGAACAGGCCGACGCGCAAGCCTTCGGCACTGTAGATCTCGCGGCCATCAACGCTGACGGTGCCATCGGCGATGCCGAGGATCAGCGAGCGGTTGATGGTGCGCTTGATATGGATGTTGTAGGTGACCTTCTTGGCGGTCGGCAGCACCTGGCCGAAGAACTTGACTTCGCCAGAACCCAGTGCACGCCCGCGGCCAGGGTTGCCCTGCCAGCCGAGGTAGAAGCCGACCAGCTGCCACATGGCATCGAGACCCAGGCAGCCGGGCATGACCGGATCGCCTTCGAAGTGGCAAGCGAAGAACCAGAGATCAGGGTTGATATCCAGCTCGGCGACCAGCTCGCCCTTGCCATACTTGCCGCCCACTTCACTGATGTGAACGATACGATCGACCATCAGCATGTTCGGCGCGGGCAGTTGCGCATTACCGGGACCGAAGAGTTCGCCGCGGCTGCAACGAAGCAGGTCTTCCCGAGTAAAGGCGTGTTGTTTGGTCATGCGTATTCCTCAATGGGCCCCGCGAAGGGCTTTGCTGCTTACATACCGGGCCCGAGTTCGAGGCCTGATCATCAAGACTAGTCATAGACTGTCGCGTTGTGGCTAAAGTCACAGCCTGACAACAGCGACGCCGTTCACCCGTACCTGCGGCTGAAGGACGCAAAGACAGAATCGGGCGGCTACTTTAACACTCCTGAAAGGCTAACGAGGACCTTGCGACAGCTTGTCCTCTATAGACAATCGTTGCAGTGACGGTTGCATGGCCCGGGTGAATCGTTTTCCAGGCGTGTCCGCCGACGCCGGATGCAACTGTAACCGGATGATTTCACAGGGGCTTGCTGTTGCGCTGTTCGCTGCGGACGCGAAACGTATAATGCCTCGCACTGCCATTTCGGATGGCCCACGACGGAACCCTCATGACACGACAGCAACCCATTGCGGTACTCGGCGGCGGCAGTTTCGGTACCGCGATTGCCAATCTGCTGGCCGAAAACGGTCACCACGTCCTGCTCTGGATGCGCGATGCCGAACAGGCCGAAAGCATCCGTACCCTGAGGCAGAACCCGCGCTACCTCAAAGGTGTCGAGATCCTTCCGCTGGTGGAGCCGACCACCGATCTGTCTTCCACTCTCGATGCGTGCGAGCTGGTCTTCGTCGCGCTGCCGTCCAGCGCGTTGCGCCAGGCGCTGCAGCCGTTCGCGACGCAGTTGGGGGGCAAGATGCTGGTCAGCACCACCAAGGGTATCGAGGCCGAGAGTTTCATGCTGATGAGTCAGATCCTCGAGCAGATCGCGCCCCAGGCGCGCATCGGTGTGCTCTCCGGGCCGAACCTGGCGCGCGAAGTCGCCGAGCACGCGCTGACCGCGACGGTGGTCGCCAGTCAGGACGAGGCCTTGTGCCGCCATGTGCAGAAGGTGCTGCATGGGCGAACCTTTCGTGTGTATGCCAGCTCCGACCGTTTCGGTGTCGAGCTGGGCGGCGCACTGAAGAATGTCTACGCGATCATGGCGGGCATGGCGGCGGCGCTGGGCATGGGCGAGAACACGCGCAGCATGCTGATCACCCGGGCGCTGGCGGAGATGACGCGATTCGCCGTAAAGCTCGGCGCCAACCCCATGACCTTTCTCGGCCTCGCCGGGGTCGGCGATCTGATCGTCACCTGCACCTCGTCGAAGAGTCGCAACTTCCAGGTCGGCTATGCGCTTGGCGAGGGGCTCAGTCTCGACGAGGCGGTTTCACGGCTGGGCGAGGTTGCCGAAGGCGTGAACACCATCAAGGTGCTCAAGTGCAAGGCCGAGGAACTGCAGGTCTATATGCCACTGGTCGCCGGCCTGCATGCCATCCTGTTCGAGGGGCGTACGCTCGATCAGATCATTGGCGTGCTGATGCGTGGCGAACCCAAGACCGATGTGGATTTCATTTCAACCGACGGATTCTGAGCCGAGGCTATGTCCATGAACCAATCGAATCAGGCTACGGAGCGCGAATCGCTGATTCTGCGGGCCGTCTGGATGCTGATCTTCTTCTTCGTCTGGCAACTGGCCGAGTTGGCGCTGCTGGTGGTCGTGGTGCTGCAGCTGGTGATGCGCCTGGTCAAGGGGAACGCCGACTCCAGCCTGCAGGGCTTCGGCGACAGTCTGAGCCAGTACATTGCGCAGATCGGTCGTTTCGCCACCTTCAATACCGAGCGCAAGCCCTGGCCGTTGTCGGATTGGCCCACACCACGCCCAGCGGATGTGGAACTGGTCACGCCGGTGCCGCCGGCTGCGCCCAGTGAATCGAATGACTCTCAACAAGGCCCTACGGCATGAGGCTCTGGTTGCTGCGTCATGGCGAGGCCGAACCACGCGCACGTACGGATGCCGAGCGCAACCTGACCGAGGGAGGGCGGCGTGACGTGCGCCGCAGCGCCACTTTTCTGCGCGGCAAGCCGCTGCAGGTAGTGCTGGTCAGCCCCTACCAGCGTGCACAGCAGACCGCGGATGAGGTCTGCAAGGCACTGGGTTTCAGCGGCCGGCGGGAAACCGTGGACTGGGCCACGCCCGAGTCGGATCTCGAAGAGGCCCTGCGAGCGCTCGATCTGCGCGGCGAGAGCGATCTGCTCCTGGTCACGCACCAGCCCTTCGTCGGCAACCTGGCCGGTTGGCTGGTCAACGGCAGTCATTCCGAGCCGCTGCCGATGGCGACGGCGTCGCTCGCCGAACTCGAAGGGGAAGCCATCGCGGGCGGGCTGATGCAGCTGGCGTCCTTGCACCATGTTGGTTAGGGTTGGTCGGGTCCGCTTGGTCATGCGTGGTCACAGCGGCATCCCAGAACAACAATAGCCCTCAGGAGTATGCGCCTTGAGCATCTGGCACCGTCAGCCCGACCTGGAAGAGCTTCACAGCACTCGCAAGAACACCATCACCGATCTGCTGGATATCCGCTTCGAGTCCTTCGATGACTCGTCCATCACCGCAAGCATGCCGGTCGATGCTCGCACCCATCAGCCGTATGGCCTGCTGCATGGCGGCGCCTCCGTGGTGCTGGCCGAGACCCTGGGTTCCATGGCCAGCTATCACTGCATCGACACCAGCAAGTTCTATTGCGTGGGGCTCGAGGTCAATGCCAATCACCTGCGTGGCCTGCGCAGTGGACGGGTGACCGGGGTATGCCGGCCGGTGCATCTGGGGCGTTCGACCCATGTATGGGACATTCGCCTGAGCGGCGAGGACAGCAAGCCGAGCTGCATTTCCCGGCTGACCGTTGCTATCGTGCCGCTGGACAAGGGCGGCTTGCCGAGCTGATCGCCGGCGGGCCGGACAATGCGGCCTGCTGATTGGCCTGAATGCCCTTCATTCGGCAGGGCTATGGCGATTGCCGCCTGCCGAGGGCTGCCAGACAATGAGGGCTCAGTCTGTCCGGCACCTTCAGTTCATGTCGCAACCTATCTTTTTCGCTCATGCCAACGGCTTCCCCTCGGCGACCTATCGCAAGCTGTTCGAGGCCCTTGCGCCGGAATACCGGGTCGCGCACATGGATCGGCACGGACATGATCCGCGTTTCCCGGTGGACGATAACTGGAACAACCTGCTCGACGAGCTGTTCGAGCAGCTCGAAGGCCTGCGCGAACCGGTGTGGGGTGTCGGGCATTCGTTCGGCGGCATGCTGCACTACCGCGCCGCGCTGCTGCGGCCCGAGCTCTACCACGGCGTGGTCATGCTCGATTCACCGTTGCCGACCTGGTTCGACCAGACCGTCATCTGGGCTGCCAAGCGGCTGGGCTTCATCGACCGACTGACCCCGGCCGGCCGCACGCTCGGACGCCGCGAACAGTTCTCCAGCGCCGAGGAAGCGCGCGCCTATTTCGCCGGCAAGGCGCTGTTCAGCAGCTTCGATCCCGAATGCCTGGAGGCCTACATCGAACACGGGCTGGAGCCGGCGGGGCAGGGGCTGCGCCTGCGCTTCGATCCGCAGACCGAAATCAGCATCTACCGCAGCGTGCCGCACCTCACGCCCGGCTGGCCGCCCGCGCTGAAGATTCCGTTGGCCATGGTGCGCGGCCGCGAGAGTCGTGTGGTACTGCCACATCATGCCTACCTGCTGCGGCTGATGGCCCGTGGCGAAGCGCATACGCTGTCCGGTGGCCACATGTTTCCGTTCGAGCGACCGCAGCAGACGGCCGAGAAGCTGCGCGAGCTGCTGGGGCGCTGGGATGCAGGTCGCGAGTTGTCCCGGGGGGCGGCATGAGTATGTTGTTCGAAGAGGTACGGCTGAGCCTGCCTCATCTGGAGGTGGCGGCGCACCTGTACGGACCTGAAGACGGCAAGCCGGTCATCGCGCTGCACGGCTGGCTGGACAACGCCGCCACCTTCAGTCGGCTGGCCCCGCGCCTGCAAGGGCTGCGCATCGTCGCGCTCGACCTGCCGGGGCATGGCCATTCGGACCACCGACCGGCCGGCGCGGGGTACAACATCTGGGACTATGCCCACGATGTGCTGCAGGTCGCCGAGCAGTTCGGCTGGCAGCGCTTTTCCCTGCTCGGGCACTCCATGGGCGCGATCGTCTCGGTGCTGCTCGCCGGTGCCTTGCCAGCGCGCATCGAGCGCCTGGCATTGATCGACGGCGCCATCCCCTATACCGGCGAGGCGGACGGCGCGCCGCAGAAACTCGGTGCCGCGCTCGAGGCATTGCTGGCCGTGGACGACAAGCGCAAGCCCGTCTATTCCACGTTCGACAAAGCCGTGCAGGCGCGCATGAAAGGCGTTGGCGCGGTCAGTCGCGAGGCGGCCGAGCGTTTGGCGCAGCGCGGACTGATGCCGGTGCCCGGCGGTTACACCTGGCGAACCGACGCGCGTCTGATGCTGCCTTCAGCCATGCGGCTGACCCGTGCCCACGCGCTGGCATTCGTCCGGCAGGTCGCCTGCCCCAGCAGTCTGGTGCTGGCCGAGCAGGGGCTGATGATCCAGCCGGAGCTGCGAGAACTGGTCGACGGGCTGCCCTTCGCGGTGCAGCGCCTGCCCGGTGGCCATCACCTGCATCTGGATGACGAGCCGGGCGCCGAAGCGGTTGCTGCAGTGTTCAACGCCTTCTTCCACGGCTGAGAGCATCCAAGCGTTTGCAATACTCTCTCGCAAAGCCTTGCTTGACTTGCTTTTGCCAACTGGCGAGGCTGGACGGCAACGTTCCCAGCCGAGTCAGCGCAATGATCGAATGCTCCACCGTCGCAACGCTCGCTGGCCAAGCCCTTGCGCTTGACCTGGGCTTGCCGCAGCCGCCGAGTTCAGGCGAACAGTCGAAGGTGATCCGTTGAGGAGTTTTATGCGACGTGCATGGATGGCCGCACCGGCTTTGTTTCTGTCCGCTGCTGCAATCGCGGCCGATGTGGCCGGCAGTGCTGATCTCGAGCGTGTGCCGCGCTTCGCCCAAGCGCAGATCATCGACTACCGGCAGTCCACCGTTCAGGAACGCATCTACCCGCAGGACTCCATACGTCGCATCAGTGGCAACCTGCGCATGGCCGCTCAGGTGGTCGCCTCTGGTCGACTGACCGCCGTGACTTACCAGCTGCCGGCTTCGCACACTGGCATCGAGGCCTTCACCCAGGCCCGCGGCGACCTGCTGGAGCAGGGGGCCGAACTGTTGTTCTGGTGCGAAGGGCGCGAATGCGGCTCCAGCAGCCTGTGGGCCAACGCCATCTTCGGCAAATCCATGCTCTACGGGCCGGAAGCGCAGCAGGCCTATCTACTGGCTCGCCTGCCAGAAGGGGAAACCGAGGGACAGGACGATCTGATCGCGCTATACGGCGTGACCCGCGGCAATGGTCGGCCCTACCTGCATGTCGAGCAGCTGCAACCCGACGAGCCGCTGGCCCAGGTGCTGCCCACCGCGGCGACCCTGCTGCGTCAGCTGCGCAGCACCGGCGAGCTGCGCCTGCCACGCCTGGCTGATCAGCCGACTGCCGAGTGGGGCGAGCTGCTGGCCAATGTCCTTCGTCTGGACAGCACGACGCGCATCAGTCTCGCGGGGCAGGGCGCCGCAGCATGGCGAGAGGCGCTGATCGCCGAGCGCATCCGCGGCGGGCGACTGGAAGTCGACGAGTCGCAGGAGTCGGGACTGCTGATCCGCCTATTGCGCTGACACGGCATTGCGGCTGCAATAGCCGACTCTGTCGACGCACCCAATGCATAGGGTGCGTCGGTATCTTTGCGTAGAGTAATTTCCCATGCTCAACAATGATCGCCTGCTTGCGCAGATCCTGCTGCTCGGCTTGCTGGCAGCCTGTCTCTGGGTGTTGGCGCCTTTTGCGTCGGCCTTGTTCTGGGCCGCCGTGCTGGCATTCGCCAGCTGGCCGGTGATGCGCCTGCTGACCCGCTGGCTGAACGGCAACGCCACGCTCGCGGCGGGACTGCTCACCTTCAGCTGGATGGTGCTGGTGGCCGTGCCACTGGTATGGCTGGGGTTCAACATCGCCGATCAGATTCGCGACGCCAACGCGCTGCTGCACGACCTGCAGGTCGAAGGGTTGCCGCCTGCGCCGGAATGGCTCGGTGAGCTGCCGTTGATCGGTGATTCGCTGGTGAACTTCTGGAACACGGTGGACGAGCAGGGCACTGCACTGATCGCCAGCATCAGACCTTATATCGGCCAGGTCGCCAACTGGCTGCTGGTGCGCAGTGCGCGGATCGGCGGCGGCATGCTCGAATTGGCACTGAGCCTGGTGCTGGTGTTCTTCTTCTATCGTGACGGGCCACGGCTGTCGGCCTTCGTGCACAGTCTGCTGCACCGGCTGATCGGTGATCGTGCCGATCATTACCTCGAACTCGTGGCCGGAACGGTGCAGCGAGTGGTCAACGGGGTGATCGGGACCGCCGCGGCACAGGCGATTCTGGCCTACATCGGTTTCCTCATCGCCGGTATTCCGGGCGCGCTGGTGCTGGGTCTACTGACCTTCGCCTGCAGTTTCATCATGGTACCCCCGCTGATCTGGGGGCCGGCAGTCGCCTGGCTGGCCTGGCAGGGCGACTACGGCATGGCGGTGTTCCTCGGCATCTGGGGCATGTTCGTCATCAGCGGCGTGGACAACGTGCTCAAGCCCTATCTCATCAGCCGGGGCGGCAACCTGCCGCTGGTGGTGGTGCTGCTCGGGGTATTCGGCGGCATCCTGGCCTTCGGCTTCATGGGACTGTTCCTCGGTCCGACGCTACTCGCGGTCGCCTACAGTCTGCTCGGCGACTGGCTGATCAAGGAGGTGCCGCAGATGCCGACCCATGAGTCGACACAGCTTCCAGGCGAGTCGCGCGAGTCGGTCGGCCCGTAGCGTCAGGCTGCGCTCACTGCTCCTCTTCGTAACGCACCAGCGCGTCATGGGCGACGATGCGCCCGAGGGCGATCAGCTCGGGCGCCTTGTAGAACTCGTAGAAGCGACAGGCGCGCTTGGGGATGTTGACCAGCACGTTGGGCGGGTAGCCGGCGATCTTGTACTGCGCCAGCGATGACTGCATGACGTCGAAACTCTGGTTGATCAGCTCCAGCAGCGAGGCCGGCCCGGTCACGTCGACCACTGTTGCACCTTCAGCGGATTTCGGTGCGCTGCGGCTGGTTGGCGCCGCCGGTGGCTGGTCGCCGCGCAGCAACTCGCCGGCGCGGATGTCGTCGAGTTCGGCCAGCGCGGTCTCCTCCTTGCGCCAGAAGGGCAGGTGCGAACTGATCGAACTCATGATCGTGTCGAAGCGTCCGGGGCGCTCGATCTCCGGCAGCGGGTACTGCTTGTGGTTGTTGGCGTTGAGGTTGACCGCGATGATCATGTCGCAGTGCGCCGACACCACCGGGACGATGGGCAGAGGATTGAGCAGGCCGCCGTCGACCAGCATGCGGTTACCCTGCATCACCGGGGTGAACAGGCTGGGAATGGCGGCGGAGGCGCGCATCGCCAGCTCCAGGCTGCCTTCCTGGAACCAGATTTCCTGCTGGTTGGTGAGGTCGGTGGCAACGGCGGTGAAGGGGATCGGCAGGTCCTCGATGCAGATCTTGCCGACCATGTCGCGGATCCGACCGAATACCTTTTCGCCGCGGATCGCCCCCAGGCTGAAGCTGGGATCGACCAGGCGCAGCAGATCCAGATAGTCCAGGCTCTCGATCCAGGCGCGATATTCGTCGAGCTTGCCCGCCGCGTAGATGCCGCCCACCACGGCGCCCATGGAGCAGCCGGCGATGCAGGCGATCTCGTAGCCACGTGCTTCCAGCTCCTCGATCACGCCGATGTGCGCATAGCCCCGCGCACCGCCGGATCCCAATACCAGTGCAACTCTCTTGCTCATGCGGTTCTCCCTGTGGCATTGGCGATAGCTTCATGCCTGGCCGGCGAGCCTGCAAGGGCGAATGCGTGGCCGCCTTTGCTACAATCGCCGCCCGTTTGTGCACGTGTCACGAGAGAGTCCGATGAGCGAACCGATCCGCCTCACCCAGTACAGTCACGGCGCCGGCTGCGGCTGCAAGATATCGCCCAAGGTGCTGGACGTGATTCTTGCCGGCAGCGGTGCGCAGAATCTCGATCCGCGTCTGTGGGTCGGCAACGCCTCGCGCGATGACGCGGCGGTCTATGGCATCGACGAGGAGCGCGGTGTGGTATCGACCACCGACTTCTTCATGCCCATCGTCGATGATCCCTTCGACTTCGGCCGGATTGCCGCGACCAATGCCATCAGCGACATCTATGCCATGGGCGGCGACCCGCTGATGGCCATCGCGATCCTCGGTTGGCCGGTCAACGTGCTGCCGCCGGAAGTCGCCCGCGAAGTGATTGCCGGCGGCCGTGCCGTCTGCGATGCCGCCGGCATTCCGCTGGCCGGCGGGCATTCGATCGATGCGCCCGAGCCGATCTTCGGGCTGGCCGTCACCGGCCTGGTGAACAAGCGCCAGATGAAGCGTAACGACACCGCTACCGCCGGCTGCAAGCTGTACCTGACCAAGCCGCTGGGCATCGGTATCCTCACCACCGCCGAGAAGAAGGCCAAGCTGCGCGTCGAGGACGTCGGCTTGGCCCGCGACTGGATGTGTACGCTGAACACGCCGGGTAGCCGCTTCGGCAAGCTCGAGGGTGTTCGTGCCATGACCGATGTCACGGGCTTCGGCCTGCTCGGCCATCTGGTGGAGATGGCCGATGGCAGCGGCCTGACCGCGGAGATCGAATACGTCCGCGTACCGCGCCTGCCTGGCATCGAATACTACCTGGAGCAGGGCTGCGTACCGGGTGGCACCCAGCGCAATTTCGACAGCTACGGGGAGCGCATCGCCACGCTCGACGAGCGCCACAAACCTCTGCTTTGCGATCCGCAGACCAGTGGCGGGCTGTTGGTCGCCGTGGCGCCGGAGGGCGAGGCGGAGTTCCTCACGGCCTGTGCCGAGCTCGGCCTTGCGCTGGAGCCGATCGGCCAGCTGGTCGCCGCGCGTAGCCATGCGGTCGAGGTACGTTGATGCGCGGCGACACGGAGAATTATCGCGAGCTGTTCCTCAACGACGTTCCCATGATGGATGCACGTGCGCCGGTGGAGTTCGGCAAGGGGGCCTTTCCCGGCGTGGTCAATCTGCCGCTGATGAATGATGTGGAGCGGCAGAAGGTCGGCACCTGCTACAAGCAGCACGGCCAGAAAGCCGCCATCGAGATGGGCCATCAGCTGGTCTCCGGCAAGACCAAGGCCGAGCGGCTGCAGGCCTGGGCCGATTTCGCCCGCGCCCACCCGGACGGTTACCTGTACTGCTTCCGTGGTGGTTTGCGTTCGAAGATCGTCCAGCAATGGTTGAAGGACGAGATGGGCATCGACTACCCGCGCGTGGTCGGCGGTTACAAGGCGATGCGTCACTTCCTGCTCGACACCATCGAGCAGGCGGTGGAGCAGTGCGAGTTCATACTGGTGGGCGGCATGACCGGGACCGGCAAGACCGAGGTGCTGGCCCAACTGGGCAACAGCCTGGATCTCGAAGGGTTGGCCAACCACCGCGGCTCCAGCTTCGGCAAGCGCGCCACGCCGCAGCCCTCGCAGATCGATTTCGAGAACGCGCTGGCGATCCGCCTGCTGAAGATGCGCGCGGCAGGGATCGAAAGCTTCGTGATCGAGGACGAGGCGCGCCTGGTCGGGCGCTGCTCCATCCCGTTGCCGCTGTTCCAGGGCATGCAGCAGTTTCCGTTGATCTGGCTGGAGGACAGCTTGCAAGGCCGGGTCGAGCGCATCCTCAAGGACTACGTGATCGACCTGTGCGCCGAGTTCATCAGCGAACAGGGTGAGAACGGTTTCGCTGCATTCGCTGAGCGTCTTCAGCAAAGTCTGGTCAATATCAACAAGCGGCTCGGCGGCGAGCGTTACCAGCGCCTGGCTCTGCTGATGGATCAGGCCCTGGCGGAGCAGGCGCGCAGCGGTGCGGTCGACCTGCATCGCGCCTGGATCGAAGCGTTGTTGGGCGAATATTACGACCCGATGTACGCCTACCAACGCGAGAGCAAGGCCGAGCGGATCGAGTTCGCCGGCGACCAGCCGTCTGTCGTCGAGTATTTGCGTAACCGTAAGGCGCGCAGCGCGCCGTAACCCTGAATGGCACATGAGGGATGATGCGATGAAAACCTGGCTGACTTTGCCTTTGCTGGTTGTGCTGCTGGTCGGCTGTGCCGGCAAGACCGCGTACCGTGACAGCTGTGCCGCGGAGCTGGACGCGGCATGGAAGGAGCAGAGCCTGGCGGAAGCCGAGGGCTTTGCCGGTACCGTGAGCTATTCCAAGGCCATGGCGTTGCTGACCGGCGCCAAGACCCAGCAGCAGTTCGAAGCCTTCCGCGGTTGCACGCAGAAGGCACAGAAGGCGCGCTTCTACCTCCGTGAATCCCGCGCCGGACGTTAAACCGGCTATCAGCGCTGCTCGGCCGTGCATTGAGTGCGGCCTGGGCAGCCGTTGGCGAGCGGTTTGGCTGGTTCGGTCAGCTTCCTGTCATCGGGCGTGAGCACTGCGCTTCGCGCCAGCATCCCCAACGTCTTTAGCGCGCACGCTCGCCTGGTGCGCGGTCAAGCGGCTGGCTGCCAGAGCGGGCGCAAATCACAAAGTCGTCACCGGGCGTTTCCATTGCTTTGCCTGGCCGCGGCCGACCAGTAGCATCGGGACGACGAACGAAGGAGATTTCGATGCGCACCCGATTGGACGCCTGCCTGCGAGCAGTCAATGAAGTATTGCTCGGCAAGGAGGCGCAGGTCCGGTTGGCCATGGCCTGCCTGCTGGCCCGCGGTCACCTGCTGGTGGAAGACATGCCCGGGATGGGCAAGACCACCCTGAGTCATGCCCTGGCCAAGGTGCTGGGCCTGGACTTCCAGCGCATCCAGTTCACGTCCGACCTGCTGCCTGGCGACATTCTCGGCACCTCGGTATTCGACAAGGACAGCGGGCAGTTCGTCTTCCACCCCGGGCCGATCTTCGCCGAGCTGGTGCTCGCCGACGAGATCAACCGCGCCACGCCGAAAAGCCAGAGCGCGCTGCTCGAAGCCATGGAGGAGGGGCAGGTCACCATCGAAGGGGCGACACGCCCCTTGCCCGAGCCGTTCTTCGTCATCGCCACGCAGAACCCGGTGAGCTCTGGCGGCACCTTCGCGTTGCCGGAGTCGCAGCTGGACCGCTTTCTTATGCGCGTCTCCCTGGGCTACCCCGCCAAGGCGGCGGAAAAATCGCTGCTGCTGGGTGAGTCGCGGCGCGATCTGCTGACCCGACTCGAACCGTTGCTGCAGCACGACGAACTGCGGGCAATCCAGGATGCAGTCGGCCATGTGCGGGTCAGCGATGCCCTTGTCGATTACGTGCTGCGTCTGGTGGAGGCCACGCGCACTCAGCCGCAGTTCGCCTGGGGGCTGTCGCCGCGCGGCAGCCTGGCGTTGCTGGCGGCTGCCCGCGCCTGGGCATTCCTCGACGGACGCGACTACGTGATTCCGGAGGATGTGCAGGCGGTGTTGCCCACCGTGGTCGGCCACCGTCTGCGCGAGCGCGCGGATGCCACCGGTCACGGGGGCGGTGCGCTGGTGCAATGGCTGCTGCGCGAGGTGCCGGCGCTGTGAGGCAGCTGTCCGCCCCCTACTGCGGGCGTCCTGCGTGAGGTTGCTGCCGCGCTTTCGCGACCGCTGGTTGCTGCGGCGCATACCGCCGGCTTCCTGCGTGCGGCTGAACCAGCGGCGAATCTTCATCATGCCGACGGCGGTGGGGCTGATGTTCATGGTGGCGCTGCTGCTGATGCTGCTTACCGCGATCAACTATCAGAACAGCCTGGCCTATGGGCTGACCTTTCTGCTTGGCTCCCTCTATCTGGTCACCATCCTGCACACCTGGCGCAACCTGGCCGGGCTGGTGCTGCAGGCCGGCGGCACCACCGCGGCGTTCGTCGGTGAGCAGGCCTTGCTGCGCGTCCGCCTGGAGAGCCAGGGACGCGCCTATCAAGCCGTTGCGCTGGGCTGGCCGGCGAGCGGGCTGCGCCTGGTCGACGTTCCGGCCGGAGGCACCGTGGAAGTCGAACTGAGCCTGCCGACCCGCCGCCGCGGTTGGTTGCGACCGGGCCGGGTGCGGGTGGAGAGCCGTTTCCCGCTGGGGCTGCTGGTGGCCTGGAGCTGGATCGACCTGGAGCTGGCCGCACTGGTCTATCCGCAGCCGTCGGCAGCCGAGCGTCCCCAGGGCGGCAGCGCGCCGGAGACCGAGGATGAAGGCGTGCTGATCCGCGGCTCGGGCGTCGACGACTATCAGGGCTTGCGGGCCTGGCAGCCGGGCGATCCGCGTCGACGCCTGCACTGGAAGGCCTATTCGCGCGGCCAGGGCCTGCTGGTCAAGGATTTCGCCAGCCTGCTCGGTAACGATCCGCTGCTGGATTTCGACGCGCTTACCGGCGATACCGAGCAACGACTGTCGGTGCTCTGCCACTGGGTCATCGACCTCAGCGAAAAGCAGCAGCCGTTCGCGCTGCGGCTGCCGGCCGGCTTGTTCGGCCCGGACAGCGGCCAGGCGCATCGAGATGCCTGCCTGCGTGCGCTGGCGCTGCACGGACTGGCCGATGGGGGCGATGCATGAGTGCGAAGCCGGGTATTCCGCGCAACAGCCTGATCTGGCTGCTGGTGGCGCAGGTGCTGGTGATCCTACCGCATCTCACCCATCTGCCGCTGTGGATCATCGGCCTGTGGCTGGGCTGCGCGGGCTGGCGAATCCAGATCTTCCGCATGCGCGCTCGTTACCCGCGCAGCTGGACCAAGGCGCTGCTGATGATCGGGGCGGGATTCGGGGTGTACTTTTCCCGCGGCAGCCTGGTCGGGCTCGAGGCCGGTGTGGTGCTGCTGATTGCCGCATTCATCCTCAAGCTGGTGGAGATGAGTACCCGCCGCGATGCGCTGGTGCTGATCTTTCTTGGCTTCTTCGCGGTGGTGACCAGCTACCTGTTCGAGGACAGCCTGCTCGCCGGGCTCTACAGCCTCCTTCCGGTCACTGCATTGCTCGCCGCGATGATCGGCCTGCAGCAGAGCAGCCTGGTGACGCGGCCGTGGCCGACCGTGCGGCTGGCCGGCGCGCTGCTGCTGCAGGCGGTACCACTGATGCTGGTGCTGTTCCTGTTCTTTCCCCGCCTGCCACCGCTGTGGTCGCTGCCGCAGGCCGGCGACAGGGGTACGACCGGTCTGGCTGACCACATGGCGCCTGGCGATATCGCGCGGCTGGGGCGCTCGGCGGAGCTGGCGTTTCGTGTCAGCTTCGACGGCGAGATTCCCCCTCGCGACCAGCTCTACTGGCGCGCGGTGACCTTCGAGCGTTTCGATGGCCGGCGCTGGTCGCAGTCTTACGCATCCAACGTGCCCCAAGCACCGGAGTGGCAGGCGCTGGGCGAGCCGCTCAGCTATAGCGTGGTCATGCAGCCCAGCGGCCAGCCCTGGCTGTTCGCCCTGGACGTTGCTCAGGTTGCGTCGGGCGGGGCTCAACTGATGACCGATTTCCATCTGCAGCGCCGCCAGCCGGTGACCAAGCCGCTGATGTACCGGGTGACATCCTGGCTGGACGCCCGACGCGAAGCCATCGGTGCGCCGGAAAGCCTTGCCCGGGCGCTGCAGTTGCCGGAGCAGGGCAACCCGCGCAGCCGCACCTGGGCTGCCGAGCTGCGGCGCAGCGCACAGGAGCCACAGGCAGTGGTGGATGCACTGCTGCGGCATTTCAACCGCGAGCCGTATCACTACACGTTGGAACCACCGCCGGTGGGTAGCGATATCGTCGACGACTTCCTGTTCCAGACCCGCAGCGGCTTCTGTGCCCACTACGCCGGCGCCATGACCTTCGTGCTGCGCGCGGCGGGCATTCCGGCGCGCGTTGTGGCCGGCTACCAGGGCGGCGAGGTCAATCCTGCGGGCAACTACCTTTCGGTGCATCAGTTCGATGCCCATGCCTGGGTCGAATACTGGGTCGCCGAGCGCGGCTGGGTCAGTGTCGACCCGACTTTCCAGGTCGCGCCCGAGCGCGTCGAGCAGGGGCTGGAACAAGCCTTGGCGCGGGAGCGGAGCTTTCTCGCCGACGAGCCGCTGTCGCTGCTGCGGTTCCGCGACGTCGGCTGGATGAACACGTTGCGGCTGCGCTGGGACAGCCTCAACTATGGCTGGCAGCGCTGGGTCCTCAATTATCAGGATGAGCAGCAGTCGCAGATGCTGCAGCGCTGGTTTGGCAAGCTCGACGGCCAGGCGCTCGGTCTGGGCCTGGTCGCCGTGCTCGGGCTGCTGACCGGAATACTGGCGCTCGTGCTGTTCAAACCCTGGCGGCGGGAAAAAGATGTTCAGCAGCGCCAGTTCGATCGCTTCGAGCGCCTGCTGGCACGCCAGGGTATCCGCCGCCACAAAGGCGAGGGGGCACGCAGCTTCGCCGAACGGGCCGCTATCGAAATGCCCGATCAGGCGCCAGCAATCCGTGCATTCGTCCGGCTGTACGAGGCGCAGCGTTACGCGCAGCTGCCCGGGCCGGGAGAGGAGCTGTCGCGCGCCCTGACCAACGTTCGACGCGCTATGCCCTGGCGGATCGCTGCCCCGCGGCGGCATTCCTGACATCCATTGCCAACATGGATGATTCGGCATTTCATCCGGCCGCTTCTGCCAGACAGGGTCGCGCCGCCTCCCACGCACCTTTAACATCGCCGGCATAACGAACGATAACGAGGTGCATATGGAGCTTTGCGAGCTGCTGCAAGCGGTGCGTGACAATCCCGAAAGCGTGGTCGTGCCGGCCAGCTGGGGGCAGGGGCGTGCGGGTTTCGGCGGCCTGGTCGCAGCGCTGGTATTCGAGAACATGCGCGCCAAGGTGCCTGAAGGACGCCCGCTGCGCTCGCTGGCGATCACCTTCGTTGGTCCGCTGGCGGTGGACAAACCAGCCAGGTACGAGGCCGAAGTGCTGCGCGAAGGCAAGGCGGTGAGCCAGATGCTGGGCCGGGTGGTGCAGGATGGCCAGGTGGTCACCATCGTTCAGGGCAGTTTTGGCGCGCCGCGCAGTTCGGTGATCGATGTGCCGGCCGAGCCCGGTCCGTCCATGCCGCCAGTGGAAGCCTGCCAGGAGCTGCCCTACGTATCGGGCGTGACGCCGGAGTTCACCCGCTACCTGGCGATGCGCTGGGGTGTCGGCGGCCTGCCGTTCAGCGGCAACAGCTCCCGCCAGATGGGCGGCTGGGTTCGTCAGCGTGGCGACGTTCCGCGCGAACCGATGACCGAGGCGCACCTGCTGGCGCTGGTGGACGCCTGGCCGCCCGCTGTGCTGCCGCATCTCAAGAGCTTCGCGCCGGGCAGTTCGCTGACCTGGACCATCGAGTTCATCCAGCCGATGCCCGTGCTCGACAGCCATGAATGGTGCATGTACCGCGCCGAGATCGAGCATGCCCGCGACGGCTACGGACATTGCGCTGCGGCGCTGTGGTCGCCATCTGGCGAGCTGATCGCGCTGAGCAGGCAGACCGTGACGGTGTTCGGCTGAGGCCGCACGTCGCGCCGGCCTGACGTATTCCTCTGGATGGTCTGAGCGCTCGGCGCCCTGCCTCGCTCGTGACGACCCGCTCAGCAATGATCTGTAGCAAGGTTGCGCGCCATGGCGGGTCGCGCGCAGGCAGGCTGAGCTAGTCTCTTAACCAGGGTCATGGCAAAGAGCCTGAGCCGTGGACAGACTCGAGCGACAGCAGGCGGATCGGCGCCGTGCTGTTTGCCGCCACACAGGGGAGATTTGGCGATGAAGATCGAGCGATTCGAAGACCTGATCGACTGGACACGCGACACCCATGCCATGCTGGCCCGCTGCATGGCACGTTGTTCCGACAAGCACGACGAGACTCGCGCCAAGTGGCTGCTGGTCTACATCGCCGATCACGAGCGAGCGCTGGCCGAAACGGTCGAAAAGATCGAGAGGCACGCCGATCCGAAAGCACTGCACACCTGGATCTACGATTACCTGACGCGCAATCCGGTACTGCGCAACCAGGCCTGCAAGGCCTACGACACCATGAGCGTGGAGGAGATATCGCTGGATATCTTCACCATCCACAACCAGGTCATCGACCTCTACCGTTCCCTGGCGCGTCGGGCCGAGATCGACGGTGCGCGCAACCTGGCCGAGGACCTGCTGCATCTCGAGGAGCACGAGACGATGCGCCTGGCGCGCCAGGTCAGCCGCATTCACGAGATGTAAGCGCAGACGCGTTTCGAGCATACTGCCGCACCACTCAGAGACTGCTTCACGGGACGGTGGATGTTCGAGCTTTCCGGCTATCTCGGCCTGTTCCTGGCAGCCTTCGGCGCTGCGACCCTGCTGCCCATGCAGTCTGAAGCCGTGCTGGCCGGGCTGCTGCTGACCGAACGCTATGCAGCATGGGAGCTGGTGGCGCTGGCGAGTCTGGGCAACGTGCTGGGCTCGCTGGTGAACTGGCTGCTGGGCCGTTATGTCGAGCACTTTCGTCACAAGCGCTGGTTCCCGGTCAACGAGCGTCAGCTGGCGAGGGCGCAAGCCAGCTATCACCGCTACGGCCGCTGGACCCTGCTGCTCAGTTGGGTGCCGATCATCGGCGATCCGCTGACGCTGGTGGCCGGGGTGATGCGCGAGCCGCTGTGGAGCTTCCTGCTGATCGTCAGCCTGGCCAAGACCGGTCGTTATCTGATGGTAATGGCGCTCACGCTCGGCTGGATGTGAGGCGAGGGCTGACAGACGCGGCGGCCTGGCCGATCATGGCGGGCATCGATGGAGGAACCCGAGCCGCATGATCACCGAGGCGCAATTGAAGGCTGACAAGGCGGTCACCGCTAGCCGCGACAGTATCAGCGTGCGGCTGGTGGTCGAGGCGCTGCGCGGCTTCCTGCAACCGGGGCTGACCGCCGAGCAGCTGCTGGAACAGATCGGTCTCGAACCCGGCTGCCTGCGAAACCCTGATGGGCGCATGGACGTGCGCGACTACTCGCAACTCTGGCTGCGCCTGGCGCGGCGCTTCGACGACGAATTCTTCGGCATGGACCCGCGACGCCTGCGCTCGGGCAGCTTCGTCTTTCTCAGCCGCAGTTGCATGCAGCAGCCGACGCTGGAGAAGGCTCTGGTGCATGCGCTGGAATTTCTCGGCCTGGGTCTGGAAAACCTGCGCGGCAAGCTGATCCGTAGCCAGAGTCTTGCCGAAGTGGTGTTGCGCGAGCGCAACGCCGAGCCGGCCCGGGCGTTCTGCTACTTCACCTACTGGATGCTGCTGCACGGGCTGGCCTGTTGGCTCGTGGGGCGGCGCATCCCCTTGCTGGCGGTGGAGTTGCGCTGCGCCGAGCCGGAGTACACCGACGACTACCGGGTCATGTTCTCCGATAACCTGCGCTTCGCGCGTCCTTCGACGCGCATCATCTTCGCTGCCGAGGTGCTCGATCTGCCGATCCGTCGCAGCGAGGCGGAACTGCGCAGTTTCCTTGCCGAGGCGCCGGCCAACATTCTGGTGCGCTACCGGGACCATTCCAGCCTGGCCAGTCGCATCAAGCAGCACCTGCGAAGCCTCCCCGCCGAGCGCTGGCCGGACAGCGAGACACTGGCGCAGGCACTGTGCATGTCGGCCTCGACGCTGCGTCGCCGTCTGGCAGAAGCGGGGCAGCCTTACCAGGCCATCAAGGACGGCCTGCGTCAGGAAATGGCCACCGAGTGGCTGGCCGACGCCAGCGTCAGCTATGGCGAGATTGCCGAGCGACTGGGGTTTGCCGACGTCAGCTCGTTCTACAAGGCCTTCCGCAAATGGACCGGCATCAATCCGGGCCACTACCGCAACCTCATTCTCGCGCCGGCTCGAGGCTGAGCGCGGCGCTGCTGGGCCCCAGCCCACCAGCTTTTTACCCTGAGGCGGACCTGTAATCGCTTTTTGCCATTGGCCAAAACGGTCAGGCAGGTTGAATAGATCGACCATTGCCGCCCGCCCGTCGCTGTCCAAAGATGATCCCGGCTTCGAACCCCATAACAACAAGCACGGGAGAACGCCATGCGGATTCAGGACAATGTATTCCTTATCACCGGCGGCGCGTCCGGCCTTGGTGCCGCAGCGGCGCAGGCGCTGGTCGAGGCGGGCGGCAAGGTGGTTCTGGTCGATCTCGACGAAACGGCCGCACAGGCCACTGCCCACGCACTGGGCGCGAACGCGTTCAGTGTGGTCGCCGACATCCGCGACGAGACGGCCGCCCGCCATGCCGTCAGCGCTGCTCGCGAACGCTTCGGTGCGCTGCACGGATTGGTCAACTGCGCCGGCGTCGCCGGCGGCGAAAAGGTCCTCGGCCGCAACGGGCCGCACAGTCTGGACAGCTTCACCCGCATCGTCGGCATCAACCTGATCGGCAGCTTCAACATGCTGCGCCTGGCCGCCGAGGCGATGGCCGAGAACGCGCCGGACGAAGGCGGCGAGCGCGGCGCGATCATCAATACGGCCTCGATCGCCGCCTTCGACGGGCAGATCGGCCAGACCGCCTATGCCGCGTCCAAGGGCGGCGTGGTCAGCCTGACATTGCCGGCCGCCCGCGAGCTGGCGCGCTTCGGCATCCGGGTAATGACCATCGCCCCCGGCGTATTCGAGACGCCGATGATGGCCGGCATGACCCAGGAAATCCGCGACTCGCTGGCTGCCGGCGTGCCATTCCCGCCACGTCTGGGGTATCCGGCCGAATACGCCGCGATGGTGCGGCACATCTTCGAGAACAGCATGCTCAACGGCGAGGTGATCCGCCTCGACGGTGCCTTGCGCATGGCCGCCAAATGAAGGAAGCAGAGATGAAAGATGATCCGATCGTAATCGTCAGCAGCGCACGCACGCCCATGGGCGGCTTTCAGGGCGACCTGCAGGGCATGACCGCCTGGCAACTCGGCGCTGCCGCCATCCGCGCCACCGTGGAACGCAGCGGGCTGCCGGCCGAGAACGTGCAGGACGTGCTGATGGGCTGCGTGCTACCTGCCGGCCAGGGGCAGGCACCGGCACGGCAGGCGGCATTGAGCGCCGGACTGACCCGCGCCACTACCTGCACCACCGTGAACAAGATGTGCGGCTCGGGCATGCAGACGGTGATCATGGCCCACGATCAGCTGCTCGCCGGCAGCGCCGATATCGTTGTCGCTGGCGGCATGGAAAGCATGAGCAACGCACCGTACCTGCTCGACCGCGCCCGCGGGGGCTACCGCATGGGCCACGGCCGGGTACTCGACCACATGTTCCTCGATGGCCTGGAAGATTCGTTCGACAAAGGCCGGCTGATGGGCACTTTCGCCGAGGAATGCGCCGACGCCTTCGGCTTCAGCCGCGAGGAGCAGGATGGCTACGCGCTGGAATCGCTGCGCCGCGCCCAGTTGGCCATAGCCGAGGGGCGTTTCGCCGAGGAGATCGTCACGCTGGAGGTCACCCAGGGTAAACAGCAGCGGCAGATTCGTGACGACGAGCAGCCGCCCAAGGCGATGCCGGAGAAGATTCCCAGCCTCAAACCGGCCTTCCGCGAGGGCGGCACGGTGACCGCGGCCAATTCCAGCTCGATCTCCGACGGCGCCGCGGCGCTGCTGCTGATGCGCCGCTCCGAGGCCGAGCGCTGGGGCCTGCAGCCGCAGGCGGTGATCCACGGTCACGCGGCCTACGCCGATGCGCCGAATCTGTTCACCACCGCGCCGATCGGGGCGATCCGCAAGCTGATGGAGCGCACCGGTTGGGCCGTCGAGGAGGTCGATCTGTTCGAGATCAACGAGGCCTTCGCGGTGGTTGCCATGGCCGCCATGCGCGAACTGGGCCTGGACCACGCCAAGGTCAACGTCAACGGTGGCGCCTGTGCGCTCGGGCATCCCATCGGTGCTTCGGGTGCGCGAATCCTGGTGACGCTGCTTTCGGCTTTGCGTGCCCGTGGCCTGCGGCGCGGCGTGGCGGCGATCTGCATCGGCGGCGGCGAAGCCACCGCCATGGCCGTCGAACTGGTCTGAGGAGGCGCCCATGTTGCCCAATGAGGATCAATGCGCGATCGCCGAGATGGCCCGGCAGTTCGCCCGGGAGCGCTTGAAGCCCTTCGCCGAACAGTGGAGCCGCGAGCACCGTTACCCGGCCGAGGCGATCGGCGACATGGCTGCGCTCGGTTTCTTCGGCATGCTGGTGCCGGAGCAATGGGGCGGCAGCGACACGGGCTACCTGGCCTATGCCATGGCGCTGGAGGAGATCGCCGCCGGTGACGGCGCCTGCTCGACCATCATGAGCGTGCACAACTCGGTGGGTTGCGTGCCCATCCTGCGTTTCGGCAACGACCAGCAGAAGCGCGATTTCCTTGGCCCGCTGGCGCGCGGCGAGCAGATCGGCGCCTTTGCCCTCACCGAACCTCAGGCCGGCTCCGATGCCAGCAGCCTGCGCACCCGCGCCCGGCGCGACGGCGATCACTACGTGCTCAATGGTGCCAAGCAGTTCATCACGTCGGGCAAGCATGCAGGCACGGTGATCGTTTTCGCCGTCACCGATCCAGACGCTGGCAAGCGCGGTATCAGTGCCTTTATTGTGCCGACCGACAGCCCGGGTTATCAGGTGGTACGGGTCGAGGACAAGCTCGGCCAGCACGCCTCGGATACCTGCCAGATTGCCTTCGAGGATCTGCGCGTGCCGGTGGCCAACCGGCTGGGCGAGGAGGGCGAGGGCTACCGCATCGCCCTGGCCAACCTGGAGGGCGGCCGTATCGGCATCGCCGCCCAGGCGGTGGGCATGGCCCGCGCCGCCTTCGAAGCGGCGCGCGACTACGCCAGGGAGCGTGAAACCTTCGGCAAGCCGATCGTCGAGCACCAGGCGGTGGCCTTCCGCCTGGCCGACATGGCCACGCAGATCGCTGTGGCACGGCAGATGGTCCATCACGCTGCGGCGCTGCGCGAGGCCGGACGGCCGGCATTGGTGGAGGCCTCGATGGCCAAGCTGTTCGCCTCGGAGATGGCGGAAAGGGTCTGCTCGGCAGCGATCCAGACCCTGGGTGGCTACGGCTACCTGTCCGACTTCCCGGTGGAGCGCATCTACCGCGACGTACGGGTTTGCCAGATCTACGAAGGCACCAGCGACATCCAGCGCCTAGTCATCTCCCGCAACCTCGGAGGATCTGACTGAGCACCGCTGCGCCGCCCGCGTGCCTGAGGCGGCCAAACGAAGAACCATGCCGGTAGAACGCCGTTTCCTCGACCGGCACGTCGACAATAAAAACAAGATAGAGGTAGGAAACATGCAACCAGGTTTGATGCAGAACGCCCCCCTGCTGATCAGCGGCATCCTCACCCACGCCGCCCGTGCCCATGGCGACCGCGAAATCGTCTCGCGGCTGGTCGATGAACCCCTCTGGCGGTACGACTACGCCGGCCTTGCGAACCGCGCCGCGCAGGCTGCCAGTATGCTGCGTGCGCTGGGCATCGGCCCCGGCGACTGCGTGTCGTCGCTGGCCTGGAACACCCATCGTCATTACGAACTGTTCTTCGCCGTACCCGGCATCGGCGCGGTGCTGCACACCGCCAATCCGCGGCTGTCGGATGAGCAGATCGTGTACACCATCAACCATGCCGGCAGCCAGGTGCTGCTGTTCGACAGCAGCTTCGCCGCCTGCGTCGCCCGTCTGCGGCCGCGGCTGAGCAATATCCGGCATTTCATCGAACTGGCCGCGCAGCCTTCGTCCGGCCTCGAAGGGGTGATGGGCTACGAGCAGCTGATCGCCGTCGAACAGCCGCTCGCCTGGCCGCAGTTCGACGAGAACGCTGGTGCGGTGCTCTGCTACACCTCCGGCACCACCGGCGACCCCAAGGGCGTGCTCTACAGCCACCGCTCGGTGGTGCTGCATGCCATGGCGGCGGGGCTTTCCGGTGCGTTCGGTCTGTCCGCCTTCGACTGCATCATGCCCTGTTCGTCGCTCTATCACGGCACCGCCTGGGGCCTGCCGTTCGCTGCGGCGATCAATGGCTGCAAGTTCGTCCTGCCGTGCGACAAGATGGACGGCGCCAGCCTGCAGGAGCTGATCAAGAGCGAGGGCGTTACCCTGTCCGGCGGCGTGCCGACCATCTGGACGATGTACCTCGCGCATCTGGAGCGCAGCGGCGAGGATTCGGGCAGCCTGGCACGGCTGGTGATCGGCGGTTCCGCCGTACCGCGGGCCATGGCCGAGACGTTCCAGACCAAGTATGGCGTGGCGGTCTGCCAGCTGTGGGGCATGACCGAGACCAGCCCCCTGGGCGTGGTGGCGACGCCGACCCCCAAGCTGGCCGAACGCGGCCAGCAGGCCACCAACGACACCATCTGGTCGCGCCAGGGGCGGTTGCAGTTCGGCATTGAGCTGAAAGTAGTGGACGAGCAGGGCAACGAGCTGCCCTGTGATGGTGTCAGCTCCGGCAGCCTCAAGGTACGCGGGCCATGGACGGTGGAACGCTACTACCGCAGCGAGAAAAGCGCGCTGGATGCCGAAGGATGGTTCGACACCGGGGACATCGCCACGCTGGACGCCGATGGCTTCATGCGCATCACCGATCGCAGCAAGGATGTGATCAAGTCCGGTGGCGAATGGGTCAGTTCCATCGATATCGAGAACGTGGCCGCGGCCTGCCCGGGCGTGAAGGTGGCGGCAGTAGTAGGGGTGTTCCACCCGAAATGGGAGGAGCGCCCGCTACTGGTGGTCGAGCCGCACAGCGATGCCGAGATCACGGTGGAGCAAATCCTCGCCCACCTGGAGCCGAACATCGTCAAGTGGTGGATGCCTGACGCGGTGATCTTCGACGCGGTGCCGCTCACCGCCACCGGCAAGATCGACAAGAAGGTCCTGCGCGAGCGTTATCGCAATCATCTGGTCGAGAACCAGCCCAGCGTCGTCAACCAGTAACGCCTGTTACCGGACGCGCTCCGCGCTCCGCGCTTCGGCGCGGGGCGCGTCCGCGCGCGTGTGCGTCGAGGAGGTAGATCATGAGCGAACATGACGATACCCGTAGCGGACCGCTGTGCGGGCTGCGCGTGCTGGAGTTCGCCGGCATCGGCCCCGGTCCGCATTGCGCCATGCTGTTGGCCGACATGGGCGCCGAGGTGCTGCGTATCGAGCGCGAAGGTGGCAATGGCTGGCCGAACCCGGTGGTCGATCGCGGGCGCAAGACGCTGACCCTCGACATCCGCAGCGTGGCGGGACGAGAGCGAAGCCTGGCGCTGGCCATGGACGCCGACGTGCTGATCGAAGGCTTCCGCCCCGGGGTGATGGAGCGGCTGGGGCTGGGGCCGGACGAGCTGCTGGAACGCAATCCGCGGCTGATCTACGGGCGCATGACCGGCTGGGGGCAGAGCGGCCCGTTGGCGAAGGCCGCTGGGCACGATATCAACTACATCGCGCTGACCGGCGCGCTGGCGGCGATCCGTGGCGACAGCGGGCCGGCCATCCCTCCGTTGAATCTAGTCGGTGATTTCGGTGGTGGCTCGCTCTACCTCGCCGTCGGCATTCTCGCCGCATTGTGGGAGCGCGAGCGCTCAGGGCAGGGGCAAGTGATCGATGCGGCCATCGTCGACGGGGTATCGTCGCTGATGACGTTCTTCGCCGGCTTGCTGCCGAGTGGACGGATCGACCTGCAGCGTGATCGCAATCCGCTGGCTGGAGCGGCGCCGAACTATCGCTGCTACCGCTGCGCGGACGGTCGCGAAATCGCCATCGGCCCGCTGGAACCGCAGTTCTGGCGCGAGCTGCTGGAGCGCATGGACGCACCGGAGGCGCTGTGGGCGGGCTGTGCTGATCCGGCCGAGTGGCCTGCGCAGGGCGAGTTGCTGGAGCGGCTGTTCGCGACCCGCACCCAAGCCGAGTGGTGTGCCTTGCTGGAGGGCAGCGACGCCTGTTTCGCGCCCGTGCTGGAACTGGTCGATGCACCGCAGCATCCCCATCTGCGCCAGCGCGGGGTCTACCAGGAGCTCGACGGGATGATGCAGGCGGCGCCGGCGCCGCGGTTTTCGCGCACACCGGGCAAGGCGCGGCGAACGCTGCGGTGCAGTACGAACGAAGGGTGGGACTGAGCACGCGGCGGGGTGAATTGGCGAAGAAGCCTGTGGGCTTTTTTCACTAAAAGCCTCGCTGGGGCCGTTCATGGTGCTGCCCGAGGGCCCTGCTTATCAGCATGGCCTTTATTGGACAAACAGTCAGGAAATGGATTCCAGAATATATGCGACTTATGTTCGAACAGCCGCCGAAGTTATTGAAGGGTATCGACGAAAGTATGGGGTAATCCCTGTAAAGCCCGCCCTAGACGTGCCGCACGTCGGTTTTGGTTGCAGGCTTTTAACGGCGGACTAATATGAAAACGGAGGCTGCTTATTACAAGAAAAACGGGGAGTCAAACGTCATGAATAACAATGCCGAACAACAAGTAGTTGCACTTGAACTGTGTCGTTTCCTGGCCCATTGCGTCGCTGCGATCGTTGTCGTGGGGATGCTTTTCGTGGGTCTGATCGGATCCTGGCACGCTGCCCTCAGTGTTGGCGTCGTTCCACTGCTGGCCATTCTGGCCTGCGATTACATGGCAAGACGCAAGGAAACTGCTGTGCAAACAGCGGACGCCTGATACGCCCAGGCGCTAACCAGCCGAAGAACCTACCTATGCCCATCGAGCGATCGACATCCTGACGGTGACCACTGTCGGGGTGTCCTGCGTTGAGCGCCCGATGCGGAGCTGCAGCTGTTACTGGAAACCTGTCCGAAGGTGTTACTCCTTTCGTACGGCGTAACGGTCTCCTGGGGCGGGCGGTAACGAAAGGGCTGGCGCGGCAGTCTCTCGTGACAGGTGAAGATGGCTAACCTATTGAAAATAAAGGATTCTCAAAAGCTGGCACGGCGAATGCTTTCTAATGGGCACAACAAGAACAAGAAAGCACACCCAATAACAAGAACAACACGTAGCGACTCCGACACAATAAAAACAAGCAGGTGGGAGACGTAGCAAACTGATTCTTTTGGAGAGGAATTGCCCGACAGGTTTCCTGTCGACCGGACCGAGAACAATAAAACTGCCTTGAGGCAGCTCCAGAACCGGTTGAGCCCGCGAGGGCAGTGGCAACATCAGCGACCAAAATAATCCGTTTGTTCTTTATGTCCCGAATGGGACTGCTATGCGGACGATGGTCCGATCGGGCTGCGAACAAAAACAACAAGCCCGTCAGCAGAAGAAGAACAAAGCAACACGCCCTGAAGGGGAGCCTAGCGGCTCCCCTTTTTATTTGGCTGTGGTTATGGGCTTCGAGCGGGTGGTGGTCTGAAGCCCAGCCTGCAGACCATCGGGCAGTCAGGTGGAACGGGGACGTCACATCCCGTGAGGTATTTGCCCTAGGATGGGCGTTGGCCCGCCAATGAAAGCTGAAAATTCAGCCCCGGCTGTCCGGATTTGCCATCAGGCAGCACTGCGGCATCGGCGGCGCCTTTTCCAAGGGTTCATCGCTAAAGCGGATAGTTCGCCAGCTCCCGCGCGATCAGCAGGCGCTGGATTTCGCTGGAACCCTCGTAGATCTGCGTGATACGCGCATCGCGGTAGTAGCGCTCCACCGGGTAGTCCTCGAGATAGCCGTAGCCACCGTGGATCTGCACTGCCTGCGAACAGACCTTCTCCGCCATTTCCGAGGCGAACAGCTTGGCCTGGGAGGCTTCGGACAGGCACGGCAGGCCGGCGCTCTTCAGCCGCGCGGCATGCAGAATCAGCAGACGCGCCGCATTCAGTTGGGTCTGCATGTCGGCAAGCATGTTGGCGATGCTCTGGTGCTCGGCAATCGGTTTGCCGAACTGCACGCGCTCGCGGGCGTAGAGCAGGGCGGCCTCGAAGGCCGCACGGGCGATGCCCAGCGCTTGCGCGCCGATGCCGATGCGTCCGCCTTCGAGGTTCGACAGCGCAATCGCCAGGCCCTTGCCACGCTCGCCAAGCAGGTTGGCCTGCGGGATTCGGCAGTCGCTGAGCGAGACCGCGCAGGTGTCGGAGGCACGGATGCCCATCTTGTGTTCGCTGCGCTCCACCGCAAAACCAGGGGTGTCGGTGGGCACCAGAAACGCGGAAAGACCCTTCTTGCCGAGGTCCGGATCGGTCACCGCGAAGACGATGGCCAACTTCGCCCGCTTGGCATTGCTGCAGAACTGCTTGCTGCCGTTGAGCACCCACTGGCTGTCCACCCGTTCGGCGCGGGTGCGCAGGTTGTGCGCCTCGGAGCCGGCCTGCGGTTCGGTGAGGGCGAAGCAGCCGATGGCGCGGCCGCTGGCCAGTTCAGCGAGCCACTCGTCCTTCTGCGCCTGCGAGCCGTAATTCAGCACCGGGCCGCAGCCCACCGAATTGTGGATGCTCATCAGCGCGCCGGTGGCGCCGTCGCCGGCGGAGATTTCCTCCACGGCCAGGGCGTAGGCGACGTAGTCGATATAGCTGCCGCCCCATTCTTCCGGGACGACCATGCCGAGCAGGCCAAGCTCGCCCATCTGGGCGACCAGGGCGTCGTCGATCCAGCCGGCTTTTTCCCAGGCCTGTGCATGGGGGGCGATCTCGCGGCGGGCGAAGTCGCGCGCCATGTCGCGGATCATGCGTTGGTCTTCGCTGAGTTCGAAGTCATGCATTGCGCGGTCTCTTCTTGTTGTTGTGCTGCAAAAGAGGTTCAGGCCGTGGCGCTGCGGCGGGTCTTGCCGGTGGTGGCCTTGAAGCCGTCGAAGAACGCCTGGACGCGCTCCGGCGTGACCTCTGCCAGCGTCGGCGGATTCCAGCGCGGTGACTTGTCCTTGTCGATGATCAGCGCGCGCACGCCTTCCATGATGTCGCCCTTGGCGAACCATTGACGGTCCAGATGCAACTCCAGCGCGAAGCAGTCGGCCAGCGGCAGATTGCGGCCGCGCCGCAGCATCTCCAGGGTGACGCACATCGCCAGGGGGGAGCGGGCGTCGAGCACCTTGAGGGTCTCGGCGGCCCAGTCGCTGAATTCGGGACGGTTCTCGGCTGCCAGCGAGGCACGAACCGATGCCACGTCCTGCTTGGCGAAATGCTCGTCGATGGCCTGGTGCAGCGCTTTGAGTTCGGAACCGGGCAGCCTGTTGGTGCCTAGTGTCGCCACCAGTGTGCGCAGCGCCTCCTGGGGATGGACCGACCAGCTCATGCGGTCCAGGCAGCGATCCAGCTCGGCAATCTGGTCGTGGCTGACGCACCAGTCCGCCAGACCGACGTGTAGCGCATCGGCGGCGCGGATCTGCAGGCCGGTGACGCCCATGTAGGTGCCAAGCTCTCCCTGCAGGCGCGAGAGGAAATAGCTGCCGCCCACATCCGGGAAATAGCCGATGCCAACTTCCGGCATGCCCATGCGCACGCGCTCGGTGACCACCCGCAGCGACGCGCCCTGGACCAGGCCCATGCCGCCGCCGAGGACGAAACCGTCCATCAGCGCCAGCAGTGGTTTCGGGTAGGCATGGATGTACTGATCGAGGGCGTATTCCTCCTCGAAGAAGGTTTCGTGCTCGGTGTCGCCGCGCTGGAAGCTGTCGTACAGCGAACGGATGTCACCGCCGGCGCAGAAGGCTTTTTCGCCATTGGCGCGCAGTACCACGGCGTGAATCTGCGGATCGGCAGCCCAGGCGCTGAGCTGCTGTTGCAGCAGGCGGACCATTTCCAGGGTCACCGCGTTCAGCCCGGCCGGGCGGTTGAGGGTGAGGTGGCCGACGTGGTTGCGTACGGCGGCCAGCACGGGGCGTTCGGTTGCACTCATGGTCAGGTGTCCTTGCGGTACTGATTGATGATCGCCGAGAAGTCCAGGCCGCCATGACCCTGGGCGCTGAAGCTCTGGTAGAGCTGCTGGGCGAGGGCGCCGAGGATCACCGGCTGACGCACCTGCTTGGCGGCCTCGGTGGCCAGGCCCAGGTCCTTGAGCATCAGGTCGCTGCCGAAGCCGCCGCTGTAGCCGCGGGAGGCCGGTACGTTGTCCTGCACACCAGGGAAGGGGTTGTAGGTATCCGAGCTCCAGCAGCGACCGCTGGAGGTGTTGATCACGCCGGCCAGGGTCTTGGCATCCATGCCCAGCGCGACGCCCAGCGCCATCGCCTCGGCGACACCGATCATGGAGATGCCCAGCAGCATGTTGTTGGCGACCTTGGCCACCTGGCCGTTGCCGGCTGCACCGCAGTGCACGATGTTCTTGCCCATGGCCGCGAGAATCGGTTGTGCACGATCGAAGTCCGCATCGCTGCCACCCACCATGAAGGTCAGGGTTCCGGCTGCTGCACCGCCGGTGCCGCCGGAAACCGGTGCGTCGAGCATCGGGTTGCCATGCTCGGCGGCCGCCTTGGCCACTTCGCGGGCACTGTGCGGATCGATGGTCGAACAATCGATCAGCATCACACCTGCACGGCTGCTGGCGATCAGACCGTTCTCGCCCAGGTACACGCTCTTCACGTGAGGCGCCGCTGGCAGCATGGTGATGATCAGCTCGGCATTGCCCTGGGCGATGGCGGTCGGGGAGTCGACCGGCAGCGCGCCGGCGCCGACCAGGTTATCGACGGCCGCGGCGTTGAGGTCGAATACGCTGAGCTGGTGGCCTGCCTTGAGCAGGTTGTGGGCCATGGGCGCGCCCATGTTGCCCAGGCCGATGAATCCGATATGCATGGCGTGTTTCCTCTTGTTGTTATGGCCAGATGCGGCTTAGCGATTGGTGAACTCAGGCTTGCGCTTCTCGCTGAACGCGGCCATGCCTTCCTTCTGGTCGGCGGTCGCGAATACCGCATGGAACACGCGACGCTCGAAGCGGATGCCTTCGGCCAGCGTGGTTTCGAAGGCGCGGTTGACGCTTTCCTTGATCATCATGGTGGCCGGCAGGGATTTCTCGGCGATCACCCGGGCAGCCTTGAGGGATTCCTCCAGCAGGCTTTCGGCCGGGAATACGCGCGCGACGAGGCCGGCGCGCTCGGCTTCGGCGGCGTCCATCTGGCGACCGGTCAGGCACATGTCCATCGCCTTGGCCTTGCCCACTGCACGGGTCAGGCGCTGGGTGCCGCCAATGCCCGGCAGCACGCCGAGGTTGACTTCCGGCTGGCCGAAACGCGCGTTGTCGGCGGCGAAGATCATGTCGCAGAGCAAGGCGAGTTCGCAGCCGCCGCCCAGGGCGTAACCGGCGACGGCGGCAATCAGCGGCTTGCGGCGCGTGGCGATGCGGTCGGCTTCGGCAAAGAGGTCATCGAGATAGACCTGCGGGTAGGACAGCTCGGCCATTTCCTTGATATCGGCGCCGGCGGCGAACGCCTTGGCCGAGCCGGTGAGCACGATGCAGCCGATCCGCGGATCGGCCTCGAGCTGGCCCAGGGCCTGGTTCAGCTCGCTGATCAGCTGCGCATTGAGCGCGTTGAGCGCCTGCGGCCGGTTGAGGGTGATCAGCGCGACGCGCTCCTGGATGTCGACGAGCAGGGTTTCGAATGTCATTTCAGCGTCCTTGAGGGCCGGCGCGTCCGCCGGCCCGGTGGGTGATGTCACTTCAGGTTGATGGTGGTGTTGACCGGGCCGCCGACCTCGTTTTCGTCGAACCAGCGCTCGGTGATGGTCTTGGTCTGGGTGTAGAACTGCACCACCTGCTTGCCGTAGGGGCCGAGGTCGCCGAGCTTGGAAGCGCGTGAGCCGGTGAAGGAGAACATCGGTACCGGCACCGGGATCGGTACGTTGATGCCCACCTGGCCCACGTCGATCTCTTCCTGGAAGTGCCGCGCCGCCGCGCCGGAGCGGGTGAAGATGGCGGTGCCGTTGCCATTCGGGTTGGCGTTGATCAGCTCGATGGCTTCGTCCATGGTCGCCGCCGCCATGACGCACAGGACCGGGCCGAAAATTTCTTCCTGATAGATGCTCATTTCGCGGGTGACGCCGGAGAAGATCGTCGGGCCGACGAAGTTGCCCTTTTCGTAGCCGCTGACGCTCGGGTTGCGGCCATCCAGCTCCAGCTTGGCGCCTTCGCGTACGCCGCGTTCGATCAGCCCGCTGACGCGATCCAGCGCCGCGCAGGAAACCAGCGGACCGACATCGGTGCCGGCCTCGACACCGGCGTTGACCTTGAGCGTCTGCGCCTTGGCGACCAGATCGGGAATCCAGGCCTGCGCTTCGCCTACCAGCACCACCACCGACAGCGCCATGCAGCGCTGGCCGGCCGCACCGAAGGCAGCACCGGCGAGGTTGTTGAGGGTCTGCTCCTTGTGCGCATCGGGCAGCACGATGGCGTGGTTCTTCGCGCCCATCATGCACTGCACGCGCTTGCCGGCCTGGCTGGCACGGTTGTAGACGTGGGTACCGACCTTGGTCGAGCCAACGAAGGACACCGCCTTGATATCCGGATGGTCGCAGATCGCGTTCACCACGTCCGGCCCGCCGTGCACCACGTTGAGCACACCCGGCGGCACGCCGGCTTCCAGCGCCAGTTCGCACAGGCGCATGGTGACCATCGGGTCCTGCTCGGATGGCTTGAGGACGAAGGTATTGCCGGTGGCGATGGCCATGGGGAACATCCACAGCGGGATCATCGCCGGGAAGTTGAACGGGGTAATGCCGGCGCAGACGCCCAGCGGCTGCAGCAGGGTATAGGTATCGACGCCCGCGGCGACGTTGTTCGCCAGCTCGCCGAGCTGCAGGTTGCCGATACCGGCGGCGTGCTCGACCACTTCCAGGCCGCGGAACACGTCGCCCTCGGCATCGGCCAGGGTCTTGCCCTGTTCGGCGGTGAGGATCGCCGCCAGCTCCTTCATGTTCTCGCGGATCAGCTGCTGGTACTTGAGGAAGATGCGCGCACGCGCACCGATCGGCGTCTTGCGCCAGGTCTTGAAGGCTTTCTGGCCGCTGGCGACGGCGCGGTCGATTTCCTCGGCGGTCGCAAACGGCACGCGCGCCAGGACTTCCTGGGTCGCCGGGTTGACGACATCGCGCCAGTCCTGGGTGGTCGATTCGATAAATTCACCGTCGATCAGCAATTTGACGGTAGGAATGGAGCTGGACGTTGTCATAAGGCTCTCCGCCTGAGAAGGCACTGTTGTTGTTATGGCTCGCGGACGGCTGCGACCAGTTGCACCGAATGTAGCAATGCAAAAAACCACATTACAATGCGATCGACTGCAGAGTCGTTCTGCATAAATGCACAGGGGCTGATGGAGGCTTCAACCATGGACTGGGACAATCTGCGCTATTTCCTCGAGGTCGCCCGAGCGGGCCGGCTGACGACTGCGGCGCGTCGGCTCGCGGTCGACCACACCACGGTCTCGCGCCGGCTGCAGGCGCTGGAAAAAAGCATCGGCCTACAGCTGTTCCTGCGCGAGCCGGGTGGCTACAAGCTCACCGAAGCCGGGCGCAACCTGTTGCCGCGAGTGGAAGCGATGGAAAGCGCCAGCGTGGCCATCGAGCATTCACTGCCCAGCATGGGCGATGGCCTTTCCGGGCAGGTACGCATCGGCGCCACCGAGGGTTACGGCACGGTGATGCTCGCTGGCCAGCTCACCGGGCTCAGCCGGCGCTATCCGCACCTGAACATCGACCTGCTGGCGCTGCCGCGCGCGGTGCGCCTGTCGCGTCACGAGGCGGACATCGTCATCACCCTGGAACGCCCGGAGCGCGGACCGTTCATCATCACCCGGCTGACCGACTACGTGCTGCGGCTATATGCGTCGCCGGCGTATCTCGACGAACACCCGCCGATCCGCAGCCGCGAGGATCTGGCAGAGCACCGCTTCGTCAGCTACGTGGATGACCTGCTGTTCAGCAAGGAGCTGCTGTTTCTCGATGGGATCGCCGATCCCCGCTCGGTCGGGCTGCGCAGCACCAGCCTGCTGGCGCAGCAGGAAGCCGTGGCGATGGGGGCGGGGATCGCGATCCTGCCGGCGTTTTCCGCCGATGCCGATCCACGGTTGCGACTGCTGCTGCCAGAGGAGGTCAGCTTTACCCGCACCTTCTGGATGCTGATGCCCATCGAGTTCAAGGACCTGGCGCGCATGCGCACCACCTGGGACTACCTCAAGGAGATGGCACAGCAGAATCAGGGGCGGTTGCTGGGGCAGGCTTGATCGGGCGTCGGTACGGCGAGGCAGGCGCCGACTCCCGGCGCGCAAAGGGTGGGCTTCAGCCCACCTTGCAGAGGTTCAGACCTGCGGCGTGCCGCGCGTCTCGTGACCCATTGGTGTGCTGTCGGGCAATGTCACGTTGTCACCCTTGAAGTCCGGGCTGTGGACTTCCGAATCCAGCGGCATATGACTGTAGCGCTGGCTCGGCAGGGCTGGCTTGCTCTCCATTTCAGTCAACATGCGCTTGGCTTCGCAGCGCCCGCTGATGCCTCGCGCCAGTGCCATACCGCCCATGGCGAGCTCCGCCAGCCCGATCAGCCCGCCCCGACGCAGCCCCTTGCCCATCATCACCAGCCCACCCGCCAGCGAGGCGGCGCGTTCCCAGCCGTGGACGTTCTGCGGGGCGGATTTGTCGAACAGTTGCTTCATCATCTGCGTCTTCCTCAAAAGGCAAGTGGTTAATAGAGGACTGCGCCGCTGCGCTGGCGTTCCAACAGCCGCGGACAAGCGGAGCGTTCAAAAAATACGGTTTCTTTACGCGGCCCGCGCCTCGCTGCAATCGAATCTTTACGCCGCCAGCCCGGACACTTCCGGTACACGCATCGACGCGTTACAGGGAGTACACCATTCATGACCATTCTTGACGGGCTCGCGCTGGGCCTGGCCATCGTTCTGTTCTTCTACCTGTTGGTCGCGCTGATGCGCGCCGACCGCGGTTAGGAGGTCGCATGCAGACCCATGACTACTGGCTGATCGCGGCCTTTTTCGTACTCGTACTGGTTCCTGCCCCATGGCTCGGCCGCTATCTGTACCGAGCCATGGAAGGCGAGCGTACCTGGCTGACTCCACTGCTTGGGCCGCTGGAACGATTGTGCTATCGCGCGGCCGGTGTCGATCCGGAAGGCGAGCAGACGTGGAAGGGCTACAGCCTGGCGCTGCTCAGCCTGACTGCGATCAGCCTGGCGGCGCTGTTCGCGATCCTCGTGCTGCAGGGCCAGTTGCCATTGAATCCGCAGCAGCTGCCGGGCCTCGAGTGGCATCTGGCGCTCAACACTGCGGTCAGTTTCGTCACCAACACCAACTGGCAGGCCTACAGCGGTGAGGCCCAGCTCAGCTACTTCAGCCAGATGCTCGGGCTAGGCGTGCAGAATTTCGTCAGCCCCGCCGTCGGCCTGGCGGTGCTGGTGGTTTTCTGCCGTGCTTTGGCGCGTCGCTGTGCCAGCGGCATCGGCAATTTCTGGGTCGATATGACCCGTGCCGTCCTCTACTGTTTGCTGCCGCTCAGCCTGGTACTGGCATTGTTGCTGGTGTGGCAGGGCGTTCCGCAGAGCCTGACCGACTATGTTCAGGCATCGACGCTACAGGGCGCCGAACAGACGATCCCGCTCGGGCCGGCGGCCAGCCAGATTGCAATCAAGCAGCTGGGGACCAACGGCGGCGGCTTCTTCGGCGTCAATTCGGCTCACCCCTTCGAGAACCCGACGGCCTGGAGCAATCTGCTGGAAGTTGCTGCGATCCTGCTGATCCCGGCTGCGTTGGTGTTCATGTTCGGTCACTACGTGCGGGACCTGCGTCAGAGCCGGGCGATCCTGGCCTGCATGCTGTTGCTGTTCGTGCTCGGGCTGGGGACCGTTCTCGTGGCCGAGCATCAGCCCAATCCTGCGTTTGCGGGCCTGGCGGTGGAACAGCAAGGCTCGCTCGAGGGCAAGGAAAGTCGTCTTGGCATCGCTGCCTCTGCGCTATGGGCGGTGACCACGACGGCGGCATCGAACGGCTCGGTCAACGCGATGCACGACAGCTTCAGCCCGCTCGGCGGCATGGTGGCGATGTTCAACATGATGCTTGGCGAAATCGTCTTTGGCGGTGTCGGTGCGGGCTTGTATGGAATGTTGCTGTTCGTGCTGGTCACGGTCTTTCTGGCCGGGCTGATGATCGGCCGAACGCCTGAATACCTGGGCAAGAAGCTCGACGCGCGGGAGGTCCGTCTGCTGGTCGCGACGCTGCTGGTGATGCCGGTTGGCGTGCTCGTGCTGGCGGCGCTGGGCGTGAGCCTGCCAGGTCCCGCCGCGTCGATCAGCAACCCCGGACCGCACGGTCTGAGCCAGATCCTCTATGCGTATACGTCCGGCACTGGCAACAACGGTTCGGCATTCGCGGGCTTCGGGGGCGGCACCCTCTACCACAACCTGATGATCGCGTTCGCCATGCTGCTGGGCCGCTTCGGTTTCATCCTGCCCGTGCTGGCCATCGCCGGCAGCCTCGCGGCCAAGAATCGTGCGGTGACAGACCTCAACAGCTTTCCCACCTACGGCCCTCTGTTCGTGACGCTGTTGACCCTGGTGATCCTGATGGTCGGCGGGCTGACGTTCCTGCCGGCTCTTGCCCTCGGCCCTATCGCCGAACACTTCGCCCAACTGCAGCGCTACTGAGGAAGGTTTCGATGAACGTTCGTCAAACGGCATTTGGCGGTGCCGAGCCTCAATCCGCCTCCAGCTCGTTCGCTACGCTCTGCAAGCCCGCCATGCGGCAGGCTTTGCTCAAACTCGATCCGCGTCAGCTGATTCGTTCGCCGGTCATGCTGGTGGTGGAAATAGCCGCCATCTTCACCACGCTGCTGTGCTTTGCACCGGATGCGGCGGTGAGCCGCTCGGTGGCGGCGCAGATTGCCATCTGCCTGTGGTTCACCGTGCTGTTCGCCAACTTTGCCGAAGCGCTGGCCGAAGGGCGCGGCAAGGCGAGGGCGGACAGCCTCAAGGCGGGCGCACAGGGGCTGGAAGCACGCCTGCGGTCCGGCGACGGTTATCGGGTCGTACCGGCAAGCAGCTTGCGCCGCGGTGATGTGGTGAAGGTGGAGGCCGGCGAGCTCATACCGGGTGACGGTGAAGTCATCGAAGGAATCGCGGCGGTCAATGAAGCAGCCATCACCGGCGAGTCGGCTCCGGTCATCCGCGAGTCGGGAGGGGACCGTTCGGCGGTCACCGGCAATACGCGCGTGGTGTCTGACTGGTTGCTGGTGCGTATCGGCAGCGACCCGGGGGAGTCGACACTGGACCGGATGATCGCCCTGGTCGAGGGCGCCAGACGGCAGAAAACGCCCAACGAGATCGCCCTGGATGTCCTGTTGATAGGGCTGACACTGATCTTTCTGGTGGTGGTCGCCACGCTGCAGCCATTGGCGCGCTTCGCCGGCGGCGATCTGCCGTTGGTGTACCTGGTCGCGTTGCTGGTGACACTGATCCCCACGACGATCGGCGGCTTGCTGTCTGCCATCGGAATTGCCGGCATGGATCGTCTGGTGCGACTCAATGTCATCGCCAAGTCCGGCCGTGCGGTCGAAGCGGCAGGGGATGTGCAGGTGCTGCTGCTGGACAAGACCGGCACCATCACCTTCGGCAATCGACGCTGCAGCGCGATGGTGAAGGCGCCAGGCGTTTCGGCGACCGAGCTGTCGCATGCTGCGCTGCTGGCATCGCTGGCCGACGATACGGCCGAGGGCAAGTCCATCGTCGAGTACCTGCGCGCCCTTGCCCCGATGGCTGAGCCATCCGCGCAGGGCATTCTGCCGATCCCGTTCAGTGCGGAAACTCGCCTGTCCGGCGCCGACTATCAGGGGCAGCGGTATCGCAAGGGTGCCGTAGACGCCGTGCTCGGACATCTGGCCATGACGCCCGAGCAGGTGCCGCCAGCGCTGGCGCGTGAAGTCGAGAAGATCGCTCAGAGCGGCGGCACGCCGCTGCTGGTGTGCGTCGATGATCGTCTGCTGGGCGCCATTCACCTGAAGGACGTGGTCAAGCCCGGCATACGTGAGCGTTTCGCCGAACTACGCCAGCTGGGCATCCGCACGGTGATGGTTACCGGCGACAACCCGTTGACCGCCGCCGCGATTGCAGCGGAAGCCGGCGTCGACGACGTGATCGCCGAGGCGACGCCGCAGAAGAAGCTGCAACGCATACGCCAGGAGCAGGCTGAGGGAAAGATGGTCGCGATGTGCGGTGATGGCGCCAACGACGCACCCGCGCTGGCACAGGCCGATGTCGGCATGGCGATGAACGACGGCACCCAGGCGGCCCGCGAGGCGGCGAACCTGGTGGACCTGGATTCTGACCCGACCAAGCTGCTCGACGTGGTGCAGGTGGGCAAGCAGTTGCTGGTCACGCGAGGCGCGCTGACGACCTTCTCGGTGGCCAATGATGTGGCGAAGTATTTCGCCATCCTTCCGGCCTTGTTCATCGGCATCTATCCGCAGCTGGCCGCGTTGAACCTGATGCAGTTGCACAGCCCGCAGAGCGCCATTCTGTCGGCCATTGTCTTTAACGCGCTGATCATCGTCGGGTTGATCCCCCTGGCGTTGCGGGGCGTGCAGATAAAGGCGGTCGATGCGGCCGGCCTGCTGCGGCGCAACCTATTGATCTACGGGCTGGGCGGTCTGATCGCGCCCTTCGCCGGCATCAAACTGATCGACCTGTTACTCACGGCGATCGGCCTGGTTTGAGAACTGTCGCGCCATCGTGGCGCTGTTAGGGAGATGACAAGCATGTTCGAACACATTCGCCCCGCCATTGCCTCGCTGGCCCTGATGACACTGGTCACGGGGGCAGCCTATCCGCTGACCGTCACGGCCGTTGCGCAGCTGGCCATGGCCGACGCGGCTAACGGCAGCCTGCTGCGCGATGGCAGTGGCCAGGTTCGCGGCAGCGCCTTGCTGGCTCAGCCGTTCCAGGGCGCCGAGTGGTTCCTGCCGCGGCCTTCGGCTGCGGACTACGCCACCGTCGCCAGTGGTGCAAGCAACCTGGCGCCAAGCAACCCCGAGCTGCTTGCGCAGGTTCGCCAGCGAATACAGGCCTGGAATGGCGGCACCGGGCAGCCGGTGCCCATGGAGCTGGTGACGACCTCTGCCAGTGGACTGGACCCCCACCTGACGTTGGCCGCGGCGCGCTACCAGATCGCCCGCGTCGCCCAGGCGCGAGGCATGCCGGCCGAGTCGTTGGAGCGTCTGCTACAGGCACACCTGAGCTCGCCGATGGTGGGCCCCGCCGTGGTGAACGTACTGGCCCTGAACCTTGCATTGGCTGACAATCGCTCGCCTGATTCCAGCGAGTGATGTGAATGAGCGATGCCATGCGCGCGGATGCGCTGCTCGACGAGGCTCCCAGGGAGGGGGGCGGGCAACTCAAGGTGTTTCTCGGTGCGGCGCCTGGTGTAGGCAAGACATACGCCATGCTCCAGGCCGCGCAACGCCAGCGCCGTCTTGGCCGCGACGTACGCGTGGGGGTGGTGGAGACTCATGGTCGGGCGGAAACCGCAGCCATGCTGGTCGGGCTTGCCGACCAGCCGCTGCGCCGCAGCGAGTACCGTGGCATAACCCTGTTCGAGCTGGACCTGGACGGCCTGCTCGCGGTGCGCCCCGACATCGCACTGGTCGATGAGCTGGCGCATAGCAACGCCCCCGGCAGCCGACATAGCAAGCGTTGGCAGGACGTCCTGGAGCTGCTCGAAGCCGGGATCGATGTCTACACGACGGTGAACGTCCAGCATCTCGAGAGCCTCAATGATCAGGTTCGCGCGATCACCGGCGTCCAGGTCCGGGAGACGGTGCCGGACTGGATCCTGCATGAGGCTGACGACATCCTGCTGGTGGACCTGCCGCCCCGCGAGCTGCTCGAGCGCCTGCGTGAGGGCAAGGTATATGTGCCCGAACAGGCGCGGGCGGCCATCGACGCCTTTTTCACCCAGACCAACCTCACGGCCCTGCGTGAACTGGCGATGCAGACCGCCGCCGCACGAGTCGACGCCGATCTGCATCGCCGCTACCGGTTACAGGGGCAGCGTGCGCCGGCGGTACGTGGCCGCCTGTTGGTCGGCATCGACGCTGACGAGTCAGCCGAGGGGCTGGTGCGCCATGCCGCTCGGGTGGCCGAGCGCCGCCACCTGCCTTGGTCGGTAGTCCACGTGACCCTTGGTGCGGCGCGCGAGGAAACCGAGCTGGGTTATCTCCAGGCGGCCCAGCAACTGGCTGAACGCTTGGGCGGAGAGGTAGTGGAGCTGAGTGGGGCGCGGGTGTCCCGGACACTGATCGATCATGCCCATGAGCGCCGCGCCTCGCTGTTGCTGGTCGGCCGGAGCAAACGACCACGGCGACGCTGGCCCGGGCGATTCGGGCAGTCCATCGCCGAGCAGCTGATCGCGGCGGGCGATGGGCTCGAGGTCAGCGTGCTCGATCAGACGAAACCCACGCAGCGCAAAGCGGCGCGCCAGCGAACTGGACGATGGGACTGGCGCAACTACTTGCTCGCCGGGCTGGCCACCCTGAGTGCCACGGCGATCGCGCTGGTGCTGGCGCGCTACCTGGCACTGCCGAACATATCCCTGGTATTCCTCGCGGCCGTGCTGGTGGTTGCGGTCCGCAGCAGCCTCGGGCCGGCGTTGGCGTGTGCGGGGCTGTCGTTCCTGTTCTACGACTTCCTGTTCATCCCGCCCACGTTCACTTTTATCGTGGCTCGTCAGGAAGACGTCCTGACATTGCTGTTCTTCCTGTTGATGGCAATCCTGGCCGGCAACCTTGCCAGTCGCCAGAAGCGGCAGCTGGAAGCGTTGCGTCAGACCCAGGCGCAAACCACGGCCTTGCTCGAGCTCTCGCGCCGGTTGGGTGCTGCCACCGATGTGCAGGCGGTCTGCAGCGTCGCGGTCCACCAGTTGCAACTGCTGGCTGACATCGAGGCACTGGTGGCCATGCGTGACAAACAGGCCGCGTGGATATTCAAGGGAGACCTTTTGCCGTCACTCACCGAGCAGGAGCAGGCTGCTGCGCAGTGGGCCTGGAAGCATGGTCAGCAGGCAGGGCAGGGCACGGATACCCTGCCGGAGGGGCACTGGTGGTGGCTGCCCTTGAGCGGTGACGGACAGCCTCTCGGCCTGCTGGGTATTCGAACGTTCGCCCAGGGACGGTTGCCGCCGGACAGACGCCGTCTCGTTTGCGCCCTGGCCCAGCCGCTGGCCCAGGCATTGGGGCGCGCGATGCTTGCCGATGAACTCGAAGCGGCTCGTCTGCATGGGCAGACCGAAGAGCTGCGCAGCGCATTGCTGGCCTCTGTCTCGCATGACCTGCGCACGCCGCTGACGGCCATGCGCGGCTCCATCGACTGCCTGGCGAGCCTGGGACACAGCATGAGCGAGGACGACCGGCGGGAGCTGCTGGAGACCACGCGTGACGAGGCTGAACGCCTGGATCGCTACATCCAGAATCTGCTGGACATGACCCGTCTGGGGCATGGTGGTCTGAAGCTCATTCGCGACTGGGTCGCACCAGGCGATATCGTCGCCAGCGCGTTGCAACGCCTGCAGCGCGTGCTGGCCGAGCTTCGAGTCGAGGTCCTGCTGCCCGATCCGCTGCCGTTGCTGTATGTGCATCCGGCACTGATCGAACAGGCGCTGGTCAATGTGCTGGAAAATGCCGCGCGGTTCTCGCCCCCAGGTGGCCGGCTGCAGGTGGCTGTAGACGCCGGGTCGAACGCCCTGCGCTTCGTCGTCAGCGATGAAGGGCCCGGTATCCCCGAGGCGGAGCGGGAGAAGATCTTCGATATGTTCTATACAGCGGCGCGTGGCGACCGTGGCGGACCCGGGACTGGTCTGGGGCTCGCGATCTGCCAGGGAATGATCGGTGCCCATGGGGGGCGCGTGGCCGTGGGCGAAGGGCTCGACGGGCGAGGTGCCAGCGTGACGCTGGAGCTGCCATTGCAGCCTCAGCCGGCAATGGACATGGAGAGCGACCTGACGTGAGTGGCGATTCGGCATCCGTACTGATCATCGACGATGAGCCGCAGATTCGGAAATTCCTGCGCATCAGCCTCGCTTCCCAGGGCTATCGGGTGCTGGAAAGCACGGACGGGCGCGATGGATTGGCGCGCGCCGCACTGGAGCAGCCCGACCTGGTGGTACTGGACCTCGGCTTGCCGGATATGGACGGCCAGGACGTACTCGGCGAGCTGCGCAGCTGGACCCGAGTGCCGGTGATCGTGCTTTCGGTTCGTTCCAGCGAGGCGGAAAAAGTCAGGGCGCTCGATGCCGGCGCCAATGATTACGTCACCAAGCCGTTCGGCATTCAGGAATTTCTTGCGCGGGTACGCGCGCTGCTGCGCCTGCCCCAGTCGACCACGAACAGCCCCGGTCAGGTGCTCTGCGGGGCACTGTGCATCGACCTGGCATTCAGGCGGGTCAGCCTGGGCGAGCGAATGGTGAGCTTGACGAGGAAGGAGTATGCCGTGCTCGCCGAACTCGCCCGCCACGCCGGGCGGGTAGTCACCCAGCAGCATCTGCTGAAGATCGTCTGGGGCCCCAGCCATGCTGGAGACAGTCACTATCTGCGCGTCGTGATTGGCCACCTGCGCCAGAAGCTCGGCGATGATCCCGCCGCACCGCGTTTCATCGTCACCGAGGCCGGGGTCGGCTACCGGCTGATCAGCGATGCCTGAGCCACAGGCAGTCATCGCTGCCAGTGAATCAGCCCAAGCTCCAGCGGTACGGTCAGGCCCAGCGTGCAGCCGGGGATGATCCGCGCGGTGTAGTCCGTCTCCGGACGGTCGGCGGAGAAGTGGCCGCGGAAGGTGGCGAACGTACCCTCATGCCGCGCAAGGTTGAGCGGATGGATCTCGGCGGGCGCTGTGTTCCGACCCTCCGCGTAGAGTTGCACGGCGATATGCTGCGGATCGACCTGGCCCAGGTTCAAACGTGCTTCGACCTGATACCGGCCGTTTTCGCGGGCCCATTGCACACCGGTGAAGGCCAGTTCATGCCAGTAGCTGCGCAGACAGGTGACCTGGTGCGCCAACTCGCTGGCCAGCGCCGAACCTTCGGCGCAGCGACGGCGGTAGGCCGTCGCCATGGGCAGGTAATACTGTTCGGTGTATTCGCGCACGGTTCGATCGGCGGAAAAGCGCTCGACCAGCGCGCTCATGCTGCGCCGCATGCGTTGCACCCAGGCGGTGGGCACCCCTTCATCGTCACGGGCGTAGAAAGTGGGGACTACCTGGGTTTCCAGCAGCTGATAGAGCTGCTCGGCATCCACTTCATCGTGCTCCGGGCCGTATTCGAGGCCATCGCCAACGGCCCAGCCGAGGTCGGTGGCGTAGGCTTCGGCCCACCAGCCGTCGAGTTGCGACAGGTTCAGGCCGCCATTGGCCAGCACCTTCATGCCGCTGGTGCCGCTGGCCTCCCAGGGCCGCCTCGGCGTGTTCAGCCAGACGTCCACGCCTTGCACCAGGTGTCTGGCGATGCGCATGTCGTAGTCCTCGAGAAAGACCACGCGGCCGGCGATGTCGGGCCTGGCGGCGAAACGTTGCCACTCGGTCAGTAACGCCTGCCCGGCGCGGTCGGCCGGATGTGCCTTGCCAGCCACCAGCAACTGCACCGGGCAGCTGCGGTGGTTGAGGATGCGTGCCAGCCGTTCGGGGTCCTGCAGCAGCAGGTTGGGGCGCTTGTAACTGGCGAAGCGACGGGCGAAGCCAAGCGTCAGCCGTTCCGGATGCAGGCGTGAACCGGCCACTTCGATGTCCGCTGGCGAGGCGCCATGCACGGCCAGGCTACGGGCCAGATGGCTGCGCACGAAGCCGAGCAGTTCGTTGCGCGCATGCTGGCGGATCTGCCACAGCCAGCGGTCGTCGACCTGGGCCAGCAGTTCATCCACCGAAGCGTGATCGATGCCGCGCCAGGGAATCTCGTCGCCGTGCAACTCGTACCAGTGGGCTTCGGCATTCGGCGACACCCAGGTCGGCAGGTGGATGCCGTTGGTGACATGCCCGACCGGTACCGCCGCCAGCGGCCAGCGCGGATACAGTTCGCGGAAGATGTAGCGGCTGGTGTGCCCGTGCAGCTGGCTGACTGCATTGACTGCGCCCGCCCCGCGGGTGGCCAGGTAGGCCATGTTGAACGGCTCGTGGGAGTCCTGCGGCTGCTTGCGCCCCATGGCCAGCAGCGTCTGCATGGAAATGCCCAGCTCGTATTCGGCATAGCGCTCCAGATACTGGCTCACCAGCTCGGGCGGAAAGCGATCGAACCCGGCTTCGACCGGTGTATGGGTGGTGAACAGATTGCCGGCGCGCGTCGCATTGAGGGCCACGGCGAAGGAGACCCGCTCCCGGGCCATATGGCTGCGCGCCCGCTCCAGCACGGCGAATGCGGCATGGCCATCGTTCAGGTGGAGCACATCGGGCTGCAGGCCGGCGGCTTCCAGCAAGCGCCAGCCGCCGATGCCCAGCACGAGTTCCTGGCGCAGGCGCATCTCGTTGTCGCCGCCATAGAGTTCGCTGGCGATCAGCCGCGCGATGGGTGGATTGGCGGGGTCATTGGTATCGAGCAGCAGCAGGCGATTGAGGCCGACCCGGGCCTGCCAGCCGCGCAGCCAGATCTGCAACCCCGGCAGCTGTATGGCCAGCCTCAGAGGCGCGCCGCTGGCGTCATGCAGCGGCTCGATGGGCATCTGCCGGGTGTCGTTGACCGGGTACAGCGCCTGCTGTCGGCCGTCCGGGCCGATGCTCTGGCGGAAGTAGCCGTGCTGCCAGAGCATGCCCACCGCGGTGACCGGCACGCCGAGGTCGCTGGCGGCCTTGAGCTGGTCCCCGGCGACGTTGCCGAGGCCGCCGGAGTAGATCGGCAAGGCTTCGCTGAGCATGTATTCCATGGAAAAGTAGGCGACTCGCGCGAGGCGTTCGCCGTACTGCTGGCAGGCGAACCAGGTCGGCTGCTCCAGCCGTGCCTGGCGCGCCTTGACGATGCCGTCCACCAGGCGGTGGCAGTCGACGCGGCGCAGCAGCGCCTCCAGCTTCTGCTCTGGCACCGTGCTGAGGATCAGGCTGGGATTGCGGGTCAGCGCCCAGAGGTCGTTGTCGATCAGCTGCCAGAGGTCATCGTTCTGGCTGGTCCAGCGAATCGACTGGTCGAAAGCCAGTTCGCGCAGGGTGTCGGGCGTGAGGGCGGGGCGATCGGATGCAGGTGCCAAAGGAACCTCTCTTCTGAACCGGTGAGCGCTGTCTCGTCCAGTATAGGCCTTGCGCGTAGCGGGGATAACCCTCAGCGGCGCGGCCCGGCCTCGGGTTGTGGCACATCCTGCGATGTTGCCGGTTCTTCGGCTATGGTCTCGGCGGCCTGCCGCTGGTCATCACGATCAGCCTCGAGCCCTTGTTGCTCTTCAGTGTGCTTCGGGTCGTACTGCAGCTCGATGAACACCGGGAAATGATCGGAGCCGATGTCAGGCAGGCGCAGCAGGCGGACGAAACGGAAGTGCGCACTGTGAAAGAAGTGGTCCAGCGGCCAGCGCAGGAACCAGTGGTGGGCATGGAAGGTGTTGTACATGCCGCGGCCCACGCGTGGGTCCAGCAGCCCGCTGATCTTGCGGAACAGCCGGGTGGTCGGCGACCAGGCCACATCGTTGAGATCGCCGGTCACGATGATCGGGTCATCGCTGTGCTGGATGCTTCTGGCCACCACCAGCAGTTCCACGTCGCGCTCGGTGGACTCGTCGTTCTCCGTGGGGCTGGGCGGTGCCGGATGCAGGAAATGCATGCGCACCGAAAGGCTGTCATCGACACGCACCCGGGCATGCATGGAGGGTACGTCGTCTTCCACCAGGAACTTGAGTTCCGGCTCCTCCAGCGGCAGGCGCGAATACACGTGCATGCCGTAGAGGTTGTCCTGCGGGCAGCGAATACTGTGGGGATAGTCGTCGCTCAGCTGGTCCAGGTGTGCTTCCCACCAAGAGTCGGTTTCCAGTGTCACCAGCACGTCGGGTAGGTACTCGTGCACCAGCGCCAGCAGGCGCTCGGCCTGGCGATTGGGCCCCAGCACGTTGGTGGCCATCACGCGGATGCGTGGCCGCGGGGCGTCTGGCTCGGCACGTAGCACCTCGTTGCGCCAGAGGCGGGTGTAGGGCGCGATCCACCAGAGCTGATAGATCAGGCAGGCGGCGCTGGTCAGCGAGGCGAGCAGGTGCCAGGGCTGGCCATAGTCCAGCAGCGGCGCCTGCGCGACCAGCAGTACCGCCAGCAGTGTGGCGAGCTGCAGGCGTGGAAATTCCCATACGCGCACCCACCAGGCGCGATGCCGCCAGAGAGGCAGCAGTGTGACGAATGCGAAAAGGCCTGTGCTGGCCAGCAATATCCCTTCGAGCATGACGTTTCCCATTGTCGGCCGATCGTTACGGCGGCGGCCTTGCACATCGACGGGCAAGGGCCGAGGCATTCGACAGGCAAACAGGCGAAGCGTCGCAAGAAAAAAACAGGCCCCGATTGGACGGGGACTGTCTGGGCAGTCAGTTCTCCGCTGACAGCATGCCGCTGGTCAGTGCCGGCAGGTGCTCGGGCTGGCACAGACTGTTCGCGCCTTGCAGGTACGGCTGCAGGATCGGCGCCATGCCCTTGAGGGTCTGTACCGGCAGCGCCGAGGTGAAGCGGAAGCTGTCGGCGGCCCGGCCCGGCACATAGGCCGTCAGCGTGCCGAAGTGATTCGGCCCCAGATAGAAGACGAAGGTCGCGGTGCGGTTCAGCGCCAGCGAGCTGATCAGCCGTCCGCCGGCGCCGACGCTCTGGATGCGGTTGTCGCCGGTCCCGGTCTTGCCGCCGATGCGCAGCGCGCTGCCATCCTCCTGCTTGAAGGCGCCTTGCAGACGCCGCGCCGTGCCGCCTTCGACCACGTTGGCCAGCGCATCCTGCAGCGCCCGTGCGACTTCCACCGGCATCACGCGCTTGCCGGACCCGGCCACGAAGCCCAAGCGCGTCTCGTAGGGCGTGCCCTCGGCGAAGTGCAGGTTGTCGATACGCACGCTGGGCAGGCGGACACCGTCGTTGAGGATGATGCCCATCAGCTCGGCCAGCGCGGCCGGTCGGTCTCCGGAACTGCCAAGCGCGGTGGCCAGCGACGGCACCAGGTTGTCGAACGGATAGCCGAGGCGCTGCCAGCGCCGATGGATATCGGTGAAGGCTTCCACCTCCAGCATGATGCGGATGCGACTGTCGCGCGCGCTCTTGTGGCGGCTGCGGAACAGCCAGCCGTAGACTTCCTGGCGTTCGGCGCGGCTGTCGGCGACCACTTCGGAGAGCGTTGCCTGCGGGTTGGCGATCAGATAGCCGAGCAGCCACAGGTCCAGCGGATGGGTGCGGGCGATATAGGCCTGATCGGGCAGGCTGTAGGCGCCCGGACCGTAACGGGTGTATAGCGAATCGAGTTCCTTCTCGCTTAGGGCCGCATCCGGCAGGTGCTGCTTGAGGAAGCGGTCGAACACTGCGCGTTCGGCATCCGGCATCAGGTAGCGATGCACGGCAGCCAGGCGTACGGGCGTCGGGCGCATGCCCTGAAGGAAGGTCTCGATACGCTCGTCGGCGCTCTTGTTGCGGTATTTCTTCCAGAACCGCTGCAGAAACACCGAGCCCTCGCGGTCGGCGAAGCGGGTCAGGTATTCCTGGCGGCGCGGGTCCTTGTCGTCTCTCAGCAGCTCGGCGCTGTTGATGGTTTCGTAGGTGCTGTAGCTGACCAGATCGCGCATCAGGCGCACGAAGGGGAGGTTGATCGACTCGCGCAGCGACTCGCGCACCGTGGGAATGCGCCCGTCGTCTTCGCGGCGAAAGTTGCCGAAGCGGTGCATGCCGGCGCCGGTGAAGAAGCGCTCGGCCGGGCTCGCCGAGTAGCGGCGCTCCAATGCGGCATCGAGCATGCGCTCCAGGCTGCGATCGCTATTGGTTGCCAGATAGTCGATGGCCCAGCGGCTGAGGTTGGCTCGCGCGTCGATCTTGCGCAGTTCGCTCGCGCTGAGTTCGGAATAGCGCTGGTGCAGCTCGGCGATGACTTCCAGGTAGGTAGTCAGCACCCGCAGCTTGGCCGTCGAGCCCAGTTCCAGCTTGCTGCCTTCGTTGATGTCGAACGGCTGGTTGGTGTTGTCGGTCTGCACCCGCACACGGAAGCCTTCTTCGCCGCGCTCGAACAACGTGAAGCTGTAGCGCACGTCGCCGGTCTTCTCCGGCGAGAGCATGCGGTCGCCGAACAGACCGACCGACTCGGCGAAGGCCGGATCGGCCAGGCGCACCAGGTATTCGCTGATCTGGCTCTGCAGATCACCCTGCAACGACGTACTGGCGGTGAGGTCCAGCCGGTCCAGGTCATACAGCGGCAGGCCGAGCAGACCGGCCAGGCGCATGCGCGCCACGGTGATGCCCTTGGTGGCTTCCACGGGCTGAATCGCCGCGTCGCGATTGGGGTTCTGCGCCACGACGCGCTGGCTCAGCGCGGCATCGCGCAGGGCCGTGTCGATGATGCCGCCGTTGGCCAGCAGGCGAATATGGCTGTCGGTCAGGGCCGCCATTTCCTCGCGGCCCGCGCCCAGGTAATAGGAGGGCCGGCGCTGAGCGATCAGCAGCGACAGCACCTGACGCAGCGCCAGGCCACGGGCCTGCTGGTCGACCGCTTCCGGGCTGCGCGGATCGAGCAGGCGGTTGACCTCGCGGAAGTCGGCACCGAACCAGAGCCGCAGGCCGTCGGCGATACCGTGCACTTCGCCGTGACCCGGTGCGGCGGAAAGCGGCACGCTGTTGAGGTAGTCACGCACGATGCGCTGGCGGGTGGCGAGCGTCTGCGGCCCTTCGCGGTAGGTCCGTACGCTGGCGGAGATCATCTGCCGGATCTTTTCCTGCGGGTCGCCGGTGCGCCCTTCGGGGGAGTGCCGGTACTTTTCCACCTGAGTGGCCAGGGTGCTGCCGCCCGCCGCCTGGCCGCCGAGGCCCAGGCGTTTTTCCAGCTGGCTGATGGCCGCCTTGGTGAAGCGCGGCCAGTCCACCGCCGGGTTGGCGTTCGGCCGGCTGGCGTCCAGCAACCCGTGGTCCTCGATGAACAGCAGGCTCATCACCACCAGCGGCGGAATGTCTTCGAAGCGCTCGTAGTACTGGCGCGGATAGCTGTTGGTATAGAGCGGTACGCCACGACAGTCGTTGATCGTCAGCCCGGCCTGGGATTCTTCCGGGTAGGGCGGGAAGAAGCCGCGGCTGGTGTAATCCAGCAGCGCGCGCGAGAAGCGTGCCTGTTCCTCGATGCGGAAATTGCGCTGCACCAGCCGTTCGATGAAATTAGGTAGATCGACGTAACCCAGTCGACGATCGAAGGGGCCATCCTCGGGGAACTGGATGCGCGGACTCGGCCCGGGCTTGACGGTGTAATCCAGGTCGGCGGCATAGCGGCTCAGCCACTGCGACTGCCAGCGTGAACTCTCCAGCTCCTGCCAGCCGAGATAGCCGCCACCGGCCAGCAATGAAACGCCCACGAGCAGCGCCAGGCGCCGCGCCGTCTTGCGACGGCCCTTGCCGGATGTACGGGATGATGCAGGGGAGGGGGCGCGCGTGTTACGCCCATCCTGGGATGTCTTGTCGGATCGCCATACTGCGCCCATGTGTGCCTGGCTTCCTAGCAGTTCTCTACGCCAACCATAGTCGGCGCGCGGGGCTTAAGCGATGTCCGTTTGACGAACGGAACGGCTCAAGAATGCCCTTGCGCGGGCTGTGGTTGCCTGTCATCGCCATCGCTCGCTACCGTAGCGCGGGTCAGCAACGAAACGATGGCCGCCGGACGATGACGCGACGCACATGAACGACAAGGATTGGGTCAGGCGCCCGCACGAACCGGGGCGGCTCGAGCGACTGGAGGCCTACTTCGCCGGTTACGGATTCGCTCCTCACCGGCACGACACCTATGCCATCGGCTGTACGCTGGCGGGCCTGCATCGTTTCAACTACCGCAAGTGCGCGCGCCACAGCCTGCCGGGCGACAGCTTCGTGCTGCATCCGGACGAGCTGCACGATGGCGAGGCCGGTAATGAAGCGGGGTTCCGCTACCGCATCGTCTACATCGAGCCCGCCTTGTTGCAGGGCCCGCTGGGCGGCCAGCCGCTGCCCTTCATCGACGAAGGCGTATCCCGCGACCCGCGCCTGCAGCGAGCCATTGGCAGCCTGTTGCAGTGTCTGGACCGGCCACTCGAGGGGTTGGAGGAAGAGGATGCGCTATACGACCTCGCTCAGGTGATGGCCTCGATCGCCGGGACAAAGGGGCGGCGGCGCAGCGTCGATTTCCGCGCGGCCGAGCGGGCCCGGGATTACATCCACGAATTTCTGACTCAGCCCGTCAGCCTCGATGAGCTGGAGCAGGTGTCAGGCCGTGATCGCTGGAGCCTGTCGCGGGATTTCCGCGCGCTGTTCGGCACCAGCCCTTATCGTTATCTGACACTGCGGCGGCTCGACCAGGTTCGCCGCCTGCTGCTCGGAGCAATCTCGCCCAGCGAGGCCGCGCTGATCGCCGGTTTCTCCGATCAGAGTCACATGAGCCGCCAGTTCAAACAGGCCTACGGGCTTTCGCCCGGGCATTGGCTGCGGCTGATCCGCCAATCCTGAACCACCTCGTCTGCACGATCGTGCAAGACGCTTCCGCGCGGCATGACCGAGACTGGCCGTAACAGGTTCGTGCAGCGGGGTTTCAAGTGACAGAGGCAACGGAGGATTTCGCTCGACCGCAGGGGCGCCGTGCGGCGAGCCTGGCTGGCTATCGACGTGCTTTGCCGGCCGCGCTTTCGGTCATGCCGGTGGGCATGCTGTTCGGCATATTGGCGGCGCGTTCCGATTGGTCGTGGTGGGAGGTGCTGCTGGTCGGTTTGCTCGGCTTTACCGGCAGCGGTCAGTTTGCCGCTTTGCCGCTCAGCGAGGGCGGCGCAGGCTTTCTCACCCTGCTGCTGGTCACGGCCTCGATCAACAGCCGCTACGTGCCCATGGCGCTCACCACGGTAGACCGCCTGCCGGAACGAGCGCTGGATCGCGCCTGCTGCGCGCACATGCTCGGCGACGAGGCTTACGCCAGCGAGCGCGACGACGATGGGCCCGGCATGGTGCTGCGCCTTCGCCTGATGATTTTCCTCGCCTGGGTGCTGACCGGCGTGCTGGGTGCGTTGCTGAGCCGCGCACTGCCTACAGCCTGGCTCGGCGACGATCTGAATCTCGCCTTCCCGGCGAGTGCAGTGTTGCTGTATCTGGCCGTGTCGCAGCTCAGGAGCCGGATCGGTTCGTTGCAGCACGATCGGCAGATGGCGTTGATGCGGATCGCGTTCGTTGTCGCAGGGGCGAGTGGGCTGATCCTGCTGCTCGGGCCGGTGTATTTCTGGGTCCCCGGCGTGCTGCTGGCGACCTGGCTGCTGGGCAGGCGTCGGTCATGAACGATGCAGCGCTGGTCGCCATGGCTGCCCTTTCGACCACCAGCGTGCTGGTGCGCATAGTGCCCGCATTCGTTCGCCTCTCGCTGGGCGAACGGGGGCTGCACCTGGTCGGACAGGTGATGCCGATGGCCGTGTTCGTCAATCTCGCCGTGTATGTCGTCTACAGCGAAATCGGCAGCTCACCCGTGGCCGGCGGGCTGGCGCTGATGGCTGTCGCGGTGCTGGCCGTGCAGGGGCGCATCGGGTTGATGGGCAGCACGCTGCTGGCGGCTGCCATCCACTATCTGCTGGCCAGAGCGGCTCAGAACCAGCGATCGTTGCGTTTGCGGCCACGGGTCAACGACGGCAGGATTAGGCCCACCAGCAACCCGGCACCGGCAATGCTGCCGCCGTAGACCATGTACTGCATGAGGACCTGCTTGTTCTCGTCACCGAGGCGGGCCTGGGTGGCGCGCAGTTCCGACTGTGCTTCGGTCAGTGCCGTCTCGAGGGTCATGCGCCGGGCTTCGAGCTCGTCGATCAGCGCCTTGCGCGAATCCAGGGTTTCCTGCATGCCCTGCACGCGGACCTTCCAGCTGTCGTCGATGGTCTTGAGCTGCTCGCTGAGTTCGGCGACCTGCTGCTCCAGTTGCGGCAGACGCTCGGCCTGGCCGGGCACTTCCTGCAGCTCCCTGCTGGGAATCCACACGGTGCTGCCCGACTCGGAGCGTACCTGGCTGTAGTCACCCTGGGTGCTGATCAACTCGACCTTCTGGCCAGAGGTCAGGGTGCCGACGATGCGATAGCCATCGGTGGGACCACTGCGAACGAAAGTATTCAGACTGTCACTGACCCAGCGAGCGTTGCTGTCATTGTTTTCCTGGGCATGGATCGGCGTTGTGGCCAGCAGCGCGCCAAACAGGCCGGCGCCGATGAAATGGCGCGAAGTGAAGCGGGAAAGCAAGGCAGAAAGATGAAGAGATATGGACATGAAAGATTCGCGATATTGGAAGAAGAATAAGTCCCGGGGGCGGGGCAGTGGGGTTGGCTGCACCTGGCCCCGCTGGGGCGCTGTCGAATACCGGACGACAGGCACATCGGAAGCAGCCGGGCGGGTCGGTTGACCGCAGCCGGGCGCGCGAAGCACAGCGCGCCCCGCAACGGAGCGCGCAGCTGCCGCTCCGTATGGTGCATCAGCTGAATGACAGCCCACCGCGGGGAAAGTTCAGGCATGCCAGCGCAGCCGATAGGCGGCAGGACGTGGAGGGCAGGCGAGGCAACAGGCGCACTGGCCGACTCGACGTCATGCCTCGTGGTTGCGACTGCCGGTGTGCAAAACCCGGTCGTTTCTGGTCTGATTGCCGGCATTACATGACGGGTAGTGGTCCGCCCCTGATCAAGGCTATGGAAGAGGGGGAGCAGCTCTGGAAAATCTTACCCGCGAGGAGCTCGTGGCCGAGGTGGTGCGCTTGCGCGCAGCGCTGGAGGAGCGCGCCATCGGCGACACCGAGGTGCGCTATCGCCTGGCGGCCAAGGCAACCAACGATGCCGTCTGGGATTGGGACCTGGACAGCGACCATGTGCTCTGGAACGACGCGCTGGAGCAGGCCTACGGCCATCCGCTGGCCAGCATCGAGTGCACCGGCGACTGGTGGCTGGCGCACATCCACCCGGACGACCGCGGCCGCATCGACGCTTCGATTCATGCCGTACTCGATGGCGGCCAGACTGCCTGGAACGACGAATATCGCTTCCGCCGTGTGGATGGCTCCTATGCGGAGATTCTCGATCGAGGCCATGTGATCCGTGACCAGCACGGGCGGGCCGTACGCATGATCGGTGCGATGCTCGACCTGACCCGCGTTCGCGCCGCCGAAGCGGCATTGCGCCAGAGCGAGGAGCGCTTCAGCGCTATCCTGCAGACCATCGAAGCCGCCTTCGCCATCGTCCAGGTCAAGTTCGACGCCGATGATCGGCCGGTGGACTACCAGTTCGTCGAGGTCAATCCGGCGTTCGAGCGGCAGACCGGCGTCGACCTGCACGGCAAATGGGTGACCGAGTTCGCGCCGGAGCTGGAACGGTTCTGGTTCGATGCCTATGGCCACGTCGCCAAGACCGGCGAGCCGGCCAGCTTCGAAAGTTACGCGCAAGCGTTCGGTCGCTGGTTCGATGTGCGGGCGGTCCGGGTAGGTGCTCCGGCAGACCGCCGCATCGCCATTCTCTTCAACGACGTCACCCAGCGGCACGATGCCGAGGATCGCCTGCGCGTCAGCGAGTCCCTGGCGCGCGAGAACGTCCAGCGCGTCCAGTTGGCGCTGGCGGCCGGGGCCATCATCGGCACCTGGAACTGGGATCTGCGGACCGATCGGTTCACCGTCGACGAGGGTTTCGCCCGTGGGTTCGGCCTGGACCCGGCGCTGGGGCGCGAGAGGCTGAGCCTGGAGCAGATCATCACTAGCGTGCACCCGGAGGATCGCCCCGGACTGATCGCTGCCATCGACGAAGTCATTGCCCGTGGCGGAGCCTACGCCCATCAGTATCGGGTCCGCCGTGCCGACGGTCGTTACTACTGGATCGAAGCCAACGGCCGCGTCGACCACTCGCCGGAAGGCATCGCGCTGAGCTTTCCGGGCGTGCTGATCGATGTGGAAGACCGACGCTCCATCGAGGCCGAACGCGACCGTGCCACCGCGGCGCTGCGCGCTCTGAACGATACCCTGGAGCTGCGCGTCGCCGAGCGCACGGCCGAGCTGATCCATGCCGAGGAAAAACTGCGTCAGTCGCAGAAAATGGAGGCGGTCGGTCAGCTCACCGGCGGGCTGGCACATGACTTCAACAACCTGCTGGCCGGCATCAGCGGTGCGCTGGATCTGATGGGCATGCGGATCGCCCAGGGGCGGCTCAACGATATCGACAAGTACATGCTGGCCGCACAGAGCGCGGCCAAGCGCGCCGCCGCGCTGACCCATCGGCTGCTGGCGTTTTCACGCCGGCAGACGCTCGATCCGCGGCCATTGGACGTGAACCTGCTGGTCGAAGGCATGACCGAGCTGATCCAGCGCACGGTCGGGCCGAGCATTCTGGTCGAGACCGTCAGTGCTCCCGACCTCTGGTCGGCATCGGTGGATGCCAGCCAGCTGGAGAACGCCATCCTCAATCTGTGCATCAATTCGCGCGATGCCATGCCGGACGGCGGTCGTATCACCATCGAGACGGCAAACCAGTGGCTGGACGCGGAGGCGGCGCTGGCCAACGACCTGCCGGCCGGTGAATACCTGTCGTTGACGGTGACCGACACCGGTACCGGAATGGCGCCTGGCGTGATCGCCAAGGCGTTCGACCCCTTCTTCACCACCAAGCCGATCGGCGAGGGCACCGGCCTCGGCCTTTCGATGATCTACGGGTTCGCCAAGCAGTCCGGCGGACAGGTGCGTATCAGTTCGGAACTCGGCAAAGGCACGTCGATGTGTATTCATCTACCGCGCTATCACGGCGAGGCGGGTGCCAGCACTGCGGCCCCGGCGCGGTCGGCCGCAGCGCTCACCGGCTCCTGCGGGACGATCCTCATCGTCGATGATGAGCCGACGGTACGCCTGCTGCTGACCGACGTGCTGGGTGATCTGGGCTACACGCTGATCGAGGCGGCTGACAGCCTCACCGGGTTGAAGTTGCTGCAGTCGGATGTCGGTATCGACCTGCTGATCACCGATGTCGGCCTGCCGGGGGGCATGAACGGGCGGCAGATGGCCGATGCCGGGCGGGAGGTGCGCCCCGGCCTGAAGACCCTGTTCATCACCGGCTATGCGGAAAGCGCGGCGCTGGGCAACAGCTCTCTCGGTGCCGGAATGCAGGTGCTGACCAAGCCGTTCTCCATCGACATCCTTGCCACCCGGGTGCTCGAGCTTTTACGCGGCTAGGCGCTTGCTGCCTGCCACTGCCAGTTGAACAAACGGATCAATGGGCATAGCCTCTCGCTCTGCTCACGGGCCGCCGGTCGGACGGCCCGTTCTCCTTTCCCGGATCTGTTGGCGCGGGTCGAATGAAATCATTGCTGCACCCAGGCAGGACCGTTGCTCTCGTTTTTCTGTTCGCCATCCTCTGCGGCACAGCGCTGCTCTCGTTACCCATAGCCCATGCCAGCGGCGAGAACGGCCCGTTGCTCACGGCCTTCTTCACCGCTGTCTCGGCGGTCTGCGTCACCGGTCTGGTGGTGGTCGATACGGGCACCTACTGGTCGACCTTCGGCCAGGTCGTGATCATGGCGCTGTTCCAGCTCGGTGGCTTCGGCATGATGACCCTGGCGACCCTGCTGGGCTTGCTGGTCAACCGTTCGTTCCGCTTGCGCGCCAAGCTGATCGCGCAGGCCGAGTCCCATGTACTGGGGCTGGGCGACATCAGCAGCGTGGCGAAACTGGTGCTGGTCGTCACGCTGGTGATGGAGCTGGCGGTCATGCTGCTGCTGACCCTGCGCCTGCATCTGTCGTACGGGCTTGGCTGGGGCGAGGCCGCTTGGAGCGGTCTGTTCCATTCCGTATCGGCGTTCAACAATGCCGGCTTCTCCATCCACGTCGATGGCCTTGTGCGCTACGCCACCGATGGATTCATCCTGCTGCCGGTGATGAGCGCGATCATTATCGGCGGTATCGGCTTCCCCGTTCTCAACGACCTGCGCCGCAGGTGGTCGGACCCGCGGCACTGGTCGTTGCACACCAAGCTGACGCTGTCGGGGACGGCAGTGCTGCTGGTGGGCGGCTTCATGGCAGTACTGCTGTTCGAGTGGTCCAATCCGGGTACGCTCGGTCCCATGGCCTGGGCGGACAAGCTTCTTTCGGCAGCCTTCGTTTCGGTCTCGGCGCGTACGGCCGGTTTCAATGCGCTCGATATCGGCGCGCTGACGCATGAAAGCTGGGCGCTGCACTATTTCCTGATGTTCATCGGTGGCGGCAGTGCCGGTACTGCCGGTGGGGTGAAGGTCGGAACCGTGGCCATCCTGGCGCTGCTGGTGATCGCCGAGATCCGCGGCAGGGCCGACACCGAAGCGTTCGGCCGCCGGGTCGGCAGTTCGGCCCAGCGCCAGGCGATCACCGTACTGGTGCTGGGGAGCGCCATGGTCGTGCTCGGTACACTGGTCATCCTGCGTGACACCGACATTCCCACCGATCAGGTGATCTTCGAAGTCATTTCCGCATTCGGCACCGTCGGCCTGTCCACCGGTATCACCGCCGATCTGCCGGAGACCAGCCAGCTGATGCTGACGCTGCTCATGTACGTCGGCCGGGTCGGCACCATCACCCTGGCCGCCTCGCTCGCGCTGGGCGAGCACCGCATGCCTTACCGCTATCCGGAGGAACACCCAATTGTTGGCTAAATTGTTGTTTTCAGAGCAATTTTCGTTCTCCAAAGGCGACAGTGTGGTGGTCATCGGGCTTGGGCGCTTTGGCAGCTCGGTGGCGCGCTCGCTGACACGCCTGGGCCATGACGTGATGGGTATCGATCAGGCCGCCGAGCCCGTTCATGCATGGGCCGATCTGCTGACCCATGCGGTACAGGCCGACTCCACCAATGTCATGGCCTTGCGTCAGCTTGGCGTTGCCGATTTCCCCCATGCCATTGTCGGCATCGGCAGTGACCTGGCGGCGAGCCTGATGACCATCATGGCGCTGACCGAACTGGGCATCAAAGACATCTGGGTCAAGGCGCTGACCACCGAGCATGGGCAGATCGCAACGCGGATCGGCGCGCATCATGTGGTCTACCCCGAGGCGGACATGGGCGAGCGGGTTGCCCATCTGATCTCCGGACGGATGATGGACTTCATCGAGTTTGACGACGGCTTCGCCATCGCCAAGATCCATGCACCCGAGCGCATCCACAACAGCACCCTGGCCGCAGCGGCGGTGCGCGAGAAATTCGGCGTGACCGTCGTCGGGCTCAAGCGGGCCAACCAGGATTTCCAGCACGCGACGCCCAGCACTCAGGTGCTGCCGGGCGATCTGCTGATCGTCTCGGGGCCGACCCATGACATCCAGCGTTTCGCTGGCCAGGGGCGCAAGGGAGGCTGAAACTGGTCTTCGTTAGTGCGGTGGTCCGGAGGCGACTACGCTTCTCGGGCGGCCGAGCCACGACCGGGCGCCCGCGACCCCTAGCGCGGCGCTCTCGGCACTGACGGAGGAGACACAAGGTGAATTCATTAAGCGGTGGCTGCCTGTGCGGCGACGTGCGCATCGTGACGGCGGGGCAGCCCTATCGAGTCGGCATCTGTCATTGCCTGGACTGCCGTAAGCATCACGGCGCGCTGTTCTACGCCGCTGCGGTGTTCCCGCAGGATGCGGTGACCGTCGAGGGCAAGACGGCCGAATACGCCGGACGGTATTTCTGCCCCCGCTGTGGCTCATCGGTTTTTTCCCGCTTCGCCGATGAGATCGAGGTACACCTGGGCGCACTGGATGCGCCCGACCAGCTGACGCCGACCTACGAATGCTGGACCGTGCGCCGCGAAGCCTGGCTGCCAGCGTTTCCGCTCAACCGGCGCTACCCGCACGACCGCGACGACTCCAGTCGCTTCGAATGAGCGTCATTGCCCGCTGGCGATCAGCTGCTGCTCGGTCGTCCGCGTGTCCGGCAGCACGCGGATCGCGATGAACTTGGAGGTGGGCGTATGGCTGCGCGCGCCAAAGCTTTCCAGCGGCACCAGCGGGTTGGTTTCCGGGTAGTAGGCGGCAGCCTGACCCTGCGGGGTGTCGTAGGCGAGCAGGGTGAAGCCGCTAACGCGCCGTTCGATACCGTCGTCCCATAGCGAAACCAGATCGACCTGCTGGCCGGCTTCAAGGCCCAGGCGCTGGATGTCGGCGGGGTTGACGAACACCACCTCGCGCATCCCCCTGACGCCGCGGTAGCGGTCGTCCAGGCCGTACAGCGTGGTGTTGTACTGGTCGTGGGAGCGCAGCGTCTGCAGGATCAGATCGGCACCGATGCCCGCCTGGCGCGCCTGCTCTGGCAACAGGTCGGCCGGCAGCGCATGCGCCTTGAACTCGGCGCGGCCGCTGGCGGTGCTCCATTCCCGACGCGCGGCCGCGTTGCCCAGATAGAAACCGCCAGGGCGATGCAGGCGGTGGTCGAAGCCGGCGAAACCCGGGATGGTCGCCGCGATCAGCTCGCGGATTCGTGCGTAGTCCTCCACCAGCCAGAGCCAGTCCACCGGGCGCTTGCCCAGCGTGGCGGCGGCGATACCGGCGACGATGGCGGGTTCCGAACGCATCTGCGTCGACAGGGGCTCCAGCTGGCCCCGGGAGGCGTGGATCATGCTGAACGAATCTTCCACGGTCACCGCCTGCGGGCCGCAGGCCTGGCGGTCGATGTCGGTGCGGCCGAGGCAGGGCAGGATCAGCGCATCGCGACCCATGGTCAGGTGGCTGCGGTTGAGCTTGGTGCTGATTTGCACGGTCAGCGCGCAGTTGCGCAACGCCTGGCGGGTGCGCGGGCTGTCCGGCGTGGCCTGGGCGAAGTTGCCGCCCAGGCCGATGAATACCTGCACCTCGCCGGCCAGCATGGCCTGGATGCATTCCACGGTGTTGTGCCCGGGCTGGCGGGGCATCGGCAGGGCGAAATGGCGCTCCAGCGCATCCAGTAGTGCGGCCGGCGGGCGTTCGTTGATGCCCATGGTGCGATCACCCTGCACGTTGCTGTGGCCGCGCACCGGGCAGGCACCGGCCCCAGGCTTGCCGAGGTTGCCGCGCAGCATCAGCAGGTTGGCGATCTCCTGGATGGTCGCCACCGAATGATGGTGCTGGGTGATACCCATGGCCCAGCAGACGATGGTCCGCCCGGCGTCGCGGTAGATCGCGGCGGCCTGGCCGATCGCGTCGCGTTCGAGCCCGGACTGCTGCTCGATCTGCGCCCACGGCGTGGCATCGATCGCCTCCAGATAGGCATCGACGGCATGGGTGTGCTCGGCGATGAAGTCGCGATCGAACACCGCCGGTCCGCCGCTCCCCAGCGCTTCGCGTTCCCATTGCAGCAGGTACTTGGCGATGCCGCGCAGTACGGCCAGATCGCCGCCAAGGTTGGGGCGCAGGTAGAGGCTGTGGGTTGGCGCGTCCTGGTTGGCGAGCATCTCGATGGGCTTCTGCGGATGCTGGAATCGTTCCAGGCCGCGTTCGCGCAGTGGATTGAAACAGACCACCTGGGCACCGCGCTCCAGCGCCTGGCGCAGCGGTTCGAGCATGCGCGGGTGGTTGGTGCCGGGGTTCTGGCCAAGTACGAAGATCGCATCGGCGTGGTCGAAATCTTCCAGCGTCACCGTGCCCTTGCCGACGCCGATGGATTCGGTCAGGGCGACGCCGCTGGCCTCGTGGCACATGTTCGAGCAGTCGGGAAAGTTGTTGGTGCCGAAGCTGCGGCCGAACAGCTGGTAGAGATAGGCCGCTTCGTTGCTGGCCCGACCGGACGTATAGAAGGCTGCCTGGTGCGGGCTGGTCAGGCCGTTGAGGTGTCGGGCGATCAGCGCGAACGCATCATCCCAGGTGATCGGCCGATAGCGGTCGCTGGTGGCGTCGTAACGCACCGGTTCGGTGAGGCGCCCCTGGTATTCGAGCCAGTAATCGCTCTGCTCACGCAGCTGGCTGACGCTGTGGCGGGCGAAGAAAGCGGCATCCACGCGGCGGCGCGTGGCTTCCCAGTTCACCGCCTTGGCGCCGTTCTCGCAGAACTTCACCGCACCGGCCTCCGGCGAATCGCCCCAGGCGCAACCGGGGCAGTCGAAGCCGCCGTTCTGGTTGGTCTTGAGCATGGCGCGGATGTTCTTCAGCGCATTGCCGCTGCCGAGCCAGGCGCTGGCCACGCTGCGCAGGGCGCCCCAGCCGCCAGCCGGGCCGGCGTAGGGCTGGAAGCCGGTGGCGGGATGGAAGCGGGACATGCGGCTCATGGGTGACATCCGTTCTGGTCGGGCAGCGCAGGCGCAGGGCTGTAGACCCGCGGAGCGCTGTGGTGGGGCAGATGAATGAGGTTGAGGTGGTGCTGACGCGCCCACTGCACGGTGAGCTGAATCGGTGCTGAGAGGCTGACCAGCGTGCCGATGCCGGCGCGCACGGCCTTGTGGATCAGTTCCAGGCTGCAGCGGCTGGTGACCACGACGAAGCCTTCGCTCGGCTTGCGGCGTTGCAGCGTCAGCGCGCCGATCAGCTTGTCCAGCGCGTTATGCCGGCCGATGTCCTCACGGCAGAGGGCGATCTTTCCGTTGCCGTCGACATACAGCGCCGCGTGCAGCGCACCGCTGTCGCGCGCCATCAGCTGGGCGCTCGCAATGCGCTGGCGCAGCTCATGGAAATGCCCTTCGGGCGGCAGTGCTGTCGGCTGCAGCGGCACCAGCTGAGGCAGTGCCTGATCCAGCGCATCCACCCCGCAGAGTCCGCAGCCGCTGGTGCCGGCGAGCTGGCGACGCTGCTGCTTGAGTGTCCAGAACGCTCGCGGGCTGACCTGCACGTCCGCGCGGCGAGCGCTGCCGTCGCCGAGCAGGCGCAGGTCACGCAGGTCATCGAGTCGCTCGATCAGCCCGCCAGCGAGGCTGAAGCCGACGACGAACTCTTCCAGATCCTGCGGCGTCATCATCATCACGGCATGGTTCAGACCGTTGTAGCTGATGGCCAGCGCGCATTCCTCGGCCAACAGCGCAGCGCGTGCATCGTGCGGTTCGGTGGAGTTCAGAGTGGCGTAGAGCATGGCGGCTGCCTGCGACAGGTCGACGCAGGCAGCCTAGGAGCGCCGGTGCCGGCCGTCCAATCGCTATGTCCGATGGTGTGATCGATGGCGTCGATCACAAGCCCCTTTCATCGCTGTTGCAGCAGTTCGCGGGCCTCGTTGAAACAGGCCTCACCCAGTGCGGATCGCGGAGAGTCGCGCCGCAGGATCAGCCCCAGCGGCGCCAGAGTGCTGGCATTGTCGATAGGCGTCAGCGTCAGCCGGCTGTCCAGGGCCTCGAGTCCGCTATCGAGCGGCATGATGGCGCAGCACAGACCGGCGCCTACGGCCTGCAGCAGGTGATGTACGGCATCGGTCTGCAGCCGTGGCGCAAGGCTCAGGCCACGGCTGCGCAGCGCGTGGTCGATGGACTGGCGAAAGTGCATGCCGCCGGTCAGCAGGCCCAGGGGCAGGCCAGCCAGGGCCTCCCAGCTCAGAGAAGGGGCATCGAAGCGGAAATGGCGCTCGTCATGCGCCAGACCCATGCGCGTTTCGCCCAGGGGCAGGCTGGCGAAGTGCGCGTCGTCGAGGCGCTCCAGATAGGACAGGCCGAGATCCAGCAGATTACGGCTGAGTCGCTCGAGAATCTGCTCGCTGCTGAGTGCGAACAGCTCGAAACGCAGGCTCGGATGGCGTTCGCCGAACGCCCTTACCAGCTGCATCGGGTCGAACCCGGCCAGCGGCACTACGCCCAGGCGCAGCGTGCCGACCAGCTGGCCGCGGCAGGAGGCGGCCTCGGCCAGCAGTCCGTCCTGAGCGGCCAGCAGGCTACGCGCCCAGGCCAGGATGCGCTCACCTTCGGGCGTGAAGCCTTCGAAGCGCTGGCCACGAATCACCAGCTGCAGACCGAGCTCGTCTTCCAGGGTGCGCAGGCGCATCGACAGCGTCGGCTGAGTAACGTGACAGCGCGCCGCCGCCTGGCTGAAATGCCGCGTTTCGTCGAGCGCCACGAGAAACTTCAGCTGCTTGATGTCCATGCCCGGTCCGTTTGCATCGAAGGTAGTGCGGGCCGAACCTTAGCATTTCCTCAGGGTGCGTCGAACAGTGGCTGCAGCCCGCTGGGCACCACGCCTGTCCAGCGCTTGAAGGCGCGGCGGAAATTGGTAGTGTCGTTGAAGCCCAGGTGCCGCGCCACAGCCTCGTTACCCAAGCCACAGGCCTGGTAGAGGTAGAGCGCGACGTGCTTGCGAACCAGGTCCAGTTGTTCCTGGAAATGCGTACCGTGCTTGGCCAGCTTGCGCTTTAGCGTCGCCGGGCTCATGGCGAACGCGACGGCGACGCGCTCGAGATTCAGCGGCTCGCGGATGTGCGCCTCCAGGTACTGGTAGAACGCATCGAGAAAGGCGCACGGCCCGTCCAGCGCATCGATCTGTTGCTGGCTGGCCTGCACCGCGACCTGGCCCACGGTGGTCGACGCCTCCGGCCAGGGCTGATGCAGGTATTCGCGCGGTAGGCTGAGCAGGGTCAGCTGGCGGTCGAACTGCAGCGCATCGCCCAGATGCACCCAGTACTGCTCGATGTGCCGCGGCTGCGCATAGGCGAACTGGAAGCGCCAGGGCAACCGCAGACCGGAGCCGCGTTTGCACAGCGCGACGATGGCGGTCAGGTGCGCCTCCACGAGAAACCGCTGGTGCCGCCCACTGGCGCCACCATCCAGCCAGTACAGGTGAATCTGGCGTTCATCCAGCAGCAGCCTTGGAGCCAGCAAGGGGCAGAGCAGGGCGCGGAACTGACAGAGGCGTTCCAGCGCCTGCTCGAGATTGCCGGCATTGGCCAGCGCCAGGCTGACTTCGCCGTAATGGCCGGGCAGCAGGCGCTGGCCGAAGAGGAAACTGCTGTCCGCTGCGCCGAGCAGGCGTTCCGCGTTGCCGATCAGGGTCAGCAACTGCGCCGGGCTAACCCGCGCCCGGCCACTGGCGATGTCTTCGTAGAACAGCCCGCTGCCGCGCAGCAGCGCGTGGCTGTCGATGCCGCGCGACAACGCCAGGTCCAGCAGGACCGCCGGCTGGTGATGCGCGGCGATGAAGCGGCTGTCCCACTCGTACCAGCGTAAGGGGCTGCCCATGGTCGTCTCAGGCGCAGCGCGGCAGTGACTGCTTGGCCTTGGCCAGCGCGAGGTTGAGGCGCTGGAGCAGCTGCTCGGCATCGTCGTCGAAGGCCATCACCACCGCGGTACTGGCGCTCAGATGCAGGCGTTCGCCATGCTGGCGCGTCTTGTGGGCGAGGCTGGCCACGGCGGTCTGCAACTCCTCGGCAAGCTGCCGCGCCTGCTGTTCGGCAGTATCCGGCAGGAGCACGACGAAGCGATCGCCGGCCAGGCGGCAGAGCAGGTCCTGATGACGAAGGTTGAGCACCAGCAGCTGCGCCACGGCCTGCAGCACCAGATCGCCCTCGGCCTGGCCGTAGCGCTGATTGACCCGGCTGAAGTCGTCCAGGTCGATCGCCAACAGAGACAGCGGGCGCTGCTCCTCGTCGGCCTGGCGCAGGGTCTGATCGAGCTGCCGCCGCAGGTATTCGGCGGTGCTCAACGGGGTGAGGTTGTCGAACAGCCGATGTTCGCGAAACAGCCGCTCGCGCTTGTGCATCTGCGCGTTGATGGCGCGTTGTTCCTGGTTCAGGTGGTAGATGCCGAAGGTCAGCAGCAACAGACCCACAGGCATGGGCGCGGTTTCCAGCCAGTTGTCCCAGGCGATGCTGGCGGGGATCTGGATGAATTCGTCGAGCAGGTCCATCCACCAGGAAAAGCAGATGCAGGCCAGGCCCAGTGCGAGCAACCGCGTCACCCGGCCGGCCGGGCGGCTGTGCAGCAACATGACCAGCCAGGCGAGGGCGAGGGCGGCGCAACCGCCTTCGCCGACGACGTCCATCCAGTCGATCTCGCCCCAGGATTTGACCGTGCCGACGGCGAGCAGCAGCTGCAGGCCGACGTTGGCGGCCAGGGCGAGGCCGAGGAGGGTGAGGGTGTGGAGTTTGAGGAGGGATTTCATGAGGTCTCCGTGGCGGGTTCGCGCCAGTGCGTGAGGGCACGGAAACAGATGGATGTGGCGGTTGGATGAATGGGGTGGGGGTTGAATTGGCTCAGGGTTTTTTTGGTTTGGTTGATTTGCTGGATGGGATTGGGGATGTGGTTTGCCCTGATGGATTTGGATCAGTTCTGGACGAGGGGCTTGCTGGCATCGAGTCGATGCCGATTGCCGAGTTGCCTGGCGATTCAGGTTTCGCCCTGCTGGGCGAGTCACTTTTTCCAGACGCGGAAAAAGTAACCAAAAACGCTTTGCCCCTGCATCCGGCCCCGCGCTCCGCGCGGGGTTCGTTCGCTCCATCGCCGCTTCAGGGGTCGGCTTACAAGGGCCTTCCATGGCCCTTTAAGCCTTTCGCCGCATCCATGCGGCTCACCCCCTTACGCAACGATTCCGCTCTCCCTACTGAAGGGGCGAGGCTGGGGCCTGCGACGATTTTCAACAGACGGATGATGACGATCAGCCGACCCGTGTCGTTCGTTGGAAACGTCCTTTACGGTTTTCCCTCATATTGGATCCTAGCAATCACGGACTTGCAGGCGACATCGATCGCCCCTTTCAGGAGGCCGAATGTAGTCGCTACGTAGCGGGGCGAGCGGCATGGATGCCGCGAGAGAACTAGGCGTCCCCCCGTAAAGGGCCATGGATGGCCCTTGCACGGTGACCCTCGGAGAAGCGATGGAATGAGGGAAGTCTCGCGTAGCGAGACCCGGATGTAGGGGCAAGACTTTTTGGTTCCTTTTGGCGGGGCCGGCCATCCGGGCGACTGCCAAAAGGAACTCGCGCAGCAGCGCGAAACAGAAGTACCGGAACACCCGGAAAATGGGTTGCTCCCCCAACCTGATCCCAGCGTGTCTGCGATAGGCATTTCCATATCCATACCGCTAAAAACAGGTCATATCAGCTCAACCCCACCCCCAAAATCCTGCAAAACCCACTCTTCCAAGCTCTCCCCAAATTTCCTGTCACAGAACCGCCACATCCCCCACCTACCGTCCGCTGCAGTTCCGGGATGGACCCGGCAAACACCATTCGGGGGAATCGTTCATGAACACATACCGCAGCGGCATCCGCCACGCAGGATTCCGCATCAGCCTGCTGGCCCTGGCCGTCAGCGCCGGTTCGGCCTGGGCCGAGGAGCCGCTGGTCATGGAGCACGTCGAAGTGATCGGCCAAGCCGTCAGCATCGACGAAGCACTGAAGGACCAGCGCAGTTCCGACAGCGTCAAGAGCGTGGTCCATGCCGATGGCATCGGCCAGTTGCCGGATGACAACGCCGCCGAAGCGCTGCAGCGCATTCCGGGCATCTCGGTGGAGCGCGACCAGGGTGAAGGGCGCTTCGTCAGCGTGCGTGGCATCGCGCCGGACCTGAACAGCGTCACCATCAACGGAACCCTGGTGCCCTCGCCGGAAAGCAAGCGCCGCGCGGTGGCGCTGGATGTGCTGCCGTCCGAGCTGGTGCAGTCGCTGTCGGTGGTCAAGACGCTTACCCCGGACATGGACGCCAACTCCCTGGGCGGCACCATCGAGGTGGAAAGCCTCTCGGCGTTCGATCATGACGGCCTGTTCTACAGCATCAGCGGCGAGGGCAGCTACGACGAGAATGTCGAGAAGACCAGCCCGAAGTTCTCCGGCGCGATCAGCAACCGCTTCAGCCTTGGCGATGGCGTCGACAATTTCGGTGTGGCCGCAGCCGTCAGCTGGCAGGAGCGCAAGTTCGGTTCGGACAACGTCGAAACCGGCGGCAAGTGGGACTTTGCCGACGATGGCGCACGCCTGGAAGAGTTCGAGCAGCGCGACTACGAGATCACCCGCGAGCGCACCGGTTTCGGGCTGAACTTCGACTACAAGCCGGATGACGTCAGCAGCTATTACCTGCGTACGCTGTACAGCCGCTTCAAGGACACCGAAACGCGCAACGCCGCCGGCGTGGAGTTCGACGACGCCCAGCTGCCTGGCGAAACCGGCGATGCCGAAGGCTGGCGCGAGCTGAAATCGCGCGAGGAAACCCAGACCATCCAATCCTACGTGTTCGGCGGCGAACGCATGATGGGCCTCTGGACCCTGAGCGGACAGGTCGGCTACAGCCAGTCCCGCGAGCGCAATCCGGGTGGCATCTCCGGCGCGACCTTCGAAGGCGACTTCGCCGACGCCGGTTTCTCCAGCAGCCGCAAGCCGCGCCTGACAGTGGATTCGGCTTTCTACGATCCGGCTTCCTTCGAACTGGATGAAGTGGAGTGGGAGAAGAGCGATACCCGCGACCGGGAGAAGAATATCCGCCTGGACCTGGCCCGCGACTACGACATCCAGGGCTACGCGGCGCAGGCCAAGTTCGGCGGCAAGCTCAGCCGCCGGCACAAGGACAACGACAGCGAGGTCTGGGTCTATGACGACTTCGACGACCTGACCCTGGCCGATTTCCAGGGTGGCAACGTCGACTACGCGCTCGGCCGCTTCGGCCGCGGCATCAGCGCCTCGGCGATCAAGGGCGCCATCGCCGGGCTGGACGCCAGCGAGTTCTACGACGAGGAGGAGTCGCGCATCAATGACTTCGACATGCACGAGGACATCAATGCCGCGTACCTGATGAACACGGTGGACGTTGACCGCTGGCGTGTCATCGCCGGCCTGCGCTACGAGGGCACGCGCTTTCGCGCCAAGGGCACCGGCATGCGCGACGACCAGTTCGAGTCCATTTCCAGCAGCAACAACTACCACCACTGGCTGCCCGGCCTGCACGTGCGCTACCAGCTGACCGATGACACGCTGATCCGCGCCGCATGGACCAACAGCGTGGTACGCCCGACCTTCGGCCAGCTGGCACCCGGTTTCGTCATCGATGGCGACGACGCCGAGTTCGGTAACCCCGATCTCAAGCCGCTGGAGTCCGTCAACTACGACCTCGGCATCGAGCACTACATGGGCCGCGCCGGGGTGGTGTCCGCCTACCTGTTCTACAAGGACATCGACAACTTCATCTACAACACCGACCTGGCCGGCACCGGCCAGTGGGCGGCGTTCGACGAAGCGCTCAGCTTCCAGAACGGCAGCAGCGCCAAGCTCTACGGGCTGGAGCTGGCCTACTCGCAGAAGCTCGACTGGCTGCCGGCGCCGTGGAACGGTTTGTTGCTGGGCGCCAATGCCACCTTCAGCAAGTCCGACGCGGACATCGAGGGCCAGGGCATGCGCCGCAGCATCGACCTGCCGAACCATTCCGATACGGTCGGCAACCTGATGGTAGGCTGGGAAAACGACCGGCTCAACCTGCGCCTGGCCGCCAACTACAAGTCCGACTACCTGTACGAGGTGGCCGGTATCGACGACAAGGCCCACGACCTCTACGTCGATGACCAGCTGTTCGTCGACTTCAAGGCCGGCTACTTCATCACGCCGAGCCTGCAGCTGACCTTCGAGGCGCTGAACCTGACGGACGAGTCCTATTACGTCTACACCGGCCGCCGTTCCTACAACGCCCAGTACGAAGAGTACGGGCCGACCTACAAGCTCGGCCTGACCCTGACTCACTTCTGACCCCTTGCCGCTCCGGTGCCCGCCGTTCCCCTTTACGGCCGGGCACCGGCCTGCGGCACCTGAATGGATATCGCATGAACGCATTACCCAAAACCCTGCTGCTCGGCCTGTGCATCACCCTGGCCGCCTGCCAGTCCGCCGGTCAGGACGAGGTGCCACAGGGTACGCAGCTGAGCATCACCACGCCGGCGCAGACGGGCCTCGAATACGCGCAGTTGCTTGCCGGCAATGGCCCCTGGGCGGATGCCGAGCGCGTCCAGCTGGACAAGCAGGGCCTGCGCCTGCTGGACAAGGCCGGCAACACACTGGCCCAGCACAGCGGGCGTTTCGAGGGCCTCGACCATCGCCTCGAGCGTAGGGGCCTGCTGCTGGCCACCGTGGAGCGCAAGCGCCAGCAGGCGATGCTGATCGACCTGGATGACAACCGGACCTGGAGCCAGCCGCTGTATCTGCCGCGCACCTCATTCGCCATCGAGGGGCTGTGCCTGTACCGCGACAGCGCGCGCAACGACTTCGTGTTTCTGCTCGGCGAGGAAGGTGTCGGCGAGCAATGGCTGGTGGGCAGCCAGGGCCGCCTGCTCGGTGAAGCACGGCGCGTGCGGGGGCTCAGCCTGCCGCCGCAGAGCACCTTCTGCCAGACCGATGACATGGCCGGGCAGCTCTACGTCAACGAGGAGAACGTCGGCTTCTGGCGCTACCCGGCGGATGCCGAGGCGCCGCTGCAGCGTGAGCCGGTCGATCTGGTCAAGCCGTTCGGCGCGCTGACAAAGGTGGCGGCTGGCATGGCGTTGGTGCCGGGTGGTCTGTTGGCCCTGGATGCCGAGGCGCCGGCGCTGCACCTCTATCGCCAGAGCGAATCGGGTTGGCAGGCGGACGGCGTGCTGCCGCTGGACGGCCTCGATGAGCCGGAACGCATCAGCGCGCGTCGCACCTCCGAAGGAGTCGAACTGCTGCTGGCGGACGAGCACGGCCTGCATCGCGCCCAGCTGGCGTGGCAGCCACAGGCACTGCCGCATCCCGAACCCATCGTCAGTCTGGCGGCAGCGGTGGAGACCGGCCCGGTGCCCAGTCTGGGGGACGCCGCCGATGACCCGGCGATCTGGGTCAATCCGCGCGATCCTGCGCAGAGCCGCGTGCTCGGCACCGACAAGAAGGGCGGGCTGGTGGTGTACGACCTGGAAGGCCGCCAGCTGCAAAGCCTGACCGTCGGCCGGCTGAACAACGTCGATGTGCGCAGCAGCTTCCGCCTCGGCAGCAAGCGCGTGGACCTGGCCGTGGCCAGCAACCGAGACCACAACAGCCTGCACCTGTTCGCCATCGACCGCGCAAGCGGGGTGCTCCGCGATATCGGCCAGATCGCCACGCCGCTGAGCGATATCTACGGCCTGTGCATGTTCCAGAACCGCCAAGGTGTCACCTACGCGATCGCCAACGACAAGGACGGCACCTTCGTCCAGTACCGCCTCGATGGCCAGTCCGGCCAGCCGCACGGTGAATTGGTGCGGCGTTTCAAGCTGGACAGCCAGCCCGAGGGCTGCGTCGCCGATGACCGTGGCGAGCGGCTGTTCGTCGGTGAAGAGGACGTTGCGGTCTGGGTGGTCGATGCCCGTGCCGAGGTGCCGGCAGCGCCCCAGAAGGTGATCGGCGTTGGCGGGCCGGTGTACGACGACATCGAAGGCCTGGCGCTCTACCACGGCGAGGGTGGCGATTACCTGGTGATCTCCAGCCAGGGCAACGACAGCTACGTGGTGCTTGATGCCCAGGCGCCGTATGCCGTGCGCGGCGCGTTCCGCATCGGCCTGAATGCCGAGCGCGGCATCGACGGCGCTTCGGAAACCGACGGGCTGGAGGTCACTTCGGCGGATCTCGGCGGCATCTGGAGCCGCGGCATGCTGGTGGTGCAGGACGGCCGCAAGCGCATGCCCGAAGGCACGCAGAACTACAAATACCTGCCCTGGTCAGCCATCGCCGATGCGCTGGGTCTGGATTGATGTCATCGCCCGGTAACCGACCCGCCATCCAATAGCAGCTGCCCATGCGGGCAGGAGGAAACGATTCATGCAAACGACTCTCGAGCACATGTCCGTCTGGGGCCTGATCAGCGAGGCTAGCCTGGTGGTGCAGGCGGTGATGGTGATCCTGGTGCTGGCTTCGGTCTCCAGCTGGTACCTGATCATCCGTCGCAGCGCCGCGCTGCACCGCAGCGAACGTCTGCTGCGCAGCTTCCAGCAGCGCTTTCGCCAGGGCGGCGATCTCGCCCAGCTCTACCGCGAAGGGCAGCAGCAGCCGTTGCCGGAGGAGGCCGCTTTGCAGCGCATCTTCCTCGCCGGTTACGGCGAGTTCGCCCAACTCCAGCGTGAAGCGGGCATCGCCCCGGATGCGGTCGCCGAGGGCGTGGAGCGCAGCCTGTACGTCGCCATTGCCGAGCAGGAGGAACGCCTGGAGAAGGGCCTGCAGTTCCTCGCCACGGTGGGTTCGGTGAGCCCCTACATCGGCCTGTTCGGCACCGTGTGGGGGATCATGAACTCCTTCCTCGGCCTTTCGCAGGTACAGCAGGCCACGCTTTCCACCGTCGCCCCGGGTATCGCCGAAGCGCTGATCGCCACGGCCATCGGCCTGTTCGCGGCGATTCCCGCAGTGATGGCCTACAACCGCTTCGCCGCCCGCGGGCAGACGCTGGTCGGCCGTTACTACGCCTTCGGCAACGAGCTGCAGGCGCGCCTGCATCGGCGCCTGCACGCTGCTTCGCCCAGCGTCGCCGCAGCCGCCTGAGGAGGCCAGCGATGCTAGTCAGGCCACAGCGCAAACACGGGCCCAAGGCGGAAATGAATGTGGTGCCCTATATCGACGTGATGCTGGTGCTACTGGTGATCTTCATGGTCACCGCGCCGATGCTGGTGCAGGGCGTCAAGATCGAGCTGCCGAAGGTGGCGGCCGAGGCGCTGCCGGTGGAGAACGAGCGGCAGATCCTGACGCTTTCGGTGAAGGCCGACGGCGGCTTCTACTGGAACCTCGGCAGCGAGCTGGACGTCGAGAACCAGACCGACAGCGCCGTCGACCTGGCCGAGCTGCAGGCCAAGGTCGGCGCGGTCATTGCCGCGCGGGGCGACACCCAGGTCTATATCCGTGCCGACGAGGCGGCGGACTACGGTCGTGTGGTCGCCGGTATCGCCGAGCTGCAGCGCGGCGGGGTGGTCAACCTGGGCCTGATCACCGAGGCGCCGGCCGCTGCGGAGCAGGAGCAATGATGGCGCTCGGCTTGTCGGCGCCGCCCGCGGCCGTGCTCAAACAGCGGCGATGGACCGGTGCCGCTGGCGCGGCGCTGACCACGCTGGGCTTGCATGCCGGGCTGTTCGTCTTGCTGCTGACCAGCTGGACGCCGACGATGGACGCACCGGTTGCCACCCAGGTGATGCAGACCCAGCTGATCAGCCTGCCGCCGCCGGTGCCAGTACTGCCCGAACCGCCGGTTGCGAAACCGGTCGAAGCGCCGCCGCCCCCCGTTCAGGTCGAAGCGCCACCACAGGTGGAGCAGGCCGACCTGGCCTTCAAGCGCGCCGAACGGGAGCGCGAAGCCGAGCAGCAGCTGGAACGTCGCCGCCAGGAGCAACGCCGCCGTGACGAACAGCAGCGTCGGGAGCAAGAGCGTCTGGCCGAGCAGGCACGGCTGGACGCGCAGCGCCGCCAGGCCGAGGCAACGGCCCGTGCCGAAGCGGCCGAGCGTGCCCGGCAGGCGGCTGCCGCGGAGGCAGCCAGCCGCCAGTACCTGCCGATCGCCAAGAAGCCGCCGGTCTATCCGCAGCGGGCGCTGGACGCCGGGCTGCAGGGCGCCTGCACGGTGAGCTACACGGTGGACGTCCAGGGACGGGTGCGTTCGCCCAAGGTGGTTGGTGACTGCCATCCGCTGTTCATCCGTCCATCGCTGATCGCGGCCCAGAGCTTCCGCTACCAGCCGCGCATCGTCGATGGGCGGGCGGTGGAGGTGCCCAACGTGCAGAACACCTTTCATTACCGCATCGAGTGATGCGGTTCAGCCATTCAGGATTCGTTTCGATGAAACAGGATTTCAGCGATTTTCACGCCAGCATCGCCGCCCATGATGACCAGGCGATCAACCCCAGCCGCAACTCGCCGCTGCGGGATGTCATCGACCGGCGCCGCCGCGGCCTGCTCAAGGGCGGCCTGGGCCTGGCCGGCATCGCCTTTCTCGGCGGCGCAATGGCCGGCGCCCGGGCTGCTGCCGGACCTGCGCGACTGATCGGTTTCCAGGGCATTCCGGCGCAGCTCGACCCGCAGTTCGACCGGGTCGAGGTGGCCCCAGGGTACAGCGCGCGGGTGTTCTTTTCCTGGGGCGACCCGGTACTGGCCGATGCGCCTCAGTGGCAGGCCGATGCCAGCGACGACTGGCAGGCGCAGCTCAAGCAGGCCGGCGACAACCACGACGGCATGCATTTTTTCCCGTTCCCCGATGCGCCGGACACCCACGGCCTGCTGGTGATCAATCATGAGTACGTCAACCCAACGCTGCACACCGACGGCATGCGTCTGGAGGAAGGCCGGCGCCCGCTGGAACAGGTGCGCAAGGAGCAGGCGGCCCACGGTCTGAGCGTCATCGAAGTGCGCAAGGATGCCCGTGGCCAGTGGCAGCGGGTGTTGCCGTCGCGCTACAACCGGCGCCTCAGCGCGTTGACGGAGATGGCCATTTCTGGGCCGCTGGCGGGCCATCCGAGCATGAAGACCGTCGCCGACCCGGATGGCAGGACCGTTCTGGGCACGCTGAACAATTGCTCCAGCGGCTTCACCCCCTGGGGCACCTATCTGATCTGCGAGGAGAACTGGCACAACTACTTCGTCAACCACGATCCGCAGGACCTGGCGGCGCGGGTCTCGCACCAGCGTTACGGCATCGCCGGCAGCGGCTTGAGCAAACTCTACGGCTGGGAAACCGCCGATCCGCGCTTCGATGCCACGCCGCAGGCCGACCAGCCCCACGGTGGCTACGTCAACGAGCCGCACCGCTTCGGTTGGGTGGTGGAAGTCGATCCGTTCGCCCCTGACAGCGTACCGGTCAAGCGCACCGCGCTCGGCCGATATTGCCGCGAATGCTCGGTGCTGTCGCTGGGCGAGGACGGCCGTATGGCGTTCTACTCGGGCGACGACACCAAGGGCGAATACGTCTACAAGTTCGTCCCCAACGGCCGCTTCGTGGCCGGGGCAGACGCCGACAACCGCCGCCTGCTGGATGAGGGCACGCTGTACGTTGCCCGCTTCGACGCCGACGGCAGCGGTGAATGGCTGGCTCTGGTGCATGGCGAGCACGGGCTGACCGCAGAGAACGGCTTTCCCGGTCAGGCCGAGGTGCTGCTCAATGCCCGCGCTGCCGCTGACCGCGCCGGGGCGACGCCGATGGACCGACCCGAATGGGTGGCGGTGCACCCGCACAGTCGCGAGGTCTACGTGACCCTGACCAACAATGACGGCCGCGGTGCGAAACAACCGCTGGACCGGGCCAACCCGCGCCCCAACAACCTGCACGGGCAAATCCTGCGCTGGCAGGAAGAGGGCGGTGATCCGACCGCCACGCGCTTTGAGTGGGAGGTCTTTCTGCTCGCCGGCGAGCGCAGCGGGGCGCGGGACGCCCAGGGCAACCCGGTGGCGGCCAATCTGGTCGGTACCATCGACGGCGACTGCTTCTCTTCGCCGGATGGTCTGGCATTCGATGCTGCTGGCCGGCTGTGGATCGAGACCGATTTCGACGACGACCAGCCAGCCATGCAGGCCATGGGCACCAACCAGCTGCTCTGTGCCGACCCGGTCACCCGGGAGGTTCGGCGTTTTCTGGTGGGTCCGCGTGGTTGCGAGATCACCGGCATCACCTGGAGCCCGGACTATCGCGCCATGTGGGTGAACGTGCAGCACCCGGGGCTGAGCTTTCCGGCCAGCGACGGCCAATCACGTCCGCGCTCGTCCACCGTGCTGATCACCAAGGACGATGGCGGCGTGATCGGCAGCTGAGGCGCTCGTCAGCACAGCTGCTCGATGGCATCGAGCAGCTCGTCCTGACTGAACGGCTTGGCCAGCCGGTGCAGCGGAAGCGCCGGCGCGGTGGAGGGCAGTTCGGCGTAACCGGAAACCAGCAGGATCGGCAATTGCGGGCGGGTCTCCCGCACCACGGCTGCCAGCTGCGCACCGCTCATCAGCGGCATGGCGTGGTCGGTGATCAGGATGTCGACCTGGTTGACCTGCAGCAGATCCAGCGCTTCCCCGGCCGACCGCGCGGTGAGCACGCGATGTCCGGCCGCTTCCAGGATGCCGGCGGTGCTGAACAGCACCAGCTCGTCGTCGTCCACCGCCAGCAGGGTCAACGGCTTCGTCGTGCGCCGGGGGCTTTCGGGTGCCGGCGTGGAGACAGGCGCCGATGCAGGCGCGTTTTCCGCCGCCAGGGCCGGTAGCCAGATCTCGGCGGTGGTGCCCGCACCCGGCGAGCTGCGCAGCACCAGCCGACCGCCGGATTGCTCGGCCAGCCCATGGACCATGGACAGCCCGAGCCCGGTGCCCTTGCCGACCCCCTTGGTGGTGAAGAAAGGCTCGGCTGCGCGCTTGAGGGTCGCTTCATCCATGCCGCTGCCGTTGTCGTTGAGATCCAGGCGCACATAGCGGCCGGCGGGCAGGCCGTTCTGCTCCTCGGGTAGCGTCAGCTCTTCGGCGGCGATGCGGATACGGCCGACGCCGGACATGGCGTCACGCGCATTGGCGGCGAGGTTGAGCAGGGCGGTTTCCAGCTGGTTGGGATCGGTCTTCACCTGCGCCAGCCGGGCCGGCAGCTCGACCTGCAGCTGGATGGTCGGGCCAAGCGAGCTGAGCAGCAGCTCCTTCATGCCCGCGATCAGCTGCGGCAGGTCGATCGGTTTCTTGTGCAGTTCCTGCTTGCGGGCGAAGGTGAGCATGCGCGCGGTGAGCGAAGCGCCGCGTTCGGCACCGGCTCTGGCATTGTCCACCAGGCGCAGCAGCGCGGGGTCGGCGGGCATGCGCCGACGCAACAGGTCGAGGCTGCCGAGCACGGCCATCAGCAGATTATTGAAGTCGTGGGCGATACCTCCGGTGAGGTTGCCCAGCGCCTCCATCTTGTGCAGCTGCTGCAGCGCCTGTTCGGCGTTCACCCGTTCGCTGATGTCCAGCGCCTCGGGTACCAGGGCCACGATGCTGCCGTCCTCGCCCGGTACCGGGCGCATGGAGAAATCGAAGACGCGCACGCCCTGGGGCATGTTCAGGGTCATGGTCACATGCTCGGTGGCGCCGGCCGCTACCCGCCGTGTCATCTCTCGCATCACCTCGGGCATACCCGGTGTCGCGGCGAACCAGGGCGATTCCCAGAACGGCATATAGGCCAGTTCGTTGAAGCGGGCGCTGATGCCGGCCAGGGCCGTGGCGTTCACGTAGAGAATCGCGCCGTCCGGCGCGAGCATCGCCATGTACAGGTGCGAGGTCTCCAGTACCGCGCGGATGTTGGCCTCGCTGCGGGCCAGCGCCGCGGTGCGCTCGAGCACCTTGGCTTCCAGCTGTTCGAGGAAGCTCTGCTCGCGCTGGCGCACCGCAGCGGCGGAACGCACCCGTTCGATGTGGGCCCAGGAACGGTCGGTGACCTCGGTGAGCAGGGCCAGCTCGCAGGCGCTCCAGGCCCGCGGTACGCGGCTGTGAATGGCCATCAGTGCGGTCAGCCGGCCTTCCTTGACCAGCGGCATGCAGATGGTTGCGGCGATGTCGAGTTGCTGGAAGGTCGCCGCGTCGGCGGCGGGCAGGCGGGCGAGGTGATCATCGACGATGAAGGGTTCGCCGGCGCGCAGCTTCTGGACCGCCAGACTGCCGAACGCGGCGAGGCGGTAGTGGCCGACGATGCTCATGCAGCCCGGCGCCGACCAATCGCCTCGGATGGTGAAGCTGTCCTGGTCGGGCTCCATGTCGGCGTAGGCGCAACTGGACAGTCCCAGGTGTTCGCCGAGCATGCGCGTGGTGGTGGCCAGGATGGCATCGGCATCGACACTGCGCGCCGTCTCCTTGGACAACGCATCGAGGAAGCGCAGGCGCTGCTCGTTTTCACGCAGCGCCAGGTCGGCCCGGGCACGCTCGGTGACATCGTGGCCCTCGACGAAGATGCCGCCGACATTGCCATCGATATCGGTGACCGGCTGGAAGACGAAATCCAGCACGCGGTCTTCTTCCGCTGCGCCGCGGGTACGCTGCAGACCGATGTGAATGCCGGAACCGACGAAGGCCTCGCCGCTGCGGTAGACCCGGTCGAGGATTTCGATGAAGCCCTGGCGCTCCACCTCCGGCAACGCATCGCGCACCGGCTTGCCGATGATCTCGCGCTCGCCGACGAGCCGGCAGTAGGCGGGGTTGACCATTTCGAATACGTGCTCGGGGCCGCGCAGCATCGCCATCATTCCCGGCGCCTGCTCGAACATCTGCTGCAGTCGGGCCTGCTGGCCCTGCAGTTCACGCTCGGCCAGCACGCGTTCGGTGGTTTCCACGACCATGGCAATCACGCCGGCCGGCTGCGCCTGCTCGTCGAACACCGGCGAATAGTCCAGGTTCATCCAGGCGCGGGCCGGGCGGCCGTTGCGGTACAACGCCAGCTCCTGATCCTTGTAGGAGAGCGTGCCGCCGGCCAGGCCGACCTTCATCACGTGGTCGTTGAAGTCGGCCACTTCCGGCCAGCCCAGGCGCACTTCCGAGCCCAGCAGCTGCGGATGACGGCTGCCGGCGAACCCGGAATAGGCGTCGTTGTAGATCATGATGCCGCGCTCGCCCCAGAGCAGGACGATGGGTGTTGGCGAGAGCAGCAGCATCGCCGTGACGGTCTTCAGGCTCTGCGGCCAGTCCCGCAATGGCCCCAGTGGAGTGCTAGACCAATCGAAGCGTCGGATCAACGTGCCCAGTTCGCCACCGTCCGGGAGGAAGCTGTGGCTCGCATCATCAGGCGTGGGGTTGGCTGCTGGTTCCATCAGAAGCGTTCCGTCATCCGGTAGAGGGGCATTCGGCTCGGCCGAAAGATAGGCTGTTCAGCTCGGACAGCCATCTGCGCGAAATCCTGCAGGCGAAGCTGCCCGGCGCCTCATCTCAGCGAGTTTGCCTGCCGTTCGTTCCCGCGGCAGCCAGAGTACAGGGAAAAACCCTTACCATATCAATGATATGTGAATGGTCACGGTGAATTTCCGATGCTTTCTGCCGTCAAGCGCTACAGGTCCCTGGTCGCCGGGGTGCTGAAGCGCTGCTTTCCACGCACCTCGGCCCATCTGCGCGACGAGGACGAGCTGCTGTTCCGTCGTTGGGGGCATGGGCCGGACAAGGCGCAACCGCAGTCCACGGGCAAGCGCAGTGGCAAGGCCCAGGGCAAGCCCAGGGGCGCCAAGGGCAAGGCCAAGCCGAAGTCGGCAGCCAAGGCGGACGCCAAGGAAGGCGGCCCCGCCAAACCCCGGCGAGCGGCTGCGCAGGGCATCTACCCGGCGGCCGCGCTGAAGGTGGACGAGGACCAGGTTCGTGCCATGCGCGAGCGTGTCGAGCAGGCGGTGGCAGCCGGTATCGTCAGCGCGCCGTCGGAGGAACAGTGGGCGATGATCCTGGGGCGCAGCCCGCTGACGCGCATCTTTGCCGGCGCCGGTTCAGGCAAGTCGACCACCTTGCTGCTGCGCGTGGTATTCATGCTCTGCCACCTGGGCATCGAGCCGGGACGGCTGACGGTGATCTCCTTCACCAATGCCTCCTGTGGGCAGCTGCGCGAGCAGCTGCTGCGGGTCCTGGCGTTCTGGCAGTTCCCGTTCGACGAGCGCCAGGCGCGCCAGTGCGTGCGCACCTTCCACTCGGCCATGGCACAGCTGGCGCGCGAAGTGCTCGGCACGGCGCAGTGGTTCGAGCAGCTGGACGACAAGGCTGCCGCGGGCGACGAGCCGGACAACCCGCTGGCGAATGCACGGTTGCGTCCGGCACAACAGCGCCTGCTCAAGCAGGCCTACCAGCGTTGCTATGCCGAGCAGCCGGATTTTCGCGAGCAGGTGCACCGGCTGCTCGATCTGCCCGGGCCGGCGGTCGAGCCTGCCAAGGGCAGGCGTGCCGCGCCAAAGGCGCCGGAGAAGCCCTTCAGCCTGGCCGGCGAGTTCGCGGCATTGCCGTTGTACGAGGCGTTTCACGTGCAGGCCGGATTCATCGAGAGCATCGGCCTGCGCATCGATCGCCTGCAGCCGTCCCAACTCGAATGCACATCCCGCGAGCGCCGGTTCATCGAGGCACTGATCACGTTCCACGGCTGTTTCCAGGCGGTGCTGCGCGAGCAAGGTCTGCAGACCTTCAATGCCGCGTTCCAGCAGCTCGGCGAGCGCCTGAACGCCGCTGATAGCGTACCGCCGGCGAGCCTCGCACCGTTCCAGCACCTGCTGATCGACGAGTTTCAGGACATCTCGCCGCAGATCGTCCAGTGGTTGCAGGCGCTGCATCGGCAGCTGGCCCGCCAGGGTTCGAGCCCGAGCCTGATGGCCATCGGTGACGACTGGCAGTCGATCTACGGCTGGCGCGGCAGTTCGCCGGAGCTGTTCATGGAGTTCGACCGGCACTTCCCGCGGCGTGGCGCCAAGGGCAGCGAAACGCTGCTGCTGGAAACCAACTACCGTTCCATCGAACCGGTGATTCGCGATGGCGAGGCGGTGCTGGCCGGTGTGCGCTTCAAACAGGCCAAGACCAGTCGGCCAAACCGGCCCATGCAACCGGGTGACCACGGCGTCCGGCTGGTCACCGGTTTCGAGCTGAACGGCGGACTGGCACAACTGGTCGCCGAGATAAAGGCGCAATGCGCCCACGTCGTCGAGCGTGGCAGCCGCGAGCGCACCGCGGTGCTGCTGCTTGGCCGACGCAACGACACGCTGCGCGCCATCCAGGCCGAGCTGGATCGCACGCTGCCGGTCAAGGCCTATACCATCCATCGCGCCAAGGGCCTGCAGGCGGAGGTCGCCATCGTCGTCGACGACTGCCTGCCACCGCAGGCGCACCCGCTGCGCAATGCGCTGTATGCGTACTGCGGGTTCTTTCGCAACAGCTATGACCAGGCGATGGCCGACGAGAGTCTGCGCCTGGCCTATGTGGCGATCACCCGCGGCGTCAGTCGGGTGCTCTGGTACACGCGCAAGGCGCAGGGCGCGACGGCACTGTTGCGCCCGCGCGGCTAGCGCAGCAGCAGTGCAACGACCGCCAGCCCCAGCAGCAGCGACAGGCCTTTCCAGAACAGCAGCGGGTTGCGTTCCAGCAAGGGTGGGCGAGTGCGGTTGAGCAGCGCCGGGTTGGGCTGGCGCAACTCGAAGACGAACTCGGACAGATCGGCGTAGCGCCGCCGTGGATCGGGATGCAGCGCCTTGGCCAGCACCTCGTCGACCCAGGCCGGGATCTCGCGCTGGGCGTCGCGTACCGAGCGGTAGTGCAGGCGCTTCTGCGCGGCCAGGGTGCGTGCCTTGCAGACATCGGTGCCATAGGGCAGGCGACCGCTGAGCAGCTGGTAGGCGATCACCGCGAGGGAGAACTGATCCGAACGCGGCGAGCCCGCCTCCCCAAGGAAATACTCCGGCGCGGTGTAGGCGGCGGTGCCGAGCAGCGCCTCCTGCGGATCCGGGGCCTGTCGGTCGGCGAGCCCGGCAACCCGTGTCGAGCCGAAGTCGATGATCTTCAGCGTGCCGGTGGCGTCGATCAGCAGGTTCTGCGGGCGCAGGTCCTGATGCAGCATTTCCAGGCGGTGAAAGGCGCGCAGGCCGCGGGCGATCTGTTCGACGAAGCCGCGTACGGTGGTCAGGTCCGGCGTCGGGTGGTCGAGCATCCACTGCGCGAGCGTCTGCCCTTCGATGAATTCGCTGACCGTATACAGGTAGTGCCGCCGGCGTGGCGGCGGGCAGGCCTTGACCACGTAAGGGTTATCGATACGCCGGGCGATCCATTCCTCGAGAAGGAAGCGCTCGAGATAGGCCGGGTCGCCACGCTGATCGAGTGACGGCGTCTTCAGCACCACCTGCGCGCCGCTCTTTTCGTCGACAGCCAGATGCACGTGGCTGCGGCTGCTGGCATGCAGCTGACGAACGATGCGGTAGCCGTCGAACTGCATGCGCGGCTCCAGCAGCGGCGGCAGGGCCAGTTCGCCGAGCTGGCGCTGCACGTCGTCGGCCGCTTGCTCGGGCAGGCTGTCGATGCGCACCAGCTGCACGGTGAGGTTGTCATCGCTGCCGTTGACCAGCGCCTGTTCGACCAGCTGCCTCGCTGCAGCGTCCAGGTCGTCGGCATGGGTCGCGATGATATCGGCCATCGCGCGCGGATCGAGGTACTCGTACACGCCGTCGGTGGCGAGCAGGAACAGGTCGCCCAGTGCCAGCGGGAGGTTGCGGTAGTCGATTTCCAGATGCGGGTTGATGCCCAGGGCGCGGCCGAGATAGCTGGTTTCGGCGCTGACACGCACGCGGTGATCCTCGCTCAGCTGTTCGAGGGTGCCTTCACGCAGGCGATGGATGCGCGCATCGCCGATGTGGAACAGGTGCGCACTGCCGCCCTTGAGCACCAGCGCACTGAAGGTGCAGACATAGCCGCGGTCGCGGTCATAGCGGTACGGGCCTTGGCGGGTCTGCGCATGCAACCAGGAGTTGACTGCCACCAGCACGCGCTGCGCCGACTGTTTCACCGACCAGGCATCGGAGGTGCAGAAGTAGTCCGAGAGAAAGCTCGCCACTGCGGTTTCGCTGGCGATATGGCTGACCTCGCTGCTGCTGATGCCATCGGCCAGTGCGATGGCGATGCCCTTGCTGGCGAGCTGCGCGTCGGTGGGAATGCAGGCGCCGTGAAAGTCCTGGTTGAGCGGCTTGCGTCCGGCATCCGAATGCTGGCCGAGGGCGATGACGAGTTGGCTGGACATCTTCGATCTGCACGAAAACCCCGGACGCGAATGCGCAACCGGGGCTTTCGGCCGCACTCCCGATCAGTAGACGCTGCGCTTGGGCGCGGTGCGTACGTGGGTGGTGTAGAGCGTGAGGCCGGTGAAGGCCAGGCCGCCCACCAGGTTGCCCAGTGCGGTGGGGATCTCGTTCCAGACCATGTAGTCCATGACCGAGAAGTCGCCGCCCATGATCATCGCCGAGGGGAACAGGAACATGTTCACCACCGAGTGCTCGAAGCCCATGAAGAAGAACAGCATGATCGGCATCCACATGGCGATGACCTTGCCGCTCACCGAGGTGGAGATCATCGCGCCGACCACGCCCATCGAGACCATCCAGTTGCACAGCATGCCGCGCAGGAAGATGGTCGCCCAGCCCGCTGCGCCGAACTCGGCGTAGCCCAGGGTGCGGTCCTCGCCGATGTGCGAGATCTTCTCGCCGATAGGTCCGGGTTCGGTGGAAAAGCCCATGGTGAAGACGAAGGCCATCATGAAGGCCACCACCAGCGCGCCGCCGAAGTTGCCGAGAAACACCCAGCCCCAGTTGCGCAGGATGCCGCCCACGGTCACGCCCGGGCGGCGGTCCAGCAGCGCCAGCGGCGTCAGCATGAAGACCCCGGTGAGCAGGTCGAAGCCCATCAGGTAGAGCATCACGAAACCCACCGGAAACAGCATGGCACCCACCAGCGGCGAGCCGGTCTGCACGGTCACCGCGACCGCGAACACCGCGGCAAGGGCCAGGATCGCGCCGGCCATGAAGCCGCGGATCAGGGTATCGCGGGTGGACATGAAGATCTTCGATTCGCCGGCGTCCACCATCTTGGTGACGAACTCGGAGGGGATGATGTAGGACATGTCAGTCTCTCTGAATGGCAGTAGGGGGCCAGGCCCGCGACGGCGGCCGCGGGGCGCTGGCTGAGCGGTGTGGGTGGCTGGCGAGTCGGGGTCAGCTTCGCGGTCAAGGCCGCTCCCGCAGGATCGCTGCGGTGTGCAAGGAATGTTGCCCGGGCAACGGGCGGCGATCAGCCCGCGGCGATCTGTACCTCGTCGCCGACCAGGCGCACCGGCCATACCTGCAGGCGCTGCTCCGGGTACTCCAGGCAGCTGCCATCGGCCAGGCGGAAGTGCTGCTTGTACAGCGGCGAGGCGATCACCAGTTCGCCCTTGAGACTGCCGACGATGCCGCGGCCGATGACGTTGGCGCCCGACTTGGGGTCGCGGTTCTCGATGGCGAACAGCTGCTCGCCGTCGGCGTTGTCAGGCAGGTGGAACAGCGCCACCTGGGCGCCATCGTGCCAGGCCACCACACCGGAATTGGCGACCAGATCGGCACGGCTGCACAGCGTCTGCCAGGACGCCTGCGCGTTGGAACGGGAGTCGAGACGAACGACGTTGGACTGGCTCATCAGAGCACCTCCTGGGTAAGTGGGATCAGGTGAAGTTCGCTGGCGCGCACCGGCCGACGCTGGCCACGCTCCTTGACGAAGTGGATGTCCGGGTCGGCGCGCCCGTCGTTGACGAAGGTGCGGAAGCGCTTGAGCTTCTCCGGATCGGAGATGGCGTTGGCCCATTCGCACTGGTAGCTGTCGACCACGTGCTGCATCTGGCTCTCCAGCTCGGCGGCGAGGTTCAGGCTGTCGTCGAGGATGACGTCCTTCAGGTAGTCCAGGCCGCCTTCCAGGCTTTCGCGCCAGACCGAGGTGCGCTGCAGCTTGTCGGCGGTGCGCACGTAGAACATCAAGACGCGGTCGATGATGCGGATCAGCGTTTCGTCATCGAGGTCGGTGGCGAACAGTTCGGCATGCCGCGGGCGCATGCCGCCGTTGCCGCAGATGTAGAGGTTCCAGCCCTTGTCGGTGGCGATCACGCCGATGTCCTTGCTCTGCGCCTCGGCGCATTCGCGGGTACAGCCCGATACGGCGAACTTGATCTTGTGCGGTGCACGCAGGCCCTTGTAACGGTCCTCCAGGCGCAGCGCCATGCCGACGCTGTCCTGCACGCCGTAGCGGCACCAGGTGCTGCCGACGCAGGATTTCACCGTGCGCAGGCTCTTGCCGTAGGCGTGGCCGGTCTCGAAGCCGGCGGCGATCAGCTCGCCCCAGATGTCCGGCAGTTCGTGCAGCTGAGCGCCGAACAGGTCAATGCGCTGGCCGCCAGTGATCTTGGTGTAGAGGTCGTATTTCTTCGCCACCTGGCCGATGGCGATCAGCCCCTCGGGGGTGATCTCACCACCCGGGATGCGCGGCACCACCGAGTAGGTGCCGTTCTTCTGCATGTTGGCCATGAAGGTGTCGTTGGTGTCCTGCAGCGGAATCAGCGCCGGATCGGTGATCGGCTGGTTCCAGCACGAGGCCAGGATCGAACCCACCGTCGGCTTGCAGATGTCGCAACCGACATGGCCGCGGCCGTGCTTGGCCAGCAGTTCGGCGAAGCTCTGGATGCCCTCGACGCGGACGATCCCGTAGAGCTCCTGGCGGGTGTAGGCGAAGTGTTCGCAGAGGCTCTTGTCAACCGCCACGCCGCGCGCCGCCAGTTCGGCGTCGAACACCAGCTTGAGCAGGGCATTGCAACCGCCGCAGCCGGTGGCCGCCTTGGTCGCGGCCTTGAGCTCGCCGAGGTCGGTGACGCCAGCGTCGACCTGGCAGCACACCGCGCCCTTGCTGACGTTGTGACAGGAGCAGATGGTCGCGCTGGCCGGTAGGGCGTCCGGGCCAAGCGTCGGCGCGCCCTCGGTCTGCGGCAGGATCAGGCCGGACGCATCGGCCGGCAGCTTGATGCCGTTCTGCGCGTACTGCAGCAGGGTGTCGTAGTAGCTGTTGTCGCCTACCAGCACCGCGCCCAGCACGCGCTTGCCATCGGCGGAGACGACCAGGCGGCGGTAGCTGGCGCTGGCCTCGTCGATGAAACGGTAGCTCCGGCTGCCCGGGGTCGCGCCATGGGCGTCACCGATGGAGCCGACATCCACGCCGAGCAGCTTGAGTTTGGTTGACATGTCTGCACCGAGGAACGGCGTGTGCGCTGCGTCGGCCAGCTGCGCGGCAACGCAGCGGGCCATGCTGTAGCCCGGGGCGACCAGGCCGAACACGCTGCCGTTCCAGCTGGCGCATTCGCCGATGGCGAAGATCGCCGGGTCCGAGGTACGGCAGTCACTGTCGACCACCACGCCGCCGCGTGCCGCCAGTTCCAGGCCGCAGTCACGGGCCAGGGCGTCCTGCGGGCGAATGCCGGCGGAAAACACGATCAGGTCGGTTTCGAGAAATTCGCCGTCCTGGAAGACCATGCGGTAGGCGTATTGCTCGCCAACGATGATTTCCTGGGTGGCACGCGACAGGTGCACGCCGACACCCAGCGCCTCGATGCGCGCCTTCAGCGCCGCGCCGCCGGCATCGTCCAGCTGCACCGGCATCAGCCGCGGGGCGAATTCCACCACATGGGCTTCCAGGCCGAGGGACTTGAGGGCGTTGGCCGCTTCCAGGCCGAGCAGGCCTCCGCCGACCACCACACCGCGGCGTGCGCCGGTTGCGGCCGCGCGGATGCCGTCGAGATCCTCGAGGGTGCGGTAGACCAGCCGCGAGTTGCCTTCGGCACCGGGAATCGGCGGCACGAAGGGGTAGGAGCCGGTGGCCAGGATCAGCTTGTCGTAGGGCTGGCGGCCGTTGCCGGTGACCACTTCCTTGCGCTCGCGGTCGATCTCCAGCACCTGCTCGCCCAGGTGGGCCTGTACGCCATGGCGGCTGTAGTAGTCGGCTTCGCACATCGCCAACGACTCGGCATCGCGGCCGCCGAAGTACTCGGACAGGTGTACGCGATCGTAGGCGCGCTGGCGCTCCTCGCCGAACACGTGCACGTCGTAGCGGGCGAGGGCGTCCTGTTCGATCAGCTGTTCGATGCAGTGATGCCCGACCATGCCGTTGCCGACGATGACCAATGTCTCGTGCTTGAGCGGGGTGACGGTTGAACTCATAGCCTTTCCTCTCCAGCGGCTGCGGCACGCGGCCGGCAAAACGCAAAAAGGCGCCTGGAGCTGGGGTCAGCTCCAGGCGCCTTTGCCTGGTTTCAAAAATGTTGTGGGGGTGATTGGCCTGGCGTCGTTGCCTGGTTCACCCGGTCCCGTGCCTGCTGGCGGGCGGTCGTCGCTGACCGCCTGGGACGTGCTGCCGTGCTGGCAGCTGTTGCAAGGGAATTAGCAGGTTGCGTGCCAGCTATGCCGGGGCACCGCTGCAGCCCCCGGCCGGCGGGCCTGCGCGGGCTTGTCCGGGGGTGCGAATCGCCGCCGGCCGCGCGAGGCGGTTGAACCACTTCGGTGCGAAAAGGGCTGTGCGCTCACTGCTTTGGGGCGATTCGCGCGACGTCAGCCGCCGAAAGCCTCGCGAACCAGCTGCGGCAAGGCCTGGCCGGCGGGCAGGGCGAGCAGGTGTTCGTGCGCACTCTGCGGCGCCTCGCCCTGTGGGTTTACATGCACCAGCGTGGCGCCGCCGGCCCGCGCCAGATGTGGCACTTCAGCGGCGGGATAGACAACCCCTGAGGTACCGACCGACAGCAGCAGGTCGCAGGCCTGGGCAGCGGCGAAGGCGGCGCGCAACGCATCGCCCGGCAGGCTCTCGCCGAACCAGACCACGCCGGGCCGCAGGCGTCCGCCACAGTGGCGGCAGCGCGGCGGTTCGAGACGACGTCCGGCTTCGGGTTCGTCGGGTGCGGGCAGCGGCTCGGCCGGCTCACGGGCGCAGGCGAAGCAGCGTGGCCGGTGCAGGCTGCCGTGCAGGTGGATCACCTCGCGGCTGCCGGCGCGTTCGTGCAGGTCGTCGACGTTCTGCGTGATCAGCGTCAGCTGCGGCACATGGCTGGCGAGCTCGGCGATGGCCATGTGCGCGGGGTTCGGCCGAGCCTGGAGAACCTTCATCCGGCGCCACTCGTACCAGCCCCAGACCAGCGCCGGGTCGCGACGAAAGGCGTCGGCAGTGGCCAGTTCGCCCGGATCGAAACGCTCCCACAAGCCGGTGAGCGCATCGCGAAAGGTCGGGATGCCGCTCTCGGCGGAGACGCCGGCACCGGTGAACACCACGACATGGCGCGCCGAACGCAGGGACGAAAGCAGAGAGGCTGGGATCACGGGCGGCTCCGGTGGCTGGCTGGTCGGACATCAATAGCACCGTGTGACGGGCTTGCCAAAGGTTGCGCTGCACCGATTGCGGGGCGGGTGGCTACCGTCCGGCTGCTCGCTGGGCCCATCTGTCACCTACTTGACGGGCGTCAAAGCCGCCTGGCTCCGCTCCCGGATGATGCCGAGTACGCGAGATTCGAGGGTGGGAGGCGCTTATGCTTGGCTCAGTGACCTGGGACGAGGCCTTGGTACAACGTTACGGACAGTTCGGGCAGCTGCACTGCAGCTATCCGGCTGCGGTCGATTTCAGCGACCGTGTCGCACCGCTGGACCTGTTGCGCGCCCTGCGCGAAAGTCGCCGCGGCGGACGGCCGCTCTCCCTCTCCATTCATCAGCCGGACGGCGCTGGCCTGCAGCCCGAGGCCGCGGCGGCTTACCTGCAGCGGCTCGAGCGCGAGATCGAGCAGCTCGGCTGTCACGCCGGGCCACTGCAGGCGGTCGAACAGCTGCGCCTGAGCGTCGGCACCCTCGGTATCGAGGCGCTGCGCCGCCTGCTCAGCCAACTCAAGCGGCGCTTCGCCTTCGTCGAACCCCATGCCGGCAGTTTCCTGGCCGAGGTGGAGCTGGCCCATGTCGACTGGCCGCTGATCGGTGCGCTGCACGAGCTGGGCTTCAACCAGCTCAGCGTCGCGGTACCGGACCTGCGCGCCGACGATGGCGGCACGGTGGAGTACTTCCGCAGCTCGGCCCGCATCCGTGCGGTGATCGAGGCGGCACATGCGCTGCACTATCGCTCGGTGAACCTGGACCTTGGCTACGGTCGCTCCTGGCAGACCCCGTCGAGCTTCGCCCGGAAGCTGGCTTCGATCATCGAGCTCGCGCCCGATCAGGTCACCATGTTCGATTACCGTGACGCCGTGCCGGCCGCTGTCGGCCGCCTCGGCCTCGCGTCGCCGGCCGACACCCTGGCGATGTACCGGCACGGGGTGGAGCAGTTGAGCGCGGCGGGCTACCGCTACATCGGCCTGGGCAAGTTCGTGCTGCCGCATGACGACCTGGCCATGGCCCAGGAGATCGGCGCGCTGCACCATGACTTCTGCGGCTACAGCCTGCATGGCGACTGCGACCACCTGGGCTTCGGCGTCGGCGCCGTCAGCCGGGTGGGCGGCCTGTTCTGCCAGAACGCCGATCGCGTGCCGGCCTACCAGCGGGCGCTCGATCAGGGCCAGCTGCCCTGCGTTCGCGGCCTGCATGCCAATCACATCGATCCGTTGCACCGCCTGCTGCTCGAGCGCCTGCTCTGCACCTTCGCGCTGGATTTCGATGCCCTGAGCCTGCAAAGCGGCGTCGATGTGCGTCAGCGCTATGCGCAGCACTGGCCGGCGCTGCGCCAGCTGCACGCCGATGGTGTGATCGTGCTGGACGACAGCGGGCTGCGGGTTCCCGCGCAGGCGCGGTTGCTGGTCGCGGCAGTCTGCGCGGCCTTCGAGCAGCCTGGCGCGGTGACCATCGGCCACTCGGCCGGGAACACCGCGCGGCGCTGAGGGCCGTTACAGGGCGAAGCGACCACCCAGGCTGCCGAGGCGGCCGGCCAGTTCGTGCAGCTGGCGACCGCCGCTGTCCAGCGCGCTGGCATCCCCGGCGTTGCGTTCGGCCACCTGCTGCACGCTCTGCAGATGGCGGCCCATGTCCGCCGAAACGGCAGTCTGCTCGTGGGTGGCTGCGGCGATCATCTCGTTCATCTGGCTGATGGCTTCGATCTCGTTGGCGATGGCGTCGAGCAGGGCGGTGGTGTCCTGGCTGCTGCTGACGCAACGGGCAACGCTGGCGCGGCTGTCGTGCATCGCTTCGGTGGCCTGGCGACTGCCCTGCTGCAGTCGGCTGATGATGCCCTGGATTTCGCTGGTGGAGGCGGCAGTCTTGCGCGCCAGGCTGCGCACCTCGTCGGCCACCACGGCGAACCCGCGCCCCTGTTCGCCGGCGCGCGCCGCCTCGATGGCAGCGTTGAGGGCCAGCAGGTTGGTCTGTTCGGCGATGTTGCGGATCACTTCCAGCACGCGATCGATCTGCTCCGCTTGTGCCGCCAGGTCCTGCACCACGCGGTCAGTACCCTCGATATGTTCGGCCAGGGTGCCGATCTCGTTGCGCACGCCGCTGACCGCCAGGCGACCGTCACCGGCCTTGCGGCTCGCACCCTGTGCGGCCTGGGCGGCGCGATCGGCATGGCCGGCGACGTCGTCGATGGCCACCGTCATCTGTTGCATCGCCTCGACCATATAGGCGGTTTCGTCCAGTTGGCGGCTGGCGCCCTCGCGCAGCTGGCGTGTCGCCGTGCTCAGGTTGGCCGCGGTGCCGTCCAGCCCGGCGGTGTCGCGCACCACCGCGCCGACCAGTTCGCCGAGCTGGTCCAGCATATGATTGAAGCGCTGGGTGACCGGGCCACTGGCGCGGCTGCGGCGGCTCAGGTCGATGCGCTCGGGATGCGCGGTGATGGCGGCAGCGGCGCCGAGCAGGGCTTCGCCTTCGCGGGCTTCGGCATTGGCGCGGATCGCCAGGTAGATGAGGATGGCGCTTTCCAGTACCACGTAGAAGGCATGCAGGAACACCACGCCCCAGGTTCCGTCCGGCACCAGATAGACGCCCGCGCCCTGTCGCTGCAGGGCAAAGAAGCTCAGGTGATGCACCGCGATGGTGGCGGCCGCGACGACGATCGGTAGCCAGTCGCGGTAGTACACCAGGAATGCCAGCAGGGCGAAGATGCCGAAATGCATTTCCAGCAGACCATGGGCCTGGTTGATCTGCAGTGCGGCCAGCACCATGAACGCGGCACCGATCAGGCAGCGCAACAGACGCTGGCCAGGAATCAGCAGGTACAACGCGGTCATCGAGACGGCGGTCAGCCCGCCGATGACCAGCGCCTGTGCCCAGTTGCCATAGAACGCCGCGATCCCGCAGGAATAAGCCAGCAGAAACCAGATCACGCCGAGCATGATGCGGTCGGCCTTGAGGTAGTGCGCTTGCAGCGTGACGCTATCGGTGCTCATGGGTGACTCCGGATGATGTGCGGTCTGGTTATCGGCAGCCGAGGCGCCGAATTACTCGACATAGAGGGGTTTCCGACGAGTGCCCGGTTTGCCCAGCAGCAGCTGTGCGGTGCCGATGGCGCGCTCGAGAAAGCCGCCTTCGCAGTAGCACAGGTAGAACTCCCACAGGCGGTAGAACTGCTCGTCGTAACCGTGGCGCTCCAGCTCGCCACGCGCCTGGCGGAAGTTCTCGTGCCACAGGCGCAGGGTGCGCGCGTAGTGCTCGCCGAAGTCCTCCATGTGCAGCAGGTTCAGATCGGTGTGCTGCGTGGCGACATCGAGCATGCGCTGCAGCGAGGGCAGGGCGCCGCCGGGAAAGATGTAGCGCTGGATGAAGTCGACATTGCGCCGCGCCTGCTCGTAACGCTGGTCGCGGATGGTGATCGCCTGCAGCAGCATCAGGCCGTCGTCCTTGAGCAGCCGCGCGCACTGGCGGAAGTAGCCTGGCAGAAAGTCATGCCCCACGGCCTCGACCATCTCGATGGAAACCAGCTTGTCGAATCGTCCTTCGAGATCGCGGTAGTCCTTGAGCAGCAGCGTGATGCGGTCCTGCAGACCCTCTTCCTCGATGCGCCTTTGGGTATAGGCGAACTGCTCGTGCGACAGCGTCGTGGTGGTCACCCGGCAGCCATGGTGGATCGCGGCATACAGCGCCATGCTGCCCCAGCCGGTACCGATCTCCAGCAGATGATCGTCGGCTTGCAGATCGAGCTTCGCGCAGATGCGCTCCAGCTTGTGCAGCTGGGCGTCCTCCAGGCTCTGCTCGGGCGTGGCGAACATGGCCGCCGAGTACATCATGGTCGGATCGAGGAAGCGCTCGAACAGCTCGTTGCCCAGGTCGTAATGCGCGGCGATATTGCGCTGCGAACCGGCGCGGGTGTTGCGGTTGAGCCAGTGCAGCGCCTTGATCACCGGCTGGCCGAACAGCGCCAGCGCGCCGCGCTCGATGCTGTCCAGCACATCCAGGTTGGCAACGAACAGGCGGATCACGGCGGTCAGGTCAGGGCTGGTCCAGTAACCATGGATGTACGCCTCGCCCGCGCCGATGGAGCCGCGTGCGGCCACCAATCCCCAGAGACCGGCGTCGAGCACATGGATCTCGGCCTTCAGCGGGCTTGCCAGGTCACCGAACAGCTGCTGCTGATCCCCGTGGTGCAGCGTCAGCTGACCGTGACGCAGCTTGTACAGCTGATGCAGCACGGTGCGGCGCAGCAGGCCGGCGGCCAGTCCCATCCCGGCCAGCGGGTGGGCTTTGACGGTCAGGCTAGGGCTCTTCATGGCGGCCTCCTGTGGAGTGGGTAACGGCCAACCCGAACGGCTTCGTCGGGGGCCGATGGTTGAAGATCGGCGTGCGCTTGAGCAGCAGGCGCAGCGCCTGCCAATAGATGGCGAGCAGGGTCTTGGCGGTCATCCAGGGGAAACCGAACAGATAGCGATGCACGGCGCCGCGGCCAAGCGGCTGGCGTTCCAGGCCGAGGGTGGCGTCGAACAGCTTCAGTTCGCCCTGCCAGTCCTCCATGTGCACGCCGATGCGCCGGCCCGGCGGGTTGAAGCGCATGCGGTACTCCAGGGCCTCCGGCAGGAACGGCGAGACGTGGAAGGTCTTGGCCACGCTGCAGCGCAGATTGCGGTTGCCGTTGGCCGGCAGTACGTAGTGATAACGCTCACGCCAGGGCGTGTTGCTCACCTCGCAGAGCACCGCGGCGAGTTGCTCCTGTTCATCGAAGCAATAGAAGAAACTGACCGGGTTGAAGCACAGGCCCCAGCTGCGCGGCTGGGTCAGCAGGCGCACCGCGCCGGTGACCGGTCGACCCAGCGCTTCGCTCACGCGCTGGCGCACGGCATCGGCCAGTGCGATGCCCTGTCCGGTGTACTCCGGCAGGTAGTCGCGCTCGCGGAAGGAGAAGGGGGCGAAGCGCTCACGGCCACTCAGCGGTGAAAGGCCGAGCACCGCATCCTGCTCGGCCAGGTCCAGGTAGAGCAGCCCCATGCGGTAGCTGAACGCATGGGCGCGCGGCGCGAAACGCCGGTGCTGCACCCAGCCGCGGTACAGCGCGCTGTGTACGATGGCGCCGTTCACAGCGCGGCTCCGAAGGCTGCGGCGACGCGCAGGGCACTGACCACGCCGTCCTCATGGAAGCCGTTGCCCCAGTAGGCGCCGCAGAAGTAGCTGTGGTTGGCACCCTGCAGCTCTTCGGCGCGGGCCTGGGCGGCGACGCCGGCAAGGCTGTACTGCGGATGGGCGTAGGTGAAACGCGCAAGAATCTGCTCCGGATCGATGGCGTCGGTCTGGTTGAGGCTGACGCAGAAGGTCTGTGGCGCCTCGATACCCTGCAGGATGTTCATGTTGTAGGTGACGGCTGCCGGCTGCTGGCTCGGTCCGCCGAGACGGTAGTTCCAGCTGGCCCAGGCACGCGGGCGCCTGGGCAGCAGGCGGATATCGGTGTGCAGCACCACGTCGTTACCGGCGTAGCCGATGGCGCCGAGGATGTCGCGTTCCGCCTGGCTCGGCCGTGCCAGCAGGCGCAGCGCCTGGTCGCTGTGGCAGGCGAAGATGACCTTGTCGAAACGCTCGGCACTGGCCGGGCTCTGGATCGTCACGCCATGCTCGTCGCGCAGCACCTCGAACACCGGACAGTTGAGGCGGATATGCTGGCTGAAGCCCTTGGTCAGCGGTGACACGTATGCGCTCGATCCGCCCTCGACCACGTACCACTGCGGGCGGTCGTTCACCGACAGCAGCCCGTGGTTCTTGCAGAAGCGGATGAAGAACTCCAGCGGAAACTCCAGCATGTCGGCCGGCGACATCGACCAGATCGCCGCACCCATGGGCACGATGTAGTGATCGATGAAGCGCTGGTTGTAGCGACCCAGTCGGAGGTAGCTGCCAAGGGTGACCTGAGGGGTGATGCGACCGTTGTGGTAGTCGTCCAGCGCCTCGCGATTGAAGCGCAGGATGTCGCGCAGCATGCCCCAGAAGGGGGGCGAGAGCAGGTTGCTGCGCTGAGCGAACAGGGTGTTGAGGCTGTGCCCGTTGTATTCCAGGTCCCGCTGGGGGTCGCAGACCGAGAAGCTCATCTCGGTGGGCTTGTAGCGAACTCCGAGCTGCCCCAGCAGCTTGATGAAGTTGGGGTAGGTCCAGTCGTTGAAGACGATGAAGCCGGTGTCCACCGCGTAGTCGCGTCCGTGCAGGCGCACGTCCACCGTATGGGTGTGGCCGCCGATCCAGCTGGCCGACTCGAACACGGTGACGGCGTGCTGGCGGGCCAGCAGATGCGCACAGGTGAGACCGGCAATACCGCTGCCGATGATGGCGATCTTCATGGTTATCCTTCCTTGAGAGGCGTGCGCGCCAGTCGCCGACCGAGGGCGAACTGCAGGCGCGCGGGCAGGTGCGAGAACAGGCGCAGCACGGCGATGAACGGCGCGGGAAAGGCGATGTGCAGAGGGCGGCGTTCCAGGCGCCGGGCGATCTGTCGTGCAGCCTTGTCTGCCGGCCAGCGCATGGGCATGGGAAAGTCGTTGCGACGGGTCAGGGGTGTATCTACGAACCCCGGGCTGACCAGCGTGAGGTCGATGCCTTCGCTGGCCAGGTCCAGACGCAGCGATTCGAGCAGGTAGCGCAGCGCGGCCTTCGATGCGCCGTAGGCTCCGGCGCGCGGCAGCGGCAGCCAGGTCACCGAGCTGCCGATGCCGACCAGATGCGGTCGCACCCCCTGCCGCAGCAGGGGCAGTGCAGCCTCGATGCAATGGCCGGCGGACAACAGGTTGGTCTGCACGACCCGCTGCAGCAGGGCCGCCTCGAAATGCCGGGCGTCGATGTACTCGCAGCTGCCGGCATTGAGGATCACGCTGTCCAGCGCGCCCCAGTGCGACTCGATCGCCGCGCCGATGGCACGTACCTGTTCGCTGTCGGTGAGGTCGCCAGGCAGTGCCAGTACCCGCCCCGGATAGCGTCGGGCAAACGCCAGCAGCGGCTCGGCGCGACGTGCCGATAGCGCCAGACAATGCCCCTCGGCCAGCAGCAGACGTGTCAGTTCGAGGCCGATGCCGCTGCTGGCACCGGTCAGCCAGATCCGACGCGAGAGGTTCATGCCAGTCTCCGCTGCAGCCAGCGGATCGCCGAGCCGAGCAGCGGTACGTGCTGGTAGAGCAGCGCGCCGGCATCGAAATAGTCGCGATGCCGCTCCACCTTGCCGTCGGCGTTCCAGCGCAACAGCGAGCACCCTTCCAGGCTGATCAGCTGGCCGCGATTGAGGCGCGGGTGGCGAAAGCTCATCAGCCAGCGCAGGTAGCCCTGTCCCTCGCACACCTGGTCGTGGCTGATGAACTCGAAATGCAGCTGCTCGACGTTGGCGTACAGTTCGGCGAAATAACGCTGCAGTTCAATCAGACCGACCACCTCGTGCAGCGGGTCGGTGAAATGCACGTCATCGCTGTAGAGCTCGCCCAGGCGCTCCAGCTTGTCGGCATCCAGACTGGCGAACTCGGCCGCGAAGCGATGCAGGAAGCTGCTCATGGCCGGACGTCCGGCAGGTTGCGGAAGGCGTCCAGGGCTCGCGCGCGGCTTTCCCCGAGGTCGATGATCGGTGCCGGGTAATCGGCCTTGCCGAACAGGCTGCGCTGCGCGGATGGGTTGTGTATCTCGCGCTTGCCCAGTCCCTGCAGTTCCGGCAGCCAGCGGCGCAGGAACTGGCCGTCCGGATCGAAGCGCTGTGACTGGCTGATGGGGTTGAACAGGCGGAAGTAGGGCACCGAGTCGGTTCCGGTGGACGCGCTCCACTGCCAGCCGCCGTTGTTGGCGGCCAGATCGCCGTCGATCAGGTTGCGCATGAACCAGCGCTCGCCCTCGCGCCAGTCGATCAGCAGGTTCTTGCTGAGGAACATGGCCGTGACCATGCGCAGGCGGTTGTGCATCCAGCCGGTTTCCCGCAGCTGCCGCATCGCCGCATCGATGATCGGAAAACCGGTGCGGCCCTCTTGCCAGGCCTGCAGCTCGTCGGTCGCGCGGCGCCACGGCAGCGCTTCGGTCTCGGCGCGGAAGGCGCGGTGCATCGAGACCCGCGGGTAGCCGACCAGGATGTGCTTGTAGAACTCACGCCAGAGCAGCTCGTTGATCCAGGTGGTGGCGCCGGCGCTCCCGCTGTCCAGCTCGCCGCGGTTGCTTGCCACGGCCGCGTGCAGACACTGGCGGATGGAGATGACACCAGCCGCGAGATAAGCCGACAGCTGACTGGTGCCGGGCTCGGCCGGCAGGTCGCGGCGTTGGTGGTACTGGTGCAGATCGTCTTCGATGAACGCCGCCAGGCGGTGCTGGGCGAAGGTTTCGCCGGCGGGCCACAGCGTGCGCAGGTAGTCGCTCGGCCGATCGAAGCCGCGCACCTCGTCCGGTGGCACGTCGCTGGTGACGGTCATGGGTTGTTGCGGGGCCGGTGGCGCGACGCATGCCGGCAGCGACATCGACAGGCGTGCAAGGCAGGCGCGACGGAACTGACCGAACACCTTGAAGTAGCCACCCGACTGGGTGAGCACGCTACCCGGCGCGAACAGCAGCTGGTCGAGATAGCCGCGCACGTCGATGCCGGCGGCCCGCAGCCGGGCGGCAACGGCCTGGTCACGGCGCTGCTCGTTGACGCCATATTCGTCGTTGTAGTGCAGGCGCTGCACGGCCAGCTCCTGGCAGAGCTTGAGCAACGCGTCGGGCGCGGCCTGCCAATCCTCTGCGTCGCGAATCAGCAGCGGCACATTGAGCGCCTGCAGGCGGCCCGCCAGCTCGACGAGGTTGCGCAGCCAGAAGTCCACCTTGCAGGCGGCATCGTCATGGGCGAGCCACTGGCCGGGGGTGATCAGGTAGACCGCGACGGTGGGGCCGGCGGCCATGGCAGACGCCAGGGCGGTGTTGTCGCTCGTGCGCAGATCGCTGCGCAGCCAGATCAGCTGCGTCATGCGGCACCTCCCTCGCTGCCGGGCAACAGGCCGGCGTGCTGCAGGCACTGCAGGGCGCTCAGCGAATCGTGGGCCAGTGTCAGGCCACGCTGGCCCTGCAGCACCGGCGCGTGGATGTGCACGGCCGGGCCGGTCATGAACAGCGGTGCGGCGCTCTGTTCGAGCAGACGCGGCAGGTCTCGCTGCAGGCAAAGGCCCGGCAGGCTGTTGCTGGCATACAGCAGGACGGCGCGCGGCCGAATGCGTTCGCCGGCCAGACTCAGCTCGTTGAGCGGCACCGGCCATTCGATGACTTCCACCGGGCAGTCGGTGCTGGAGACCAGCCAGGCGCTCAGCCAGAGGCCGGGCGTGAAACTGTCCTGGTCGAGATTGACCAGCAGCAACGGGCGGCCTGCCTGCTGTCGTTTGTTGAAATAGATGCGGCTGCCCAGCTTGCTGCGCAGCCAGGAGTGGAACAGCACGCGCTCCAGCGATGCGCCGTACTGGCCCTGCCAGCGTCGCTCCAGGGCTTCGAGCAGCGGCTGCAGCAGGTGCTGGAAAAGCGTGCGCGGCGGGTAAAGGGCGACCGCGCGGTTGAATGTGTCATCCAGCTGCCGTTCGCTGAAGCGATCGATCGCCTGCAAGAGCTCCTCGAGCAGTGCAGACCACTGATTCTGCTGCGGCAGCTCCGGCGGCGTGCTGGTGCCGAGCAGTGTCCTGATCTGGCTGACCGCCACGCCGCGATTGAGCCAGGTGACGATGTCACGGATGCGCTCGATGTGGGTGTCGTCGTACAGCCGGTGCCCCTTGGCCGTGCGCAGCGGCACGATAAGCCCGTAGCGGCGCTCCCAGGCGCGCAGGGTCACGGCGTTTACGCCGGTGATGCGGGCCACTTCGCGGATGGGCAGCAGGCCGTCGGCGGTCAGCTGCGCCAGGTCCGTTGGTTCGATCATGGTCAGATTCCGTTACGCAGACTGAGTGTTTCGGGGTGCGGCTGCAGGTAGGCCTGGCGCGCGATGTAGTGGTCCGGGTGACGGCGGAAGTGGTGCTTGAGCAAGGTCAGCGGCACTACCAGCGGAATCACGCCTTCGCGGTACTGGTCGATCAGCCGGCGCAGTTCACGGCGGTCGTCCGATCCGAGGGCATCCTTCAGGTAGCCGCTCAGGTGCAGCAGCACGTTGCAATGCGTGCCGCGAGTGGCGGGCTTCTTCAGCGCCCGCATCAGCTGGCTGAAGTAGCCTGGGGCGAAATCTTCCAGCGCGTGCTCGGCCAGGGCCGCGACCCGTCGGCCGAGCGCCTTGTATTCCAGCGGATTGCTGGCCATGAGCTGGTACTTGTAGCGCGAGTGGAAATCGACGATGGCGCGACGGCTCAGACCGGTCTGCAGCAGGCGCTGCCAGTCGGCGTAGGCGTAGACGCGGGTGAGGAAGTTCTCGCGCAGCACGGCATCGTTCAGTCGTCCATCCTCCTCGATCGGCAGATCGGGGCGTGCCTGCATCAAGGCCTGGGCGAACACGCCGGTGCCACCGCCGGGCAGGGTGTGGCCGTTGGCGGCATAGACCTTGACCCGCTCCATGCCGCAGGACGGCGACTTCTGCATCAGGATGTAGCCGCTGATGTCGTGCAGCTGCTCGGCGATCTGCCGACCGTAGGCGGACAGCGCGTCAGTCACGTCCAGCTCCGGGCGCACCGTACCGACCGCACGCGGCGCATCGGCATCGCCCACCAGGCGGATCGGTTCACGCGGCGTGCCGAGACCGATGGCCACTTCCGGGCAGACCGGCACGAATTCGAAATGCTGTGCCAGTGTCTCGCTGCACAGGCGCGATTCCTTGTGGCCGCCATTGAACCGCACCGGGTTGCCGAGCAGGCAGGCGCTGATTCCGATTCGGGGGGTGGGGAGCGTGGTGTGCATGATGACAACCTCTTGTACAAGATGAATTTCTGTACAACTTGATGCCATCATATTCTTCGGCTTGTACAAGTCAATATGTGGTGTACAAGATCTTGCGACTTTTCTTGTACAAGAAGGCGGCTGCCGGCAGAATAACGCTCAGCAACGCGGTGTCGCATCCTTGGCGGGCCGTCAATACGCGCTTCAGGCTCCCTGCGGTACCGACGGTGGCGGCTCTTTCTGCAACGAACGGGGCGCCATCAGCTGTACATTCGAATAACCATGTATAGGTGTATGCTGTAGTTGAGGCGGGTCGACCAGCACAGCGCGCAGCGCAACAGGAGCTCACCATGAACATCTTGCTCACCGGCGGTACCGGGTTGATCGGGCGCGCGCTGTGTCGTCGCTGGCAGGCCGACGGGCATCGACTCTGGGTCTGGAGCCGCTCACCGCAGCGTGTGGCGCAGCTGTGCGGCGCCGAGGTAAAGGGCGTCGGCAGCCTGCAGCAGCTCGATGCGGTAGCGCTGGATGCCGTGGTGAACCTGGCCGGTGCGCCCATAGCCGACCGACCTTGGACCAAGGCACGCAAGAGCCTGCTCTGGGACAGCCGAGTGAGGCTGACCGAGGAGCTGGTGGAGTGGTTGGGCCGGCGCGAGCAGAAGCCGGCGCTGCTGATCTCTGGCTCGGCAGTCGGCTGGTACGGCGACGGCGGCGAGCACCGCCTGACCGAAGCTGATCAGCCGGTCACCGCGGACTTCGCCAGCCAGCTGTGCAACGCCTGGGAAGAGCGCGCCAGCGAGGCCGCGGTGTTGGGTATTCGCGTGGTGCTGATACGCACCGGGCTGGTGCTGGCTCGTGATGGCGGCTTCCTGCAGCGCTTGCTGCCACCGTTTCGCCTGGGGCTGGGTGGCCGGCTGGGCAATGGCCGGCAGTGGATGCCCTGGATTCATATCGAAGACCAAATCGGTCTGATTGATTTTCTTCTGCGGCAGCCGGCGGCCAGCGGCCCGTACAATGCCTGCGCACCGACGCCGGTACGCAACCTGGAGTTCACTCGCAGCCTTTCCCGCTGCCTGCATCGACCGGCTTTGCTGCCGGTTCCGGCAGCGCTGCTCAAGCCTTTGCTCGGCGAACTTGCCGGGTTGCTGCTCGGTGGCCAGCACGCCCAGCCGCAGCGGCTGCAGGAGGAGGGCTACAGCTTTCGCTTCACCGATCTGGACTCGGCGCTGGCCGACTTATTGACGCACCCCTGAGCGGTGCACCCTGTGTGAAAATAGCGCGCCTGCCTGGAGCGAGGCGCCACCCTTTAACGTAGTCAGGAAGTTTGCATGACAGAGCAGGCGTTGTTGTTGGTCAATTTGGGTTCGCCAGCCTCCACGGAAGTCGCCGATGTGCGCCGCTACCTCAACCAGTTCCTGATGGACCCGTACGTGGTCGATCTGCCGTGGCCGCTGCGCCGCCTGCTGGTCTCGATGATCCTGATCAAGCGGCCCGAGCAGTCCGCACATGCCTATGCCTCGATCTGGTGGCCGGAAGGGTCGCCGCTGGTGGTCCTCAGCCGCCGACTCCAGGAGGCGGTGAAACCGCACTGGACAAAGGGCCCGGTGGAACTGGCGATGCGTTACGGCGAGCCGTCGATCGAAGGGGCGCTGAAGCGCCTGGCCGGACAGGGGGTCACCCAGGTGGCCCTCGCACCGCTCTATCCGCAGTTTGCCGACAGCACCACGACGACCGTCATCCAGGAAGCGCGCCGGGTCATCCGCGAGCACGGGCTGGATCTCAAGCTGTCGATCCTGCAGCCCTTCTATGATCAGCCGGAATACCTCGACGCGCTGGTGGCCAGCGCCATGCCGCACCTGCAGCAGGGCTTCGATCATCTGCTGCTGAGCTTCCACGGGCTGCCGGAGCGGCACCTGCACAAGTCCGATCCTACCGGGGCGCATTGCCTGAAGGGTGACGACTGCTGCCAGCGTGCCGAAGGTGCCGTGCTCGCCACTTGCTACCGCGCCCAGTGCATCCGCACTGCCGAGGGCTTCGCTGCGCGTGCCGGGCTGCGCAGGGATCAGTGGTCGGTGTCGTTCCAGTCGCGACTGGGGCGTGCCAAGTGGATCGAACCCTACACCGAGACGCGCCTGGACGAACTGGCCGAGCAGGGCGTGAAGAAGCTGCTGGTGATGTGCCCGGCGTTCGTCTCCGACTGTATCGAGACGCTGGAGGAGATCGGTGATCGCGGACGCGAGCAGTTCATCGAGGCGGGTGGCCAGGAGCTGGTGCTGGTGCCGTGCCTGAATACCCACGAGGATTGGGTCCAGGCGCTGGTCCAGCTCTGCAGCCGAGCGCCGCAGGCGCTGTAAGCCTCGCCTGCGGTGACGTCGCCACGGGCGACGCCCTGGCCGTCATGCGCGGCCGTGGGCGACGCCGTGCGCTGTGGCTGAAACCATCTCCTCCAGTTCCATCGCCGGCATCGGCTTGCCGAACAGATAGCCCTGGAACCGATGGCAGCCATTGCCGAGCAGCACGCTTCGTTGGGCTTCGCTCTCGACGCCTTCTGCAATCACCTCCAGCCCGAGTCCACTGGCCAGCGCACAGATGGCCCGCACGATGGTCAGGCTGCTGGCGTCGTCCGGCAGACGGCGGATGAAGGTCTGGTCGATCTTCAGCTCGTCCAGCGGTAGCTGCTGCAGGTAGCTCATGGACGAATAGCCGGTACCGAAGTCATCGATGGAGAAACGGATGCCGTGCTGCTTCAGGCGCGTCATGCGGGCGATGGCTTCGGGCATGTTGTCCAGCAGCAGGGTTTCGGTCAGCTCCAGCTTGAGCCTGGCCGGATTGGCGCCGCTGCGCTCCAGCAGGTCGAGCAGTTTCTCGACGAAATGATCCTGATACAACAGATGAGCGCTGAGGTTGACCGAGAGCGTCAGGTCGGCGAATGCCGGTGTCGCCGCCCAGCGCGCCAGCTGGCCGCAGGCCTGCTGCAGCACCTGCAGGTCGAGGGCATGGATCAATCCGGCGTGTTCCGCCTGGGCGATGAAGGCGGCCGGGCTCAGCAGCCCGCGTTGCGGATGCTGCCAGCGCACCAGGGCTTCGGCCCCGATGACCCCTGCGTTCTGTTCCAGCTGCGGCTGGAAGCTGAGCACGAACTCGCCATTCTTCAGGCCTTGGCGAATCTCCGCTTCCAGGCGCAGACGTTCCTGTACCGCCAGTTGCATGCGCGGGTCGAAGAAGCGCAGGGCGTTCTTGCCGGAAATCTTGGCCTCGTACATAGACATGTCGGCGCGCTTCATCAGCTCGTCGCTGCTGCAGGCCTCGCCGCCGAACAGCACCACGCCGATGCTGGCGCTGCTGTACAGGCCGAGTTCGTTGAGGCGGTACGAACGATCCAGCGAGTTCAGCAGCTTCATGCCGATGTGTTCGGCCTGGGCCGCGGCGCGTAGTGGGTCGTCGCCGAGGTTCTCCAGCATCACCACGAATTCGTCACCGCCGAGGCGCGCGACCGTGTCGCTGGCGCGCACCTCGGCATGCAGTCGCTCGGCGGCGACGCGCAGGACCTGGTCGCCGGTTTGGTGGCCATGCAGATCGTTGATGTTCTTGAAGTTGTCCAGATCGATGAACATCAGCGCGCCCAACTGGTTGCTGCGCCGGCTGGCGGCCATGGCCTGGTGCAGGCGATCGAGCAGCAGCCGGCGATTGGGCAGACCGGTCAAAGGATCGTAGAAGGCCAGGTTGTGGATCCGCTCCTCGGCCGCCTTGCGATCGGTGATGTCGGTAAAGGCGGCGACATAATGGGTGACCTCGCCGTGGACGTTGCGTACGGCACTGATGGTCAGCCACTCGGGAAATATCTCGCCGCTCTTGCGCCGGTTCCAGATCTCGCCTTCCCACACGCCGGTGGCTTCGATGCTCGACCACATGGAACGGTAGAAGTCCGGCCCGTGTCTCCCGGACGCGAGCAGGGCGGTGGTCTGGCCGATGGCTTCGGCGGCACTGTACCCACTGATGCGGCTGAAGGCGCCGTTGACGCGCAGGATGCGGTTCTGCGCGTCGGTGATAAGCATGCCTTGCTGGGATTCGAAGGCGATGGCCGCGATGCGGCGCTCCAGTTCGGTATTGACGCGATCGGTGATGTCGCGGCTCAGCCAGACCACGGCGCGCTTCTGCCCCGGAGGCTGTTCCAGAGGCAGCGCACGGCCTTCGAAGACCTTCGGGCCGCCGAGGGTCGGCAGGCTGTATTCGATCAGCTGCGGTGAGTCGCTGTTGAGGGTCTGCTGGATGAAACCGAGAAATCGCCGCTCCTCGGCCTCGGGCATGACGTCATGCAGGCGGCGGCCGAGCAGCTTGGACGGCTCGTCGTACAGCAGGCTGCGCTCGGCGCAGAGGATTTCCAGGTAGCGGCCGTCCTCGTCGAGCACCAAGAGCAGGTCGGGAATGGCCTGGGTGATGGCGCGCAACCGTGCTTCGCTGAAGCGCAGCGCCTGTTCGATCCGATCCCGCTCCAGCAGATCGTTGAGCAGCACGCCGAGGGTGGCAGTGGCCAGAGGAAGGATCAGCAGCGTCGGCAAGGCGATCTCCCGCACCGCCTCCGCGCCCAGCGGGCTTGGCAACAACAGGGCGATCAAGCCGAGCACGCCCAGGTGCAGAAGCACGCCGAACCCGAGCAGCTGCCAGAAGGCGATGCCGATCAGCCGCCTGCGCGAAGCGCAGCGGTAGGCCAGGCCGAGCGCGATGGGCAACAGTACATTGGCCAGCCCCGGTACCACGCCGGGCCCGCCCATCCACAGGCGAAACCCACCCGCCAGTACGCCCGCTATGCCCGCCACCAGTGGTCCGCCGAACAGCCCGGCCATGCTCAGTACCGCGGTACGTGCATCGAGGATGATGCCGGTCTGGCCGATGCTGGTGTTGAGCATGCCGAAAATGCAGGCGCTGCCGAACCAGAGGCCGGCGAGCAGTTTCGCGGTGCGTTGTCCGCTGCGGTTCCAGCTGCGGGTGGTAAAGGCCAGCAGCCAGCACAACGCGAGCAGCATGACCGCGTTTTCTACGACGGCATCGAGGGTCAAGACAGCATCCTAGGGCAAGAATGCCCACTGCAGGATTGTGGAAAATAGCAAATCGCCATTATTCCACGTCGAATGCGCTCGGCGGAACGAAACTTAGGTAGGGGTTCGCGGGAGGAAGTGCATGGCTGGCAGGCGGACCTCGTTCCGGCCCGCCGTCTGGTAGCGTGACTGGGCTTTCAGCGCTCCGCAAGCTTCGCCTTGAGTTCGCGGATTTCCGCTTCCAGCGCTTCGACTCGCTGCAAGGCGTCGACCTCGGCGGTGACGTTCTTCTGGATACCGATGAAGTAGGTCAGCTGGTCCGCTTCGTTGAATACCGGGGTGATGGACAGTTCGTTCCAGAACGGCGTGCCGTCCTTGCGATAGTTGCGGATGATCTGCCGGCAGGGCTTGTTGTTCTTCACCGCATCGCGGATGGCCTGGAGACCTGGCTGGTCGCGGTCCTCCCCCTGCAGGAAACGGCAGTCGCGATAGAGGATGTCGTCGACCGCGTAACCGGTCAGCCGCTCGAATGCCGGGTTGGCGTAGATCAGAATGTTGTCGTCGCCTTCCTGCTCGGCGACCACGATTCCGTCGTTGGAGGCTTCGATAACCAGTTGCAACAGCTTGGCATTGATCATGTCACGACATCCTGAAAGGGCATGCGGCGCATTCTAGAACAACTTGCCCCGATCGGTGCCTGGCCATGATGGTCCTCGCACAGCTCAATCGGCTCGTTTGCGGAAGAAGAGGGTGACCTGCCCCAGTTCGATGCCGAACTTGCTCATGAAAGAGCGGTTCGCCAGGGTCTGCTCGTCGATGAGGTACATCCAGTCGTCGAAGTCGACACGGTAGACCTCGTCATCCACCGGCAGGCTGAGCACATAGCGCCAGCGCAGCGCATTGCCGGACACTTCGCCGCGCGCCTCGCCGATCACATCGGCGGCAGTACCGCGCCAGCGACCCGGTGTGTCTTCGGTCAGTGTCCAGACCCGTCGCTGGGTGGTCCCGTCGCTGTAGCGGAAGTACTCGTCTAGGATCAGCTTGTCGCCATCGAGGCTGCCGTCGATTTCCACCCGAAAGCGCTTCACCACTTCGCCGGAGCGCTTCTGGAACATGCCCCAGGCGTCGACCTTGCCAACGAAATAGTCCCGCAGGTCCAGACGGGGTTCCTCATTGCGGTAATGCTCGACATCGACTGCAGTGCAGCTCATCAGCAGCAGGCATAGCGCCAGGGTCATCATTTTCTTCACGGCGTGGGTTCTCCGCTTGGCATGGATGTGAGCAGCCGCGCCGCCAGCACTTTCAGCAGGCAGGGCAGGCCGGCATAGATCAGCGCGAGGTTCCAGCCGGCGGGTGTACCGGGCTGGTAGCCCGTGAGCGCCAGCAGCGGTAAGGCCAGGCCGGCGATGGCCAGGGCCAGCTTGGCAAGCAGGCTCCACAGGCCGAAGTAGCCGGCGGTGGCGTCGCGTTCGGCTGCCGGGATGATGTCCGCCAGCAGCGCCGGCGGCAGTGCGAGGTCGGCGCCCAGAGCAAGCCCCGAAAGCACGCATACCGCGGCATAGGCCCACGCCGAACCGGGGTCCAGCAGCAGGGCCCAGACGAAGGCGGCACAAGCGCTGAGCATACCGATCCGCCAGCTGCGGCGCTTGCCGAGCCGGTCCGCCAGCCGTGTCCAGAGCGTCAGGCCGGCCGCCCCGCTCAGGAAGTAGAGCGCCAGAAACAAGCCGGTCAGCTGCGCCAGCTGCAGGCGATCGGCGATGAAGAACAGGGCCAGTGTGGCTGGAATCGCCACCGCCACGGCGTTGATGAAGAAGATTCCCGCCAGCCGGCGGAATGCGCCATTGCGCAGTGGCTGGCGCCAGCTGGCGGGCACGCGTTGTGCGCTGCGCCGTGGCTGCGGCGCAGCGCACAGCAGGATGACCATCGCGGCGCAGAGCAGCACGGCGAAGGTGGCGGCAAAGACACTCAGCGCTGCAGCCATGCCGTACCGTGTCGCCAGTGCACTGGGCAGGACGCTGGCGAGGACAACACCGAGCAAACCGGCACCTTCGCGCCAAGCCGCCACCCGGGTGCGTACATCAAGCTGATCGGAGAGCCGCGCGCCCCAGGCCAGGTAGGTGATGTTGAGCAGGCTGTGCAGGGTGTAGGCGAGGGCCAGCGATGCCCCCAGCCAGACTGCGAGGGCGAGGCTGTCGAGGGCAGGGGGCACCAGCAGGGCCGCCATCGCCAGGCTCAGAAGGAGGGCGGAGCTCGCCAGCAGACGCGTCCAGCCGCGCGGCGAGCGACGGTCTATCAGCCGGCCGAGCCAGGGGTCCTGCACGGTGTCCAGCAGGCGCGCCAGGAACAGCACGCTGCCGGTCAGGGCCAGACCGAGGCCGAGGTCGGCAGCATAGAAGTTCGGCACCAGCACATAGATCGGCAGCATGGCCATTGCCAGCGGCAGGCCGAGCACGCCGTAGGCGGCAAGGGCAGATTGCTTCATCGCTCACCCAGCAGACTGCGTCGCAAGCCCGGGTCGCGGCTGCGCGGGTCGAACCAGATGGCGAAGAAGGCCTCGGCAAACTGCGGGTCGGTCACCTCGTGGTGCAGCCGCTCGTTGACATAGAAGCGGCAGCCGCGTTCAGGCAGGTACACGCCGGTGATGCGCTCGCCGGGCCGAACATCGACGAAGGCCTGCTGCATGTGCTCACGCCAGCGTGCCGGCACAGATGCATCGAGGTCCGGACCGGAGAGTCGCTTCATCTCGTCGAGGCTGGTGCGCACGAAGTCGTCGCGACTGATGGAGCGGTGATAGGTCAGCTCCAGCGCGAAGGGCGTCCGGGCCTGCAGCGGCGTCGTCGGGCTCCACAATCGGGCGTCATAGATGCGAAAGCCGAATATCCGCAGCGTGCCCTCGCCAACCAGGCGCGCGTCCGGCATGGCCTCGCGCCAGCTGCCGTTGGCGAGGCCCGGCAGCAGGCAAAGCAGGCTGACCAGCGCGACGACACCCCGAGCGTTCATGGAGTCGCCTCAACGCTGGCGCGCGAGCGTGATGGACACCGAGTCGGCGAAGCGCAATGCGTGAGGCTTGTCGACTTCCACTTCGGCGTAGCGCACCGCCGGATGGGCCATGACCAGATCGAGCAGTTCCTGGGTCAGGCGCTCGAGCAGGGCGAAGCGATTCTGCTCGACGTGGCGGATGATCGCCTTGGTGATGGTGCGGTAGTTGAGGGCCTGCTCGATGTCGTTGTCGCGAACCGCGTCGAGCGCCGGGTAAAGGATGAGCAGATTGATCAGCACATCCTGGCGGTTGAGAATTTCGTCCTCATTGATGCCGATGTAGGTGCGCAGGCGCAGGTCCTTCACGCGAATGCGCGCCATCCCAGGTTCCAGGCGCGGCATCACTGGCCCCTGCCGATCAGCTGGAGAAACTCCATGCGCGTGGTGCAGGAGTTGCGGAAGGCGCCGAGCATCACCGACGTGTTCATCACCGAATTCTGCTTCTCCACGCCGCGCATCATCATGCACATGTGCTTGGCCTCGATGACCACCGCGACTCCGGCGGCGCCGGTCACTTCCTGGATCGCTTCGGCGATCTGACGGGTGAGGTTTTCCTGGATCTGCAGGCGCCGCGCATACATGTCGACGATGCGCGCCACCTTGGACAGACCCAGCACACGCCCGGTGGGGATGTAGGCGACATGCGCCTTGCCGATGAAGGGCAGCAGGTGGTGTTCGCACAGCGAGTACAGCTCGATGTCCTTGACGATCACCATTTCATCGTTGTCGGAGGCGAACAGGGCGCCGTTGACGATTTCCTCCAGGCTGCGCTGGTAACCGCCGCACAGGTACTGCATGGTCTTGGCGGCGCGCGTTGGCGTATCCCGCAGCCCCTCGCGCTCGGGGTCTTCGCCGAGGCCGGTGAGTATGTCGCGATAATGACCGGGCAGATCGTTCATGGTGGAGTCCCTTTCATGAAGGAAGTGAGCGGTCCTGTGCCCCAGTCCCGCAGCAAAAAACTATACTTGTACATGTTATGTACAAGTATATGTACAGCTTTTTGCCCGCTGCAACTGCAATGATTCGTCATCACGCTGCTTCGAGCGAAAAACGCCAATCACTCGCCAGCGCTACGGTTGGCGCGCTCGTTGCGTTGGCGGCAGGCCGGGGGAGGTGCCGGTGGGAGCGGTCTGGTCCGCGAACGCCACTGCGGGATACTCGTTAGGGACGAGACCTGATGCTTCGGATAGCCATTGCCGCTCAGCGCTCGTCCCTAGCCCCCGCTCTGGGCTTGGACGACGGAGCAGCACATCTTTCCGCACAACGCTGTGCGCCGTCTGGGTGAGGCAGCCAGTCCAGATGCGGGCGCAGCAGGCTGAAGGCCTGGTAGGCGAGCCGCAGCATCGGGCGCAGCGGCCGCCAGCCCAGCGGTGCTGCCCAGCGGCCATGGCCGGCCAGGCGCCAACTCCAGTAGGTGGCGTCGACCCCGGTCAGCCAGATGCCGCTGGCACTGCGAGCATGCAGACGGCGGCGCAGCTGCGGCAGATCGACGCCCAGACCGGCGGGGTCGAAGCCCGCCGCGCTGATGTCAACCAGCCGCAGCCGCGTCGGATCGGCTTGCCGTTCCAGCCAGCGCACCTCGCGCGCGCAGAGCGGGCAGGAGCGGTCCACATAGAGCGTCAGCGGCAGGTCCGGCGTCATTTCATCGCATCTCGCATTTGTACAACGTTTGTAGAGGGTATGCGGCGAAACGCTGGGTTACAATCTCGGCATTTCCATCAGCGAGCCGCCCCATGACCGAGCCTTCCGGCGCTTCGACTCTCGCCTCGAATGCCTTCGAGCAGCAGGAGCTGTTTCCCATCCGCGAAGTTTCCCGCCTGACCGGTGTCAACCCGGTCACCCTGCGTGCGTGGGAGCGCCGTTACGGCCTGATCCGGCCGACGCGCACGGACAGCGGGCACCGCCTGTACTCCATGGCCGACGTTGAGGCTGTCCGCAGCATCCTCGCCTGGACTGAACGTGGCGTCGCGGTCAGCAAGGTCGGCAGCATTCTGGCCCGCAGCGCGGCTACCCGCGAGGCGGAGGAGCCGGCGGTCGCCGCCCCCGGCGAATGGAGCGAATGGCAGGCGCAGCTTCGCGAAGCGGTGCGCAGCTTCGACGAGGTGCGCCTGGAGCAGCTCTACGGGCAGGTGTTTTCCACCTATCCGCTGGCCGTGGTGTTCCAGGACGTGCTGCTACCGGTCTGGCAGGCGTTGTTGCTGCGCCAGGACGAATTCGGTGGAAGCAGCGAGTGGTTGTTCCTCGACGCTTTCCTGCGCGCGCGGGCGCTGCAGCGCTTGCAACTGGCCCGTGTGCCGGGCGCCGAGCGTGTCCTGCTCAGCGCGCTGCCGGGGCAGTGCCGTGAACTGGAATTGCTGGTGGCCGGCCTCTTGCTCAGTGGTGACAGCCTGGCCGTCACGGTATTGCCGCTCGGTCAGCCACTCGAGGAGCTGGCGCTGGTGTGCGACAAGATGCGTCCTCAGGGGCTGGTGATGTTCTCCAACGTACCGCCGAACGAGGTTCAGCTGCGCCAGTTGAACAAGCTGTCGCTGAGCCTGGATTGCCCATTGGCGCTGGCCGGCGAGGCCGCCGAGCTCGGGCGCGAGGCGCTTGCGGGTTCGCCGATCGCCTGCCTCGGCAGTTCCGGCAAGCTGATGCAACGCCGCCTGCGGCAGTTTCTCGCCGGCCAGCTGGACACCTGAGCGAATCGCTGCGCGGCGTAAAGGAGTGCCAGCCATGAAACCCAGCGTTCCATCTGCCGTGCCGCCATCGCGCCATCGATTGCCCGGCGGCATGCGGCTGGGCTTCATCGCGTTGCCGCCTGGCAGCCAGGCCGCGGCGCTGGTGCGTGTGCATGCCGGTGCGCACGATGCTCCGCTCGATTATCCCGGCCTGGCGCACTTTCTCGAACACCTACTGTTTCTTGGCAGTCACGGCTATCCCCAGGCGCAGTCGCTGATGCCCTTCGTGCAGGGCTGTGGCGGTCAGCTCAACGCGTCGACCCGCGAACGCCACACTGATTTTTTCTTCCAGGTACCGAGCGACGCGTTCGACGATGCGCTCAAGCGTCTGCTCGACATGCTGGCCCGACCACTGCTCGACCCAGCGGCGCAATTGCGCGAGCGGGAAGTGCTGCAGGCAGAATTCCTGGCGCGCGGCCGCGACCGCGAAACCCTCTGCGATGCCGCCATCGGCACAGCGCTTGGCGAAGCGCATCCGTTCGCGGCGTTTCACGCCGGCAACCGCGAGACGCTGCCGGTGGAAGACGAGGCATTTCAGCGGGCGCTGCACGGCTATCACCGGCGCTTCTACCAGACGGGCCAACTCGAACTGCTGATCGCGGCGCCCTTTGCCCTTCAGCAGGTTCTGCAGACGCTCGATTGCCCGGAATGTCAGTTGCCGGGCGGTGAGCCCGTCACCCGTTCGATCCCACCGCTGCGAATGGCCGAAGGTCCCGCGTTGCGCCTGCAGGTCGCCGGCGCGCGGCCCTGTCTGAATCTGGCATTTGCCCTGGATGGTCTGCCGGGCGAAGCCGCAGTAGCGCTCGATCTGCTCGGGGCATGGCTGGCTTCCCAGGCGCCGGACAGTCTGCTGGCGCGACTGCGCGAGCCGGACTGGTGCGATCGGGTCACATTGCGCGTGCCGTACTGGCATCGCGGACAGGGTGTGGCGGTCGTCGAGCTGCAGCTGACCGACCAGGGCATCGTCGCGCGCACCCAGGTCGTCGCCGCCGTGCAGCAGTGGCTGCGCTTCATGACATCCGAGGCTGCGTGGGCGGCTGTCTGGGACGAATACGTGCAGATCCGCCAGCGCGGGCTATTGGGCCGCGAGCCGCTTTCCCTGCTGCGCTACTGGGTGGACCCGGCGGCCTGGACGCCGACCCTCGACGCGCAACGCGTGCGCCAAGGGCTCGAGGCGCTGGGCGAGCAGCTGCACCGCAATCAGCCGCTGATCCTAACTGTCGATGACGAGGACGGAGACCTGTCTGAGCCTATCGAGCCGTCGCCGCAGGGTTTCGCTTTGCGGCTGTCCATGGAACGCTTGGTGGTGCATGCAGCACCGGATTGGCAGTGGCGCCTGCCTTCACATAATCGCTGGTTGAGCGAACGGCTGCCGCCTCGCCGGGTGACTGCGGAGAAAGCCGGGCTGCGCTGGCTTGCACATGGCGACGGCGAGGCCTCCGGAGGGCTGGGCGCGCTCTACCTGCGCTGGCGTTTCGCTGCGCAGCAGCCGGTACCGGGACTCTGGTACGTGCTCCAGGCTGCCCTGCAGCCTTATACCCTGGCGGCCGAGCAGGCCGGCGTCGAGCTGCGCTTCGAGAACTACGGACGCAGCTGGTGCCTCGCACTGTTCGGTTATGCCGAAGCGCTTCCCGTGATTCTGCGCGACCTGGTGGGGATCCTGGAGCAGCCGCCGGCGGCCGTGTTCGACCAGGGCCGCCGTTTGCAGGCCGACGCCGTGCGGCCCGGTGCGGACGAAATCCTCATTCGCCAGCTACTACGTCGCTTGCCCGTTCTGCTCGAGCCACCGGTGGCCGATGGGGGCGGGGAGCTGGATCAGTCGACCCTCGCGCAGGCATGGCTTCTGTCACAGTGGGACGCACTGGCAGTCGGGTTGCCGATGCACCTGAGCGGCCCGCTGCATGATGTGCTGGATGAGCTGCCCGGCGTTGCCACGCCGCTCGTGCAGCGAGATGAGGCCAGTCCCGCTCGCTATCGCTGGTGCCGCTTCGGCGACCCCGGAACGGAGACTGCACTGGTGCTGTTTTGCCCGCTGCCGTCTCGCACCCCTGCGGTCGAAGCCGCCTGGCGTCAGCTGGCGCGGCTAATGGAGGGCGCGTTCTTCCGCCGCCTGCGCAGCGAATTGCAGCTCGGTTATGCGGTGTTCTGCGGCTTCCGCCAGTTCGGCGGGCAGGGCGGGCTGGTCTTTGCGGTGCAATCACCCAGCGCGACGGCTGGCGAGCTCCTTGGCCATATCGAAGCCTTCCTCGAATCCTTTGCCGGTCAGCTGGACGACCAGCCCACCCGCGCTTCCCAAGCCAGCGGTGCGCCGCCAGGTGGCAGCGATATACGCCGTCATGCCGAGGCCAACTGGCAGGCGCTACTGGCAGGCTGCGATGCCGGCCATCCGGTGGCGGTCGCCGCGGCGATGGCGCAACTCGACTCCGAGGCGCTGCGCCTGCAACTGCGGGCCCTAAGGGCGGCCGATGGCGGCTGGATCGTGGTCGCCAATGCCGACGCTGCGGATACGCGCTGGCACAGCCGCTGACCTCGTAACCGTCGCCCACTCCTTTCCGCTGCATTCACCCCAGTCATCGCAGGCGCGACGGCTGGGCTGTGCGCTGCTTTGGGTGTACGACCTAAGCCTGGTCGATCAGCCGCAGGGAGGAGATGCTTTGCGGGCAAGACGGTCTGCGTGCCGAAAGTAGTAGCGTTTCGCCGCTATCGCAGCGTATGTGCGCCAGGAGGGCCTTTCGATAATCGCTCCCGACACGACTGCGAGTCGTCAATACAGCGGAGAGCGCCATGCACAACAACAAGAAAGCCGTATCAACCCTGCTGCCACTGGCCTTGGCCAGTGCTGTTGCCATGACCGTGAGCCAGTCGGCCATGGCTGAGATCGTGCTCTATGACGAGAACGACACCACTTTCTCCACCGATGGTTATTTCAACACCTTCTACGTTCACAGCGACGTGGAGCGGGACGGCGAGCAGTTCGATCGCAAGCAGTCTCGGGTGAAGATGGGCTTCCTGCCCAACTGGATCGGCTTCAACTTCGGCAAGCAGGTCGGCGACCTCAAGCTGGGCGGCCGCTCCTCGTTCTGGGTCACCATCAACGATAGCGATACCAACGGTACCGAAACCGGCATCGACGTACGTCAGTTCTACGCCACCGCGGCCAACGAGCAATGGGGTGAAGTGCTGTTCGGTAAGGACTTCGGTCTGTTCGGTCGTTCCAACATCCTGCTCGACGAGATGCTCAGCGGCTACGGCCAGGTCAGCGACACCCTGGGGCTGGTCGATGGCGGCGGCGTCTCCTTCGGCAACATCGGTACCGGCTACCCGTACCCGTTCCCGACTTCGCAGATCACCTACCGCTCGCCGAAGATGAATGGTCTGCGTATCGCCGCGGGCATCATGGACCCTGTGGACACCACCGAGGACACCGATTCCGATCTGGACAAGGCCTACCAGGAAGCGCCACGTTTCGAAGCCGAGGTGACCTACGAGTTCGAACTGGGCGGTACCCAGTTCTACACCTGGATCAACGGCATGCAGCAGAGCTCGGACAACACCGACAGCAGCATCGACAAGGTTGACTCCAAGGGCCTGGGTTACGGTGTGCAGGCCAAGATGGGCAACCTGTCGCTGACCGCTTCGGGCTTCCAGGCCGAAGGTATCAACCCGTTCTTCACCAACAATGCCGGCGAGGCGCTGCTGCGTGAAGTGGACAGCGACGGCTACCTGCTGCAGGGCTCCTATCGTTTCGGCAAGAACCGCGTGGCGCTGTCCTACGGCAAGACCAAGGACGACGGCAACGGTCTGGGCAGTGCAGCCGACTACGAAACCCGCGGCATCGCGCTGTTCCACAGCATCAACGACAACCTGACCCTGGTCGCCGAGCTGAACCAGTTCGAGATCGAAGGGCGCGACACTACAGCGCTGGATGAAGAAACCCGTACCTTCGCAGTGGGTGCGGCACTCAGCTTCTAAGCCGAATACAGGGCGCGGATGGCAGCCGAACCGTAGGTCGCGCCATCCGTTGCGATGCAGTGGTGCGTACGTCGATCGTCCCCACGCCCTGAACACAGTGCTCAGCGCTGTACCGCAAAGGCCGGCTCCCTCAAGGGGCCGGCCTTTTCGCCATCAGCGCCGGCGGCGTCGGTTCCGCACGCTAGACACCGCCTGCGTTGTTTCGTCGCGATGCTACCTAGGCAGGCCTTTTCCGGTACTCAAGTAGCATTTTCGTGCCATATGCCCTGCCCAAGAATGGGGTCATCCGATTCAGGCTGTGCGGGGTGCGTGCGTGACCGAACATCAAGGCGAAGTGATCCGCACGGCGATGTCCGATGCACGGCTGGCCGAAACGGTGGCCCAGGATCTGGCCCGACAGCTGATGCATCCGCATCTGGGCTTCGTGCTGTTCTTCTGCTCGGCCGAATACGACCTGCCCGCGCTGGGTGATGCGCTGCGCCAGTACTTCGGCGGCGTGCGCCTGGTGGGCTGCACCTCGGCTGGCGAGATCACGTCCCAGGGTTACGGGCGCAGCTGCGTGACGGCGGTCGGCTTCGACCACCGCAGTTTTTCCATCGCCTGCGAGCTGATCGACGAGATGGACCGCTTCAGCCTGATCGAAGCGCAGCAGCTTGTCGAACGCCTGGGCAGTGACTGTCGCAGCAACTCGCTGGCGCCGATCAAGGATCACAGCTTCGCGCTGACGCTGCTCGACGGCTTATCCAGCCGCGAGGAACTGGTGCTGTCGGCCCTCAGCGCCGCCTTCGGCAGCATCCCGCACTTCGGCGGGTCGGCCGGTGACGACAATCATCTGAGCGACACCTACGTTTATTACGACGGTCGCTTCTACAGCGGCGCGGCAATCGTGGTGCTGATCAACACCTGGCTGGATTTCGAGGTGTTCACCACTCATCACATCCTGCCGCGCGAGGAGAAGCTGGTGGTAACCCGCGCCGACAGTACCAGCCGTCGGGTCTACGAACTGAACGCCGAGCCGGCCGCCGAGGAGTATGCGCGGCTGATCGGTGTGCCTGTCAGTGACCTCGACCATCGACTGTTCGCCGCCCACCCGCTGGCGGTGCGTATCAACGAACACTACTACGTGCGCTCGATCCAGAAGGTCAACGACGACCTAAGCCTGACCTTCTATTGCGCGGTGGAGAACGGCATCGTCCTCACCGCCATGCAGCCCGGTCCCTTGATGCCCAACCTGGAGGCGCTGTTCCAGCGACTGGAGCAGCGCCTCGGCCCGCCGCTGCTGACCATCGGCTGCGACTGCTTCCTGCGCCGGCTGGAAATCGAGGCCGATGGCAGCAGCGAGCAGACATCGGCCTTTCTCCGACGCCAGCAGGTGATCGGCTTCAACACCTACGGAGAGCAGTTCAATGGCATGCACATCAACCAGACCTTCACCGGTGTCGCCATTGGCCGACCGGGAGGACGGGCGAGTCGCTGAGCTGCTGGCGCGGCAGGCCGAACTCGAACGGGAGAACCACAAGCTCAAGCGCATCAATGCGGCACTGATCGAGCGTGTGGAATCCAGCGGTGCCGGCCGCGATGCCTCATACGCGGCCTTCCAGCACTCGGTGGAACTGGCCGAGCAGGTGCGCGAGCGCACCGATGCCCTGAATCAGGCGATGGCTGAACTCAAGGGCAGCAACCAGCTGCTCAGCGATGCGCGCTTGCGCGCGGAAACCGCTCACCAGCATCTGGTGGACGCCATCGAGAGCATCTCCGATGCCTTCGTGCTGTTCGACCGCGATCAGCGCATCGTGCTGTTCAACCGCCGCTTCAAATCGCTTTGGACACGCACCCGCGCGCGCATCAATGCCGGCACGCGCCTGGCCGAGGTGCGGCGCATGGCCGAAAGCACCGGCCTCATCGTGGAGGAGCACCGTGGCAAGGGCGACGAACCCACGGTATACCGGCTGAACAACGGTCGCTGGGTGCAGGTCAGCGAGCGGCCGACCCGCGAAGGCGGGCTGGTGATTCTCTACACCGATATCACCGAGGTGAAGGTCAGCGAGACCATGCGCCGCGAGCAAGCGCTGGCGCAGAAGTCGCGGCTGCTGCAGCGGGCGGTGGACAACCTGTCCCAGGGCGTGGCGATGGTCAGCGCCGAAGGCGCGCTGGAGCTGTGGAACCGACGCTTCCTCGAGCTCTGCGGGCTGGCGCCTATCGAGGCGCATCGACCGTTCGAGGAAGTCATGGCCGACAGCGAGCTGACCCTGCTCACGCCCAACAGCCGTGACGCCCGCGGCCGGCCGATTCGCGAACTGGAACAGCGTCTGTTCGACGGTCGGGTACTGGAGATTCGTACGCACCCACTGCCCACCGGCGGTTTCGTCAATACCTTTACCGATATCACCGAGCGCTACCGTCATGCCGAGGCGCTGCGCGAGAGCGAGCGCTGGATCCGCCTGATCACCGACCATGTGCCGGCGCTGATCGCCTACGTGTCGGCCGATCTCACCTACGAGTTCACCAACAAGGTCTACGAGGAGTGGTACCGCTGGCCCAGCGACGGCATGCTCGGCCAGTCCCTGCGCGAGGTGCACAGCGGCGAGCACTGGCGGCAACTGGAGCCCTATATCGATCGCGCGCTGTCCGGCGAAAGCGTCAGCTTCGAGATGGCCGAGCGCAACCATGCCGGCCAGCAGCGCTACATGCTGCGATCCTATGTGCCGAACCGGCAGGCCAACGGCGAAGTAGCCGGTATCTTCGTGCTGATCCAGGACATCACCGACCGCCGGCGCACCGCCGAGGCGCTGCATCAGGCCTACCAGAACCTCGAACAGCGGGTTCGCGAGCGCACCGCCGAACTCACCAGCCTCAACGACCAGCTATTGCGCGAGATCGACGAACGCAGCCATGCCGAGGCGCGGTTGCGCGAAGCCAAGCGCGAAGCTGAATTGGCCAACCTGTCGAAGACCAAGTTCCTCGCGGCGGTCAGCCACGACCTGCTGCAGCCGCTCAATGCCGCGCGGCTGTTCACCAGCGCTCTGCTGGAGCAGCCCGGCGCGTCCAGCGGCGGGCTGATCCGCAGTATCAGCAATTCACTGGAGGACGTGGAGAACCTGCTCGGCACACTGGTCGATATTTCCAAGCTGGATGCCGGCGTGATCAAACCGGATATTGCGCCGTTCGCCGTCAGCGAGCTGCTTGAAAATCTCGCCATGGAGTTTCGCCAGATTGCCGGTGCCGAACAGTTGCAGCTGGACTTCATTCCTTGCTCGGCGCTCGTGCGCAGCGATATCCAGTTGCTGGCGCGCATCCTGCGTAACCTGCTGACCAACGCCATTCGCTACACGCCCAAGGGACGCGTGCTTCTGGGCTGCCGCCGGCGTCGGCAGAGCCTGTCCATCGAGGTCTGGGATACCGGCGTGGGCATCCCCGCGGACAAGCTCGAGGAAATCTTTCAGGAGTTCAAGCGCGGCGAGGGCGTGCGACCGAATCAGGATCGCGGCCTCGGTCTGGGTCTGGCCATCGTCGACAAGATCGCCCGCATGCTCGGCCATCGCATCCGGGTCAGCTCGCATCCGGGTCGCGGTTCCTGCTTCGCCATCGACGTGCCGCTGGCCAAACGCGCGCCCAAGGCGCGGCCGGAGCCGAGCACCACCGAACTGGTCCTGCAGCGACTACAGGGCGCTCGGGTGTGGGTGCTGGACAACGACACGGCGATCTGCGCCGGCATGCGTACGTTGCTCGAAGGCTGGGGCTGCAAGGTGATCACGGCACTGTCCGAAGAAGACCTGGCGCGGCAGGTGGACAACTTCCACGCCGAGGCCGATCTGATGATCGCCGACTACCACCTGGACAACGGCCACACCGGCATCGATGTGGTGGCCACCGTCAATGCGCGGCGCGCCAGCCCGCTCCCGGCCTTGATGATCACCGCCAACTACAGCAACGAGCTCAAGCAGCAGGTCCGCGAGCTCGGCCATATGCTGATGCACAAGCCGGTGCGGCCGATGAAACTGAAGACTGCCATGTGCCATATGCTCGAGCACGGCAGCGCGGGCTAGAGGCCTGCGCTGCCTGGGCTGCCTTCGCCGCTGGAGTGGTCAGCGTTGCGGCCGTGTCCAGATTCCACGCCCCGGCAGCCGCTCGCGGTCATGCGTGCGCTCCAGGCCCAGCGCGGGGCCCTTGGGGACGATTCCAGTGCCGTTGATCTGCCGATGGCTGGCGTAGTAGTGGTGCTTGATGTGGGTGAAGTCCACGGTCTCGGCGATTCCCGGCCACTGGTACAGCTCGCGCAGCCAGTTCGAGAGGTTCGGATAGTCCTCGATGCGGCGCAGGTTGCACTTGAAATGCCCGTGATACACCGCATCGAAGCGAATGGCAGTGGTGAACAGGCGCCAATCGGCCTCGGTCAGGTACTCCCCGGTCAGGTAGCGCTGCTTGCCCAGTCGCCGCTCCACCCAGTCGAGTTCGCGAAACAGCTCGTCGAAGGCTTCCTCGTAGGCGTCCTGGGTGGTGGCGAACCCGGCGCGGTAGACCCCGTTGTTGATCGCCGGATAGATCCGTGCGTTGAGCGCATCGATCTCGCCGCGTAGCGGCTCCGGATAGAAATCCAGCCGCGAGCCGGTGATGCCATCGAAGGCGGTATTGAGGATGCGGATGATCTCGGCGGACTCGTTGTTGACGATGCACTGGCGCTCGCGGTCCCACAGCACCGGCACGGTGACGCGGCCGGAATAGTCCGAATCGTCGCGGGTGTAGCGCTGGTGCAGAAATTCCAGATCGTCCAGCGCGTCGCCGCTGGAGCCGGTGGCCTTGTCGAAGGTCCAGCCGTTCTCGGCCATCAGCCAGCTGACCACCGAAACGTCGATGAGCGATTCCAGCTCCTTGAGCTTGCGGTAGATCAGCGTGCGGTGAGCCCAGGGGCAGGCAAGTGACACGTATAGGTGATAACGACCGGCTTCGGCCGGATAGCCGGTCTTGCCCTTGGGGCCCGGTGAACCGTCCGGCGTGATCCAGTCATGGCGCTTGGATTGTTCGCGCTCGAATCTTCCGTCGCGGTTTGCATACCAGCGGTCATGCCACTGGCCATCGATCAGTAATCCCATGATGCCCTCCTGTTACGGAATAGGAGGGCAGTCTAGGAAGCATCGTTCGATCGATGTGACCGAACGGCCGCTTAATCCTATCGCTTAAATCGATGAGTGGCGGCTCTGCCAGTAGTCACGCGCCTGCTCGAAAGCCGCGTCCCGCGGGGCGCCAAGGCCGCGCAGGGCCAGGGCCATGGTGGCGATCACGGCGAGTTCGCCATAGGCATCTTCTTCCCGGCCTTCCCAGACCGCCAGCAGATGCCGAGGGTCCAGCTGGGCCGGTTTCACATGGCGGCGCTCGGACAATGCCGGCCATTCTTCATCCCAGGGCAGCCCGCCAGTGGTGCCGTAGAGGTGGGAAATATTGTCCGGATTCATCTCGACCTCGCCGCCTTCGCCCTTGATGACGATGGCGTGGTCGCCGAGCAGGGCGCTGGCCTGGCGATGGGTGTCCTGATAGCCGGGATGGAAGATGCTCTGCAGCCCGCAACGCGCACCCAGCGGGTTGAGCAGGCGCGCCAGCGAGTGGATTGGCGAGCGCAGGCCGAGCAGGTTGCGCATGTCGATCATGCGTTGCAGCACCGGCATCCAGGCACCCAGTGGAATGAAGGCAAGGCGGTTCTCATCCAGCGCAGCACCGACCTCGGCCCAGTCGTCGCAGCGGCGGATACCGAGCAATTGCAGCTGCTGTTCGGTATAGATGCGCCCGGCAGTGTGGGCGCCGCCGCCGTGCATGACGATGCGCACGCCGTTGGCTGCCAGGCACCTGGCTGCGAGCAGGTACCAGGGCAGGTGGCGTTTCTTGCCAGCGTAGCTTGGCCAGTCCAGGTCGACAGCCGTCTTCGGCGCTTGCACCCGCTCGCGTACCGCTTCGGTGAATCCGGCCAGCTCTTCGGCACTTTCTTCCTTGTGCCGCAACAGCATGAGGAAGGCGCCGAGCTGGGCCTCCTCGACCTTGCCGTCGAGCAGCATGCCCATGGCTTCGCGGGCTTCTTCACGCGTCAGGTCGCGGGCGCCACGTTTGCCTTTGCCGAGGATGCGCACATACACGGCGAAGGGGTGTTCGGCAGGAGTCTCGAGGATCATAGGCAGTTGCTCGGTTTCGGCAGCCCCGCCAGCTTGGCGGCCAGTTTGGCTGGGGTGCCCTTGAACAGACGGTTGAGGTGCAGGCTGTTGCCTTTTTCCGCGCCGAGTTTGAGCGCAGCGTACTTGATCAGCGGTCGCGTGGCCGGGGAGAGCTGGAACTCGGCATAGAAGGCGCGCAGCAGATGAATGATCTCCCAGTGCTCGGCTTCGAGGGCCAGTTCCTCCCGAGCCGCCAGGGCCTCGGCCACGGCTTCGCTCCAGTCCGCCAGGTCGACGAGAAAACCGTCCTGGTCCAGCGCGATCTCGCGCCCTTCGACGATCAGGCTCATAACCAGCTGTTGACCCGCGGATAGCGACAGGTCAGCTCGACGAAGCCGGGATAGTCCAGCAGCTGGACGCGCGGCGGCAGGGTGGTGATCGAGCGTGCCTGAACGTCCTCTTCCAGGGCGAACAGCGCGACCTGCTCGGGAAGCTGGTGCAGCGCCAGGCACGGTTGGCTGCCGGGCTGTAGCGCGTAGGTGGCGTCACCGGTCAACAGCAGGGCGTCGGCGTCGCCCAGCAGCGGCAGGCAACTGGCGAAGCGGCTGTCGCTGAACGGCGAATGAGAAAGCAGGTGCAGAGTAGCCATCAGAGGGTGATCACGTGGTCGTAGCGGTTGATCAGGGCGCGCAGGTCTGCATCGTCGAGGACCTCGACCGGCAGCGCCAGAGTCGATTCGGCGAGCTGGCGCTCGCTGAGGCTGCGTCGCGCAGCGAACAGGGCATCGATACCGAACAGCGGCAGTGCCTGCAGATTCGCGGTCAGATCCTTCTGTTCGACGGATGCCGCCAGCTGCGCGGGAGCGAGCTGGAATACGCCGTCGTCGAGGAACAGCAGCCCCAGCGGCAGCTCGAAGGCACCGCCAGCCAGCACGATGTCCAGCGCTTCGCGGGCGGATGGGCCGGACCAGGGCGCCTGGCGGCTGATGATGAGCAGGGAGCGCGCCATCAGTGACCTCCGAAGCAGACGAGGCGATCGGCTTGCTGCGCCGCCTCGTGCAGTTGGCCCAGTCCGGACAGCTCCCAGCCGGCGGCGAGGTTTGCCGCGGGTCGCCGATAGCGCTGCGCCGCGCCGGCATCCAGCACACCGCGACGCAAGCCGGCCGCGATGCAGACCACGCCATCCAGTTGGTTGGCGGTGACGAAGCGGCTCCATTGCGCCGCGACATCCAGTTCGTCCTGGGCCGCGACGATGTTCGCCGAGGCGCTGTGTACGCCGTCCTGGTAGAGGAACAGGCGACTGATCTCATGGCCGCCAGCCAGCGTGGCTTCGGCGAAGCGCAGCGCGCGACGCGCGGCCGGTGAGTGGGGCGGGGCGAACAGGGCGATTACGAATTTCATCGGGGCACCATTGCGAAACAGCCGACATGATACGCCAGCCGGGCGTATGAAGAATCCGTCGTCGGCCATTCCGGTGCTCGTCCGTCGGCGACGGTGCCGCGAGAATGCCCGAGTCTGCGAGCGGGCGGGGAGGGGCGGTCGGGCGGGCCAGCATTGCTCGGGTCTTCGCCCCTCCGGTAGATTGGCCGGCTTTCTGCCCGGTACCGGGCCTGGCTGTCTGGATATCCCATGTCTGTTGCCGACGCTTCCGCTTTGCCTGATTCCGTCTACCGTCAGCCTGGCTTTGTGCCATTTCTGATCAGTCGCGTGCTGGCCATGTTCGCCGTGCAGATCCTCGCCGTCGTGGTGGCCTGGCAGGTGTACGACATGACTCGCGATCCGCTGTCGCTGGCCTATGTCGGCCTGGCGCAGTTCGTCCCGATGTTCCTGCTGCTGATGCCTGCCGGCGACCTGATCGATCGCTACGATCGCAAGCGCATCCTCGCCCTGAGCTGGGCGCTCGAGGCAATCTGCGCGGCGGCTCTGCTGTGGCTCTCGCTGAGCGGCGGGGCGGTGCTCAGCTTCTATATCGTGTTGGTGTTCTACGGCTGCGCCCGTGCTTTCACCGGACCGGCGTTGTCCAGCCTGTTGCCGCAGATCGTGCCGCGCGAGCGCCTGGCTGCAGCCATCGCCGCCAACAGCATGATCGTCCGCGGCTCCACTATCGCCGGCCCGGTGTTCGGCGGAGGCCTGTACGCAATGGGTGGCGGTGGGCTGACCTATGCGGCTTGCCTGCTGTTCTTCCTCGCGGCAATCGTGCTGTTGCAACGGGTACCGGTGCGCTACGGCGACGCCATGCGGGCGCTGGAGGCTACCGCATGGCAGCGCTTTACCGCAGGCATCCGCTTCATTCGCTCGCGGCCGATCATCCTCGGCACCATCTCGCTGGACCTGTTCGCCGTGTTGCTCGGCGGCGTGGTCGCGCTGTTGCCGATCTACGCCCAGGAGGTGCTGGAAGTCGGCCCGACCGGCCTTGGTGCACTGCGCAGCGCCATGGCGCTGGGTGAGGTGATGGTGGGCTTCTACCTGAGCACGCGGCCGTTCAACCGCCATGTCGGCATGACCATGTTCATTGCCGTGGCGGTGTTCGGTCTCGCCAACATGGTCTTCGCGCTGTCCAGCCTGTTCTGGCTGTCGTTCGCCGCGTTGTTCGTCGCCGGAGGTGCGGACATGGTGAGCATGTACATCCGCTCGTCGCTGATCCAGTTCTCCACGCCTGACGCCATGCGTGGACGCGTCAATGCCGTGAACATGCTGTTCATCGGTTCGTCCAACGAGCTCGGTGAGTTCCGCGCCGGCACCAGTGCCGCCTGGCTCGGTGCGGTACCGGCGGCACTGCTGGGCAGCTTCTGCACGCTGGCGGTGACCGGCGGCTGGATGCTCGGCTTCAGAAGCCTGCGACAGGTAGACCGCTTCGAGGATGCCTCGCCCGAGGCTCAGGCCTCGCGCGCCGGCTGAAACGCGACGGATTGACCGCCCAAACGAAAACACCCTGCGAAAGCGTTGCCTTCGCAGGGTGTCGGATTGCTCGCCGAGGCGGGCAGGTTCAGCGCTGAATCAGTCGTCGCCGCCGAAGATGCCCAGCAGCTGCAGGAGGCTGATGAACAGGTTGTACAGCGACACGAACAGGCCGATGGTGGCCATGATGTAGTTGCGCTCGCCACCATGGATGATCGCGCTGGTCTGGAACAGGATACAGGCCGAGGAGAACAGCACGAAACCTGCGCTGATCGCCAGCTGCAGCCCGGTGATCTGGAAGAAGAAGCCCGCCAGCATCGCACCGATCAGCACGAAGAAACCCGCAGTGATGAAGCCGCTGAGAAAGCTCATGTCCTTGCGGGTGATCAGCACGTAGGCCGACAGCCCGAAGAACACCAGTGCGGTCATCGACAGCGCCGAGCTGATCAGCTCACCACCGTTGGCCAACCCCAGGTACATGTTGAGGATCGGGCCGAGCGTATAGCCCATGAAGCCGGTCAGGGCGAAGGTGGACACCAGGCCCCATACCGAGTTGCGCAGCTTGGCGGTAAGGAAGAACAGGCCGTAGAAGCCGATCAGCACCACGAAGATATTCGGGTAGGCGGCGTTGGCCTGCATGGACAGGTATGCCACCAGGCCGCTGAACGCGAGCGTCATGGCCAGCAGCCCGTAGGTGTTGCGCAGGACCTTGCTGACCTCACGCTGTTCGACCTGCGTGTGGCTAAGCGCGTATTCGTGTTCGTGCATGGCGACACTCCTTGGATGAAATCAAGCCTGGGACGATTTGTCCCGGATCATAACAGAGGCAGTCCAGCTGCCTAGCATCAGTGTTTGACAGTGTATTTCTATCCGGTACTATTGCGCCCGCTTTATCCGGAAGTGTGGCCGAGTGGTTGAAGGCAGCGGTCTTGAAAACCGCCGAAGGGGAGACCCTTCCCAGAGTTCGAATCTCTGCGCTTCCGCCATCTGAAAACCTGAAGGCCCCGTATTTCGGGGCCTTCAGCGTTTCTGCGGTACGGAAAAGAGGGTGTAAACGGCCCCAGCTTGGTCCCATCTCCTATCTCCCATTCTTGCAGCACTTGGCTTTTCCTGCCCCTGAAGCAAAGCCTGGCGTTCCGTTGGCGTCCATCCCACCACGTTCTAGTGATATCTCCATCCAGCTTGTGGCGCTGTTGGCAATCGGGCCGCCTGCGAGGCGGCCGCTGCTGCTAGAATCCGCGCCCCGACAAAAGGAGTTGTCGCCATGAAACGATTCAGACAGCCGGAGGCCTTCGCTCTGGTCCAGCAACACTACGAACCGCTGGTGTTCAACGCACGGATGGACTCGCCAACCACGGTGCGCGTAATGTTGCTCGATGAGGCCACCGGCGAATCCCTGCTGCTGACCGGACTGCCGTGCCGCATCTCGCTGTCGCGCGCTGAAATCGCTGGCTTGATCGCCTCCATCGATGCCGATGCCGCCGCGCTTCGGCCCGCTCTGCTGAACAAGCTCAAGCGTCCACGGCTACTCGGCTGATCGACCCGTTCCGCTTGTCCCGCCTGCCATCTCCAAGCCCGGCGCCAGCGAGCTCAACAGACGTCTGGTGAGAAACGGTGCCTGTTCCCTCAGCGAAAAGAGCTTGGGCGACAGCAGCCAGGTATGGGTGATGCCCATCAGGCTCGAATAGAGCAGCAAGGCCAGTGATCGCGCCGATCCTTCATCCGCGTGCGCCTTGGCAATCAGCTCTTCCAGCAACTGCACCATGGCACGGGTGAGCTTGCGTTCTCGTTTCAGGGTGCTCGCCATCTGCGCGGTGAGTTCGGTCTTGTTCAGCAGGATCTCGAAGGACTGTCGGTACCAGCGCTCGTCCAGCAGCAGGCGAAACCATTCGCCGACGAAGTGCTCCAGCGCAGCCTGCGGGCTGGCGGCCAGCTGGCGACTCTGCTCGATCAGCTGCTCCAGCGGCTCCTGGGAATAGGCCAGCACCGCTTCGTACAGCTCGTCCTTGCTCTTGAAGTGCCAGTAGATCGGGCCACGGCTGAAGCCGGCGGCCTCGGCGATCATCGCCAGGGTGGTGTTCGAATAGCCGTTGCGGCTGAACAGCTCCAGCGCCGCAGCGATGATCTTGAGGCGGGTCTGTTTGGCGTCTTCTTTGGTACGGCGCATGAGGCTCCTCGAAATGCGCGGCGGCCACGCAGCGTGCCGGCAAGGCCCGCTGCGTGGCAAGCCCTCACAGGGCGCCGTCGGCGGCCATCTGCATGTAGGTGGTGTCGAAGCGCAGCTTGAGATTGCCCTGATCACCGAGCGCGCCGGCCGGCATGGCGATACCGACGAAGTCCGCCGAATCGGCACCGTCGCCCAGCAGGCCGTGGTCGAAGGAGAACTTGCGCACGCTGTCCATCGCTTCGTGGGCCGGTTCGCCGGAGATGAAGGCGACCGCTTCGGCTGGCTGATAGAACATGTGGGTGCCCTTGAGTTGCGCCTCGTAGCCGGTCTGGTCGGTGCCGGAAGCTGTGCCCAGCTGGGCGCGCAGCTCGGCGCCTTGCGGCGTGTCGCTGGCCATGATTGCCATCACCTCGTACCAGGCGCCGGTGACTGCCTTGCCGAACGCGGGGTTGTCGGCCAGCGTCTCGCTGTTGACGATCAGCAGGTCCTTGACGTGGCCCGGCACGCTGGCCGAGTCGAAGACCTGATGTGCATCCGGTGTGGCGGCGACTTCCTGCAGCAGCGGACTCCAGGTCGCCACGTTGCGTACATCGGCGGTGCTGAAGGCAGCGACGATGTCGGCGTCCGAGGTGTTGACCACCTGCACGTCCTTCTCCGACAGGCCTACGCTGTCCAGCGCCTTGGCCAGGATGTAGTGCGACACCGACAGTTCCACCAGGTGCACCTGCTGGCCCTTGATCTGTTTGAGATCGCTGGTGCCCTTCATCACCAGGCCGTCGTTGCCGTTGGAATAGCTGCCGACGATCAGCGCGGTGGTGTCGACGCCACCGGCCGCCGGAATCGACAGCGCATCCATGCTGGTGGCAACCACGCCGTCGAACTGGCCGGCGCTGTACTGGTTGATGGACTCGACGTAGTCGTTGATCTGGCTGATGTTCACCTCGATCCCGTACTTGTCGGCCCACTTCTTCATGATTCCCGACTCGTCGGCGTACTTCCAGGGCATCCAGCCGACGTAAATGGTCCAGGCCAGGTTGAAGGTCTTTTTCTCCTCCGCCTGGGCCAGCGGGGCGAGGGCGGCGAGGGCAATGGCCCCGGCGCAGAGCAGCTTTTTCATCATGGTGCCGTGCATGGCGGTACTCCCGGTTCAGAAGAACTTCAGATAGCGCTGGATTTCCCAGTCGGAAACATGGGTGTGGTAGGCATTCCATTCGTCGCGCTTGAACTCGACAAAGGCCTGGTACATGGCATCGCCGAACACCTGGCGCGACAGCGGGTCGGCCTCGAAGGCGTCGATGGCTTCGCTGAGGGTGCGCGGCAGGGTCTCGATGCCCATCTGCGCGACCTCCCGTTCACTGTAGTGATACATGTTCTCGCGGTGCGGCTGGCCGGGATCGAGCTTGTCGCGGATGCCCTCCAGGCCGGCGGCGAGGATCATCGCTGCACCGAGGTAGGGGTTGCAGCCGATGTCGGCGGCGCGGCATTCGACCCGCGCGCCCTGGGACGGAATGCGCAGCATGTTGGTGCGGTTGTTGTTGCCGTAGCAGCAGAACACCGGCGCCCAGGTCGAGCCGGACATGGCGCCCTTGCGGATCAGCCGCTTGTAGCTGTTGACCGTAGGCGCGATGACCGCGCAGATGGCCTTGGCATGTTTCAGCACCCCGGCGATGAAGTGATAGGCCAGCGGGGTCACGCCGCAGCCGTAGGGGTCTTCGCCATCGACTTCGAACAGGTTCTTGCCGGTCTCGATGTCGGCGAGCGACATGTTGTAGTGCGCGCCGCTGCCGGTGCGGTTGGCCGAGGGCTTGGGCATGAAGGTGGCGAAGGCGCCGTGCTTGCGGGCGATCTCGTTGGCCATCATGCGGAAGAACACGAAGCGGTCGGCCATGCCGAGGGCGTCGGTGTACTTGAAATCGGTTTCGAACTGGCCGTTGGCGTCCTCGTGGTCGAAGGAGTAGACGCCCCAGCCCATCTCGTTCATCGCCTGCACCAGTTCGTCGACGATGGGCAGGTTGTCCATCAACAGGCGCGGGTCGTAGCAGGGCTTGGCCATGTCGTCGCGCTCGGAAATGGGCGCGAAGCCGCCATCCGGGGTGTCCTTGAACAGGAAGAACTCGGTCTCGATGCCGAGGTTGAAGGTATAGCCCAGCGCTGCAGCGGCTTCGGTCTGGCGCTTGAGGATGCCGCGCGAGCAGGCGTCGAAGGGCTTGCCGTCCAGGTAGAGGTCGCTGGCGAACCAGGCGAGATCGCGGTTCCAGCTGCACTGGGTGGCGGTCGCCGGGTCTGGCATCGCGGCCACCTCGTTGTCGCTGATCTCCTGCGGGACGCCGTCCAGCGCCGCACCGGTGTAGAGCTCGGAGCCGCGGAGCATCTGGCCGAGATGGGCGATGGGGACGAACTTGCCCTTGATCACGCCGTGGATGTCGACGTAGCTGGCCATCGCGTACTTCACACCCTTGTCCTGCAACTGCTGTTTCAACTCCTCGACGGAGGAGAGGGGAAAGCTGGTCATCGGCTTGCGCTCCTTGGAGTCATAAATGGCGGCCGGGGCCGCTGGCACGATTCCTTCATCCAATATACATGCCAGCGTGTATAGAAACGGGCCGACGCTGGTGCCGCCTGGCGCCCTCCGCGCCACTGCAGGAGTCACGCAGATGATTGAAATAAAAAGGGAAAAGAAATTTTTTGCGCTGGGCGAAATGCGCCTCGAAAACGGCGAACGCCTGCGCAATGCGCGGCTCTGCTATCAGGTAGTGGGCACGCCGAACCGCGCGCGGGACAACCTGGTGCTGATTCCGAGCTACTACGGCGGCACACATTGGGGCAGCCTGCCCCTGCTTGGTGCGGATGGCCCGCTGGCAGGTGGCGATTACTGCGTGGTGCTGACCAACCTGTTCGGTGCAGGCTGGTCGACTTCGCCGAGCAACGCTGCGCCCGGTCAGGGCGCAGCGGACTTCCCGCGGGTCGGCCTGCTGGACAACGTGAGGGCGCAGAAGGCGTTGCTCGATCGGTTGTATGGCGACGACTGGCAGCTCGCCCTGGTCAGCGGCTGGTCCATGGGCGGCATGCAGACGCTGTTCTGGGCAATGGCTTATCCGGAACGGATGCGTGCCATCCTGCCGTTCTGCTGTACGGCACGCTGCTGGCCGCACAATCGGGTGTTTCTCGAAGGGGTGAAGGCGGCACTGTGCGCCGACGCCTCCTGGCAGGGAGGGCGCTACAGCGTGCCGCCGGAACGTGGTTTGCGGGCTTTCGGCCGTGCCTATGCCGGCTGGGCCTATTCGCAGGCGTTCTATCGTCATGAGCTGTGGCGCGAGCTGGGTTTCGAGAGCCTCGAGGCGCTGCTCGACTACTGGGAACAGGATCATCTGGAGCAGGACGCCAACGACCTGCTCTGCGTGCTGCATACCTGGCAATCGGCCGACCCGGCCCGCAGTTTCGCTGCCGACTCGCTGGCCGAAGCGCTGGGTCGCATCCGTGCGCGGTCCATCCTTATGCCCGGCAGCAGCGATCTGTATTTCACCGTCGAGGATGCCCGCCACGAGGCCGCGCTGATTCCGGGTGCCGAGCTACGGGTGCTCGAATCGGACTGGGGCCATTGTGCCGGTGGGCCGGGCCGCAGCGCACCGGCCATGCGCCAGGTGTTCGCGGCAATGGCCGAACTGCTTGGCCGCTAGCCTTCAGCCGGCCACGGCGCTGAGTCTGGCCAGCTGCTCGAGGTCGGTCTGCATGCCGGAGGTTTCGCGGATCCGGGCGAGGATCTCGCGCTTGAGCTCAGTGAATTCCGGCGCGAGCTTCATATCCTGATGGCGCTGGGCCGGCAGCGGCACCTCGTAGATCGAATCGATGCGCCCGGGGCGGGGCGCCATCAGCACGATGCGGCTGCCCAGATAGATGGCTTCTTCGACATCGTGGGTGACGAACAGGATGGTGCTCTTCTCCAGCCGGTGCACGTGACGGATCAGGTCGTGCATGACTTCGCGGGTTTGCGCATCCAGCGCGCCGAACGGCTCGTCCATCAGCAGTGTCGCGGGTTTGGGCAGCAGGGCGCGGGCAATGGCAACGCGTTGCTGCATGCCGCCGGAGAGCTGGCTGGGGTAGGCATCGGCGAAGCGCGTCAGACCCATCAGGTTGAGCAGGGCATCGGCGCGGCCGGCGGCGGACTCCACGTCTCCATCGTGGCGCACGGTATCGCCGATCACCTTGAGCTGGCGGCAGAACTTGATGTTCTGCATCACCGTCAGCCAGGGGTAGAGGCTGTAGTGCTGGAAGACCATGGCGCGGTCGACGCCGGGGCCGTCGATGGGCCTGCCGTCGAGCAGGATCTCGCCGCGACTCAGCGTCTCCAGGCCGGCGATGATGCGCAGCAGGGTGGACTTGCCGCAGCCCGAGGCGCCGACGAAGGTGACGAACTCGTTGGGCTGGATGTCCAGGTCGATCGACTGCAGCGCCTGCACCTCACGGCGCTCGCTGACGAAGGTCTTGCCGACCTGGCGTACACGAATCTTGGCATCGGACATGGTCATTTCCTCATCCAGGGAAAGGCGCGGCGGTGCAACCAGCGGAAGGCCTGATCGGTGATCAGGCCGATGAGACCGATCAGCAGGATGCCGGCGAAGATCTTGTCGGTGTGCATGTAACGCTGCGCCTTGAGGATGGCGTAGCCGAGGCCGGAGTTGGCCGCGACCAGTTCGGCTACCACCAGGTAGGTCCAGGCCCAGCCACAGGTGATGCGCAGGGTGTCGAGCAGCGCCGGCTTGGCCGACGGCAGGATCACCAGCTTGACGATCTCGCTGCGGTTGGCGCCCATGGTCTGCGCCGCCTCGATCTGCGCCATGGGTACGCGGCGCACGTCTTCTGCGACCATCAGCACCATCTGGAAAAAGGTGCCGATGAAGATGATCAGCACCTTGGAGCCTTCATCGATGCCGACCCAGAGCATCACCAGCGGAATGAAGGCCACGGCCGGCATATAGCGGATGAAGTCGGTAAGCGGTTCGAGAAAGGCCTGCACCGGCCGGTACGTGCCGATGTACAGCCCCAGCGGCAGGGCGATCAGTGCCGAGGCGCCGAAGCCGGCCATGACCCGCCAGACGCTGATGCCGATGTCTCCCAGCAGCCCCTCGCTGGTCCACCAGCGGCCGATGCGCTCGAGCACTGCGCCGGGGCTGGGCATGAACATCGGGTCGGCCAGGCCGAGGGCGGTCCACAGCCACCAGACGACGAAGGGCAGGCTCAGCCCTGCGCCGGTGAGCAGCCAGGCGCTGCGCCGCGAGAGCTCGCCGCGAATGCGCCAGAAACTGCCTCTGCGGACCGCCGGTTCGGCTCGTGCGACGGGTGCTGTGGTGTGTCGTTGTTGAGCGGCGGGGGCAGCGGAGGGAATGCTGATCTGTGCGGTCATGCGGGAACCTCCTCTGTAGCGGTAGGCACATCCAGTTCGACGCGTTGCCAGCCGCCGGCCGCCGGATAACGGCCGAGCGCGGCGAGGTCCGCGGCGGGAAGACTGGCGGGGTCGGCGAAGTTCCAGTAGCTCGACAGCAGCGCGTCGCCGACGCGGCCGGGCAGCGTCGAATGGGTGATCTGCCAGGGTGTGGCGCCGTTGCGGTGGCGGCCGAAGGACAGCTCGCAGGCCAGCAGCTGCGGCCGCAATGCGGGGCCGATGGCGGCCAGCTGGTCACGCAGATGCCCCGAGCTGGCCGGCAACAGAATCGGCCGCTCGGCGGCGAACAGGAAGTAGTCGCCCGCTACCAGCAGGCAGGCCTGGCGGGCTGGCTGCTCCGCCGCGCTCAGCCAGATACCCCAGTTGCGCCCCTGCGATTCCGGCAGGCGCTGCCAGATTTCGTGATAGCTGCCGTCCAGTCCGTCTTCCAGCAGCCGTTCCGAGGTCTCGAAGCGCATCAGGCCGATATCCGCAGGCCCGCCCGGCGGCTGGAAGTCGATCAGCCGATGCCACTGGCAGATATCGCCGTTGACCTCGGTGATGCCGGCAAAGCCGGCCTGTTCACTCAGCGCCAACTGCTGGGCATGGCTGCAGGTTTCAAGCGAAGCTGCCGGTGCCACGGGTTGACCCCCCGGCAGACGCAGGTCGGCGTGCAGGCTGGCGGTCTGCAGCCAGTAGACTTCGCTGGTTTCGTCGCGCAGGCCGGCCGTGGTGGTCAGCAGGCGGCGGCGCCAGACGCCGAGATAGGCATCGGGAACGGTTTTCATGGGTAATGCTCCGCAAATGACGTGCTTCGGGCGCGATCAGGCCGGGGGGTCATGGCGATCCCTCCAGCTGGCTCAGCAGCCGATGGCTGTCGATCACGCTGCCGAACAGGCCGCCTTCCACCTCGATCATCGCCAGCGCAGCCGCATGCAGTTGCGGGTCGGCCGAGGCGCAGGCGTCGCGGACGGTCAGGCAGTCGAAGCCAAGGTCGATGGCCTGGCGCAGCGTCGAGGCCACGCAGACCTCGGTGGTCACGCCGGTCAGGATCAGCCGCTCGATACCGCGACGGCGCAGGATCAGTTCGAGATCGGTATGGGCGAAGGCGCTGTAGCCCGGCTTGTCGATCACCGGCTCGCCGGCGCGCGGTTGCAGCTCGTCGATCAGGTCATGACCGAATTCGCCGCGCACCAGCAGGCGGCCGAGGGGGCCGGGGCTGCCGATGGCAGCGCCAGTGGCCTGGGCGCGGCGGCGCTTGGGCTCGGGCAGGTCGGAAAGATCCGGTCGATGGCCTTCACGGGTGTGCACCACCAGCATGCCCACGCCGCGCGCGCGATCCAGCAGCGCCTGGATTGCCGGGATCGGCGCGCGCAGGCGGCTGACGTCCATGCCGGCCTGGTCGGCGTATCCGCCCAGCGCGCAGAAGTCGCGCTGCATGTCGATCACCAGCAGCGCCGTATGCTCGAGGAACAGCGGGTTCGTCGTCAGGCTCACAGCGCAAACTCCTTGCACACCGCGGCGGCGATGCCTTCGACGATGTCGTGGGCCAGCCGCTGGCCTTTCGCCGCGCTGGAGCCTCTGGCCGAGGACAGCACCCCGGAGGGCGGCACCCATTCGGTACGGGTGGGGTACATGTCGTAGGGCGGAAAGTCGGCCGGGGCGTCGTCGGGAATCTTCTCCATCGCGACCAGTTGCGGATGGAAATGCAGCATCAGCGAGGTCTCGATCACCGCGGCATGCTCCAGCGCGAAACCGGGAAAGCCTTCCGGAAAGATGTCGGTCAGGGTCTGCTCGTGGCAGAAATCCCAGTGCTCCAGGCGCATCACCTCCAGCCCGGCGTCCGGCCCGAGGTCGCGCAGCGCCAGCTGGATGCCCTCGGCGACGAACCACTGGTTCTCGTAATGGCCGAGCACCAGCACCAGGCGGCGCACACCGTGGCGATGGAACTCACGCACGGCGTCGCGCACCAGGGCGCTCAAGGTTGCGCCATCCAGGCTGGTGGTACCGCAGAAGTGCTGGCCGCCGCCGCATTTCGGCTGCGACTTGTAGCCGTATGACAGCGCCGGTGCCACCAGCCCACCAACTCGTGCCGCCACGTCCGCGCTGATGGCACTGGCCAGCAACGCGTCGGTGCCCAGCGGCAGGTGCGGGCCATGTTGCTCGGTGGCGCCGCAGGGCAGAAAGACCACGGCGCCTTCGCGCACGCGGCGTTCGTAATCGACCCAGCTCAGTTGATCCATGTGCACGGTCATGCGCAGGTGCTCCTTGTCGCGATTGAAAGGGGACGTTCCGGCCAGCCGGCGATCAGCGCGGCGGTGGTGATCAGGGCGGCGCCGAGCCATTCGTTCGGGCCGATGGCGTGGGCGCCGAACCAGGCGGACGACAGCACCGCGGCGATCAGCTCGAACACCACCAGCACCGCGGCGCGGCCGGCTTCCAGATGAGTCAGGCCGTACTGCACGGCGGCCATGCTGACCAGCCAGCCGAGGGCGAGCAGGGCGATCTGCCAGCTCAGGGTCAGATCCAGGGGCGGAAGTGGCTGGCGCAGCAGCAGGCAGAACAGCCCACCGAGCAGCGCGCTGCCGACGAAACTGACCAGCGCCTTGCTCGCCAGTGGCACCCGGTCGGCGGCGCGAGTGGCGAGGTTGTTGAGGCTGAAGGCGAGGCCGGCGGAAAGCGCCAGCCAGTCGTTCGCGCCGGGCGCGTCCAGCGCTTCGCTCGTGACGCCGAGGGTCAGGCCGATGCCGAGCATCGCCAGCCCAAGGGCGAACAGCCGCGTGCCGCTGAGGCGTTCGCCCAGCAGCAGCCAGCCGCCGACCATCGCCCACACTGGCGCCAGGTAGAACAGCAGCATCACCCGCACCACGTTGCCCTCGGCCAGGGCGGTAACCAGGGCGGCGGTGGCCCAGCCACCGCACAGGCCCATGGTGAGCACCTGGCGATACTGGCTCGCCCACTGGCGGCGCTGCTGCCAGAGCACCGGCAACGCCAGCAGGCTGAGCAGCGAATAGGTCAGCAGCACCAGCGGCATGCCGGCCAGGCCGCGGGCCGCGAAGAACTGCAGCGGCAGCCAGCCCAGCCCCCACATGATGGCGCCGCCGATCAGCATGCCCTGTGGCATCAGGCTGTTCATGCGCCCATCCAGGAGCCGCCGTTGGGCCCGAGCAGCTGTCCGGTAAAATAGCTCGCCTGCGGCGAAAGCAGGAAGACGATGGCCGCCGCGACTTCCTCCGGCGTGCCCAGGCGCGCCATGGGGATCGCCAGCTCCTTGGCCATCCACTCGTCGCTCATGTGCTCCGGGCTGACCATCGCCGTGGCGATGGGGCCGGGTGCGACGCCATTGATGCGGATGCCGTCTGCAGCGAACTCGCGGGCCAGCGAGCGGGTCAGGCCGATCACCCCGGCCTTGGCCGTGCAGTAGGCGACGTACTGTTCGCGGCCGAGAAATCCGAGGTCCGAGGCGACATTGACGATGGCGCCGCTGCGCCGCGGCTGCATCTGTGCCAGTGCATGGCGGCAGCAGCGGTAGACGCCGGCGAGATCGACGCCCAGCACCCTTGCCCAGTCGGCCTCGCTGGTTTCGAGAAAGGGCTTTTCCAGGATCACCCCGGCGTTGTTGACCAGCAGATCCAGCGGTCCCTGTGCTTCGATGGTCTCGAACATTGTCGCGACCGCGACCGGATCGCTGACATCGGCCTCGATGGCGCAGGCGCAGCCGCCGCTGGCGATGATCTGCTCGACCACTCGTTCCGCCAGGTCGTGTTGATCGCGATGGTTGATCCAGACCCGCGCGCCTTCGGCGGCCAGCGCGAGTGCGGTGGCACGGCGGATGCCGGTCGCGGCGCCGGTGACCAGAGCGGTCAGCCCGGTAAAGATGGCAGCCATCAGTGCATCACCTCGCCGTGGCTGACCGACAGCGCCTGGCCGGTCAGGGCGGCGGCCAGCGGTGAGCCGAGGAACAGGAAGGTGCCGCCCAGATCGGCCGGTGTCAGCAGCTCCGGAATGGCCTGGTTGGCGAGTATCGCCGCGAGCTCGGCGCTGTCGCTGCGGCCGTTGGCGTCCGCCATCACCTGCAGCGAGCGCATGGCCGCATCGGTGCCGATCCAGCCGGGGCACACCGCGTTCACCCGGATGCGCCGCGGGCCCAGCTCCCAGGCCAGCGAGCGGGTCAGGCCGACCACCGCGTGCTTGCTGGCGACATAGGCGGAAAAGCCCGGCACGCCTTTCAGACCCCAGATGGAGGCCTGGTTGATCACGCTGGCGCCGGCGCGCAGGCGTGGCAGCAATGCGCGGGTAAGGCGCTGCATGGAACCGACGTTGTTCTCCAGCAGGGCCGACCAGCGCTGATCGGCCTCGAAGCTGCACTCGCCCAGCGGCGTGGCGTACTCGTCACCGGCGTTGTTGATCAGCACATCGGCGTTGAGGCCGCGGCAGGCGAGGTCATCGGCATACTGCTGCACCGCCTGCCGATCACTCAGGTCCAGTGCGGTGCAGTGCAGCGGCGTCTCGCCAGCGAGTTCGTCGGCGAGCCGGGCGAGGGCGTCGGCGTCACGGTCCAGCAGCTCCAGGGTGGCGCCGGCAGCGGCGAAGCTCTGCGCCAGGCCCCGGCCGATGCCCCCGGCGGCGCCGGTGATGACCACGCAACGGCCGCGGTAATCCAGTGCCTTGTGCATGTCACACCGCCGTCAGGAACGAGACGCCCACGGCGCCGTAGAAGTTGTCGGCCTTGTTCGGTCCTTCGCTGACCACCCCGTAGTCATCGTCCAGCACGCGGCGTACGCGGTAGCGGTGGAAGCTGCCGAGCAGCTTGCGCATCGGGATGACCTGGTTGTAGGTGCTGCCGTACAGCTCGGCGTGGAGCTTGGGCAGGCGATACCAGGGCGCCACCGGCTTCTCGTGGTGGGCGTTGTGGAAGGAAAAGTTGAGCAGCAGCAGGTTCAGCGCCGGCCAGCGCTCGGAAACCACGTTGCTGTAGGTGTTCTGCTGCTCGTAGCTGCGGTCGCGGCGCTTGTCCTCCGGCAGCTTGCCACCGTCCTCCAGCACGGCGAAGGCCTCGTAGGTGTGCTGATAGGCATCGGCGAAACGCAGCACGCTGAGCATGATCATCCAGGCCACGGCGTAGAGCAGCACGGCCTTCAGCGAGAGCACCGCGAGCCCGGCAAAGAGCAGTGTGCGAATGGCCAGCACCGCGGCGACCTTGCCGCGCCGGGCGCGGTGCTTGTCGTTGTCGGTGATGAAGGGTAGGGCGATCACGTAGAAATGCATGATCAGTTCCACCGCCGGCACATAGGCCCATTCCAGCGCCAGCACCAGCTTCTGGAACCACAGCGGGCGTGCCTTGAGGAAGGCCTTGCTGTCGAAGGTGATCACGTCGGCGCGGTCGACGTGGTGGCGCATGTGCTTCTTGCGCAGGTCCTGGAACTCGGCGTAGCAGCTGCCGCACAGCCAGCTGCAGACATTGCCGGCCCATTCGTTGTGCTTGGGCACGCTGAAGATGGCGCCGTGGGCGAATTCGTGGATCAGGTAGGCGGCGATGATCATGCCGTGGGCCAGCAGCAGCGTGCCCAGCGCGTTCAGCCAGCCGTTACCGGCGAACAGCAGAGCCAGGCCGCCGCCGTAGGCGAGCGCGGTATAGAGGATCGCCAGCGTGTTGGGCAGGCGGCCATCGGCGTAACGGTACAGAGGTTTGGCAGTCATGGTTTTTCTCCAGCACAGGCGGGCCGCGGCCCGCCCGGCGTCGGCTTACTGGGCGAGCGCTTCGGTGAACTGGGCGTCGTAGGTCTGGCTGAAATCCGGGATGGTCGGGATCTGCCCGTTGTCCTTGAGCAGCTTGGCGATGATCGCGCCGCTGCCATGGAAGGAATGGGTGTCGTCGCCTGGGGTGAAGCTCTTGCCCATCTCCGCAAGGGGGATGTTGTAGGCGCCGGCCATCTGCTCGACGGCTTCCTCGGCGCTGACGCCGAGCACGTCGCCGATGATCTTCGCCGACTCCTCGGGGTGCGCCTGCATGTAGGCCAGGCCGTCGAGATAGCCCTGGATCATCGCCTTGATGGCGGCAGGCTTCTTGGCGATCACCGCCTCGTCGAAGACCAGCACATCGGTGATCAGCCCCGGTGCGTCCTTGGACGAATAGACCACCTTGAATTTGTCGCCGCCGCCCATGGAGAGGATCTGCGAGACGTTGGGCTCGTAGGTCACGCCGACCGGCAGGTTGCCCGAGGCCATGGCGCCGGGGATGCCTTCCGGAGTCATGTTGACGGCGTCGATGTCCTTGTCGCTCATGCCGTTCTGCTGCAGCGCGTAGGCCAGCAGGAAGTCGGAGGGCGACAGCGGGTTGAAGCCGACCTTCTTGCCCTTGAAGTCGGCGATGGACTGGATCGACGCGTCGGCGACGATGGCGTCACCGCCGTTGGAGAAGTCGATGGGCATCACCACCCGGTGCCTCAAGCCCTTGGCGACCGAGGCCACTACCTGGTCGTAGGTGAGCATGCCACCGTCCAGCGCGCGGCTCACCATGGCGGTGGGAATCAGCGCCGGGTCGTTGAAGAACTGCAGGTCCACGTCCAGGCCGTGGGGCTTGAACAGGTCGAGCTTGTCGGCGACATAGAAGGGGCCATAGCCGGCCCAGACCACGGTGCCGATCTTCAGCCTCTCGGCGGCCTGGCTGGCCAGCGGTGAAAACAACGTCGCGACGGCCAGGCCGGCGGCGAGGAGGGTCTTGTTCAGCGAGCGCAGTGTGGACATGGCGTGATTTCCCTACACATTGGAATGACAGGCACGGGATGACATCGCGTCTCCCGGGCTTTTATCCCTCCGTGTAGTCCCGTCCCTGGGACCGGAGAACTCTCGGACCAGCGCCCACTCTCTGTGAGCCGGAACCCTAGTTCTCCTTGAAGTTGCTCCTGATTGTGCCAAGCGTCATGAGTGCCGGAGGCGACTCATCCCGTGCAAGGGTGATAGAGCAGGTTGCGTGCCAGATGCGGTGGCTGGCAGCGAACTCGTGGAGTTTCAATGAGTTGCAGCCAGCGCCGGAGCCAACACGGGTGGCGCGCCCGGCACGGCGCTGCTCATTAATGGGGAGGCTTGCTCCGCGATAGTGCGGATGGCGCAGCTGATGACACCGTTACGGCCCGACCGCCGCCACGGGCCAGGCAGCGCATGGGGCGGTCAGCCCGTTACGGCTTGGCAGAGGTCAGATTGGCACCGGCGCATCCTCGCGCAGCAGGCCGTCGCGCTTGAGGGTCTGCCAGAACTCGCGGGGCACCTGGGTGTTGAAGTATTCCATGTACTGCCGGGGACGCTCGGGATTGGCCGTGCCCGGGATGACCGAGGCGACCACCGGGTTGGCCAGGCAGAAGTGCAGGGCGGCGGCCCGCAGATCGACGCCGCAGCGCTCGGCAGCGGCCTTGAGCTGCTCCCTGCGCTGGGCGACCTGTGGTGGGATCTGGTCATACTCATAGTGATCGCCACCGGCCAGGACGCCGGAGTTGAACGGCCCTCCAACGACGACGCCAACGTCGCGTGCCTGGCAGGTCGGGAACAGGGTGTCCAGCGCCTCGTCGTGCTCCAGCAGCGAGTAGCGGCCGGCCAGCAGGAACACGTTCGGATCGCTCTGCTCCAGAGCCAGGCGGCATGGCTCGACCAGGTTGACCCCCAGGCCCCAGCCGCGAATCACGCCTTCATCGCGCAGCTGGGTCAGCGCCTTCGCCGCGCCGTTCATGGCCTGCTGGAAGTACTCGCGCCATTGCGGGCCCCATTGGTCTTCGGAAACGTCGTGGATGAACACCACATCGAGGCGATCGACGCCCATGCGCTCCAGGCTGTCCTCGATGGAGCGGCGTGCGCCGTCGGCCGAATAATCCGGCACACGCTTGTTGGGCAGCTCGTCGACGAAAGGCTTGGCGTTTTCCGGCTGGCCGGCCGGCTGCAGCAGGCGCCCGACCTTGGTGCTCAGGACGTACTCGTCACGCGGCTTGCCACTCAGCATGCGCCCGAAGCGCTGCTCGGCCAGGCCCGCGCCGTAGTGCGGCGACACGTCGTAATAGCGAAAGCCGGCGTCCCAGGCGGCATTGAGGGTGGCGTCGGCGGTTTCTTCGCTGAGCGGATGGAACATGTTGCCCAGCGGTGCGCCGCCGAGACCGATGCGTGGCAGGGTGATACGCATGGAGTCCTCCTTCGGATGCAGATGGTGCCGACCGGAGTCGGCGTGGCTCTGCATCGGAGGTCGGTCCGGCGCTGGATGTTCCGACAATGCGACGGGATGGCCGCAGTGCAACCCCGTCGCTCCTCGTCTGCCTCAGCTGCGACGCTTCAGATAGGTGCGCCAGCCGCCAAGTTCGGTGATGTCCTGGGCGCCGTCCAGGCCGTAGGGCTCGCAGATGAAGCCTGTTTCCCAGCGGCCGTCCGCGAGCTGCACCTTGCCCAGGCCGAGCGGTGCCGGAATGCCGGTGAGAAAGGAGCCGAGCTCCTGGCTCGGCAGCTCCCAGACTTCAACCTCGACGGCCGCTCCGCCTTCGGCGACGCGAACCATGCCCGGGCGCAGCGGTGGCCCGCCGGCCAGGGCGTAGAGCTTGTAGTCCGGCGAGCTGCGGGTGGTTTCCAGCAGCCGTCCGCCACGCTGCCTGAGTTGCCAGTTCAGCGGCAGGCCGTCCAGGTGCGCTCCGCAGACCACCAGGCGGGCGCGGTCGTTGCGGGCCGGATTCCGGGGCGGCGGGGTAATGAGCGCGTTGCCGCCGATCAACTTCAGCCCTGTCTGATGCTGCAGCGCATCGGCCAGGCTCAGCAGGTACTGGTCGGTGAACACCCGGCCGAACAGTGTCACGCCCCAGGGCAGGCCGTTAGCCATGACGCCGGCCGGCACCGCGACGGCGGCGTAGTCGAGCATGTTCATGAAGTTGGTGTAGTAGCCCAGGTCCGAATTGCGCTTGACCGGCTCGGCGTGAAGTTCGGCGAGCGTCACTGGGCGCGGGTAGGCGGGCGTCAGCACACAATCGACCTCGGCCATGGTGCGGTCGCAGACGGCCTTGAGTTGCTGCAGGCGGTATTGCGCCTGGAACAGCTGCACGGCGGTTGTACCGGGGGCTTTCTCCAGAACGGCCTTTATTACCGGCAGCACGGCGTCGGGTTGCTGCTCGATCAGCGCGCCCGCCACGCTGTAGCGTTCGGCGACCCAGGGGCCTTCGTAGAGCAGGCGTGCAGCTTCCAGAAAGGGCTCGAAGTCAATCTCCACCGGCTCGCCGCCGAGGGCTTTCAGATGCTCGATTGTGGCGGCGAACAACGCCGGGCTTTCGGCGCAGCCGAGAAATTCCAGCTGCTGGGGTATGCCGAAGCGGAAGGTCTTGATCTGGCCGAAGGCCGAGCCGTCATTCCACAGCGGGTTGCTGCGGCTGTACTCGTCGCGCGGATCGAGCCTGGCGGTGAGCGCCAGCAGCTGACTGGCTTCGGCCGCCGTCGCGGTGAAGAAGGTCACGCAGTCCAGCGTACGGCAGGCCGGGACAACGCCGGCGGTGGAGATCAGCCCTTTGCTGGCCTTCAGACCCACCAGGTTGTTCAGTGCCGCCGGCACGCGGCCGGAACCGGCGGTATCGGTGCCCAGCGCGAAGCTTGCCAGCCCCAGCGCCACGGCCAGCGAGGAGCCAGCGCTGGAGCCGCCGGAGGGGTAGTCCGGGTGCACCGAGTTGCGGCATTCGCCATAGGGCGAGCGGGTGCCATTGAGGCCGGTGGCGAACTGGTCGAGGTTGGTCTTGCCCAGCGGCACCGCGCCGAGGGCGAGCAGCTGCTCGACGATCGTCGCGCTGGTTTCGGGCGTGTAGGCGAACGCCGGGCAGGCGGCGGTGATGGGCACGCCTGCGAGATCGATGTTGTCCTTGATGGCGAAGGGCACGCCGTAGAGCGGCAGCTCGGCGGGCGTCTTGCCGTCGAGGGCGGCCAGATACGGCTCGAGCTCCGCGGCCGTCATCAGGTGGATGAATGCGTTGAACTCAGGGCTGAGTTCCGCAGCCTTGTCGCGCAGGCCAAGGATCAGCTGGCGCGGGGTGATGTCCCCGGCGGTGTAGGCGGCACTCAGGGTGGCGAGGCGCAGGTCAAAAGTCGTGGTCATCTCATGTCCCTCGTAGGGTGGAAAACGGCAAAGCCTTTTCCACCGCGATGTTCGTTGTCGGCCCGGTGGGCCGGTGGGTGGACAGGTGAAGCGCTGTCCACCCGACGTTGCTTCGGGTGCCGAGGGGCCTCACGCCTCCTCGATCACCACCACCCGCTGGCCTGCGCGCACCGGCGAGCCGGGCTGGGCGCGGACTTCCTTGACCACGCCGGCGACCGGCGCGGTGAGCGGAATTTCCATCTTCATGCTCTCGAGGATCACCAGCACGTCGCCGGCCTCGACCCGCGTGCCCTCCGCCACCGACACCTGCCAGAGGTTGCCGGCAATGTGGCTTTCGATGCCGTGCTGGCCGGCGCCGAGCGGGGCGTCCTCGCCGAGGTCGGCGGCGACTTCCTCGCTCTCGAAGTGCGCCTGGCCCGATTCGATCCAGCGCTGGCGCTCGGCGTCGAAGGCGCCGCGCTGCTGGCGGCGGAAGGCGTCGATGCTGTCGGCCTCGGCGGCAAGAAAGTCCTGGTAGTCGGACAGGCGCAGCTCGGTGTGCTCGATCTTCAGCGGGTAGCGGCCCAGCGGGAAGTCGCGGCGGATCCTCAACAGCTCCTCCGCCGACACCGGGTAGAAGCGGATCTGGTCGAAGAAGCGCAGCAGCCACGGCAGGCCGCCGAACGCCTCGACCGCGCGGTAGCGGTTCCACATCTGCAGGGTGCGGCCGACGAACTGGTAGCCGCCCGGGCCTTCCATGCCGTAGATGCACATGTAGGCGCCGCCGATGCCCACCGAGTTCTCCGCGGTCCAGGTGCGCGCCGGGTTGTACTTGGTGGTGACCAGGCGGTGGCGTGGGTCAAGCGGGGTGGCCACCGGCGCACCGAGGTAGACGTCGCCCAGGCCCATCACCAGGTACCTGGCGTCGAACACGGTCTGAAACACCGCCTCGAGATTCGGCAGGTCGTTGATGCGGCGGATGAACTCCAGGTTGCTCGGGCACCAGGGCGCGTCCTTGCGCACTGTGGTCATGTACTTCTCGATGGCCAACTGGCAGGCCGGGTCGTCCCAGGACAGCGGCAGGTGGACGATGCGCGAGGGCACCTTCAGATCCTGCGCTGCGCACACGGCATCCCACAGGCCGGCGACGATCTCCAACAGATCTTCCAGCGCCAGGGTCTCGGGCTGGTAGTGCACCTGCAGGGAGCGGATGCCGGGGGTTAGATCGATCACCCCGTCGAGCTGCTTGGCTTCCAAGGCCTGCATCAGCGCATGGCCACGAAAGCGCAGTACCAGGTCCAGCACCGGCGCGCCGATTTCCAGCAACAGGTGGGTGTCGCCGGAAAGGCGGGCGACCAGGCGGCTGTCCGCTTCACCGATATCCAGCACGATGGGCGACTGCAGCGCCACCGGCGTGGCGACCACTGCCGCCGGCGCGAGGCTGGCGCACTCGGCATCGGCGGCCTGGGCCAGCTGGCGTGCGGTCAGCACGTCCACCGGCACGAAGCGCAGCTTGTCGCCGGCCTTGAGCTGGCCGAGCTGCCACAGATCGGCCTCGACGATGGTCACCGGGCAGACGAAGCCGCCCAGGCTCGGGCCGTCCGGGCCGAGGATCACCGGCATGTCGCCGGTGAAATCCACCGCGCCGATGGCGTAGGGGTTGTCGTGGATGTTCGATGGATGCAGGCCGGCCTCGCCGCCGCTCTCGCGCACCCACTCGGGTTTCGGGCCGATCAGGCGCACCCCGGTGCGGCTGGAGTTGAAGTGCACTTCCCAGTCGGTGGCGAAGAACTTGTCGATATAGCCTTCGGTGAAGTATTCCGGCGCGCCGTGCGGGCCGTAGATCACCCGCAGCTCGCGCACCGCCGGCAAGGCGCGGCACAGCTCGGCGGCGAGCGTGGCGCCGGCAGACGAGTCGCTCAGCGGTGCCAGGTGCAGCACGTCGCCGGCACGCAGGGCGCGGCCGCCGTGACCGCCGAACTGGCCGAGGGTAAAGGTGCTCTTGCTGCCCAGATACTCCGGCACCTGCACGCCGCCGCGTACGGCCAGGTACGAGCGGGCACCGGCGCCGGCAATGGTTCCGATGCTCAGGGTGCTGCCGGCCTTGACCAGAATGGCGGTGCACATCGGCTGTGGGACGTCATCGAGCTTCACGGGGATCGCGGCACCGGTGACCGCCACCACCGCATCGGTGTTGAAGCGTAGGATCGGCCCGCTCATGGTGATTTCCAACCCGGCGGCGTCCTCGGGGTTGCCCAAAAGGGCGTTGCCCAGGCGCAGCGCGCGGCTGTCCATCGGGCCGGACGGCGGCACGCCCACCGCCCAGTAGCCGAGGCGACCGGGGAAGTCCTGCACGGTGGTCTGGGTGCCGGCGCTGATGACCTCGAAGGTGTTGGCCTTGTAGCTGAGGCCCTCCAGACAGCGGGTCCAGGGGTTGCCGCTGGCGAATGGGGTGAAGGCAAGAATCTGGCGCAGATAATCGCGGTTGGTTTCCACACCGTAGAGCAGGGTGTCGCCGAGGGCGGCGTCCAGCGCGACGCGGGCATCCTCGCGGCTCGGAGACCAGGTGATGACCTTGGCGATCATCGGGTCGAAGTATGGCGGGATTTCGCAGCCGGCCTCGACCCAGGTGTCGATACGCAGGGCTTTGCCGTCGGCTGCAGGGAAGCTCGCGGCGGTGAGCAAACCGGGGCTCGGCTGGAAATCCCGGCCCGGGTCTTCGGCGTAGACGCGTGCCTGGATCGAGTGGCCGCTGGGCTTGAGACCCTTCACCAGCTCGGCCAAAGGCGGCAGGTCGCCGGCGGCCAGCTCGATCATCCAGCGCACCAGATCCACGCCCCAGACCTGCTCGGTTACGCCGTGCTCCACCTGCAGACGGGTGTTCACCTCGAGGAAGTAGAAGCGCTGGGCTTCGGCGTCGTAGACGAACTCGACGGTGCCGGCGCTGCGATAGCTGACCGCCTTGGCCAGGGTGATTGCCGCCTCGCACAGGGCCTCGGCCATGCCGGTCGGCAGGTTCGGCGCCGGGGTTTCCTCCAGCACCTTCTGGTTGCGCCGCTGCACCGAGCAGTCGCGCACGCCCAAGGCGATGACTTCGCCGGCGCCGTCGCCGAACACCTGCACCTCCAGGTGGCGGGCGCGCTCGATGTATTTCTCGATGAACACGCCCGAATCGCTGAAGTTGTTCTGCCCCAGACGCTTGACCGCGTCGAAGGCATCAGTGAGCTCCGCCGCCGAGCGGCACACGCGCATGCCGATACCACCACCACCGGCGGTGCTTTTCAGCATCACCGGGTAGCCGACCTGCTCGGCTGCGCCGAGGGCATCGGCGAGGCTGTCGAGCAGCTCGGTGCCCTCCAGCATCGGTACGCCGCGTTGTTTGGCCAAGGCGCGGGCGGTGTGCTTGAGGCCAAACACCCGCAGCTGTTCCGGCGTCGGGCCGACGAAGGCGATCCCGGCGGCCTCGCAGGCTTCGGCAAACGCCGCGTTCTCGGAAAGAAACCCGTAGCCGGGGTGGATGGCATTCGCGCCGGTTTCACGGGCGATGCGGAGAATCTTCTGCGCGTCCAGATAAGTCTGCGTGGTCGGGCCTTCGCCCAGGCTGTGGGCCTCGTCGGCCTGCTGCAGATGCAGGCTGGCGGCGTCGGCCTCGGAGTAGACGGCCACGCCGTTCACATTCAGGTTGCGCAGCGTACGCAGGATGCGGCAGGCAATGGCGCCGCGGTTGGCGATCAGCAGTTTGTCGAACATGGTCAGTAACCCTCGAAGGGCTGGCGGGCCGTCCCGCCTTTATTCATCAGTGCCACGGCCGTCCGTGGTTGGGGAGGGTTTCTTCGTTGCCGGCCGCTCGGGTCGCTGCCCGGCGCGCGCCTGCAGCAGCGGCAGCAGGCAGCGACGTAACAGCGGCATCAGTTCCACACCAGCACCTCGGCCGGCGTCGGGTTCCAGCCGTTGCAGGGGTTGTTCAGCTGCGGGCAGTTGGAGATCAGCACGATCACGTCCTGCTCGGCCTTGAGCTCCACATACTTGCCTGGCGCGGAGATGCCGTCGGCGAAGGTCAGGCCGCCTTCGGGGGTCACCGGCACGTTCATGAAGAAGTTGATGTTGGCGCCAATGTCGCGTTTGGTCAGGCGACCGTCGTTGAGGCTCGCGCGCAGGAAGTTGTCACGGCAGCTGTGCATGTAGCGCTTGTCCAGCGCGTAGCGCACCACGTTGCTCTCCTGGGCGCAGGCCCCGCCGAGGGTGTCATGGCGGCCGCAGGTGTCGGCGGTGATGGTCAGAAGCGGATTGCCGAGGTTCGAATAGAGCACCGTGCCGGTGGTGAGGTAGACGCGGTTCTGCCGGCGCAGGGTGCGCTGCGGGTCGTAGCGCTCGCGCGGGTTTTTCGCGCTGAAGAACAGCGTGTCCACCGCCTGGTTGCCTTCGAGATCGAGCAGGCGCAGGGTCTGTCCGGCCTTGACTTCGAACAGGTACGGTTCGCCGGCCGGGATCACATGGCGGAAGGCGGCGGTTTCGGGGTGCAGGCTGCTTTCGGTAAGGCTCATCGCGGCCACCTCCTCAGATGTACAGGCGTTCGGTGTTGTGAAAGGCACGGCCGTTTTCCGGGCGCGAGGTGCGGCAGAGCACGCTGATGCCATCGCTCTCGACCTTGTGCCAGCTCAGCTGCACCGGTTTGGGTGCGTACAGCGGATTGGGGTCCAGCGGATGCTGCAGGGCGGTGAGGATCACCAGGGTGTCCATCGGTGCGTACAGTTCCAGGTAGTCGCCGGCCTGGGAGTTGCCGCTATGGAAGGCGAAGGCACCGTCGGCGGTGACGTCCACCCGACTGAACAGATTGAGCACCATGAGCAGGTCCTGCAGGTTCAGGTTCCGCTTGCCCATTTCCACCAGCAGGTTGTCGGTGCCATTGCGGAAGAAGCCGTTGCGCAGCTCCTGATAGCGGCCCTGGCCGTACTTCTCCATGACTTCATCGGCGTTCAGCACGCCGCCGAAGCTGTCGTGCCAGCCGCAGGTGTCGGCCGTGATGGCGGCGAGTACGCGCCCCATGTCCGAGTACAGGCAGTGCCCGGCGGTGAGCTTGGCGGTGTGCTGGCCTTTGAGGGTATCCGGCAGGTTCAGCCGCTCGCTCTTTTCCTGGGCGTTGAGCAGCATCAGGCTGACGTTGGCGCCGCCTTCGAGATCGGTCAGACGCAGCAGTTGGCCCCGCTTGAGGACGAAGGAGGTGTGGCCGCCGCCAGGAACGGTTTCCTCGTACAGCGTGGGGCGGATCGCGAGTGAAGCACTCATGTCAGGCTCCTTGATAGGCAGTGCGAAAAGAGTCGGCGAGGGCGGTCGGCAGGCCTGCGGACGCGCCGGGAGCATGGCGGCCCTCGTGCAGCGGAATGTCGTAGGTCACCCGTGCGCCATAGGCACCCGGGGCGTGGGGATCGATGCGCGGTTTGTCGAAGACCAGAATGCGGCTGCCGAGGGTGAAGCCTTCCGAGAGGTCATGGGTGACCATGAACACCGTCAGCCGGGTTTCCCGCCACAGCTCCAGCAGCAGCTCATGCATGTCCTTGCGAATGCCGGGGTCGAGTGCGCCGAAGGGCTCGTCCAGCAACAGTACGCGGGGCTTCATCACCAGCGCCTGGGCGATGGCAAGGCGCTGCTGCATGCCGCCGGAGAGCTGTGCCGGGTACTTGTCCAGCGCATTGCCGAGGCCGACCTTGTGCAGCATCTGCGCGGCCTGCTCACGGGCATCGCGCTTGCGGCGTCCGAGCAGACGGCCCAGCAGTGGGGCGCGCGGCAGTTCCAGGCCGAGGGCAACGTTGTCCAGCACTGTCAGGTGCGGAAATACCGAGTAGCGCTGAAAAACCACGCCGCGACTGGCGTCCGGTTCGTCTGCCAATGGCTGGCCATCCAGCAGGATCTCGCCACGGCTGGGCGCTTCCTGGCCGAGCAGCAGCCGCAGGAAGGTCGACTTGCCGCAACCGGAGGCACCGACCAGGGTGCAGAACTCACCTTCGGCAATCTTCAGGTTCAGGCGCTCCAGCACCACCTGGTCGCCATACTGCTGCCAGACATTCCTGACCTGGATGAACGGTCTGGCATCGCCTGCGCTGCGGCTTATAGGTGCGTCGTGCTCCAGGTGGGCGATGGATCCGCCCGCAACGGCTGCGCTCTTTCTGTCGCTCATGCCTTGGCTCCTTCATACCAGGGGAACAGCAGCTGGGTCAGGCGCCGCAGCGAGAAATCCATGGCCCACGCCAGCAGGGTGATCCAGGCGACGTAGGGCAGGATCACGTCCATGGCCATGTAGCGGCGTACGAGGAAGATGCGGTAGCCGAGCCCGTCCGTGGAGGCAATGGCTTCGGCGGCGATGAGGAACAGCCAGGCCGAGCCGAGCACCAGGCGCAGGCTGATGAGCAGGCGTGGCAGCAGCTGCGGCAACACCAGGCGCAGGATCAGCGTCCAGGTGTTGGCGCCGAGGGTCTGCGCCTTGATCAGCAGTTCGCGCGGGATCTCGCGAGCACGCTGCTCGAGGTCGCGGGCGAGGATCGGGGTGATGCCGATGACGATCAGCATCACCTTGGACAGCTCGCCCAGCCCGAACACGATGAACAGGATCGGCAGGATCGCCAGCGGTGGCACCATCGACAGCACGGTCAGCAGGGGCGACAGCGGCGCACCGAACAGCGGCAGGGTGCCAGCGGCGACGCCCAGGCAGAGGCCGGCCACGGCGGCGATGGCCAGTCCGCTACCGAGGCGCTTGAGACTCGAGGCGGTGTCCTGCCAGAACAGGTAGTCGCCCGAGCGCTTGTCCGGGGTGAAGGCGAGGCGTTCGACAGCCGCGCTCATCTGGCCGAAGCTGGGCAGGAGCTTGTCGTTGGGATTGATTTCCAGGCGCTGGGTAGAGCTGGTCAAGTACAGCGCCAGCAACAGGGCGAAGGGCAGTATGGCCAGAGCAAGCCAGCCGCTGCGGCTCGGCGTTCGATTGATCAGGCGCATGGGCAGGTGCCCCACTGCGAGGCAGCCGCGGGGGCGGGTAGAGCGGCGAGTGGCAGAGCCGATACGAGCGGGCACATGGCAAACCCTCCAGTGTTTGGGGATGACGCAGGAGCTGCGTGCGGATCACGCTGTTCTCCCGGGCTTTTATCCCGCCGTGTAACCTCACTGGAGGTCGCCAACTCTCGGACCAGCCACTCGCGAGCGAGTCGGAACCCTAGTCGGCTATTTCGAATTGTCGCAGCAGCTTCGCCTGCAGGATCGACAAAGCAAGAGCGGTGCCAAGGCGCGATTGACAGGTGTCAGCGGCTTTTGCGCTGAACCAAGGCTGGCGAGACGCCCCTTCATGGGGCGTGAGACGGGGTGCTGCCTGTTTATCGGGCAGGCCGCGCCGCGTTGTGGTGCACGCGGCGCGGGGCGTACCTCAGAGCCTGAGCTGGCCGATGGCGCGACTGAGGTCGGTGGAGAGCGCGGCGAGTTCGGCGCTGGTGCTGGCGGAGCTGACGGTTTGCTCCACGGTGCGCTCGGTGACGTCGCGAATGCCGGTAACCGAGCGGTTGAGCTCCTCGGCGACCTGGCTCTGCTGCTCGGCGGCCACGGCGATCTGAGTGTTGCTTTCGCGCATCTGCGCCACGGCTTCGGCGATGGCTTCCAGGGCCTGGGCGGCCTCGTGTGCCTCGCGCACGCAATCGTCGGCCTTGAGCGAGCTCTCCTGCATGAATTCCACGGCATCGCGGGTCATCGATTGCAGTCCGGTGATCATCTGGGTGATCTCGTCGGTGGAGTCCTGAACGCGCTTGGCCAGGTTGCGTACCTCGTCGGCCACCACCGCGAAACCGCGACCCTGCTCACCGGCGCGGGCGGCTTCGATCGCAGCGTTGAGTGCCAGCAGGTTGGTCTGCTCGGCGATGCTGTGAATCACGCTGACCACACCGTTGATCTTCTGGCTGTCGGCAGCGAGCTGCTCGATCATCTCGCCGGTCTGCTGCACGCCCTGGGACAGGCTGGAAATGGATTTCTCCACCCGCCCGACCACCCGATGGCCGTCGCCTGCGAGGCGATCGGCATTCTGCGACAGGTCGCGGGTTTCGCGGGCATGTTCGGCAATCTGATGCACCGTCGCGCTCATCTCGTTGATCGCCGTGGCTGCCTGGTCGGTTTCGCCCTGCTGGCCGCGCATGCCGCTATGCACATCGTTCATGCTCGAGGCCAGCCGGCTGGCACCCTGATCCAGGCGCGCGGCGGCCTGGGCGACGGTGCTGACGACGCGCTGATAGCCGCCCTGCATCGCATTGAATGCGCCGGCCATCTGGCCGACTTCGTCACGGCTGTCCAGCGGCACGCGGGCCTGCAGGTCGCCGCTGCGCTCGACGTGCAGCATGACGTCCTTGAGCGTGTTCAGGTGGCTGAGCAGGAAACGGATCAGCAGCTGCGAGGCGGCGAGCAGACCGAGCATCAGCACGGCGACGGCGGCGGCATAGCTGAAGAAATGTTGCCCCAGCACCTGGATCACGCTGGGCGCGCGAGCCATAACCGCGAGCTTCTGACCGTCGGGCCGGGAGAGCATTTCCACACCGATCAGCGGATCGGTGGAAAACAGGCGGTCGTGGTCCAGTGCTGTCCAGCCGGAGTCGGCCAGTGACTGATGTCCGATCACGGCGCGCTGCCCCGCGGGATAGAGGGTCAGATCAGCGGCCTGCGGCAATGCCGCGTCATTCGGCCAGGCTGCCAGCACGCTTGCGCGAGCCTGGGCGGCACTGCGGGCATCGGCACTGCGTGCGCTCTGCTCCAACTGCACGGCGTAAAGCACCAGCAACAGGGCGATGACGAAGCTCACCATGTTGAGCGCCCAGAACTTGTACTTGAGCGACAGATCGCGAATCCAAACGGCCATGGCTGCTCTTCTTCTATTTGAGGGTTCCCGGAGCGCGGCTTGGCGCTTTCGGCACGACGGGATAATTAACGGCCGCCAGGCGCGGAGCTTGAGTGCAATCTGCGAATCAATCGATGTCCGGCAGGCCGAAGAACTGGCGCGCCGTCAGGGTGGTATGCGCGGCCAGCTGAGCTTCGCTTTCGCCACGATGGCGGGCCACCTCGCGCAGCACTTCCGGCAGGTACGCCGGTTCGTTATGTCCGCTTTTCGGCTTTGGTCGCAGGCTGCGAGGCAGCAGGTAGGGGGCGTCGCTTTCCAGCATCAGCCGGTCCGCACGGATGTCCCGCACCAGAGGATGCAGGTGGGTGCCTCGCCGCTCATCGCAGATCCAGCCGGTGATACCGATGTGCAGATCGAGGTCGAGATAGGCATACAGCGCCCGCTTGTCGCCGGTGAAGCAATGCACGACCGCTGCACTGAGCCGATCACGGAATGGTTTCAGGATTGCCACCAGTCGTTCGCTGGCGTCCCGTTCGTGGAGGAACACCGGCATTGCGCTTTCCACTGCGAGTTGCAGCTGCTCTTCCAGGGCGCGTTCCTGTTGCGGACGGGGCGAGAGGTCGCGGTTGAAGTCCAGCCCGCATTCACCGACGGCACGCACCTCGGGCTCGGCCAGAAGAGCGCGCAGCTGGCTGGCGCTGTCTCCGGTCCACTGGCTGGCGTCATGCGGGTGCACGCCGGCGGTGCTGAACAGGTGCTGGCGGGATTCGTCGAGTTCACGGCACAAGGTCAGGGCGGCTTCGCTTTCCGCGAGGCTCGTGCCAGTCAGCACCATCTGCGTCACACCGGCGGCTCTGGCGCGCTCCACCACCGCGGAGGGGGCGGAGGCGAACGAGCGGTGAGTCAGGTTGACGCCGATATCCACGAGTTGCATGAGAACCTCTAAAACGTAAATGTTATTTAAATCAAATAGATAGGAAATATAGCTAAACCAGTTTTTCAGGCGAAACTGGCGCATTCGTTCGAGCTGTGCGAATCTTTGCCACCTTTTGCGGGCAGGGAGCACCGCATCAGCGTTCTTCGTGTCCCAAACCGGTACATCTTCGATGTCACGATTGCTGCCACTTCTGCTCTGTCTGTTGCTGGGTTCGCTGCCGCTCACGGCAAGCGCCCGCATGGCCGGACCGGAGGCCTGGCAATCGAGCGACAAGGTACGTGATCTCGCCGAAATCCGCCGCAGCGGCGTGTTGCGGGTGCTGGTCAACCAGAGCCGCAACAGCTCCGGTGAGATCAAGGGCGAGGCGATCGGCGTGGAGTACGCCCGCTTGCGCGCCTTCGAACAGTACCTGAACCGCAACGCCGCATCTGGAAAGGCCATCACCCTCAAGATCGTTCCCAAGGCTAAGGATCAGTTGCTCGGAGCGCTGCAGCGCGGCGAAGGGGATCTGGTTGCACCCGGGGAGCTGCTTCCACTGACCGGTATGAAGGGCATCAGCCGCAGCCGACCGGTGGTCAGCGACGTTGCCCTGGTGCTGGTCAGCCGCCAGGGTGGGCCGCGCTACCAGCGCCTCGAACAGCTCTCCGGGCGCAGCCTGGCGCTGCCGCCGGGCAGCGCGGCCGGGCCTGCACTGGCGCAGCTGAACAAGCAGCTGATGGAGCGCAAGCTGGCCCCCATTGTCGCCGAGTGGGTCGACCCGACGCTGGCGGTGGAGGATGTGCTGGAGATGGTGCAGGCCGGGGTCTACCCGGCGACAGTCGTCGAGCAGACCATCGCCCAGCGCTGGGCCAAGGTCATGCCGAAGCTGCGCATCGAGCAGCACCTGAGCCTTGGCGAGAAGACCAGCATGCACTGGTTCGTGCGCAAGGAGGCCAGCATGCTCAGGGCCAGTGCCGATCGGTTCCTGAAGGACTATGACCTTCCCGACAATCAGGATGCAGCCTTCGAACGGGTCTACCGGCGACTGTACAAGGTGCAGTATCCGCTGGATCGAGTTGGCCGCCAGCGCCTGGAAAAGGTCCGCCCGACCCTGCAGCGCTACGCCGAGCAGATCGAGCTGGACTGGCTGAATCTGGCCGCGCTGGCGTTCAAGGAGTCGACGCTCAACCCCGCCGCACGAGGCGCAGGCGGTGCCACCGGCCTGATGCAGGTGACGCCGGCGACCGCGCGCGCAATGGGCGTGAGCAACGTCCAGCAGCTGGACAACAATGTGCAGGCCAGCGCCAGGTACCTGGCCAATATCCGTCGCAACCATTTCGCCAGCCCGCGGTTGAACGAGCGCGAGCGCATGGCGTTCATCCTCGCTGCCTACAACCTGGGCCCGCAGCGCGTGCAGAGCATGCGCGCCGAAGCCAGGCGGCGCGGCCTCAACCCGGACCAGTGGTTCTTCCAGGTCGAGCGCATCGCCATGGAAACAGTCGGCATGGGAGTCGTGGCCTACGTCAACAGCGTCAACAAGTACTACCTGGCCTACCAGCGCGAACGCTATCTGCTGGAGGCGGACCGCAAGACCGCCGCCAACTGACTCGCTCAGCGAGTCCGATCCTCCTGCACAACCGCGAGCAGACGCAGGCGCTCACTGTCGCTGAAGCGCTGTGCTTCAAGCCGTTCGACGGCGGCACGGCGTTCGACCTCATCCAGCCCGCGGGCGGTTTCGATACGGGTACGCTCCTGCTGGTAGCTGGCGACGCGCTGCTGCCACTGCCGTCGTTGCAGATCCAGTGCCTCCAACCGATCCGCTGCCTCGCTGCCGACCAGTTGTTGGCGCAGCTGCCGCAGCTGCTGTGGACCCGCTCCGTTCGCCAGCAGGGCGGTGGTCTGCTCACGCAGTTCGGTCTGCAGCTGGGGAATCAGCAGGTCCTGCAGTTCAGCGGGCAGCCCGGCTCGCAGCTGGTCGATCGCGCGACCCTTGGCATCGCTGTCCAGCGCGGGATCGAAGCGAATGGCCAACCGCTCCAGACTGAAATGGTCATAGGCTTCTTCCAGGCCGAAGAACGCCTGGTGAGTCGCCGGATCGAGCGCGCGCGCGCGCAGCGCTCGTACGGCGCTCAACCGGTCCCGCATCGAGGCGAGGTCCGCAACCCGAGGATGCTGCGCTTCGAAATCAACAAGTTGGCGCTTGTAGTTGAGATATTGGTTGAGCACGGCAAGTGCCTGCGCCTGGGCAGGCTCCGGCAATTGCGCAGCGATATGGCGCCGCAGGCGCTCGATGCTCTGTGTGAGCGGCTCCTCGCCAATGGCGCTGAGGAAGTAGTCGAACAGTTGACGCAGCTCTGGACCGATGATCAGGTTGCCGGCGGCGTCCAGCTGGAACTGGCCGTCGACCTCGGTGCCCGTGAAGGAGGCGGGCAGCTTCGCCATGACCTGCGGTGCCGCGCCGGTCGCTGTGCGCTGGGCAGGACGAGCGGCAGTGAGGTTGGCGGCGGGAGACGATGCGGGTGCTTCTGCCACCGGCGTCACGGTGGATTCGGGCCGGGCGATAAAGAAGCCCAGGCCCAGCGCGATGGCCAGCGGCAACAAAAGGATGGATCTGCTCATGGACTCGCCTTTCGGTAGCGGCCGGGATCGATGATCCCGGCCTGGTTCAAGGAAACGGCTGCGTCAGAGCCCCGCGTTCTTCAATCGGTTCGCGTGCTGGCGGTAGACGCTGACAGGATCGGTCTCGAACAGGCTGGTCAGCCCCATGAACTGGTTGACCTCGTCCAGATGGTTCATGCGGTAGTTGTCGCGGATCACCATCCCCAGGTGCGAGCTGCAGCGTCCGACCAGCCCGTCATTGGGTCCGCTGAAGGCCAGCGAGCCGGCGCCCATCATGGCGTCGCTCACGTCCAGCGGATTGGTCAGCGGACTGGTGCCGCTCCAGGAGTAGTAGTGCACGCCATTGACCTTGTAAGCGCCTTCGCCGCATGCGGTGGTGGGTATGCCCTGGGGGAACTTGGCATTGAAGCGGGCCGCGCCCTCGCTGTTGAGCGATTCCAGCGAACCCAGGGAGTTCTGCGGAGCGGTGCTGGAACTGCCGGAGACGAAGTTGATGAACGCGCCCATGGCGTTCACCAAGCCGGCGATTATGGCCTCACCGGATGAACCCTCTGGAACCTTGCGGATCAGATCCGCCACGTCGGAGCCCTTGTGGGGTGCGCCGACACTGGTGACCGAGGCGATCAGGTCCGGCCGTACGCCTGCCACGTACCGGATGGTCGGTCCGCCGTGGCTGTGGCCGATCAGGTTGACCTTCGGCTTGCCGCTGATAGCAACGATTTCCTCGACCTGGGCCAGCAGTTCCTCGCCACGCAGTTCCGATGTGTTGAGCTGGCTGACTTCGGTGACGTAGACCTGCGCGCCGTCTCGGCGCAGCGCACTGGGGATGCCATACCAATAGTCGATGCCCAGCAGACTGTCGAAACCCAGCATGCCGTGGGCGAGCACGATCGGGTACTTCGTGGCGGTGTAGCCGCTGCCGGTGGCAGCGAATGCCTGACCGGAAAGCGCCAGGGCGCTTCCGAGACAGAGGGCGAGCAAGGTTTTGTTCTTGTTCATGGACGCACTCTTCGAATGTGAATCGGGCTATGGGGCAGTCCCTTGCCGTTCACCGCGCATGGCGCGTACTGCGCCCTTGCCAGCGCAGCATTCGTGCCAGAGCCGACCCACTCGGCAGCGTCCGCTCTAACTGGCGGATCGCAGCGATGCGGCTAGCGTTGCGCTATCAGGCAGGTTGGGTGTGCCTGTTACGAAGCGAAACGCCGGAGTGGGTGATTAGGTGATGATCTGGCTTTTTCGCAGAACATGCGTATTTAAAGCCTGCATGATCGACGATTATCGTGACTAAATGTTCTGTATCTGACTGCCTGGTCATGGGTAATCGATGGCGACGACGTACCAGAGCTTTGTTCCGGTCGGCGTCTGCACCTGCACCTCGGCGTCCAGCGCCTTGCCGACCAGTGCGCGGGCGAGGGGTGAATCGATGCTGATCATGCCCTGGCGCAGGTCCAGCTCATCGGGACCGACGATGCGGTAGCGCGCCTGCGCACCGTCTTCATCCTCGAGCGTCACCCATGCACCGAAGTACACCTTGTTGGGGTCGCCGGGTCGTTCGCTGACGACTTTCAGCTTTTCCAGACGCTTGGTTAGAAAGCGAACACGGCTGTCGATCTCGCGCAGCATTTTCTTGCCGTAGGTGTACTCGGCGTTTTCCGAACGGTCGCCCTGGGCGGCGGCTTCGCTGACCGACTGGGTAACCTGTGGTCGCCTGACATGCCACAGTTCGTGCAATTCGGCGCGCAGCCGGGCCTCGCCTTCTGGTGTGATCAGCGGCGTGCCGGCCGGGCGGGGTGGGCGATAACGGCTCATTGAATTCCGACCTCGCTGCAAAAGCGCCGATTGTAGCGCTTCAGTTCTCGCGCAGTACGCTCAACGGGCTCGCGTTGAGGGCGCGACGCGTGCCGATCAGCCCGGCGCTGCCGACCAGCAGCGCGCCGATCAGCGGCAACAACAACAGCCAGGGATGCGGCTGCCAGCGCAGGTCGAACGCATAGTGATAGAGCAGGGCGCTCACCAGTTCGCAGCCAAGCGCGGCGAGCAGGCCGCTGGCAGCGCCGAGCAATCCGAACTCGGCCCGGCGCGCCCTCAGCAGCAGACGCCGTTCGGCCCCTAGCGCGCGCAGTAGCGCACCCTGGCGGATGCGTTCGTCCAGTGTCGCTTGCAGACCGGCGAAGAGCACGGCCAGCCCCGCCGCCAGCACGAACAGCAGTACGTACTCCACCGCCAGCGAGACCTGCGCGAGGATGCTGCGCAGCTGGGCCAGCAGCGCCTCCACCTGGAGCAGGGTCACCGACGGGAACGCCCGCGCCAGCTCCACCAGTTCGCGCTCGTTGCCTGGTGGCAGGTGAAAGCTGGTCATGTAGGTGGCCGGCATGCCCTGCAGGGTGTCGGGCTCGAAGATCATGTAGAAGTTGGGCTGGAAGCTGTCCCAGTTGACCTCGCGCAGGCTGGTGACGCGAGCGTCACGCGTCAGCCCGCCTATGGTGAAACTCAGCTGGTCGCCCAGCTTCAGCTGCAGGCTTTCGGCCAGTTCGGCCTCGACGGACACGCCTGGCAGCTCCGCCTCGGCCCGCTCATGCCACCACTGGCCAGCCACCAGATGATTGTCCTTGGGCAGGTCGGCCGACCAGGTCAGGCTGAGATCGCGACGAATCGCGCGTTCGCCCTGGGACTCCTTGCTGACCAGCTGGCGGACCGGCTCGCCATTGATCGCCACGAGTCGGCCCGGCACCACCGGATACAGTGGCGCGGCATGGCTGGAGAGTGCGTCGATTCGCTCGGCGAAGGCATCCTTTTCTGCAGGCAAGACGTTGAGTACGAAATGGTTGGGTGCGTCGTCCGGCAACTGGTCCTGCCAGGTGTCGAGCAGCTCGCCGCGCAACAGGGCGATCAGTGCCATGGCCAACAGGATCAGGCCGAAGGCAAGCGCCTGTCCCGCCGCTGCAAGCGGATGCCGCAGCAGCTGACCCAGCCCCAGCCGCCAGCTCAGCGAAGCGCCGGCAAGCAGGCGACGCATACCCTTCAGGCCGAGCAGCAACAGGCCTCCCAACACCAGTGTGGCAAGCAGGCCGCCGCCCAGCAGAGCCAGGGTAATCTTAAGGTCCAGGCTCAGCCGCCACATGATCAGGCCGAGGGCCAGGATCGCCGTGCCGTACACCAGCCAGGCGCTGGGTGGCACCGGCAGCAGGTCGCGGCGCAGTACCCGCAATGGTGGTACGCGACCCAGTCCTGCCAGTGGCGGAAGGGCAAAGCCCGCCAGCGCCACCAGACCCGTGGCCACATTGGCTGCGGCGGGCCAGACCCCTCCGGGGGGAATCTCCTGCGCCAGCAGATCGCGCAGGAGGTAGAACAGCCCGTGCTGTGCGGTCCAGCCGAGCAGGGCGCCGACAAGGCTGGCCAGCAGGCCAAGCATGCCCAGTTGCAAGGTATAGAGCAGCAGCGCGTCATGGCGGGAAAGGCCCAGACAGCGGAGCAGCGCACTGGCATCGAAGCGGCGTGTGGCGAAGCGGGCAGCCGACAGCGCGACGGCAACGCCCGCCAACAGAATCGCAGCCAGGCTCGCAAGGTTCAGATAGCGTTCCGCACGGCCCAGTGCGCCCCCTATCTGCCGGTTGCTGTCGCCGGCGGTTTCGATGCGTTGATGGGCTTGCAGCCCGGGCTGCAGTGCCTGCTGGTAAGCCGCCAGTGCGGCGCTTTCGCCGCGCCAGAGCTCCCGGTAGCGCACTCGGCTGCCAGGCTGGACGACACCGGTCGCGGCAAGATCGTCCAGGTGCATCAGCACGCGTGGCGTCAGGCTGTAGAAATCACCGACCCGATCGGGCTCGTAGGTCAACACGCGGGTCAGGCGCAGCAGCTTGTTGCCGACTTCGATGTCGTCACCGATTGCCAGGTCCAGGGCGGCGAACAGCCTGGCCTCGGCCCAGGCTTCACCAGGGGCCGGACCGGCACGGGCTTCTTCGGCGCCGTAGGGCTGCGCCGCACTGCGCAAGGCGCCGCGCAGGGGATAGCTGCTGCTGGCCGCTTTGACACTGGCGAGCTGCAAGTCCTGGTCGGTGGCGATGACGCTGGAAAATTCGACCACCTGGGCATGTTCCAGCCCCTGTGCCTTGCCGGCGTCGATCTGTTGCGCCGAAGCGGGTGCGCTGCCGCCCAGCACCAGGTCGGCGCCAAGGAACTCGCTGGCCCGCAGCAGCATGGCGTCGTTCAGGCGTGCACCGAAATAGCCGATGGCGGTACTGGCGGCGACGGCGATCAACAGGGCGAAAAACAGCACGCGCAACTCGCCGGCGCGAGCGTCGCGCAGCAACTGCCGGCAAGCCAGAGCGAACAGGCGCGCCTTGGGTAGGCCCATCATTCGCTCGTCTCGCTGGCGATCTGGCGCCCGCCCTCGAGGCGAAGCACGCGATGGCAGCGCCTGGCCAGGCGCTCGTCGTGGGTGACCAGCACCAAGGTCGTGCCGCGCTCGCGGTTAAGCTCGAACAACAGTTCGGTGATATGCGCGCCAGTATGGGTGTCGAGGTTGCCGGTGGGTTCGTCGGCAAACAGCACCTCGGGCTCGGCGGCGAAGGCACGGGCCAGTGCGACGCGTTGCTGCTCGCCACCGGATAGCTGGCGGGGATAATGCTGCAGGCGCTCGCCCAGGCCGACGCGAGAGAGCAGCTCGGTGGCGCGCTCGCGAGCGTCGCGGCGCCCGTCCAGTTCCAGCGGCAGCATGACATTCTCCAGGGCGTTGAGGCTGTCGAGCAGCTGGAACGATTGAAAGACGAAACCGACGTGTTCGGCACGCACCCGCGCCCGCTGGTCTTCGTCGAGCGCTGCCAGCGCATGGCCGGCCAGATGAACTTCACCCGAGCTCGGCAGATCGAGCCCGGCCAGCAGGCCGAGCAGCGTCGACTTGCCCGACCCTGAGGTGCCGACGATGGCCAGGCTGTCGCCCTTGGCCAGCTGCAAAGAGAGGTCGGCCAGGATGCTCAGCTCGCCTTCCGCGCTGGGTACCACTTTGTTAAGGTTCCGGGCGTCGAGAATATTGCCGCTCATGAGGGAATCCGATGCGAAGGTGGCTGAAATGCGGGGCCCTGGCGCTGCTGTGCTGGACTCAGGGAGCCCTGGCCGGAACCGTACTGGTGGTCGGCGATAGTATCAGCGCCGCTTTCGGGCTGGAAACCAGCCAGGGCTGGGTGCATCTACTGCAGGAACGCCTCGTCGAGGGCGATGAATCCTGGCGTGTGGTGAACGCCTCCATCAGTGGCGATACCACGGCTGGCGGGCTTGCCAGGCTCGATCCCCTGCTTGAGGAACATACCCCTGAAGTGGTCATTCTGGAGCTGGGCGGCAATGACGGATTGCGTGGGCAATCACCTGTGCAATTGAAACAGAATCTTGCCGACATGATCGATCGCAGCCGCGAAGCCGGTGCTGAAGTGTTGCTGCTGGGCATGCGGATGCCGCCGAATCTGGGGCAGCGCTATACGCGTGCATTCGCCGATGCGTTCGACTCGCTTGCGCAGGAAAAGAGCGTCGCCTACGTGCCGTTCTTGCTGGAGGGTGTAGGGGGTGTTGCCGGGATGATGCAGGCCGACGGCATCCATCCGACGGCCGAGGCGCAGAGCCAGTTGCTCGAGACGGTCTGGCCGGCACTCGAGCCCTTGCTTTGAGGCGTGGCCGCAGCTACTGTCGCGCCCTCGATTGGAGCCTCAGATGTCGCGCTCAGCCAGGACCCTTTACGCTTATCGACTCATCGTGCCGGACGAACAGTACGACATGTTCGCCTGCCGCGAGAATCGACTGCACCTGGCGCTGCGGCAACTGGAACTGAGCGGAAATGCCGACCGCACGTTGTGCGGCGGCTTGCTGCCGGCTCAGCCCCGTTGGCGGGAACTCGAGCGGGCCACGCTGAAGGACCGTCAGTTGTGTCCCAGCTGCCGTCAGCTGCTCGAGGCGCGCCGCAAGGGCCTTCCGTCTGCCACTGCGGCTTGGTAGCTCACGTTTCGGTCGGTTCAAGTACAATCGCATCTATCCTTCTACTCTGGATTCTCAAGGACTCTTCAATGGTCTCGCGCGCGTTTGCGGTCGCCTCCTGTTTGTCATTCGCTGCTTTGCTTTCGGCGGGCCCCAGCGCGGCGCTCGAACTGCCGCTGCCGCCGGAAGGCGAAGACATCGTCGGCCAGATTCAGGTCATCAAGGCGAAGTACGAAGATACCTTCGCTGCCATCGGTGAAGCCCACGATCTTGGCTATCTGGAGTTGGTCGCGGCCAACCCGGGTGTCGACCCGTGGCTGCCGGGCGAGGGCACCGACATCATTCTGCCGACCCGTTTCATCCTCCCGCCGGGCCCGCGCGAGGGCATCGTGATCAACATTGCCGAGTACCGGATGTACTACTACCCGGAAGGCAAGAACGTGGTGCATACCTTCCCGCTGGGTATCGGCCGAGAGGGCTGGGGTTCTCCGGTTGGAACAGCCCGGATCACGGCCATGACCAGCAACCCGGCCTGGTATCCGCCGAAGTCGATTCGCGAAGAGCACGCCGCCGATGGCGATCCGTTGCCGACGGTGGTTCCGCCAGGCCCGGACAATCCTCTCGGCCCATACAAGATGAGCCTTTCGCTTCCGGGCTACCTGATTCATGGCTCGAACAAGAAGTTCGGTATAGGCATGCGGGTGAGCCACGGTTGCTTCCGTATGCTCAACCACAACGTGCTGGAACTGGCGAAGATGGTGAAAGTCGGAACGCCGGTGCGTATCGTCGACGAGCCCTACAAGTTCGGCGTCAGCGAGGGCAAGGTCTATCTAGAAGCCCATGCGCCGCTGGAAGACGGTGATCAAAAGACGCTGACACTGATGGACAAGCACGCCGTCGTCATCAATACCCTGCTCAAGCGTGACGAGGCCGCGGGCAAGTTGCACCTGGACTGGGAAATGGTGCGCGAGATCATTGCTGGCGAAGACGGCTTGCCGATCCAGATCGCCGAGCAGCGGACCGAAGTCGCCGTCCATGAAGAGCAGTTGTTCTGACTGCTTTTCCGCGGGCATAAAAAAGCCGACCTTGAAGGTCGGCTTTTTTGCTTTTACAAGCTTACTTGCGGCTGGCGCGTTCCAGCATACGCAGAGCACGCTCGTTGGCTTCGTCAGCAGTCTGCTGAGCCTTCTGAGCGGCGGCCAGAGCTTCGTCGGCCTTGCTGTACGCTTCGTCAGCGCGAGCCTGGGCGCGAGCAGCGGCGTCTTCGGTCGCGGTCAGGCGAGCTTCGCTTTCTTTGGTCATGCTGTTGCTGCAACCGGTAGCCAGAACTGCGGCCAGAGCCAGAGCAGAGAATTTCAGAACGTTGTTCATCTTGTTCCCCTTAAGGTGGAAATCCATAAAGCAACTTCCGTTATGGAAAGTTTGCGCGCACATACTACCTATAACTTAGCTTAAGTAAACTGAGTGGGCGCAGGCGCTACAGGTTTTTTTTCAAACTGCCTTTGCTTTGTCTCTCATCCCGGCAAGTTGGATAAAAAACATCCAGCGCTGGTTCCCCAAAGACCATCATAGTTGCCTGATTGCATCACGCATCGAAAGTTCCGGTGCAGGGCGTGCAAATAATGATCAACGCAAGGCTGGTCGAACGACTTCGAAAGAGGTAGAAAAGACGTCTGTGAATGTATGCGGCTGCCGACGACACGTCCCTGGTGCAGCCACCCGAAAACAAGAAGACAGGACAATCCTGCTGAAGGAGTCACGATGAGCGACACGGTGCGCGTCCATCACGACCAGGCTGGCCATCGCTTCGAGGCGATGATCGAAGGTCACTGCGCCTACCTTGCCTACATGGATCTTGGCAAGCAGACACTGGATATGTATCGCACCTTCGTTCCGGACGCATTGCGTGGGCGAGGCATCGCAGCGGCCCTGGCGCAGCATGCGCTCGAATACGCGGAGCGGGAGGGCTATCAGGTCATCCCTTCATGCTCATATGTGGAACGCTACATCGAACGCAATCGAACGGGCTCTGGCCAGGCCACGCCAGAGCCATAAAAAAACGCCGGGAGACCGGCGTTTTTTCTTCCTAGCCGCGCTGCCGTTTGGGCAGCACGTCCTTGAGCTTTTCATGCATGCTCAGCACGGCTTTCTCGGTGGTGTCCCAGTCGATACAGGCGTCGGTAATGGACACTCCGTACTTGAGATCGCACAGGTTCTTCGGAATGGCCTGATTGCCCCAGTCAAGGTGGCTTTCGACCATGAGGCCAACAATGGAATTGTTGCCTTCGAGGATCTGGTTGGCGACGTTGTCCATCACCAGCGGCTGCAGGGCAGGGTCCTTGTTGGAGTTTGCATGGCTGCAGTCGATCATGATGTTCGGGCGAATGCCCGCCTTGTGCAGCTCCTGCTCGCAGAGCGCAACGCTGACCGAGTCGTAGTTGGGCTTGCCGTTACCACCGCGCAGCACCACATGGCCGTAGTTGTTGCCCTTGGTGGTGACGATGGACACGCCGCCAGACTGGTTGATGCCAAGGAAACGGTGCGGGCTGGAAACCGACTGCAGCGCGTTGATGGCCACGGTCAGGCTGCCGTCGGTGCCGTTCTTGAAGCCGACAGCCGAGGACAGCCCGGACGCCATCTCGCGGTGCGTCTGCGATTCGGTGGTGCGCGCGCCGATCGCCGACCAGCTGATCAGATCCTGCAGATACTGCGGAGAGATGGGGTCGAGTGCCTCGGTGGCGGTGGGCAGGCCCATCTCCGCCAGATCGAGCAGCAGCTTGCGGCCGATGTGCAGACCGTCCTGGATCTTGAACGAGTCGTCCATGTAGGGATCGTTGATCAGGCCTTTCCAGCCGACAGTGGTACGGGGCTTCTCGAAATACACGCGCATGACGAGGAACAGGCTGTCGGACACCTTTTCCGCCAGGACCTTGAGGCGCTCGGCGTACTCGTGGGCGGCTTTCAGGTCATGGATGGAGCAGGGGCCGATCACCAGGAACAGGCGGTGATCCTTGCCGTCGAGAATGTCGCGTACGACCTGACGACCATGGGAGACGGTCTGCAATGCCGAGGCGGTCAGCGGGATTTCACGCTTCAGTTGCTCCGGCGTGATCAGGGTCACGTTGGACGCAACGTTGAGGTCGTCGATTGGTAAATCAGCCATTTGTCACTCGTCAGGAATCACGGGAGCCGTCCGCCAGCGATCCCGGTGCGGCGGAACTGGACTTGAGGGCGCAGCGGGGAAACGGAACCTTAGCGCTAAAGGGCTTAATCGACAACGAGATTGATGGCGTATTGAGTCGATCCGCCTGTCGATCTTCGCAACGCCAAGCGGGACGCTGTGATGCGCATCGTCGGGCTGCTATCGTTCTGCTTTTTCAATCGGTTGGCGCAGGTATCCCGCCGGCCACATGACCTGGAGTGCTTATGTCTGCAGCCAATCCACGTATAGGCATCATCGGCACGGGTGCCATCGGAGGCTTCTACGGCTTGATGCTGGCGCGCGCCGGCTTCGATGTGCATTTCCTGTTGCGCAGCGAATACGACGCCGTCCTCGCCCGTGGCCTGCAGGTCAATAGCGCGGTGCATGGGCCATTATTGCTGGAGCAGCCGCAGATTTACCGCGCTGCGGCCCAGATGCCTCCCTGCGACTGGCTACTGGTGGGGGCTAAAAGCACCAGCAACCGGGAGCTGGCGCCGCTCATCGCTCAGGTCGCAGCACCCGATTGCAAGGTGGTGGTACTGCAGAACGGGCTGGGTGTGGAGGATGTGCTCAGGCCATTTCTGCCGGCCAGCGTGCACCTGCTGGGCGGCCTGTGTGCGATCTGTGCACATCGTTCCGCGCCCGGCGTGGTCGAGCATCAGGCCCTTGGCGGGGTCAACCTTGGCTACCATTCCGGGCCAGCCGGGCATGACCCGCAGGCACAACAGGTATTACTGGGCGAGATGGTCGAGATGTTCCGTCGGGCCGGGGTGGATTCTTCACCGATGCCCAGCCTGGCACAGGCGCGCTGGATGAAGCTGGTGTGGAACGTGCCGTTCAACGGCCTCTCGGCTCTGCTCGACGCTGGTACCGAGTCGCTGCTCGCCAGCGACGACACGCGGGCGCAGATCAAGGCCATCATGCAGGAGGTCTGCGCTGCGGCGCAGGCGCTGGGTTGTGCGCTGCCAGAGGATTTCCCGGAGAAGTTGCTGATGGGAACGGCACGCATGCCCGACTACCTGCCCAGCATGTATCACGACAGGTTACACAACCGGCCGATGGAGCTGGAGGCGATCTATGCCGCACCGCTTGCCGCAGCTGCGCAGCAGGGCATATCGATGCCCCGTACCGAAATGATCTATCGCCTGTTGCGCTTCCTGGAGCAGCGTAACGGCGCCTGACACAAACGCCGGCCCGGTTTTCGCCGCACTGCTAAGCTCAACGGCAGTCGCGGCGAGTCAGACCAAAGGTCGCACAGCAAAAGCCAGGCGGAACATCTATCATCCGTTGGCGCACCGTTCATAAGGTTATAAGTGTTGCGGCAGGCGCAGTGGTGCCTTTGCCTTGAGGGATTTCTATGAAGCTTCAACAACTGCGTTACATCTGGGAAGTGGCGCACCATGACCTCAACGTTTCGGCAACTGCCCAGAGTCTGTTCACCTCGCAACCCGGCATCAGCAAGCAGATTCGCCTGTTGGAGGATGAACTCGGCGTCGAAGTGTTCGCCCGCAGTGGCAAGCATCTGACGCGGGTGACACCTGCTGGAGAGCGCATCATCACCACGGCTGGCGAGATTCTGCGCAAGTGCGAGAGCATCAAGCAGATTGCCCAGGAGTTCTCCAACGAAAAGAAGGGCACCCTGAGCATCGCGACCACCCACACCCAGGCACGTTATGCGTTGCCTCAGGTGATCAGCAGCTTCATCAAGCAGTACCCGGACGTGTCGCTGCACATGCACCAGGGTACGCCGATGCAGATCGCCGAAATGGCCGCCGACGGGACGGTCGATTTCGCCATCGCAACCGAGGGGCTGGAACTGTTCGGCGACCTGGTGATGATGCCTTGCTATCGGTGGAACCGCTGCGTGATCGTGCCTCGCGGCCATCCGCTGGCGAAGCTGGACAAGCTCACCCTCGAGGCGCTGGCCGAGCACCCGATCGTGACTTACGTGTTCGGTTTCACCGGGCGCTCCAAGCTCGACGAAGCCTTCGGCCATCGTGGGCTTTCGCCGAAGGTGGTTTTCACCGCAGCCGACGCTGACGTGATCAAGACCTATGTCCGGCTCGGGTTGGGCGTTGGTATCGTGGCGCGCATGGCGGTGGACCCGAACCTGGATTCGGATCTGGTGGTGCTGGATGCCAGTGAGCTGTTCGAGTCCAGCGTGACCAAGATCGGCTTCCGCCGCGGCACTTTCCTGCGCGGCTTCATGTGCGACTTCATCCAGCAGTTCGCCCCGCATCTGAACCGGGACATGCTGGAAAAGGCCATCCAGTGCCGCAACAAGGCGGAACTGGATGAGCTGTTCGACGGCATGCAGCTGCCGACCTACTGATCATTCGAGACACGGGTTCGGCGCTGGCGCCAACCTGTCTACCGCATGAGTGTGCGGTCAGCTCTTGGCGATCAGATTGCCGGCGTGCAGCCCGCATTCCTTGTGGGTGGCTTCCTCCCACCACCAGCGACCTTCACGCTCGTGCTGGTTCGGTAGCACCGGCCGAGTGCAGGGCTCACAGCCGATACTGATGAACCCGCGCTCGTGCAGGCTGTTGTAGGGAATTTCCAGCATGCGGATGTAGCCCCAGACTTCCTCGCTGGTCATCTGTGCCAGCGGGTTGAACTTGTACAGCGGGTGGTCCGGTGTCGAGAACGCGGTATCCAGTTCCAGTACTGCAACCTGGCTACGGGTGCCAGGGCTTTGGTCACGCCGCTGGCCGGTGGCCCAGGCGCGCACTGTCGACAGTTTGCGGCGCAGCGGCTCGATCTTGCGGATACCGCAGCATTCGCCATGACCGTCGCGGTAGAAACTGAACAGGCCCTTTTCGTTGACCAGCGGCTGCAGCAACGCTGGGTCCGGGGTCATGATCTCGATGGCGATGCCGTAGTGATCACGGACCTGCTCGATGAAACGATAGGTCTCGCTGTGCAGGCGCCCGGTATCGAGGGTGAACACCTTGACGCTCTTGTTCAGCTTCCAGGCCATATCCAGCAGTACCACGTCTTCGGCGCCACTGAAGGAGATCCACAGGTCATCGCCGAACAGATCGAAGGCGAGCTTAAGAACGTCTTGCGGCGATTTCTCGGCGTAGGCTGTAGCCAACGCGGCGACGTCGATGGAGGTGCTCATCAGGCGGCTTCCTTATAAATGTCCACGGCGCTTCGGCGCTCTGAGGCGGCGGATGGTAGCAAAAGGGGTTTATGCCGCTAAATAACGTTTAGATACGCGTATCAGCCTTTTCAGGTATAAGCGCTGCGTTGCTTCGGCTGCGAGCTGCCGTTAGAGTGCCGCCTTCAATTTTCTGCATTGAGGAGTGGCCCGTGGAAATAGCCTGTCTCGACCTGGAAGGTGTGCTGGTTCCGGAAATCTGGATCGCCTTTGCCGAGGCCACCGGAATCGAATCGCTCCGGGCGACCACACGGGACATTCCCGACTATGACGTGCTGATGAAGCAGCGCCTGCGCATCCTCGACGAGCACGGCCTGAAGCTCGCCGATATCCAGAAGGTCATCGCAACGCTGAAGCCGCTGGAAGGCGCGCCGGAGTTCATCGACTGGCTGCGTGAGCGTTTCCAGGTGGTGATCCTGTCCGACACCTTCTACGAGTTCTCCCAGCCGCTGATGCGCCAGCTGGGCTTCCCGACGCTGCTCTGCCATCGCCTGATCACCGACGAGACCGACCGCGTGGTGGACTATCAGCTGCGCCAGAAGGACCCCAAGCGCCAGTCGGTCATCGCGCTGAAGAGCCTGTACTACCGTGTCATCGCTGCGGGTGACTCTTACAACGACACCACCATGCTCAGCGAAGCCCATGCCGGCATCCTGTTCCATGCGCCGGACAATGTCATCGCCGAGTTCCCGCAATTCCCGGCAGTGCATACCTTCGATGCGCTCAAGCAGGAGTTCCTCAAGGCGTCGAACCGCAAGCTGACGCTCTGATCTGTCAGGATCGAGGCGGCCGCTCCGTTGGCCGGTCGCCTCAGTCTGGTAGCTGCTCCAGCGTTTCCAGCAGCACCTTCACTTTGTCGATCGACTCCTGGTATTCCGCTTGCCAGTCCGAGTCGGCGACGATGCCGCCACCGCCCCAGCAGCTGGCTTGTCCGCCACGGACGAGCAGGGTACGGATGGCGATGGAGCTGTCCATTTCCCCCCTGACATCGACATACAGCAGCGACCCGCAGTAAATCGAGCGGCGGGTAGGTTCCAGCTCGTCGATGATCTGCATGGCGCGGATCTTCGGCGCTCCGGTAATGGACCCGCCAGGAAAGCTGCCGGCCAGCAGATCGAATGCGTCCAGCCGGTCGGCGAGCTCGCCGGTGACACAGCTCACCAGGTGATGGACATTGGGGTAGCTCTCCAGCGCGAACAGCTGCGGGACGCGCACGCTGCCGATGCGACAGCTGCGGCCGAGATCGTTGCGCAGCAAATCGACAATCATCAGGTTCTCGGCACGATCCTTCTCGCTGGCCAGTAGTGCCTGCGCCTGTGCGGCATCGCTCTGCTCGTCATGCCCGCGGGGCCGCGTACCCTTGATCGGCCGCGTCTCCACCCGGCCGCCCTGCAGCCGCAGGAAGCGTTCCGGCGAAAGGCTGACGATGGCGCCATCGCCAAGCCCGACGAACCCGGCGAATGGTGTCGGGCAAGCCTTGCGCAGGGCGCTATAGGCACTCCATGCATCACCCGAGCAGGCGGCGCGAAAACGCTGGGTGAAGTTCACCTGGTAGCAGTCGCCCGCCTGGATATAGGCCTGGATGCGCTCGATGCCGCGGCGATAATCATCCCGCGAGATATCCGGAGTGAACCGCCCATGCAGCCTGAATGGCTCGGGTGCGGCAGGGGAGGCCGTTTCGAACAGGCGGACCAGGCGTTCACGTTCGGGCCGGGCGGTGGCCGGATGAAACAGCAGCTGGCTGGTCTGACACTGGTGATCCGTGATCAACGCCCAGCCATACATCCCCAGGCGCGCCAGCGGCAAACCACTGTCATCGCGGGCGCGCTGTGGAAGCCGTTCCAGCCGCGTGCCGAAGTCGTAATTCAGCAGGCCGATCAGTCCGCCCGCGAAGGGCAGCTCGCAACCGTCGGGCAGCGTGGCCGGCCCTAGGTCGCGCAATGCCTGGCGCAAACGCTGGAAAAAATCACGCCCTGATTCGCTCCGGGCAGGCTCGAAGATCGCCGATGGCCAGGCGCTGAGGATGTCGAAGCGGCCGCGCTCGGCTACCGGCCGGCCGGAATCCAGCAGAACGGCGCCGGGCGCATGACGAATGCGTTCGAACCAGTGAGCAGGATCGGCCTTATAGGGCAGGGGGTGCAGCGTGCAGAGGGGCATGGTCGGATCGATATGGGCCGGCCCGCGAGATGCACGGGCCGGCCAATGGGTCAGTCGTGCGGCGGAACGTGGCCGAAGAGCTCCTGGGAGAACTTCACGCGTTCCTCGACGGTTTCCTGGATGCCCTTTGCCTTGAGCTCTTCCAGACGGTTCTCCACGGCATGGGCGCGGTGGGTCAGCCCGCAGTCGTTGGCGATCTGGATGTTCAGGCCCGGGCGTGCATTCAACTCCAGGATCAGCGGTCCCTTGTCCTGATCGAGCACCATGTCGACACCGATATACCCGAGCCCGCAGAGCTCGTAACAGCCGGCGGCCAGCTTCATGAAGCCGTCCCAGTTCGGCAGCTGTACGCCGTCCACGGCATTGGTGGTATCGGGGTGCTTGGTGATCTTGTTGTTCAGCCAGGTGCCGCGCAGGGTGATACCGGTCGCCAGATCCACGCCGACGCCGATGGCACCCTGGTGCAGGTTGGCCTTGCCGCCGGACTGGCGGGTGGGCAGGCGCAGCATGGCCATGATCGGATAACCCATCAGCACGATGATGCGGATGTCCGGCACCCCTTCGTAACTGATGCTCTTGAAGATCGGATCAGGCGTGACGCGGTACTCGATCAGCGCACGGTCGCGGTGACCACCGAGAGAATACAGCCCAGTAAGAATGTTGGAGATCTGATGCTCGATCTCCTCATGGGTCATGATCTTTCCGGATACGGTCTTGTAGCGACCCTCGAAACGGTCCGCGATCACCAGAATGCCGTCGCCGCCAGCACCCTGGGCCGGTTTGACGACGAAGTCGGTGTGGTCCTTGACGATGTCCTTGAGCTTGTCGATGTCCTTCTCGGTCTCGATGATCCCGTACATCTCCGGCACATGAATGCCGGCCTCGATCGCGCGCTGCTTGGTGATGATCTTGTCATCGACGATCGGGTACAGGCTGCGCTTGTTGTACTTGAGCACGTAGTCCGCGTTGCGGCGGTTGATGCCCATGATGCCCTTGGCTTCCAGGGCCTTCCACGTCTTGATCAGACCGAACATGGCTCAATCCTTCAGAAAGGCTTTGAAGCGGAACAGCTCGGTCAGGCGGTAGCCGCGGTAGCGACCCATCGCCAGCATGAAGCCCACCATGACCAGCAGCACGGCCGGGAAGGTGAAGATGAAGTAAGTCAGCTCCCGGATGTTCATCAGCATGAAGGCCAGGCTTGCGGCGATCAGCGTGCCGACCGCGACCTTGAAGGCATGGCCGCCGCCACGCTCTTCCCAGGTGATGGACAGGCGTTCGATGGTCATGGTCAGGATCACCATCGGGAACAGCGATACCGACAACCCGCGCTCGAGGCCGAGCTTGTGGCTGAGCAGGCTGATCACTGCAATCAGCACCACGACGAAGGTCAGCACGACCGACAGGCGCGGCAGCATCTGCAGTTTCAGATGTTCCAGGTACGAGCGCAGCGACAGGCCGAGCGCGGTGATTAGGGTGAACAGGATGATGCCGAAACCGATCTGGGTTTCGCGGAACGCCAGGGCGATCAGCACCGGGGTGAAGGTGCCGAGGGTCTGCAGGCCGCCGAGGTTACGCAGAATCAGGATCACCAGCACGCCGATCGGGATCATGATCATGATCTGGTAGGTCTGCTGAGTCTGCAGGGGCAGGCCGTACAGCGAATACTCCAGGAATCCGGCCTCGGTGTTCTCGTCTGTCAGCTTGGCGAGGCGGATGGCGTTCATCTCGCTGTTGTTCAGGGTAAAGGTCACCTGCGGGTTGCGGCCACCTTCCAGGTTGATCAGCGGCTCGTCACCGGTCCACCAGACCAGACGGTCACCCGGCAGGCCCTGTTCGCCGGTGCCGGGGTTGAAGAACAGCCACTTGTCGCCATTGAAACTGCGCAGCCAGAGTTCGGGCGTTTGCGGCTGATCGGCATTCAGGCGGACGGTATGCACACGCTCCATCGGCACGTGGGCGATGGACAGCAGCAGCTCGATGACACGTGCCTTGTTCGGGATGGAGGTATCGCCCCCGAGCAGCAACTTGACGTTGTCATCGTTGGGATTGTTGACGCGCTTGATCGCTTCGCTGATGAAGGTCTCGACGTCGGCCGAATGCTGGCGAATGGGAGAGAGCAGGGCCTCGGCGGCAATCTTCTCCGGGCCTTCGACCGGGATGCTGTCGCGGAAGATCGGGCCGGTGGGCTTGCTCTGCTCGCCGCTGTAGCGCTTGGTCAGCACCAGGCGGTAATAGAGCGTCTGGTTGCCGCTGGCGCGACGCGCGGACCAGGTGACGCGGCGGTTGCCGTCGACGCGGTTGACGCTGACACCGTAGTTGTTGGAGATGAAGCTCTCGTTGAGGCTGACGAACTCCTGATTCAGTGGCGGCACGTACATCTGCAGCTTCACTGGCTCGCGCGGATTGGCCTGGAACTCGACCTTGGCGTCGATATTCCACAGGTCATCGGTTTCGTCTTCGGTAACCGGAATGCCGAGGATGAAGATCTGGTAGGCAGTAATCGAAATTCCCAGTGCGACGAGCAGGAAGATCAGGACTTTCAGATGCAGAGTGAGAGCGCGCATGGGTATTACTCGTCAGCGTCAGATTCGTTGAGGCAACCGGGCTTGCCGGCAATAAAGGTGCGACTTGGGTCCACCAGGGCACCGAAGCGGGTGAGCGCATCGGAACCGATCAAAAGTGGGTATTGGAAAGCCGTACGGTCGGTGAGGTTCACTTCGATGGTGCGTTTGACCTTGCCCATGCACAGATCGAGCTCGATGACCGGCCGTGCGGTATAGGTCTTTTCCTCTTCCGGATCGAAGTCGCCCGCGCGACGTTTGATCTTGCTGATCCGCGCCAGCGGACGTTCGATGGGGTGCGCATGGGCGCTGTCGACGGCCAGGTAGAAGCGCACCCAGGATTCGCCCTTGCGCTTGAAGCGAGTGATGTCGCGCGCGCTGAGCGATGCCGTCTGCGCGCCGGTGTCGAGTTTCGCTTCCACTTCCAGATTGAAGTCGGGAATGCCGACGTGTTCGTTCAGACCGTAGATCGCCTTTTCGGCAGCCACGCCGATGGCGGGCAGGATCAGTACGCAGAGCAGCAGAAGGTGGGCTTTAACTCTCATGGAACCTGAAATCTAAGGGAAGGGAAGAATGGCCGGCTGGCCTGCGCCGAAAGGTCCGGCGAGCGGCCTGGACGCGAAAGGCTGGCATTCTAGCATGCTGATTTCTTGGCGCTACAACGGCCACCAGCGCTTTGACACCCCTTGATACAGACCATGCCGGACGTACGACTTTAGTAAAGGTGTCGACAATCGGAGGACTGTGTCAGTTGACGGTTGGGTCGTGCAGGCGTAATTTCGCCGTACTTTCTTTCGGATTGTCGACAATCATGCTGGATACCGTTGAGCTACCCCCTTCAGTACAGCAGCTTGATAGCGGCACACTTGCCGAGAACGTGTTCCGCCTGATCCAGGCTGCGATCGTCAAGGGTGAAATTGCGCCGGGCAGCAAGATTTCCGAGCCCGAACTGGCGCGTACCTACGGCATCAGCCGCGGGCCGCTGCGCGAGGCTATCCACCGGCTGGAGGGCCAGAAACTGCTTGTCCGCGTTCCCCATGTGGGCGCGCGCGTGGTTTCGCTGAGCCATGCCGAGCTGATCGAACTCTACGAAATTCGTGAGTCCCTGGAAGGCATGGCCTGTCGCCTGGCCGCCGAACGCATGAGCGAGGCGGAGATCGATGAGCTGCGTCGGGTGCTCAGCACTCACGAACGCGATGAGGCGTTTCAGGCTGGCGTCGGTTACTACCAGCAGGAAGGCGACTTCGACTTCCACTACCGGATCATCCAGGGCAGCGGCAACCGCACGCTGGCCAAGCTGCTGTGCGACGAGCTCTACCAGCTGGTGCGCATGTATCGCATCCAGTTCTCCACCACGCCGAATCGGCCGCATCAGGCCTTCGCCGAACACCACCGAATCCTGGACGCCATCGCCGAGCGCGATGGCGAACTGGCGGAGCTGCTGATGCGCCGCCATATCGCCGCTTCCAAGCGCAATGTCGAGCGCCATTTCAAAGGTGCTCTTGAGCAAACACCACAACCAAGAGGTGAGGCATGACACTCCCAACCCCCGGTCAGCGTTTTCGCGACGCGGTCGCCAGCGAACATCCCCTGCAGGTGGTCGGTGCGATCAACGCCAATCATGCGCTGCTGGCCAAGCGCGCCGGCTTCAAGGCGATCTACCTGTCCGGCGGTGGCGTCGCCGCCGGCTCGCTGGGTCTGCCTGACCTGGGAATCACCGGGCTCGACGATGTGCTGACCGACGTCCGTCGCATCACCGACGTCTGCGACCTGCCGCTGCTGGTGGATGTCGACACCGGCTTCGGCTCCTCGGCGTTCAACGTGGCCCGCACCGTGAAGTCGATGATCAAGTTCGGCGCTGCCGCGATCCATATCGAGGACCAGGTCGGCGCCAAGCGTTGCGGCCATCGTCCAAACAAGGAAATCGTTTCCCAGCAGGAAATGGTCGATCGCATCAAGGCGGCGGTGGACGCGCGCACCGACGACAGCTTCGTGATCATGGCGCGTACCGATGCGCTGGCGGTGGAAGGACTGAACTCCGCGCTGGATCGTGCTGCAGCCTGCATCGAGGCGGGTGCCGACATGATTTTCCCGGAGGCGATCACCGAGCTGGCCATGTACAAGACCTTCGTCGACCGCGTGAAGGCGCCGATCCTGGCCAACATCACCGAGTTCGGCGCTACGCCGCTGTACACCACCGAGGAGCTGGCCAGCGTCGACGTTTCCCTGGTGCTCTATCCGCTGTCGGCGTTCCGCGCCATGAACAAGGCGGCCGAGAATGTCTACACCGCGCTGCGCCGTGACGGCACCCAGAAGAATGTTATCGACACCATGCAGACCCGCATGGAGCTCTACGATCGCATCAACTACCACGCGTTCGAGCAGCATCTCGACGCGCTGTTCGCCCAGAAGAAGAGCTGACGAGCAGGTCCCGCCGGGATTTGCCAGCGGGACCTTTGCGATCCATTTTTCAACGTGATTTGCAGTATCCAGAACAAATCCAAGAAGGAAATAGCAATGGCTGAAGCAAAAGTATTGAGCGGTGCGGGGCTGCGCGGACAGATCGCCGGGCAGACCGCCCTGTGCACCGTCGGCAAGACCGGCGCCGGGCTGACCTACCGTGGCTATGACGTACGCGACCTGGCGGCTGAGTGCGACTTCGAAGAAGTGGCCTATCTGCTGTTCTACGGCGAGCTGCCCACCACTGCGCAACTGGCCGACTACAAAAAGCGCCTGAAGACCATGCGCGACCTGCCGCAGCCGCTGAAGGAAGTGCTCGAGCGCATCCCGGCCAGCGCGCATCCGATGGATGTGATGCGCACCGGTTCGTCGGTGCTCGGCACCCTTGAGCCCGAACTCAGCTTCGATCAGCAGCGCGACGTGGCCGAGCGCCTGATGGCGGCCTTCCCGGCCATCATGTGTTACTGGTACCGCTTCACCCATGACGGTGTGCGCATCGACTGCACCAGCGACGAAGACACCCTGGGTGGTCATTTCCTCGCGCTGCTGCACGGCAAGAAGCCGAGCGACCTGCACGTCAAGGTGATGAACGTCTCGCTGATCCTCTACGCCGAGCACGAGTTCAACGCCTCGACCTTCACCGCCCGTGTCTGCGCCTCGACGCTGTCCGACCTCTATTCCTGCGTGACCGGTGCCATCGGTTCGCTGCGCGGCCCGCTGCATGGCGGCGCCAACGAGGCGGCGATGGACATGATCGAGCAGTGGAAGAGCCCGGAAGAGGCCCGCGAAGCGATCCTCGGCATGCTCGAGCGCAAGGACAAGATCATGGGCTTCGGCCACGCGATCTACAGCGTCTCCGACCCGCGCAACGAGGTGATCAAGGTCTGGGCCAAGAAGCTCGCTGACGAAGTGGGCGATACCGTGCTCTACCCGGTCTCGGTGGCCGTCGACGAAACCATGTGGGAGCAGAAGAAGCTCTTCCCCAACGCCGACTTCTACCATGCCTCCGCTTATCACTTCATGGGCATTCCCACCAAGCTGTTCACGCCGATCTTCGTCTGCTCGCGCGTTACCGGCTGGGCGTCCCATGTGTTCGAACAACGCAGCAACAACCGGATCATTCGGCCGAGTGCCGAGTACATCGGTCCGGAACAGCGCAAGGTAGTACCGATCGCCCAGCGCTGATCGGGATGGGGAGCCCGCCGTGCGGGTTCCTCCAGGCCTTGCCCCTCGGAACATTACTGGATTGAGTTCTTCCGGCATGAATACAGAACACCGCAAACCGCTGCCAGGCACCGGGCTTGACTACTTCGACACCCGCGAGGCGATTGAAGCCATTCAGCCGGGCGCCTATGACAAGCTGCCCTATACCTCCCGCGTGCTGGCCGAGCAGCTGGTGCGCCGCTGCGAACCGGCAGCGCTGACCGATTCGCTCAAGCAGATCATTGAGCGCAAGCGCGATCTGGACTTTCCCTGGTATCCGGCGCGCGTGGTCTGCCATGACATCCTCGGCCAGACCGCGCTGGTCGATCTCGCCGGCCTGCGTGACGCGATCGCGGAGCAGGGCGGCGACCCGGCCAAGGTCAACCCGGTGGTGCCGACCCAACTGATCGTCGACCATTCGCTGGCCGTCGAGTACGCCGGCTTCGATCCGGACGCCTTCGAGAAGAACCGTGCCGTCGAGGAGCGCCGCAACGAGGATCGTTTCCACTTCATCGAGTGGACCAAGACGGCGTTCAAGAACGTCGACGTGATCCCCGCCGGCAACGGCATCATGCACCAGATCAACCTGGAGAAGATGTCCCCGGTGATCCAGGCCCGCGGCGGCGTAGCCTTCCCGGACACCTGCGTGGGCACCGATTCACACACGCCGCACGTCGATGCACTGGGCGTCATCGCCATCGGCGTCGGCGGCCTGGAGGCAGAGACCGTGATGCTCGGCCTGCCTTCGATGATGCGCCTGCCCGACATCGTCGGGGTCAAGCTCACCGGCAAGCGTCAGCCAGGCATCACCGCCACCGATATCGTTCTCGCGCTGACCGAGTTCCTGCGCAAGGAACGTGTCGTCGGAGCCTGGGTGGAGTTCTTCGGCGAGGGCGCCGACAGTCTGTCCATCGGTGACCGCGCCACCATTTCCAACATGTGCCCGGAGTACGGCGCCACCGCCGCGATGTTCTACATCGACCAGCAGACCATCGAGTACCTCAAACTGACCGGCCGCGAACCGGAGCAGGTTGCCCTGGTCGAGCAGTACGCCAAGGAAACCGGCCTGTGGGCGACAGCTCTGGAAGGCGCCGAGTACGAGCGCGTGCTCGAATTCGACCTGTCCAGCGTGGTGCGCAACATGGCCGGCCCGAGCAACCCGCACAAGCGTCTGCCGACGTCGGCACTGCACGAGCGTGGCATCGCCGACGAGGCCAAGCTGGCCGCCGCACGTGCCGAGGAGGCCGAAGGCCTGTTGCCGGATGGCGCGGTGATCATCGCCGCCATCACCAGCTGCACCAATACCTCCAACCCGCGCAACGTGGTCGCGGCGGGCCTGCTGGCCAAAAAGGCCAACGAACTGGGGCTGGTACGCAAGCCCTGGGTGAAGACGTCGTTTGCGCCGGGCTCGAAGGTGGCCAAGCTGTACCTGGAAGAGGCGGGCCTGCTGCCGGAACTGGAGAAGCTTGGCTTCGGCATCGTCGCCTATGCGTGCACGACCTGTAACGGCATGTCCGGTGCGCTGGACCCGAAGATCCAGCAGGAAATCATCGACCGTGACCTGTATGCCACGGCAGTGCTGTCCGGCAACCGCAACTTTGACGGACGCATCCACCCGTACGCCAAGCAGGCCTTCCTGGCCTCGCCGCCGTTGGTGGTGGCCTACGCCATCGCCGGCACCGTGCGCTTCGACATCGAACAGGACGTGCTGGGCACCGACAAGAACGGCCATCCGGTCACTCTGAAGGACCTCTGGCCATCCGACGAGGAGATCGACGCCATCGTCGCCGCCTCGGTCAAGCCGGAGCAGTTCAAGCAGGTCTACATCCCGATGTTCGACCTGGGCAGCATCGAGGAGGCAAAGAGTCCGTTGTACGACTGGCGCCCGATGTCTACCTACATTCGCCGGCCGCCGTACTGGGAAGGCGCGCTGGCTGGCGAGCGTACCCTCAAGGGCATGCGACCGCTGGCGATCCTGCCGGACAACATCACCACCGATCACCTGTCGCCATCCAATGCCATCCTGCCGGATTCGGCGGCGGGCGAGTACCTGGCCAAAATGGGCCTGCCGGAGGAGGACTTCAATTCCTACGCAACCCATCGCGGCGATCACTTGACCGCACAGCGCGCCACCTTCGCCAACCCGCAGCTGGTCAACGAAATGGCCGTGGTCGATGGCAAGGTGCAGAAGGGCTCGCTGGCCCGTGTCGAGCCGGAAGGCCAGGTCATGCGCATGTGGGAAGCCATCGAAACCTACATGAATCGCAAGCAGAACCTGATCATCGTCGCCGGTGCCGACTATGGCCAGGGCAGCTCGCGTGACTGGGCGGCCAAGGGCGTGCGTCTGGCCGGCGTGGAAGTGATCGTCGCCGAAGGCTTCGAGCGCATCCACCGTACCAACCTGGTGGGTATGGGCGTGCTGCCGGTCGAGTTCAAGCCGGGCACCACCCGCCTGACCCTCGGCCTTGACGGCACCGAAACCTACGACATCGAAGGCGAACTGTCGCCGCGTTGCGATCTGACCTTGGTCGTGCATCGCAAGAATGGGGAAGAGACCCGCGTGCCGGTCACGTGCCGCCTCGACACCGCGGCCGAGGTCAGCGTCTACCAGGCCGGTGGCGTACTGCAGCGCTTCGCCAAGGATTTCCTCGGCCAGGCCTGAGGCACGCCAGTTCCGCACATGCTCTGTGGTTCGTTCGCAGAGCGTGTGCGCAGCGGCGACATTTCATTCCTGCGCGACCGTCCGGTGGCGCAGCTTCATGAGGACCAGATTCCCATGGCTCATTTTCCCCAGATCAGGATTCCTGCCACCTACATGCGTGGCGGCACCAGCAAGGGCGTGTTCTTCCGTCTGCAGGATCTCCCGCAGAGCTGCCAGGTGCCGGGTGCTGCGCGCGACAAGCTGTTCATGCGCGTGATCGGCAGCCCTGACCCGTACTCGGCGCACATCGATGGCATGGGCGGCGCCACATCGAGCACCAGCAAATGCGTCATTCTGTCGAAGAGCAGTCGCCCCGATCACGACGTCGAGTACCTCTATGGCCAGGTGTCGATCGACAAGCCCTTCGTCGACTGGAGCGGTAACTGCGGCAACCTCTCTACCGGCGCCGGTGCCTTCGCGCTGCACGCAGGGCTGGTGGACGCCTCGCGTATCCCGGACAACGGCACCTGCGTAGTGCGGATCTGGCAGGCCAACATCGGCAAAACCATCATCGCCCATGTGCCGGTAGCCAACGGGCAGGTACAGGAAACCGGCGACTTCGAGCTGGACGGTGTGACCTTTCCGGCTGCGGAAATCGTACTGGAATTCCTCGATCCGTCCGATGATGGCGAGGAGGGCGGCTCGATGTTTCCTACCGGCAACCTGGTCGACGACCTGGAGGTGCCCGGTATCGGCACGCTCAAGGCAACCATGATCAGTGCGGGCATCCCGACAGTATTTGTCAATGCCGAGGACATCGGCTATCAGGGCACGGAGTTGCGTGAGGACATCAACGGCAATCCGGAGGCGCTGGCTCGTCTGGAGTCGATTCGTGTGGCCGGTGCGCTGCGGATGGGCTTGATCAAGACCGCGGAGGAGGCGTTGACCCGCCAGCACACGCCGAAGGTTGCGTTCGTTTCCCGGCCTAAAAGCTATCGTGCGTCGTCCGGCAAGAACATCGAGGCGGGCGAGGTCGATCTGCTCGTCCGCGCACTGTCCATGGGCAAGCTGCACCACGCCATGATGGGTACCTGTGCGGTGGCCATCGGCACGGCGGCGGCGGTGCCCGGTACGCTGGTCAATCTCGCCGCGGGTGGTGGTGAGCGTCAGGCCGTGCGCTTCGGGCATCCGTCCGGCACGTTGCGCGTCGGTGCCGAGGCGAAGCAGATAGACGGCCAGTGGACCGTGACCAAAGCCATCATGAGCCGCAGCGCGCGGGTGCTGATGGAAGGCTGGGTGCGGGTCCCCGGTGATTCCTTCTAAGGCTGGTACACGACCAGGTCGAGTGGGTCCTGCGCAGATTTTTCTTGCGCCTTGAACGCAAAAAGTCCGCACCAAGCGGACTTTTTGTTGTCTAGCGAAGCGGCGGTTATTTGAGTCGACGCTCGACGCCTTTCTCCACCAGGATCTTGGCCGAGATTTCCTCGACCGAAAAATGCGTGGAGTTGATGAAGTTGATGTTCTCGCGGCGGAACAGGTTTTCCACTTCGCGCACTTCGAATTCGCATTGGGCGAAACTGGCGTAGCGGCTGTTGGGCTTGCGTTCGTTGCGGATGGCAGCCAGGCGGTCCGGGTCGATGGTGAGACCGAACAGCTTGTCCTTGTACTCCTTGAGGGCACTGGGCAGCTGCAGGCGCTCCATGTCGTCCTCGGTGAGCGGGTAGTTGGCGGCGCGGATGCCGTACTGCATCGCCATGTACAGGCAGGTTGGCGTCTTGCCGCAGCGGGAAACGCCAACCAGGATCAGGTCCGCCTTGTCGTAGTAGCGGGTGCGCGCACCATCGTCGTTGTCGAGGGCGAAATTGACTGCCTCGATACGCTCCATGTAGTTGGTGTTGTGGCTGATCGAGTGGGATTTGCCCACGGAATAGGAGGAACGTGACATCAGCTCATGTTCCAGCGGAGCAAGGAACGAAGAGAAGATATCGATCATGAAGCCATTGGATTCGGCCAGAATGTCACGGATTTCCTGGTTAACCAGCGTGTCGAAGATGATCGGCCGGCCACCGTCCTTTTCCGCGGCATTATTGATTTGCTGTACCATGGCCCGCGCTTTTTCCGCGGTGTCGATGTACGGGCGCGTCAGTTTCGTGAAAGTGATGTTCTCGAACTGTGCCAGAAGACTCTGGCCCAGGGTTTCCGCGGTGATGCCTGTGCCGTCCGAAATGAAGAAAGCAGTTCGTTTCATGTGCCTTGGGCCTTAAGTCGAGAACGGTTCCCAGCTATAGTAGGCCCTTCGCCGAGCCCGGTTGGCGGGCATTGTTACTTATTTTGCAGGGTCGGGCCACAGTCGTGCGGCCCGGCTCCGGTTGAGTTTCCAACACTAATGTGGAGAGATCACCTTGGTAGAGTACGTAGTTTCCCTCGATAAGCTCGGCAATCATGACGTTGAGCGTGTAGGGGGCAAGAACGCCTCCCTGGGCGAGATGATCAGCAACCTCGCCGGTGCCGGCGTTTCCGTACCGGGCGGTTTCGCCACGACGGCTCAGGCCTATCGCGACTTCCTCGAACTCAGCGGTCTGAACGATCAGATCCACGCTCTGCTCGATGCCCTCGATGTGGATGACGTCAACGCCCTGGCCAAGGCCGGCGCGCAGATCCGCCAGTGGGTCATGGACGCCGAGTTCCCGCCGCAGCTCGACGCCGACATTCGCAAGGCCTTCGCCGAAATGTCCGGCGGCAACGACAACATGGCCGTCGCGGTCCGCTCCTCGGCCACCGCCGAAGACCTTCCGGATGCGTCCTTCGCCGGCCAGCAGGAAACCTTCCTCAACATCCGTGGCGTGGACAACGTGATCCGCGCGGCCAAGGAAGTGTTCGCCTCTCTGTTCAACGACCGTGCCATTGCCTACCGCGTGCACCAGGGTTTCGATCACAAGCTGGTCGCCCTGTCTGCCGGAGTACAGCGCATGGTCCGCTCGGAAACCGGCACCGCCGGTGTGATGTTCACCCTCGACACCGAATCGGGCTTCCGTGATGTGGTCTTCATCACCGGCGCCTACGGCCTTGGCGAAACCGTCGTGCAGGGCGCGGTCAACCCGGACGAGTTCTACGTCCACAAGCAGACGCTGGAAGCTGGTCGCCCGGCTATCCTGCGCCGCAATCTGGGCAGCAAGGCGATCAAGATGGTCTATGGCGACGAAGCCAAGGCCGGCAAATCGGTCAAGACTGTCGACGTCGATGCGGCCGACCGTGCGCGCTTCTGCCTGACCGATGAAGAGGTCACCAACCTCGCCAAGCAGGCGATGATCATCGAGAAGCACTACGGCCGCCCGATGGACATCGAATGGGCCAAGGACGGTGACGACGGCAAGCTGTACATCGTCCAGGCCCGTCCGGAAACCGTGAAGAGCCGCAGCAGCGCCAACGTGATGGAGCGTTACCTGCTGAAGGAGAAGGGCACCGTACTGGTCGAGGGTCGTGCCATCGGCCAGCGCATCGGCGCAGGCCCGGTCAAGGTCATCCACGACGTGAGCGAGATGGACAAGGTCCAGCCGGGCGACGTACTGGTCTCCGACATGACCGATCCGGATTGGGAACCGGTGATGAAGCGCGCCAGCGCCATCGTCACCAACCGCGGCGGGCGTACCTGCCACGCAGCGATCATCGCCCGTGAGCTGGGTATTCCGGCAGTAGTTGGCTGCGGCAACGCCACCGAAGTCCTCAAGGATGGCCAGCGCGTTACTGTCTCCTGTGCGGAAGGCGATACCGGCCTGATCTTCGATGGCGAACTGGGCTTCGACATTCGCCAGAACTCCATCGACGCCATGCCGGAGCTGCCGTTCAAGATCATGATGAACGTCGGCAACCCGGATCGCGCCTTCGACTTCGCCCACCTGCCGAACGAAGGCGTCGGCCTGGCCCGCCTCGAGTTCATCATCAACCGCATGATCGGCGTGCACCCCAAGGCGCTGCTGAATTTCGAAGGCCTGCCGGCCGACGTGAAGAGCAGCGTCGAGAAGCGCATCGCTGGTTACGACGATCCGGTCAACTTCTATGTCGAGAAGCTGGTCGAAGGCGTCAGCACCCTGGCAGCAGCGTTCTGGCCGAAGAAGGTCATCGTGCGCCTGTCGGACTTCAAGTCCAACGAGTACGCCAACCTGATCGGCGGCAAGCTCTACGAGCCGGAAGAAGAGAACCCGATGCTGGGCTTCCGCGGAGCCTCGCGCTACATCAGCGACTCGTTCCGCGACTGCTTCGAGCTTGAATGCCGCGCGATGAAGAAGGTCCGCGACGTCATGGGGCTGACCAACGTCGAGCTGATGGTGCCGTTCGTGCGCACACTGGGCGAAGCATCCCAGGTTGTCGATCTGCTGGCGAAGTACGGCCTCAAGCGTGGCGAGAATGGCCTGCGGGTCATCATGATGTGCGAGCTGCCGTCCAACGCTCTGCTGGCTGACGAGTTCCTCGAGTTCTTCGATGGTTTCTCCATCGGCTCCAACGACATGACTCAGCTGACTCTGGGCCTGGATCGCGACTCCGGCATCATTGCCCACCTGTTCGACGAGCGTAATCCGGCGGTGAAGAAGCTGCTCGCCAATGCCATCCAGGCGTGCAACAAGGCTGGCAAGTACATCGGTATCTGCGGTCAGGGTCCGTCGGATCATCCGGATCTGGCCAAGTGGCTGATGGAGCAGGGCATCGAGAGCGTGTCGCTGAATCCGGATTCCGTGCTGGACACCTGGTTCTTCCTGGCTGATCGCCATATCTGACCGTTGCGGTAGATCGAAAACGGGGCGTCAGCCCCGTTTTCATTTGCGCCGAAAATCCCTGTCCGTTCCGCCATTGGCCGCTTGCGGCTAATATGTCGCGCCAGATGGTTCTAAGGTCGTTATCCCTAGCAGAAGGAGCTTTCCATGCAATACGTCACGCCTGATCTGTGCGACGCCTATCCTGACCTGGTGCAGGTCGTCGAACCGCTGTTCAGCAATTTCGGCGGTCGCGATTCCTTCGGCGGGGAGATCGTGACCATCAAGTGCTTCGAGGACAACTCGCTGGTCAAGGACCAGGTTGACGTCGATGGTACCGGCAAGGTGATGGTCGTCGACGGTGGTGGCTCGCTGCGCCGTGCGCTGCTGGGCGACATGCTTGCCGAGAAAGCGGCACGCAACGGTTGGGAAGGTCTGATCATTTACGGCTGCGTACGTGACGTCGACGTGCTCGCTCAGACCGAGCTGGGCGTACAGGCCCTGGCCAGCCACCCGATGAAGACCGACAAGCGTGGAATTGGCGATCTCAACGTCCCGGTGACCTTTTGCGGCGTGACGTTCCGTCCGGGTGAGTACGTGTACGCCGATAACAACGGCATCATTGTGTCGCCAGAGCCGCTGTCGATGCCGCAGTAATCCGCTGCACTGGCGGGCATGCCCGTCATCTGTTCCGAGCCCGGCTTCGCCGGGCTTTTCATGAGTGACGACGGTACATCGATGCGGGAATCTCATAGCGAGCAAAACGGCCTGATCCACGCGTTTGTTCTGGATGGCAGCGGCGGTGCCCGACAGATCGGCTATCAGGCCCTGCCGACCTTGCAACTGAACGCGCATGAAAGCCTCTGGTTGCACTGGGATCGCAGCCAACCCCAGGCGCAGCAATGGTTGCGCAGGCAGAGCGGGCTCAGTGCGTTTGCCTGCGATGTGCTGCTGGAAGAGAACACGCGGCCTCGCATGCTGGCCTTGCCTCAGGAGGAGCTGCTGCTTTTCCTGCGCGGCGTCAATCTGAACCCCGATGCGGAACCCGAAGATATGGTGTCCGTGCGCGTGTTCGCCGATCGGCAACGCGTCATTTCCCTTCGGCTGCGGCCATTGCGATCTACGGAAGTGGTCATACAGCTGCTGTCGGAGGGAAGAGGGCCGAAGACCGCGTCTGAGCTGCTGATCTATCTCGCCGAGGCGATGACCGACCGCGTCGATGACCTCGTCATGCAGCTTTCCGAGCGGATCGATAAGGAAGAAGAAGCGCTTGAGGCGAACGAGCGCTACACCCCCGAGCACGATTCGATGCTCTCCTTGCGTCGGCAGGCGGCTGGCCTGCGCCGGTTCCTGCTGCCCCAGCGGGAGCTCTACGGGCAGCTGACGCGCAACGGACTGAGCTGGTTCGTCGATGACGATACCGAGTATTGGAACGAGCTCAGCAACCGCCTGACCCGTTACCTCGAAGAGCTCGAAATGGTCCGGGAGCGGATCAATCTCGTGCTGGAGTCTGAACACCGCAGGCTGAGCGAGCGGATGAACCGGACCATGTATCTGCTTGCTATCATTACGGGCTTTTTTCTGCCGCTCAGCTTTCTCACCGGGTTGCTCGGAATCAACGTCGGGGGTATCCCAGGTGCCGACTTCCCGTACGGGTTCGCCGTAGCCTGCGTACTGATCGGCAGTATCGCCTTGCTGCAGTGGTGGATGCTTCGCCGTTTGCGTTGGCTATGAATGTGACTCCCACCCGGTCGTAGGCCGTCTAGGCGACATACTTTTGCGAGGTTTGCATGCGCGATCCCTTCGAAGAATCCCTGCGCGACCTGCTCAACAAGCCGTCCGTCCATGACGACGATGCTTGTCTGGGGCGCGTTCTGAAAACGGCCAACCGTCAGGTAGGGGCTGGCGATCTGTTCGCGCTGATCGGCCACTGGCTGCAAGCACTGATGATGGCCGCCAACAGCGGCAAAGGCCATCTCGCTCCTGTCTCTCGTCGAGGCACCTCCCACCGTTCGTTCGATAAGGCTGATTGATCATGGAATTCGATCCCTGGACCCAAAGTCTGCTGGCGGCGATGAGTTCGCTCTGGGCATCTGTCGCGGCCTTCATTCCCCGCCTTTTCGGCGCACTGGTCGTGGTGCTGCTCGGTTTCGTGGTGGCCAAGCTCCTGGACACGCTGCTTTCCAAGGTTCTCGCCAAACTGGGGCTGGATCGCCTGATGGCCGGAACCGGCCTCACCAAGTTGCTGGGACGGGCGGGCATACGCATTCCGGTATCGGCCTTGATCGGCAAGGTGGTGTACTGGTTCGTCCTCCTGATTTTCTTGGTTTCGGCTGCGGAATCGCTCGGACTGGAGCGGGTATCGGCGACCCTGGACATGCTTGCGCTCTACGTGCCGAAAGTATTCGGTGCGGCGCTGATTCTGCTGGCTGGCGTGCTGCTCGCACAGGTGCTCAGTGGTCTCGTTCGCGGCGCTGCGGAAAGCGTGGGGCTGGACTACGCCAACGGCCTGGCCCGGATTGCACAGGGTCTGGTGATCATCATCAGCATCTCGGTGGCTATTGGTCAGCTGGAGGTCAAGACCGAACTGCTGAACTACGTCATCGCCATCGTGCTGATCACCTTTGGCCTTGCGGTGGCGCTGGCGTTCGGTCTCGGTAGCCGCGAACTGGTCGGCCAGATCCTGGCAGGTATATATGTTCGCGAGCTGTACGAAGTGGGCCAGCGGGTGCGCCTGGCAGACATCGAAGGGCAGATCGAGGAGATCGGGACGGTCAAGACATTGCTGCTGACCGATGACGGCGAGCTGGCTTCGGTTGCCAACAAAGTGCTGCTCGAGCAGCGCGTCGGCAGCCGCTAGCCATCCGATTCTGGTAAAGTACGTCGCCTTTTTTCCGGTTTCCATGAATGGCGGCCGTGACTTTGATTGCCGGCTCGAAGCGTCTTGACTAAAACCCCATCGTCCATATCGCGCTACGACCCTCGCCAGCTCACCGATGAAGAGCTGGTGCAGCATGCGCATGTCGAGCTGTTTCATATTACGCGGGCCTACGAAGAACTCATGCGCCGATATCAGCGCACACTGTTCAATGTATGTGCCCGCTATTTGGGAAACGAGCGAGACGCCGACGATGTCTGTCAGGAAGTAATGCTCAAGGTTCTATATGGCCTGAAGAACTTTGAAGGCAAGTCCAAGTTCAAGACCTGGCTATATAGCATCACTTATAATGAGTGCATTACCCAATATCGCAAAGAGCGCCGCAAGCGACGCCTGCTCGATGCGCTGAGCCTGGATCCGCTCGAGGAAGCCTCAGACGAAAAGGCGCCAAAGATCGAAGAGAAGGCTGGTCTCGACCGATGGCTCGTACATGTGAATCCAATCGATCGCGAGATATTGGTGTTGCGTTTTGTTGCTGAACTAGAGTTTCAGGAAATTGCCGATATCATGCACATGGGTCTCAGTGCGACGAAGATGCGTTACAAGCGTGCTCTCGATAAGCTTCGAGAAAAATTTTCCGAAAACAATGAAACTTAGTCGAGGAAATTTGTCTCATGTCAAGCGAACAGCTTGGGCATACAGACAGCCGGTTTCCTTAGATTGTTCTGATTCCAACCACCAGATGGGGATTTACGGATGAAACTTAAAAATACCTTAGGCGTCGTTATCGGTTCGATGGTTGCCGCCACTTCCGTCAATGCACTGGCACAGGGCCAGGGCGCTGTCGAAGTGGAAGCGTTCGGCAAGCACTACTTCACCGACAGCTCGCGTGACATCAAGAACGGCGAGCTCTACGGCGCTGGCGTTAGTTACTTCCTTACCGACGATGTTTCTCTGGGTCTTTCCTATGGCGAATACCACGACATCACGTCCGAGGATCGGGTTCAGGACGGTAGCCACAAGAAGATCAAGGGCAGCCTGACTTCCCTCGACGCTGCTTACCATTTCGGTAATCCAGGCGTAGGCCTGCGTCCATACGTCTCCGCTGGTGTTGCTCACCAGAGCATCGGTCAGGCCGACCGTGGCGGCCGCGATCGCAGCACTTTTGCCAATGTTGGTACCGGTCTGAAGTACTACTTCACCGAAAACTTCTTCGCTAAAGCCAGCGTCGACGGCATGTACAACATCGATGCAGACGAAGGCGAGTGGATGGCTGGCGTTGGCGTCGGTCTGAACTTTGGCGGCGGTGCACGTCAGGTTGCAGCGGTCGAGCCGACTCCAGAGCCGGCTCCTGCTCCGATCGTCGACAACGAGCCGGAGCCAGCTCCGGAGGTCGTGCGCGTTGAGCTGGACGTCAAGTTCGACTTCGACAAGTCGCGTGTTCGTGAAGAGAGCTACAGCGACATCAAGAACCTCGCTGACTTCATGCAGCAGTACCCGCAGACCACCACCACTGTCGAAGGTCACACTGACTCGGTTGGTACCGATCAGTACAACCAGCGTCTGTCCGAGCGTCGCGCCGAAGCTGTGCGCAACGTGCTGGTCAACGAGTACGGTGTTCAGGGTAATCGTGTGAACTCCGTTGGCTACGGCGAGTCCCGCCCGGTCGCTGACAACTCCACCGAGGAAGGTCGTCAGATCAACCGTCGTGTAGAGGCCGAGGTAGAAGCTCAGGTTCAGTAATGCTGAACTGAGGCCTTCAAGCTCGAAAAGCCCGGCATAGACCGGGCTTTTCTTTGCCTGCAGCAAACGTTGCCGGGGCTTCCGCCACAGCGGTGCGCTGGTGATTCCCCGGTGGGTTAGGCGGCGCACACGACTGCGCCCGGATCAGCGTCAATCGGATTCCGAAGAAATCACTGGGCATAAAAAACCCCGCCGGAGCGGGGTTTTTTATTGCCTTACGCAGTCATCAGACTTCGACGACCTTGATCTTGGCCTTTTCCGCAGCGTCACGGAACTCGGCGATCTGGTCGAAGGACAGGTAGCGATAGATGTCGGCAGCCATGCTGTCGATGTTCTTCGCGTATTCCATGTACTCCGCGACAGTCGGCAGCTTGCCGATGATGGATGCGACTGCAGCCAGCTCGGCCGATGCCAGGTAGACGTTGGTGGCGTCGCCCAGACGGTTCGGGAAGTTACGGGTCGAAGTGGAGACCACGGTCGAACCGGTCTGTACGCGCGCCTGGTTACCCATGCACAGCGAGCAGCCCGGCATTTCCATGCGCGCACCGGCCTTGCCGTAGATGCCGTAGTAGCCTTCCTCGGTCAGCTGGTGAGCGTCCATCTTGGTCGGCGGAGCCAGCCACAGACGGGTCGGGATGCCGCCCTTGACCTTGTCCAGTAGCTTACCGGCAGCGCGGAAGTGACCGATGTTGGTCATGCAGGAACCGATGAAGACTTCGTCGATCTTCTCGCCGGCAACGGTGGACAGCAGGCGGGCATCGTCCGGGTCGTTCGGTGCGCAAAGCACGGGCTCTTTCACTTCGGACAGGTCGATCTCGATCACGGCCGCGTATTCGGCGTCCTTGTCGGCTTCCAGCAGCTGCGGGTTGGCCAGCCAGGCTTCCATCGCGCGAGCGCGACGCTCCAGAGTGCGGGCATCGCCGTAGCCTTCGCTGATCATCCAGCGCAGCATGGTGATGTTCGACTTCAGGTACTCGGCGATCGACTCTTCCGGCAGCTTGATGGTGCAACCGGCAGCCGAACGCTCGGCGGAGGCGTCGGACAGCTCGAACGCCTGCTCGACGGTCAGCTGGTTCAGACCTTCGATCTCGAGGATGCGGCCGGAGAAGATGTTCTTCTTGCCTTTCTTCTCGACGGTCAGCAGGCCTTGCTGAATGGCGTAGTAGGGAATCGCATGAACCAGGTCGCGCAGGGTGATGCCAGGCTGCATCTGACCCTTGAAGCGCACCAGTACCGACTCCGGCATGTCCAGCGGCATGACGCCAGTGGCGGCGGCGAAGGCGACCAGGCCAGAACCCGCCGGGAAGGAGATACCGATCGGGAAGCGGGTGTGCGAGTCGCCGCCAGTGCCGACGGTGTCCGGCAGCAGCATGCGGTTCAGCCAGCTGTGGATGATGCCGTCGCCTGGACGCAGGGACACACCGCCGCGGGTCATGATGAAGTCCGGCAGGGTGTGGTGGGTGTTGACGTCGATCGGCTTCGGATAGGCCGCGGTGTGGCAGAACGACTGCATGACCAGGTCAGCGGAGAAGCCCAGGCAAGCCAGGTCCTTCAGCTCGTCGCGGGTCATCGGGCCAGTGGTGTCCTGGGAGCCCACGGTAGTCATCTTCGGCTCGCAGTAGGTGCCCGGGCGCACGCCCTGGCCTTCCGGCAGACCGCAGGCGCGACCGACCATCTTCTGTGCCAGGGTGAAGCCTTTGCCGCTGTCCGCCGGAGCTTCCGGCTTCTTGAACAGGGTGGACGGCGCCAGGCCCAGCTCGGCACGCGCCTTCTCGGTGAGGCCACGGCCAATGATCAGCGGAATACGGCCGCCGGCACGGACTTCGTCCAGCAGGACTTCGGTTTTCAGCTCGAAGGTGGTGATGACTTCATCGGTACCGTGCTTGCAGACCTTGCCAGCGTAGGGATAGACGTCGATCACGTCGCCCATGGCCAGGTTGGTGCAGTCGAACTCGATCGGCAGGGCGCCGGCGTCTTCCATGGTGTTGTAGAAGATCGGGGCGATCTTGGTGCCGAAGCAGAAGCCGCCAGCGCGCTTGTTCGGAACGAAGGGGATGTCGTCGCCGAAGAACCACAGCACCGAGTTGGTGGCGGACTTGCGCGAAGAACCGGTACCGACCACGTCGCCGACATAGGCAACCGGGAAGCCTTTGGCTTTCAGCTCTTCCATCTGCTTGATCGGACCGACGGAACCGGGTACGTCCGGGTTGATGCCGTCGCGAGCCATTTTCAGCATGGCCAGAGCGTGCAGCGGGATGTCCGGGCGCGACCAGGCATCCGGAGCCGGCGACAGGTCGTCGGTGTTGGTTTCACCAGTGACCTTGAAGACGGACAGGGTGATCTTTTCGGCAACCGCCGGGCGGTTGGTGAACCACTCGCCTTCGGCCCAGGACTGCATGACGGCCTTGGCGTGCTGGTTGCCGGCCTTGGCCTTCTCGGCGACGTCATGGAAGGCGTCGAACATCAGCAGGGTGTGCTTCAGTTGCTCGGCGGCGACTGCGCCCAATTCCGCGCTGTCCAGCAGCTCGACCAGGGTGGCGATGTTGTAGCCGCCCTGCATGGTGCCCAGCAGTTCGACGGCACGCTGCTTGCTCAGCAGCGGAGAGGAGGTTTCGCCCTTGGCCAGGGCGGACAGGAAGCCGGCCTTGACGTAGGCAGCCTCGTCGACGCCAGCAGGGACGCGGTTGGTGATCAGATCAACGAGGAATTCTTCTTCGCCGGCCGGCGGGTTCTTCAGCAGTTCGATCAGGCCGGCGGTCTGTTCGGCGTTCAGCGGCTGGGGCACAACGCCCTGGGCGGCACGCTCTTCTACGTGTTTGCGATAGGCTTCAAGCACAGTTTTTACCCTCATCATTGGTCCCTTGGGTGTTTCGGGACGCGCATCCGGAAGCTGTTTTCAAAGTTTTACGCTGGCGGACGAGGCCGGATGAGCAGGGAACAGGCAGCTCTGCGCATCCGGCACGTTGCCGGGTCAAACTGTGCTCGTGACGCTTTGAAAACAGCTTCGTGCGGACTATGGCGCCAAAAACGGCGGGCTGAGTCTAGCGGAAATGGCTCACGAAGTTAAGTCGAGCGCGGCTGGCCGCTGGGGTGCGAGTCGTGTCTGGCGCGCTTCTCCGGACAAGCTCGGGGCCGCCAATCACAGGGCTCGCGGAGGGATTCGGCCGATCCGCATGCAAAGCCGGGTGACCCCGGTTGGACAAAAGTCTAAGATGCGCGGCCGGCCATCAAACCTGTTCTGCCATGTCCAGCCAGCGCATCAAAACCCCATGCATAGGTCTCTGCTCGACTGTCTACGGTGACGTCGTATGCCGCGGCTGCAAGCGCTTTCACCACGAGGTGGTGAACTGGAACGCCTATGACGACATGGAAAAGCGTGCGGTATGGCGGCGGCTGGAAACCCTATTGGCGCAGGTCATGGCGGCCAAACTCGAGGTGTTCGACCCGCAGTTGCTTCGCCAGCAGTTGGAGGCCCGACAGATCCGTTTCGTCCCGGAGCAATCGCCCTATTGCTGGGCATATCAATTGATAGCTCGCGGCGCTCGAGTCATTCAGCAGCTCGAGGCCTATGGCGTCGTCCTGCTTCCGGAATTTCGCGAGTGGCCGCTACCGGAGCTGCGCGACGCGGTCGACCGGGAATTCTTTCTGCTGTCCGAAGCCCACTACGAGCGTTACATCGCGCCGCGCTTCCTGAGTGAAGGCGTGGATCTGCGCATCTGAGAACGAAAGCCCGCTGCAGGGCTTTCGTTTCTACGGTATCAATGGCGGACCAGATCCTCGAGGTGGTCGATGACATCGTCCGGCTTGAGTACCAGCACATCGCTTTCCAGCGTATCCAGCACCACTTCGGCGGTATTGCCCATCAGCGCGCCGGAGAAGCCCGTGCGTGCCACTGTGCCGATGACCGTGACGACGGCCTTGAGCTGATGACAGACCCTGGGGATCAGCGCATCGGCCGGACCCTCCTCGACGTGCAGCTGTGCGTCCGGAATATCGAACTCCTCCTGGAAGCGCTTGCAGGCCTCGCGATAACGCGCCTCGATGGTTTCCTTCAACTGGAACGCCGGGTCGGCCGCCGACAGCATGGCGGAAGGGTGCGCGCTGATCACGTGCAGCTTGCCGTCAGCCAGGTTGGCGATCTCGTAGCCGTGGTTGACGATGGTGGCGTGGAGCGTACGGTGCTCGAGATCGGCATTGCCCACATCCACCGCAGCGAGGATGTTGCCACCGGTCCATGGGTTGTCGGTTTTCACCATTAGCACCGGGCAGGGGCAGTAGCGCAGCAGCTTCCAGTCTTCCGGCGTAAGCAGGGCGCGCTTGAGCGGGTTGTCCGGCACGTGTTGCTTGACGACCAGACCACAGCCCTCGGCCTGCTGGGCAGCGATGATGGTTTGGTGCAGACTTTCGTGCCATGCCTGTTGTGTGGTGACCTGATGCCCCTCGCTTTCCAGCTGCGCACGCAGATTCGCTAGATGCCCGCTGTGATCGTGCTTGGCATCGCAGGCCAGCAGGTGCAGGCGCGACTGGCTGACGGTCGAGATCAGGCGTGCTCGTTTCAAGGCCAGCTCTTGTGGCTGGTTCGGATCAATTACCACGAGGATGCAGCGAATGGCTTGCATGATCGGCTCCATTTCCTGATGCGGGTTGGTCAACTATAGACAAGCCTGCGACGCCAGTTGTGATGCATATCAAGGAAGACTGGCTGCCCCGCGCGGCATTCGTATAATGCCCGCCCGTTGCGGCGCGGTACCACGCGGCGAGACACTATTTTGTTCCTGAATATGCAAGGTTCGACATGCTGCCTGATCTGAACGACTTCCTCGCCTGCGCCACTCCCGCTGCCTGGGTGGAGGCTGCCTTGCAGAACCAGGACGTGATGCTGATCGACCACGGCAACTGCGAGAAAAAGGCGGCGGGGTCGGCGTTTCAGTTGATGTTCCGCTATGTCGACAAACCCGACCTGCAGAACAAGATGTCGCGTCTGGCGCGGGAGGAGCTGCGTCATTTCGAGCAGGTGCTGGCGATCATCCGTCGCCGCGAGATCGAGTTGCGCAATGTTGGCTCGTCTCGCTATGCCGCAGGATTGCGCGAGCTCGTGCGCAACCACGAACCCTATCGGTTAACCGACACGCTGGTGATCGGCGCCTTTATCGAGGCGCGCTCCTGTGAGCGCTTCGCCATGCTCGTGCCGCACTTGGACGAGGAGCTGGGCAAGTTCTATCACGGGCTGCTCAAGTCGGAAGCGCGGCACTTCCAGGATTACCTCAGGCTGGCTTATCTGTATGGCGACGCCGCCGATGTGGACGCCACCATCGTTCGGGTGCGCGAGCGGGAAAGGGAACTGATCGAAAGCCCGGACAGCGAGTTCCGGTTTCACAGCGGCGTGCCGGCGGCAGCCTAGCTCAGGGCGAATGGCGCCTGGTGGTAGCCGTTTTCATCCACCTGCAATGCCCACCCCTGTCGATCCCAGTCGCCTAGCACGATCCGCTTGGCGGGTTGGCCATCTACCTCGAGGTCATGTGTCGCCGGTCGATGGGTATGGCCGTGGATCAGCGTGCGTACGCGATGCTCGGCCAGCACGCCGGGTATCAGCTCCGGGGTGACGTCGATGATGTCGCTGGCTTTCATGCGCGTCTGGGTACGGCTTTCGTTGCGTAGCTTGCGGGCCAGTTTCCGGCGAGTGGCGAGTGGGAGGTTGCGCAGAACGAACAGGCTGAGGGGGTTGCGCAGCAACCGGCGTAGCCGCATGTAGCCCTCATCGCGGGTGCACAGGCTGTCGCCGTGCATCAGCAGTACCGGCTCGCCGCAGAGCTGGACCACGCTCGGATCAGCCAGCAGCTTGCAGCCGGCCTTGTGGCAGAAGGTCTGGCCGATCATGAAGTCGCGGTTGCCGTGCATCAGATAGATTCTGACGCCGCGCTCGCTCAGCGCATGCAGGGCGCGGGCAATCGACTCCTGGAACGGCGTCATGGCGTCGTCGCCAATCCAGACCTCGAAGAAGTCACCGAGAATGTACAGGGCTTCGGCCTGGGTAGCGCGCGTCGCGAGAAAATGCAGAAACGCCCGGGTGATATCCGGGCGTTCCTCTTCCAGATGCAGATCCGAGATCAGCAGGATCACTCGCGATTACTCGACGATCTCGGCCTTCTCGATCACCACGTCCTCGACCGGGACGTCCTGATGGCCGGACTTCATGGTGGTTGCCACAGCTTTGATCTTCTCGACCACATCCATGCCTTCGGTCACCTCACCGAACACCGCATAGCCCCAGCCCTGAACGGTTGGCGCGCTGTGATCGAGGAAGTCGTTGTCCTTCACGTTGATGAAGAACTGCGCGGATGCCGAATGCGGCTCCATGGTGCGCGCCATGGCCAGAGTGCCGGTTTTGTTCGACAGACCATTGTTGGCCTCGTTCTTGATCGGCGCGCGAGTGGACTTCTGCTTCATGCCTGGCTCGAAACCGCCGCCCTGGATCATGAAATTGCTGATCACGCGATGGAAGATGGTGCCGTCGTAGTGGCCGCTCTTCACATATTCCTTGAAGTTGGCAGTGGTTTCCGGAGCCTTGTCTTCGAACAGATTGACGGTGATGACGCCGTAGTTGGTGTGCAGTTTGATCATCGTGAGGGGTTCCGTTTCGTTGGTGCGGGCGTGCCGCTGCAAGGGTCGTCGTACCGAGTGCCGCCAGTCGCTGATCGTAGCGCCGCCTGAGCGCATTGCTCTGTCAGGGGGTTGACGGGTCCGCTATGATAGGCGCTTTGAATTGGTCGGCCTACCCTGAGAGGGTACTTGCAAACTACTGCACTCGGCATGCGGCGTTAAAACCTGCCTCGCCATCGCTCACTACTTTGTAAACCTCTCTAAGCCGCATACTCGCTGATCGTTAAGGACACCATGAGCAAGCCCGAGACTCCCGCCGCTAGCAACTTTCTCCGTCCGATCGTCCAGGCTGACCTGGACTCCGGCAAGCATGCCAAGATCATCACCCGTTTCCCCCCGGAGCCCAACGGTTATCTGCACATCGGGCACGCCAAGTCGATTTGCCTGAACTTTGGCCTGGCGAAGGAGTTCGGTGGTGAGTGCAACCTGCGTTTCGATGACACCAACCCGGCCAAGGAGGACCAGGAGTACATCGACGCGATCAAGAGCGACGTGCAGTGGCTTGGCTTCCAGTGGGCTGGCGAAGAGCGCTATGCCTCCGATTACTTCGATCAGCTGCATGACTGGGCCGTACACCTGATCAAGGCCGGCAAGGCGTATGTCTGCGACCTGACACCCGAGCAGGCTCGAGAGTACCGCGGCAGCCTGACCGAACCGGGCACGAACAGCCCGTTCCGCGAGCGCTCGGTGGAAGAGAATCTCGACCTGTTCGCCCGCATGAAGGCCGGCGAGTTCCCGGATGGCGCCCGTGCGCTGCGGGCGAAGATCGATATGGCGTCGCCGAATATGAACCTGCGCGACCCGATTCTCTACCGCATTCGCCATGCGCACCATCACCAGACCGGCGACAAGTGGTGCATCTATCCGAGCTACGACTTCACTCACGGTCAGTCGGATGCCATCGAGGGCATCACGCATTCCATCTGCACGTTGGAATTCGAGGACCATCGTCCGTTGTACGAGTGGTTTCTGGCCAACCTGCCTGTACCGGCCCAGCCTCGCCAGTACGAGTTCGCCCGTCTAAATCTGAACTACACCATCACCAGCAAGCGCAAGCTCAAGCAGCTGGTCGATGAGAAGCATGTGAGCGGTTGGGACGACCCGCGCATGTCGACGCTCTCCGGCTTCCGGCGCCGCGGCTATACCCCAGCCTCGATCCGCAACTTCTGCGACATGATCGGCGTGAACCGCGCGGGCGGCGTCGTCGACATCGGCATGCTGGAGTTCGCGATTCGCGAAGACCTGGACGCCAACGCCGCGCGTGCCATGTGCGTGCTCAAGCCGCTCAAGGTGGTCATCACCAACTACCCGCAGGATCAGGTCGAGAATCTTGAGCTGCCACGCCATCCCAAGCAGGACATGGGCGTGCGGGTGCTACCGTTCAGCCGCGAGATCTATATCGATGCGGGCGACTTCGAGGAAGTCCCGCCAGCGGGCTTCAAACGGCTGGTTCCCGGCGGGGAGGTGCGCCTGCGCGGCAGCTACGTGATCCGTGCGGATGAGGCCGTCAAGGACGATCAGGGCAATATCGTCGAGCTGCGCTGCTCGTATGACGAAAACACCTTGGGCAAGAATCCCGAGGGCCGCAAAGTCAAAGGCGTGATCCACTGGGTGCCAGCTGCCGAAAGCGTCGAATGCGAGGTGCGCCTGTACGATCGTCTGTTCCGTTCCGCCAACCCGGAGAAGGACGAGGAGGGCGGCAGCTTCCTGGACAATATCAATCCCGAGTCGCTCGTCGTGCTCAAGGGGTGCCGCGCCGAGCCGTCGCTGGCCAATGCGGCTCCTGAAGAGCGCTTCCAGTTCGAGCGTGAAGGGTATTTCTGTGCCGACATGAAGGACAGCAAGCCCGGCGCTCCCGTGTTCAATCGCACCGTCACGCTGCGTGACTCCTGGGGTCAATGATGGCGCTGGCGATCTACAACACCCTGAGCAAGGCCAAGGAGCCGTTCCGCCCCCTGGAAGGCAACAAGGTGCGCATGTACGTCTGCGGGATGACGGTCTACGACTTCTGCCATATCGGTCATGCGCGGGTGATGGTGGCGTTCGACGTGGTCACCCGCTGGCTGCGCCACCGAGGCTACGATGTCACCTACGTGCGCAACATCACTGACATCGACGACAAGATCATTCGCCGAGCCAGCGAGAACGGCGAGCCGTTCCAGGCGCTAGTCGAACGCATGATTGCAGCCATGCATGAAGATGAGACCCGCCTCAACGTGTTGCGTCCGGACGTCGAGCCTCGCGCCACCGACCATATCGCCGGCATGCATACGATGATCCAGACACTCATCGACAAGGGCTTCGCCTATGCGCCGGGCAACGGGGACGTCTACTACCGGGTCGGCAAGTTCGTCGGTTATGGCAAATTGTCGCGTCGCAAGATCGAAGACCTGAAGATCGGTGCTCGTATCGAAGTGGACGAAGCCAAGGAAGATCCGCTGGACTTCGTATTGTGGAAGGGCGCCAAGCCGGGCGAGCCGAGCTGGGATTCGCCGTGGGGCCCTGGGCGTCCCGGTTGGCATATCGAGTGTTCGGTGATGTCCACCTGCTGCCTGGGCGAGACGTTCGACATCCATGGTGGCGGCCCGGACCTGGTGTTTCCGCACCACGAGAACGAGATCGCACAGAGCGAGGCGGCCACCGGCAAGCTTTACGCGAACGCCTGGATGCACGCCGGTGCGGTGCGTGTCGATGGCGAGAAGATGTCCAAGAGCCTGGGCAATTTCTTCACCATCCGCGAAGTGCTGGAGAAGTACCACCCGGAGGTGGTGCGCTACCTGCTGGTATCCAGCCACTACCGCAGCCCGATCAACTACTCCGAAGACAGTTTGCGTGAAGCCAAGAGCGCTCTGGAGCGTTTCTACAACGGCCTCAAGGGCTTGCCGGAGGCCCAGCCTGCTGGCGGCGATGAGTTTGTTGCGCGCTTCGCTGCGGTGATGGATGACGACTTCAACTCGCCGGAAGCCTGCGCGGTGCTGTTCGAGATGATTCGTGAGGTGAACCGCCTGCGTGAGTCTGATCTGACTGCCGCGGCGGCGCTGGCTGCGCGTCTCAAGGAGCTGGCGGGCGTATTGGGCGTGCTGCAGCTTGAGCCTGGAGCCTTCCTGCAAGCGGGTGCGGCGGGGAAGGTCGATGCAGCTGAGGTCGAAGCGCTGATCGCTGCGCGACTGGCGGCCAGGGCGGAAAAGAACTGGGGCGAATCCGATCGCATCCGAGATCAGCTCACCGCGATGGGGGTGGTGCTGGAGGACGGGAAGGGCGGGACGACCTGGCGCTTAGCCGAATAGTCGAATACAAACAAGAACGGCGCCCAAGGGCGCCGTTCTTGTTTGCGTCGTTCTCGATCAGTCGTGCAAATGTTCTGCAGCGTACAGGGTATTTTCCAGCAGGCAGGCGCGGGTCATCGGGCCCACGCCGCCCGGGACCGGAGTGATCCAGGCAGCGCGTTCGCTGGCAGGCTCGAACTCCACATCACCCAGCAAACGCCCGTCGGTCTGGCGGTTGATGCCCACGTCGATAACGATTGCACCGGGCTTGATCCACTCACCCTTGACCAGCCCAGTGATGCCGGTGGCGACCACTACCAGGTCGGCACGCCGTACATGTTCGGCCAGATTGCGGGTGAAGCGGTGAGTTACGGTAGTGGTGCAGCCGGCGAGCAGCAGCTCCAGCGCCATTGGCCGGCCGACGATATTGGAGGCGCCCACGACTACGGCGTCCAGACCGTGCAGGTCGACCCCTGTGCTTTCCAGTAGCGTCATGATCCCTTTTGGGGTGCAAGGGCGCAGCAGCGGCATACGTTGGGCCAGGCGGCCAACGTTGTAGGGGTGGAATCCATCCACGTCCTTGTCCGGACGAATGCGCTCGAGCAGTTGCGACGCATCGAGGTGCTTGGGCAGCGGCAGCTGCACCAGGATGCCGTCAATGGAGGCGTCGTCGTTCAGCTGATCGATCAGAGCCAGCAGGTCCTCCTGGCGGGTATCGCTCGGCAGGTCATGGGCAACGGAGTTGAAACCGACTTCCTCGCAATCCTTGCGCTTGTGCGCCACATATACCTGGGAGGCCGGGTCGCTGCCCACGAGAATCACGGCGAGGCCGGGCGCGCGGAGCCCTTGGGCACGGCGCTCGGCAACACGACCAGAAATCTGTTGGCGAATATTGGCAGCAATCGTTTTACCGTCGATCAGTTTTGCGGTCATGACGCTTGATTAACCATTGGAGAGGACGAAGAAAGGGCGCGTATTCTCGCATGCCATGGTCATACGGCAAAGGCGAACCGGCTAACGGCGGTTGTAACTCCTTTATCTAACTGAAATTTTTTTGAATTTGCTGTTGACGACTGTTTGGAGCCTCTATAACATTCGCCCCGCTTGTCGAGCACAGCCTGCTGCTGGGTAAGATGGCTTAGAAGAAACAGCTTCTTCAACGGCCGGAGCTTCAAGTCTGCGCTCCGAACAGAATGCAGATAAAAGCGCCCGTAGCTCAGCTGGATAGAGCATCCGCCTTCTAAGCGGATGGTCGCAGGTTCGAGTCCTGCCGGGTGCGCCATTTCGGGCTCTGGCACAAGCAAAGCGTAATATGGTGGGCGTAGCTCAGTTGGTAGAGCACAGGATTGTGGCTCCTGGTGTCGAGGGTTCGATCCCCTTCGTCCACCCCATATTCCAGAGAACGCCAGGCGCTGCCTGGCGTTTTCGTTTAAGCCCGCTTGGCGGACGTGGTGAAATTGGTAGACACACCAGATTTAGGTTCTGGCGCCGCAAGGTGTGAGAGTTCGAGTCTCTCCGTCCGCACCATGTAACAAGTTGAAAGCCCCGGATTCCGGGGCTTTCGCGTTTCTGGCGATGTGATTTCTGCCACCCGATGAAGCCGTTGACTGAAACGGCAAAACGTCCTGCTGGATTTTGCGCTCCGCCTGGAGCGACTCTCCGGCTCTCTCCTCGATGACCGCAGCTTCATCCCTCTGAACGTTCCGATGTGTGGCGCTCGACGTTGTTCACCACCGAAATTCATCCTATGATCCATACGTAGGATGAATTTGGAGGTGGCGAATGACGTTGCAGCATGCGGAACGCTTATCGCTGGTGGAGCGCGTCATCGACCAGCTGCGCATGCAGATCACTGCCGGCTCATGGGAATGCGGTGAGCGTATTCCTACCGAGCCCCAGCTCAGCGACATGCTCGGCGTGGGCAGAAATACCGTTCGTGAGGCGGTGCGCGCGCTGGTGCACACTGGGCTGCTGGAGGTTCGCCAGGGTGCCGGTACGTTCGTTCGGTCAAACCGGGACCCTTCGGAGTTGCTCGAAAGCCTGGACCATGCCGCGCTGCACGATCAGCTGGAAGTCCGTCGGGCTCTGGAGGTCGAAGCGGCGCGACTCGCCGCGTCACGTCGTACCGATGACGACCTGAAAGCGATCAGTGATGCGCTTGGCGCCAGAGGAAGCTGGACTGGCGCGGCCTCGCTTGAGGCATTCGTCCACCGCGATGCGCAGTTTCATTTAAGCATTGTCCGGGCCAGTCACAACGCGGCACTGGTTGAGATGTACCGGTTCTTCTGGGCTGGCCTACAGAACACCATCGCCAGGACGGAAGCGGAGAAGCATCTTCCTGAGCCTACCTATCAGGCCCACGCGGCCGTCTATGAGGCCATTGTGCGCGGCTGCCCGGAGCAGGCCGCCATCGCAGCCAGCGAGCTGCTGACTCCGGCGCTACAGGCCCTTTCTTCGACAACAAAAAAAGCAACGAACAAACCGGAGTAGCCATACACATGGATCATTCGATCGCCACTTGGGCAATCCTGCTCGCCGCTGCTTTCCTGGGTGGTGGGCTGAATGCCATCGCCGGAGGCGGTAGCTTTTTCACGTTCCCGGCCCTGGTTTATGCAGGCGTGCCGCCTGTTGCTGCGAATGCTTCGGGGACCTTTGCGCTGTTGCCGGGTTACTTCGCAAGCACCTGGGGTTATCGGGAGGATCTCAAGGCTCCGGCCACGCTGAGCATGCGTTCACTTCTCGCCATCAGCCTGGGTGGGGGTGCATTTGGCGCGGCACTTCTCCTTACGACGCCGGATGACGTGTTTCGCGCCATCGTGCCCTGGCTGCTTCTGGTTGCTACTTTGCTTTTCGCGTTCGGGCCATGGTTGCTGCGCACGTTCAAGCGCACCGCCGGCTCCGGCGAGGCCAGTACCTGGGTGCAGGCCTGCGCGATCGCTGCGGTGAGTGTTTATGGTGGCTACTTCAACGGCGGACTGGGCATTGTCCTGCTGGCTGCTTTCAGCCTGCTCGGCCATAGCAACATCAACGCGATGCAGGGACTCAAGAACCTTGTGTCATCGGTATTGACCGCAATCGCAGTGTCGGTTTACGCCTTCGGAGGCGCCATATTCTGGCGCGAAGCGCTGGTAATGATGCTTGCTGCGACAGTCGGAGGGTATGTCATGGCTCGTGTCGGACGACGCCTGCCGGCAACGCTGGTGCGCGCGGTGGTAATCGTGACCGGGTCGATCATGACGATACTGTTCTTCCGGAGCTGATGAGCGATGCCGCCCGTAAGGCTCGAACGGGCCAGCAGGTGCGATTCGCAAGCGCCCTGCGGCTTGCAGGTTGTGTGAGAGGCAGGGTGACTTATGCTGGTCGAGCCACTAGAATGCTTGCCCATTCTGGGGCCGGAACGCCCGGCTTATGTCTGTGCAACGAGGAAAATCCATGCAAGTTTCTGTTGAAAGCACCTCCGCTCTTGAGCGCCGCATGACCATCGGCGTGCCGGTCGAGCGCATCGAGACCGAAGTCAACAAGCGTCTGCAACAGACCGCCAGCCGTGCCAAGATCCCCGGTTTCCGCCCCGGCAAGGTGCCGATGAGCGTGATCCGTCAGCGTTATGAGGAAGCCGCTCGTCAGGAAGCGCTGGGCGACCTGATCCAGTCCACCTTCTACGAAGCCATCGTGGCCGAGAAGCTGAACCCGGCTGGTGCTCCGTCCGTCGAGCCGAAGGTATTCGAGAAGGGCAAGGATCTCGAGTACGTCGCCACCTTCGAAGTATTCCCCGAGTTTGAAGTGGCTGGTTTCGAGGCCATCGAGATCGAGCGTCTGCAGGCTGAAGTGACTGATGCCGACGTCGACAACATGCTGGAAATCCTGCGCAAGCAGAACACTCGCTTCGAGAGCGTCGAGCGTGCTGCCGAGAACGGCGACCAGGTGAACATCGACTTCGTCGGCAAGATCGACGGTGAAGCTTTTGCCGGCGGCTCGGCCAAAGGCACTCAGCTGGTGCTGGGTTCCGGCCGCATGATCCCGGGCTTCGAAGACGCCCTGGTCGGCGCCAAGGCCGGCGATGAGCGCGTGATCACCCCGACTTTCCCCGAGGATTACCAGAACCTCGATCTGGCCGGCAAAACTGCCGAGTTCACCGTCACCGTGAATAGCGTCGCGGCTCCTCAGCTACCGGAACTCAACGAGGAGTTCTTTGCCCAGTTCGGCGTTCAGGAAGGTGGCGTGGAAGGTTTCCGCGCGGAAGTGAAAAAGAACATGGAGCGCGAACTGCGTCAGGCCATCAAGACCAAGGTGAAGAACCAGGTCATGGAAGGGCTGGTTGCGGGTAACCCGATCGAAGTGCCCAAAGCACTGGTAGACAATGAAGTGAACCGCCTCCGCGTACAGGCGGTGCAGCAGTTCGGCGGCAACATCAAGCCAGACCAGCTGCCGGCTGAGCTATTCCAGGAGCAGGCCAAGCGTCGTGTCGTGCTGGGTCTGATCGTGGCTGAAGTGGTCAAGCAGAAAGAGCTCAAGCCGGACGAAGCGCGCGTTCGTGAGCTGATCGAAGAAATGGCTTCCGCCTACCAGGAGCCGGAGCAGGTTGTGGCCTGGTACTACAAGAATGCTGAGCAGTTGAACGAAGTTCGCTCGGTTGTGCTCGAAGAGCAAGTTGTAGATACTGTTCTACAGCAGGCCAAGGTGACCGACAAGTCGGTCTCCTACGAAGAAGCCGTCAAGCCTGCGGAAGCCCCGCAAGCAGCCTGATTTCTTCATATATTCGAGTGCACAAACATAAGCCAGCCTCGTGCTGGCTTATGTCTTTTGAGGCATGACATAGGGAGTATCGTTGGAACATGTCCCGCAATCCTTTTATGCAAGCTCCGGTCATTCAGGCCGCCGGCGGCCTGGTCCCGATGGTGATCGAGCAATCCGCACGCGGTGAGCGCGCCTACGACATCTATTCACGCCTCCTGAAGGAGCGGGTGATTTTCATGGTTGGCCAGGTCGAGGACTACATGGCCAACCTGATCGTGGCGCAGCTGCTGTTCCTCGAGGCGGAAAACCCCGAGAAAGACATTCACCTCTATATCAATTCCCCGGGTGGCTCGGTGACCGCTGGCATGTCGATCTACGACACCATGCAGTTCATCAAGCCTAACGTCTCGACCATCTGTATCGGTCAGGCTTGCTCCATGGGAGCCCTGTTGCTGGCGGGCGGTGCGGCGGGCAAGCGTTACTGCCTGCCGCATTCGCGCATGATGATTCACCAGCCTCTGGGTGGCTTCCAGGGGCAGGCTTCGGACATCGAAATTCACGCCCGGGAAATCCTGACCATTCGCGAGCGCTTGAACAAGGTGCTTGCCCATCACACTGGCCAGCCCATGGACGTCATTGCCCGGGATACCGATCGCGACAATTTCATGAGCGGTGAAGAAGCCGTCAAATACGGCCTCATCGACCAGGTTCTGACCCAGCGCCAACTGGCCGTCTGATCGCCCCAGCCTGCGATATGTGGCTGTTCCGTGGGCTTGAAAAAGCCCACGATTGCCTTCATCTTGTGTTTCAAGCCTTCCCGATTGGATCGATCGAATGACTGACACCCGCAACGGCGAGGACTCCGGCAAACTGCTCTATTGCTCTTTTTGCGGCAAAAGCCAGCATGAAGTTCGCAAGTTGATCGCCGGGCCCTCCGTTTTCATCTGCGACGAGTGCGTCGACCTGTGCAATGACATCATCCGTGAGGAGGTGCAGGAAGCCCAGGCCGAGAGCAACGCGCATAAGCTGCCTGCGCCAAAGGAGATCAGCGGCATTCTCGACCAGTACGTCATTGGTCAGGAGCGCGCGAAAAAGATCCTCGCGGTGGCCGTGTACAACCATTACAAGCGCCTCAACCAGCGCGACAAGAAAGAAGAAGTCGAGCTGGGCAAGAGCAACATCCTGCTGATCGGTCCCACTGGCTCCGGCAAGACGCTGCTCGCCGAGACGCTGGCGCGCCTGCTCAATGTTCCGTTCACCATTGCCGATGCAACCACGCTTACCGAGGCGGGTTACGTGGGTGAAGACGTCGAGAACATCATCCAGAAGCTGCTGCAGAAGTGCGATTACGATGTGGAGAAGGCCCAGATGGGCATTGTCTATATCGATGAGATCGACAAGATCTCCCGCAAATCGGATAACCCGTCCATCACCCGAGACGTTTCCGGTGAGGGCGTGCAGCAGGCGCTGCTGAAGCTGATCGAAGGCACCGTTGCTTCCGTCCCGCCGCAGGGTGGCCGTAAGCATCCGCAGCAGGAGTTCCTGCAGGTCGACACGCGCAACATCCTGTTCATCTGCGGCGGCGCATTCGCCGGCCTGGAAAAGGTCATCCAGAGTCGCTCCACCCAGGGTGGCATCGGCTTCAACGCCGAAGTGCGCAGCAAGGACCCGGGCAAGAAGATCGGTGAAGCGCTGCGTGCGGTCGAGCCGGATGATCTGGTCAAGTTCGGCTTGATCCCTGAGTTCGTCGGTCGCCTGCCGGTGATCGCAACCCTCGACGAGCTCGACGAAGCCGCGTTGATCCAGATCCTGACCGAGCCGAAGAACGCGTTGACCAAGCAGTACGCCAAACTGTTCGAACTCGAGGGCGTGGATCTCGAATTCCGCCCGGACGCGCTGAAAGCTGTCGCTCATCGCGCACTCGAACGCAAGACGGGCGCCCGCGGTTTGCGCTCGATTCTCGAAGGCGTTCTGCTGGACACCATGTATGAAATTCCGTCGCAGAAGGACGTCAGCAAGGTGGTCATCGATGAAAGCGTGATCGAAGGCACATCCCAGCCTTTGCTGATCTACGAGAACACCGAGCCGCCAGCCAAGGCTGCGCCTGAGGTGTGATCGAACAAAGGGGCCTTCGGGCCCCTTTGTATTTGGCTAGCCGCCTTGTTTTTTGCCGAGGGTGCCCTCATCTTTGCTGCAAGGGTATAGCCCATCCGTTTACCGCCGTATGGCCGTCGTAGAGCTGAATTTATGAAAACAACCATCGAATTGCCCCTCTTGCCGCTGCGCGATGTGGTGGTTTACCCGCATATGGTGATCCCGCTTTTCGTTGGCCGTGAAAAATCCATCGAGGCGCTCGAATCCGCCATGTCCGGCGACAAGCAGATTCTCCTGCTGGCGCAGAAGAATCCGGCCGACGACGACCCGGGCGAAGATGCGCTATATCGCGTCGGCACCGTTGCTACCGTGCTGCAGCTGCTCAAGCTTCCGGACGGCACCGTCAAGGTGCTGGTCGAAGGTGAGCAGCGGGGCGTGATCGAGCGATTCGTCGAAGTCGACGATCACTGTCGAGCCGAGGTTTCGCTGATCGAGGAAGCCGATGTCGATGCACGCGAATCGGAAGTTTTCACGCGCAGCCTGCTCAGTCAGTTCGAGCAGTACGTGCAGCTTGGCAAGAAGGTCCCGGCAGAGGTGCTGTCCTCACTGAGCAGCATCGACGAGCCGGCCCGCCTGGTCGACACCATGGCGGCGCACATGGCGCTGAAGATCGAGCAGAAACAGCAGATTCTGGAGATCACCGACCTGCCTGCCCGTGTCGAGCACGTCCTGGCGTTATTGGACGCCGAGATCGATCTGCTTCAGGTCGAGAAGCGCATTCGCGGCCGCGTGAAGAAGCAGATGGAGCGCAGCCAGCGCGAGTACTACTTGAACGAGCAGATGAAGGCCATTCAGAAGGAGCTCGGCGATATCGATGAAGGCCATAACGAAGTCGATGAGCTGAAGAAGCGTATCGAGAACGCCGGACTCAGCAAGGATGCCTATGCCAAGGCCCAGGCGGAGCTGAACAAGCTCAAGCAGATGTCACCGATGTCGGCCGAAGCGACGGTAGTGCGGACCTATATCGACTGGCTGGTGAACGTGCCTTGGAAAGCCGCCAGCAAGGTCCGGCTGGACCTCGCCAAGGCAGAAGAGGTGCTCGACGCCGACCACTATGGTCTGGAAGAGGTCAAGGACCGCATCCTTGAGTATCTCGCCGTGCAGAAGCGTGTGAAGAAGCTCAAGGGGCCGGTGCTCTGCCTGGTAGGGCCGCCCGGTGTCGGCAAGACGTCCCTCGCCGAATCCATTGCACGTTCGACCAATCGCAAGTTTGTTCGCATGGCGCTGGGCGGTGTGCGTGACGAAGCCGAAATTCGCGGCCATCGCCGCACCTACATCGGTTCCATGCCGGGCCGTCTGATCCAGAAAATGACCAAGGTGGGCGTGCGCAACCCGCTGTTCCTGCTCGACGAGATCGACAAGATGGGCAGCGACATGCGCGGCGATCCTGCCTCGGCACTGCTCGAGGTGCTGGACCCGGAGCAGAACCACAACTTCAACGATCACTATCTGGAGGTCGACTATGACCTCTCGGACGTGATGTTCCTCTGTACCGCCAACTCGATGAACATTCCGGCGCCGTTGCTCGACCGCATGGAAGTCATCCGCCTGCCTGGCTATACCGAGGACGAGAAGGTCAACATTGCCACACGGTATCTGGCGCCCAAGCAGATTGAGGCCAATGGTCTGAAGACGGGCGAGCTGGAGTTCCAGGAAGCCGCTATCAGGGACATCATCCGCTACTACACCCGCGAGGCCGGTGTTCGCAGCCTTGAGCGCCAGCTGGCCAAGGTGTGCCGCAAGGTGGTCAAGGAGCATGCGGCCGAGAAACGCTTCCATGTGACTGTGGATGCCGATTCTCTCGAGCATTTCCTGGGTGTTCGCAAGTTCCGTTACGGGCTCGCCGAACAGCAGGATCAGGTAGGGCAGGTCACCGGGCTGGCCTGGACTCAGGTCGGTGGCGAGCTGCTGACGATCGAGGCGGCCGTGGTACCGGGCAAAGGGCGGCTCACCAAGACCGGCTCGCTGGGCGAGGTGATGGGCGAGTCGATTACCGCGGCGCTGACGGTGGTTCGCAGCCGGGCGGTCAGCCTGGGCATTGCTGCCGATTTTCATGAAAAGCAGGACATCCATATCCACGTGCCAGAGGGCGCCACCCCCAAGGATGGCCCGAGCGCTGGTATCGGGATGTGCACGGCGCTGGTTTCTGCCCTGACGCAGATCCCGGTGCGCGCAGATGTCGCAATGACCGGCGAGATCACATTGCGTGGACAAGTGCTGGCCATTGGTGGACTGAAGGAGAAACTTCTGGCTGCGCATCGCGGCGGAATCAAGACGGTGATCATTCCGGAAGAAAATCAGCGTGATCTGAAAGAGATTCCTGAAAATATTAAGCAGGACCTGCAGATTAAACCGGTGAAGTGGATTGACGAGGTCCTGCAAATTGCGCTGCAATACGCGCCGGAGCCCTTGCCCGATGCGGCTCCCGAGATTGTTGCAAAGGACGACAAGCGCGAGCCTGATTCCAAGGAGCGAATCAGCACGCATTAGTCTGGAAGGCCACGTTGACACACTTCAGGTGCCCTTGTTTAATCGGCCTCTTGTGTCAGAGCCATCTAGCACCGCTTTGCTTACACCCGAAAATTAAAGATACGACTCAACAGAAATAAGGGGACTTAGAGTGAACAAGTCGGAACTGATCGATGCCATCGCTGCATCTGCTGATATCCCAAAAGCTGTTGCTGGCCGCGCGCTGGATGCAGTGATCGAATCCGTCACCGGCGCCCTGAAGGCTGGTGACTCCGTGGTACTGGTTGGTTTCGGTACTTTCGCTGTCAAGGAGCGCGCTGCGCGCACTGGTCGCAACCCGCAGACTGGCAAGCCGATCAACATCGCTGCCGCCAAGATCCCGGGCTTCAAAGCTGGCAAGGCTCTGAAAGACGCTGTCAACTAAGCGTTTTGTTACCCGGCCAGTCAGCGTGCGCTGCGCTGGCACGGGGCGGTTGTCGAGCAGGCCTGGCCTGCCGAGATCTGGCTTGGGGGAATAAGCCCAACCGCTCCAAAGGCTCCGAGAAGGCGCATCCCTGGATGCGCCTTTCTTTTATCCGGTTTCCACCCGCGGTGCGCAGTCTTGCGGGCCGCAGACTCCTGGGGGTCGCATGCTTCAGAACATCAGGGACAATTCACAAGGCTGGATTGCCAAAACAATCATCGGCGTCATCGTCGTGCTGCTGGCCTTGACTGGCTTCGATGCCATCTTCAATGCCGCCAGCAACGCCCAGAACGCTGCAGAAGTCAACGGCGAGGAAATTTCCCGCTACGACCTCGACCAGGCCATGAACATGCAGCGCCGGCAGCTTGCCCAGCAGCTCGGGCAGGATTTCGATCCGTCCCTGCTCGACGACCGCCTGCTGCGCGATGCGGCTCTCGGCTCGCTGATCGATCGCATGCTGCTGTTGCAGGCCGCCAAGGGCGCCAACTTCGCATTCTCGCGCGAAGCGCTCGATCAGCTGATCCTGCAGACCCCCGAGTTCCAGGTTGACGGTGCTTTCAACCCTGCCCGGTTTGATCAGGTGATCCAGCAGATGGGCTATTCCCGTCTCCAGTTCCGCCAGCTGCTCGAACAGGAAATGCTGATTGGCCAGCTGCGCGCTGGCATTTCCGGTACCGGTTTCGTTACCGATCAGCAGGTGCAAAACTTTGCCCGCCTGGAGATGCAGACCCGGGATTTCGCTACGCTGACCGTGCCGGCGCAGCACGAAGCCATTGAGGTCAGCGACGACCAGATCAACGAGTTCTACGAAGCCAATGCCGACCGTTTTCGTACCCCTGAACAGGTCGTCGTCGAATACGTCGAGCTGAAGAAGGAGTCGTTCTTCGATCAGGTCGAGGCGTCCGACGAGGAGTTGCAGGAGCTGTATCAGAAGCAGATCGCCAATCTGGCAGAACAGCGCCGCGCCGCGCATATCCTGATCGAGACCGGCGGTGAACTGAGCGACGACGAGGCCAAGGCCAAGATCGACGAGATCGCCGCGCGCGTGAAGAACGGTGAGGATTTCGCCACGGTCGCCAAGGAGGTTTCCCAGGATCCGGGCTCGGCCAACGAAGGTGGCGATTTGGGCTTTGCTGGTCCAGGGGTCTACGACCCAGCATTCGAAGATGCGCTTTATGCATTGAACGAAGGCGAGGTCTCGGCACCGGTCAAGTCGGAGTTCGGCTGGCACATCATCAAGCTGCTCGGCGTCCAGTCACCGGAGGTTCCCTCTTTCGAAAGCATGAAGCCGGAGCTGGTACGCGAGCTGAAGGCCCAGCAGGTCGAGCAACGCTTCGTGGAGACCAGCAAACAGCTGGAAGATGCTGCCTTCGAGGCATCCGACCTGGCGCAGCCTGCGCAGGAACTGGGTTTGATGGTGCAGACCACCGAAGCGTTCGGGCGTGAGGGCGGCGAAGGCATCACGGCCAATCGGCAGGTCATCCAGGCCGCGTTCAGCGAGGAAGTGCTGGTGGACGGCGCCAACAGCAGCGTGATCGAACTGGACCCTGATACGGCGGTGGTGATTCGCGTCAAGGAGCACCTGAAGCCTGCGGCGATTCCGCTTGCCGACGTTCGTGACGATATCGTGCAGCAACTCCAGCGCAAGCTGGCGGCCGAAACCGCTCGTACTCAGGGTGAGCAGCTGTTGGCCGAGCTGCGCGAAGGCAAGCAACCTGAAGGGCAGTGGCAGGCGGTCGAAGCGGCCACTCGCAGCCAGGAGGGCGTCGCACCGGCGCTGCTGCAGGCAGTGTTCCGCATGCCGCGTCCGGAGCAGCAGGACAAGCCCAGCTACTCGGGCGTGGCGCTGAACAACGGCGATTACGTGGTTGTGCGACTGAACGGCGTCAATGAGGCTGACGCCACTTTGTCCGACGAAGAGAAGCTGAACATTCGCCGCTTCCTGGCTTCGCGGATGGGGCAGCAGGACTTCGCGGCGTTCCGTCAGAAGCTGCAGGCCGAAGCGAAGATCGAGCGTTTCTGATCGAATGAATGGCTGGCAAGCTGCGAAGCCTTGCCAGCACCCACGACAACGCCCCGACTGGTTCGGGGCGTTGTCGTTTCTGCCGGGGAAGAAGCGCTACCGCAACAGCCGGCGTGCGAGCCAGGGGCTCTGGTGCATGAAGGCGGTGTGGACCTGCACGAGTTCTGCGCCCGCACTCATGCGGGCACGCAGATGATCAGCGGTCTGGACCCCGCCGACCGAAAGCAGAGCCATGTCGGGCCCGCAGAACCGGCGCAGGTCTTCGATCTGTTGGCAGGCCTGAGCCTGCCGCCGGGGATCCTGCCAGGCCCGGTAGCGCTCTGCTGTTGCCGGTGGCCCGGGGTCGTGGGCGGCGAGCAGGCCATCGAAGCCCAGCTCGACAAGCAGGCCGGCGATAGAGAAGGGCGTGCGTTCGTGCATGCAGCGCAGCTTGGCCAGCAACGGCACGCGTCGCCGGCCGTCCTGGTTCAGTTGGCGTTGCTCGTCGACGAGGGAGGCGAGCAGATGGCGGAGTCGTGTCGATTGCGATAGCAGCGGTGCGCTGGTCGGCCCGATGAGGTTGAGCATCAGGTAGTCGGCATGGGGCCACGCGGCCCGCAACATGGCGCGGCTCTCCGCCGAAGCCTGCCTTGCATCCAGGGTGAGGCTGATGCCGAGACGTGCAGCGCCGTTGTGCATGACGCCGAGCTGCGCCACCTCGTTTGCGGTCAGGCTGCCGATTTCGTTGAAGCCGAATCCCAGCGCAGCCACTCGCCGAGCCAACCGTCCGTAGCGATCGAAGCCTGCTGCTATTCCCACCGGGGAGGGAAACCGCAGCCCCATCGTCGTAACCGGTCGAGCGTGTCCTTCGCCAGAACAAGCACAGGCAACGCTGGCCAGTTCCAGTGCCAGGCGTTGTACCGCGCGGCTACGCAAGGCTCGCCAATCGATCCGCTTATCCATGGGCATGTTCGAACGCCGTCATGAAAGCGATCAGCCGGCGGACGCCTGCCTGAGGCATGGCGTTATACAGGCTGGCCCGGATGCCGCCCTCGGCGGCATGTCCATGCAGGTTGTACAAGCCGTGCTGCGCCGCCTGCTGGACAAAGGTGTCGGTCAATCCTGGCTCGATGAGCCGGAAGCAGACATTGATCGCCGAGCGGTCCGGCGGATGCTGTCGGCAGCGATAGATTCGGCTGGTATCGATGTACCGGTAGAGCTCGCGACTTCTGCGCTGTGCAGCTTCATCCATCGCCGGGAGACCGCCGTTCTGGCGGATCCAGCGCAGCATCAGCCCGGTCACATAGAGTGCAAAGGTCGGTGGGGTATTGAAACGGCTTTGCTGTTCGGCCTGGACGGCGTAACTGAATGCCGCAGGCAGGTGGCGCGGCGGCCGTCGCAACAGGTTCTGGTGAACGATGACCACGCAGAGCCCGGCAATCCCGAGGTTTTTCTGCGCACTGGCATAGATCAGCCCGAATCGCTCGACCGGAATCGGACGGGTGAGAAAGTCCGAGGTCATGTCGGCAACCAGCGGCACGGCCAACTGTGGAAAGTCCCGCAGCTGAAGTCCGTTTCCGGTTTCGTTGCTGGTGATATGGCAATAACCCGCGTCCGGCGACGAGCGCCATTGCTCGAACGAGGGCAGGGCAGTGAAGGACTGAGCTGCAGCGCTGGCGATAACGTTCACCCGAGCGTGTCGACGAGCCTCACTGATCGCCCTGCGTGCCCAGTGCCCACTTTCCAGGTAGTCGGCGCTCTGCCCTGGATGCAGCAGGTTGAGCGGCAGCAGCCCGAACTGGGCACTGGCTCCGCCCTGCAGGAACAGCACGCGATAGCTCCGGGGGATCGACAGCAGCGTACGCAAGTCTGCTTCGACTTCTTCCATCAGCCCCTTGAAGGCTGCGCTGGTGAAGGGTTGTTCCAGTATCGAAGAACCGGAGCCGCGCCAGTCCGGCATCTCTTCGCGGATCTGCGTCAGCACCTCGGCAGGCAGCATCGCCGGGCCAGCGGCGAAGTTATAGCGCTCGGCGAACTCAGTACAGGTGCAGGCCATGACCGCCGGTCGCCATCAGAAACAGCAAGGGGATGGACAGGATGGTATTGCTGCGCGAGGAGAGAAAGGTGATCCGCGAACAGCGTATTCGCTCTTCCAGCGTCGCCGGAACGAAGCCGAGCAGCTTTTTCTGATGCGGCCAGAGCACCAGCCACAGATTGAGCAGCATCAGCGTACCGATCCAGGCCCCCAGCCCGATCACCGCTAACGGGCCCTGCAGCAGCAGCGCGTCGACCAGCCAGCCGCGCTGCCAAAGCATCACCAGGCCCGACAGCCAGACCACCAGTGAGGCATAGCGGAAGACGCCGTGCTCGCGCTTCATCCGCGCCTCCAGATCGCGGTTGAGGGCGGCAACGTCGACGCCGTTCTGCAGCGGCACGAAGCGCGGGTTCTGGATGAAGTTCGCGTAGTTGTGGCCGACCCAAACCAGCGCGAACAGAAGATGCGCGTAGCGCGCCAGCAGGTCGAGAACGGGCAGTTGCATGTCAGCTCACCAGCCAGTAGTGCAGCAGCAGGTAACAGCCGAGTGTCAGCGCAACGCCGGCACCTATGGTGCCGGCGAAGGAATCATGGGGCAGCTGCAATTTCCACCCCCTGGCTGGCCTGTCGTGGAATGAGCGGCCCGGCAGGACGGGCCGCGTTCTGCGCCAGCTCGACAGCCTGACGAATCAGCTGATGATGCGGCGACTTGCTGCACGCCGGGTCGGTATTGGCACCGTCGCCCGTGAGCAACAGAGCCTGACAGCGACAGCCACCGAAGTCCTTTTCCTTCTCGTCGCAGCTGCGGCAGGGCTCGGGCATCCAGGTATCGCCGCGATAGAGATCGAACACCGGCGAGTCGTGCCATATCTGCTCCAGGCGTTGCTGGCGCACGTTGGGAAAGGTGATGTGCTTGAAGTTGCTGGCTTGCGAGCAGGGCAGCACGTTGCCGTTGGGCGCGACGGTCACGTGAATGGCGCCCCAACCATTCATGCAGGCCTTCGGGCGGCCTTCGAAGTAGTCCGGGATGACGAAAAAGATGGTCAGCCGCTCACCGAAGCGTTCGCGCGCGGCATGCACTTGGCCCTCGGCGCGCTGCAGCTCGGCGTGTGTCGGCATCAAGGCGTCGCGGTTGAGCAGGGCCCAGTTGTAATACTGCACGTTGGCCAGCTCCAGGTATTCCACGCCCAGCTCGACGGCAAACTCGATGATGTCCGGCACCTGGCCGATGTTCTGCCGAGTGATCGGTACGTTGAGCACCATGGGAAAGTCCATTGATTTGATCAGCTGTGCCATGCCGAGCTTGCGCTCCAGCACATCGACTCCGGCCAGCTGGCGTGCCACGTCATTGTCGGTGGACTGAAAGCCGAGCTGAATGTGGCGCAGCCCCGCATCCTTCAGGGCGCGCAGACGCGCCTCGGTCAGTCCTATGCCCGAGGTGATCAGGTTGGTGTAATAGCCCATTCGGTCGGCTTCGGCGACCAGCGTTTCGAGGTCCTTGCGCAGGGTGGGCTCGCCGCCGGAGAAGCCGATCTGCACCGCACCCATGGCGCGGGCCTGAGCCATCACGTCGATCCACTCGGCTGTGCTGAGCTCGTCCCGACGGTAATCGGCGAAGTTGCGTGGATTACTGCAGAACACGCACTGCAACGGGCATTGATATGTCAGCTCCAGCAGCAGCCAGACCGGGTTGCCGCTGCCATCAAGCCTTAGCTCTGATCCAGCCCTTGGCATGGGACACCTCCAGGAAATTCAGAACGCCTGCACGGATCGCGTCGATGGCGGATGCGTTGTAGTCGCAACCCAGCTGCTCGATCAGCTCGACGACGCTCGTGCTGCCATCGCAGCGCTTGAGAATGTCGCCAGCGGTGGCATTGAGCTTGACGATGCCTTCGGGGTAGAGCAGCACGTGGGCCTGCTGGGAATCCTCCCAGCGGAACAGAAAAGGTGGGCGGATCTCGTAGCGGTCGGTCGGCGCTATGGTTGTTGTTTTCATCGTTCAGCTCCTCGCGGAACCGGCGTGGGACGCATGGCCCGACGCCGGTCAAGGCTCAGCGCACGTAGACGTACGCGGTGACTTCGAAGCCCAGACGCAGATCGCAGAAGTCCGGATCGATCCACTGCATGGCGTATCTCCTTTCATGTTGTCGTTGGGAAATGCGGTACCGCAGCTCGAAGCTAAGGCGCTTTGCAGGGGCGTCTAATAAGACTTTGGGGTCGGTTTTGCAGGCTTTTGGTCGTGCTTTTCTTGCGCTCGGAGAATATTTGCACTGTGGTTCTGCGCCCTTGTCTGGGGTCATTTTTGCCGCGTGGACCAGGGGCTAGCCTGTGCGGCTTTTTTGGCCGAGAAATGCGCGTCGGAGATAGGCTAGAAGCCGCGGTACAGCGGGCTGTGCGCCTTGGCATCTACTACCAAATGAGGAGTCCTCCGCTGCCATGGGTGCATACCGGAGCCTGGAGCGGGCTGCCTAAGATCGGTCCATGCCCTGCGCACTTCCCGGCGCAGGCTCTGACAAGCAGAAGAAGAGAGGCCCATCATGATCTACGCCCAGCCCGGTACCCCAGGCGCCGTCGTTTCCTTCAAGCCCCGTTACGGCAACTACATCGGTGGTGAGTTCGTCCCGCCGGTCAAAGGCGAGTACTTCGTCAACACCTCGCCCGTCAATGGTGAAGTGATCGCCGAATTCCCGCGTTCGGGCGCTGAAGACATCGAGAGGGCGCTGGATGCCGCGCATGCAGCCGCCGACGCCTGGGGTCGTACCTCGGTGCAGGACCGCGCCAACATCCTGCTGAAGATCGCCGATCGCATCGAAGCCAACCTGGAAAAACTCGCCGTCGCCGAAACCTGGGACAACGGCAAGGCCGTTCGTGAAACCCTGAACGCCGACGTACCGCTGGCCGCCGACCACTTCCGCTACTTCGCCGGTTGCATCCGTGCCCAGGAAGGCAGCGCCGCAGAGATCAACGAGCACACCGCGGCCTATCACTTCCATGAGCCGCTGGGCGTGGTCGGGCAGATCATCCCGTGGAACTTCCCGCTGCTGATGGCGGCCTGGAAACTGGCTCCGGCCCTGGCTGCCGGTAACTGCATCGTGCTCAAGCCGGCCGAACAGACTCCGCTGTCGATCATGGTTCTGATCGAGATCATCGGTGACCTGCTGCCAGCGGGCGTGCTGAACATCGTTCAGGGCTTCGGCCGCGAAGCTGGTCAGGCGTTGGCGACCAGCACCCGCATTGCCAAGATCGCCTTTACCGGCTCGACCCCGGTTGGCTCGCACATCATGCGTTGCGCGGCCGAGAACATCATTCCCAGCACCGTGGAACTGGGTGGCAAGAGCCCGAACATCTTCTTCGAAGACATCATGAATGCGGAGCCTGCGTTCATCGAGAAAGCCGCTGAAGGTCTGGTACTGGCCTTCTTCAACCAGGGCGAGGTCTGCACCTGCCCGTCGCGTGCGCTGATTCAGGAATCGATCTTCGAGCCCTTCATGGAAGTGGTGATGAAGAAGGTCAAGGCGATCAAGCGCGGCAACCCGCTGGATACCGACACCATGGTCGGCGCCCAGGCGTCCGAGCAGCAGTTCGACAAGATCCTTTCCTACATGGAAATCGCCCAGCAGGAAGGCGCGCAGATCCTCACCGGCGGCGCAGCCGAGAAGCTCGAAGGCGGCCTGGCCTCCGGTTACTACGTGCAGCCGACCCTGATCAAGGGTCACAACAAGATGCGTGTGTTCCAGGAAGAAATCTTCGGCCCGGTGGTCGGCGTCGCTACCTTCAAGGACGAAGCCGAAGCCCTGGCCATTGCCAACGACACCGAGTTCGGCCTGGGCGCCGGCGTCTGGACCCGCGACATCAACCGCGCCTACCGCATGGGTCGCGGCATCAAGGCCGGCCGTGTCTGGACCAACTGCTACCACCTGTATCCGGCACATGCCGCGTTCGGCGGCTACAAGAAGTCCGGTGTCGGTCGCGAAACGCACAAGATGATGCTCGACCACTATCAGCAGACCAAGAACCTGCTGGTCAGCTACGACATCAATCCGCTCGGCTTCTTCTGATGAGGGCCCCGGCGCGTGTGCTCCAGCGCGCCGGTTTATTTTGCTACGCACGTCAAGTGCAGGAACCTGCGCCGCTTCTGAAGTACCCCCTCGAACCGAGCGTATGGTTCCTATCGCAACGCGGCCCCGGCCGCGTTTTTTTTTGCTCCGGACTCGACCAGCCATCGCGGCCATCGAACTCCCGCGAGCCGAAGCGCCTCACATCTGCATAGGCCAACATCGAAAGCAGAGGAGGTCACCCATGCCGCAATTGCTCGAGCCCTGCTCGCTGAAGCACCTGCGCTTGCGCAATAGAGCCGTCGTCGCACCCATGACGCGGGTCAGCGCCGAGCCCGAGGGCGCTGCCAACGAACTGATGCGCGGCTACTACGCATCCTTTGCCAAAGGCGGCTTCGGGATGATCGTCAGCGAGGGTGTCTATACCGATACCGCTTATAGCCAGGGCTACTTCAACCAGCCCGGGCTCGCCACCGACGCGCACCGGGACAGCTGGAAGCCCATCGTGCAGGCGGTTCACGAAGCCGGTACGGCGTTCATCGCGCAGCTCATGCATGGCGGTGCCCAGACCCAAGGCAACATCCATCACGCCCGCCATGTGGCTCCATCGGCAGTACAACCGAGCGGATCTCAGCTGAAGTTCTATGGCGGAGAGGGTCCTTACGCGACGCCGGCTGAAATGAGCGAAGAGGATATCCAGGAGGCCATCGCCGGTTTCGCGCTGGCGGCCCGGCACGCGCGGGAGGCCGGCTTCGATGGAGTCGAACTGCATGGCGCCAACGGCTACCTGCTGCACGAATTCATGAGCGTCGAGTTCAACCAGCGCAGCGATCAGTGGGGTGGGACGTTTCTCGAACGCCTGCGCATGCCACTGGCGGTGATCGCTGCCGTGCGGGCGGCGGTGGGCGAGGAATTCGTGGTGGGGATGCGACTGTCGCAGAGCATGGTCTGCGACGGCCGGCTCAAATGGGAGGGCGGCGAGGAACAGGCCCGGCAGCGCTTCCGTGTACTGGCTGATGCAGGGCTCGACTATCTGCACATCACCGAGCCCGATGCCCGCGCACCGGCCTTCGGAGAAGGCCCGAGCCTTGCCGCCATCGCCAAGGGCAACGTAGCGATCCCGGTGATCGGCAACGGCGCCATCGTCACCGGCGAGCAGGCCGAGGCCTTGCTCGGTAGAGGCGAGATGGATCTGGTGGCGGTTGGCAAGGCGGCGCTGGCCAACAACGATTGGCCGCAACGCATTCAGCAAGGCATCGAGCTGAGCGATTTCGACGGTTCGATGTTTGTTCCCATGGCGACCATCACCAACGAACTGGCGTGGCGCAATGCCAATGATCGGCCAGCGCTGCGTTCGAGTTGACACGCCCGGCAACGAGGCGTTAGCTGAATCGCGAAACCTGGTAACAGATGGCTGCCGTTCGTCGGGCACTACCAAGGCACGGCGCTGTCTCCTTCCAAAGTACCATTCTGCTTGAAGCAGAACAGGGGGCTTAATTGGGCTGTCGGAATCTTCCGGCACCATAAAAAGAGGACCGACCTATGTGGACTAAACCCGCCTTCACCGACCTGCGTATTGGTTTCGAAGTCACCATGTACTTCGCAAACCGTTGATCGATCAGCCCCGGCTCCGGCCGGGGCTTTGCTTTTGGGGGCTGTCCATGTTCATCCGAATTCTCGGTTCCGCCGCGGGTGGAGGTTTTCCGCAGTGGAACTGCAACTGCGCCAACTGTGCGGGCCTGCGCGCCGGCACACTCAATGCCAAGGCGCGTACCCAGTCGTCCATCGCCATCAGCGACAACGGTGTCGACTGGATCCTGTGCAATGCGTCGCCGGACATCCGCGCCCAGCTCGAGTCCTTTCCGACCCTGCAGCCGGCCCGTGCGCCCCGCGACACCGCCATCGGTGCGATCGTCCTGCTGGACAGCCAGATCGATCACACCACCGGCCTGCTGACGCTGCGCGAAGGCTGCCCGCATGAAGTCTGGTGCACCGAGATGGTTCATCAGGACCTCACCACCGGCTTCCCGCTGTTCAACATGCTGGAGCACTGGAACGGCGGCCTGAAATGGAACCCGATCGCCCTGAGCGGCAACTTCAGCATTCCCTGCTGCCCGAACCTGCATATCACGCCGATCCCGCTGCGCAGCTCGGCGCCACCCTATTCGCCGCACCGCAACGACCCGCACCCGGGCGACAACATCGGTCTGCTCATCGAAGACCGCAACACCGGCGGCACACTGTTCTACGCGCCGGGGCTTGGCCAGGTCAGCGAAGAGCTGCTGGCCACCATGCGCCGGGCCGACTGCCTGCTTGTCGACGGCACGCTGTGGCGCGATGACGAGATGCTCGTGCGCGAGGTCGGCACCAAGCTCGGCAGCGAAATGGGCCATCTGCAGCAGAGCGGCCCGGGCGGCATGATCGAGGTGCTCGACGGCATGCCGGCGGTGCGCAAGATCCTCATTCATATCAACAACACCAACCCGATCCTCGACGAGGATTCCGTCGAGCGCGAGATCCTTGGCGAGCACGGGATCGAGGTCGCCTACGACGGCATGAACATCGAGCTCTGAAGCCAAGACATTGCCGCAGCCGGCCACAGGCCGAACGAGCGCAGAACGACAAGAAAGGAACTGAAACCGTTATGAACCTGCCAGCCATGAGTCCCGCCGAATTCGAACAGGCGCTGCGCGCCAAGGGCGAGTACTACCATATCCATCACCCGTTCCACCGGGCCATGTATGCCGGGCAGGCGACGCGCGAACAGATTCAGGGTTGGGTCGCCAACCGCTTCTACTATCAGGTCTGCATCCCGGTGAAGGATGCAGCGATCATGGCCAACTGCCCGGACCGCGACACCCGCCGCGAGTGGATTCAGCGCATCATCGACCACGATGGCGCGCCGGGTGAGGAGGGTGGCATCGAAGCCTGGCTGCGGCTGGCCGAGGCCGTGGGTCTGGACCGTGAGCAGGTGCTGTCGCAGGAGCTGGTGCTTCCCGGCGTGCGCTTCGCAGTGGATGCCTACGTGAACTTTGCCCGTCGGGCCTGCTGGCAGGAAGCAGCCAGCAGCTCGCTGACCGAACTGTTCGCACCGACCATCCACCAGTCGCGGCTGGATAGCTGGCCGCAGCACTATCCCTGGATCGACGCGTCGGGCTATGACTACTTCCGCAAGCGCCTGAAGGAAGCCCGCCGCGATGTCGAGCACGGCCTGCGCATCACCCTGGACCACTATCGCACCCGCGAGGCGCAGGAGCGCATGCTGGAGATCCTTCAGTTCAAGCTCGATGTGTTGTGGAGCATGCTGGACGCCATGAGCATGGCCTATGAGCTGGACCGACCGCCGTACCATACCGTCACCCGCGACCGGGTCTGGCACAAGGGCATCAGCTTCTGACGGGGCGCACGTCGTGCAGGGTTGGGCTTCGGCCCGCCACTGCCACGGCTGATCGGCGCCCGCCCGGCCATTGACGAGAAAAGAGATGAGCGAAATTCAACTGACCCAGGTTCCATCCTTTCGCCGCGGCTTCCGCTTCCAGTGGGAGCCGGCGCAGAACTGCCACGTGCTGCTCTATCCGGAAGGTATGATCAAACTCAACGAGAGCGCCGCAGCAGTGCTGACCGAGGTGGACGGGACAAGGACCGTGGGCGCCATCGTCGCCGACCTGCAGGCTCGCTACCCGGAGGCCGAAGGCATTCAAGAGGATATCGTCGCGTTCCTGGAGGTCGCCGTTGAACGGTTCTGGATCGAGCTTCGCTAAACCCGGCTACGAGCCGGGTCCGCCGCTCTGGTTGCTGGCGGAGCTGACCTATCGTTGCCCGCTGCAGTGCCCGTACTGCTCCAATCCGCTGGACTTCGCCCGCAGCCACGATGAGCTGAGTACGGCTGAGTGGATCGAGGTATTTCGCCAGGCGCGGGAGATGGGAGCCGCCCAGCTGGGCTTTTCGGGAGGCGAGCCGCTGGTCCGTCAGGACCTTGTCGAGCTGATCGCCGCCGCTCGCGGGCTCGGCTACTACACCAACCTGATCACCTCAGGCATCGGCCTTACCGAAGAGAAGATCGCCAGCTTCGCCGATGCCGGCCTCGACCATATCCAGATCAGCTTCCAGGCCGCGGACGAGGAGGTGAACAACCTGCTCGCCGGGTCGCAGAAGGCTTTCGCCCACAAGCTGGAAATGGCCCGTGCGGTGAAAAAACACGGCTATCCGATGGTGCTCAACTTCGTCACACATCGGCACAACATCGACAACATCGACCAGATCATTCGTCTGTGCATCGAGCTCGAGGCCGATTTTGTCGAGCTCGCCACCTGCCAGTTCTACGGCTGGGCCGAACTTAACCGCGCCGGGCTGCTACCGAGCAAGGAGCAGCTGGTACGTGCCGAGCGGATCACCAACGAGTGGCGCGACAAGCTCGCCGCCGAAAACCATCCGTGCAAACTGATCTTCGTCACGCCCGATTATTACGAGGAACGGCCGAAGGCCTGCATGAACGGCTGGGGCAACCTGTTCCTGGACATCACCCCGGACGGCACGGCCTTGCCCTGTCATAGCGCGCGACAGTTACCGGTGACTTTCCCGAACGTGCGCGAGCACAGCATCGAATACATCTGGCGAGACTCGTTCGGCTTCAACAGGTTTCGCGGTTACGACTGGATGCCTGAACCCTGTCGCAGCTGCGACGAGAAGGAGCGCGACTTCGGCGGCTGCCGCTGCCAGGCCTTTATGCTCACCGGCGATGCCGCCAATGCCGACCCCGTGTGCAGCAAGTCGGCACACCACGGCAAGATCCTTGCGGCTCGCGATCAGGCCGACCACGGCGCGCTGGGCCTCGATCAGCTGCAGCATCGTAACGAGAAGGCTTCCAAGCTCATCCTCAAGGTATGAAATCGCCCCGCAACGATTCGTCCATGCTTCATCCATCCGCCGAGGTGCTGCCCTATGGCTTCTGGCCCAGCGACTGGAGTGCCGAAGCCGCTGCGGCCGCCAGCCGGGACTTCGCCGAGTTGCGGGCCGGGCAGGGTGGGTTGTTCTGGATCGAGTACGACCCCGCCGAGGGTCGCTGCAGCCTGTGGTTCTGGCAGGCCGGCCACGCGCGCTGCCTGACGCCAGCCGGCTACTCGGTACGCAGTCGCGTCTATGAATACGGCGGCGGCGCGTTCTGCCTTACCGGGCAGGGGCTCGCCTTCGTCAACGAGGCGGACCAGCAGATCTACCTGCAAACGCAGGCTGACCCGGAAGCCACATCCCTGCCTGCAGCGCTGACCGAGCGTCCCGGCTGCCGTTACGGTGATCTGCAGTACGACCCCAAGGGCGCGGCCGTCATCGCCCTGGAAGAGTCCAGCGAAGACAACGGTATCGTGCACCGGCTGGTGGCCTTCACGCTGTCCGACGGCGCTCGCCGTATCCTCGTCGAAGGGGCCGACTTCTACTCGTCTCCCATATTGGCTCCGGATGGTCGACGGTTGGCCTGGATCGAGTGGGATCGCCCGGAGCAGCCCTGGACCTCGACCCGTCTGTGCGTCGCCGAGCGTCAGGCAGACGGGGGCTGGGGCGCGGTGAGGTGCGTGGCTGGCGGCGCGGGCGGGGAGTCGCTGCAGCAACCGCGCTTCACCGAACACGGTCAGCTGATCTGTCTCGGTGACCGGTTGGGCTACTGGCAGCCCTGGGCCGAGGTCGATAGTGAGTGGGCATTGCATCCGCTGATCGCAGCGGAGTCGGAGGCGACACGGAATTTCGACTGCGCACCTGCGCCCTGGCAGCTGGGGACCAGCAGCTATGTGCCGCTGGCGGACGGCGGCCTGCTGTTGACCCATATGGTCGACGGCTACGGTTGGCTGTTCGAGCACGGCGCCGGAGGCGGGCAGCAGCTGGCCAGTGCGTTCAGCCGCTGCCGCCAGTTCACTGCGGACGCCACCCACCTGTTCTGCATCGCGGGTGCAACGCAGCGCGCGCCGGCGGTGCTGGCCATTGACCGGGCCAACGGCTCGGTGCGGGTTCTGGCCGGCGGAGCGACTCCGCTTGCCGCGCCACAGGTTTCGTGCCCGCAGCCCATGCGATTCCCGACCGGCAATGGTGAAACCGCCCATGCGTTCTTCTATGCGCCGCGCAACACGAACTGCCGCGGCGAGCACGGTACATTGCCACCGCTGGTGGTGTTCATCCATGGCGGACCGACGTCGGCGTGCTACCCGGTGTTCGACCCGCGCATCCAGTTCTGGACGCAGCGCGGCTTCGCCGTGGTGGACGTCAACTACCGCGGCAGCAGCGGGTTCGGCAGGGCCTACCGACAACGCTTGCGCGAGCAATGGGGTGTGGTGGATGTGGAAGACGCCTGCCAGGTGGCCCGCGCACTGGCGCAGCAGGGCGCTATCGATCCGCAGCGGGTGTTCATCCGTGGCTCCAGCGCCGGCGGCTACACCGCCCTCAGCGCACTGATGGCGACCGATCTGTTTCGCGGCGGCGCCAGTCTGTATGGCGTCAGCGACCCCCTGGCGCTGCGCCGGGTCACCCACAAGTTCGAAGGCGACTATCTGGATTGGCTGATCGGTGATCCGCAGCGGGTGCCGGAGCGCTTTCGCGAGCGCGCGCCGCTGCATAACGCCGAGCGCATCGCCGCACCGGTGCTCTTCCTGCAGGGTGGGCAGGACGCCGTGGTGCTACCCGAGCAGACCGAATCGATGGTGGCAGCACTGCAGAGCCGCGGCGTCGAGGTGCAGTACCGTCTCTACCCGGACGAACGCCACGGCTTTCGTCAGGCTGCCAACCTGGCGGATGCGCTCGAGCGCGAGCTGCGCTTCTACCAGGGGCTGCTGTAGCTCTTTCCGCCGGACGGATGGCGCCGCCAGCCGTTAGGCGCATTGCTTTAACTGAGCAATGCAGTAGGCTTGCGCCCGTTGTTACAAAAAATAAAAAAGGCCGCAGTCATGAGCCCGAATATCAGCCTCCAGCGCAAGTTCGTCTCCCCTGAAATCATCTTTGGTGCCGGCTGCCGCCATAGCGTGGGCACGTGCGCGGGCAATTTCGGCGCGCGCAAGGTACTGGTGGTTTCCGATCCGGGGGTGGTCAAGGCCGGCTGGGTGGCCGATGTGCAGGCCAGCCTCGCTCGACAGGGCATCGAGCACTGCCTGTTCACCGACGTTTCGCCCAATCCGCGCTGCGAAGAGGTGATGCTCGGTGCCGAGCTGTATCGCAGCGAGGGCTGCAACGTGATCGTTGCAGTCGGCGGCGGCAGCCCGATGGATTGCGCCAAGGGCATCGGCATCGTGGCCGCGCATGGGCGGCATATCTATGAATTCGAGGGCGTCGACACCCTGCGCGTGCCCAGCCCGCCGTTGATCCTGATTCCCACCACTGCCGGCACCTCGGCGGATGTCTCGCAGTTCGTGATCATTTCCAATCAGGAAGAGCGGATGAAGTTCTCGATCGTCAGCAAGGCCGCCGTGCCGGATGTTTCGCTGATCGATCCGGAAACCACGCTCAGCATGGACCCGTTTCTCTCCGCCTGCACCGGTATCGATGCGCTGGTGCATGCCATCGAGGCCTTCGTTTCCACCGGCCACGGCCCGCTGACCGACCCCCACGCGCTGGAGGCCATGCGACTGATCAATGGCAATCTGGTGCAGATGATCGCCAATCCTGCCGACATCGCGCTGCGCGAGCAGATCATGCTCGGCAGCATGCAGGCCGGGCTGGCCTTCTCTAACGCCATCCTCGGTGCCGTGCATGCCATGTCCCACAGCCTCGGCGGCTATCTGGACCTGCCCCACGGCGTATGCAATGCCGTGCTGGTCGAGCATGTGGTGGCCTTCAACTACGACGCTGCACCTGATCGCTACCGGATAGTCGCCGAAACCCTTGGCATCGATTCACGCGGGCTGAGCCATCGACAAGTGCGCGAGCGGCTGGTGCAGCATCTGATCGATCTCAAGCAGCGCATCGGCTTCCGCGAAACCCTGAGCCTGCACGGCGTGAACCTCTCCGATATCCCGTTCCTCTCGCAACACGCCATGCAGGACCCCTGCATCCTGACCAATCCACGCTCGTCGACGCAGCGGGACGTCGAGGTGGTCTATGCCGAAGCCCTCTGATGATCAGCATCAGGCACTGACGCAACTGCTCGGCTTCGGCAGTCATTCGGCGCGCAAGAGCCACTATCCCGAGCTGCTGGCACGCCTGGAAGAGCTGGAAGCTGAACGCAATCGCTACAAATGGCTGTTCGAGCATGCGGTGCATGGCATCTTCCAGGCCAGCCTGCAGGAAGGCATCCGCGCAGCCAATCCGGCACTGGCGCGAATGCTTGGCTATGAAGGTCCGGAAGAGGCGCTCTGGGCGCTGACCGACCTGTCACACCATCTGTTCATCGGCGGCGAGGACGAGCTGCGCCAGATCCGCCACACCCTGAGCCAGCAGCACGGGCTGTTCGGTTACGAGACACGCCTGCGCCGCAAGGATGGCAGCGCCATCTACGTGGTGATGAACCTGCTGCTCAAACCGGACGAGGACGGCCTGGTGGAAGGCTTCGTCGCCGACGTCACCGAGCGCAAGCTCGCCCAGCTGCGCCTGTTGCAGCTCAATGAGGAGCTGGAGCGTCGCGTCGCCGAGCGCACCTGTGAACTGCGCGAGGCGCGAGATGCGGCGGAGGCCGCCAACCTCAGCAAGGACAAGTATCTCGCTGCTGCCAGCCACGACCTGCTGCAGCCGCTCAACGCTGCGCGGCTGCTCATCTCGACGCTGCGCGAGCGTGCCCTGCCGCAGGGTGAACGCCATCTGGTCGAGCGTGCGCACCAGGCGCTGGAGGGCGCCGAGGATCTGCTGACCGACCTGCTCGATATCTCCAAGCTCGACCAGGCGGCCATCAAACCGGACATCGACATCTACACGCTAGACGATGTCCTGTTGCCGCTGGTTTCCGAATTCCAACCGGTGGCCGCTGCCGCCGGGCTTCGCTTGAAGCACCACGTTCCGCGCTTCGCCGTCAGAACGGACTTCCGCCTGCTGACACGGATTCTGCGCAATTTCCTCAGCAACGCCTGCCGCTATACCGACAGCGGCGGTGTGCTGATCGGCGCGCGCAAACATGCCGGCGCGCTGCGCATCGAGGTCTGGGACACCGGAAGGGGAATCCCCCCCGAAGAGTTGCAGGCGATCTTCCTCGAGTTCAATCAGCTGGGCATCGGCAGATCGACCAAACGCAGCGGGGTGGGGCTGGGGCTGGCGATCGTCGATCGTATTGCCAACATGCTCGACTACCCCGTGCTGGTGCGTTCACGACCGGGCCGTGGTTCGGTGTTCAGCATCGACGTCCCGCTCGCCGACGCCTCGCCGCGCGAGCGCATCGCCACGCCAGTGAGCCTGCCGCAGTTGGGCGATCCGCTGCCGGGGCGACGGCTGCTGGTGATCGACAACGAGGAGAGCATTCTTTTGAGCATGACCGCGTTGCTGGAGCAGTGGGGCTGCGAAGTGCTCACGGCTACCGACACGCAGAGCGCCCTGCTTGCGCTGGACGGACGGGCACCGGATGCGGTCCTCGCCGATTACCACCTGGACGGCGGCCTTACCGGCTGGGATGTGGTGTTGACGGTGCGCGAACGGTTCGGCCAGGCGCTGCCGGTGGTGATGATCACCGCTGATCGCAGCGACGAGTGCCGTCAGCAGTTGCAGGGCTGCGGTGTGCCGGTGCTGAACAAGCCGGTCAAGCCCGGCAAGATGCGCTCGGTGCTCAGCCATCTGCTCGCAGGCAATTCCTCCGCGGTGGGGCTGGAAGCGAGCTGAACCCGATCTTGGTCAAGTTTTTCCCTCTGGGCTGCCGGCTAGACTGCGGTCCATGAAAGCCTACCTGCATCTGTTGCTCGTCCTGCTGCTCAGCCTCGCGCTTCCCCTGAACGGGATGGCGGCGTCGCAGCTGAGCGCAACGCCGTGTCAGATGCAGAAAGATGCCCAGGCGTCCGAGCACCCCGGCCATATGGCGGTCGCGCCGGATGAAGACGGCCACGCGCACCAGAGCAATCCGCTGTGCGACGGCGGGCACCAGTGCAAGACCGGCAGCCCGCTTGTGACGATGCTCGCCAGGCCGGCGTTGAACGCTGCGCCTCCGCTGCTCGGCGCCGCCTATCTCAAGTTCCTTCCCGCCCGTTCCGGCGCCGACGTCTGGCGTCCGCCGCGTCACTGATTCCTTCGCCACCCTGACTCGCTCTGCGCCCGCGCGCTGAGCGCCAGATGCATGCCGCCTGCGGTGTGCAGGACACCGAGGAATCTCGCCATGATGATCCGATTCTTTCGCATGGGCCGAGCGCTGCTGGTCGTGCTTCCCTTGTTCGCCTTTTGGCTGCCCGGCACGGCTACCGGCCTGACCTTCGACGAGGCGCTGCGTCTGGCCGGCCAGCACGCGCCGTCGCTGAGTGCCGAGGCGGCCCGCGTGCAGGCCGTGCGCAGCGAAGCCATTGCCGCCGGCGAACTGCCCGACCCGAAACTGCTGCTTGGCGTACAGAGCCTGCCTATCGAGGGCTCCGAGCGCTGGAGCCTCAACGACGATGGCATGACCATGCGCATGGTCGGCCTGATGCAGGAGATGCCCAACCGCGAAAAGCGTCGGGCACGCGCCGAAGTCGCCCATGCCGCCATCGCCCGCGCCGAGGCCGCACGCGAGATCGAGGCGCTGAAGGTGCGCCTGGTCACGGCCCAGGCGTGGATCGCCAGCCACGCGGTGGAACGCAAACTGCACCTGTTTGGCGAGCTGCGGGCTGAGAATCGCCTGCTCGCTGAGGCGGTTCGCGCGCGCCTCGCCGGTGGACGTGGTCAGCTGACCGACCAGGTCGCGGCGCGTCAGGAGGCGGCCCTGCTCGCCGAACGCCAGGATGAGCTGGAGCAGCAGCGCCGCCTGGCCCGCGCCGCACTGCTGCGCTGGGTTGGCGCCGAGGGCAATCAACCGCTGAGCGGCGAGTTGCCCAGCTGGCCCATCGAGCGCCAGACGCTGCTCCATCAGTTCGAGCGGCATCCGCAACTCAGCGCCTTTGCCCCGATGGCCCGCGAAGCCCAGGCGCGCATCCGCGAGGCCACCGCTGAGAAGAGGGGTGACTGGACCTGGGAGGTCGCCTACCTCAAGCGTGGTCGCGAATTCGGCGACATGCTCAACCTGGAATTCAGCTTCGACCTGCCGGTATTCCAGCGCAGCCGGCAGAACCCGCGGATCGCCGCACGCCACGCCGAGCTCAACCGGTTGGAGGCCGAGCGCGAGGCCGTGGCGCGCGAGATTGCCGAGCAACTGGAGGCCGAGCTCGCCGAGCTGGCGCGGCTGCAGCGCGCGCTGGCGCGCAGTGGCGAGCTGCAACTGCCGCTGGCTCGCGAGAAGGTCGAGTTGGCGATGAGCAGCTACCGCGCCGGCCGCGGCGATCTGGATGCGCTGCTCGCCGCACGCAACGAGCTGATCGAAGCCCGTCTGAAGCACATCGACCTGCAAGGGCTGGAGGCCATCGCCCGGACCCGTCTGCACCTCGCCTACGGAGAAGCCAAATGAGCCGTACTGTTCTTGCAAGCATCACGCTGCTCGGCGTGGCGATCGCGGTCGGGGTGGGAGGGGGTTACTGGTTCGCCCGCCAATACGGCGACATGGCAGCGCACGGGTCGACATCCGAAGCCGGCAGCCATGCCCAGGTGCTCTATTGGTACGACCCGATGGTTCCTCAGCATCGCTTCGACAGGCCCGGCAAATCCCCCTTCATGGACATGGATCTGGTGCCGCGCTACGCCAACCAGGACGGTGACGCGGCGGCCATCAGCATCGACGCCGGCGTCACCCAGAATCTCGGCGTGCGCCTGGCCACGGTCAGGCGTGGTCCGCTCGCAAGCCGCATCGATGCAGTGGGCGTGCTCGAATACAACGCCCGCGACGTGGCGCTGGTGCAGACGCGCGCCGGCGGCTTCGTCGAGCGCGTCTACCGCCATGCACCGGGCGACCTGATCGAAAAGGGTGCGCCACTGGCGGATCTGTTGATCCCCGAGTGGGCCGCCGCGCAGGAGGAATACCTGGCGCTGCGCCGTGCCGGCGACGCTGCGCTGCTGGACGCCGCCCGCCAGCGCCTGCGCCTGGCCGGGATGCCGGCGTCGACGATCAGCCGGCTCGAGCGTAGCGGCAAGATCGACGCGACCATCAGCGTGATCGCACCGCTGGCCGGGGTGCTGCAGGAGCTCGAGGTGCGCGAGGGCATGACACTGGCAGCCGGAGCGCCCCTGGCGCGAATCAACGGGCTGGACAGCGTCTGGCTCGAGGTCGCGGTGCCGGAGGCGCAGAGTGCAGGCATCCACGTTGGACAGCAGGCCGCAGCACGCCTGCCGGCGCTGCCGGGCCAGGTCATCGAAGGCGAGGTGAGCGCGGTGCTGCCGGAGGCCAGCGCGGCCAGCCGCACCCTGCGCGTGCGGGTGCAACTGCCCAATCCGGAGGGACGCCTGCGCCCCGGGCTGACCGCACAAGTGGCGCTGGCCGGCAGCGAGACTGCCGCGGTGCTGCTGGTGCCCAGCGAGGCGGTGATCCGCACCGGCCGCCGCGCGCTGGTGATGCTCGCCGAAGCCGGCGGACGCTACCGCCCGGTGGAGGTCGAGACGGGCCGCGAGAGCGGCAGCCACACGGCGATCCTGCGCGGCCTGGAGGAAGGCCAGCAGGTGGTCACCTCAGGGCAGTTCCTGCTCGATTCCGAAGCCAGCCTGCGCGGTATCGTTGCGGCGCCGGGCGTCGATGCTGCCGCGCACGGCCACGTGCACGGTGCTGTCCAGCCGGCGCCCGCGCTGCATGAGGCCGGGGAAGAGTGCTGAGTTTGGACGGCGAGCAGCTGAGGATCGCCCACGGGCCGTTCAACACCCTGGGCATGCCCGGTATGACCATGCGCTTCTCGGTGGCCGACGTTGCGCTGCTGCGGGGGGTACAGCCGCAGGCCCGCATCCGTTTCGCGGTGCGCGAGACCGACCAGGGGCTGCTGATCGAGCGCCTGCAGCTATTGGAGCAGCAGCCATGATCGCCGCACTGATTCGCTGGTCCGTGCTCAATCGCTTCCTGGTGTTGCTGACCACGCTGTTGATGAGCGCGGTGGGCATCTGGGCGGTGCGTACCACGCCGATCGACGCCCTGCCGGACCTTTCCGACGTGCAGGTGATCATCCGCACGGCGTATCCGGGGCAGGCGCCGCAGATTGTCGAGAACCAGGTGACCTATCCGCTGACCACCACCATGCTCTCGGTACCGGGAGCGAAGACCGTGCGCGGCTATTCGTTCTTCGGTGACAGCTTCGTCTATGTGCTGTTCGAGGACGGTACCGATCTCTACTGGGCGCGCTCGCGGGTACTGGAATATCTCAGCCAGGTGCAGAGTCGGCTGCCGGCCGCGGCCAAGCCATCGCTGGGCCCGGACGCCACTGGCGTCGGCTGGATCTACCAGTACGCGCTGATCGACCGCAGTGGCGCACATGACCTGGCGCAACTGCGCAGCCTGCAGGACTGGTTCCTCAAGTACGAGCTGATCACCCTGCCCAACGTTGCCGAGGTGGCCACCATCGGTGGCATGGTCAAGCAGTACCAGGTGGTGCTCGACCCGCTGAAGATGGCCAGCCTGGGTGTGACCCAGGCGCAGGTGATCCAGGCGATCGAGATGGCCAATCAGGAGACAGGCGGCGCCGTGCTTGAGCTGGCCGAGACCGAGTACATGGTGCGTGCCTCGGGCTATCTGCAAACGCTCGAGGATTTTCGCAGCATCCCGCTGCAGCTCAGCGCTGCCGGCGTGCCGACGAGCCTGGGCGATGTCGCGCACGTCCAGCTCGGCCCGGAGATGCGCCGAGGCATCGCTGAGCTGGACGGGGAGGGCGAGACCGTCGGCGGCGTGGTGATCCTGCGCAGCGGCAAGAACGCGCGGGAAACGCTGGCCGCCGTGCACGCCAGGCTGGACGAGCTGAAGGGGAGCCTGCCTGCGGGCGTCGAAATCATCACCACCTACGACCGCAGCCAGCTGATCGACCGCGCCGTGAAGAACCTCAGCTTCAAGCTGCTGGAGGAGTTCATCGTCGTCGCGCTGGTCTGCGGGCTGTTCCTCTGGCACCTGCGCTCGTCGCTGGTGGCCATCGTCTCGCTGCCGATCGGCGTGCTGATCGCCTTTGCGGTCATGCGCTATCAGGGCATCAACGCGAACATCATGTCGCTGGGCGGCATCGCCATCGCCATCGGCGCAATGGTCGATGCCGCGGTGGTGATGATCGAGAACGCCCACAAGAAGGCCGAGGCCTGGCGGCATGCCAATCCCGGCCAGGTGCTGGAGGGCGACGAGCACTGGCAGGTGATGACCCGGGCCGCGCAGGAGGTCGGGCCGGCACTGTTCTTCTGCCTGCTGATTATCACCCTGTCGTTCATCCCGGTGTTTACCCTCGAAGCCCAGGAAGGCCGGTTGTTCGGCCCGCTGGCCTTCACCAAGACCTACGCGATGGCCGCCGCCGCGGGGCTATCGGTGACCCTGGTGCCCGTGCTGATGGGCTACTGGATCCGCGGCCGGCTGCCGGACGAGACGCGCAATCCGCTCAACCGCGGGCTGATCCAGCTGTATCGTCCGGCGCTGGAAGCGGTTCTGGCGCACCCGAAGTCGACCATCGTGGTGGCGCTGCTGGTGCTGGCCACCACGCTGTGGCCTGTCTCCCGGTTGGGCGGCGAGTTCCTGCCACCGATGGACGAGGGCGACCTGCTCTACATGCCTTCTGCGCTGCCGGGGCTGTCCGCGCAGAAGGCCGTGCAGCTGCTACAGCAGACCGACCGGATGATCCGCACGGTGCCGGAGGTCGAGACGGTGTTCGGCAAGGCCGGGCGCGCCGAGTCGGCCACCGATCCGGCGCCGCTGGAGATGTTCGAGACCACCATCCGTTTCAAACCGCGCGAGCAGTGGCGTGCCGGGATGACCCCGGAGAAACTGGTCGAGGAGCTGGACCGCGCCGTGCAAGTGCCGGGGCTGACCAACATCTGGATTCCGCTAATCCGCAACCGCATCGACATGCTCGCCACCGGCATCAAGAGTCCCATCGGCGTGAAGATCGCCGGTGCCAACCTGGAGGAGATCGACCGTGTCAGCCAGCAGGTGGAAGCCGTGGCCAAGCAGGTGCCGGGGGTAAGCTCGGCGCTGGCCGAACGGCTTGTCGGCGGGCGCTACATCGATATCGACATTGACCGACGCGACGCGGCGCGCTACGGGCTGAACATTGCCGACGTGCAGTCCATCGTGGCCAGCGCCATCGGCGGCGAGACCGTCGGCGAAACCGTGGAGGGGCTGGCGCGCTACCCGATCAGCGTGCGCTACCCGCGTGAATGGCGCGACACCCCGCAGACGCTCGAGCAACTGCCGATCCTCACCCCGTTGGGCAGCCAGGTTACCCTCGGCACTGTGGCACGAGTGCGCGTCAGCGACGGCCCGCCGATGCTGCGCAGCGAGAACGCGCGGCTGGCCGGCTGGGTGTACGTCGATGTGCGTGGCCGCGACATCGCCTCGGTGGTTGCCGACCTGCGCCGGGCCGTCGCCGCCGAGGTCAGCCTGCTGCCGGGCATGAGCCTGAGTTACTCGGGGCAATTCGAATTCCTCGAACGCGCCAACGAGCGGCTCAAGCTGGTGGTGCCGGCCACGCTGCTCATCATCTTCGTGCTGCTCTACCTGACGTTCGGCCGTCTGGACGAGGCGCTGCTGATCATGCTCACGCTGCCGTTCGCGCTGACCGGAGGTGTCTGGTTCCTCTACCTGATGGGCTACAACCTGTCGGTGGCCACGGGCGTTGGCTTCATCGCGCTGGCTGGCGTCGCCGCGGAGTTCGGCGTGATCATGCTGCTCTATCTGAAGAACGCCTGGACCGAGCAGCAGCAAAAGGGGCTTCTCGACGAGGCGGCGCTGTGCGAGGCCATCCGTGAGGGCGCGGTGCAGCGTGTGCGGCCCAAGGCAATGACCGTGGCGGTGATCGTCGCCGGGCTGCTGCCGATCCTGCTCGGCGCCGGTACCGGCAGCGAGGTGATGAGCCGTATCGCCGCGCCGATGGTCGGCGGCATGCTCAGCGCGCCGTTGCTGTCGCTGTTCGTGATTCCGGCCATCTATCGGCTGATGCGCAAGCCCGGTGGGAGCCGCGCAGCCGGGCTACAGCAGCAATAGCAGCCCCGAATAGCCCAGCGACCCGAGGAGGAACGCGCCGAAACGGCTGTTGCGCTCGGAAGGCAGTTCTTCCTTGAGCACATTGAGGATGATCGCCCCTGCAATAAAGGCGGTCACGGCCGATACGCCCAACTCGGACAGCTCTGTGGTTGCGCCGACCGCCCAGCCGACCAGCGTGGCGGCCGCCAGGATCCAGCGGCCGCTGCGGGCGAACAGCTGCTGATGGTCGTGCTGAAGGGCGACATCGTTGACCATGAAATGCAACGCCATGGCGACGCTGTACCAGATCAGCTCCAGGGTCTGCGCCGGATCGCGGTTGGCGAGGATGTAGCCAATCAGTGCGTTGTATCCGCCGAAGGCGGCGATATGCAGCCAGAACACGCCGGCATGAGTTGGCTCGTCGTCGGAACGCTCGCTACGGTGAGACTTGATCAGCCGCTCCAGCCCGTAGAAGCCGGCCAGGCCGATCAATGCCAGCAGGTAGGCATGATGTTCGAGGTAGCGCAGCGGGTGAAAACCGCTATCCTCCATGACCTGCTGGCCCTGTGCCAGCTCAGGTAACAGGTGAACGAATACGTAGGCCACTGCCACGCCACCGGCCATCGATAACCAGCGGCTGCGGGGCAGGCTGTGCAGCTTGCTCAGCCTGCCTGCCGCCAAGTGGGTCAGCGTCAGCACCAGAGCGGCAATGAATGTGAGCATGGGAATCCTGAGCGAAAGCCTCAGGGGTTGAGACTTTGACCGTCCATCGGCGTTCAGCATGCAGTTCGTCGGCTGCTGCGGCCGACTACTGATCTCGATCAGTTAGCGGCGTCTTGATCGGTCCGGTCGATGATTTTTTTGGTAGAGTTCGCTCCTGAAAAAGCGAGCAGCCAAGCCAGCTTTCAATACGGTCAATGAGGTGTCTGCTTGATTAGGGTGCTGGTGGTCGATGACCACGATCTGGTTCGCACGGGCATCAGTCGTATGCTGGCGGACATCTCCGGACTACAGGTAATAGGTCAGGCCGATTCCGGCGAGGACGCGATCCGCAAGGCTCGGGAGCTCAAGCCCGACGTCGTCCTGATGGACGTCAAGATGCCGGGTATCGGAGGCCTCGAGGCGACCCGCAAGCTGCTGCGCAGCTATCCAGATCTCAAGGTCATCGCCGTCACCATCTGTGAGGAAGATCCGTTCCCGACGCGCCTGCTGCAGGCCGGGGCAGCGGGTTATCTGACCAAGGGTGCGGCCCTGGAGGAGATGGTGCAGGCCATTCGCATGGTGTTTGGCGGCCAACGCTACATCAGCCCGCAGATCGCCCAACAGCTGGCGCTCAAGTCGTTCCAGCCGCAACTCAGCGAGTCACCGTTCGACCTGCTCTCCGAGCGGGAAATCCAGATCGCGCTAATGATCGCCAACTGCCAGAAAGTGCAGAGCATCTCCGACAAGCTCTGTCTCTCGCCGAAAACGGTCAATACCTACCGCTATCGCATCTTCGAAAAACTGTCGATTACCAGTGATGTCGAACTGGCCCTGCTGGCGGTTCGTCACGGGATGGTCGACACCGTCAACTGATGACAGAAACCTTCGACTCATCGGCGTTCCTGGCGGCTTGCAGCGGCCGTCCGGGCGTTTATCGCATGTTCGATGCGCAGGCCAAGCTGCTGTATGTCGGCAAGGCCAAGAACCTCAAGAAGCGCCTGGCCAGCTACTTCCGCAAGACGGGGCAGGCGCCCAAGACCGCAGCCCTGGTGGCGAAGATCGCGCAGGTCGAGACCACCATCACCGCCAACGAAACCGAGGCGCTGCTGCTCGAGCAGACGCTGATCAAGCAGTGGCGGCCGCCGTACAACATCCTGCTGCGTGACGATAAGTCCTATCCCTATGTGTTTCTTTCAGCCTGCGAATTCCCCCGACTGAGCATTCACCGCGGCGCGAAGAAGGAGCCCGGGCGTTACTTCGGGCCTTACCCCAGTGCGGGAGCGATCCGCGAAAGCCTGAGCCTGCTGCAGAAGGCCTTCTTCGTGCGGCAATGCGAGGACAGCTATTTCCGCAACCGCACCCGACCCTGCCTGCAGTACCAGATCAAGCGCTGCAAGGCGCCTTGCGTGAAGCTGGTCGATCCGCAGGAGTACGCCGAAGACGTGCGTCACTCGGTGATGTTCCTCGAGGGCCGCAGCAACGCCCTGGCCGAGGAACTGTCGCGCAACATGGAAAAGGCGGCGATGAACCTGGACTTCGAGCGCGCCGCCGAGATTCGCGACCAGATCGGCATCCTGCGCCGTGTGCAGGACCAGCAGAGCATGGAAGGTGGTTCGGGCAACGTGGATATCGTCGCCGCAGTGGTCAGCCCAGGCGGCGCTTGCGTGCACCTGATCACCGTACGTGGCGGCCGCGTGCTGGGCAGCAAGAACTTCTTTCCGCAGGTGGCCATCGAGGAAAGTGTCAGCGAGGTGCTGCAGGCCTTTCTGGAGCAGTACTACCTGGGTGCTACGGAACGCGACCTGCCGAGCGAGCTGATCGTCAATGCCGTGCACGAGGATTTCGCCACGCTGATCGACGCCATTTCCGAGCTGCGCGGCGTGGAGCTCGCCATCACCCATCGCGTACGCGCGACGCGGGCGCGCTGGCAGCAACTGGCGCTGACTAACGCCGAGCAGGCCCTGGGCGCGCGGCTGGCCAATCGTCAGCATCTGTCGGCGCGCTTCGAGGCGCTGGCCGAAGCGCTGGAACTCGATGAGCCGCCGATGCGGCTGGAGTGTTTCGACATCAGTCATTCCAGCGGTGAAGCGACCGTCGCCTCCTGCGTGGTGTTCGGCCCCGAAGGCCCGCTGAAATCCGATTATCGGCGCTACAACATCGAGGGCGTGACCGCTGGCGACGACTATGCAGCGATGCATCAGGCGCTTTCCCGGCGTTTCCGCAAGGCGGCAGAGGGTGAGGGCAAGCTACCGGACATCCTGCTGGTCGACGGTGGCAAGGGTCAGCTCAATATGGCCCGCGAGGTGCTGGAGGAACTGGCCGTGCCGGAACTCATCCTGCTTGGCGTGGCCAAGGGGGTCACCCGCAAGCCGGGCCTGGAGACTCTCTATCTGAACGACGCCGCGCATGAGTTCACGCTGCCGGCCGACTCGCCTGCGCTGCACCTCATCCAGCAGGTGCGCGACGAAGCGCATCGTTTCGCCATCACCGGCCATCGCGCTCGCCGCGGAAAAGCCCGGCGCACTTCGACGCTGGAGGACGTTCCGGGCATCGGACCCAAACGCCGCCGCGAACTGCTCACGCATTTCGGCGGTCTTCAGGAACTGTGCAGGGCCAGCCTCGACGAGATCGCCAAGGCGCCCGGCATCAGTAAAAAGCTGGCCGAGTCGATTTATGCGGCTCTGCACAGTGAGTAAACTGTCCCCCGAATTCCGCCGATCAGTGGTACCGATGAATATCCCGAACCTGCTCACCGTTCTGCGCGTGCTGCTGATACCCATCTTCATCCTGCTTTTCTATCTCCCGTTCTACTGGAGCTACCTGGCCGCCAGTGCCGTGTTCACCATCGCGGCGCTTACCGATTGGCTCGATGGCTATCTGGCGCGCAGGCTGGAGCAGAGCACACCGTTCGGCGCCTTTCTCGACCCTGTCGCCGACAAGCTGATGGTGGCGGTCGCCCTGGTGCTGCTGGTGGAAGAGCATTCCAACCTCTGGCTGACACTGCCAGCCGCCATCATCATCGGCCGCGAGATCGTCGTCTCGGCACTGCGCGAGTGGATGGCCGAGCTCGGTGCCCGCGCACAGGTCGCGGTGTCGAATCTCGGCAAATGGAAGACCGCGGCGCAGATGGTGGCGCTGGTGATCCTGCTGGCCAATCCGCCGCAGCCGACAATATGGGTCGGCATGGGGTACGCATTGCTCATCGTCGCGGCAGGGCTGACGCTGTGGTCGATGATCAATTACCTGATGGCTGCCTGGCCGCACCTGAGCACTACGGAAAAGAAATAAAAACTTTTTTAATCAAAGGGTTGACGGCAGCTTTCGATCGTATAGAATGGCGCCCGTCACCAAGACAACGCGGGAATAGCTCAGTTGGTAGAGCACGACCTTGCCAAGGTCGGGGTCGCGAGTTCGAGTCTCGTTTCCCGCTCCAGTTTGTAAGATCGCGCCGCAGAAATCATGCGGCGCCTTCGTTTTGAGGCCGGTTGGCAGAGTGGTTATGCAGCGGATTGCAAATCCGTGTACGCCGGTTCGATTCCGACATCGGCCTCCAGTATCAAAGCCCCGCAGGCTCTAGCCTCCGGGGTTTTTTTACGCCTGCCGGAAATGACCGCGTTCCAAAACTTTTGCGGTCGCGTCCCAAAACTCTGGCTATTTCGACGGCTTCGCGATGGCGCCAACCCGGCGATAAACCCGCTCGGTGATCTGCTCTTTTGTGTGGCCAAGCAGCTTGCTGGCGTCTGCCAGATCCAGAATCTCGCTGGCGGCCTTCGGCCGGATGTCGCGAAACTGGAATTGGCGGATGCGGCCAGCCAGGTCAGGGTCGCACTGTTTATCGGCTGCCAAGGCCGCTGCGGCCCTTGCATCATCCCAGCGGTTGCGCAGCATCGCCCTCGACACTCGAAGGCCGCGACGATTAAGTATCAGAAATGGCGATGGGTGACCCGCGTTGCCCGTTGCGATTCGCTCGAGCAAGATGCCGAGAGAGTTCGGTTGGCCCTCATGCTGTGTCTGGATACGAAGGCGCTTACTGGTCTTGCCCTGGCTCACCAACAGGTACCCGTCGACAACATCATCACGCCTCATGCTGAGCACGTCGGCCGGACGTTGCCCAGTGAGATACGCAAGGTCCATGGCGTCACGCAATTCGTGGCAGGCCTGCTGATAGACTGCGGCCCATACGGCGTCATTGGCGTAGTAGTCGCGTGGCTTTTCCTTGTTCTTGCGCACGCCCATGCAGGGGTTCGCCTGCTCGCAAAGGCCCCACTCGCGAGCGATGTTGAAGACGTGGGAGAGCAGGGCGATCTCCCGGTTCGCGCGAGTCTTGGCGGACCTTGCGTCGCGATACTGGGCAATCATGGCTGGGGTGATCGCTTCGATGGGGGCGTTATCGAAAACCGTCCGCAGCTGCTTGAGCTCGGCCTTGTTGTCTCGCTGTGTGCGAGGCGCTTTGCCCGGAATAATGTCTCGCTCATATCGGTCAAGGATGGATTTCATGAGCTTCAGATCGCCCGGCGCGTCGCGAGCCTCCAGTTCCGCCCACCGTAAGCGAGCCTGATTCAGATCGCTGCCCAGCGAGATGTCCTTGCCGTCTGGCCCGCGATAAAAATAGCTGACCCATACCTTCCCGTTTTTTCGCAGGCGAGTGCGGCGATACATGTTGATTGGAAGGTTGCGGTTCTCCGGCTTGCGTGGGCGCATGTCAGTTCACTTTCGAAAAGTCTGGGGTCCACGCCTGTTTGGCGGGAGCCGATGGCTGGGGCTCCACAGCAGGCGTGCCAAGCTGCTGCCTTGCGTACTGCCTTCCCACGAGCGGGCGCCGTCCACGGCTTTCGATGTAATGCCAGCCGTGACTGTTCAGCCAGCGGCGCTGCCATGCTCGCGCCTGGTAACCGGTGATCATGGCCAGCTCTTCGTCAGAAAGAATTTCACTTTCCATGGGCAATAGTTCTCCGTCGCCGCTCATCGGTGGGCGGCTGCGCTTTAGGATAAAAATTAGGACAACTGCAGCGTGCCAGCTACCACGGCATGCGGGTTGCGTGAGGTCTGCGCCAAGCCCAGCACGTAGCGCAGCTTGGGGTCAGCGGCGCGTGTCGAGAGGCGGGCGAGCACGCTGCGCAGGGTGCCGGCGTGCTTGTGGATGGCCGCGGCGAGGCCCATGCAGAGCACGACCTCCTTGTCACCGAGCGGCTTGCGGTCGGCGCGCCACCACAGGTGCGGGTAGCCGACCTTGCCGCGCTCGCGCACGACCTTGCCTTCCCGTTCCAATACCGTCAGCTCCGTGCGGATCTGCGCGATGGGCAGGCCCGTCGCCTTGGCGATGTCCGCCGTGGTCGTGCCGTCGATATGAGTGATGTGCTTGAGCAGGCTCATGCGGCAGCGTCCTCGCATCCGTAGTTGATGAGGCCGGTGGCGCCCTGGTCGGCGTCGTTGGCGATGGTGTTCAGCTGGCGTGCCAGTTGGCGTAGTTCGGCGGGGCTGAGCGTGATGCCCAGCGTCGGCAGGCCGTAGATCGCGGTGCGCGGCGCGCCGTCATTGCCGAGTGCGTGGTAGGCCGTCATGGCTCTTTGCTGCATGGGGCTTCTCCTTGGGCGGTGTGCAGCGCAGGCAGTCGCATTCGCCGATGCGTTGGCCTGTCGTGCGGCAGTAGGTGGGGCGGTTCATTTCGCTTCGGTCTCGGTCCAGGGCAGGTACTGCAGCTCCCAGGTCGGATGGAACGGCATCGTGTGTTTCAGGCCGTCGAGCTGGATGTTCAGCCGGCAGTTGCGGGCGCTGCGGATGGTGCCGAACTCCTGCTTGCCGTCGCCGGTGTAGACGACGCGCCCACCGCGCTTGGCGGGCACGCCGTACCACTTGCGGGTTCGTTCCATGTTGCCAGCCATCTACGCCTCCTCCTGGCCTGCAGCAGCACGGCGCGCAGCCGCCTCGCCGTCACGAAAGCCGCTCGCCGCGGCCGTTGCCATATCCACCGCCGAGAAGCCTTCCTGCGCGGGATCGAGCTGAGCGAGTGGCTTCAATCCGTAGTCGCACTTGCAGTCCCATTCCTCGGCCCAGTATTCGCCTTCGCCGTCGACCCCTTCGCCGTCGATCTCATCCTCTGGCGGGCGATTTTTCACGTTCACCCTCTCGCAGGTGTGCGTGACTTCCCCAGCAATGACGTTTTCGACCTCCTCGTCCCAGCCATCGTCGAGGTAGCTCTGGATGATCCCGTCCGCCGCTGCATCGCGGTCTTCGGCGGTGCGGAAGTAGGCGAAGTCCCCGTTCTGCGGATCGAAGATGAAGTAGCGGAACTCTGCGGAAGGCGTGTCACTGCTTGCGATTTTCTCTGCGATGCTCATGTGGGTTTCCTCAGAAAAGACTAGGTGTCATGCCGCGCTGCACGTCTGGCTGCGGCGGCGGGATGGGTATCGGGCGTGCGGCCCGCTTGGGTTCAGGTACCGGCTCACCGACGCGCAGCGCGGGCGGGATCGGTGGCGGGTTGAAGGAGGCGGCCAGCGCCGGTCCGTTGTCGTAGGGCTGCCAGGCCTCGACCAGCTCCCAGCGATCGACAAAGAAGGACGGCCGCTCGATGAAGTGACCGCCAGCGGCGAACCGCACCTTGACCAGCCCGTCGCCAATCGGCCGGCGGGTGGCCGGCGTCCAGGCGTCCGGCTCGGCTGCCGGTGCAGCGGGCTCCGCTGGCACATCCTCGGTCATCGCGAGGAACAGGCGCTGCGACTCGTTGCCGGTGGCGATCACCCGTCCGGCGACCGTCAGGGTGCCGTAGTCGTTGCGCCCGCAGCCCCGGCAGACCTGGTAGTCGAAGACGGCGCCGGCCTTCCGGTTGACGGCTTGCGCATCCTTCATGGCGGCGCCGCATTTGCATTCCATGGCTGTCTCCGCGGGCGTTAGGCGGCGAGCGACTGTTGCCGCTGCGTCTGCCAGGGGTTGTTGGCGCGGGCAATGGCGGCCATCGGCGGCGGGCTTACGCTGTTGCCGCACATGTGCACCTGCTCGCTCTTGGTGAACAGCCGGCCGTCGTGCCCGCGCTGGATGATGTAGTTCGGCGGGAAGCCTTGGGCTGCGTACAGTTCATGGGGCTGCAGCATCCGCAGGCAGATGTCGACGATCACGTAAGGGTCGCCGCCGATCCAGACCGTGACCAGCGCCAGGCGGTCCTTGGTGGTGATGGTGGGCAGCGGCGCGCCAGGTGACGACAGATTGTCCGTACCGTAGTAGCTCATGAGGAAAGCCGCGCAGCGCAGCGCGCCTTGCTCCACGTCTGGCGAGAGCTTGCATTGGATCAGGGCGTGATGCTCGGCGTCGGCGGTCAGCGTCGGCACCGGCTCGGCCATTCCGCGACCGGCGCAGTTCTTGCGCAGAGTCACCAGATTGGCCGTCACCAGCTGCTGCTGGCTGCCCCTGTTGGTGACGGTGGTCATGGGGTCATCGAGCGGCTTGGAGTGCGTGGTGTTGAAACCGCCGTTGGCCTGAGCGAGAAAGGCGGTGGCCAGCGCGTGCTTGATGCCGCCGGCCACTACGGTGCCCAGCGGCTTGTCCATGCCCGGCGCGCGCGGAGCCTGGCCGGCGCGCTCGCCGTAGCCCACCTGGATCAGACTCGGCGAGGCCAGCGCAAACGAGCCGCCGCGCGGCCAGGCCGTGACGGTGTTGAGCGGCTGGTCGACCGGCTGCACGGCATCGCGCGACCAGTTGGCGATCGGCACGATGAAGGGCTGGGCCTTGCCGAGCACCTCGCGCTGAATGCCCTTGGCGATGCGGCGCAGGGTGGCCTCGGCCAGTGGCTTCTTGCGGCCGAAGATGCTCTGGCCCGGTATCGACCAGTCGATGCACTCTGCCGCGGTACGGTAGGGCTTCTGGCCCTTGGCGGGCCTGGCTGCGTGAGTAGGTGCCGGCCAGACGATCGGCTCGCCGTCGCGCCGGGCGACCAGAAACAGTCGCTCGCGGCTGGTGGGTGCGCCGAAGTCGCAGGCCTTGAGGATGCGGTGCTCGACGGCGTAGCCCAGCGCCTTCAGCTGCCCGAGGAACTTGCGCCAGGTGCAGCCCTTGCGCTTCGGATCCGGCACCAGGAACTGCTCACTGCGCGGCACGCGCTCGCCGGGGCCTGCGACCGAGCCGTCGCAGCGCACCACGCGGCCGGTGGCCTTGTCTCGTTTGGCGATCAGCGGCCCCCATTGCTGGATCTGCTTCACGTTTTCCAGGCTGATGATTCGTGGCTGGCCGATCCCAGCCCACTTGATCACCACCCAGCTCAGGTTTCGAATCTCGGCGCTTCGCTGCTGGCCGCCCTTGGCCTGGCTGAAATGGGTGCAGTCGGGGCTGGCGTGATACCAGCCGATCTTGCGCCCGGCTAGCACGCGCACCGGGTCCACTTCCCACACGTCCGTCTGCAGGTGCAGGGCGCCAGGGTGGTTGGCTTCGTGCATGCTGATCGCAGCCGGGTTGTGGTTGATGGCAATGTGCACCGGTCGCCCGAGGCCCATCTCGAGCCCAGTGCTGGCGCCGCCGCCGCCGGCGAACAGATCGACGTTGATTTCTTCATCCTGCTCGGTAAGCGGCAGGCCATACTGGGTGCGGAAGTCGAGCGGGGCGGGCTTCTTGAGTGAGGTCATGGGGCGGGCTTCTCGTCGTCATCCGTGACCGATGCGCAGCCGATATCGAGATTGCGCAGATCCTGGATTGATATGGTGTTCGTGCCATCGGTGATGGCCCAGCTCGGCAGCTCGAGATTCTTGAACGTGCCGGAGAAATGTCGGTACGCACCTAGCGCTGCGCGTTTGAACGACTTGGCGGCAACAGTGCCGATAGGAATGTCTTTACCCCCCCCCTTGAGGGTGAGCTGGAACGTAGACATAGCTGCGATGCGTTTGGCCGCCGCCCGCACGGTGCTTGGCGCGAGCTTCAGTTCCTTGGCGAGCTCCGGTACAGATTTATCCAGCAGCGCTTCGACAATGGCCTGGTCTCGCGCGGGGCTGCGCAGGCCGGCATAGATTACGGTTTGCATGGCTGTCTCCAGGCAAAGCGCCGCCATTCCACGCGCGTAGCGGCGGCAAAGAAAGTTCGTGACGGGATTGCGCGAAAGCTCGCCGCTAAGTCGAGGCGCGCTTGAGCTGGTCGGTCAGCTGCGTGGGTAGGTTGCGGATGATCAGCACGTCGCGGGCCTTGTCGAACTCGACCTTCGAGCCCAGCAGGTGCGATTCGAAGCTGATCGACAGGCCTTCGGTGCGTCCGGTGAAGCGGCGGAACTGATTGAGGGTGCGCTTGTCCGCCGGGAATTCGGCAGACATGCCGTAGTCCTTGTTGCGGATGAAGTCGGCGAAGGACTTGGGGCGCTCTTCATCGAGCAGGCTGGACAGTTCTTCGAGGGTGATCGCCTCGCCGAGCTTGGCCTGGGCGGTGGCGTAGTCGACCAGCGCGCTGGTCTTTTCGCGCGCCTGTTCCTCCGGCAGGTCTTCGCTTTCGACGTAGTCGCTGAAGGCCTTGAGCAGGGTGCGGGTCTCGCTCGGGGCGTCGACGCCCTCCTGGCAGCCGATGAAGTCACGGAAGTACTCCGTGGCCCTGCGCCCCTGCTTGCCCTTCAGGCAGGAGATGTATTGCCTCGACTGTGCGTTGTTGCGCCACTCGCTGAGGTTGATGCGCGCAGCCAGGTGGAGCTGGCTCACGTCCAGGTACTTGGCCGTCTCGACGTCCAGCGCCTCGCTGACGGCTACGCCTTCGCTGTGATGCAGCAGGGCGATGGTGAGGTAGTCGGTCATGCCCTGCTGGTAGTGCGCGAACAGCACGTGGCCGCCGGTGGCCAGGTTGGATTCCTCCATCAGCCGCTGCAGGTGCTCGACCGCGTCATGGCTGAAGCTGGCGAAATCACGGCCGCCGTCGAGGTAGTCTTTCAGCCAGCCGCTGAGTGGGTAGGCGCCGGACTCTGCGTGAAACAAGCCCCAGGCCTTGCCAGGCTTGGCATTGTAGCTCTCGTTGAGGTCGGCCAGCAGGTTATCCATGGCGCTCGAGTCGCCAACTTCAGAGCTGCGGGCGGTAAGAATGGACGGCGAACCGTCGGGCTTCTTGTCGATGAGGTGAATGATTGCGTGGCGGATCGGCATGGCTTGCCTCGGAATGCAGGGATAGGGAAAAGCCGCCCAGCGCTGCGCGCCGGGCAAATTCATAAAGGCTAAATTTTCAATCTGCGGACGGGGCGCACCAGATACGCATCGGTCTTGCCGTAGTTGTACTGGGAGCCATCGCTGAAGCGCTGGATCCAGGCGCGGTAGGTGTTGGGAGCGTACTCAGTCGAGGTCCAATACCATTCGCCATCCTTGAATGACTCCGGGGCGTTGATCCACGCCAGCGCGAGCTCTGCCTTGGATGGCAGGTAGAAGTCCCCGAAATCGCCCTGCTTGAAGGCAGCGGCATATTCGGCGGCCGGGTGATCACTTTCAGCGAGCAGCGCTCGGGTATTGCTGGCGCCGTCGCGCAGGCTTGAGGCGCTCGACTTCTTGCCGTAGCCACCCCATTCCAGCTCTGGATCCTCATGCTCGACGGGAACGATGAGATGCCAGCGCTCGCCGTTGTCATGCATCACGCCGGCGTAGATGCCGCCTTGCTCTGGCCACATCTGCCCTGGGGAGTGGGTGGTCGGGCAGTCATTGCGGGTCGCGCTGGAGAGCTCGATCTCAAGCGCGACCCTGATCAGCTCCGGGTTGTCAGTGATGATTCTGGTGTTTCCTTCGGTCAGTTCGATGAGGCGGCTCATGTGACGGGCTCCTTGCTGGCGTAAATATGGTGTGCGTGACGCATTGGCGTGACGGCTAGGGTGTTTTGATCAGGTCGGCATGGACGGACGGCGCTTGCTGGCTTAGCCGGTACGCTCCGTGGATCAGGCGGGTTATAAAGTCTTGGGGCTCGTCGATGCCGGCCCGCCCCATCATCTCCACAAGCTTGGCGTCGGTGCCCTTGAACAAATCGAGCTTGATCGAGCGGGAGAGGAGGCGGGCCAGCCGCTCTTCCTCGGCGAGCTTGTCGCGCTCGCGCTTCTCACGCTGGCGGTCAGTGGCGGACTTGGCTGTCATGCGCGGCACCGCCCGTCGTCGCGCAGTTCTATGCCGTACTTGGCAGCGATCTGCTCCACCATCACGGTGTTGAGCTTGAAGCCTTGCCCTTTGAGGGCCTTGTAAATCTCGTAGGAGGTGCGCCCGATGGGGCCGTGCTCCGTCTCGATGACGGCCAGGTCGGCGATGCGCCCAGCAAGCTCGGCCTGTTGCCGCTCCTGCTCGCGGCGCGCCTTTGCCTGGCGGGTGATGCTGGTGTTCCAGCAGGACGGCTTCTGCGGTGCACGCTCGGCGTGGTCGAGCCGGGTGATCGATCCGCCGCCCGCCAGAAAGGCGCCGACATGGACAAGTAGGGCGCGGCGATCCGTCTCCCGGCCCGGCGGGGTCGGAAGGTTGAGTGTGGTGAGGTGGTGCATGTGAGTCTCCGTCAAGGCGCCCTGTGCGGGCGCCGAATCGGGTGGAAGGTCAGGCGGCGATGCGCTGCTCGATGTTGCCGATGTGGGCGATCAGGCTTGTGCAGATGCGGGCGAAGTCCGAGGCGCGGTAGAGCACCGTGGCCCGGTCGCGACCGACCGGCTCGATGCCGATGCTGCGCAGGAAGTCGGCGGTCAGCGAGAAGCCCAGGCGGGCATTGATGTCGCCCAGCTTGATGCGCTGGCCGTCGTCTGCCGGCTGCAGGGTGGCTGTTGCGGTCGGGTGCAGGTCGAGCGTCCGGGTCAGTTCGGCGACGAACACCGTGTCACTGATTTCTGCGGCCGGCTGTGGTGGCGCTTCGGCGGCCAGGCGTTCGCGCTCTGCGGATTGCTCGGCCTGCTCCTTGCCGGCCTGCTCGCGCGCCAAGGCGGCGCGCTCTTCCTCGCGGATGCGCTCGCGCTCGGCTTCGGCGCGGGCCTCGGCCTTGGCTTTCTCCTCGGCTTCGTGCTCGGCGATGCGGCTCTTGATGATCGCCTCCAGCGCCTCGTTGTCCTTGAGCACCAGGTGCTGGGTATCGCTGAACAGGAAGGCATGGTCGGCGGCCAGAGTGCGCAGGCTGGCCAGGTTGGTTTCGATGGCTTCGGCGGCGGCGTTGGCTTCGATCTTCAGCCGGGCCAGTTCGGTATCGGCGGCGTCCTGCAGGGTGGCGATGGTGCGCTTGCCCTTCATCACGCCGGCGAAGTCGGCGCGGATCGGTGGCAGTTGCACCTTGCCCAGGCGCTTGTTGATCGCCCCGACGTGGGCCGCGAAGGCGCTCTCCGCGCCCATCTTGATCTCCAGGCGGCGCTGCTCTTTCATCGCCTTGACCAGCTTGTCCAGCTCCAGGCGCGTGCTGCGGGCTTCGGCGGTGATGTCGTCGATCGCGCTGAACAGCCGATCGATGCTCTCCGTCTGGCTCAGGGCGTGCTGCTTGGCGGCCTTCAGCCGGTCTTCGACATCGCCGCACCACTTCACGGCCTGCTCGGCATCGGCAAAGTCCTGATCGGTGACCAGATCGCGATTGATCGCGCCGATCACGTCCAGCGCGTGCGCCTTGAAAGCGTCTAGGTTGCTGTTGGTGACCATGCCGGTGACTTCGATGCGCAGCGCTGGCAGCGTTTCCGGGGTGCGGCCCACGGTCTTGGGCGCGGCAGGCGCCTCGGGCTCGAAGGAGGCCAGGTCTTCCTCGAACTGCTTCCAGCCCGCGAGGATCTGCTCGATGCGGCCGGGCACCGGGCGGTACTCGAGGTGATGGAAGTTGTCCTCGGTGCCGTCCGAGCAGACGAAGATCGCGCGCTCGGCGCCTGAAACGTGCAGTTGTTGCTCCAGCTGGACCCAGTAGTGCGCTTCCAGCTCGCCGGCGGCGATCTGCTGGATCAGTGACTGATTGAGCGCCTTGTGCTCGAACAGGGTGTCGCCGAGCATCGTCATGCCGTCCATGCTCGCCAGCAGGCCGCCGCGCGTTCCGACCACCGGGTAGAGGTCTTCGCCGATCATGCGTTCGACGATGGGCCGCGCCGCGGCCTCGGTGGCGTGCCCGTTATCGAACAGCCGCTGGGTAGCGGCGTCGACCTCAGGCGCCAGGCCTGTTTTCTTCTGTTGCAGCAGGTCGCTGCGGCTCTGGTACTTGGAGACGCCGAGCATGGCCGGCGCTTCGGAGGCAGTGAAGTACTCCGCGCGCAGGGCATGCCACTCTGGCGAGCCCTGCTGTACGTCGTGGATGGTCATGTTCATGCGTCGGTTACCTCGAGGTCGCGGATGGCTTGTTTCTGCTCGTCGGTCAGCACGACCTTCGAAGCGGACATCTTGATGATGCGATCGGCGGTGGTTTTGCCGCCCTCGATCAGGTCTTTCCAGTCGGCCAGCTTGGTGGCGAACTCGGTGTCGTCGTAGGCGGGGAGGCTGGCCGGCTGCTGTTCCAGCGATTTGCGTTCGGCGGGCTGGCTGGTCCGAATCGCGCCCATGTCGCGCTCTGCCGGCATGTCCTGAACTTCCTCGGCGACCGGCATACCGCGCAGCACGTCGGGGAAGACGTCACGCAAGGCGAAGGCTCGCGCCCGCATCTGGCGCATGCGCTTGGGGTGCTGGGTCCAGGGGCCGGACTTGCCGGTCAGCCCGGCAGTTTTCGCGTCATCCATGCTGAAGGTACGGACCTGCTCGTCCTCGCCGCGACGCTTCACGCGGCAGGTGGCAATGTGGCCGTCATCTGTCTCGTAGATGTATTCGCAGAGCGGCGAGCCGCGCACCAGGGCGATCACTGCGTCGCCCCACAGCGCCGGGCGCCCGTTGATCACTGCGATGTTCTGCATGGCCTGCATCGGCTGCAGGCCAAGCTCAAGACCCCACTGGATGGCCACCAGGATGTTGCCGGGGTTACCGCTGAAGTCCTTGGGCACGATGCTGGACTTGGCGAGGATGTCGGCGAAGCGCATGGCCTCGTCGAGCGATTGGGGCGTGAGGCTGAACCCCTTGGCGGGGGATACGGCGATATCAGTCATCGTGTTCTCCAGGCACGCAGCCCCCTACGGGCTTGCGCATTGGTCAGGTGGGTGGGCGGTCAGGAAAAGGTGTGTTCGATAATCAGCCGCCCGGCGAGCGCCAGGCTGAAGAGGCTCACTGCGGCGAAGCCGCCGCAAAGCAGCAGGGCGCGCTCGGTCATCCGGTGATCTCCCCTGCGAGCGCGCTCAGGTAGACCCAGCCGGTGAACACGGCCAAGGCGATCGCGAAACCTCGCCAGAAGGCGTAGCGCTTGGCGCGCTGGTAGCGGGTCATATGCCCCCCAGCAGGCCCACATGGACCAGATAGGCAAGGAAGGGGGCGACAACGAACAGCAGGCCGGCGCCACCCGCGATTTCCTTCAGGGCATGCATGGCAGCAACTCCCGGTGGCGGTATGAGAAGGCGCTGCTGCGCAGCTTGCTGAGCCGATCGAACACCGGCAGCGGGATCACGCCAAAGACCAGCGCCGCGGTGATCATTCCGTCCGCAAATCGGTCCCGGTACAGCAGGGCCTCGAGGTTCTCCGCGTCGCGAATGGCGTGGAGCTGGAACGCGATCCGGGCGAACCCGCATTCGGTCGGGTTGCTGCTGGTCCTGGCCCGCATGTCTTGAGCGAGCCGGTTCGCGACGCGCACAGCCTTGGCCTTGCGGAGTGACTCTTGCAGTCGCTTTTCAAGGGTGCGCTCTTCCGTTTGGCTCAGATACTTGGCCGCAGCCCCATAGTTGCCCGCGCTCGCGCGGTCGCGGTTACGCGCCGTATATACGTGCTGTTGATTGCTCATTGCAGTTCCCTCGCTGTCTGCGCCAATCAGGCAGCCGCCTCCTTCATCGCAGGACCAGTGCTATGAATTGGAATGGAAGAGGCTGTCTCGATGGGCGCTTGGGTAGATGATTGCCGCGCTCACCTGCTGGGCTCTTGCGCGGCTAGTCGTTCTGGTTGTCAGGCCGGGGTTACAGGCCACCTCCGGCTGGGCTCAACTTCGCTGCTTTGCACTGTCCCGGTGTTGCGCCTCATCTTGGCTCCGGCAGGGAGTGCTCGCCGCGCGTCTCGGGGGCTGCTGATTCCAGTCGCATCAACAGGTCGAGCCGGCATGGTCACCAGAGCCATGCGTGGGACGGGGTTCACCCATCGGTAGCAGTCGTTTTATCCGCCGTCGCTCAGGCAAAAGCCTGTCGGGACTGCTGGCGGGTTCGGCATTGGTAAAGAGCGGTGGGCTGGTAGGCCCTGCCAGGGCTAGGCCGTGGCGTTGAGATAAATATGTACCAACGGTTCATTTGAGTCAAGAACCAAAAGTACATAAATTTGGCGTGACGATGCTGCTCGCTTTGCGAGGGGTGGGGAGATGGGCATGTTCAGCGCTAACCGCAGCAGAAGAGCCCTTCAGGATTCTTGGCTAGTGCGGCGCTGAGGGTGTTGCGGCAGGCTTGAGGGGCGGGTGATGCGAGCTGTGGCTAGCTCGGCATCAGTCTGCCGGCACGGCTGATTGCGGGTCGAATTTTTGCCAGGGGCCCGCCGGAGGCGGTGCCGTTCGAACTTGCCCCTTCGGGTAGACATTGCAGTAACGGGCAAGAACGCCAATCGAGCCGCTGGTATGGACGTCTTCGAGATGCCGAACCATACATTCCTCCCAGGTAGCCGGCTTGCTGTGGTTGACTGTCAGCACGCCAGCAACGTAGGCCAGCAGCGCCGTACCCGCGAACATCCCTATGAGTAGCGCTCGAGGAATCGGGCGACTCTTGTCCATATCCAGTTCCTTTGAAGGGTGATGCGCTTGGCTCAGGCGCAGCGCTCGCGCCACCAGCCAACAGTCAGGTCGGCCAGTTCGCCAGTGTTGCCGGCCTCGATAACCTCGATGCCTGTCGCGCGAATGCGATCGATCTGCCTGCGGGTGACGGCATCGTGCTTGCGGAACTCCAAGCTGGTCAGGCCGCTGTCGGCGCGGGGAACCAGAACCGATATGGCGGCGGCCTGGCGGTCGGAGTTGCTGCGGATGAGGTTCAGGTCAGCTGAAGCCTGCAGCAGATTGATCTCCACCACCAGAGGGCTCTTATACCATGCCGAAACGATGGTTCCGGATGCGCTGGCGCTCAGCAGAGGAACGTCCATCTCGATGCGATGCCCGCTGGAGCGTAACGGCAGCTGGAAGCGCTCGGTCTGGATGATGCGAGAGGCCTGCATGTGCATCCGTTGCTTCATCAGATCGAACACCGAGGAGCGGAGCTTGGGCGTGGACTGATAGCGGAATGCATATTCCTGGGCGCCTTGGCGGGGCCGGCCAAGCGTGACAACGTCGTGATAGAACTCATCAACGACCGCCTCGGCGCTTACGCCAGATGCGAACAGTGGAGCGCCAAGCCGTATGGTGTCGCTGAGCATGTCCGGGAGGTCCGCGCCGGTGTCCATGATCGACGCTTCGATGTCGTAGAGCAGGTGGGCCAGATCGTTATGATCGATACGGTCCTCGTATAGGCACTTGAGGCGATCGAAGTTATCGAGCATCCGCACCTCTACGCTGCCGGCATGGGTAAACATGACGCCTACATTGAGGAACTCGCCAGAGTCTTCGTCCAGGCAAACGCTGATCGGCCGCCAGTACCCTTTGACGACAGGAGTATCTGAGCGCTTCTCAGTTAATCGGGAGCGTAGTCGGGCGACTGCGTTCATATCAAATGGCCTGCCGCCTTGGCGTAGGATGCGGGATCGAGCAAATCTTGCAGCAACTGGATGATGGCGTCGATGTCGATCTGCTCGAAGAACTCAGACAGCACTTGCCGCGCTGCGTTCTCGCCATCCTGCCGGAAGCTCACTGCAAAGCCATTATATGCCATGACTCGAATACCCGAGTTGGGCAGCTTCTCGCTCCAGTGCGGGTTGTGCAGGTCGATCAGCCACTGGAGCCTGTTTATGCATGGGTCGGGGAAGGTGCCGGTGCGCCCGGGCGTCCAGTTGGGGAAGTTGAGGATGCGCCCGTGATCGATGAGCGTCAGGCTGTTTGGCCCGGACGCAAGTAAGTTGCCCGCGTTGCGGTCCGAGTTCATCAGCCAGCCATCGAACGCGATGACCTTGGGCGAGTCCGGGTTCTTGGCCAGCTCTAGTGAAAGGCGCTTCAGGCGCCGGTCATGCAAAGAGGTCAGCTGCGCACCACTGAGGTGCCGCTGTTTAAGGCTCGGGAACTGCATGTCCTGGCTGAACCAGCAGAAGTAGTCTTTCTGCTGATGGCGCCCTGCAGCCTTGTCCAGCTCAGGCCAGAGCGAAGCTGGGATCTGCTCTCGGTCAAGCATGATGATGCCGGCCGTAGACGGAACGGTCAGCCCACAGGACTTGGCGAGCACGTGGCCTAGCGCCTCGTTGATCAGCTCCTGGTTGGCTACGTACCGCCCTGTAGTCGGGCACTGGATCTGGTCGGTGAGCGGCTTTACGTAGCAGCGAATCGAGCCGGCCGCGGTGCGAACCTTGGCTCTGAAAATCGGACTTATCCCCTTGCTCGCCGGTTCGCGGAGCGTACCCCCAAAAGCGTCACTGCTTAGAATTTCGATCATCGGCCTTCAGTTTTCCCCTGAGCTTTTCATAGCTTCCCGCCCGGCCTTTTGCGTGCTCTGTCGGCGCGCTTTCGAAACGAGCAGCGATGCGATCCAGTAATTGCACGTCTTCATCCGTAAGCCGGCCCTGAGCGGCCGCCCGTGCGATTCTTTCCAGGGCGCGGCGCGAGCGCGGCGTGGTGATCATTGCGAGCAAGTTGGCCTGCTCTGCGGTAGCCGACCGAGCTGGGCTGTCTTCGCCGACGCATGACTCCGTATTTTCGGCAGGCGCAACCATGGCGCCCTCGCCGTACTGCAGCCACTCAACGCGCACGCCAAGCTCATTGGCGATAGCAACCATGTTGGCGCGACCTGGCATGGACTCTGCGTTCCACCACTTGCTCGAAGCCTTCGGGGTTTTTCCTGTCATTTCCGCGAGGCGAACGCCAGCGCCCCACTCGGGAATGCCGGCGTGAGCTAGAGCTTTTTTTAAGCGAGCGACAAATTCGCTACGCAGATCATCCGACTGAACCATAGGTTCAATATCCCACGCGCTTGCGTGTACTTTCAGTACCGGCATAATATGTACCTTAAGTTCATAAATGCTCGGAGACCTCGTGGTGAGCGCATTAAAAGAAGCCATCAATAAGCTCGGAGGGGTTGCGCAGGCAGCAACTCTATGTGGGGTAAGCCAGCGGGCAATCTACAAATGGCTGAGCTCAGGAACCCTTCCTCGCACTGAATACACGGGTGAAACCCATTACGCCTCCCGGCTCGCTGATGCGTCCGCTGGCCAGTTCACCGCCGAATGGCTGCTTGCTGAGGCAGCCCCAACGAAGACGGCGACCCAGCAGGCCAGCCCTAAGCCTGCCCAACAAGGCGAACGCCGAGCCCCGCGCAAACCAGCCGACCGCCGCGGCCGTCGTGAAACCGATCTATCCACCCAGGAAGCCAGGGAGCTGCTGGAGAGCGCCGAGAAGCTCGCCGGCACGCTCCAGCGCATCGCCAAGGACTGAGCCCGAATTCCTGGGGCGCTGAGCGCCCCAGCTGTACCGCGTCACCCATATCCACCACCAGGAGCAAAGAGCCATGACCCAAACGAAGCTTTGTGAAGATCGCCGCCGCCGGGCACCCGGTACGCACCTGATCAGAGAGATCAAGGTCCGCGTCTGTACCGAAGACCATGAGGAGCTGATCCAGGCGTCACGCCTGGCGCATGCAGAGAACCTCACCGGTTACGCGCGCGACTGCATGTTCATCGGTCATCGCCTGCAGCAGGGCGGCCAGCAGGAGCAGGTACTGGCCGCGATGCTGCTGCAGCAACAGGCCCATCTGCTGACCGCGCTGTTCCGAGGCGAGCCAATAAGCCAGGAAGAGCTGAGCGAGCTGGTGTTCGGCCTTGCCAAGCAATCGCTCCAGCTCAGTGTGGGCGATACCAAATCAGCCTGAAAGGCCCTGAGAAGGGCGAGGGGAGGGGAATGCCAATGTTCACGAATGAGGTTTGCGAGGCCGCGATTGGTCGGCTGAGCCATGCAGAGCAGGGTGCGTTGAAGCAGGAGGCCGCACGCCGCGCCTGCTCGATCAACGAGGCGATGTTGCAGGTGGCGCTGGAGAACTTGCAGCAGCAGTTGTACGCGCTGCCGCTGATGGGTCAGCGCTTGCAGCTGGTCAAGGGATAACAGCGCCCCTTCGGGGGCGCCTTCGAAGGCCCTAGAAGGGCCTGCTGCGAGGTTTCAATCATGGCTGGTGACTGGATCAAGTTCGAACTGATCACCCTCGATAAGCCTGAGGTCTGCCAGATCGCGGACGCTGCTGACATCGATTGTGATGCGGTGGTGGGCAAGCTGCTGCGCGTGTGGGGCTGGTTCGATCAACAGACGGCAGACGGTAACGCTCCGAGCGTTAGCAAGCGGTTACTGGATCGGATGGTTGGCGTTACCGGTTTCTGTGAACACATGAAATCGGTGGGATGGATGGTCGAGGCCGACGGCACGATCAGTCTGCCCAATTTCGACCGCCACAACGGCAAAACCGCCAAGAACAGGCTTCTCACGGCTAAACGGGTCGCTGCGCACAAGGCTGCTAACGGTAAAGGTAACGCCAAGGGTAACGCTGCGAACGTTAGCGATGCGTTACCTAAAGAAGATGTAGAGAAGAGTAAAAGCAATACCCCCTTAAGCCCCCCTGCCGGGGGCGGCGCGCAGGACGATTCGCCTGACCAGGGTGAGCAACCAGAGCCCAAGCCGGCGACCAAGGCCAAGCGCGGCACCCGATTGCCGGACACCTTCCTGCTGACCACGGACATGGCTCGCTGGGCGAGAGACCGGGCGCCAGGGGTGAACCTGAGCCTGGCGACCGAGAAGTTCGTGAACTACTGGCGCGGCAACGGCAAGACCAAGGTCGACTGGGTGGCCGCCTGGCGCAACTGGGTGCTCGAGGAGCAGGACCGGGCCAACTCGCGCCGCGGAGCGCCAGCGGCAGAGCCTGATTTCGAAAGTACCGAGTGGGCCAAGGATCTGGGAGAGCTGTGATGAAAAACGCCAAGGACATCGTCGCCGGTCTCACTCCGGAAAACCTGCCAGCAAGCCTGCCGACCGTGTCGGCTCCGGCGCGTGACGTCGACCCGGGTACCGCCGAGGTGGTCAACGCGCTGTTTCGCGAGCTGCAGTCGATCTTCCCGGCGTGGAAGCAGGCCTGGCCGACGACCAGGGCGCTGGATGCGGCAAAGCGGTCGTGGATCAAGGGCTTCATGTCGGCACGGATCAGCACCATCGAGCAGATCCGCCTCGGCATCGAGCAATGCCGCCAGCACGGCGGTGACTTCGCCCCGAGCGTCGGGCGGTTCGTGAAGTGGTGCCAGCCGACGCCCGAAATGCTCGGCCTGCCGCCGCTGGAGCGCGCCTATGCCGAGGCCTGCCGCAACTCGCACCCTGCTGCCGATGGGCAGTGGTCGCACCCCGGGGTGTACCACGCAGCCTGTGAGGCCGGATTCCACGCACTGCGCACCCTGAGCGAGGAAGTGAGCCGCCGCCTGTTCGAGCGCAGCTACGTGGCGACGGTACGCATGCTGCTGGCCGGCGAGCCGCTGCGCGAGATCCCCAAGGCGCTGCCGGAGACGGTGACTGTCCGTACGCCGGAGGTTGGCCGCGCCGCACTGGCCGGGCTGCGCCAGGCGGTGCGAGGTGCTGCCCATGGCTGACAAGCTCGCCACACGCCGTAAGCGCAAGGAGCGCCGGCACATCCTGTTTCGCGTGGAGCGGGCAGTGATCGAGAGCACTGGGGAAGTGGTTGGTGCTCTGGTGCCGCGCTTCGCAACCGATCGCCGACTGATGCGTGACCGTGGTTACCGGATGGGCGATGACCTGCGGGCCGAACTGAGCAAGCCGCGGCACCTGGGCCAGCATCGCAGGGCGCATCTGCTTGGGGGCCTGGCAGTGGCTCAGCTCGAAGGGTTCGAGGGGCTGGACCAGCACGCCGCCATCAAGCGCCTGCAGCGCGAATCCGGCGTGTGTTGCGAGGTAGAGCAGATCGATGCTGCACCGGTGGTGACCGCGATCCTGGCTGCAGCCGAGACGATGCTTGGCGCCGCTGCGACGCGGATGCTCAAGGCCGTGCTGCCGGAAATCAAGCAGATCGACGTGCTGGTAGCGCAGAGCCTGGCGTTCGACAGGATGGAGCAGGGCGAATTCGAACGGTTCTACGCGGGGATCTGCCAGCACCTGGCCGAGCGCTACTGGCCCGATTGCGACCAGGCGCAGATCGAGCAGATGGCCGAACTGATGGATCGGGAGCGTGCGGCATGAAGATCGCCAGCAAGAAGGTCCGCGACAGCGCCCGCGGCAAGGACTGCACCGTCCGCATGCCGGGCATCTGCAGCTTCGACCCGGCCACCACGGTGCTTGCGCACATCCCGTGCGGGCAGAAGGGCGTCGGCATGAAGGGCTTCGACACCGTGGCGGTTTACGCCTGCGCCAATTGCCACGACGTGCTGGATGGCCGCCGCCAGGGGCAGGTGGACTGGCAGGACATCCCGCGGGCTATCGCAGAGACACATGAGTCCCTAGTAGGGGCCGGGCTTTTGGTGGTGAAGGGAGCAGCGGCATGAAGTGGGCGCAGAAGAAAAACCGGGACGGCGACCCGATCAAGGACTGCTGGGTGACCGATGGCGGCTACACCGTGGCGATCTGCCGACTGCCTGAGCAGCGATTCGTGGTGACCAGGCCCGGCGGCAATGCTCCGCTGGCCTATGTGAGCAGCCGCGAAGAAGTGCTGCGCGTAATCAACATCGACATTGGAGCTACGCAGTGATTCTAGGGATTGATCCAGGCTGTACCGGTGCTCTTGTCGTGATGACTGACGGCGGCAACTACGTGGCGCACCTGAACATGCCTACAGTGAAGGTCGGCACGAAAAGCCGGGTGAACGGCGCTGCGGTGGCCGCTTTCATCCGCGAGACCATCGGCGAGTTCAACGCGCACGCCTATCTCGAGCAGGTTGGAGCCATGCCAGGGGGCGGCGAGCGCAAGAGCGGGGCGTCTTCGATGTTCACCTTCGGCCATGCAGCCGGAGTTGTGGAAGGAATCCTCCAGGGCATGGCTATCCCGTACACGCTGGTGACCCCGCAGGCCTGGAAGAAGCGCGCGGGCCTAGTAGGCACCGACAAGGACGCAGCACGCAGCCGCGCCATCCAGCTTTATCCGGATCTGCGGATCCTCGATCTGAAGGGGAAAGGCCAGGCCGTGGCTGACGCCATCTTGATCGCACGGCACGGGGCCAACTGCGCATGAACTACGCACATGCGAACGCTGCGCAAAACCAGGCGGCACGCGCCGTTGAGAAGAAAAACACTGAATCACTGCGTACGCAAAGTGCGCAATTTGTACGCACTGCGCAATAGGGGAAGGGATATGCGACTGATCACAGCACGCCAGGCTTGGCGCGATTCGCAGTATGAGTCTCGCGGCTCGATTACGGCCGCAACCATGGACCACGCGAAGATCGAAACAAAGCGCGCCGCTGCGAAGCGCAAGACAATCGAGGCAGTGTTCGCGGCCGTGGGTGACGAGGAGGAAAGTAGGGTCAAGGTCGTGGCGCAGCGAATGGAAGTGCAGGAGACGCGCCGTTCTGCCCGGGACAACAGTTCGTCGCGGTGCGCTCACATGATGACGATGGGGCGTATCCAGCACGCAATCGCCTCGCTGAACAAGCCGCTGCAGCACTTCGGGCATTACCTCTACTCGCCGTTGGCCAATGCCCGCGATCAGGATGTTGCGCGCACGCTGGTTTGGTTTGGCTGGGAAAAACCGGCCGGGCTGACGAAAGTGAAGGAGTCGCGAGCGTACTGCCTGGTGTTGCCGGCGCTGATGTCATATCAGGGGGTCGTGACAGGTGGGCGTGACGAGTGGACGCCGGGCCGCATCGCCGAATTTGTCGCCGACTGGTATGGCGAAAAGATCACCGTCAGCCAATGGTCACGTGACTGGGCCTCGATCTGGGAAAGCCTGCAGCGTACGATCGGTGAGATCGACCAGAAGGCGCTCGATCCTGTGGAGTCGGCACTGGAGCAAGCGTTAAGCGCGGCATGACAATGGCTACACGCCGCCTGCACCAGTCATGGCTTGTTGCCATGCTATAACTGCCGCTCCAAACGCAGGAGCTATACCTATGACCGAAACAACGACTGATCAGGTCGCTCAAGATCCCGAGGAATTTTATCTCGAAACTTTCATGGCCCGTGAGTGGGACGGCCGACGCATCGACTGGTTTCTTCAGAAGCTGGTATCAATGGCCAACGATAGCGGCCTTGAGTTCGGTGTGACTCTGACCGTTGGCAGCGGAATGGTGACTGGGACGCTGATATCAGCCGAGAAGTACTTCGCTGCATTCGGGGAATTGTTCGCTGGCGGAATGCCTGGAGATGGAAGCGAGGTCGAGGCAAGCTTTCGGAAACTAGGGGAGCGCGGACAGGAGGATGACCAGGAAGCTGCCCGGCTCCCTCCGCAGTTCATCCACCTGAAGGATGCAAAGATCATAACGGCCAGCGGGTCTGTACCTAGCAGGCAGGGCGTGCTTTGGCGCGGAACGATCGCATCGATTAACGGATTTAACTTAGGATCTCTCGCTTGACGCCATGTCGAGCATTCGCGTACATTTTCGTCATTGTGTAAAGCAGCACCCCAAAGAAAGCCCGGCCATCGTGTCGGGCTTTTTTGTTGGTGGCGTTTGTGTCCGCAGCCAGGGCGGCCTTTGGGAGAGCCTGGACATTCCCAGCCGGCGGTGGGGTGGTCATTGAAAAACACCGGCAGCCCGCGCGGGCCAGTTCCTACCCTACGGGGGCTCGGCGCGAGGGCGATCAGCTGAGACTGGTGCATTGGGGTGCCAGCGGCAGATAGCTCTTTGGCAGACAGCGCGGAAAGACGTGCACAACTTTCAAGGCCCCGCCAAGTGCGGGGCCTTTTCGTATCTGGCCCCGCCGCGAGGCGCTGCCAGGGTCACGTCGGGAGACGTTGCCACAAACCGCCCGGCTTCGGCTGGGCACCTCTTTCCGGCGCTCGGCCTGGGTCTTTGCTCTCTGGCGGATCGCAGCGCGCGAGCGTCGGGATTTACATGACACCACCAGGCCGAGTGCCGGGAGTGCCCGCGTGAAGCACACAGGTATCTACTCAATGTCCGAGCCAGGCCCACTGACCGCCGCCGGCGGCATCGCGCTGTACAAGCTGGGCGCCTTCGGTTTCATCGCCATCCTTGCGGCCGTTGTCGTCATGGCGATGACGCTGCCCAAGACCGTGCGCGAGTTCGTCGTGGCGATGATCAGCACCACTGTTTCGAGCCTCTGCGGCGGCGCCTTCGTGGTGCGCTGGCTGGAGATCGGCGACTGGGCGAACGATGACGTGGGCATGGTCGCCATCGGCGGGCTGATCTTCGTCTGTGGCCTGCCTGCCTGGGTGCTGGTGCGCGCCTTGTTCGCCTGGAGCGAGGCGAAGAAGGACCGGCAGATCGGCGAGATCGTCGACGCCGTGCTGGATGCCAAGCGCAAGGTCGGGCTGTGAGGCTGTACCTGCTGGCAGGCGCGGTGCTGCTGGCCATCGTCTTGGCCGTCTGGCTGCGACTGGATTACCTGGGCGGCGAGCGTGACCGGCTGGCCGGTGCGCTGGAGCTGTCACAGCAGGGCGTCGCGCAACTGCAAGAGGCAATCCGGCTGACCGAGGCGGCATTCGCCGAGCGCGACCGGCACGACCAACAGGCCACCCTGGAGCTGAAGAATGCACGCGATGAGAACCAGCGCCTTGCTGCCGATGTTGCTGCTGGCCGTCGCCGGCTGCTCATCCGCGCCTCCTGCCCCGCAGTGCCCGCCGATACCGGCGCCGGCCGCGTGGATGATGGAGGCGCCGAGCTCGCTGCAGACGCTCGACAACCTTATTTCGCCCACCGAGAGCAGGTGACGCTCGACGAGGCAAAGCTGCGCGGCCTGCAGGCGTATGTGCGCCTGTTCTGTCATCGGCCCGCAGCCATCGAATAGCGGCACGCCGGGAGGCGCCCGCGCTTTATCTGGAGAAACACCATGGCCGCAAAGAAAGGGGCCCGTTACGACTGGGCTGCGGTCGAGCGCGACTATCGAACCGGCCAGTACAGCAACCGTGAGCTGAGCCGCCTGCATGGCCCGTCCGAAGGCGCCATCCGCAAGCGCGCCACCGATCACGGCTGGCAGCGCGACCTGTCCGAGCAGATCCGCCAGCGCGTGCGGGAGAAAACCACCCTCGCCGTGACCAAGGAAGTCGCTCGGGCTGATTCTGACGAACTGATCATCGAGCAGGCAGCCGAGGCTGGCGCGGAGGTCATTCGCGGCCACCAGCGCTTGCTGCGAAAGGCCAAGGGGCTCGCCGAGACGCTGATGCAGCGCCTGGAAGGGCAGCTGGAGAAAGGCACCATGACCGTCCAGCTCAAGAGCGGCGAGGCGGCCGAGATCGACGTGCCTCTGGACTACGCCGGCAAGACGCTGGGCAACGCCACCATGGCGCTGGAGCGCGTGGTGAAGATGGAGCGCCAGAGCTACGGCCTCGACGTCGAGGACAAGGACAACATCGGCAAGACACTGAAAGAGCTGCTGGCCGAGGTCGCGCCAGGTGTCGAAGAGTAGGGCGCCGGCCGCCGTCGTCTTCGAGGGTGAGCGGTGGCTGCGGCTGCATCGCGAGGGCAAGCTGACCGATCCGGCCGACCTGCTGCGTGCGCTGGACAACAAGTGGTACCGACTGAACACGCTCTACAAGATCAAGGACAAGAACGGCAAGACGCGCACCTTCCGTCCGAACAAGCAGCAGCGCGAACGGTTCATCCGTGGCCACTGCCGCAACGTGATCCTGAAGGCGCGACAGCTGGGCTTCACCACCTTCGAGATGATCGATGCGCTGGATGACTGCCTGTTCACCGAGAACTTCTCGGCAGGCTGCATCGCGCACGCGCTGGAAGACGCGAAGGACATCTTTCGGAACAAGATCAAGTTCGCCTACGACCAGCTGCGCCAATCGGCGTGGATGGCGATCTTCAAGGCGCTGGATCTCAAGCTGCCGGCGCCGACCAGCGACCGCGGCGAAGGCTATGTGTTCGACAACGGTTCGAGCATTCGTGTCTCGACCAGCTACCGGGGCGGCACGCTGCAGCGCCTGCACGTCAGTGAGTTCGGCAAGATCTGCCGCAAGTACCCGGACAAGGCGCAGGAGATTGTCACCGGCGCCTTCGAGGCGGTCGGCCTGGGCAACCAGGTGACGCTGGAGAGCACCGCCGAAGGGCGTGAGGGCTATTTCCACGATTACTGCGCCACGGCGCAGAAGCTGTCCGAGGCCGGCAAACTGCCGACCCTGATGGACTTCCAGTTTCACTTCTTCCCGTGGTGGGACGAGCCGGGCTATCGCCTGGACCCCGTCGGCGTGGTGGTGCCGAGCTGGCTGCACGATTACTTCGCCGAGCTGGACGCGAAGTACCGGATCAAGACCGATGCGGCGCAGCAGGCGTGGTATGCGAAGAAAGCCGAGGTGCTGAAGGACGACATGAAGCGCGAGTACCCGTCCACGCCGGACGAGGCCTTTGCGCAGAGTGTCGACGGCGCCTACTACATGCAGCAGATGCGCTGGCTGCGCAAGAACGGTCGCATCACGACGAAGGCCGCCTACAACCCGTCGCTGCCGGTCATCACTGCGTGGGACTTGGGCATGTCGGACGCCATGTCCATCGTGTTCTGCCAGGTGATCGGCCGCGAGGTGCGGATCATCGACTACCTGGAGCACAGCGGCGAAGGGCTGGAGTTCTACGCCCGCAAGCTGCGCGAGAAGGGCTACACCTACGGCCAGCACTATGGGCCGCACGACCTGGCGGTGCGCGAGCTCGGGAACGGCAAGAGCCGCGTCGATACCGCTGCGCAGTTCGGCATCCGCTTCGAGATCGTGCCGCGGATCAGCAACCACGCCGAAGGCATCGAGGCGGTGCGCCAGTTCCTGCCGATGTGCTGGTTTGCCGAGCAGGTCGACGTTGGCGGCGATGACAAGGTGGTCGGCGTGGATCGGCTGGTCGACTGCCTGGACAACTACCGCAAGGAATGGGACGACCGGCTGGGCGTGTACCGGGCGACTCCGCGTCACGACTGGGCGTCACACGGCGCCAAAGCATTCGAAACACTCGCCCGGAGCGGACTGTTTGAACTGTCCATCGGCATGAACAGCACGCCGACTGCGCCCAATACCGAGCGCGGACGCCGCAACTGGAACGCACACACATGAGCAGCAACCTTTTCATCACCGTTGAGCATCGACAGGTGGCGAGCTTCATCGCGTCCAAGTTGGCGCCGCTGGCTGTGCCGTCCCACCAGGTGCGCAACGACGTGGCCAACATTCAGGTGGACCCGGTGCTGGTGGTGGAAAACCACGACGAGCACCCGGCCATCCAGTTCAAGTTCGACGTCGCCGACGGTATGGGGCTCGAGGTGCGCGTGAAGCTGGCCGAGTTCGCCGCCAACCCCGCCGGGTACATGCGCGAGCTGGTGGAGAACGTTCAGGGCATTCGCATTGCTGCCCTGCAGCGCCGCAATGACCGCCGGGCCGAGGTGGCTCAGGTTTACCGGCAGATGGAGGGCGCATGATGAACCTGGGTCTGCTGCGTTTCCAATCCGCTGGCGAGCTGAAAGCCGAGGAAGAAGCCGAACAGCTGCGCCAGGACGAAGCCCGGCGCATGCAGGCGGTGGAAAGCTCGCTGTCCGGCCACATTCGCGGCGCCTTCGAGGCGGCGAAGACGGCCAAGCAGTCCATTGAACGGCGCCTGCTGGACTGCGCTCGCCGGCAGAAGGGCGAGTACGACGCGGACAAGCTGCGCGCAATCCGCGAGGAAGGCGGCAGCGAGCTCTATCCGAAGCTGACCACCACCAAATGCCGTGCGGCAGCGGCGTGGATCCGCGACATCCTCATGCCCGCCAATGGCAGGCCGTGGGGGCTGGACCCGACGCCGGTTGCCGAGATCCCGCCGGACTACCTGACCGCCTTTGCTCAACGCCTCGGTGAGCGGGCGCAGGGCATGGACAAGCAGCAGCTGGAAGACCTGCTGCGCCGCGAGGTGCAGAACAAGGCCCGGCAGATCGCCGACCGCCATGAAGAGGTGATCAACGACCAGCTGGAAGAGGGCGGCTGGAGTGAGGCGCTGGAAGCGTTCATAGACGACTTCGTGACCTATCCCGCGGCCTTTCTGCGCGGCCCGCTGCTGCAGCGCGTGCCCGAGTTCGCCTGGAAGGAAGGCTGGCAGATGATCGAGGTGGAGGCGATCAAGCCTCAGTTCGCCCGCGTCTCGCCGTATGACCTGTACCCCTCGCCGGATTCGTCGGACATCGACGACGGCGCTTACCTGATCGAGCGCGAGCGCTATACCCGTGCACACCTGAACCGACTGCGCGGTGTGCCGGGCTACAAGGACGACGCCATCGAACAGGTGCTGGTCGAGCATGGCCGCGGCGGCCTGCGCGAGTGGCTGGCCACCGACTCCGAGCGTGCGCGTCTGGAAGACCGCAGCCACGACTGGATGACCAACCAGGGCGAGACCATCGAGGGGCTGCATTACTGGGGCAGCGCCCAAGGCCTGATCCTGCTGCAGTGGGGCATGACGCCCGAACAGGTTGACGACCCGCTGGGCGAATACGAGATCGACGCCATCCTGATCGGCCGGCATGTGATCCGCTGCGTGATCAACCGTAACCCCATGGGCGCGCGCCCTTACCACAAGGCGTCGTTCCAGCTGGTACCGGGCTCCTTCTGGGGCATCGGTATTCCTGAGCTGATGTCCGACGTGCAGGATATGTGCTGCGCCGTCGCCCGGGCGCAAGCGAACAACATGGCGTTCGCCAGCGGCCCGCAGATCGAGATATCCATGGATCGCCTGATGCCGGAGGAGAATCCCAACGAGATTTTCCCGATGAAGCGCTGGCGGACCAAGAGCGACCGCACCGGTACCGGGTCGCAGCAGCCGGCCATTCGCTTCTACCAGCCTGACAGCCGCGCGGGCGAGCTGATGCAGGTGTACGCCCAGTGGGAGCAGCGCGCGGACGACGCGACGAACATCCCGCGCTACTCCTATGGCAACGAGAAGGTCGGCGGGGCGGGCAACACCGCCAGCGGCCTGTCCATGCTGCTGGAGAGCGCGAACAAGGGCATCAAGGACGCCATCCGGCATATCGACCGCGGCGTGACCAGCCGTGTGATCGCCGCGCTCTGGCTGTTCAACATGCGCTACAGCCCCGACATGTCGATCAAGGGTGACTGCCGCGTGGTGCCGCGCGGAGCCAGCGCCATGCTGCTGCGCGAGCAGACCCAGCAGGCCCGCCAGCAGTTCCTGGCCGCCACCGGCAACGAGGCGGACATGCAGATCATCGGCGTGGAAGGCCGCGCGCGATTGCTGCGCAGCATCGCCGATCAGCTCGACATGCCGGGGCTGGTTCCCGAAGACGACGAGATCAAGGGTCGCGTCGAGCAGCAGAACAAGCAGCAGGGCGAGCAGCAAGCGCAACAGATGCAGCTGGAGGCCGGCAAGGTTCAGGCAGACGCAGCAAAGAAGCAGGCCGACGCCGGCAAGAGTCAGGCCGAAACCCAGCGGATCATGCTGGAAATCCAAGCCCTGATGGGGCAACTGCAAGCACTCGGAGGAATGGGTGGACCTATCCCAGGAGGAATACAAGGCGCTGGCCCGGCTGGAGTCCAACAACAGCCCGGACTGGCAATGCCTCAAGCAGGCGCTGCGCCAGGCTATCAAGGATGAGCGCGACGCCCTGGAGCAATCCAGCTCCACCGAAACCCTATACCGGCTGCAGGGACGCGCCGGAGCCTTACGCGAACTCCTGCAAGCCATCGAGGCCAGCAGGGAGATCGCCAGACAGCACTCATAACAAAGCCGCCCCTCGAGGCGGTTTTTTTATGGGCGACTGCTCGCCATGCCTCGGCCAGGCATAGGCGAATCCAGAACCCCGCCATGTGAACCCCAGCAAGCCGCTGGCTCACCCTGTTTGGAGAAGACCGCAAATGCTACCCCGCTCAGTGCAAGACCAGGCGGACGCCGCCAAGGCGCTGCAGGACCAGCTGAATCAGCCGGCCACCGAAGGCAACGAGAACCCCGCTCCCGCAGCGGCTCCCGAGTCCGAGCAGCAGCCAACGCCCGTCGAGCCTGCCGCGCAACCCGCACCTGAACCCCAGCCCGAAACCCGGGACGCTACCTACTGGCGTCACCGCTTCGATGTGCTGCAAGGCAAATACAACGCCGAGGTTCCCGCGCTGCGCAAGGAAATCGCCACGCTGAAAGACCAGCTGGCTGCCGCCGACAAGCAACAACCGGCGTCGGCGGTTCAGCGAGCCCAAGAGGCGATGTCCGACCTGACCGAAGCGGAGATCGAAGAGTACGGCCCGGATCTGGTGAACCTGATCAAGCGTGTCGCCGGCAGCGCCGCCGCCCCAAGCAACAACGGCGACCTGCAGGAGATCAAGAGCGAGCTGGGTCAGCTACGTGAAGAGAAGCGACAGGACGCCGAAGCGCGCTTTTGGACCGACCTCGAAGCGCAGGTGCCGAACTTCCGCGCCGTCAACGCCGATCCGGCGTTCCATCAGTGGCTCGCCGAGATCGATCCGCTGAGTGGCCAGCCTCGCCAGCAACTGCTGGTCGGGGCTCAGCAAGCGCTCGATGCCTATCGAGTGGCTGCGGTCTTCAAGTCCTTCGCCGCCGTAGCGCCGAAGGCATCGCAAGAACCCATTCCGGGCGAGCTGGTCCAGCCGCGCCAGGCCCGCTCCGCTGCGCCAGAACCGCAGCAGGGCAAGGTCTGGTCGCGCGCTGAAATCAGCGAGTTCTACCGGAACAAGGCGAGCTATCCCAAGGATCAGGCCGCCGCAATCGAAACCGACATCTTTGCCGCTCAGGCCCAGGGCCGCATCCGCTGAGAGCGCCCTGTAACGCCGTGAGGCGTCACGCTCAGGAGTAACACAACATGGCAGGTCCAACCCGCGCCGCTGGCGTACCCAACTACAGCTCGTCCAGCTCTGCCGGCTTCATTCCGGAGATCTGGTCCGGCAAGCTGGTGGAGAAGCTCTACGCCTCCACCTGTTTCGGCGAGATCGCCAACACCGACTACGAGGGCGAGATCAAGAACAAGGGCGATACCGTGCAGATCCGCACCGTGCCGTCGATCACCATCAAGGACTACCAGATCGGTGGCGGCCTCACCTACGAGAAGCCGATCAGCGACAAGGTCGAGCTGCAGATCGACAAGGCGAAGTACTTCGCCTTCGAGGTCAACGACATCGACCGCTACCAGGCCGACATCAAGCTGATGGACGAGTTTTCGGACGACGGCGGCGAGCAGATGAAGATCGCCATCGACACCGACATCCTGGCGCGCCACTACGCCGATGCGGCCGCCGAGAACGCTGGCGCCACCGCGGGCGTCAAGTCGGCCAGCTACAACCTCGGCGCTGCCGGTGCGCCGATCGCGATCACCAAGGACAACGTCCTCGACGTATTGGTGGACTGCGGCTCGGTACTTGATGAGCAGAACGTGCCAGAAACCGGCCGCTGGATCATCCTGCCGGCTTGGATGAGCGGCATGCTCAAGAAGTCCGACCTCAAGGACGCCTCGATCATGGGCGACGCCCAGTCGGTCTTCCGCAACGGCAAGCTGGGCACCCTGGATCGCTTCACGGTGTACATCAGCAACAACATGAGCATCGTCGACGACGCCGTAGCGGCGAAGAAGGCGACCAATATCATGTTCGGCCACAAGAAGGCGCTGACCTTCGCCAGCCAGATGACCCAGATGGAGACCCTGCCCAACCCGCAGGACTTCGGCAAGCTGGTGCGCGGCCTCAACGTCTACGGCTCGAAGGTCATCGACCCGAAGGCCATGGGCCACCTGTACGCCGCTCGCGGCTAACCCTGCAGCATGGCCGTCCTTTGGGGCGGCTTTGCCGTATCTGGAGCAACGATCCATGGAACTAGCTGAACTGATTGCAGCCGTGAAGGCTGCGGCGACCAAGGACGCCCTCGAGTCGCTGGTGAAGGTCGAGCTGTCCCTCGATCTGGACAAGCGCAAGTCGCTGAAGGCGCTGCGCGCCGAGGTTCTGAAAGGGCTTGGCGAAACTGCCGAAGAAGAGGGCGGCGACGCAGATGGCGGCGACGCCAAAGGCGATGCCACCATTGGCGAAGGTTCGGGCCCGGCCGACAGTGCCGGTGACACCACTGGCGCGCCTGCTGAGAATCCGGCTGCCACCACGGTCGCCACGGCTGTTGCTGCGCCCGCGCCCGCGCCTGCAGCAACCGCCAAACCGTCCGCGGTCCCTGTTCAGGCGCCAGTAACCCCGCCAGCCCTGGACGAGGCGCCTGCGCCCGCCCCAGCGCCCGTAGCAAGTAATCGCCTGCTGCGCAACAAGAGCACCGGTCGCACCTTCATCTGGACGCCCGCACTGGCAGCGCTGGCCGATTTGGAAGAGGTATAAGCCGTGACCACTGTTGGTGACCTGCTGCGGCGGGCGCGCACCGTCCTGCAGGAGATCACGCAGGACGGCACCCGCTGGACCAACCTCGAGCTGCTGGACTGGCTCAACGAGGCCTACGCGACTGTGCTGGCGATCCGTCCGAGCGCCAACGCCGTCAATGCCGAATTTGGCTGTGTCGCCGGTACGCGCCAGGAACTGCCGGCCCAGGCCGACCGGCTGCTGGGGGTGGTGCGCAACCTCTCCAGTAAGGCGCAAGGGTTGATCGTGACGCCAATCGACCGGGGCACGCTCGATGCAGCGCGTCGGCGCTGGCACGGTGAGCCGCAGACCGAGGCGATCGAGCACTTCGTCTTCGATGACCTTGATCCGCGCCGCTTCTACGTCTACCCGCCCGCTGCGGCGACGGCCAAGCTGGAAATCGTCTACTCGCGCGTGCCTGAGCCCCACGGGCAGAGCGAGGCACACTCCGATTCAGTCGAGGCGCTCCGGCTGCCGGAGAGCTACGCGCCGATCCTGCTGGACATGGTGCTTGCGCGCGCCTTCAGCAAGGACGCCGAGCACGCCGCGAACCTGCAGCGCGCTACGCTTCATTCGCAGTCGGCACAGGCCGCGCTGGGCTTGAAGATCCAGGGCGCCACAACGTCCAGCCCTAACGCTCGCGAGGGGGCTCGATGACCACGATCGCCGATCTGGTGGATGACCTGGTGCCGGAGGTGCCGGGCTGCCCTGCGTCGACGGTGCGTGATGCGCTGCGATGGGCGCAGCGTGAACTCTGCGCGGAAGGTAACGCTTGGATCGTTAGCGATGGGCCTGTTGTAGTTGGGGCAGATACACCGTTTGCCGAGGTGGAAGTGCCTTCTGGTGCCGATGCGCTGCGTATCGTGAGCCTGCTGCAAGGAGCGCGCGAACTGAAGCCGGGGCTGGATTACCGCCAGACCGGCAGCAACGGCGTCGAGTTTCTGCGTGCCACGCCCGACAGCAGCACGCTGCTGGGCTCTCTGGCGTGCAAGCCGGCACGCGGCCGGGACATGCCTGCCGAGCTGCTCGCCCGCTGGGAGGAGGCCATCAAGGATGGCGCCCGCTCGCGCCTGCTGACACTGCCTTACCCGTGGCGCGACCTCCAGCTATCGGAACACTACCGCCGCAAGTTCCTCGACGCCCAGGCCGGCGCTCGCTCGCTGGCCGCCAGCGGCTACCAGTCAGGCAGCGTCCGGATGCGAACCCGCAGCTTCGCCTGATTCAACGAAACATCCCACATCCTGCATGTCAGCCCGGGAGGGCCACCTATGTCCGCTTTTTCTGATTATCTTGAAAACAAGCTTGCCGACGTGACGCTGCGTGGCGGCACCTACTCAGGTGGTGCCGTGTTCATCGGTCTCTTCACCTCTGACCCGACCGATGCCGGAACGGGTGCCGAAGTGGCGGATTCCGCTTACCAGCGGCAGCAGGCGCACACCACCGTCACTTCCGACGGCTTCACTGCGCCGGCGAACGGGGCTTGCAGCAACACACGCACCATCGTCTTCCCGGCCATCGTGGATGCGCAAACCACGGTCACCCACTGGGGCATCTTCGATGCTCAGGCTGCCGGAAATCTGCTGTACCACTCGGCAATGCTTAACCCGAAAACCCTGGACCCGACTGACGTGGTGTCCTTCCCGATCGGCTCGCTCTCTGTCGTGCTGAGCTAAGCCCATGCACCTGTTCGGTAGGTCGCTACTAGGGGGCGCGCTTGTTGCGGGGTATGTCACCGTATCAGGAGTGGCGGCCTGTAGCGCCACCGCAACAGGCGAGGCGCAGGTTCACTACAAAGGGGCGGGGCTTGCAGAAGTCAGCGCATCCGCTTTCGGCGAAGCGCTTCGCGACGCCTCGACCCAGGGCAACGCCGCACAGGCTATCGCCCAAGCCGCTGCGCAGCCTGTAGCGTTCTACCGCGCCGCTGGCGTAGCGCAGGTCAGCTCCCTGGCTCAGGGCGCTGCGCAGGCCTCGTTCTTTGGCGAAGGTGTGGCGCAATCCGATGCCTACGCAGCAGGCCGCTTGCAGCGGCGTGTACGCATGCCGTTTCAGCCGCCAGCCAAGGCGGTCGCTTCAGCCCATGGCGAAGTTGTCAGCTACGTGCTGGCCTACGGTCGCCCGGCGTATGCTCGAGCAAGGCTGGTGGGCACCACCTACCACGTCGGGCGAGGTGTCGCGCAAGCGACTGCCGCCTTGTTCGGTGATGCGCAAAAGCAGATCGGGGGGCGCCAGTTCGCTCACGCGCAGGCATCAGCGTTCGGTACTCAGGTGTATATCGCCGGCGCCGCCGGCAACGGCATGGCCATCGCAGAGGCCAATGCCGACGCTGCCGTGACGAAAGGAGGTGTTCGGCACTTCGAGCTGTTCGGAACGGCCAGGGCAACCGCCCAGGCCAGCCTGAGCCATGTGTTGATCTACCAGCCCCAGGTCATGCGCGCCGTCGCTCACGCTTACGGTTGCGCCGTACAGATTCGCGGATTCGCCGGGAAAGGAATCGCCACGGCCAAAGCGACCGGCTACATGGACATGACCTATACCGGCCAGGAAGGCGAGCCCGCATCGGTCACCGCAACGGCAAGCGGCTACGGTGTTCGGCACGTTTTCGCGGCCGGCATGGCGAATTGCACTGCGCAAGGCTTCGGCAGCGCCATCGCCGAGTTCCGTGCTGCTGGCAGTGCAGTCTTGGCCGCAGAGGCGCAAGCCCGGACGATGCATCTCATGCTTGCCAATCAACCCGCTGCTGAAGCCTTGGCCACTACCCGCGGGCGAGCGCAGCGGATCGTCATCGCCGGCGGCGTCACCGCTCAAGCTGTTGCCGAGGCATCTGGCTACAACCAGATCAACGACCTATCCAAAGCGCCTTCTTCTCGCACGGTGATGGTCGCTTACGCCGGCCGAGTGAGCGCCATCGAGGCCGAGCCTCGCACAATCAGGATTTGAGATGGACGTATTTTCCAAGCAGCCAAATGACGTCCTGGATTACGACGTTGACCTGACCGACTGGTTTGCCGATATCGCGGACGACGATATCGAGTCGGTCGAGATTACCGTCGCCAGCACAGCGGAGCCGGTACCGGCATTGGTGCTGGGCCCGGCGCCGCACAATCCCTACGTTCTGCTGGGCGCAAGCCCGCAGCGCTTCAAGCTGTGGCTGGGGGGCGGCACGCACTTCGTCGATTACATCGTGACCTGCGTCGTGCGCACCGAGCAGGACCGGGTTAAAGAAGTCGAGTTCAAGATCAAGGTGCGTGACAAATGAGCTATGCCAATTTCGTAGAAACGCAGCTGGACGGGCCGTTGACGGCTGAAGGCCTTAGCCTGCTGCTTCAGCCTGCTCAGGCGCCATACCAGCTACCGCCTGCTGACGGCGGCGTGCTCGTGCTGGCGGACAGCATGGGCAAGCCTGCCGCTGTGGAAATCATCCGCTATGCCGCGCGTGACGGCCTGACCCTCACCGGGCTGGAGCGGGGGCTCGAAGGGACGGTTGCGCTGAACTGGCCCGGCAACAGCTACTGCTATCAGTCGCTGACGGCGGGCGGCTTCGAGGCGGTAAAAGAGATCATCGATGTCCATGTCGCCGACCAGAACCCACACCCGCAGTATCTGGTTGCCGAATCCGCCGTAAGCCTCGAAGGCCCGACCGGCATCTACATTGCGCAGAGCGTGCAATTCCAAATCACCGACTACGACGTGTTCAGTGGCTACCTGGTCCAGGTCTCGGCCGGCACCGCCAGCATTGCCGGCAGCACGATCAGTTTCACCGCGCCCATGGAGGCGGGCAGCGTGACGCTGACCGTATTCGCGGGCGACTACCGGCGCGACATCACGCTGGAGATCCTGCCGGAGCGCCCTGCGGCGCCGGTCATCACATCACCGGAAGCCACCGGCGTCATGGGCAACCCGACGCTATCGACCGGCCCCTTCGCCCTGATCGGGCCGAACACCGACACCCATGCGGCGACCGACTGGGAAATCTGGACGGGGGCAGGGCGCACCGGGACGCTGGTCTGGTCCTCGCTGAACAACTCCACCAGCAAGCTGAGCATCACGCTGCCGGAAAACACGCTGACCGTCGCGACGGACTACCACATGGCGGTTCGGCACATTGGCACAACGTTCGGCGCGGGCGAGTGGGCAGAGCTGGCGTTTCGGACGGCTGATCAGTTCCTGCCGACCGTCATCGGGCAGGCCTTTGGCGGCGGGTTCTACGCGGGCAAGATCCGCTACGCCGATGGCGACTACATCATTATCGTCGCGCCCAAATCTGCCGAGGCCACTCTGGCTCACAAGACGGCGAACAGCGCGACCGCTGGGACGTCGAGCTATCACGACGGCCTGGCGAACAGCAACAGCATGAACAACGCCACGCACCCGGCGGCCCAGTATTGCCGCGCCTACAACGGTGGCGGCTTTACCGATTGGCACCTGCCCGCGCGCGACCAGTTGGAGTTGTTGTATCGGAACCTCAAGCCAGACACTACGGCGAACATCACTGGCTCGCGCGCCGAGGCCGGCAACCATGGTGATAACGCCAACAGCGTCCCGGTTGGCGCTTCGTATACGACCGGCAGCCCGGCCCAGACATCGGCCGCAGCGTTCAAGACGGGCGGAGCCGAGGCATTCGCAGTGCCTACCTGGTACTGGACCTCGACTGAGTACGCTCCCAACACCAGCGCCGCCTGGGTCCAGCGCTTCAGCGATGGCGGCCAGAGCTTCAGCAACAAGGCCGTTGCGTATCTGGTGCGCCCCGTCCGCAGATTGAAAATTTAGCCTTTGACCCTTTGATGCCCGCGCTTGCGCGGGCTAGAGCCTGCAGTTTGCACATGTCCAAATCGAAAAACCTGCCGATCTACCGCGCCAGCTACGAGTTGTTGAGCCTGGTCACCGAGCTTATTCGTCACTTCGCCCGCGACTTTCGCCCATCGCTGGGTCAGCGCCTGCACAACGAGGCCGTACTGCTGGTGCTGATGATCTATCGCGCCAATGCGGCGGAGGACAAGCTGCCCTACATCGGCAAGCTGCTGGAAACGCTGCAGGTGGTGGAGATGCTGCTGCAGCTGTCCGCTGACCTCAAGCTGATCAGCCTGAAGCAATACGCCCGCTCCGCAGAGCTGACCGCCGATATCGGCAGGCAGGCTGGCGGATGGCAAAAGTTCGCCGCGAGCGGTAACGCCTCGCGCAAACATCATGTCAGCAGGCTCAACGCGTCGCCCGCTGCTGGATTGCCACGGTGATCCTTCCCGCGCGATTTATCTGGTTGCGTCCCTGGGCTGCGGCCCACGACAGGCCCTTGCGAAACCGCTGCACCATTGCAGCAGGTCTACGGGCAGTTTCCCGGCTGATCGGCACACGCCTTCGGCTGGGCGACGTGAAGACGCAACTTCGACTGAGTACGCTCCCAACACCAACAACGCCTGGATCCAGCGCTTCAGCGATGGCAACCAGAACAACAACAACAAGACCAATGCGTATCTGGTGCGCCCCGTCCGCAGATAACCCCGCAGGGGCCTGCTGACATGACCCCAACCATGGAAGAAATCGTGGTCGCCTACAGCGACTGCAGGAAAGGCAAGCGCAACACCGACAGCGCGATCGCCTTCGAGCTGCGCCTGGCGCGCAATCTGTGCCGGCTGCGCGATGACCTGGCGTCCGGCCGGTACCGGATCGGCGCGAGCCGCTGTTTCGTGGTCACCAACCCGAAGCCTCGCGAGGTGTGGGCTGCTGCGTTCCGTGACCGAATCGTCCACCACATTATGTACAACCGGATCGCGCCGGCTTTCGAGGCCTCGTTCTCGGCGGCAAGCTGCGCCTGCATCCCGGGTCGTGGAACGCTGTACGGCGCCAAGCGGCTGGAGCGCCAGGTTCGCAGCGTTACGCAGAACTGGTCTCGCCGCGCCTACTACCTGAAGCTGGATCTCTCGAACTTCTTCGTGTCGATTCATCGGCCGACCCTGTTCGGGCTGCTCGAGCCGAAGCTGGGTAGCGGCTGGACCCGAAGCATTACCGAGCAGATCCTTTTTCACGATCCGCTTCCAGAGGTCGACGTGCGCAGCCCGCCTGAGCTGATGGCCCTGGTTCCTCGACACAAGAGCCTGTTCCACGCAGCAGAAGGATGCGGCCTACCAATCGGCAACCTGTCGTCGCAGTTCTTCGCCAACGTCTACCTGAACGCCCTGGACCAGTTCATCGGGCACCGAATCAAGCCGAAGGGCTACATCCGCTACGTCGACGACTTCATCCTGCTGCACGAAAGCACCGAGTGGCTGGCCGAGGCCAAGGGGCGCATTGAGGCGTTTCTGGACTCGCGCCTGCGGGCCGCAATCAACCCGACCAAGACCGTACTGCAGCCAATCGATCGCGGCGTCGATTTCGTCGGCCAGGTCGTAAAGCCGTGGCGGCGCGTCCTGCGGGGCCGGATGTTGCCGTCCGCCATCCGCCGGGTTGCCGCGGCTGGGGATCCGGACTCCCGACGCAGCAGCGCCAACAGCTACCTCGGCCTGATGCGCCAGTGCGGCGCCTTCCGAGAGCGAGCAGATATCGCACGCCTCATGCTGCGCCACGGGCACCCCGTTGACGCCAAGTTTACCCGCGCCTACGCGCACGCTGGAGACCTGTAAATGCGCTACTTGAATTTCACCTACGTCGATGCAGTGACGGGTCGCCCAGTCAGCGAGACCGCCGCGCGCAACGGCCCGAAAATGCCCGCGGTTGCCGGCTTGCAGTTCGGCTTCGCGCTTGAATCGCTGTACCCGGCCGTCGTGCCGTCGCTGTACGGAACGTGCGAGGACGGCGCCTCGCTGGATGCGCCTGGCGTGCTTGGCGAGCTGACGCTTGAGCAGTACGAGGCTGCTCGCGAGACCGAGATGGCCAGTCGCCTGACGCAAGCGAAGGTCGCGGCCATCGCAGCAAACAATGCGGCGTACGAGGCCGCCATCGCCCTGATGACGGCCGACTATCCCGCCTCTGAAATCGCCACCTGGGAGCGGCAGCGGGCCGAAGCATTGGCCTGGGAAGCGGACCCGGCAGCGCCGACGCCATGGATTGATCTGGCGGCCTCTGCCCGCGGCCTGGACCGCGATCAGTACCTGTCTCGGACGCTGGCCAAGGTGCAGGCTTTCGCGCGTGCTTCCGCATGGCTGACAGGGCTGAGGCAGGGCGCAGACGACGCAATCCGCGCAGCCGATTCGGTCGCAGCGGTGCACGCCGTCGCCATCGATTACACCTTGCCGGAGAGCGCCGCATGACCGTCCAGCTTGCATTGCGAAAGCGCGACACCCGCATCGCCGCCCGCGTAATCCAATGGTGGACCGGCTCGATTTACAGCCATTGCGAGCTGGTGATCGACGGCTGGTGCTACTCCAGCTCGGCGATGGATGGCGGGGTTCGCCGCAAGCGCATCGACCTCGACCCGGAGAAGTGGGACGTGGCGCCGCTGCCCTGGGCGGACGATCAGCGGGCGCTGGATTACTTTACCGCGACTGACCACCACCGGTACGGCTGGACGGGCCTGGTACTGAGCCAGCTTCTCAACCTCAACCGCTCCACTGATAAAGCTCAGTTCTGCAGCCAGTGGTGCGCAGCTGCGCTGGGTCTGCGCTGGGTCTGCCCAGCCCGGCCAGCTATAGCCCGGCCACGCTGGGCGCCATCTGCGGCTTCGTGGGAAGCCTTCTCGCCGCCTGACCCGTCGACGTAAAACCAGACCCGCCACGGCGGGTTTTTTAATGACTGGAGATCCTGCATGACCCTTGGCCAGAAACAGCGCCACTTCACCCGCCTGATTGGCTTGCTCATCGAATGGGCGTACCAGAATGGATACGAACTGACGTTCGGCGACGCCTACCGCGACCCGCGCCTGCATGGGCAGGTCGGCGAAAAGAAGTCGTACAGCTCGGCCGGCAGCCTGCACAAGGAGCGGCTCGCCTGCGATTTCAACCTGTTCAAGGACGGGCAGTACCTGACCCGGACCGAGGATTACAGGCCGCTCGGCGAATACTGGGAGTCGCTGGGGGGCGCCTGGGGCGGGCGCTTCAACGACGGCAACCACTTCAGCCTCCAGCACGGTGGCCGCAAATGAAGCTGGCCTTCGCGGGATTCCGCGGCGAGATGCCTATCGTCGACGAGCGCCTCCTGCCCGAGCAGAACGCTCAGGTGGCGCGCAATGTCTACCTGCGGCGCGGCACGCTCAAGCCAGAGCGCGCACCGGGCCCGATTACTGGTCTGCCGAACGTCATCGCGCCGTCTTCGCTGTACCGCTATCCGAACGGCAACAATGGCGCCGGCTACTGGATGGTCTGGGGCGGCGGCAAGCGCGTGCACGCGGTGAAGTCGCCGCTGGCGGATGACGCCTGGCAGCGCGTCTACTGGACGGGCGACGGGCCGCCGAAGATGGGCGGCATCGCCGAGATCACCGGCGGCGCTCAGCCGTACCCCGCGCGCAGCTTTCGCCTGGGCATTCCCGCGCCCGCGAACGCGCCCGTGGTTTCCGCGCCATCTGATCGCGTCAGCGTAGAAGAGCACCCGCTGACTGCGCTGCAAACGTCCTACGTGGTGACGATGGTCAGTCGCTTCGGCGAAGAGGGCCCACCCAGCTTCGCCAGCTCGCCGATCATCCGCTGGGACATGGTTGAGGGCGCGCCGGCTGGCGGGGCCGTGGTGCTGAGCCTGCCGGCCGTTCCCAGCGGGGCGCACGACATCATCACCAAGCGCATCTACCGCGCCGAGTCTGGCGTGTTCCAGCATGTAGGCGATGTGCCGGTTGCTCAAGGCTCATTCACCGACACGGTGCCGAGCGAAAGCATGGGCGTCTCGCTGCCGTCGCTGGAGTGGGACATGCCCGATGATCGCCTGACCGGGCTGACGGCGCTACCGGGCGGCTTTCTGGCTGGCTACTTCGGCAACACTCTGTGCTTCAGCGAGGCGTTCTACCCGCACGCCTGGCCGATCGCCTACCAACTGGCGTTCAGCGAGGACGTGGTGGGCATCGCTGCAGTGGCCGGCGGTCTGGTGGTGGCCACCAACGGGCGTCCGCACATGATCACCGGCTCGTCGCCTGCAGCCATGGCCGACATGCACTTGGACGAGGACCAGCCCTGCGTTGCTGGCCGCTCGCTGGTGGATATGGGGGAATACGCCGTCTATGCCTCGCCGAACGGCCTGGTGGCAGTCGGCGGCGGCTCTGCGCAGCTGCTGACCAAGGCGATGATCTCGCGGGAACAGTGGAAGGCGCTCAAGCCGGAAACCATCCACGCCTATCGCCATGACGGCCGCTACCTGGCGTTCTATGAGGGTGGCTGCTTCGCCTTCACGCCGGGCGAGGGGTTCGAGTTCTTCGGCGTGAGCGCGACCGCCGGCTGGTACGACCTGGCGAAAGATCAGCTGTGCCTGATCCAGGGGAATACCATCACCGCCTGGGGCACCGGCGACACCATGACGCTGCGCTGGCGCTCGAAAGTGCATGAGGTCGCGCCAGGAAGTGGCGGATTTTCTTGCGCCAAGGTCATCGCGCGGCAGTACCCGGTCACGCTGCGGCTGATCGCAGACGGCGTGACCATGCTGGAGCTGCCTGTGGCCAGTCGCGATCTGTTCCGTTTGCCTGCAGGCTATGCGTTGTGCCGGGACTGGGAGGTCGAGGTGGAAGCCGCGCATGAGGTACAGTCCGTCCAGATCGCATCCTCGCCCAGCGAGATCGTTTAATCGCCTGCCGGGAGGCACCGATGACCCCACGACGCAAGACGCTGCCGGCGCTCTCGCCGAAAGCGCCGCCCGAGCTTCGACCGCTGTTTGCCGCCATGGCCGAGATCCTAGAGACGGGGGAGGGCGTGCGCGGCGACAAGCTCGACCGCAAGCTGACCCTGCGCGACCTGCTGGACGGCGGCCTGGCCAAGCTGCGGGTGCCGGGCAACCCTGACGGCGGCCTGACGCAGCCTGACGGCCCGCAGGACATGACTGTCCCACCGCGTCCGACCGGCTTCGCTGCCGACGGCAGCTTCTTCGGCATGATCCACCTGACCTGGGAGCGCCCGCAGGAGATCTACAACAACCACGCGCTCACCAATATCTACCGCAGCGAAGAGGACAACTTCGCCACTGCGCAGATCATCGGGCGCGAACCCGGGATGTTCTACAGCGACGTGGTGCGCGACGATGCGACCGTTGTCGATGACCCGCTGAACCTGCCGGGCTACTACTACTGGATCACCTTCAGCTCGACATCGGGCGTCGAGGGCGCGCCGAACTCGCCGAACGGCACCTTCGCTCAACCGCTCCCCGACGCCGCCTATTTGCTAGGGCAGTTGTCAGGCCAGCTAGGCGAGTCGCAGCTCGAGCAAGACCTGCGCGCCAGAATCGATCTAATCGACGGGATCGCTCCCGGCTCGGTCAATGCACGCATCGCCAACGAGCGAACCGAGCGCGTCGAGGGCGACAAGGCAACCGCGCAGCTGGTCACCACCCTGCAGACGACCGTATCAGGAAACACGGCGAGCATTCAGCAGCAAGCCACCAGCATCAACGGCCTGTCTGCGCAGTTCACTCTGAAGACGGACGTCAACGGCTATGTCGCAGGCTTCGGCGCCTACAACGACGGCAAGACGGCCGACTTCGCTGTGCTGGCCGATCGCTTCTGGATTGCGCGACCCGGCGCTCCTTCTTCGGCGGTGAAGCCGTTCATGGTCATCAACGGGATGGTCTACATCGACAGCGCCTTTATCCGTGACGCCTCGATCCAGGAGGGCAAGCTGGGCCCGATCACCTTCGGCAAGCTGTTCGACAGTGCGGGCCGGCCCGTCACCACGCTCGCCGGCAAGCTGCGCGCCGACATGCTGGACGTCGACAGCCTGCGCGTTGGAGACGCCAATATCGCCGGCGTGATCCAGTCCAGCGCCGTGAACAGCCTGGGGCAGCGCCGCTGGATTCTCGACAAGAACGGCGGGCTGACACTCAACGGCTCTTCCAGCACCGGCCGCATGGAAGTGCGCGACAACGTGATCAAGGTGTTCGATTCAACTGGCCGGCTGCGCGTGCAGCTGGGAGATCTCACTGCATGAGCCACGGGCTGCGCGTCTGGAACAATCAGGGCCAGCTCAGGCTGGACACCCGAGATCGCACCATGCGGCTCACCAGTTCGACCTACGTCGCCGGCCGTGAGCTTGCCGCGACAAGGACGCAAAGCTGGTTTCTTTCCCTGCCGGGTTTCAATCCCGCCGTGGATGGCGCGTTCTTGTCTGGCGCCGAAGCCGGCTATCTGGGCTACGACGGCCCGGACGTTGAGCTTGGCTTTCTCCCGGAGCTTGAGCCGGCCCCGGGCGGCGTTCAACTGATCTGGCGCGGTTATCCACAGTCGGGCTCCCGAACGATTTGGTACATGGGGGTTTATGTCATGGTACTGAGGGCGAGCTGATGGCGTTCGGATTCAAAGCGGTGAATGACGATCGTGTCGTTCAGATAGATAATGCCTATCCGGTGCTGCAGCTTGGCGAGTTCGGCAGCGGCGCGGCCAACACCGACATCTACTTTTCACGCACCTACCGGACGACAGAGCCGCCCTGGCTGTTCATGCGCGGCGGAGGTGGCGGCTTCCTGATGGGCGTGAAGTTCATCGGCGGCCCAGGAAGCTGGATCGGGTTCCGCTTCCATGCGAGCGGGGATGTGCACCACAACCACGGGCTTGCCGGGCGAAACCATGGCGTGTGGCAGTTCATGGTTGGCGAGTGGGGAGTCCACTACTCGAGCGACAAGTACGGACTGCGAATCTGGGGGTCAAACGGCCAGCTGCTCTATGATGCCGGCGTGCGCTTCATCAGCATGAAATACCAGTTCCAGCAGTGGCGGTACCGATCGCGCCATTCGGACAATGGCTGGCTGTTCTACCATCACTTCCTGACGCTGCCGGCCGATGCGTCGCTGGCAGATCCAGACAACTACCTGCTGGTCAACCCCATGGTCCGCGAGCGCTTCAACGTGCCAGGCGGTGACAGCACAAGCTTTCGCAAGGTCGGGCCGTTTACCGGCGGCGAAGTGCTGCATGTCACGCGATCGATGTACCGAAACTTCGAGATCACCTACATCCAGCCAGGAATCATAGGCCGGGCCAGCCTGTAGGTTTGATATCCTTCCAGCGTCAATCATTGTCGGGAGACAACGATGCCACAGCCCAACGAGCGGGCGTTTCTTCAGCATGTGCTGAAGGACCACGCTGCCGCGATTCTCTTCTGCGAGGCGCTGTTCCGCGTCTCGCAAGTCCTCGATGACCTGATCGACGGCGACAAGCCCGTCACCAGCGATGCGATCTATCGCGCCTTCTGGGAAGCGATGATCGATATCCCCGGCAATGCCTTCTATCGCGCCCATGAGCCGATGCTGCGCCCGCTGATGGCGGCCGCCCTGCAGGACTGGCGCGACAGCGTGACACTTGAGCGTGACGGCGATCGGCATGGCCGCACGCTGGCCTTCGTGCTGCGCGACCAACTGACCGGCCTGGTGGTGCAGTGCGCCGGCCTTGTTGGTGGGTTCGCCTGGATGCAGCAGGTGAGCGCCGACATTCGCCGGCACTTCCACGAAGACAAGCTGGACGACTACCTGAACGAGTTCCGCAGCGGAACCGAGGAGGCGCTATGAGCGGCGGCGGAGACAGCGACAACACCATCAAGGACACCCCCGAGCAGCGCTACGCGGCGCAGGTGGCTGCCGAGAAGTGGAACTTCGCCCAGAGCAAGCTGGCCCCGCTGGAAGACCAGTACATGGCCAACGTCGAAGATATGGATTCGGCGGGACGCATGGGCTACATCCGCGGCCAGACCAATCAGGCGTCGATGGATAACCTGAACCAGGGGCTGCAGCAGATCAATGCGCAACTGGGCCAGGCCGGCATCAACCCCAACAGCGGCCGCTGGCTGGGCACCCAGGCCGATTTTGCCGAGCAGAACGCACAGCAGGGCGGCGAGACCATGGGGCGGGCGCAGTTCCAGCAGGCAGCCGAGCAGGTCAAGGGGCTGCAGAACATCGTCGCCATGGGCTCCGGCGAGTCGACCCAGGCACAGGCCGGTTTGAGCGATATTGCCGCGACGTCTGCTGCCGACGCGCGCAGCGACGCCGCCAATAACTTCAACCGGCGCAGCGCCAACCTGCAGTTGCTGGGTGCTGCCGCCGGCGCCGCGGCCAACTACGGGATGAACAAATTCAGCGGCGCCGCGCCCTCGGCCGGGACAAGCCCGAGCGTGGGCCTGTCCGGCTTCGACAATGGCTACGGGCTCAGCAGCGGCTCGCTCAACGGCATGAAGTACGGGAGCTGACCATGGCAGTCTACGTTGACGCAGGCGAGGCATTCCTCGGCGACCAGGGCGCATCCAAGGTGCTCGGCCAGCTGTACCGGGCGCAGTGGGATGACTGGAAGACACGATTCAGCCCCTACATCGACCAGCTGGCGGATCTGGCCAGCGACAAATCCTATGCCGCAGGGCAGGGGGCGAACGCTGCTGCCGCCGTGAACACCAGCTACGCCAACACGGCGCAGGGCCTGCAAACCCAGCGGGCCGGCATGGGTATCAACCTGACCGAGGCACAAATGACCGCCGAGCAGCGGCAGCTCTCGCTGGGCCAGGCTGCAGACGGCGCCTCGGCCTATAACGCCGCGAAAATCTCGGCGCGCGACATGCAGGACCAGATCCTGGCCGGCGGCTTCGGCCTGTCCAACCTTCCCACCACCGGCCAGCAGCAGGGGTAAGCACCATGTCCTACGGATTACTCGGCCTGAAAAACCAGATGCAAGGCGAGGCGCTCCAGGGCCTGCAGGATCTGGACAAGCAACAGCAGCAGAACCGGATGTTCAAGGAGCAGGCCGATCAGCAGCAGAAGTCGCAGCGCAAGCAGTCGCAGGTCGGCATGGCCACCAGCGGCGCGATGATGGGCGCCACCGTAGGCGGCCCGGTAGGTGCAGTGATCGGCGGCGTCGCAGGACTGGTAGCCGGCTCGTTCATGTAACAGCGCCTTCGGGCACACATATTGCCGGGAGGCAACATGGCAGGACTAGATACCCGCGGGGCCTTCGACGGCTTCGTGCAGGGCTTCAACATGATGGACGCCTATAACCACCGCAAGGCGTCCAGTGCTCGCGCCGACCAGGCGCTACAGATGCAGCAGCGCGGCCTCGAGATGCGCGAGCAGGAGTTTGCCGCGCAGCAGGAAGGCCGTCAGAAAGAGCAGGATCAGCAGCAGATCGCCCAGTTCTACACGGGCTGGGCCAGCGGCATCGAGGCGCCCATCACGCCAGAGCTCGAGCAGGCCTTCGCGCGCAACAAGCTGGCGGACCCTCGCCACCTGTTTCGCCCGGAAACCGAAGCGGCCGTGCAGTACGCCGACAAGCTGGCCGGCGGCGAAGGCTCGCTGTTCAGCCAGCAGACCGTCGACGCCATGAACGACTTCTACGCGCCCCGGGTGAACCGCGGCAACGGCGGCAAGAAGCGTCTGGCTGGCATGTACCCCGGGCAGAAGGAAGGCTCGTTCGTGTTCGAACTGGAAGTCGAGGACGAGCAGGGCAACAAGCGCCTAGCACCGATGACGGTGAACCGCGGCCTGGAAGGAGAAGACGACGAGGTCGCGCAGTACGAGATCGATCAGGCGATCGCTCCGGTGATGGGGGCGAAATCGATCTACCAGGCGCTCGGCCAGAACCGCGAAAAGATGCTGGGCTACCTGCGCAGTTCCGGGTACCTGCCCAAGGAAGCCGAGAAGTGGGAGCTGGTCGAAGGTCCGGACGGCGCAATCCTTCAGCGCAATGCGGCGACCGGTAAAATGGAGAGCGTCGTCGGTCGAAAGTCAGTCGGTGCCGGCGGAGCTTACGCGCCGAGCAGCGACGTGAAGACCCTCGAGTACCTGAAAGCCAACGGCATGAGCGACCAGCAGGCCCGCGACGAACTGGTGCGCCTCAAGCGAGGCGGAAGCGACAGCAGCATCAGCGCAGGCGATCGCTACCGGGTGGACTACCTCACCAGCCAGATCAAGGAAATCGACTCTCAGCTTGAAGCGTTCCCGGATGCGGATACCGAGGCTGCATTGCGTCAGCAGCGCGCGGAACTGATCCAGGCTCGCGAAGGAATGGCTCAGCAGCTCGGCCTGGTCGGCGCGCCTGAGCCGGCGCAGCAGGCAGAACAGCCCGCAGCGCAAGCCTCATCGTCCGCGCCGAAGGTGGGGCAGGTGGAAGACGGCTACGAATTCCTCGGTGGCGATCCTGCCAGCCCGGAAAACTGGAGGAAGAAGTAATGGCGGGGCCTTGGGAGAAGTACCAGCAGCAGCCTGCCATCGAACAGACAGCGCCAGGGCAGGCGGGGCCGTGGGCCAAGTATCGGGCCGCCGAGCCGGCAAACGATGCGCCGGCCGAGGCGGCAGGCGAGCAGGGTGGCATCCAGGCCGCTGACTTCGGCAAGGAACTGGCCGGCGGGGCGCTGATTGGCACCGGCTCTGTCGTAAGCGGCTTTGGCGACCTGCTGACAACGGCAGGTGGGGCGATTGAGCGCGGCGCACGCGCGGTCCTGCCAGGTGGCACAGTCGACGCACTGAAGAGCATCCCCGCACCAAGCGACCTGCTGTTTCGCCCGGCGGGCCGGCAGATCGAGGCGGCGGGCAAACAGGTCCAGGCCACCAAAACCGATGCGGCCAAGCAGGCACTGGAAGCCAGCACCCCGCAAGGCGACGTGCTCGACCCGTCCAGCTGGAGCATGGGTGACGATCCGTCCTTGGTCGGCTACGGGCTGCATGGCGCGAACCTGGTCGGCCAGTTTGTGCCGCAGGCTGCCGCACTCGCCATTCCGGGCGGGCAGGCGCGCATGACCGGCATGGCCGGCATCGGCGGGCTACAGGCGGGCGGCTCGGCAGGCAACGAAGTCGAGCAGCGCCTTGCGGCCATCCCGGACGCTGAGTTGCAGCAGGTGTCCGACCTCTACCGCGAGCTTCGCGCGGGCGGCGTGGAAGAGGCGGATGCCCGCGCCCATGTTTCTGCTACCGCACGCGCTGCCGCCTTCCAGGGCGCGGCTCCGGCTGGCGCTCTGGGCGGCGCAATGACGAACTACGCACTGGGCCCACTACAACGCCAGATCGGCGGCGGCGTCGGTCGACGACTGGCAGGCGGCTTGCTGCTGGATGCGCCTGCCGAAGGCGCGCAGGAGGTGAGCGAAGCCGTTGCTGCACGGGCGGCGACGAACAGGGCCATCGGCGAACAGCGCGACCTGACCGAAGACACCTTCGGCGATGCAGTGCTTGGCGCGATGGGTGGCGCTGGTCACGCGACACTTGGCGCGGCGCTGGGCCGCCCGCAGCCGCAGGCGCGCCCTGCCGAACCTGCTGCTGAAGCCGACGCTACGTTCGACGATACCCCCCAGACCGCGGCGCTGCCGGCGCCGGGGCTGCAGGGCCTGCCCTCGCCCGAGCCGACCTTCTTCGCCGACCGCCAGGGCAACGTCCAAGACGTCGGCCCGGTGCGCAACGTCGACGGCCAGATGCAGCCAGCCCCGCAGGGGCGCCAGTGGGTCAATCCGCGCAACCGCGCTGATCGCCCGGTGGGTGGCGAAGGCATGGAGCGCCAGGTGCCACGGGGCGAGCCGGCGCCACTCGAGGGTCAGTTTCAGCACGGGAGCCGCCAGCGGGTAGCCGAAGCCGCCACGCAGAAGGGCCGGACCCTGGAAGGCGAAACCCAGCAGGCAGCCTTGCCGCAGCCCGAGGCTATCGTGGTCGACGGCCAGGGCAATGCGCAGCGTGGCGCCACGGCGCCGCAGACATTCGAGCGCCCCCTGGCGGGCGGCCGCGGCATGGACCAGCAGGCGCCAACCGCCATTCGCCGCGAGGATGACTTCGTGATCCTGACCCGCGCCACAGGCGAGCCGTTCCAGGCGCACGGCGCAGCGAAGGCCAGCAAGGCGTTCCGCGAAGCCAAGAGGGCAGGCCGTAACCCGACGGTCGCCAAGGTCGATGGCGGCTTTGCCGTGCGCGTGCCGGCAGATCCGAAGCGTTACCAGATGCGCCCCGTCGATCAGGCGGCACATGAGGCGGCGACTTCGCCTAGCAACGACCTGCCTGCCCCTACGCCTGCGCAGATCGAGGCCGGTAACTACAAGAAGGGCCGTGTTCGGGTGCAGGGGCTGGACATCTCCATCGAGAATCCGCGAGGCTCCGAGCGCAGCGGCACCGGGCCGGACGGCACGCCGTGGCGCCGCACCATGAGCGACCACTACGGCTACATCAAGCGCACCACCGGCGCCGACGGCGAGCAGGTGGATGTCTATGTGGGGCCGCAAGAGGACAGCGATCAGGTGTTCGTGGTCGACCAGATCAACCAGCAGGATGGCAGCTTCGATGAGCACAAGGCCATGCTGGGCTATCCCGACCAGGCGACTGCGCTGCAGGCGTACAGCGCCAACTTCGACAAAGGCTGGAAGGTGGGGCCGGTCACCGCCATGCCGGTGGCCGAGTTCAAGTCGTGGCTGAAAGGCGGGGCGCTTTCCAAGCCTCTCGCACTGCCGAGCCCGATCGTCCAGCCGGCGGCGGCCGCTGCGCCGCAGAAGCCGCAGGAAAAGTCCAAGCCGAAGGGCGCACGGCGCGCCGTGGACCGAGACCGCGATAGCGTCGTGCAGGCAGCCATCCGGCTCGGCGGCATCACCAATCGATGGAAGCAGGACACCACCGGCGACACCAAGGGCAACAAGAGCATCCCGGGCATTGGCGCGCTCTGGAGCGACGTTACCGGGACCAGCCTGGATGACATGGCGTCGCTGCTCGACCAGCACGGCTACGTGCCTGCCGGCGAGATGGATCGGGACGGCGGCGTGAGCTGGCTGCAGGACGCGCTGCGTGACGAGCTCGCTGGCCGAAAGACCCACTATGCGCCAGACTCTGCCCGGCAGCTGGAGCAATACGAGCTGGAGATGCTCGACCGCATCAATGAACAGCTGGCGGCCGAGCGCGACTTGCGCGAAGCTGAATATGCACGCATCGAGGCCGAGCATGGCCCTGAAGCCGCTGCTGATGCGCGCTCGTTCGACGAGATGGCCATCGCTCGCAGCGAACAACTTGATGGAGCCCTGGAAGATGCCCAAACAGACCCCGACACCTACGTCGACGGAGAGCCCGTTGACGAAGCTGCAGCCGCCCGCCGTGACGACGAAATTCGGCAAGCTGATGAGCGAGAAGATCGCGCTGCAGGAGAAGATCCTGGCACGGCGTTCGACCTCGAGCAGCAAACCGAAGCAGGACTGAAAGAGCAGGCGGAGCGCAACGCTGCCGCCGAGAAGGCCCGCGCCGATCAGGAGCGCGAGGCCGAGCAGAAGGTTCAGGCCGACCGCGACCGCGAAGACTTCACCCTTACCGGCTCCAACCGGATATCTGACGTTGCCGCCGCGCGCGGGCAGAACGATATGTTCGGCGCCCAGCCGACCACTCCCGCCAGCAAGGCCAAAGAGCAAGCGACCGAACTGGTCAAGGGCAAGCCGAGCCCTGCAAAACCAGCCGCCGAGCCAAAGCCTGTCAAGGTCGAAGACTTCGGCGAGAAGCTGGGCGGCGCCCGCAAAGATGAGCTGCGCGGCGTGCGCGAGCGCCTGGACAACATGGACGACCAGGGCATTGCGAACAGCAAGCTCAGCGAGCTATGGCCAAAGGGCGAGATAGACCGGATCGAAGACAGCTTTCACGCCGCTGCCTACCAGACGGTGCGCGATTTCATCCCGGCCAAGCCGCGCGTTTCGTACAGGGTCGCCGGCTGGGTCAATCGGGTGAAGGCTGCACGCGAACTTCTCGCCGAACTGTCCCGGCTGGGCAGCGAATCGACCGTCGCGAAGATGCGCGAGTTCAGCCCTTCGCTGCGGTCGGTGGCGGACAAGATCGAGCTGCTGATGGGCATCGAACGCTCGCAGTGGGGCCGGATCGGGCGCGTAAGCATGGCCGTTGGCAGCTTCAGCCAGGACGGGCAGATGGTGCCGGGCTCTTGGGCGGAAGTAGAGATCGACGGCCGCAGCAAGCACTTCTACGGCAAGAAATCCATTGCTGAGGCGATAGGCGACATTCGCTTGGCGCTGAACCTGAACGCAGCCCCCGAAAAGAAGATGAAGTTCGACGTCTACTCGGACCGAGGGACCGGAGAGGTGTTCATCGCGAAGAATGGCGACCGCGAAACCAGACGGCTCGCCACCTTCAAGACTGTTGCCGAGGCCAGGGACCACATCGCAAACAGTCATGAAAGCCTGGTCGCTGCATGGGATGCCGTGAAGAACCGCGACAACGTGACCAAGGCCGACATGCGCCGCAGCCTCAATGAGGTGCGCGCGGGCACTGATCACCGCGGCGGGGCCGACATCACCCCCGAGCAATTCCTTGAGGCGTTCGGCTTCAGGGGAGTTGAGTTCGGCAACTGGGTCGCGCAGGGTGCTGCGCGCGATGGCCGGCAGGGCATGCTCAACGACGCCTACGATTCCTTCATGGATCTGGCCGAAGTGATCGGCGTGCCGCCAAAGGCGCTGAGCCTTGAGGGCCGTCTGGGCATTGGTTTCGGGTCGCGCGGGCGAGGCCGGGCCAGCGCTCACTTCGAGCCGGGCACCGTCGTCATCAACCTGACCAAGACCAAGGGTGCGGGCTCGCTGGCGCACGAATGGTTTCATGCGCTCGACAACTATTTCGCCGGCAAGCGTGGCGAGAGTGACGCCGGAAAGGTGCGTGAGGCTTCCTACATCACCTACCGCCCAGAACCGATGCTGGTAAACAAGAAGTATCCGGCGCAGCGCATGACTCGCGCCAAGCTGGATATGTACCAGGCCAATCACCCGAACGCGCCCCTGTACGCCGAGGAGAACTGGACCGCAGACCCCGCCCACCCCGAAGGCGTCCGGCCGAAGGTCGAGAAGGCATTCGCCGAGCTGGTGGAAACCCTTGACCGCTCGCCGATGGCGAAGCGCTCTGCTGTGCTGGACAGAGGGACGGCAGATGGCTACTGGTCGCGCATCATCGAGCGTGGCGCTCGCTCCTTTGAAACCTACGTGATCGCGCGGCTGGCGGACCGCGGTTATCGCAACGACTACCTGGCGAACGTCCGCACGCTCGAGGAATTTTCGCGCAGCCAGGACCGCTACCCCTACCTGACCCCGGACGAGCAGGGGCCGGTTAACGAGGCCTTCGACAAGCTGTTCGCCACCATCGAAACCCGCGAAACCGATTCTGGCGTGAGCCTCTACCGGCTGGATGACGGGGAGAACGGTCAGCTGCAGGCTGACGCTGTCACGCAGGCGCTCGCAGCATCACCCGAGCTTGCTGGCGTCAAGGTCGTGCAGTCCTTCGACGACTTGCCGCTATCGGCACGCATCCGGGCGAAGCGTGACGGTGTTGCGCCGGACGAACTGCGCGGGATCTTCAGCAGTGGGGCGACCTATGTGGTTGCCGGCAACCATGCCAGCGTTACCGACGCGCTCTATACCGCTGTGCATGAAGAGGTTGGCCACCGCGGCATCCATGGCCTGCTGGGCGACAAGCTGGACGCCACCATGGAGCGGCTCTATGCCAGCCAGGCCGCCAGCGCCAAGGGCCGCCAGCGCATCGCACAGATTCGCGAGGCCTATGCCAAGGTGCTGCGCAAGCTCGACGCCCGCAAGCGGCGCCTGATGATCGCCGAGGAAATGGTGGCGCTGCTCATCGAGGACGGCGAGCGGCCTACCGCGCTGCAGCGTGTGCTGTCGAAGATCCGCGAGCTGCTGCGCGCGCTGATTCCGCAAGTGCCCTGGACCTATACCGACATTCTGGCGCTGGGCGAGCAGTCCCGTCGTTGGCTGCGCGACAACCAGGCCGGCGCCGCGGATGGCGAGCGGATGCTCTATGCCTTGGGCGGCAAGCGGCAGCATACCTCCGAGGCGTTCACCGACCTGACCGCCAAGCAGAAGGAGGCGCTGAACAAGATTGCCCCGCGCACTGCCAAGCAGCAGGCCATCGACTGGTTCCGCGACCATTCGGACCGGGCGCTGCTGAAGATCCGCCAAGGCCTTGTCGACCGCTATGCAGCACTGCGCGAGCTGGACGAGGCAGCGCACGGCAAGGATGTGCTGAGCACCGACATTGCCAGCAGCGCCTGGGTACTGGCGCGCATGTCGTCGGCGGCCAGCGGCGCACTGCATGCCATGCTCAACAACGGCCGCATTTACCTGGACCAGCAGCAGAAGGTGATCGACATTCAGGACGGCGAGGCGCTCGGCCTGGGCGCGACGCTGGCGCGCCTGGGCTCCGCGGCGGAGATCGAGCGCTTCATGGGCTGGATCGCCGGTAACCGCTCCGCCAAGCTTGCCGCCGAAGGCCGGGAAAACCTGTTCGACGCCGCCGAGATCGATGCGCTGCGCACCCTCAACCGCGGCACAACCGAACACGGCAAGGCGCGCGGCGCGCTCTATTCCGAAGTGTTTACCGAGTTCCAGCAGTACCGGGACGACGTGCTGGCGATCGCCGAGCAGACCGGCGTCATCACCCCTGAAAGCCGCGCACTCTGGCGCGACGAGTTCTACGTGCCGTTCTACCGGGTGATGGATGAAGACGGAGCTGTCGGCCCGATGGCATCCAAGGGGCTGACCCGCCAGGAGGCCTACAAGAAGCTCAAGGGCGGCAGCCAGAGCCTGAACGACCTGCTGCAGAACACGCTGTTGAACTTCAACCACCTGCTGCAGGCCAGCCTGAAGAACCAGGCGGCGGCACAGGCGATCGACAACGCCGAGCAGTTGGGCATTGCGCAGCCAGTGAGCGAGGCGGCGCGGGACAAGAAGGCCAGCACCTTCGTACTGAAGGCCGGCGAAAAGCAGTGGTACAACATCGCCGATCCGCTGGTATTCGAAGCGCTGAACTCGCTCAGCGATGCGGGGCTGAACAACACCGCAGTGCGGGCGATGAGCTTCTTCAAGCGCCTATTCACCAACATGACCACGATCACGCCGCAGTTCATCGTCGCCAACCTGCTGCGAGACTCGATGTCCGCCACGGCTACCTCGCCGGTGAGCAAGAACTTCCTGAAGAACATCGCGGTCGGCGGGAGCAGCTGGACCGATGCCCGTAAGCGGGCGCGCATGCTCGCCAGCGGCGGCGCCTTCAGCTTCGGCCACATCTATAGCAACGACCCGGACGAGGTAAAGGCGCACATCACCCGCAACCTGCGCAGCGCCAAGCTGATCGACGGACCGAAGCTGGTGCCGCAGGCATTGAAGGCTGGCTGGGACGCATGGAACGCCGTGGCCAACACGGCGGAAAACGCCAACCGGGCGGCGATCTTCGAGCAGAACGAGCAGGGCAGCGGCAAGCTGGCCGCGGCCTTCGAGGCGCGCGACCTCATGGACTTCTCGATGCACGGCGCCTGGCCGGCGGTGCGCTTCCTGATCCGCGTCGTGCCGTTCCTCAATGCGCGCCTGCAGGGTCTGGACAAGCTGTATCGGGCAGGCGTGAAGCCGTCGCTGCTGACCGCGTTCGGCCAGGGCAGCGCATCGGACAAGCAGGCCGCCGCGCGCTTCACGGCAGTGGTCGGTGCGCTGTCGCTGGCGAGCATGGCGCTGTTCCTGGTCAACAACGACGACGAGGAGTTCCGCAAGCTCGAGGAATGGCAGAAGGACACCTACTGGTTCGTCCGGCTGGGTGGCAAAGCCTTCTTCATCCCGAAGCCGTTCGAGGTTGGCGCCATCGCGACCATGGCCGAGCGCCTGCTGCAGCAGGGCATCGACGACAAGGCCACCGGAAAGCTGTTTGCGCAACGCCTGGGGCACACCCTGACGCAGACCTTCTCCTTTTCGCCGGTACCGCACATGTTCCAGCCGGTGCTGGACGTTTACTCGAACGTGGACGCCTTCACGGGTCGACCGATCGAATCGGCCGGCATGGACCGCCTGAGCAAGGGCCTGCGTACCCGGGCGACCACCACGGCGCCGGCGCGTGCGGCTTCGGCCGTCAGCCGCGTGTTCGGCGATGAGTTCCCGCTGGCGGTGTCACCGATCCAGGCGGACCACTTGATCGCTGGCTACCTCGGCCAGGTTGGTGCTTGGGGCGCAGGCATGGTCGACACGATGTGGCGTGCAGCGAACGGTGAAAGCCAGCCGGCCAAGCACTGGCACGAATACCAACCGATCCGCCGGTTCTACCGCGACCTCGAAACGCCCGCGGCCTACACCCGGTACAGCACCCTGTTTTACGAGGGGCTGCGCGAGGCAAGCAAAGCTTACGCCGACGTGAAGGAGCTGCAGGAACTCGGCCGCATGGATGAGGCGCGCGAGGTGATCAGCGAAAAGCGCGATCTGCTGGGGGCGCGCAAGCAACTCAACCAGGTGCAGCGCCGACTGACCGCGATCAACGGCCGCATGGATGCCGTGCGCCTGGGCGAGCTCGACGCAGATGCCAAGCGCCGAGAACTGGACCGCCTACTGGTGATCAAGAACCGGCTGACAGAGATGGCCGGCAAGCGGCTGGAGGATATGCGCGCGAAGCGCTGATCAGCGCCGACGCCTGGGCTGTCCGGCATACAGGCCGGTCAGCACCAGGGCGCCGAAGAGCAGGGCGGGCACGTTGATCAGCAGGCCGATGAGCATGATGAACAGCGGAATGCCCGCCAGGCTGACGGTCAGCCAACCGCCCGTGGTCTGCCAGGCGCGTGGCATCTGGGTCATTACCAGGCCGCCGAGCACCAGAAAGCCGATGATGCCGCCGACGATCTCGGTCGCATCCATCAGTAGCAGCCGTAGCTGTTACAGGTCGACTGGTAATGGTTGCCGTCGGAGTCGGTTCCGGAATTGAAGGTGGTGTCGCCTATCCGGGTGCTGGTCCCGTTCCAGCTGCCACCATCGGCCGAGTAGCCATTGTGGAAGGTGGTGCCGCCGATGGTGCTGCTGTCCTGGCTCCAGTGGGAGCCGTTGGCGCTATATCCGTCCAGGTGCGTCGTATTACCGAAGCGCTGGACATTGTAGGTGTTGCCGCTGTCATCCGTGCAGGTCTGGAAAGATCCGGTTCCGAAGCAGCCGGCGACGGCCGATTGTGCCGCCAGCGAAAGCGCTACGATTGTGAGAGTCCGTTTCATCGTTGTCTCATGGTTGCGAGGTGGTTTCGCAACGGTAGATTCGGGGCTGTCAAAACGCCAGTCCCCAAGGTTTATTTCGTAGGGAGAGGTGGTGCCCAGAACGGGCGAGAGGGGGGCGTAAAAGAGTGCTAAAACAGAAAAGAACAGCCAGACAGTGCGCGGCCTGCAGCGCGCATTTTGCCGCTATGTTTTGGGACGCAAAACCGCCTAAAGCGCCCGAACGGCAAGGCATCGAGTATCGGATTGCAAATCCGTGTACGCCGGTTCGATTCCGACATCGGCCTCCATATTGAAGAGCCCCAAGCAATTCGTTGCTTGGGGCTTTTTCTTTTGCGTCCCAGGGCGCGCGGCCACCGGTACTGCCAGTGAGTGGCGGCAAGCGATTCCGCCGCTGCTATCTATACTCCATGGGCGCCTCTCGCTCAGGAGAATAGCCATGCGACGCCTCTCAGCCTTTGCCTTCGCGATTCTGTTCAGCTCGCCACTGCTGGCGATGCATTGCCCCATGGACATGGCCAAGATCGACGAATTGCTCAAAACCAACCCACCGAAGGACGCGGCTACCCTGCAGCAGGTGCGCGAACTGCGTGCCGAAGGTGAGCAGTTGCATCAGGCCGGCAAGCACGCCGATTCGGTGCGGGTATTGGGACGAGCGCTGTACCTGCTGGGTCAGAAACCCTGATCAGCGGACGCGGCGAACGCCAACCAGCAGCCAGAACAGCAGGCCCAGCACTGGGAAGAGGGCGATACCGATCGCCCAGAGCGCCTTTGCGCCCACGCTTCGCTCGCTTTTGAACACGCTGATGATCGCCAGCAAGTTCAGCGCGATGAGCGCCACCGCGGCTGCGATGGCCAGGTAAGTCATCGAATCGGACACTTCACATCTCTCCTGACGGCTCAGTTTATGAGGCCGCGAACCGTGCAGGAGGGTTCCGTGCCGTTAAATGCATCAAATGATGCGATGAGCCACGCCCGGTTCTAGGTTCAGCCCAGCAGCTGCTGGAGTTCGTCGCTGCTGGGCACCTTGCCCTCGACGAGGATATCGTCATCGACCGCCAGCGCCGGCGTGCGCATGATACCGGCATCGATGATCGCGTTGACGTCGGTGACTTTCTCGAGCTGATATTCCAGACCGAGGCGACGTGCCGCCGCTTCGGTATTGGCAATGAGTTGCTGGCACTTGGCGCAGCCGGAACCGTAGACGGTCAGTTTCATCGTCGTCCTCACATCAGTTGGCCATAGAGATAGCCGCTGAGCGTGGCCATGACCACAACCAGCGTGCAGTACACCAGCGTCTTCTGGGTGCCCAGCACCGTGCGAATCACCAGCATGTTCGGCAGGGACAACGCAGGGCCGGCGAGCAATATCGCCAGTGCCGGCCCCTTGCCCATGCCAGCGCCAAGAAGGCCTTCGACGATAGGCACTTCCGTCAGTGTGGAAAAGTACATGAAAGCGCCCAGCAGTGATGCGAGGAGGGTAGAGGCGAAGCTGTTGTCACCCACTGCCCAGACCACCCATTGACTGGGGATCAGCCCTTCATGACCGGGACGGCCGAGCAGCATGCCGGCGACCATCACGCCGCCCAGCAGCAGCGGCATGATCTGTTTGGTGAAGTCCCAACTCTGCCCGACCCACTCCCGTCCGGCAGCGTTCTCACGACTGGCCTGCAACATCAGCCCGCCGATACCGATGACCATCGCCAGTTCCGGCCACTCGGGCCGGAGCAGGGCGCTTGCAGCGACCAACCCGGCGACGACCAGCAACGGTTGTAGCGACCAGCGCCAACGGCGTACCAACAGCGCCGCCAGCAGGATGGCGAGCGCAGCGGTGATCGGCCACTTCCAGGCGTAAACGAGCATCCATGCCGGGCTTTCCGCCCTGGCCCAGTTGGCGAACACCAGGATGCCGATCATCAGGCTGAAGAGGGCGACGATGTCGCCCAGCGGATGCCCGCTGTCGTCGACGGTGAACCCGCGGGAGCCCTTGGCGGCACGGGCGGCCTCTTCGTGACGGTAGAGCAGGTGCATGATCGCACCGATGACCAGGGCAAAGAGGATGGCACCGACAGCCCGGGCGATACCCAGCTCGGCGCCAAGCACCTTGGCCGTCACCACGATGGCCATGACGTTGATCGCCGGCCCCGAGTAGAGAAAGGCGATGGCTGCGCCGAGCCCGGCACCGCGCCGGTAGATGCCGCCGAATAGCGGCAGTACGGTACAGGAGCACACCGCCAGCAGCGTGCCGGCGACCGAGGCTACGCCGAAGGCGATCGGCTTGGGCGAGGCCGGGCCGAGGTGCTTCATCACCGCGCCCTGGCTGATATAGACAGCCATCGCACCAGCGATGACGAAGGCCGGCAACAGGCAAAGGATGACGTGCTCGCGGGCGTACCACTGGGTCAGGCGAAGGCCTTCGAGTACGGCATTCTCGAAGCGAGGCTGCCCCAGCGGCAGGAAGAAGATCAGCAGAAATGCGGCAGACATGCCAAGCAGCACCTTGGCCTCGCCAGGGCGGTCGCGCCAGAAACGCGCCAGGTGTTTCCACAGCGAAGGGGAGGCGTCAGCCGAAGGAGCCGATCGCTCGGGCGCGGAGCTGTCCATGACCATGGTCCTGCTGGGTAGTCACGACCATGGTAGTTGGCTGGCGTGAAGCGAGGCTGATCCGCGTCAAGCGCAGGGCTATGTTCGGTTAGCCGTCAGCGCGCGGTTGTACCAGTCGCGGCTGCGATTGACGCTGCGCACCAGCCAGAGCATCACCGGCACCTCGATCAGCACGCCGACCACCGTGGCCAGTGCCGCACCTGAGTTGAAGCCGTAGAGCACGATGGCGACGGCCACCGCCAGCTCGAAGAAATTCGAGGCGCCGATCATGGCCGACGGCCCGGCCACATCGTGGCGCACCTGGAAGCGGCGATTGAGCCAATAGCCCAGCCCGGCGATCAGCAGCGTCTGCAGCAGGATGGGCACGGCCAGCATGGCGATGATCAGCGGCTGGGCGACGATGGCCTCTCCCTGGAAGGAGAACAACAGCACCAGGGTGGCCAGCAGCGCAACGATGGAGAATGGTTGCACTCTTGCCAGGGCGGCCTGGAATGCCTCTTCGCCGCGCTTGAGCAGGCGTGCGCGAATTATCTGGGCGATCGCCAGCGGGATGACGATGTACATCACCACCGAGAGCAGTAGCGTGTCCCAAGGCACTGGAATCGAAGACACACCGAGCAGCAGCGCTACGATCGGGGCGAAGGCGAACACCATCACCACATCGTTCAGTGCGACCTGGGTCAGGGTGAAGTTGGCGTTGCCGTTACAGAGGTTGCTCCATACGAAGACCATTGCGGTGCAGGGCGCCGCGCCCAGTAGGATCAAGCCGGCCATGTAACTGTCCAGTTCGGCGGCCGGCAGCCAGGGCGCGAATACCTGTTTGATGAACAGCCAGCCCAGCAGCGCCATGGTGAACGGCTTGATGGCCCAGTTGACGAAGAGCGTGATGCCCATGCTAGCCCGCTGCGCGTAGACCTCCCGCAGGGCGGAGAAGTCGATCTTCATCAGCATGGGGATGATCATCACCCAGATCAGCAGGCCGACCGGGATGTTCACGTGGGCTACTTCCAGGGCGCCCACGGCCTGTGCCGCAGCGGGCATGCCAAGCCCGAGCAGCGTGCCGGCAATGATGCAGAGGAATACCCAGAGGGTGAGGTAACGCTCGAAGAAGCCCAGTGGCGCCCCGGCCTGCTTGCTGGTCACTTCGCATTGAGTGGACATCTGGAACCGTACCTTTTCTTTCTGTAGGTGGTGGGTTGTGTCGCCGCGCTAGCGGGATTGTGCGGACAGCGCTTCGACCACTTCGTCGACCGTACTTCGGGCGCTGCGCGTGACGCCGATCAGCGTGGCAGATGCCGTGCCGGTCCACTCGCCGTAGCCGACCAGCCAGAGATTGGGCTGTTTCACTGCTCGGGTCCCTGCTACCTGCACCTTGCCGTCGGCCTCCACCAGCCCGCACGGGTGAAGATGATCGAGCGCCGGGCGAAAGCCGGTGCACCAGACCACCGCATCGAGGCGAGTCTGACGGCCGTCCGCCCATTCGACGGCAGTTTCGTGCAAGCGTACAAACGGCGGTTGCGCCACCAGCACGCCACGTTCCCGCGCGTCGAGCACCGAGGGCACCATGACGATATCGCCGAAGCCGCCGGGCAGGTCATCGATGCTGCGGCCCTCCTGCTGGGCCTTCCAGCGCGCGGTCGCACGCTCGAACAGCACGCGACCATCGACCTCATCGGGAAGGAATGCCGGCGGGTCCTGAGTGACCCATATGGTTTCGCCGACCTTCGAGAGTTCCGCCAGGATCTGCGCGGCTGAATTGCCACCGCCGACCACCATCACGCGCTTGCCGGAGAAGGGCGCAGGGTCCCGGTAGTACGCTGAATGCAATTGCAGCCCCTGGAACGCCTCGCGCCCCGGATAGTCCGGAATGAAAGGCTTGCTCCAGGTGCCGGTCGCACTGATTACTGCCCGGGCCAGCCAGCGCCGATCGCCGGCCTGAACCTGCCATAGATCGTCTACGCGGCTGATCGCATCGACATGAACCGGGCGCTGAATGGGAAAGCTGTAGCGGGTCTCGTAGCGTTGCAGGTAGTCGATCACATCGTCGCGCGACGGATTGCCCGGTTCGACGGGGGTGGGCATCGGCCAGCCGGCGATCGAACTCCAGGCCGCCGGTGAGAACAGCCTCAACGAATTCCAGGCGTGGAGCCAGGCGCCACCCGGGGCGGGTTGATCGTCCAGCAGCAGATAGGAAAGCGCCGTACGCCGCATGAAGTACGCGGTCGCCAGGGCCGACTGCCCGGCGCCGATGATGATCACATCGAGCACATGGGGGGCTGACATCAGCAGACTTTCATCCAAGACATTCGGTTCGCCTTATATACGAACTTGGGAATATACGCGGATTGCATTACGCCGAGCAAATTCGCCACGCCAGGGGCTGCCTTCAGGTACCTGTGCGCAACCTGCGCTTTACTCGCATATGCGTTAAGCAATATATTCGCCGACGCATACGTTTCGCGATCATCAACCGATCGGCAAGCGTCAGAAGGGTATTTTCGTGATCGAGCACCTGACACCTACCACCGTATTCAAATGCCTGGCTGACGAGACTCGCGTGCGCATCGCCTTGCTCATCGCCCGCGAAGGCGAGTTGTGCGTGTGCGAGCTGACCTGCGCGCTGGATGAAAGCCAGCCGAAAATTTCCCGTCACCTGGCGATGCTGCGCAGCTGCGGCATGCTGGAAGATCGCCGTCAGGGACAGTGGGTCTATTACCGTCTCCATCCGCATCTGCCTGACTGGGTCACGGACATGCTGCAACCGATTCTGGCTGCCAACAAGAACTGGCTGAGCGACAACGTGCAGCGTCTGGAGCGCATGCGCAATCGTCCCGAGCGGGCGACGGTGTGTGGCTGAATCGCATCGTTCACTCGCCACAATTTTCAGGATTACCCCATGCACGACGACCTACCCAACATCGATCCAGCGCTGCTCGATCTACCGGATCTCGCCAAGCTGGGCCTCCCAGACGGGCCTGCGCACAAGCCGCGCATCCTGCTGCTCTATGGCTCCAACCGGGAGCGCTCCTACAGTCGCTTGCTGGTTCAGGAAGCGGCGCGGCTGCTGGAGCGTTTCGGTGCCGAGACGCGCATCTTCAATCCATCCGGATTGCCACTGCCGGACGATGCACCTGACAGCCATCCGAAGGTCCAGGAACTGCGCGATCTGATGCAGTGGTCGGAGGGGCAGGTGTGGTGCTCGCCGGAACGGCATGGCTCGATGAGCGCAGTGTTCAAGGCCCAGATCGACTGGGTGCCGCTGGCCATGGGCGCGCTGCGCCCGACTCAGGGCAAGACGCTGGCGATCATGCAGGTCAGCGGCGGCTCGCAGTCATTCAATGCGCTCAATCAGATGCGCGTGCTGGGTCGCTGGATGCGCATGCTCACCATCCCCAACCAGTCCTCAGTGGCCAAGGCCTATCTCGAGTTCGACGAGGCAGGGCGTATGAAGCCCTCGGCCTATTACGACCGCGTGGTGGATGTGATGGAGGAGCTGATCAAGTTCACCCTGCTGGTACGCGGTCGCGCCGATTACCTGGTCGACCGTTATTCGGAACGCAAGGAGTCGGCCGAAGCGCTGTCCCGTCGCGTCAATCAACGCTCAATCTGACTTCCAGGAATCGCCCGCGTGTCCCATCCCTACGACATCCTCGATGTACCCGGCTGTGCCGGTCAGCTGATCTTCACGCCGTGTCCCGGCAGCAAGGGCAGCAGCCTCGACGAGGCGCTGGGCACGCTACAGGCGGCTGGTGCCGAAGCAGTGATTACCTTGATGCCCGCCGAAGAGCTGGCCCGTAACGACGCGAGCCAGCTGCCGCAACTCTGTGCCGAACGCCACCTCGAGTGGTTTCACCTGCCGGTGGCCGACGAACAGGTGCCGCTGGCGGACTTCGATCGGGCCTGGGACGGGGCGGCAGCTCGGATCCATGAGTTGCTGGATGCCGGCAAGCGCGTCGCCATTCACTGCAAGGGTGGTTCAGGTCGTACCGGACTGATCGCAGCACGCATCCTGATCGACCGCGAAGTGCCGCGCGCGACCGCCATCGCCCGCGTCCAGGCGCTTCGACCCAAGGCTATCCAGCATCCGGCGCATGTCGGCTGGATCGAACGCTTCGGCGCATGACGGGCCTCCCATGCTGAATACGCTCGGCTTGTTCGTCATTACCGCGATAGCGGAGATCGTCGGTTGTTATCTGCCGTACCTCTGGCTGAAACAAGGCAAGAGTATCTGGTTGCTGGTTCCGGCGGCGCTTTCCCTGGCGCTGTTCGCCTGGCTGCTGTCACTGCATCCCACCGCCGCCGGGCGGGTCTACGCCGCCTACGGTGGCGTTTACGTCGCTGTCGCACTGGTCTGGCTGTGGCTGGTCGACGGTGTTCGCCCCACCGGGTGGGACCTGCTCGGCTGCGCCGTGGCGTTGCTGGGCATGGCGATCATCATGTTCGCGCCGCGCAATCTCTGATCCATCATTTCAGGAGCGAGTCATCCATGAGCATAAAAGTAGGCATCAACGGTTTCGGCCGCATCGGTCGCCTGGCCCTGCGTGCGGCCTGGGATTGGCCGGAGCTGGATTTCGTGCAGATCAACGATCCGGCCGGCGATGCGGCCGCCCATGCGCACCTGCTCAATTTCGACTCTGTGCATGGCCGCTGGCAGCACGAGGCGAGCGCCGACGGCGACTGCCTGGTCATCAATGGCCAGCGGGTGAAGGTCAGCGCCAACAAGGCGATCGCAGACACCGATTGGTCGGGCTGCGATCTTGTCATCGAGGCGAGCGGCAAGATGAAGACCGTTGCGGTGCTGCAGCAGTATCTGGAGCAGGGGGTCAAGCGCGTGGTGGTCAGCGCGCCGGTGAAGGAGGCGGGCGCGCTGAACGTCGTCATGGGCGTCAATGACGGCCTGTACGATCCGGCGCAGCACCGCATCGTCACCGCGGCGTCCTGCACCACCAACTGCCTGGCACCGGTGGTCAAGGTGATCCATGAGCAGCTGGGCATCCGCCACGGTTCGATCACCACCATCCATGATCTGACCAATACGCAGAGCATTCTTGATCAGCCGCACAAGGATCTGCGCCGCGCCCGCGCCTCGGGCATGAGCCTGATTCCCACCACCACCGGCTCGGCCACGGCGATCGCCGAGATATTTCCCGAGCTGCGCGGCAAGCTGAACGGCCATGCCGTGCGCGTGCCGCTGGCCAATGCCTCGCTCACCGACTGCGTGTTCGAAGTGGAGCGCGCTACCGATGCCGCCGAGGTGAACCGGCTGCTCAAGGCCGCCGCAGAGGGCGAGCTGAGAGGCATCCTCGGGTATGAGGAGCGGCCGCTGGTTTCCATCGATTACCGCACCGACCCGCGCTCGTCGATCATCGATGCGCTGTCGACCATGGTGGTCAACGGCACGCAGGTGAAGATCTACGCGTGGTACGACAACGAGTGGGGCTACGCCAACCGCACCGTTGAACTGGCGCGCAAGGTCGGGCTCGTCGACGTCCGGTAGGGCAGGTTACATCCCCTTAGGGAGGGTTGCAGCCCGCCCTGAGGGTTCGCGCCTGTATCAGTGATCCGTACACATCTTCGAGCCGCCGCCATGCATGCTCTCCAACGTCTCGCGCCGGAAATCCGCCAGTATCTGGTGGTGACCGGTAACTACTGGGCCTTCACACTCACCGACGGCGCATTGCGCATGTTGGTAGTGCTGCACTTCCATGCACTGGGCTACTCGCCCTTGCAGATCGCCGCGCTGTTCCTGTTCTACGAAATATTCGGCGTCGTCACCAACCTGATTGGCGGGTACCTCGGCGCGCGGCTTGGTCTGAACCGAACGATGAACCTCGGCTTGGCGCTGCAGGTCGCGGCCCTGCTGATGCTCACCGTACCGGCCTCATGGCTGACCGTGCCCTGGGTAATGGGTGCGCAGGCGCTTTCCGGCATCGCCAAAGACCTGAACAAGATGTCCGCCAAGAGCTCGATCAAGCTGTTGGTACCCGACAGCCAGCAGGGCACGCTCTATAAGTGGGTCGCGATTCTCACCGGCTCGAAAAATGCCCTCAAGGGCGTAGGTTTCTTCCTTGGCGGCGCGCTTCTTACGCTGCTGGGGTTCGCCGGTGCGGTTCTCTCGATGGCTGCCGTGCTGGCGCTGGTCTGGCTGGCAAGTCTGGTGCTGCTGAAAAAGGATCTCGGCAAGGCCAAGGCCAAGCCCAAGTTTCGCGACATCCTGTCCAAGAGTCGCGCGATCAATGTGTTGTCCGCGGCGCGCCTGTTCCTGTTCGGCGCGCGAGACGTGTGGTTCGTGGTGGCCTTGCCGGTGTATCTGAGCGCGGTTTTCGGCTGGGACTTCTGGATGGTCGGCGGCTTCCTTGCGTGCTGGATCATCGGTTACGGCATTGTCCAGTCGGTCGCACCGGCGATCACAGGCAAACGCAGTGGCAAGGTCCCGGATGGTCGGGCGGCATGCCTATGGGCAGCTTCGCTGGCGGCATTGCCTGCGGCAATTGCGATCGGGCTGGCGACGGCTGCGTCGCCACAGTGGGTGCTGATCGGAGGATTGATGCTGTTTGGCGTGCTGTTTGCGGTGAATTCATCGCTACACAGCTATCTGATCGTCAGCTACGCCAAGGAGGACGGTGTCTCGCTGGACGTGGGTTTCTACTACATGTCCAACGCCCTGGGGCGACTGGTGGGCACGCTGCTCTCGGGTTGGGTGTTCCAGGTCTACGGCCTGCAGGCTTGCCTGTGGGTGTCGTCCCTGTTCGTAGTGCTCGCAGCGCTTATCTCTCTGTGGTTGCCGCGACACGACGGCTAGGGCAGGGCGGGCGCCGAGCGCCCGCCTGACATGATCAATAGCTGTACTGCAGCTGCGCCCAGAGCTTCTCGGTATCCACCGAGTAATCATCGGCGTCGTAGCCGGCGTACTTGACGGTGGCCACCAGTCCTTTGACCAGCGGGATGGCATGGCTGTAGGCGACGTTGATCTCCTCGCCGTATTGCTGGCTGCCGCGTTCGGCGCGGAAATCGTGGTACCAGGCCTGCAGCGTTCCACCGAACAAAGGCAGAGTGCCGCCGAGATAGACATCCTGCACACCGTCCGCAGGCGTCAGCAGGAAGGCATCGGCCCAGCCCTGAAAGCCGTGCTTGGTAGCCAATGGCGTCTGGAAGGCCCGATTGCCCGGCCCCGAGTCGCCACCCAGGACTTCCACGCCCGCTTTAAGCGTGGCCCCCTTGAGGGCGTAACCCAGCTCAGCCAGGTAGTACTCGCTGCTCAGCTCCTGCGGATTGCCGGCGTAGTCCTGCTGGCGGGCATATTCAAGCGCATAGCTGATGCCGTGGAGGCCACCATTCAGACGCAGGCCGGTGGTCTTGCTGGACAGGGTGCCCAGCGCCGCGCTCGGCGCGCTGGCAATGTTGTCCAGACCCAGCAGGTAACTGTAGGCGGTGGCGGTCAGCTGCGGCGAGAGGACGTACCGAGCGTTGATCAGATGGCTGTGGCCTTCGATATTGGCCGGGTTGGCGCGATTGTCGAAACGGTTGTCGCCCGGGCCGAAGATCGTGTTGACGTTGTCTATGTAGGCATAGGTCAGCGTCAGCTCATCGACAGGCTGTAGCTGGCCCAGCACGCCGTCGTAGGTCTGCTCGTTCTGGCGCCAGGCGACACCACCAACGAAGCGTTGATTGTCCAGATTGATCCGCTGCCGCCCGACCACAGCATTGCCGAGTGCATGGTCGTACCGCAGCAGCGCCTGATTGATCTCGCTGCCGTCGGGGTCCGGAACGGTCGAATAGTCGGTCTGGCCGTTGCGTGTGCTGTTGTACGCCGCGTCGCCCAGGCGGCTGACGTTGTCGGCCTCGACCAGCGCGGACAGGCCATACCACTGACCGGTCTGGAAGCCGATGCGGGTGCGCAGCGTCTGCGCATTGGCATGTTTCAGCGCGTTGTCCTGGTCGATGTGCTCGTAGCGATAGCGCAGATCCAGAATCGGCTTGGCATCGGTGAACAGATCGCTGAAGTTCTCGCCGGCGAGGATCGCCGGACTGCAGAACAGCCCGACGCTAAGCAGGCAGGGTGTCAGATGATGTGGACGCAGCTTTCTCATGTGTTGCTCCCTTGGTTGGCATCGGAGCGAACGATAGGCTGCTTACTATTTTTGCCATTGACAGCAGTCAAGGCTGAAAAAATGCTCTGCCACGGGCATTGCAGCCCGCTTCGGGCTGCATGTGGCTCAGAAGTCAGCGTTTCGCTTAATGCGCAATGGCTGCTTTCAGCATGCCGATATCGGTCGCGGCACGCTGGATCAACGCCGCAGCGTTCGGCCCCGCTTTTTCCTGCCCGCTGCGACGACCACGACGCCAGTGCGCCATCGGCTGCAGTGCGCTGATATCCGAACGGGTTACCAGTTCTTCGAGTGATCGCTTGCTCATCGTCGCGTCCTCACATCGTCTGTTCGGGGGAGCGTCCGTGCGCCATGGGGAGTCCTTGAGCAAAGGATGCGCGGCGTTTGTTACAGCTGGTTGGCAGTGCCGCACGTGCGGACGAGCGGCGCCGGGGTGGCGCCTACGGCGAAACCTCGCCGATGGCGCTGACACTGGTAATGCCGGCGTTCCAGATCATCTCGTAATGGGCGGTCTGGACAACAGAGAGCACATTGCGCGGCGTCATGAGCGCCCAGCAATGCTGACCAGGCTTGCGCACCGAGCGGTAGCGCAGACCTGCAAAGCCGTCCTGCCGGAGCTGGCGACCGAACTGGCGCGCCGCGGAATAGTCATTCGGATCGTAGATCGGGTCGGTCAGCGCGACGGTCGTGGCATCCAGCAGGCCTGCCTCGTCGAATTGGCACGACAATCCGCGAAAGACGAAGCGCTCGAAGTTTAGACCCACCACGCCGGACCAGTACAGTTCCTGGTGATGGCGCACTTCGGCCAGGGCCGTTTCCATGTTGTCGGCCAGGTAGAGCACGCCGTAACTGCCATCGCTGAAACGCGAGCCTGAGGGATTCACATGGGTGAACGGAGCGGTGGCATAGGAGCAGCCGGGAATGCCGAACGGGATCTCGCCGCGGGGAATCAGCTCGAGTCGGCCGGTCTCGTTGTGCAGGCGCGGGTTCGTCAGGGCCTGAAGCTGATAAAGCATGTCGAACTCATCGGCGTCGGCCACGTCATCGAATAGCTCGATTGGCGGAAACTTCGAGTTCACCAATCGATACGCCTGCAGCTTCGCCGGCGGCCGAACCGGCAGCCGCTTCGGCACTACCACTGCGCGCCCCGCAGGCTGTCGATCCGCCGAAATGTTTCGTACAGCGAAATCATGTCGCCCTGCGCCATGACCGCCAGCGGTGAACGGCCGTTGAAGAACTCGTTGTGATTGGGCATTCCAGGGAAACCGTAGGTGTTCTCCGGATTATCGAAGATCAGTCGCAGAGCGGCGTGGATATTGAGGATGAAACTGATGCGCTGCATCTGATCCGGATCCAGGCTCACCGACCAGTCGGCATTACGCAACTTGGCGCGCGCATGAGTGCTGCGGGAGATACGCAGAATTCGACAGGCCTGTTCAGTCGTGGCCTGCCATTTGTCCAGAATATTCACCGCAGCGCGCAATCCAGTTGTGCATTGATCCTTGGAAAAAGCGGCTACTTGAAGGGTGGCTGACATGGCAATGGTTCCGACAGTTTGTTTCTGTAGATACAGATTAGCACAAATTTATTCTACAGATTTGTAGAGACGCCGATATTGCCCGCAACTTAACGCCCAACAAACGTGAAGGGCTTGAAGTGCGCACAATCGAGCGCATCCAATCTTTGAGCGGCTGATGGGATATACAGGAGGGATATTTGAATGGGCTGCGCCGGCGCCAGTTGCTGGAACCAACGGAAGTTTGGTGCCCGGAGCGGGGGTCGAACCCGCATACCCTTTCGGATGAGGGATTTTAAGTCCCTTGCGTATACCAATTTCGCCATCCGGGCGTAGGCTGCGTCGCAGCGCGCCGATGGGGAATCGGCGGCGCAGGACTATAACCAGCCTCCGAGGCCCACGCAACCAGAACGACCGGCGTTCAACCACCAGAACTGCCAGACAAGGCCCACCACCGGGGCAGCAGGCGACGCACCTGCGGACGGCCAAAACGATCGTCGATCAGATGCACGACGCCCTCGTCCTGCTGTGTGCGGATCACTCGGCCGGCGGCCTGCACGACCTTTTGCAACCCTGGGTAGAGATAGGTGTAGTCGTAACCGTGGCCGCGCCCGAACAGCTCGTCGAGCCGTAACTTGAATTGTTCGTTGACCGGGTTGACCTGCGGCAGGCCAAGGGTCGCGACGAAGGCACCGATCAGGCGCTGGCCGGGCAGGTCGATACCTTCGGCGAAGGCGCCGCCAAGCACGGCGAAACCGATTCCTTCGCTGTGTTCGGTAAAGCGATCGAGAAAGGCATTGCGCGCCGCTTCCTGCATGCCGCGGGTCTGCTCCCAGAAGGGTACGTCCGGGCATTGCTCGCGCAGCAGCGCGGCGACCTGTTGCAGGTAATCGAAGCTGCTGAAGAAGGCCAGGTAGTTGCCGGGCCGCTCGCGGTACTGATGGGCAATCAGTTCGACCACGGCGCCCAGCGAGGCCTGTCGGTGCTGATAACGGGTCGAGACATGCTCGGCCAGGCAGACGCGCAGTTGCCGGCTTTCGAACGGCGACTCGACATCGATCCAGGCACTGCCGGCGGGCAGGCCCAGCATGTCGGCGTGGAACCTGCGCGGGCTCAGCGTGGCGGAGAACAGCACACTGGAACGCGCCTGCGCCAGGCGGGGAGCCAGAAAGGGGGCGGGCACCACATTGCGCACGCAAAGGATCGAACGACGGGCCTTGCTGCGAGCAGTCGCCGGCAACAGGCTGATGTCGAACAGCGAGTGTTCACCGAACAGCTCGGCGACACGGCAGAAATGCATGGCGTCGAAATAGGCTCGTTGCAGTTCCGCATCCAGCCCTGCGGGTTGCTCGCCCAGATAGTCGGTGATGGCGCTGACCGCCTGTTGCAGCGCGCCCAGCAGCTTGAGCGGCAACTCCGGTTGCACCTGGTAGTCCGCCAGCTGCTCGCGATGCAGCTCGTTCCAGCAGCGCTGCACGCGCCCCAGTGGCCGCTTCAAGGGTGCTGGCGCCTGGCTGGCGAGGCCGACGAAGGCGCGCTGATCGAGCTCGGCGCTGTACATGCCACGTGCCCGGTCAATCAGGTTGTGCGCCTCGTCCACCAGCAGGCAGATGCGCCAGTCGTTGGCCAGCGCCAGGCCGTGGAGGAGGGCGCTGCTATCGAAGTAATAGTTGTAGTCACCGACCACCACGTCCGCCCAGCGTGCCACCTCCTGACTGAGGTAATAGGGACAGACCTGATGGGCAAGCGCCACTTCGCGCAGGGCCGCCTGGTCGAGCAGGGGCTGCCCCAGCGCGGCGGCCCGCGCCGCGGGCAGGCGGTCGTAGAAGCCGCGGGCCAGCGGGCAGGATTCGCCATGACAGGCCTTGTCCGGGTGTTCGCAGGTCTTTTCGCGCGCCACCAGCTCCAGTACCCGCAGTCCATGGTTGGCGTTGCGTTGCAGCGTCTGCAACGCATCCAGTGCCAGGCGTCGACCGGACGTCTTGGCGGCGAGAAAGAACAGCTTGTCCAGCCGCTGCCCCGGGAATGCCTTGAGCTGCGGGAACAGGGTGCCAAGTGTCTTGCCGATGCCGGTAGGCGCCTGCGCCATGAGCGTGGTGCCCGTGCAAGCCGCCTTGTACACCGCCTCGGCCAGTTGCCGCTGGCTGGTACGAAAGTCGTCGTGGGGAAAGCGCAGGGCGGAAAGTGCCTGGTCGCGCGCAGCGCGGTGGGCCATTTCCTGTGCGGCCCAATCGATGAACGCCTGACACTGGGTCTCGAAGAACACGCGCAGCTGTGCTGCGGTGTGACGCTCGACGAACAGCGTTTCCTTGTGGCTGGTGACGTCGAAATAGACCAGTGCCAGTTCGAGTTCATCGAGCCCGCGTGTCTGACACAGCAGCCAGCCATAGATCTTCGCCTGCGCCCAGTGCAACTGGCGATGATTGGCGGGCTGGCGTTCCAGGTCGCCGCGAAAGGTCTTGATCTCTTCCAGGCGATTGCGCGCCGGGTCGTAGCCATCGGCACGGCCACGCACGCTCAGTTGCCCGTATTGCCCCTCCAGAGCGATCTCGCGCTCGTAACCGTCGCCACGCCTGGCGGTGACCTGAGCGTGCCCGGCGATGCCTTCCAGCGCGGTGGGCGAGGGCGTGAAGCGCAAATCCAGATCGCCGACCTTGGCGGTGAACTCGCAGAGCGCGCGCACCGCGACCCGATAGCTCACGCCATGGCCTCGGCCCACTGGACATGGCAGACGGCAATGGGCAAACCGTGCTGATGGGCGTAGTCGATCCAGCGCTTCTGGTTGTCCTGCAGGCGATCGCCCGGGCCCTTCACTTCGATCATGCGATAGCGGCGCGCTTCCGGCCACAGCTGGATCAGATCCGGCAGGCCGGTGCGATTGCCAGTGACGTCCGCCAGGATGCGCTGGAACAGCAGCTTCAGGTGCGCGGCGGGAATGCAGTCCAGCGCCTGCGCCAACAGTTGTTCGTCGAGCAGGCCCCAGGTGACGAACGCGTTATGAATGCCGAGCTTCGCCTGGAAGGTGCGCCAGATGCAGTCACGGTAGTCGTCGCTGTCGAGGCAGGCCAGGCAGGCGGCGAACAGATCGGCGCGGCGCTGGTGGAAGTCCGCGCGGTTCAGGTCGGCCGGCGCCCAGTGGAACGGGTGAAAGAACGCGCCCGGCAACGGCGCGAAGATCGCGTCCCAGCAGAGTAGGCCGAACAGCGAGCCGACCAGGGCGTTCTCCACGTAATACACCGGCGCATCCGGCCTCGTCAGATGCTCGCGCACCGCCTGCTCGACGCTGCAGGTAGGCCTCGGCAGGACCAGATCGAGCTGTTCCGGCTTGCGGCTGCGTGCACGTTCGGTCGGAATGCCCAGGCTGCGCTGCAGACGTGGGAGGATGCGCTGCAGCTGCTGCACTTCATGTTCGCTTTCCGGCGTGGCCCGGGCCTGAAGCAACAGATCCAGCGCCGCCGCTGGCTGGCCGCCGCGCTCCAATACACGAATTGCCCGCTCACGCGCACCGGGATAACCGTTGGACGCGTGCACGCGCAAGGCGTCGTCGAGCTGGCCGAGCCGTTCGAACTGCTGACCGATGCGCAGCAGCAGTTTGCCGCGGCGGCTTTCCAGCCAGGCATTGCCGAACGGCGCGGCCGGTACAGCCGCCAGTATCTCCGCCAGCGGCTCGCCGGCATCGAAGCGCTCGCGACAGCGATGCAGATGCAGGTAGGCGTCCAGCTCGGCACGCGAACTGAACGCTCGTGAGGCGGGGGAAAAGGACACCTGCTCGTAGCGATAAACGCCCAGATCAGCCAGCACGAACTCCGACCAGTCCTGATGGATATTGCCGAAGAACAGCAGGCGCAGCCGCTCGCAAAGTTCGTCGATGCACAGGCTGTACACCGCGTCCTCGGAGCCCGCCCACCATTGCCCGAAGGGCTTGGCCAGGTCATGGTCGGCGCGCAGCCTTTCGAACAGCTCGGCCTTGCGCAGGCCGGCCGAGTTCGTGGCGCCGAACAGCTGCAGCAGTTCGCCCTTGGTCAGCAGGCCGAACAGCTGTTCCAGCGTCAGCTCACGCTCGGCATCGATCCAGCCCTGCTCGATCAATGGCGCTGCCGCCCGACGTGGACAGCCGATCTCCCCGTAGTGCAGTTTGCTGGCGCGGAACAGCGCGCCCTTGCGCATCACCATGCGCACCAGCAATGCCTGAGACGCCTGCGGCAACAGAGCGAAACGCCCGATGAAGGCGCGTTCGGCGTCGTCCAGCAGGTCGCCATGATGCTGGTCCACCCAGGCCAGAACCTGCTGAAAGTTGTCGAGATAGTAGAAGGGGTTTTCCAGGGCCTGACGCATCGCACATCCGGTAAAACTGGGGCGCGGGCGGCCCGCTCGAAAGCTGGCTATTTATACAGTTCGAGCGGTATTTGGCAATGGCCGGTGATCAGCGGAAGGGGCGGCGTGGGTGCCGCCCCGGACGCGATGGAAGGATCAGACGGTGCGCGAGAAGCGCCCGCGCTGCTCGCCGCCGAGATAGGCATCGAAAGCCATGGCGACGTTGCGCATCATCAGCTGCCCCTGCGGCAGCAGAATCAGCGCATCGTCGCGCAGCTCCACCAGACCATCGGCGACCGGCTCGGCCAGTTTGGCCAGCGAGTCGGCAAAATAGCTGCGGAAGTCGATGCCGTGCTTCTGTTCGATCTGCCGGTAATCGATACGCCCATGGCACATCAACGAGACGATCACATCGCGGCGCAGCCGATCGTCGTCGCTCAGCTTGTAACCACGGTGCACCGGCAGCATGCCGTCGTTCAGTCGCGCGTAGTACTGCGAGAGCTCCTTGACGTTCTGGCTGTAGCTGTCGGCGACCTTGCCGATGGAGGAAATGCCCAGCCCGATCAGGTCGCAGTCGGCATGGGTGGAGTAGCCCTGGAAGTTGCGCTGCAGGGTGCCGTTGGCGCGGGCCAGGGTCAGCTCGTCCTCGGGTAGCGAGAAGTGGTCCATGCCGATGTAGACGTAGCCAGCCGCGGTCAGGCGCTGAATGGTCAGCTCCAGCAGTTCCAGTTTGCGCTCGGGCGGCGGCATGTCCTCGGGGCGAATCAGCTTCTGCGCGCGCACCAGATCCGGCAGGTGCGCGTAGCTGTACGCGGCGATGCGGTCCGGGCGGATGTCGATGATCTTGCTCAGCGTGGCATCGAAGCTGGCGACGGTCTGCAGGGGCAGGCCGTAGATCAGGTCGACGCTGACCGACTTGAAGCGCGCATCACGGGCGGCCTGGACCAGTTCGCGGGTCTGCTCCTCGGTCTGGATGCGGTTGACGGCGATCTGCACCTGCTCGTCGAAGTCCTGCACACCGAAGCTCAGGCGGTTGAAGCCGAGCTTGCGCAAGCCGTGGATCTGCTCCGGGGTGACGGTGCGCGGGTCCACCTCAAGGGAGAACTCGTGACTGTCGCTGTCATCCATGTTGAACGCCTGATGCAGGCTCGCCATCAGGTCGGCCAGCTGTTCGCTGGTGAAATAGGTCGGTGTGCCACCGCCCAGGTGCAGCTGGGTCAGCTTGCGCGAGCGGTCGAACAGCGCACCCTGCATGGCGATCTCGCGCTTGAGGTATTCGAGGTACTCGACGGCGCGCTCGGTCTTGTGGGTGATGATCTTGTTGCAGGCGCAGTAGTAGCACAGGCTCTTGCAGAACGGGATGTGGATGTACACCGACAGCGGCTTGGGCTGCTGCGCCTGATTGCTGCGCGCAGCGGCAGCGCGGTAGTCGTCCTCGGCGAAGGCCTGATGGAACTGCGGGGCAGTAGGGTAGGACGTGTAGCGTGGACCGGGACGGTCGTATTTCTCGACCAGGGCCCGGTTGAAGCTCGGCAGTTGGTCCATTGTTCGTTTCACCTAAGGGTTGAATTCGGAGTCGGAAGCGGAACGCGGTGTCACCCTCGGGTGTTTCCGGCTCAGGCAGGTCATGGGCGCGAATTATGGACGATCAGGCCTCATGCGCCGACTGTCTCAGATCAAGAATAGTGCCCCGCGCCGCACCGCTGGGCGGGATGCAGGGCGCAGGAGACGCGAGACCGCGGCTGGCCTCGCGTGCGTGCTCAGAGCTTGAACTGGCCGACCAGACGGTTCAGTTCAGTAGCCAGGCGCACCAGTTCATCGCTGATCTGCGAGGTTTGTGCCGCGTCGGCCGAGGTGGTGTCGGCAATGCGGCTGATGGTGGTGATGTTGCGGTTGATCTCCTCGGCCACCGCACTCTGCTGTTCGGCAGCCGTGGCGATCTGGGTGTTCATCTCGTTGATGGTGCCCACTTCGTTGGCAATCACGCTCAGGCTCTGTGCGGCTTTCTCGACGCACTGCGAGCCGGAACGCGCACGCAGCTGCGCCTCCTTCATCGCCTGTACCGCGTTGCGCACGCCGCTTTGCAGCTGCTCGATCATGGCCTGAATTTCTTCGGTGGACTTCTGCGTGCGCGAGGCGAGGGTACGCACCTCGTCAGCCACCACCGCGAAGCCGCGGCCCTGTTCGCCGGCGCGGGCTGCTTCGATCGCGGCGTTCAGCGCCAGCAGGTTGGTCTGCTCGGCGATGCCGTTGATCACCCCGAGCACCATGTCGATGCTGGCGCTGTCGCTCTCGACCCGCTGGATCACCTCGGCGGCCTTTTCGATTTCGGCGATCAGCACTTCGATACCATCCAGCGCTTCGCTGGCGACCTTCACGCCGGCCTTCGATTCATTGTCCGCTCCGGTGGAAGCAGTTGCCGTATGGCTGGCGTTGCGCGCCACTTCCTGCACGGTGGCACTCATCTCGTTCATCGCCGAGGCGACCAGATCGGTCTCGCTGCGCTGGTCGTTGACCGCAGCCAGGGTCTTTTCCGCAACATGGGAGACGCGTTCGGACACATCGGTGAGCTGGTGCGTGACCCCGGCGACCGCTTCCAGGCTATGGCGGAACTTGCCGATCATGCGGTTGAAGGCATCGCCCATGGCGCCGATTTCATCCTTTGCACCGACCGCGACACTGCGGCTGAGGTCCTCGTCTTCGGCCATGCTGTCCATGGTGTGGCGCATGGCGTTGATACGACGCAGGATCACATGGCGGACGGTCATGCACATCACCACCACGCCGACGATCAGCAACAACAACTGGATCGCGCCGCTGACGAGGATATTGCGGTCGACCTCCTGATCCAGCGCCTTGAGGTCGTAGCTGATGCGCACGGCGCCCATGACGGCGTTCTCGGCGACCTGGTGGCAGGTCAGGCAGTTGGTTCCGCGGTAGTCGGCATGGGCAAGGATCGGGTTGATCACGGTCAGCACCCGGCCGCCATCCTTCTTGTCGATCTGAATGATCGACTCGCCCGTCAACGCCTGACGATCGAGCGCGTCGGCAGGCGCCTGATGCGCGTAACCGGGACCGAACACCTTGGTCACTTCATCGCCTCGGATGATGCGCGCATCGATGACGCCGGGGCGTGCCAGGATCTTGTTTCGCAGCACCTCGCGCTGCGCCATGGTACCGGTCAGCATCATGGTGTTGATGCTGTCGAAGTACGAGTCGGCGGCATCCTTGGTCTGCTGCTCGACCACCTGCAGAACCAGCCGCTTCTCCGTGCTGGCAGCGATGAACAGCGAGGCCGACATGATCGCCACCAGCACCAGCACCAGCGCCAGGTTGATCTTCGTCTGCACGGACATTTGTCGAGGGGCGGAGTTGTTCATGGTTTTCCTTAGTACTACTGCCACGCGGAAGGTAGCTGTCACTGCACTCATGTTTTATTGGTTTCCCATGACGACGCAGCAACGAGCTGGGCGATCTGAAGCTCGTATCGGCTAGTAGCGTGGATTCTTGAAACTTCGAAGCCGGTGGTAGCCTTGCGCCATTATGGCGCGCGCTATGGTATTGCTTTCCGAGGAATGTGAACCACGTCGCTCGACCAATGACGGAGCAAATGCAGCTTTCACTGACTCAGGTCATGAGTTCGAGGGCAGCGGCGGCGGTCCTGGTTGGCATCTTGCTGTAACCGCGCACTGCTAAAGAACAGAAGCGGCGTCATGCATCACGCCGGTGCGAATGGGCATGAGACATAGCGCCGCTTTACAGAATGGCAAAGCGATATTAGCGTTGCCGACCCGTCTGGCAGGCGATTGGAAAAGACGTCAGTGAACGGGCATCTTTTCTGCATTCCTCCGTTGCGTTCGCTGCGAACCCCTTATGAAAACGATGGTCGTAGGCTCTACGCCGGCAAGACCGGGCAACACCGCAAGGCAGCTGCTGTTCCTACAAGCAGTGCATCGATTGGAACCTTCATTTCAAGGACTCACATGATCAAGAAATGCCTTTTTCCCGCTGCCGGATATGGCACCCGTTTTCTCCCCGCAACCAAGGCCATGCCCAAGGAAATGCTGCCGGTGGTGAACAAGCCGCTGATCCAGTACGGGGTAGAGGAGGCGCTGGCGGCAGGGCTCACGCAGATCGCCATGGTCACCGGGCGTGGCAAGCGCTCGCTCGAAGACCACTTCGATATCAGCTATGAGCTCGAGCATCAGATTCGCAACACCGACAAGGAAAAGTACCTCGTCGGTATTCGTCGCCTGATCGACGAGTGCAGCTTTTCCTACACCCGTCAGGTGGAAATGAAGGGGCTGGGCCACGCGATTCTCAGCGGCCGTCCGCTGATCGGTGACGAGCCGTTCGCCGTGGTGCTGGCAGACGACCTGTGCATCAACCTCGATGGCGACCCGGTGCTGGCGCAGATGGTCAAGCTGTACAACCAGTTCCGCTGCTCGATAGTGGCGATCCAGGAAGTACCGCCGGAAGAAACCAGCAAGTACGGCGTGATTGCCGGCGAGATGATTCGCGACGACATCTTCCGCGTCAGCCACATGGTCGAAAAGCCCAAGCCGGAAGACGCCCCGTCGAACCTGGCGATCATCGGCCGTTACATCCTCACCCCGGACATCTTCGAGCTGATCGAGCAGACCGAGCCGGGCAAGGGCGGTGAAATCCAGATCACCGACGCGCTGATGAAGCAGGCAAAGGACGGTTGCGTGCTGGCCTACAAGTTCAAAGGACAGCGTTTCGACTGCGGTAGCGCCGAGGGTTACATCGAGGCGACCAACTTCTGCTACGAGAACTTCTACCTCACCGGTAAGGCGTTCTGATCCAGTCGGGCCACCTCAGGGTGGCCCGATCGTTTTATGGCGCGGGCAATTCCTCGGCGCCCGGCCCGAGCGGCTGGCCATAGCTGAACTCCACATAGTTGCCCGCCGGGTCGCGTACCCCACAGTAGTAGCCCACCGGATAGGGCTCGTCGCGCGGCTCCCAGATCAAGCAGCCATCCGCGCGCGCCAAATCGGCTACCGCATCCACTTCCTCCCGACTGGGCATGGCGAAACCGAAATGGCTGTAGTCGTTCTCCGCCAGCGAGCGATCCATGCCGCCCGGCATGATCACGAAGATGAATTCCCGCTCCTTGCCGGGCTCGGCCATCCAGACGATGCGTGAGCCTTTGCCCGGGCGTTCGTGGAACACCCGCATTCCGCAAAACCTCATGTAGAAAGCGATACAGGCGTCCAGGTCTGGCACATGCAGCGCCAGGTGGGTGAGGGTGGGGCGCATGGGGCACTCCTTCGGTGAATCAGGCGCAAAGCCTGGGTTATGCTGTTCGCTACAGAAGGAGACAACTCTACATGGCTTACGACTTCGATCTATTCGTCATCGGTGCGGGTTCCGGTGGCGTACGTGCGGCGCGGTTCGCTGCAGGCTTTGGCGCGAAAGTGGCCGTCGCCGAGAGCCGCTACCTGGGCGGCACCTGCGTCAACGTCGGCTGTGTGCCGAAGAAGCTGCTGGTCTACGGTGCGCACTACGCTGAGGACATCGGCCAGGCGCAGGGCTACGGCTGGACCATCGACGGCGCGACCTTCGACTGGAAAACCCTGATCGCCAACAAGGATCGCGAGATTCAGCGCCTGAACGGCATCTATCGCAGCATCCTGGTGGACAGCGGCGTGACCCTGCTGCAGGCGCATGCGCAACTGGTCGATGCACATACCGTCGAAGTCGAAGGCAAGCGCTACAGCGCCGAACATATCCTGATCGCTACCGGCGGCTGGCCGCACGTGCCGGAAATCCCGGGCCGCGAGCACGCCATCACTTCCAACGAAGCCTTCTATCTGGACGCCTTGCCGCGGCGGGTCCTGGTGGTTGGCGGCGGTTATATCGCGGTGGAGTTCGCCTCGATCTTCCATGGCTGCGGCGCCGACACCAAACTGCTCTACCGTGGCGAGCTGTTCCTGCGTGGTTTCGATGGCTCGCTGCGCGACCATCTGAAGGACGAGATGATCAAGAAGGGCGTGGACCTGCAGTTCAACGCCGACATTGTCCATATCGACAAGCTTGCCGACGGCAGCCTGCTTGCCACCCTGGAAGACGGCCGCACCCTGGAAGCGGACTGCATCTTCTATGCAACCGGCCGCCGGCCGATGATCGACGGCCTGGGGCTCGAAGCAGCCGGCGTGGCGCTGGATGCCCGTGGCTTCATTGCGGTGGATGACGAGTACCGCACCTCGGTGCCTTCGATTCTGGCGATCGGAGACGTGATCGGTCGCGTCCAGCTGACGCCCGTTGCGCTGGCCGAAGGTATGGCGGTGGCGCGGCGCTTGTTCAAACCGGAGCAGTATCGCAAGGTCGACTACTCGACCATCCCTACTGCGGTGTTCAGCCTGCCTAACATGGCAACCGTCGGGCTGACCGAGGAGCAGGCGCGGGAGCAGGGCTACAAGGTCACGCTCTTCGAAAGCCGCTTCCGTCCCATGAAGCTGACCATGACCGACAGCCTCGAACGAAGCCTGATGAAGCTGGTAGTGGATGCGCATACCGATCGCGTGCTGGGCTGCCATATGGCCGGGCCGGACGCCGGCGAAATCATGCAGGGGCTGGCCGTGGCGCTGAAGGCCGGGGCGACCAAGCAGGTCTTCGACGAGACCCTGGGCATCCACCCGACGGCGGCCGAAGAGTTCGTCACCATGCGCACACCCGCCGCTATCTGAGGGCAGACAGGCGTGCCGCCCTGCGCGGCACGCCGCTCAGCTCAGTGATGATGGCCGGTTGCGGTATTCCCGGATGCCGGGGCATCGACCTCGATGCTCACTTCGGTGGTGATCTCGCTACCGCTTTCGAACTGCAGGGTGACCGGAAAGCTTTCTCCGGCCACCAGTGGCTGCTTGAGGCCGAAAAGCATTACGTGATTGCCTCCCGGTTTGAATTCCACCTTGCCCGCCGCCGGCACCTCCACCGAATCGATCCGCTGCATCTTCATCATGTCGCCCTGATGCACATGGGTATGCAGCTCGGTCTTTTCCGCGCGCGGCGTCTGCGCACCGATCAGTCGCTGCGAATGCTCGCCACGATTTTCCAGAACGAAATACACCGCACCGGTAGGCGCACTCGGCGGCATCGCGCGCGACCAGGCCTGGCTGATAGCCAGTTCCCCGGCGACTGCGGGTGCTGCAGCGCGATGATCGTGGTGGTCCTGCGCGAAGGCAGGCATGCAAAGCATGGTGAAAGCGCCTGCGGCCAGTAAGCGAAGCAGCATGGAAAACTCCGATTATCGTGTGAAGAATGGCGCCATCTTACGCCGCTTGGCGCCAGGCGCTACGTTCGGTTGCATGACGGCCTCCGGGACGTTGATTCCGATCAAACACAAGCCGTCGATGCCGGGCAGATCGGCTGGGGACTGCACGGAAGGATGCACGTCATGAACCACACGAAGCCGCTGTTCCTACGTGCCGCGCGCGAGAGGGTATTGCACGGCGCCAATCGACTTGCCGAAACGAACCGCAACATCCACGGCTCCGAGTGCACTGCCAGCACGAATGTAGTCAAAATGCATGCAGACCGAGCAAGCGACCAATCAACAGTACTCGCTCTTCAGCGCGGCGGCGACCATAGCGCTTGAGTCGAGCACCGTCAGGCGCCGGCTGACCAGCTCAGAGGGAAGACGGAACGGCGGAACGGTGTCGGTGATCACCAACTGGTCGAATACCGGGCTCTCCAGGATTTCCGGCCCGCCGGTGAACAGACCGTGGGCCGCCGCTGCGTGGACCTGCCGCGCGCCGGCCTTGCGGCAGGCCTCGCCGGCGCGTAACAGAGTGCCGCCGGTGCTGATCAGATCATCGACGATGATCGCGATCCGCTCGTGAACGTCGCCGACCAGCATCGTTCCGGTCACGATGTCGTTGCTGCGGTACTTTTCCATGTAGGCGCTGCCAACCGCGCGCCCGATATGCCGCTCCAGCGCCCGGCGAAAGGATTCCGCACGCTTGGCGCCGCCGGCATCGGGGGAGACCGCTACCAGCTCGACGTCACCAGGCAGCTGCGTGAAGTGCGCGGCGAACAGCTCGGCGCTCTCGATATGCCGCGTGGGGATGCGGAACGCATTGTCGAACGCAGCCAGGTTGTGCACCTCGAAGGTCGTCAGGCGATCCACCCGACAGGCCTCGAACAGCGCCGCCACGTAGCGGGTGATGATCGGGTCCTGGAACTGGGTACGACGCTCCTTGCGTGCATAGCAGAGATAGGGTGCGACCACCTGAACGTGGCGGGCACCGGCGTCCTTCAGGGCGCCGCAGAAGAACAACAGGCGGCAGAGCTTGTCGTTCACGCTGCGCTCGTCATCGCCGTACAACGCATGGAAGACGACGGCGTTGCGGCTTTCCACAGACGTCAGGGCGCGGGTCTTGTGCTCGCCGTCTTCGAAGGCGCGCTCTTCGAGCTCGGCCAGCTCGAGCCCATGTACCGGGAGACACGAGCGGCATATTCCTGGGTGCCATGCAGCGCGAACAAAAGAGGAGGGCGGGTGTTCATGGATGACTCCTGCTTGGACGGGGACGAGCGAACGCGAGCTGCGGGTAGCCCAGGCCCAGTGCTTGGTGATCGAGCAGATAGAGGCGTGACTGTCGCAGCAACGCACATGCCTGTTCAGCCTTGGCCTGGGCGGCTTCGGCTGTGGCCTGGCGCTGGGCGCTGCCGGCCAGGGTGAAGCTGCGAGTCGCCGCGCGAACCGATAGGAACAGCGGCAACGGTGCACACTCCTCGGCCTCGCCACTCTCGTCCAGATAGGCTCGCAAAACAGTCGGCGCCAGATCAGCCGCCTGGTGGTGCTGCAGATCCATCAGCACGAAGGCGAGGTCGTGCAGAACATCGATACAGGCAATCTCGTCGCTGAACTCGATGCCGTCGAACAGGGTAGGCCGCCCTTCGAACAGGCAGATGTTCGCCAATCGCATATCGCCATGGCAGCGCCGCACGCATCCATCGCGGCGCCGCCGGTCCAGCTCTGTCGACAGCTGATCGAGCAGGGCCAACTGGTCCCGGTAGAGCGCCTGCACCGCATTTCCATCGAGCAATGCGCACCGGCGGCGAAGCTCCTGATGATTGGTCTCGATGGATCGGCGTATGCCAGCGCTGCCACCAAAGGCCGGCGTTCGCTCGGCACCGGCATGAAAACGAGCGACCTCGACGCCCAAGGTCTGCATCAGCGAGGGCGTCAGCTCGCCGGCCAGGGCCATGCGATCGAACAATGCGGACTGCGGAAAGCGCCGCATCACCACGACCCAATCCAGCACCTCGCCGTCCGCGTCGAAGGCCAGCACGCCAGCGCGATCCCGGGTGATCGCGCTCACCCTGAGGTAAAGGCCAGGTGCCGTGCGCCGGTTCAGCCGCAGCTCAGCGTGGCAGGCGCGCTCGCGCTTTTCCAGCGTGAGAAAATCCAGCGACGCATAGGCGATCTCGCGCTTGAGCTTGTAGACGCGTTCGCCACACAGAAAGATCAGCGAGCCATGGGTCTCGATACGCTCGACCGTACCGCCCGGGCAGCCGTAGCTGTCAGCGCGGGAAAGAAAGCCGATGACCTCGTGCTGACCGCTCATCTGTCCCTCAGGATTCTTCGGCACGGTAGGCCCCTTGGGCGCCGTCGGCGCGAAACAAGGGGCAGCTGTCTGCGAGTCTAGCTGCGCGACGGCAGGCTGCTCGACGCATCGCTGATGAAACGCGGGACCGCCTCGCGGTTAGTACAGAACGAGAGCGAAGTGAGGGTGGTGGCAATCAGGAAAGTGGAGAAAGCAAGCGCCGAGGATACGGAGCTGGCAGACGCAACCTATATCAAATTTAACATAATATAGATTATGCGAACTCACATGATATTCCTGCAGGTGCTCGGCCAGTCACTTTTATCGCTCGTCGACTCTGCAGTTGACGTGCCGATTGCACTCGCTTCGATTGCATTCACGCTCGTCCACGGAATGCTGCGCGAAATTCGCTGGGCTTGAGGCCAGCCTGCTTTCTGAAGAATCGGCTGAAATACGCAGCGTCGGCGTAGCCCAGGTCATGGGCGATCTGCTGGATGTTCAATGCGGTATATGCAAGCTGTCGTTGTGCTTCGCGCACGATGCGTTCGTTGATGACGGCTGTCGGTGATTCGCCGAGTTCTTCGCGGCAGGCTCTGCCCAGCGTGGCCGGCGTGATGCCCAGCGCTTCGGCATACAGTGCGAGCGGCCAATGCTGCTTGAAGTGCTGATCGATCAGTTCGCGGAACTGACCCAGCAATGCCGAGCGTCTGCCGTTGGCCGGCCTTGCAGTCAGGGTCGGCTGATTGAGCCGTGTGATCTGTACCAGCAAGGCGATCAGCAAGGCATGGCCGGCCGCCACGTTGTCGCGTTCCTGGCCTTGCGCTTCGTTCTGAATCAGCTGAATCAGTGGCCAGATGGGTTCCGTGCCATCCGCAATCCAGGGCAAGGGAATCACCACCGGACGCTGCATCATTGCCAGCAAATCGCTGGAGAGAATACGTGCCATGGACTCCAGCGGCCGTTGCGCTGCCGTGATGACCGGACCATCGGTCTCCGCGCTATAGCGAAACGCATGCACGGTGCGTTGCGGCAGCAGGATCAGGCACGGCGCATGGAACGCCATGCGACTGTTCTCCAGCGATACCTCGCCCTGGCCGTTGCGCACGTAGACGACCTGCAGCAACGCATCGTGCTGATGGGGCCGGATTTCGCGCTGATGCATGTCGCCGCGGTCACTGATCCACTCCAGATGCAGCAGATCCTGCCATGCCGGCAACGCGGCCTGGCCGTACAGCGCGTAATTGGGAATGCGTCTGCTCATGGGCGGCCCAGAACTCGAAACAACGAAAGCGCGCTGATTGTCCTGTTGCTTGTTCAATTTGTCACATGTGGATGTCGTTAAATGTCACGTCAACGCGTGCCGGCCGCCCTCTCCCGCCCTTGGCCCACGCCTCTCGAACAATACGCCTATGACCATGCCAACCTGGCGCGAATGGCTGTTCTCGGCCAAGGCGCTGATTGCCGCCCTGATGGCGCTGTACATCGCACTGGCGATACCCCTGGAAAACCCGTACTGGGCGATGGCCTCCGTATATATCGTGTCGCACCCGTTGTCCGGCGCGACACGCTCGAAGGGGATCTACCGAGCCCTGGGCACACTGCTCGGCGCCGCCGCGTCGGTCGTGCTGCTGCCAGCCTTTGCCCAGCAGCCGATCATGCTGAGCCTGACGATGTCGCTGTGGATCGGCGCCCTGCTCTACCTGTCGCTGCTGGATCGCTCGCCGCGCAGCTACATCTTTCTGCTGGCGGCCTACACGGTGCCGCTGATCAGCCTGGCCGAGGTCAATCATCCCGCGACCATCTTCGATGTCGCGCTCGCGCGCTCCGAGGAAATCCTGCTCGGCATTGTTTGCGCCAGTGTCGTCAATTCGGTGCTGTTTCCCAGCCGTATCGCGCCGACGCTGAGTGCAAAGATGGACGCGCTGCTGCGCGACGGCCGAGCCGCGGCCAGCCGCATGCTCAACGCGCGGCATCTGGGCGAAGCCGACCAGCGGGCGCTGAACGCGCTGCTGGTAGACGTCATGGGTCTGGACGGCATGCTCATGCACCTCGACTACGACAGTCGCCGCTATAGCTCGACCGTCCAGGCGCGTGAATTCCGTGCACGCATGGCCATGCTGATGCCGCAGCTGATTTCCACCGCGGACTCGCTGCACCGGTTGCAGCGGGAGCCGCACGGCCTGCTGCCGGAACTGGAGGAATACCTGCAGGCGGTGGATCGCTGGATTCAGGGCGATGCGCCATCCAGCGACGCCGACCAGTTGCGTGAGCGCAGCCTGCAGCTAGGCACGTGGCTGAGTGCGGCCCATCCGACACAGGCGCTGGCCATCGACAGCGCTTTGCGCCAACTGCGCGCGCTGCTCGACCTCTGGCAGGACTGCCTGGCGCTGCGGCAGCAGTTTGCCGACGAGCGTGCCGACAGGCTCCCGGCGCTGCGCTATCACGCCCAGCAGCTGGCCGGCGGCCGGCGCCATCATGATTACGGCCTGCAGGGGTTCACCGCTGCTTCCGTGGCGCTGTCGGTGTTCTGCCTGAGCATGCTGTGGTTCGTTTCCGGCTGGCAGCACGGCTACAGCGGCGTGTTCATCGCCGCCGTGGCGGGGTGCTTCTTCGCCGGTCAGGACAACCCGGCGCCATTCATCAGGTCGTTTCTTGCCGCCACACTGGTCTCAATCAGCGCCGCCGGCATCTACCTGTTCGCGCTGATGCCCAACGTGCACGACTTCGGCAGCCTGGCCACGCTGCTCGCCGGGCCGTTGCTGCTGCTCGGTACGCTCGCCGGTCGTCCGCAGCATGCCGGAACGGTGATCCTGGTGGCGGTCCAGACGATCTCCAGCATCACCATCCAGCGTGCCTACCAGGCGGATTTTCAACTGTTCGCCGATATTGCCCTGTCCACTGCCTTGGGCGTGGTGTTCGCCCTGGTCTGGGCGCGGTTGACCCGTCCGTTCGGCACGCTCTGGGCCGCGCGTCGGCTAGTACGCCACGGCTGGCAGAATCTGGCGCAGCTCGCGGACCTGAGCCGCGGCGCCAATACGGTCGCCAGCGCATCGGCGTTCGTCGATCGTATCGCTCAGCTGCTGCCTCGACTGACACAACTCGGTGACCAGGGCCTGGCGCTGAACGATGTCACCCGCGAGCTGCGGGTCTGCTTTCGCTTGCTGGAATTACGCGAGCTACGCCCAAGCGGCCTCCTGCGCCGACAGCTGACGCCGGTCCTGACGATGATTCAGACGTATTTTCGCGATTGCGCCACGGCGCAGCGTGAACTGCCGCCCCCGGCCGCCCTGCGCCATGCCTTGGAAAGCACCGTTGTGTGTCTGCAGCAGGAGGCCCGGCAGGCGGCGCAAGCCCTCCACGGCCTGCGACTGGCCCTGTTCCCGGACGCGCCGGCCAGCGTGCCGTGTCGACCATCCGCCGGGCCCGCTGACGCAGGTGCCTTCGCATGACGGGCCATCTCAATCTCTACGGCGTCTATGTGCCGGTCCTGCTGGTGACAATGCTGGCGGCCTACGGCCTGAAGAGCCTATTGGCCGCGCTGTTGCAGCGTATCGGCTTCTACCGCTGGGTCTGGCACCCGCCGCTGTTCAATCTCGCCCTGTACATCATCGTGCTCGGCGCCCTGGTCTATTTCGTAGCGCGGATTTGAATCGTGAAGAACTGGATACCCACCGCCGGCTCGGTACTGTTGACCCTGCTGGCTGTAGCCATCGCCACCGTCGTCAGCCTGCACCTGTGGGACTACTACATGGAAGCGCCCTGGACCCGTGATGGGCATGTGCATGCCGATATCGTCCAGGTCGCGCCGGATGTGTCCGGGCTGGTCACCGAACTGCGGGTGCGCGACAACCAGCGTGTCACGCGTGGCCAGGTGCTGTTCGTGATCGATCGGGCGCGCTTCCAGCTGGCCGTCGACGAAGCGAAGGCCACCGTGCTGGAGCGCCGCGCACAGCTGGAGCAGGCGCAGCGCGAAGCCCGACGCAACCGCGTGCTGAAGGATCTGATCGCCGCCGAGACGGTGGAAATCGGCGACACCCAGGTCAAGCGGGCCGAAGCGGCACTGGCAACCGCCGAGGCGGCCCTTGGCGTGGCGCAGCTGGACCTGGAGCGCACCAGCGTACTCAGTCCCGTGGACGGCTATCTGGGCGACCAGACCATGCGGGTCGGCGACTACGTGAAAACCGGCACGCCGGTGCTGTCCATCGTCGACACCAACGCCCTGCGCGTCGAAGGCTACTTCGAGGAAACCAAGCTGCACGCCATCGAAATCGGCCAGCCGGTAGACATCCACGTCATGGGCGAAACGCAGCACCTGCGCGGCCACGTGCAGAGCATCGCCGCCGGTATCGAGGATCGTGACCGGGTCCGCGGCAACTCGCTGTTGCCCAATATCGACCCGAGTTTCAACTGGGTGCGCCTGGCGCAGCGGATTCCGGTTCGGGTGGTGCTCGACGAAGGCCAGCCGAGCGACATCCGCCTCGTGGTCGGCCGCACGGCTACCCTCTCGGTGCTGCCGTGGCCGGCCGCCGACGCGAGCAGCGCGACACCATGAGCCGCTACCTGTACCCCGCCCTGGCCCTGCTCGTCACACTGCTCGCCGCTTGCAGTGCGGTCGGCCCGGACTACCGCGTACCGGACCAGGCCGTGGTGCGCCAGGCTGCAGCGCAGGCGCCATTCGATGCGCTCGGCAATCCAGAAGTCGAACAGACGCCGCTGCCGGACGGCTGGTGGCAGCTGTACGACGATCCCCTGCTCGACAGGCTGGTGCGCGAGGCGCTGGCGGGCAACCGTGACATACGCCAGGCCCATCACAACCTGCGTCAGGCCTATCAGGGCTTCCAGATGGCCCATCACGCCCAGGAAGTGGTGGTGGGTGGCGACGGTTCACTGGCGCGCGGCCAGCTGTCCAGCGAGGCGCTGGCGCTGGAAGAGAAGCTGCCGGTGATGAACCTGGCCGATGCCGGCCTCGCCGTGAGCTATCAGCTGGACCTGTTCGGCCGGCTGCGGCGCGGCGCCGAAGCCGCCGGCGCGACAGCCGACGCCAGTGCGTCGCTGCTCGAGGCGGCACGCATCAGTGCGGTAGCCGGGGTCGTGCGCAGCTATATGACGGCCTGCCATGCCGGCGAAGAGCTGGCCATCGCCGAACACTCGCTGGCGATCCAGCAGCGCCAGCTTGAGGTGGCCTCCCGCCTGCTCGCTGGCGGCCGCGGCAATGAAGTGGATGTTGCCCGCGCCCGAGCGCAGGTCGAGACCCTGCGCGCCGAGCTGCCTCCCTTCGAGGCGAAGAAGGCCGCGGCGTTGTATCGGCTCGCCGCCCTGCTCGGTCACACACCGGGCGAGCTGCCTGAACGTGCCGCGGCCTGCAACCACGCCCCACAGCTGAGTCAGCCGATTCCGCTTGGTGACGGCGCCGCCCTGCTCCGCCGACGCCCCGACATTCGCGCAGCCGAACGAAGCCTGGCCGCGGCCACGGCACAGATCGGCGTGGCCACGGCGATGATGTACCCACAGATCAGTCTCGGCGGCACGGCAGGCTACACCGGCATGCTCGAACACCTCGGCGATGCGGTGACGCGGCGCTGGGCATTCGGCCCTTCGATCAGCTGGCACGTTCCAACCCAGGTCGATCGCGCCCGGGTGCGTGCCATGGAGGCCGGAGCAGACGCCGCCCTAGCCCGCTTCGACGGTGTGGTGCTGGAGGCACTGAGGGAAACCCAGACCCTGCTCAGCCGCTATGCGCATGATCTGCAGCGCGACCAGGCGTTACACGAGGCGCGTGACGCGGCTCGCAACGCCGCCGATCACACCCGCCGGCTGTACCAGGAGGGTCGCCTGGGTTATCTCGACAGCCTGGACGCCGAGCGCACCCTGGCCAACGCCCAGGCCGCGCTGGCCGCCTCGCAGGCGCAGCTTTCACTGGATCAGGTCGATCTGTTCCTTGCCCTAGGTGGAGGCTGGCGCACGAGCCAGCCGCCCGCCGCCAGCCAGGAGGACGACGGTTGATGGACATGCTGCATGCGATGCGCACATTCGTCCGGGTCGTCGACGCCGGTAGCTTCACCGCGGCAGCCAGGCAGACCGACACCTCCACGGCGCAGGTGTCGCGCCTGGTCAGCGAGCTGGAGAACCATCTGCACGCCCGCCTGCTGCAGCGCACCACCCGGCGTCTGGCGCTGACCGAGGTCGGTGCACGCTTTCTCGAGCGTTCCCGCGAGATACTGGCGCAGCTCGATGACGCCCGGCAGGAAGCCTGTGGCGCGCACCTCATGCCGCGCGGTCGCCTGCGGGTGCACTCCACCACCGGCCTCGGCATCCAGCTCCTGTCCGGCCTCGCCGGGCACTACTGCGAGCGCTATCCGGAGGTCAGCCTCGATCTGAGCCTGTCCCAACGCCAGCCGGACCTGCTGGAAGCCGGGCTGGACGTGATCATCACCCTGTCTCGTGACCTGCCCGACTCGGAATTGATCGCCCAGCGGCTCGGGCCGGTGTTTCACGTCGTCTGCGCCGCACCGAGCTATCTCCAGCGGCATGGCGTGCCGCGACGGCCGACTGATCTGCATGACCACCGCTGCCTGCGGCTGCTCGATCCGGTGTTCGCCGACGACTGGCACTTCGTCGGCGACGGCGTCGAAGAGGTGATCCGCCCCGGCGAGACGTTCAAGGTGAATGTCGCCGAAGCCATGGCCAGCGCCGCCGAAGCCGGCATGGGTATCTGCCTGCTGCCTGACTACGTGGCGGCGCCGGCGCTGCAGCGCGGGACGCTGGTGCGCCTGCTGCCGCAGTACCGCCTGCAGGAAAAGCAGATTCATGCGCTCTACCCCTCCCGCCGCTTTCTCGACGCGAAGATCAGGACCTGGCTGGACTTTCTCGCTCAGGCACTGCCGCGCGCCTTCGACGACTATCACCGGGTGCTGCGGGACGAGACGCATTGGGCCTGAACGATTGTTGCGCGCTCGGTAAAGGTGTTTCACCGGCGGCGCGGTTTTTCCGGCCCAGCGCGCTTCCTAGAATTGGCGGGTGGCAGCGGACGGGCAACCCTCAGTTCCGCATTGCTGGCCGAATTGCTCCGTCGGCCAGCCGTCCGGCCACCTTCAGGCTGCTCCCCTCGTGGCAGCCTTGTTTATTCCTGACGCCCGCTGCTCGGCGGGCGCCGCTTGCAAGACCTGCCAATGCCCGTCGAAGCGTCTCGGGCGTGCAGGCGTTTCTGGAGGTTACCCGTGAAAAGACTGATCTGGATCGCCGCCCTGGCTTTCAGCGCCCAGCTGGCGCATGCCGCCGATGAGCCCAAGCCCTACCAGTACGGCGACAAGCTCGACATCGCCAAGGTCGTCTCGATGGACGTGCCCGCAGGCGGCTGCGAGATCGTGCAGGCCAGGATGACGTACGTGGACTCCAAAGGCGAAACCCACGAAACCACCTACCTGCGTCAGGGTCCGGACTGCATGGACCACTGAAAACGAAGTGCGACCGCCAATCGGTTGCGCCCGCTGACGCCTCAATAACGCCTTGTGATCGACGCGCTATTGCCGGTGCCGTTCTGGATGATGGCCGTGGCGGGCACCGGGAATTCGAACTGTGTCGTCTGATTCAGCAGCGCGACGTTGCCATCGCCAGTCTGGGCGATTGACACGGTGCTGTAGGGGGTATGCTGCACCACATCGATTTCGTTGGCCGAACCGTTCTGGGCGATGTCGAGCACCGGGCTGTCATAGATCTGGTCGATATTGACGCGGTTGTCGTTGCCAACCGTATTGCCTCGAATGATCCCGTCACGGGTCGCCTGCCGGGCGTTCAGATCGTTGCCGCTACCCTCCTGGGTGAAGGTGAAGCTACTGAAACCGGCCCATTGCGTTACCTGTGCGCGGTTAGCGCTACCGAGCTGTCTCAACTCGACCTGGCCGACGTAGTAGCGCCCGCCTTGCTGGTTGACCGCCGCTTCATTCGAGCCGCCGTCCTGATACACCGAGACCAATCCGCCATAAGGTAGGAAACCCTGCTCGATCGTGATCCGGTTGTGGTTGCCGAGCTGGTCGGTACGGGCGCTGCCGGCCCACTCCTGACTGATCTCGGTCAGGTTGTTCGTGCCAACGGAGCGGCTGTCGGCCTCGTTCATGTAATACAGCTGCGTAACCCGGTGAACATTGCCCGCTCCCTCTTGGTGAATGTTCGCCTGTGCGCCATTGCCATCCATCTGACTGACCTCGGCGAGGTTGTCCGTCCCGAGCTGAACGATGGATGCCGAATGTCCGGAGTAGATATCTCCGATCTGAATGACGCTTGCCTGGTTGGACGATCCGTTCTGCACCACTTCAGTCCAATTGTCGAGATTGAGCTGGTTCGTCTGCACCCGATTGTCACCGCCGTCCTGCCTGACCCGCGAATAATTGCGATCCCCTTGCTGCACCTGGCTTGCCGAGTTCCAGCCGTTCTGCTCGAGAATGATTTCGTTGTCATTTCCGGTCTGGGTGGCGGCGGTCTGTGCCAGCGCCAGTGCCGGCAGCGAGCCGAATAGAAAGCACGCGATCAGCGGTTTATGCGAGAACATAGGGAACACTCCTTTGAAAGTCGTCGTCGGCCGACATCATGCTGACCCTGTCTGGCGTGTCCCTGCCGCTGCCACTCCCTGAACGCGCCGACTGTTTTGCCTGGCGCCGCGGAGCAAGTATTGCCTGTTCGGTGCAGACGAAGCGGCGTTCGGACGGATGGCGGCTTAATCCTGTGCATGTTCGGTCCCCAACGCGCGCGACGCCCAATCCCTTACAGATTCCATCAGGTTGCGCTCCGTCCGCGGGGCACCTTTTTGCGGGCGAACCCATTGCGCTTGAGCGGTCGGCGCACCGTCGCGCTCTCCCGGGCACGCGCCGGTGACGGCGGTGCCTCGATCGCCAACCGCCCGATGGTCGGAACCCGGTCGGGCAGGTCCGCTCTACAGCCTATGCCACCCGTGAGGAGGACCCGCCAATGCCTGCCCTATCCGCAACCCCTGATTGCTGCTGGAGCGCCAGCGCGCCGCGTGGCGACTTTCCGCGCAGCGAATGCGACGTGGTGGTGGTCGGCGCCGGCATCGTCGGGCTGAGCGCCGCCATGACGCTATGCGAAGCCGGCAAGTCCGTCGTGGTGCTCGAAGCCCGCGAGGTCGGCGGACAGGTCACCGGGCGCTCCACCGCAAAGGTCACCACCCAGCATGCGCTGATCTATCGCTACCTGATCGATACCTTCGGCCAGGAACTGGCGCAGTGCTACGCCGACGCCAACCGCGAAGCCGTGGAGCGTATTCGTCACTGGGTCACCGAGCACGCCATCGATTGCGACTACGAGCGTCAGTCCGCCTACGCCTATGCGTGCTCGGCGGACTGGCGCCCAGCCATCGACGATGAAGCCGAAGCGGCGCGCCGCCTGGGCTTCGCGGCACGGGTCATCGACCAGCCGCCCCTGCCCTTCGCCACCGCCGGCGCACTGGAATTTCCGGATCAGGCCCAGTTCAACCCGACACGCTATCTGATCGGCCTGGCCAACTCGCTGCACGCCCGCGGCGGGCGCATCCATCAGCACACCCGCGCGACGAGCTTCGAGCGCCAGGGGCGCTGGCAGGTTGGCTTCGATGGCGGAAGTGTGGAAGCCGATCAGGTCATACTCGCTACGCACATGCCGGTGGAAACGCCGGTAGACCTCGTCAGCCCGACCCAGCCGCGTTGCCACGTGGCCATGGCCTTTCGTCCGCAGGACGGCGCGCATCTGGACGGCATGTTCATCGGCGTCGACGAGCCGACTCATTCCATCCGCATGGGCCGTGATGACCAGGGGCCGCTGTTCATCGTGCTCGGTCCGCGCTTCAGGACCGGCCAGGACGCAGACGTCGCCAGGCGGTTCGTCGAACTCGAACACTGGGCACGCGGCCACCTGCCAGTGGGTGAGGCCGTCTGGCGCTGGTGCAACGAGGATTACGACACCGCCGACCGGGTCGCCTATGCCGGCGAGCCGGACCCGGAACAATCCCCCGGCCTGTTCGTGGCCACCGGTTTCAACGGCTGGGGTATCAGCAACGGCACCGCCGTCGGGCTGGGCATGGCCCGCCAGATCATCACCGGCCGCTGCCCGTGGAAGCAGCTCTACGACCCCAACCGTCCCTCCCCTGATGACTTCAATCAGAGCAGCGATAGCCAGACCAGGGTCGACGACCTCGATGCCATCGGCCCGGGCGAAGGCGGCGTGATCACCCGCGGCGATGAACAGCTCGCGGTGTGGCGCGACGATGCCGGCACCCTGCATGCCGTGTCCGCAGCCTGCACCCACATGGGTTGCAGCGTGACCTGGAACAACGCCGACCGGACCTGGGACTGCCCCTGCCACGGCTCGATCTTCCAGGCGGACGGCGAAGTCATCCACGGCCCCGCCATCGAACCGCTGGCCGCCCGCTCGCTTTGAGCCTTTCTGCAGGGCACCGCACTGGCGGATCCCTGCGTCACGCACGTGGCATGCCGCCCAGGGACGCCGTCGGCCTAATTCAACGCGAGCCTCGACCGATGGACGGCCAACGCCGCAACACGCTGCAGGATTTCCCATGCATTCCGACGACCATGACAGCTCCCGACGCAAGCTCATCCAGGGTGCGGCCGCAACCTTCGCCGCCGGCATGGTGTTGCCGGGCTTTGCCCAGGCCGCTGATGCCGACGCCACGCCGCAGGCGGCGCCCGCACCACTGCGCGATCCCAAGGCTCTGCATCCGCAACCGCCCTTCGACAAGCAGTCGCAGCCCTGGCCCGGCCTTGCGCGGGACATGCAGCCACCGCCGGATCATGGCGAAAAGAGCTACCGCGGCTCCAACCGGCTTGCCGGGCGCAAGGCGCTGATCACCGGCGGAGACTCGGGAATCGGGCGTGCCGCAGCGATCGCCTTTGCCCGCGAAGGCGCGGATGTCGCCATCGGTTACCTGCCGGACGAGGAGCCGGATGCCCAGGCAGTCGTGGCGCTGATCCGCGACGCCGGACGCAAGGCAGTGGCGCTGCCCGGTGACATCCGCGATGAGGCCTTCTGTCGTTCGATGGTCCAGAAGGCGGTGGAGGAACTGGGCGGGCTGGACGTTCTGGTCAACAACGCCGCCGTGCCGCATATGCCGGCGGGCGCTTCGATCATCAACACCTCCTCGGTCACCACCTACGACCCACCTGCCAACCTGCTGGATTACTCACTGACCAAGGCGGCAATCACCAATTTCAGCAAGGGGCTGGCCAAGCAGCTGATCGACAAAGGCATCCGGGTGAACGCCGTGGCGCCCGGACCGTTCTGGACGCCCCTGCAGGTCAGCGGTGGGCAGACCATGGAGAACCTGCAGCGCTTCGGCGGCGATACGCCCATGAGCCGCCCGGGCCAGCCGGCCGAAATCGCCCCGCTGTACGTGCTGTTGGCGTCCACCGAGGCCAGCTACGTAACCGGCCAGGTGTTCGGCGCCTCCGGCGGCAACGGTCAGCCCTAGCGCCGGGCCTGTGCCGCCTGCTGAAGGCGGCTTCAGCGCTTGTCCTTGCGGTGTCCTGGCAGGATCGAGCCGAGCACCTGCTTGGCGGTCTGCTTGATGATGCCGGCCTGGTCCGGATCGCCATGCAGCAGCACCGAGGCGTAGGCCTTGGCCTGCTCCAGCTTGATGTGCGGCGGCAGCGGCGGCACGTTGGGATCGGTACGAAACTCCAGCAGCACCGGGCGATCGGCGGCCAGTGCCTGCTCCCAGGCGGCGGCCACCTGGTCCTCGCGGTCGCAGAAGATGCCCTGCAGCCCGATCAGCTCGGCGAAGCGGTGATACGGCACGTCGGGCAGATTCTGCGAAGCCTCGAATTTCGGATCGCCCTCCATCACACGCTGCTCCCAGGTCACCTGGTTGAGGTCTTGGTTGTTGAACACGCAGCAGATCCACTGGTGGTTCTGCCACTGGCTCCAGTACTTGGCCACCGTAATCAGCTCGGCCATGTTGTTCATCTGCATGGCGCCGTCGCCGACCAAAGCCACCACCGGGCGGTCCGGATGGGCGAACTTCGCGGCGATGGCATAGGGCACCGCGGCGCCCATGGAGGCCAGCCCGCCGGACAGGGACCCCATCATTCCACGCCGCATGCGGATGTCGCGGGCATACCAGTTGGCGCAGGAACCGGAGTCGCTGGTGATGATGGCCCGTTCCGGCAAGCGCGGCGACAGTTCCCAGGCCACACGCTGCGGGTTGATCGGGTCGGCCGCGGCCATTGCCCGCTCCTCCAGCGTGCGGTCCCAATCGGCGCGCCATGCTTCGACCTGTTGCTGCCAGCTGCGATCGCTCTTCTTCTCCAGCAGCGGCAAGAGCGCGCGCAACGTTTCGCCGGCCTCGCCGTGCAGATTCACCTCCATGGGGTAACGGATGCTCAGCATGTCGGGCTTGAGATCGATCTGCACACCCCTGGCCTGACCTTCCTCCGGCAGGAACTCGGAATAGGGAAAGCCCGAGCCGATCATCAGCAGCGTGTCGCATTCATTCATCAGCTTGTAGCTGGGCTCGGTGCCGAGCAGGCCGATGGCACCGGTGACCCAGGGCAGATCATCGGGCACTGCCGCCTTGCCCAGCAGCGCCTTGGCCACGCCGGCGCCCAGCGTCTCGGCCACGGCAATGACCTCGTCGGTAGCCTGCAGCGCGCCGGCGCCGACCAGAATGGCGACCTTGCGGCCGGCGTTGAGCACCTCGGCGGCGCGCTGCAGGTCCGCGTCATAGGGAACGATCTTCGGCCGGCTGTAGCCGATACCGGAAAGCACGGCACCATGAGTCCTCGGCGGCTCGCTGTAGGGCGCCTCCTGCAGGTCGTTGGGCAGGATGATGGCGGCGACCTTGCGCTCGCCGATTGCGCTGCGAATGGCCCGATCCACCAGGTGGCGTACCTGTGCCGGCGCGCTGGCCTGCTGGACGAAGGCGCCCGCGACATCCTTGAACATCGCCGGCAGGTCGATCTCCTGCTGATAGTGCGCGCCCAGCGCGGTGCGGGCCTGCTGCCCGGCGATCGCGAGCACCGGCACATGATCCAGACGCGCGTCGTACAGCCCGGTCAGCAGGTGTGAGGCGCCCGGCCCCGACGTGGACAGGCAGACACCCAACCCACCGCCGAACTTGGCATCGGCCGAGGCCATGAAGGCGGCCATCTCCTCGTGCCGAGCCTGGATGAAGCGAATCTTGCCGCCCGCCCGGTTCAGCGCACCGAGCACGCCGTTGATGCCGTCGCCGGGATAACCATAGATGCGCCGCACGCCCCACTGGTAAAGCCGCTCGACCAGGTAATCTCCGACTGTCATGTCACTCATGCTGCCTCCTCTGATAGTTGCGTGCGCACTGGCGGGATGCCGATGCGGGCCCAGTCGCCGCATCAGGCGGTCAGGCGGTCAGGCGGTCGCGAATCTTTTTGGTCAGGCGCTGGCGGGTCTTGCCGATGGCCGCCCAGGGGTCGTCGTCACCCAGTTCCTGCAGGCGTTCCAGCAGGTTGCGCACCGTCCACAGGTTGGCGCCCTTGAGGTCCGCCAGCTCGTCGCGATGGATGGGTACGGAAACCGGCAGTCCCTCGCGGGCGCGTACCGAGTACGGCGCGACGGTGCTGGCGCCACGGCTGTTGCGCAGGTAGTCGATGAAGATGCGCCCGACCCGGTTCTTCGGCCCGCTGACCGCGGAGAAATGGGACGGCAGGAGTTTTGCCAGGTGCCTGGCAATCGCCTGACTGAAGGATTTCACCTCGCTCCAGTCATGCACCGGGTCGAGCGGTACGACGATGTGCAGCCCCTTGCCGCCGCTGGTCTTGAGAAACGATGCCAGGCCGATCTCGTCCAGCAGCGTCTGGGTCAGCTGGGTCGCCTCGAGCATGCGCTTCCACGGCAGAGCCGGATCGGGGTCGAGGTCCAGCACGAAGCGGTCTGGGTGCTCGAGATCGGGCGCCACGGCGTTCCAGCTGTGCAGCTCGATAGTGCCCATCTGCGCGGCGCCGACCAGCGCCTCGGCGCTGTCGATCACCAGCAGCGCGCCGTGCTTCGGATCGAGCGCCGGGTCCAGCTGGGTGATATGCGGGATGGCCAGCTTGTCTGCGTGCTTCTGGAAGAACAGCTCGCCAGTGATGCCTTCAGGCGCGCGGACCAGCGCCAGCGGCCGGTTCTGCAATTGCGGCAGCGCCCAGGGGGCGATCTGCGCGTAGAAGCGGGCCAGTTCGATCTTGGTGATGCCGCTGCTGGGGTCGATGACCCGTTCGGGGTTGGAAATCTTGATCCGACCGCTGCCGAGGGGATCGGCCTTGCCGGCGACGTTCGGCTTTGCCCTGGAGGCTGGTTTGGCCCGCTCGTGGGTGATGGCCTCGGCCGGCTTGTCGGTTCGCAGGCCGTGGAACACCGAGTGGCGCACCACACCCTGACGGGTCATTTCGGCATAGGCGACTTCGCACATCAGTTCCGGCTTGAGCCACTGCGCGCCACGTGCATCGGCTGCTGGGGGTGCCTTTGCCAGCGGGCTTTTATCGGTTTCCAGCTTCTTCAGCTTCTTGTGCAGGCTCTGCAGCGTTGCATGGTTGAAGCCGGTGCCGACCTTACCTGCGTAACGCAGCTCGCCGTTGTCGTCGTGCAGGCCGAGCAGCAGCGCGCCGAAACCGGTGCGGGTACCCTTTGGCTGGGTATAGCCGACGATGATGAATTCCTGCCGATTGCTGCATTTGATCTTCACCCAGCTGCTACTGCGTCGCGAGGTGTAGGTGCTGCCAGCGCGCTTGCCGATCAGCCCTTCGAGTTTCATCTGGCAGGCGCTTTCCAGAATGCTGTCCGGCTGCTCGGTGAAGTCCTCGGAGAAGCGCAGCAGCTCGCTGTCACTGCGCTCCAGTACCTCGCGCAGCGCTGCGCGGCGCTGCTCCAGCGCCACCTCGCGCAGGTCCATGCCGTTCAGGTAAGGCATGTCGAACAGGTAATAGAGAATGCTGCCGCTGCGCCCCGCCTCGAAAGCGTTCTGCAAGGCCTGGAAGTCCGGCGTGCCCTCCTCGTTCGGCACCACCACCTCGCCATCCAGCCACCCGGACTCGAGCCCGAGTCCCGCAAGCGCCGCGGCCTGCTGGGGCATCTTCGCCGTCCAGTCGTGGCCGTTGCGGGTAAACAGCCTGACCTCGCCGGCGTCGATGCGCGCGAGCATCCGGTAGCCGTCGAACTTGATTTCGTACCGCCAGTCCCCGCCCGGTACCGTATCGACCAGGGTGGCCAGCTGCGGTTTGAAATGCTCCGGTAGCTCGGCCGGAACCGCCCCCTCGAGCGCGACCTTTGCCTTTCGCCTGGCCGGTGTCCGCTTTTTGGTGGGTGTCTTGACTGGCGCAGGCGGCGTTTCGGCCACGCGGGCCTTCGCGCCGCGCTTGCGCGGCACCAGGGTGCGGTCACTGAGCACGCTGTCGGGCTCGGCGGTGACGATGTCGTACTCGCTCTCCTCGCGCGCCGCCTCGTCACGGGATTTGATGAGGAACCACTGCTCCTTCTTCCCGTCCATCTGCGTGCGCACCAGGTTCCAGCTGCCGGCAAGCTTCTCGCCTTCCAGGCTGAACTTGAGCTTGCCCTTGCGATAGCCCTCCTGCGGGTCGCCCTGGGGTGTCCACACGCCACGGTCCCAGACGATCACGTCGCCGGCACCGTAATGCCCTTCGGGGATGTTCCCTTCGAAGGTGGCGTACTCCAGCGGGTGGTCTTCCACGTGTACGGCCAGCCGGCGCACGCCAGGGTCCAGGCTTGGCCCCTTGGGAATCGCCCAGCTCTTCAGGGTGCCGTCCAGTTCCAGGCGGAAGTCGTAATGCAGACGCGTGGCGTCGTGCTTCTGGATGCAGTACTGCAGCGCCTGGCTCTTGCGGGACTTCGGCCGTGCCTTGCCGGCGGGTTCCGGCGTGGCGGCGAAGTCACGCATGCGTTGGTAATCTTCGAGCGCCATGACCAACCTCCGCGAGCTATGCCGGCGGCTATTCCAGCTTGCCGGCGTCGGTGGAAGTGTCATTGGGGCCGCCCGGCGCCGAATGCCGGTCCGGATCGGTTGAAGGTTCCTCGCTGCCCGGCTGTGGCGCCACCAACTGGCCGTCTTCGGTCACGGTACGGCCCTTGTGATCCTTGCGGGTTTCCACTTCTTCCTGCGGCGTGGGGTTGCCCATCGGGCTCGGACGTGACCCGGTATCGTCACGCGGAGTGCCGGCGGGAAACTGCGCCATCGCAGGCGCCGCAACCATTGCACTGAGCATTGCGCTGAGCAGCAGTCTTTTCATGTGGGATCTCCGCGTAGGCTGGGTAGTCATGGCCGTTACTTAATTTGGTCATCCCCCGCTGGTATGAGTTCAGAGGGGCGGCAACCGGTCCGCCCGACGGGTTCCGATAAGCGGCACTGGTCTGAAAAGGCTAGCTAGAGCGCCTGGGCGACTTAATCCGCTCAATGGACATATCGCCGCATTTACAAGGCGAACAGTGCTGCTACGGTTGAAGGACGTCGGAACGCCAGGGGTGCGCAGCGGATGCTGTACTGCGCTTCAGTCACCTCCTTTGCTAGGGAGGATTTATGAATACGCGTCTTCCTCTGTTCAAGATCGAAGCCATCCTGCACACCTACCTGCGGCCGTTTCAGTGTGAATGCCGCGATGCTTCCGACAGTTCGCTCAGCGTGCGCCTCTACCATGAACCGCCAGATGAGGAACTGACCGTTCTCGGCATCTCCTACGACCAATGCCGCGACGCGGCCAACCTGGTGCGTCTGGCTCAGGAACTGCGCATCGAAATGTGCGCCACCCGCAGCACGCTGCCTGCCGAAACGAATCGGAGCGTGCGCACCGAGTGACCCGGCTCAGCGCGGCGCACGCGCCGCTCGGCCCCCGGCGGCCTGCCCCCGGCCCATGTACTTGAGAAACACATCGTGGCCGTAGCTGTGGGAGTGGGTCGCCTTCTGCCGGCCGAATCGCTGCCAGGCGCGTTCGTGCAGGTAGAACACCACGGTGTTGCACAGCGGCTCGATCAGGGCGACTGCGCCACCGATTACGACGCTTCCGGTCAACGCATAAACGACGATGAAAGCCGTAGCAAAGTGCAGCACGGCGAAGGTCAGGGTCTTGACGAGCGGTCGTGGTCTCATGGACGGCTCCCGACGGACAGGCACGGCCGTTTGCGGTCCTGCAACGGCCCTGCGAAAGAGGATGGGGAAGGCCCGGCCGAGGTGGCCGGGCAATCAGGCAAGCCGTCTCAGCGCTTGGCTTCGACGTTGGGTTCCAGCGCGCGGGTCAGGTAGGCCTGGGTCAGCTCCGCCAGGTGGTCGCGCAGCCAGTCGGCCATCGCGACCTCTTCCACCAGGATGCGCTCGCAGACTTCCTTGGTCTGCATGTCGCCGACCGCTTCGGCGGCGGCAATCAGGATCTTGTAGGAGGCGATTTCGAGATTCTCGAAGACGTAGCCCATCTGCGCGCCTTTGACGATCTCGTCATTGACCATCATGCCGCCCATGGCCTGCCCCATCGCCATCATCTTGCCGCCGAGGTCCTTGAGGCCGGAATAGGACTTGTCGTAGCGCTGCAGGCAGCCTTCGATCAGCTTGGCCTGGTTCTGCGTCTCGGTGATGTGCTGCTCGATCCGCGCCTTGAGTTCGGGGTAATGCTCGATACGGCTGGCCTGCTTGTTCAGCATGGTCTCGGCCTGCGCTTCCATGGCATGCGCATCGCGCAGCCACTCGATGAGGCGTTCGGTACGGACGTCGTTGCCGGTCTGTGCACTTTGCATGGGATCACTCCTCAGGTCTGGAAAAGTCGGGGGGTCGAATGTGGCCCGCTTGGTTTTGTGAGAGACCCTGCCGGCAAGAGTTCCCCCTACCCGACCGGCGCGCCCCAGGCGCAACGGCCTGAACTTTTGCCAGACACAGCCTGTCACTGGCCCTGACGAACGGTTAACCGGAGCCCCCCGCCATCGAACTGCCCGCCTATCTCTTGCAATGGGACCAGTACATCAGCCAGCCAGCGCTGCGCACGCTCGCTGCAGCCTTGTTCGTGGCGCTGATCCTCAGTCTGTTCGGCCGTCTGCTGACCGCTCTGATGCTGCGCCTGGCGCGGGCCTTCCTGTTCACCCGCGAGCTGTCCGAACAGCTGGAAAAGCCCATCCGCGTGCTGCTGCCACTGATGGGCCTGCAGGGCGTCTGGACCTCGGCGCCTGATGACCTGCTGCTGATCGACGGCGCGCGGCATGTGACCACGCTTCTGATCATTGGCACCCTGACCTGGCTGGTGATGCGCCTGCTGCGCGGGCTTCAGCAGTTCATCCAGCTGCGCAATCCGGTGGATGTGGTCGACAACCTGCGTGCCCGGCAGATCCAGACGCAATCTCGGGTATTGCTGCGGACCCTGGCGTTCTTCGTTCTGCTGATCGGTGCCGCGGCGATGCTGATGACCTTCCCCGGCGCACGCCAGTTCGGTGCCAGCCTGCTGGCTTCGGCGGGGCTTGCAGGTCTTGCGGTGGGCTTTGCCGCGAGGCCGGTACTGGCCAACCTGATCGCCGGACTGCAGATCGCCATGACCCAGCCGATCCGGCTGGATGACGTGGTGATCGTCGAGAACGAATGGGGCCGCATCGAGGAAATCACCGGCACTTACGTGGTGGTGCGGATCTGGGACGACCGCCGGCTGGTCGTGCCGCTGCAATACTTCATCGAAAAGCCTTTCCAGAACTGGACCCGTCGTGGCTCGAGCCTGATCGGTACGGTGTTTCTCTGGGCCGACTACAGCCTGCCTCTGGAGCCGCTGCGCGAGGAGCTGCGGCGGCTCTGCAAGGACGTTCCCGAACTGTGGGACGGCCGGGTCTGCGTGCTGCAGGTGACCGATGCCAGCGAGAAGTCCATCCAGCTGCGCGCCCTGGTCAGCTCCCCGGACTCGTCACGCAACTGGGACCTGCGTTGCCACATCCGCGAGAACCTGCTGGGCTTCATCCAGCGGCAGTATCCGCATTCGCTGCCGCAGGTCCGGGCCGATCTGAGCGTCGGACACAAGCAGCGCGTCGATATGTCGCAGCCGGAGCACGTCGAGCCGGAACGCCAGCCTCCGGTGTAGGCGTCAGGCGCCTTCCCCCTGCTCGAGCTTCTCCACCAGCTGCGCATACTTGTTCTCCAGCTGGGTCAGGCCGTGCCGCGCCGCCTGCTTGCGAATCTCGACGCGGTCGCCGTCGAACTGCACCGTTTCGCTCACCACCACCTGTCGCTCGCCCCGCATCAGTGCATAGGCGTAGCACTGCGTGCCGCCTTCATCCTCCTGATCGTCGTCGGCCACGCCGGTATTGGCCACTGCCAGCGTGGCGACACTGGCGTTCAGCGCACCGATGGCCATCTCGCGGGCCACCTCTTCGCTGGTCAGGCCGAATTTCTCGATGGTCTCGAAATCCACGTTGAGCAGGCGGTTCTTGGCTTTCGGCGAGTAGACTACGAACCCGCTGTCGAGCACCTGGCCGCAACCCGGGATGTCTCCCAGCAGCGAGGCCATCAAACCGCAGGTACAGGATTCCGCGGTGGTCAGCTTGAGTTCCTCGCGCGGCAGGAATGCCACGACTCGTTCGATCTCTTGCATGTTTTTTGCTCCGCCACAAATGGGCCTTCAGGTTCGTGTTCTGAATTCGGAGCGGGTTGGCCTGGCGCGAGTTCCGACCGCGGTCGTCTGTTCTAGTTTTTTAAGAACTTCTACCGCGACATCGGGTCTGGTTTTTGGTAGGGCCGGCGCAGCTCTACCTGCCCTCGCGGCAGCTCCTAACAATCGTTTTTGCCTGGTCGTGTTCATGGTATGTGGCGGTCATCAGATCGTTGCATGGGAGAAATATGCTCGTAGCTGGCACCGGCACCTGGAACGCCGGGGCTCTGGGGAGATCGTGATGAGTATTGCCGCTGTGAACGCCCGGCCTCTCGGACTACCGAAGGCCCAACCCGCTGTGCCCCCGGTTACTCGCCCTGCTCTGCAGATTCGCAGTAGACACGATGACAAACGCAAGATCCTGTTCGTGACCTCCGAGCTGACCGATCTGGTCAAGACCGGCGGGCTCGCCGACGTGTCCGCCGCCCTGCCCCGAGCACTTGGCGCACGCCACGATGTGCGTGTGCTGATTCCCGGTTATTCGCAAGTGATCAACAGCGGCCACCCTATCCGCATTGTCGGCTCGCTGAGCGGATACGCCGAGGTACCCGGCTGCCGCATCGGCCGCATCGACATGCCGGATGGCCTGATCATCTACGTGCTGATCAGCCCTGAACTCTACGAGCGCGATGGTTCACCCTACGTCGACGGACACGGCAACGACTGGCTCGACAACCCGGTCCGCTTCGCCCGCCTCGGCCTGGCCGCTGCCGAGATCGCCGCCGGCACCGCCTGCATCAGCTGGGCGCCAGAGCTGGTCCACGCCCATGACTGGCCGGCAGGTCTGGCACCGGCGTACATGCACTGGCGCGGACTGTCGACGCCCAGCGTGTTCACCATCCACAACCTCGCCTATCAGGGCAATATCGACATGTCCCAGCGGCGTCTGCTGGGCATTCCCGGCGAGGCCTGCGACCCGGAGCGCATGGAGTTCTACGGCAAGCTGTCGCTGCTCAAGGCCGGCATCGCCTATGCCAATCACGTCACCACCGTGAGCTCGACCTACGCCAGGGAGATCACCACGCCGGAGTTCGGCTGCGGCATGGAAGGTTTCCTCAGCATGAAGGCCCGCCAGGGTCTGCTCAGCGGCTTGCTCAACGGCATCGACGAAAGCTGGGAGCCGGAGAGCGACCCTTACCTCGTCAGCGGCTTCAGTGCCCGTGACTGGGCCGGCAAACAGGCCAATGCCGCCTATGTGCGGGACGCGTTCGGGCTGGAGATGCGCGACGCTCCGCTGTTCGCCGTGGTCTCGCGCCTGGTGCATCAGAAAGGCGTGGACCTGACCCTCAATGTGGCCCATGCCATCGTCGAAGGCGGCGGTCAGCTGGCCATTCTCGGCCAGGGCGAGAGCCAGATCGAAGCGCAGGTCCGTCAGCTGGCCGAGCAGTATCCCGGACAGGTCGGAGCGCACATCGGCTTCAACGAGACCGACGCGCGCCGTCTGTTCGCCGGCAGCGACTTCCTGCTCATGCCGTCACGCTACGAGCCCTGCGGCCTGAGCCAGATGTATGCCCAGCGCTACGCCTCGCTGCCCATCGCCCGGCGCACAGGCGGGCTGGCGGACTCCATCGAGGACGGCATCACCGGCTTCCTGTTCGACGCACCCGACGCGGCCAGCTATCGCCAGGCCGTACAGCGCGCCCTGGCGGTGCATCACCACCCTGAACTGCTCGGCGCCATGCGCTGCCGGGCCATGGCGGCCGGATTCTTCTGGCGCCATGCCATCGAACCCTATGACGCGCTCTACCAGCAGCTGCTCGGGGAGCGCCGCGAGGTTCGTCTTTTAATCTGAAGAGGCTATTCAATGCATAAGCAGCGTGCCTTTATCGGGCATCACGGTCCGGAACTGCTGGATGACGGGACCACCCGCTTCAGGATCTGGGCGCCCGATGCGCAAAACGTCAGTCTGATCGTGGTTGGCGCCCAAACGCTGCCGATGACCGCCAACGAAGATGGCTGGTACAGCATCGATGCCCCTTACGGAGCCGGCACCCTCTACCGCTTTCTCATCGACGATGAGTTACAGGTGCCGGACCCCGCCTCCCGCGCCCAGGCCGGCGACGTGCACGCGCCCAGCCTGGTCGTCGACACCAGCAGCAACTATCTGTGGCGCAACCCGAACTGGCTGGGCCGTCCCTGGGAGGAAACCGTCCTCTACGAGATGCACGTCGGGCTGTACGGCGGCTTCGCCGCCATGGAAAAACACCTCGCCGACCTGGCGGAGCTTGGTGTTACCGCCATCGAGCTGATGCCGATCGCTGAATTCCCCGGCGATCGCAACTGGGGCTACGACGGCGTCCTGCCCTATGCGCCGGAAGCCGCCTACGGAAGCCCGGAAGAACTCAAGCACCTGATCGACACCGCCCACGGGCTGGGCCTGATGGTCTTTCTCGACGTGGTCTACAACCACTTCGGGCCGGACGGCAACTACCTGGGCCGCTATGCCAAGCACTTCTTCCGCCACGACCAACAGACGCCCTGGGGCGACGGCATCGATTTCCGCCGCCGTGAAGTGCGCGACTTCTTCATCGACAACACCCTGATGTGGCTGTTGGACTACCGCTTCGACGGGCTGCGCTTCGACGCCGTGCATGCGATTCCCGACCGCAGTTTCCTCACCGAGCTGGCCGAGCGCGTGCACGCCAGCGTCGAGCCTGGCCGCCACGTGCACCTGGTACTGGAAAACGAGGACAACCGCGCCAGCCTGCTGACCGCCGGCTTCACAGCGCAGTGGAACGACGACGGCCACAACGTGCTGCATGCCCTGCTCACCGACGAAAGCCAGGGCTACTACGCCGACTATCACCAGGACGCCACGACCAAGCTGGCGCGTTTCCTCGGTGAAGGCTTCATCTACCAGGGGCAGAACAATCGTCGCGGTGAAGCACGTGGCGAGCCCAGCGGCCATCTGCCGCCGACCTCCTTCGTGCTGTTCCTGCAGAACCATGATCAGACCGGCAACCGCGCCTTCGGCGAGCGCCTGGTCAGCCTGGCCGATGCCGACGCATTGCGTGCCGCTACCGCCGTGCTGCTGCTGTCGCCCATGGTGCCGCTGTTGTTCATGGGCGAGGAATGGGGGGCGCGCCAACCATTCCTGTTCTTCACCAGCCACCACGGCGAACTGGCCGATGCAGTGCGCGAAGGGCGGCGCAACGAGTTCGCCGAGTTTGCCGAGTTCGCCGACGAGGCCACCCGCGAGCGCATTCCCGACCCCAACGCGGTCTCCACCTTCGAAAATTCGCGCCCGGATTTCAGCGCCCGCCAGGAACCTGGGCATGCCGAATGGTATGCGCTGTATCGCGAGTTGCTGGGCATCCGCCACCGGGAGATCGTGCCGCGCCTGCAGGGTGCGCGCTTTCTCGAATCCCGTGTGCTGGCGCAAGCGGCGGTGCTCTCCCGCTGGCAGCTCGGCGATGGCAGCCGGCTGCGTCTGGAGCTCAACCTTGGCACCCAGGCCGCCCCCCTTCCGACGGCATCGATCAGCGGCGAGCTGCTGTTCGCCAGCCGCGAGGCCACGCATGCGCATGACCAGTTGGCACCTCGTATGGCCAGGCTGTATCTGGAGAAAGCCACATGAGTGACGAAGCCCTGATCCGCCTGGCTGACGCTGCCGGGTTGTCCATCGACTGGGTGGACGCCGACAACCGTGAGCAGCGGGTGGAGCCGCAAGTACTGCGTGAAGTGCTCGGTTGCCTCGGACTCGAGGCAGATACCGATCAGCAGATCGAAGCCAGCCTGAAAGTCATCGCGCATCAGAACAACCACGGCGGCGTACCGCCGCTGCTGACCTGCGACCAGAACGCCGTGCTGGAGCTGGCGGCCTACTTCCCGCCGTCCAGCCGTTACGAACTGGTGGCCGAACAGGGCGACGTGCTGCAGGGCACGCTGGACGACCAGGCACGGCTGCATGTGCCGGACACCCCCGGCTATCACCGCCTGAGGATCGACGAGACCGAACTGACCGTGGCGGTCGCGCCGCCCTCGTGCCCCACGGTTGCGCAGCTCGCCGGCCCGAACGCCTGGGGGCTGACGGCCCAGCTGTACAGCCTGCGCCGACCAGGCGACGGCGGGCTGGGCGACACCCAGGCGCTGGAAGCACTGGTGCGCAATGCCGGTGCCCATGGAGCCGACGCGCTAGGCATCAGCCCGGTGCATGCCATGTTCGGTGCGCATATCAATCAGTACAGTCCCTACTCGCCCTCCAGCCGCCTGTTTTACAACGTGCTGCACGCGGCGCCAGGCTCCATTCTCGGCGAATGGCCGGTGCGTCAGGCCATCGAGGCGTGCGGACTCGGCGAGGAGCTGGAGCGCCTCGAGCGACTGGACCTGATCGACTGGCCTGCCGTGGCGCAATCGCGTCAGCGCCTGCTGCGCCAGCTGTTCGACGACTTCAGCCAGGGCGAGAACCCGCAACAGGCCGATTTCGACAGTTTTCGCGCCAATGGCGGCGAAGCGCTGGAGAACCATTGCCGTTTCGAGGCGCTGCACCACCATCTGCGTGACGCCGAGGGCCATCCGCAGCATTGGCGCAACTGGCCGCAGGACTACCGCGACCCGGCCAGCCCGGCGGTGGAACGTTTCGCCCGCGAACATGCCGACGAGGTGAGCTATCACGCCTTCGGCCAGTGGCTGATGGCGCGCGGGCTCGAGCGCGCACAGGTTGCCGCGCGCAGCGCCGGCATGCGCATCGGTCTGGTCTCCGACCTTGCCGTCGGCGCCGACGGCGGTGGCAGCCAGGCCTGGAGCCGCCAGGGCGAACTGCTCGCTTCGCTGAGCGTCGGCGCACCGCCGGATGTGATGAACCGCGACGGACAGAACTGGGGCATCTCCGCGTTCTCACCCTGGGGCCTGCGTCAGCATGGCTTCCGGGCCTATATCGAAATGCTGCGCGCCAATCTCGCCCACGCCGGCGGCATGCGCATCGACCACGTGCTGGGCCTCAAGCGCCTGTGGGTGGTGCCGGCCGGCGCCGACCCCAAGCGCGGCGTGTACCTCAACTTCCCCTTCGACGACATGCTGCGCCTGCTCTGCCTGGAGGCCTGGCGGCATCAGGCGGTGATCCTCGGCGAGGATCTCGGCACCATTCCCCACGGGTTTCGTGACGTGCTCGCCGCCAAGGGCATCCTCGGCATGCGGGTACTGCTGTTCGAACAGCACGACGGCCATTTCCAGCGTGCCGACCAGTATTCCGACCAGGCCCTGGCGACCAGTACCACCCACGACATCCCGACCCTGAGGGGCTGGTGGAACGGCCATGACATCGACTGGCGCATCAAGGTCGGTCAGGTGCAGGAAGCCGATCGCGATCAGCAATGGCGTTCCCGCGAACATGAGCGCGCCGGGCTCAACCGTGCGCTCTGCGAGGATGGCGGAAAAGATCCTCATCATCTGCTGAGCGCCGAACAAGCCGTCGATGCCGCGGCCTGTTTTCTCGGCCACACCCGCGCGCCGCTGGTGCTGTTTCCGGTCGAGGACGCCCTCGGCCTAGAGGAACAGACCAACATGCCGGGCATCGTCGAAACCCATCCCAACTGGCGTCGCCGCTATCCCGGCGACAGTGCAACGCTGCTCGACGGCGAAGCCAGCCGCCGGCGCCTGGAATGCCTGGCGCAGGCACGCCGCAACCATCGTGGAGCTGCGCATCGATGAAAGACCTTACCGCGACCCTGCGACTACAGTTTCACCGCGACTTCACCCTGGATCACGCCACCGCACTGGTGGATTACTTCGCCGAACTCGGCATCAGCCACATCTACGCTTCACCGCTGCTCACAGCCCGCCCGGGCTCCATGCACGGCTATGACGTGATCGACCCGACCCGCATCAACCCGGAACTGGGCGGCGAACCGGCGCTTCAGCGTCTCGTCGAGGCCCTGCGCGGCAAGGGCATGGGACTGATCCTGGACATCGTCTCCAACCACATGGCCGTGGGTGGTTCCGGTAACGCCTGGTGGCTGGACGTGCTCGAATGGGGTCGCCGCAGCCCCTATGCGCAGTTCTTCGACATCGAATGGAATTCGCCGGACCCCCTGCTCGAAGGGCAGCTGCTGGTGCCCTTCCTGGGCAGTGACTATGGCGAGGCGCTGCAACAGGGCACCGTTAAACTGCGCCTGGATATCGACAATGGCGCCCTGTACGCCGAGCACTACGAGCATCGCTTCCCGATCACCCCGCCGAGCTACGGCGAGGTACTGCGCGCCGCCGAGCATCCGCAGCTGCGGGCGCTGGCACAGCATTTCGATGCACTGAAGACCGAGCCGGCGCCTTACCAGACCGCTCGCCTGCTGCGTGCCGACCTGGCCGAACAGCTGCAGGACGCTGAAACGCGACAGGCGCTGGAGCAGGCGCTGAACTGCTACGACTCGACCAGCGAGGACGGCTTCAAGCGCCTGCACGGCCTCCTTGAACGCCAGCATTATCGACTGGCCAGCTGGCGCACCGCCGGCGACGACATCAACTGGCGACGCTTCTTCGACATCAACGAGCTGGGCGGCCTGCGCGTCGAGCGGCCGGTGGTGTTCGAGGAAACCCACGCCAAGATCTTCGAGCTGATCGGCGACGGCCTGGTCGACGGCCTGCGCATCGACCACATCGACGGTCTGGCCGACCCACGTGGCTACTGCCGGCGCCTGCGCCGCCGTGTCGACCGGCTCAATGCCGGCCGTCCGCCAGAAGCGGTACAGGATCACGTGCCGATCTACGTCGAAAAGATCCTCGCCGGTGGCGAGCGACTGCATGACGACTGGGGCGTGGACGGCACCACCGGCTACGAGTTCATGAACCAGGTGTCGCTGCTGCAGCATGACCCGGCTGGCGAAGCGGTGCTCTGCTCGCTGTGGAGCGAGACCAGCGGGCGCACCACCGATTTCATGGAAGAGGCCCGCCAGGCCCGCCAGCTGGTGCTGACCGGTCCCTTGGCCGGCGATTTCGAAACCGTCGCCCAGGCGTTGCTACAGGTGGCTCGCGGCGACGTGATGACTCGCGACATCACCCTCGGCGCGATCCGTCGAGCGCTGCTGGAGCTGATCATTCACTTCCCGGTGTACCGCACCTATATCGCCGCGTCAGGCCGGCGCGAGGCGGACGAGCCGTTCTTCCAGCAGGCGCTGGACGGCGCGAAGACGACCCTGAGCGAAGCGGACTGGCCGCTGCTGGAGCATCTGCAGCGCTGGCTGGGCGGCGAAAGCTTGCGTCACCTGCCGCGCCACCTGCGCAAGATTCGCCGCTACGCCTGCACACGCTTCCAGCAGCTGACCTCGCCGGCGGCCGCCAAGGCCGTCGAAGACACCGCCTGCTACCGCTCCGGCATCCTGCTCTCGCGCAACGACGTGGGCTTCGACCCGCAGCACTTCAGCGCACCCGCGCAGGCCTTTCACGATGAATGCCTGCAACGCGTCGAGCATTTCCCGCGCAACCTGCTGACCACCGCCACCCACGATCACAAGCGCGGCGAGGACACCCGTGCGCGCATCGCGGTGCTCAGCGAGCGCGCCGACTGGTTCGCCGGCAAGGTCCGCTACTGGCGCGAACTGGCAGCAGGACAGATCCGCCAGCTGGACGATGGCGCCGCGCCCTCGCCCGCCGACGAGTTGATGCTGTTCCAGATTCTGCTCGGCAGCTGGCCGCTGGACCTGCGTGCGGACGACCGACCCGCCATGGAGCAGTACAGCGCGCGCATTCTGCAATGGCAGGAAAAGGCCTTGCGCGAAGCCAAGCTGCGCACCACCTGGAGCGATCCCAACGGCGACTACGAAGGCGCCTGCCGACAATACGTGGAGCACCTGCTGCTGGCCGCCGAAGGCGCACCATTACGGGACGAAATCGCTGCCGCAGCCGCTGAGCTGGCGCCCGCCGGTGCATTGAACAGCCTCGTGCAGACCTTGCTGCGCATGACCACTCCCGGCGTGCCGGATCTCTACCAGGGCGCCGAGTTCTGGGACCTGAGCCTGGTGGACCCGGACAATCGCCGCCCCGTGGACTTCGCGGCGCGCCGCAACAGCCTCGAGCAGTCCGCAACGCCTGACCAGCTGCTGCAAAGCTGGCATGACGGTCGCATCAAACAGCTGGTGATCAGCCGCACGCTGCAGGCCCGTCGACGTTTTCCGCGGCTGTTCACCGAGGGCCGTTATCTGCCGCTTTCGGTGAGCGGCGAGCAGGCCGAGCGCCTGCTCGCCTTCGCTCGCGAACTGGACGGGCAATGGCTGGTGGTGGTGGTGCCGCGGCTGGCTGCCGGCCTGCTGAGCGACAGCAGACAACCTCGGATTCCAGCGCAGCGTTGGGGCAATACCCGTATCGCATTGCCCGAGGCGCTGAACGGTAGTGAGTTCGAGCGACTTTTCGACGGAACGACAGTCACATCCCAACAAGCCAGCCTCGAGGCTGCGCGCGTTCTGGACGGCTTGTCGGTGGCCGTCCTGCATACGTCTACGAGAGCAACAGGAGAATCCCAACAATGAGTGCAGAAGAAAAACGTATCCGCGAGTTCGCCTACCAGATCTGGCAGTCCGAAGGCTGCCCGCACGGCGAGGATGAGCGTCACTGGGAGATGGCTCGCAAGCTGGTTGAGGCCGAAAAGGGGGCACCCGTGGCCAAGCCGGCGACCCGCGCGCGCAAAACCGCCACCAAGCCCACCGATGCCACACCAAAGGTCAAGGAAGCGCCGGCTGCAAAGCCCCGCGCGAGCCGAGCCAGTGCCAAGGCTGATACCGCCAAGGCGGACACCGACGCCAAGGCCGGCACACCGGAAACCATCAAGAAGACCCGTACCCCGCGCGCAAAGAAGGAAAGCTGACCGGCGGCAAGCAATCTTGTCGGCGTCGGTTCGGTCCAATGACCATACGCGCCGACAGGCGCTTCGCTGTGCCTTCCTGAATCCGTCCTTGGAGTTTTCATGAGTAAGAAAAAGCCCCACGCGCCACAGGTCATGACCCCTTCCAGGATTCGCGAGGGCCTGCCCTTCCCTCTCGGGGCGACCTGGGACGGCCTGGGCGTGAATTTCGCCATCTTTTCCGCACACGCCACCAAAGTGGAGCTGTGCCTGTTCGATGCCAGCGGTGAAACCGAGATCGAGCGCATCGAACTGCCCGAGTACACCGACGAGATCTGGCACGGCTACCTGCCCGACGCCCACCCCGGACAGATCTATGGCTATCGCGTGCACGGGCCCTACGACCCGGAGAACGGTCATCGCTTCAACCCCAACAAGCTGCTGATCGACCCCTACGCCAAGCAACTGGTGGGCGAGCTGAAATGGTCGGAAGCGCTGTTCGGCTACACCATCGGCCATCCCGACGGCGATCTCAGCTTCGACGAGCGCGACAGCGCGCCCTTCGTGCCCAAGTGCAAGATCATCGACCCGGCCTTCACCTGGGGCCGCGACCATCCGGTGCAGGTGCCCTGGGACAAGACGATCATCTACGAGACCCACGTGCGCGGTTACACCATGCGCCACCCGTCCGTGGCCGATGACGTCCGCGGCACCTTCGCCGGCTTCAAGACGCCGGAGGTCATCGACTACATCCGCAAGCTCGGCGTCTCTTCCATCGAGTTCCTGCCCATTCATGCCTTCGTCCAGGACCAGCATCTGCTGGAAAAGGGCATGAGCAACTACTGGGGCTACAACAGCATCGCCTTCTTCGCACCGCATCCGAAGTACCTGGCCAGCGGCAAGATCACCGAATTCAAGGAAATGGTCGCGCACCTGCACAATGCCGACCTCGAGGTGATCCTCGACGTGGTCTACAACCACACGGCCGAAGGCAACGAGCTGGGCCCGACGCTGTCCATGCGCGGCATCGACAACGCCTCCTACTATCGCCTGATGCCGGACGACAAGCGCTACTACATCAACGATTCCGGCACCGGCAATACGCTGGACATGAGCCACCCCTGCGTACTGCAGATGGTCACCGATTCGCTGCGCTACTGGGCCACCGAGATGCACGTGGACGGCTTCCGCTTCGACCTGGCGACCATTCTCGGTCGCGAGCACTACGGCTTCGACGAGCGTCACGGCTTCCTCGTCGCCTGTCGCCAGGACCCGGTGCTGGCCAAGACCAAGCTGATCGCCGAACCCTGGGACTGCGGCCCCGGCGGCTATCAGGTCGGAGGCTTCCCGCCGGGCTGGGCCGAGTGGAACGACCAGTTCCGCGACACCGTGCGGTCGTTCTGGAAAGGGGATGACGGCCAGCTGGCCGACTTCGCCAGCCGCCTGACCGGCTCCGGCGACCTCTACAACCAGCGCGGGCGTCGGCCGTTCAGCTCGGTCAATTTCGTCACCGCCCACGACGGCTTCACCCTCAAGGACCTGGTGTCGTACAACCACAAGCACAACGAGGACAACGACGAGGACAACCGCGACGGCAGCGACAACAATCTGTCCTGGAACCACGGCGTGGAAGGCCACACCGACGATCCGGAGATCAACGAGCTGCGCTATCGGCAGATGCGCAACTTCCTCGCCACGCTGCTGTTCTCCCAGGGCACCCCGATGATCGTCGCCGGTGACGAGTTCGCCCGGACCCAGCACGGCAACAACAACGCCTATTGCCAGGACAGCGAGATCGGCTGGGTGAACTGGGACATCAGCGAGGACAGCTACGGCCTGCTGGGCTTCGCCCGCAAGCTGATCCGCCTGCGTCAGCGCTTCCCGATGCTGCGCCGCAGCCGTTTCCTGGTCGGCGCCTACAACGAGGAACTGGGGGTCAAGGATGTCACCTGGCTGGCGCCGAATGCCGAAGAGATGACCATCGAGCAGTGGGAAGATGCACACAACCGCTGCATGGGCATGCTCCTCGACGGCCGTGCCCAGCCGACCGGCATCCGCCGCGCCGGTTCGGATGCGACGCTGCTGATCATCGTCAACTCGCACCACGACCTGGTGAATTTCACGCTGCCCGAGGTGCCCCAGGGCATCTACTGGAACCGCCTGATCGACACCAACCACCCCACCGCGCGGCCGGAGCGTTTCGACTTCAACGACGAGTACGCCGTCACCGGCCGCTCGCTGTTGCTGCTGGAACTGATCAAGGCTGACGAGTAATGAAGCGCCCCGGACCGTGACGGGTTCGGGGCGGCGTCGCCTGGCCCGTCGCGTGCTGACGTTGTCGGCTGCCCACACCGTTGCGGCGTGGGCGCCCGCTTAGGCCGACCGGGGCGTCCGTCCGCATTTCTCGCAACGACAAAAACCACCTGGAAAAAACGACATGCGGCAGTGAACCTCGTCGCGTGACTCCAGTCCCAAAATCCAGCGCGGCCCCCTTAAACAACCAACGGATTCGTTCTGCTCGTCGCCGGCAGTCTTGTCTTTTCCGTGATGGATCACACGTCATGCTCTCTCTGCGACCGCTCATCTATCCCCTTCTGCTGCTGATCGGGCTGGCTCCGCTGGCTCCCAGCTTCGCCTCCAGCAAGCAAGCGAAAGCAACCGACAAACCGGGCTCGGTACGGCTGCTCATCAACCGTGCCGGCAGCGGCAAGGCCATGGATGTCAGCAATACCCTGGAGGTACCGGTGGAGGTGACGCTGCGCCTGACGCGCATGGTCAACGTGGCGGGCGTCGGCAACGGCGTGATCCGCAAGACGGTGCCGGCCAACAGCCGGGTACGCGTCGCCACGCTGAGCAAGCGTCAGGCGGGCGGGCCGATCATGTTCAAGCACTCGTTCAGCTATGCGCTGATCTTCTCGCCGGAGCCGGATCAGCCCGGTGTCGTCGACGGCCCGGCCTACGCACTGCCGTGGCAAGGAGGACCGTTCCGGATCTCCCAGGGCGCCGGCGGCGACTTCAGTCACAACTCGCCGAGCGGCCGTTATGCGGTGGATATCGCCATGCCGGTGGGCACGCCCATCGTCGCGGCCCGCGCCGGGACCGTGGTGAAGGTTCGCGACGGCCAGGGCGGGCGGCTGCCCGACCCGGCCGGCAACCATGTGCGCATCGCGCACGACGACGGCACCCACAGCGCCTATCTGCACCTGAGCCGGGGCTCGGTGCGGGTCAAGCCGGGCCAGCGCGTGGAAGTCGGCACGCCGCTCGGCAAGTCCGGCAATACGGGTCGCAGTACCGGCCCTCACCTGCATTTCGTGGTACAGAAGCCCTACGGCGCTGCGATGGTGTCGATCCCCTTCCGCTTCAACCAGCCGGTGGAATCGCTGCCCAACTTCGCGCTGAGCAGCCAGTGATGAACTAGAGCATGCGCTGCATGATGTCGTCGCGCTTCACCAGCCGGTGATACAGCGCAGCGCCGATATGCCCGATGACCAGCAGCACGGTCAGCCAGGCCAGCGGCGAGTGCAGGCCACCGATCGAGGCCGCCCAGGCGATCTCAGGCCCCTTCTCCACCAGCTGCTGGCCGAACACCTTCAGACCGTAGCCATTGCCGACCAGATAGAGCACGCCGGTGATCGGCATCGCCACCATGCAGGCATACAGCGCCAGGTGCCCAGCCTTGACCAGCCAGGCCGTGGCCGGGTCGTGCAGCGGCCGTCGGCTCAGCTGGCTGGCCGACCAGAAGATGCGCAGCAGTACCAGAACCAGCAGCACGGCCCCCAGGGAAACGTGCCAGGGCACCAGCGTCTGCCCGACCCAGTGCTCCCCCTCTTCGATGCGGTCACCCAGCTTGAGGAACTGCCAGACGATCAGCAGCGCCATCAGCCAGTGAAATACCCGCGAAACGGTGCCATAGCGGCTTCTGGAATCCAGCGCGCGGTTTTCGGCCGGCTGTGCGGCTGGCTCGGCACCGGCTTCGGTCTGCCAGGCGATGCCAAGCGGCTCGTCGCCGGCCATGCGCGCCAGGTGATCGGCGACCACCTTCTGCAACTGCTGCAGCTGTGCCCGGTCGGTGGACTCCAATCGCGCGTCCAGCACGCCCTCGTTGACGCGCAGGCTGCAGCGGCCGAGCGGCAGTTCGATGTCGCCGCCCTGCTCGTCCAGCTGCACGGGAAACTTGTGCCGCCAGTGATTGCACAGGCGCTTGATCAGGCGCGACGGATTGCTCGCCGTGATTCGGCTTTGTGATCGGTACATGGTGTTCCCCTTCGATGAAATGTGCGCGTCAGCCAAAACGGTAGGCCGACAGCGTGGTGTGCATGACGCGGTCGCTGAAGACCTTGCGTCCGTTCGAATCACCCGCTGCGCCGGCAGCCACCAGCAGCGGGATCAGGTGTTCCTCGGCCCTCGGCGGATGACACAGGCGCGCCGCCGGAGCGTCTTCCCAGCGCTGCAGCGCCCGGTCTCGCTCGCCGGGCGGCAGTTCGACCGCAGCGGTGAGCCAATGATCGAATTCGTCCGAAATCGGAGCGAAACGCGGGTCGCCATAGCCGCGCATGTTGTGAAAGCTCATGCCGCTGCCGACGATCAGCACGCCCTCGCCGCGCAACGCCTGCAGCGCGCGACCGGCCTCGATGTGTGCCCGCGGGTCGAGGTCGCTGCGCAACGAGAGTTGCACCACCGGGATGTCCGCGTCCGGGAACATCAGCTTCAGCGGGATGAACATGCCGTGGTCGAAGCCACGCTGGGCATCCTCACGACCGCCAAGTGCCGCACCGTCGAGCAAGCCGGCGATTCGGCTGGCCAGTGCCGGATCGCCCGGCGCCGGGTAGCGCAGTTCATAGGTGTGCGGCGGAAAGCCGTGATAGTCGTAAATCAGCGTGGGGCGTGCGGCCGTGGTCACGCTGAAGGTCGGCTGCAACCAATGGCCGGAAACCAGGACGATGGCGGTCGGCTTGGCTGGCAGCGTCGCGGCGATGCCCTTTAGGAAGTCCGCCATGGCATTCCAGGCGGTCGGCGGGTTCCAGTCCATGAAGAAACAAGGGCCGGCACCGTGCGGTACGAACAGGGTCGGCATGGTCTGGCCGGCGCCCGACGAGCTGAAAGGGGTCATTGCATGAACTCCCGGAACGGATATGCGGGCATCATGGCTTACACTCAGAGGTGCGAGAACCTGGCATTACAAGGCGACACCTTTTACTGATAGTGAGAAATACCATGCTCGATCGCATCACCGGCATGCGTGTGTTCGTTCGCGCTGCCAGCGCTGGAAGCCTTTCGGCAGCAGCGCGGCACCTGGACATGTCCCCGGCCATGGCCAGCAAGCACGTGGATGCGCTGGAACGCCGCCTGGGCGTCAAGCTCTTCCATCGCAGCACCCGCCGCCTGAGCCTGACCGAGGCAGGCGGCAACTACCTGGAGGCTTGCCAGCGCATCCTCCCGGAGATCGACGAGGCGGAAGCCGGCGTCGCCTCCCAGCGGGTGGAAGCCACCGGACTGCTACGGATGAACGTGCCCCTGACCTTCGGCACGCAGTTCATCGCCCCGCTGATCCCCGAATTCAGCCGCCGCCATCCGGCAGTAAAGGTGGAGCTGGGCCTGACCGACAGCCAGGTCGACCTGCTCGATGGCGGCTGGGACATGGCCGTGCGCATCGGCCGACTCGAGGACAGTCCCTTGCAGGCCAGGGGTCTGGCAGATTGCCCGCTATTGGTGTGCGCCGCGCCGAGCTATCTGGACCAGCGGGGCGTACCGCGCAGTGTCGCTGACCTCGGTCAGCACAACTGCCTGGGCTACAGCCTTTCGGCGCTGGCGGGGGGCAAGCACTGGGCCTTCGGCGAGCACGCCGAGCTGCGCGTCGCCGTCAGCGGCGACCTGCTCGCCAACAACGGCGAGGCGCTGGTGGCGGCGGCCGTGGGCGGCCAGGGGGTGATCTATCAGCCGCAGTTCATCGTCGCCTCCGCCCTGCGCAGCGGCGAGCTGGTGGCGCTGGAGCTGGACCAGCCGTGCATGGGGCTGGGTGGCATTCATGTGGTCTACCCGCCTGACCGGCGGCCGCCGGCCAAGGTCCGGGTCATGATCGATTACCTGGTCGACGCCTTTGCCGGCGAGCTGCCCTGGAGCCTGCCGCCCGCCTGACCGCCCTTCCCGCCTTTCAGCCGGTCACCCGAGTCGTCCGCAGCAGCCTTACCCCCCTAGAAAGCGGCGAGCCCACGTCGCATCGAACTCGCCGCACCAGAAAAAGATGAACCGCCAACGCCGGGAAAAGTCGGAACAGATGTGCCCGGCGAATCCCGTCGTGCGCGCGAGTATTCCAGTACCCCGCGGAGCCTTCGATCCGAACATTCGCGCCGGTCTTCTTTCCCGCCGTGCAGCCTGCTCGTCCGCTCCGCCAGCATCCGTCCCGGTCCGCGAGCCGGGCCAATGGAGTGACCATGAAAGCTGTTGTCTACCACGCCGTTGGCGATATCCGTTTCGAAGACGTGGCGGAACCACGCATCCTGGCGCCCACCGATGCTATTGTGCGCATCACCGCATCGGCGATCTGCGGCACCGACCTGCACTTCGTGCGGGGCACCGTCAGCGGCATGCAGCCGGGCACCATTCTCGGCCACGAAGGTGTCGGCATCGTCGAGGCCCTGGGCGCCGATGTGCGCAACCTGCAGATCGGCGATCGGGTCGTCATCCCCTCCACCATCGCCTGTGGCAACTGTTCCTACTGCCGGGCCGGCTACTTCGCCCAGTGCGATGGCGCCAACCCGAACGGCAAGGAGGCCGGCACCTCGTTCTATGGCGGTCCGCAGACCACCGGACCATTCCATGGTCTGCAGGCTGAGAAGGCCCGTATCCCGTTCGCCAACATCGGGCTGGTCAAACTGCCACCGGAGATCAGCGACGATCAGGCGATTCTGCTTTCGGACATCTTCCCCACCGGCTACTTCGGCGCCGAGATGGCCGAGGTGGGTAGTGGCGACACCGTGGCGGTGTTCGGGTGCGGCCCGGTGGGCCAGTTCGCCATTGCCAGCGCCAAACTGCTGGGCGCTGGCCGGGTGTTCGCCATCGACCGCCATGACGATCGTCTGCGCATGGCGCAGCGCCAGGGCGCGGAAGCGATCAACTTCGATCGCGAAGACCCCGTCGAGACGCTCAAGCGGCTCACCGGCGGTATCGGTGTGGACCGGGTGATCGATGCCGTGGGCGTGGATGCCGAACATGGTTGCTGCGGCGCCGCGGCGACCGCCAGCTCGGCTCAGGGTCAGCTCTGGCAGCCCGGCGATGCTCCCTCCCAGGCGCTGGAATGGGCGGTGCAGAGCATCGCCAAGGCCGGCACGCTGTCGATCATAGGCGTCTACCCGCCAGATGCGATGACCTTCCCCATCGGCATGGCGATGAACAAGAACATCACCATCAACATGGGCAACTGCCACCACCGCAAGTACATCCCGCGGCTGATCGAGATGGTCCAGGCGCGGCGTATCGACCCGGCGAAGATCCTCACCCAGGTGAAGCCGATGACCGACGTGATCGCGGCCTTCGAGTCGTTCGATCGACGGCAGAACGGCTGGATCAAGGTTGAACTGCAGCCACAACGCAGCGATGCGCGCGGCAGCGAAGAGCGGGTGCTGGATGAGGCGGTGGCCGAAACCTTCCCCGCCAGCGACCCGACCAGCATGCAGAATCCACGCTGACCCGAGGGCAGGCCATGGCGGGTATCCACATCGGCATCTCCGGTTGGCGTTACGCGCCCTGGCGCGGCGACTTCTACCCCAAGGGGCTGACGCAGAAAAAGGAGCTGCGTTTCGCCTCTCGGACGGTGAGCAGCATCGAGATCAACGGTTCGTTCTATTCACTGCAGACCCCGGAGCGCTACGCGGACTGGTACGAAGACACGCCCGAGGGCTTCGTCTTCAGCATCAAAGGGCCGCGCTACATCACCCACATCCGCCGGCTCAACGAGGTGGAAAAGCCGCTGGCCAACTTCTTCGCCTCGGGCATCTTCCAGCTCAAGGAAAAGATGGGGCCGATCCTCTGGCAGTTCCCACCCTCGTTCAAGTTCGATCCCGAGCTGTTCGAATCCTTCCTCCGCCAGCTGCCCCACGACAGCGAAGCGGCGCTGGCTATCGCCAAGGGTTGCGAACCACGCATGGAAGGTCGCAGCTACCTGGCCATCGACCGCAAGCGCCCCATGCGCCATGCGGTGGAGATCCGCCACACGAGCTTCGTCGATCCCGCCTTCGTCGACCTGCTGCGCAAGTACCGGGTCGCCCTGGTGGTGGCCGATACCGCAGGCAAATGGCCGCACCAGGAAGACCTCACCAGCGACTTCGTCTACATCCGCCTGCACGGTGCCGAGGAGCTCTACACCAGCGGCTACACCGATGCCGCACTGGATGACTGGTGTCAGCGGATCAGACGCTGGAGCGAGGGCAGCCAGCCCGACGACGCACGGCTGATCAGCGAGAAGAAACCGCGGGCCCGGCGTTCGCGGGACGTGTACTGCTATTTTGACAACGACGTGAAGGTCCGCGCGCCCTACGACGCGCGGCAACTGCTGCGCCGGCTCGGCCTGGACGAACAGCTGCAGGCCACGCCCGGTCAACTAGAAGGAGCAATGGTTTGACCCTGGACAAAGACCATCCCATCGAAAGCGCCGATCTCGATGCCCACATGGCAACGGCGGTCAATTCGATCCGCATCCTCACGGTGAACACCCACAAGGGCTTCACCGCCCTCAACCGCCGCTTCATCCTGCCCGAGCTGCGCGAAGCGGTGCGCAGCGTGTCAGCGGACGTGGTGTTCCTGCAGGAGGTGCTGGGCACTCACGAAAAGCACGCGATGCGCTTTCACAACTGGCCGAAGACGCCCCAGTACGAGTTTCTCGCCGACAGCATCTGGACCGATTTCGCCTACGGGCGCAATGCGGTCTATCCCGACGGCGACCATGGCAACGCCCTGCTCTCGAAATTTCCCATCATCCGCTACGAGAACCTCGACATCTCCATCGCCGGCCCCGAGCGTCGCGGCCTGCTGCACAGCGTGCTGCAAGTGCCGGGGCACGAGGAGTTCCATGCCATCTGCGTGCACCTGGGGCTGCGTGAATCGCATCGCGCGCAACAGCTGGAGCTGCTCTGCAACCTGCTCGACTCGCTGCCCCAGGGTGCCCCGGTGGTGGTGGCCGGTGACTTCAACGACTGGCGGCTACGGGCTACGCACACCCTGGACCGCTGCGCCGGCCTGCACGAAGTGTTCGCCGTCGCCCACGGTCAGGTGGCCAAGACCTTCCCCGCGCGCTGGCCGATGCTGCGCCTGGACCGCATCTATGTGCGCAATGCCACCAGTCACAAGCCGCGAATACTTGGTAACAAACCCTGGACGCACTTGTCCGATCATCTGCCCCTAGCGGTGGAGATACATCTATGAGTTACCACTGGAGAGACGGGAATCGCCTTCAGTTACTGGAAAACGGCGAAGAGTTCTTTCCTCGAGTGTTCGAGGTCATCGCCCAGGCCAAGAAAGAGGTGTTGCTGGAAACCTTCATCCTGTTTCAGGACAAGGTCGGCAACGAGTTGCAGAAAGCGCTGATCGCTGCGGCAGAGAATGGCGCCAGCGTCGACGTCACGGTCGACGGCTACGGCTCGGCCGACCTGCATGGCGAGTTCGTTACGGCCATGACCCGTGTGGGCGTACGCATCCACATGTTCGACCCCGGCAAGCGTCTGCTCGGCCGCCGGCTCAACGTGTTCCGCCGTATGCACCGCAAGATCGTGGTGGTCGATGGCGAGGTTGCCTTCATCGGCGGCATCAACTTCTCTGCCGATCACCTCGGTGACTTCGGCCCTGCTGCCAAGCAGGACTACGCCCTACAGGTGGAAGGCCCGGTGGTGCGCGACATCCATCACTTCGCCCTAAGCCAGATCGCCCCGAACAAGCCGCCGCAGCACCGCTGGTGGCGACGCCGCGTGCGCCAGCAGACGCCGGGCTACGGCGGCATCAGCCGCGGCGAGGCACGCGCACTGTTCGTCGTTCGCGACAACGATCAGCACCGCAACGACATCGAAGAGCACTACCTGCAAGCGATTCGAGATGCCCGCTCCAGGTTATTGATTGCAAACGCTTATTTCTTTCCCGGATACCGCGTACTGCGGGAAATCCGCAATGCCGCGCGACGCGGTGTACGGGTGCGGCTGATCCTCCAGGGCGAGCCGGACATGCCCATCGCCAAGTTCGGCGCGCGCATGCTCTACAATTACCTGATGCGTGACGGCGTGGAGATTCACGAATACTGCCGGCGCCCGCTGCATGGCAAGGTGGCGCTGGCCGACTATGAATGGTCGACGGTGGGTTCGAGCAATCTCGACCCGCTGAGCCTGTCGCTGAATCTGGAAGCCAACCTGATCATCCGCGACCACGTGTTCAATCGACATCTGCACGAGCGGCTCGATCATCTGCTGCAGACTGACTGCCGACGCATCCCCCTTGAACGGATCATCCGCGGCTTCTGGTGGCGCGCACCGCTGGCGTTTCTGATCTTCCATTTCCTGCGGCACTTCCCTGGACTGGTGAACCTGTTCCCCGAGCACAAGCCGCGCCTGGAGCTGATCGACGCCGACGCATCGCCACTCGATACCGTGCCCGCCCCCATTCAGCGAGAACAACGATGAGCGAGACCACCCAGGGCGAGGCGAAGAGCGGCTGGCGCCGTCGCTGGCCGCTGATCAAGAAGATCCTGACGTACGTCTTCTTCGCGCTGGTTGCCGGCCTGCTGATCGGCCTGGCGCGCAACCTCGACTGGCAGGAGGTCTACAACACTTTGCGCAACTACCAGGCGAAGACCCTGTGGATGGCGGGAGCGGCGGCATTCGGCAGTTATGTCGTGTACTGCTTCTTCGATGTGCTGGGTAAACGCTATGCGCGCCACGACCTGCCGGTCCGGCAGATCCTTCCGGTGACCTTCGTCTGCTATGCCTTCAATCTCAACCTGAGCGCCTGGGTGGGCGGCATCGCCCTGCGCTTTCGCCTGTACTCGCGCCTTGGCCTGAAGCCCGCGCAGATCACCCGGGTGTTCACCATGAGCATCCTGACCAACTGGCTGGGCTACATGTGGCTGGCAGGGCTCATCTTCGCCATGGGCTGGATCGAGCCGCCGGCCAGCTGGGAGATCGGCTTCACCGCCCTGCGCGTGGTAGGCGGTGGCCTGTTGGTGGCGTGCGTGGTGTACCTGGGCCTGTGCGGCTTTTCCAGACGGCGTTCGTGGACCATCCGCGGCCACGAGATCCAGCTGCCATCGCTGCGCCTGGCGCTGATCCAGCTGGTCCTCGGGGCGGCCAACTGGTCGCTGATGGCGCTGGTGGTCTATTACATGCTGTCGCAGCAGGCGGACTATCCCGAGGTGCTGGGCATCCTGATGATCAGCAGCATCGCCGGCGTGGTCGCCCACATTCCCGCCGGGCTCGGGGTGATCGAGGCGGTGTTCGTCGCCATGCTCGCCGACGAGATGAGCAAGGGCGCCATCGTCGGCGGCCTGATCGGCTATCGGGTGATCTACTTCCTGATCCCGCTGCTGTTCGCCACACTGGTCTACGTGGTGCTCGAAGCGCGGGCAAAGAAGCTGCGCAGCAGCAACCAGGCCGGTGACCAGGAGCCGGTTTCCCAGGAAACGGGCTGAGGGACCGCGGCATCTGTGGGACGCGGTCTTGATCGCGCATCGCTGTGCAGCCCGCCGCCACGCGTTAACAAGCTGTTGAATTCACCTCTTAAAAAAACGCCGCTCAGGTTGCCCCGAGCGGCGTTCTTCATCGCTGCAGCCTTCAGACCTGCGGTCGCAATACCAGCACGCCCAGCGGCGGCAGGGTCAGCGACAGCGAAACCTTCTCGCCGTGACTCTCCACCGGCTCGGCCAGGATGCCGCCGCCGTTGCCGGTATTGGAGCCGCCGTAGCACTCGGCGTCGCTGTTGAACACCTCCAGCCACCTGGCATCCACCGGCACGCCGATGCGATAGCCCTCGCGCACCACCGGGGTGAAGTTGCCGACCACCAGCAGCGGATGGCCGGTCGAACTCTTGCGCAGCCAGGCGAATACGCTGTTGGCGCGATCGTCGCCGATCAGCCACTGGAAACCGCGCGGGTCGCTGTCCAGTTCGTGCAGCGCCGACTCCTGGCTATACAGGCGGTTAAGGTCGCGCACCAGGTTCTGCACGCCACGGTGATCAGCGTCTTCCAGCAGATGCCAATCCAGCTCGCGGTCGTGGTTCCACTCGCGCCACTGACCGAACTCGCTGCCCATGAACAGCAGCTTCTTGCCCGGGTGGGTCCACATGAATGACAGGTAGGCGCGCAGGTTGGCGAACTTCTGCCAGCGGTCGCCCGGCATCTTGTCGATCAGCGAGCCCTTGCCGTGCACCACCTCGTCATGGGAGATCGGCAGCACGAAATGCTCGGAATAGGCGTAGACCATGCCAAAGGTCAGCTTGTCGTGATGGTACTGCCGGTGGATCGGATCTTCCTGGATGTACTTGAGCGTGTCGTGCATCCAGCCCATGTTCCACTTGTAGGAAAAGCCCAGCCCACCTTCGCTGGTCGGCTTGCTGACGCCGGGAAAGGCGGTGGACTCCTCGGCGATCACCAACGCGCCGGGGGTCTCGGTGGCTACCACATCGTTCAGGTGACGAAGGAAATCGATCGCCTCCAGGTTCTCGCGCCCGCCATGGCGGTTGGGAATCCATTCGCCGTCCTTGCGCGAATAATCCCGGTAGAGCATCGAGGCCACCGCATCCACGCGCAGCGCATCGACGTGGAACTCGCGCAGCCAATGCAACGCCGAGGCCAGCATGAAGCCGTGCACCTCGGTGCGGCCGAGGTTGTAGATGTAGGTATCCCAGTCCTGGTGGAAACCCTCGAACGGGTGGGCGTACTCGTACAGCGCAGTGCCATCGAACTCGCCCAGGCCATGAGCGTCGGTGGGGAAATGCGCCGGCACCCAGTCGAGGATCACGCCGATACCCGCGTTGTGGCAGGCGTCGACGAACTCGGCGAAGTCGTGGGCGTTACCGTAGCGCGCACTGGGGGCGAACTGCGAAAGCAGCTGGTAGCCCCAGGAGCCGCCGAACGGGTGCTCCATGATCGGCATCAGCTCGATATGGGTGAAGCCCATGTCCACCACGTAAGGGATCAGCCGCTCGGCCAGCTCGTGCCAGTTGTACATTCGCCCGTCGTCGCCACCCTCGCGTCGCCACGACCCGGCATGCAGCTCGTAGATGCTCATCGGCGCCTCGAGTGACTGGCGCGCGGAGCGCTGTTGCAGCCAGGCCTGGTCCTTCCACTGATAATCCAGTGGCCGGGCGATGACCGATGCGGTTCCCGGCGGATGCTCGGTGGCGAGTGCGACGGGATCAGCCTTCAGCGGCAGGATGCCGTTGGGGCCGAGAATCTCGTACTTGTAGGTATCGCCGGGCTGCAGGCGCGGAATGAACAGCTCCCATACGCCGGACGGAAAGCGCAGCCGCATCGGGTGTCGGCGTCCGTCCCAGCCATTGAAGCTGCCGACTACCGAGACGCGCCGCGCATTGGGTGCCCATACGGCGAAACGCACACCCTGCACGCCGTCGACCTCGATCACCTGGGAACCGAATACCCGGCCGATCTGCCGATGGTTGCCCTCGGAGAACAGATGCATGTCCAGCTCGCCCAGCTGCGGACCGAAGCTGTACGGGTCTTCGGTGATCTGCTCACCACCGGCCCAGCGGATGCGCAGCAGGTAGGGTTGCTGGTGAGTCAGACGGGCGACGAAGAAGCCAGGCACCTGGCCCTGCTCCATCACCGTCAGCAATTGCTGGTTGCGGTCCAGCACTTCCGCGCCCAATGCGTTGGGCAGGTAGGCGCGCACCACCATTGCTTCGCCATCGGGGTGCGGCCCGAGAATGGAGAACGGGTTGCCATGCTCGGCTCGCACCAGAGCATCGACATCGGCGTCACTAGGCATCAGGGTTTCCCCTGGCATGGTCAGGGCCGGGCGATCAGTCATTGGAATCTCCATCGAAAAGCTGTTGTGCCAGGGCCATCAGCCCCTGTAGCGGGACGGGCAACCAGGTCGGACGGTTCTCCGCTTCGTAAACGATCTCGTACGCGCATTTCTCCAGGCTGAACAGCAGCAGTGCAGCATTCGCGCCATCCTGCTCCCGCCAGGCATGTGGCAGCTCCCGGGTGGCATCGCGGTACGCATCGAGGAAGGCTTGTTGTGCGCTGCGCTGGTAGCTCGCGGCAATGCGCTGGCGAGCCTGATCGGCCTCCGGCGTGCTGTCGCTGACCTGTGCACCACGAATGGTCATGGCCGCGGCGTATTCGAACGAGCGCAGCAGGCCTGAGACATCCTTGAACGGGCTGTGTTTCGCTCGCCGTTCGTCCAGCGAACGGGCCGGCTCGCCCTCGAAGTCGATGAAATACGCATCGCCCTGCACCACCAGAACCTGCCCGAGGTGCAGGTCGCCATGCACGCGGGTGCGCACGCCCCCCACCGTTCTAGCGGCCAGACGTTTCACTTGTGCGAGCAGCTGATCGCGGCGCTGGAGCAGCTGCCCCACCGCGGCGGCATCCCTGCGCTCGAGAGTGGAACGGTGTTCGTCGATCCGCTGCAGTGCCTGCTCGAGCTGGGCGCTGATGCTCTGCGCCCACTGCTCGACGTTCGCCGGGCTGGTGATTTCGTAGGCAAATGCGGCATCGTCGGTGTCCGCTGCCAGGGCCATGTGCATCTCGCCCAGACGCTGCCCGAGCAGCCGGTTGAAGGCCTGCAACTCGTCGAGGGCACTGAACTGGTTCTCGTGCATCGATACACCGCCGGCGATTTCGTCGCGTACGGCGCGGTCGAGGTTGTTCAGCGTCCAGACCCAGGCGTCACCCTGGCTGTCGAGGAAGTGCTGGATCACCATCAGCGCCACCGGCTCGCCCTGCTTGTTGATCCGGCTGACCTGCCCGAGCATGCCGGAAATATGGGCGAAACCGCGCGCGGTGAGGAACCCGCCCATTTCCAGTTCAGGGTGAATCCCCGCTGCCACGCGACGGAGCAGCTTGATCATCACCTTGTTGTCGATGATCGCCGAACTGTTGGACTGCTCTGCCGAAATGAAGCGTACCTCTGGCTGCTCCGGCAACTGCAGATCGTCCAGTTGCGGCATCGGCACGAAGCGGATTTCACCGTCGCTGCACGGCAACACCAGCTCGTCGCGCAGTCCCTGGATCACAGCGGCGCTGAACTGCTCGAGGGCGAAGGCATCGGTCATCAACCCCACCTGCGGGCCGCGGCGTACTCGGGCCAAGGCCAGCTGCTGGGGCAGCGCGGTGCCGAAATCAGACTCGTCGAGGAAGCCCAGCGGCAACTGGTAGAGGTCGCTGCGCCCGGCCGACTCCACGCAGAGTTCGCTGAGCAGCACCGGCCGGTTCGGGTCGCCGAAGGGTACGCAGTAGCTGATGCGGATCGAGTCGATTGCCACATCCTTGGCCGCGAACCAGCGCCGCTTCGGCAGATAGGCCGGCAGCGACTCGGCTTCCAGCGTGCGTCGATTGGCGGCGGTCAGGGTGTCGAGGCGCTTGAGTACCAGGGTCTGGAAGTCCGGCATGGTCTCCACCGGCTCCTGATGCCAGCTGGGCATCTGGTTGGTGGGCGCCAGCTGGAACCAGTAGAACCCGTAGGGCGGCAGCGTCAGCAGGTAGGGCAGCTGGCCGATGGGTGGAAAGGCGCTGCCGCCGACCATCTCCACCGGGACCATGCCGGCGTACTGCGACATTTCCAGTTCCACCGCCTGGGCCGAACGCGAGACATTGGCCACGCAGAAGATGATCTCGGTCTGGCCATCCGGCCCGGTGAATTCGCGCAGATAGGCCAGGATGCGCCGGTTGCTCGGCGCCAGCATCTTCAGCGTGCCGCGGCCGAAGGCCTTGAACTGCTTGCGGATGGTGAGCATCCGCCGTGTCCAGTTCAGCAGCGAATGCGGGTCGCGCTGCTGAGCTTCCACGTTGATGGTGTAGTAGCCGTAGAGCGGGTCCATCACCGGCGGCAGCACCAGGTTCGGCGGGTCGGCGCGGGAGAAACCGCCGTTGCGGTCCACTGACCACTGCATGGGCGTGCGCACACCGTCGCGATCGCCGAGGAAGATGTTGTCACCCATGCCGATCTCGTCACCGTAGTAGATCACCGGCGTGCCCGGCATGGAGAGCAGCAGGCTGTTGAGCAGTTCGATGCGGCGACGGTCGCGCTCCAGCAGCGGTGCCAGACGCCGACGGATGCCGAGGTTGATGCGTGCCCGCTTGTCCGAGGCGTAGTAGTTCCACAGATAGTCACGCTCGCGATCGGTGACCATCTCCAGGGTCAGCTCATCGTGGTTGCGCAGGAAGATCGCCCACTGACAGTTGTCCGGGATGTCCGGCGTCTGCCGCAGGATGTCGGTGATCGGAAAGCGGTCTTCCTGGGCGATGGCCATGTACATGCGCGGCATCAGCGGGAAGTGGAACGCCATGTGGCATTCGTCGCCAGGGCCGCCGTCTTCGCCGCCGAAGTACAGCTGGGTATCCTCCGGCCACTGGTTGGCCTCGGCCAGCAACATGCGATCGGGGTAGTTGGCGTCGATCTCGGCGCGGATGGCCTTGAGCACCGCGTGGGTCTCGGGCAGGTTTTCGTTGTTGGTGCCGTCACGCTCGACCAGGTAGGGAATCGCGTCCAGGCGCAGACCGTCGATGCCCATGTCCAGCCAGAAGCGCATGACGGCCAGTACCGCCTTCATCACCTGCGGGTTGTCGAAATTCAGATCCGGCTGGTGGGAATAGAAGCGGTGCCAGAAGTACTGCTTGGCCACCGGGTCCCAGGTCCAGTTGGACTTCTCGGTGTCGAGAAAGATGATCCGCGTGCCCTGGTATTTGTCGTCGGTGTCGGACCAGACATAGAAATTGCGCGCCGCCGAGCCCTTCTTCGCCTTGCGCGCCCGTTGAAACCAGGGATGCTGGTCCGAGGTGTGGTTGATGACCAGCTCGGTGATCACCCGCAGCCCGCGCTTGTGCGCTTCGGCAATGAAGCGCCGGGCATCGGCCATGTTGCCGTACTCGGGATGCACGCCGCGGTAATCGGCAATGTCGTAGCCATCGTCGCGCCGCGGCGAGGGATAGAACGGCAGCAGCCAGATGGTGTTCACGCCCAGGTCTGCGATGTAATCCAGCTTCTCGATCAGCCCGACGAAGTCACCAACGCCGTCATTGTTGGAGTCGTAGAAGGATTTCAGGTGCACCTGGTAGACCACCGCGTCCTTGTACCAGAGCGGATCCTTGATGAATGCGGCCGGTTTGCGCGGTTTTGCCATGTTGTTCATTCCTGTCGCAATGAAGGGCCGCGGTCGTTCGCAGCCCGGGCAACGACGAAACTGCAGCTAGAACCAACATCAACAAATCAATGCAACATGCTGATTTTTAAAGATTCCAGCCACATCCGAGAAACTACTTGAGGTCGGGGTCCGGCCGCTGGGCAGTCAGGCGCCAGATTCCGAATGGCAGATGCCACGGTTCGATACGCATCCACTGGGTCTTGCCATACCAGGTCCAGCGATGCCCGTTCATCAGGTCCTCGCCCTGGGTATGCGCGTCGTCCGGTAGGCCGAGCTCCCACAACGGCAGTTCGAAATGCGCTTCCTGCGCGTTGTGTGGATCGAGGCTGATGGCCACCAGGATGAAGTTGGACAGGTCCGGCGAGCGCTTGCCGAAGTAGAGGATGTTGTCGTTCCACGCCAGGTAGGGCTTGAAACCCAGGTGCGTCTGCAGCGCCGGGTTCTGCCGGCGGATGCGGTTGAGCTGGGCGATCTCGGCCACGATGTTGCCCGGCGCCTGATAGTTGCGTGGCCGGATCTGATACTTCTCCGAATCCAGGTACTCCTCCTTCCCCGGAATCGCCGCCGACTCGCACAGCTCGAAGCCCGAGTACATACCCCACAGCCCCGAGCCCATGGTTGCCAGTGCCGCGCGGATCAGAAAACCGGCGCGACCGGAGTCCTGCAGGAAGAACGGGTTGATGTCCGGTGTATTGACGAAGAAGTTCGGCCGGTAGCAGTCGCGCAGCGGCGGCTCGTTCAGCTCGCTGAAGTACTCGGAAAGCTCCGCCTTGGTGTTGCGCCAGGTGAAATAGGTATAGCTCTGGCTGAAGCCGACCTTGCCGAGGCGCGCCATCATGCCCGGGCGGGTGAAGGCCTCGGAGAGGAACATCACGTCGCGGTCGCGCTCGCGTATATCGGCGATCAGCCACTCCCAGAACGGCAACGGCTTGGTGTGTGGGTTGTCGACGCGGAAGATCTTCACGCCCTGCTCCACCCAGTGCCAGACCACGTCACGTAGCGCGATCCAGAGGTCGGGCATGGCGTCCTCGGCGTAGAAGTCGACGTTGACGATGTCCTGGTATTTCTTCGGTGGGTTCTCGGCGTACTTGATGGTGCCGTCCGGGCGCCAGGAGAACCAGCCCGGATGCTCCTTGAGCCAGGGGTGGTCCTGGGAGCACTGGATGGCGAAGTCCAGAGCGATCTCCAGGCCGTGCTCGCGGGCCGCGGCCACCAGTTCGCGGAAATCGTCCAGCGTGCCCAGCTGCGGGTGGATGGCGTCGTGACCACCCTCCTCGCTGCCGATGGCATAGGGGCTGCCCGGGTCGTTCGGGCCGGCTTGCAGGCTGTTGTTCGGACCCTTGCGATGCTGGCGCCCGATGGGGTGGATCGGCGGGAAGTACAGCACGTCGAAGCCCATGTCGCGGATCGCTGGCAGACGCTTGTGCACGTCGCGGAAGGTGCCGTGTCGATTGGGGTCATCGGTCTCCGAGCGCGGGAACAGCTCGTACCAGCTGGCGAACTGGGCCAGCGGACGTTCGACATCCAGCGGATAGACCGGGCTGCGACTGCAGTGCTCGCGCGGGTCGGCCGCGGCCATGGCTGCAGCGGTTTCCGCCGCCAGCAACAGCGACACGCGTTCGTCTTCCAGGTGCGCCGAGCCCAGCCGGTGCAGCAGGTCGTCGAGGATCGCGCGGTTCTCGCCCTGGGCGCGCGCTACGGCCTTCTCCAGCAGCAGCCGGCCCTCTTCCAGCTCCAGCTGAACCGGCACGCCGGCGGTGTGCTTCTTCGACAGCTCGTAGCGATAGCTTTCGAACACGTCCCACCAGGCCTCGATGACGAACTCGTGTTCGGCCACCTGGGTCGGGGTGAACTGGCCTTGCCAGTTGTCGTTGCCGAGCAGCTTCAATCGCGCGCGGCGCCAGTTGCTCTCGCCTTTCTCGCGCCAACAGACGGCGGCGGCCAGCTGGTCGTGCCCATCGGCGAAGATCCGGCTGGTCACCATCACCGGCTGGCCGATGATCGCCTTGGCGGCGAAGCGACCGTCATCCACCACCGGCAAGGTGGATTCGATGGCGATGCGCGGCATCTGCAAGGCTTGTTCGAGTCGAGGGTGAATCGTCGCGTTGGGCTGTGCATCGCTCATCGAACGGGCTCCTGAGGCGCAAGGGTTCGGATTGCCCGAGCCGCCTCTGGATGCGTCATCGTGCGGTTCGGGTGCCGACCCGCGGATGGCGGTTTTTGTCGGCTCTATCTTCCGAGCCGAGGGGCTGGGGAAAGTTCAGCGTTTTCCGGCCGCCAGGCAGCCCGTCCGGCGGCCGGTCGACCGGCCCGCAGGAGCGATTGCAGCCGGCTGTCGCCGGGCGCTGGAGAGCCGACGTCTGGCCGGAACCGCTGTCCTGTGGCGCCCCTCAATGAAGAACGTTCAGCACAGTCGCAAACCCCAGAAAAGGAGGAGGACGACCATGACGCATGCACGCCCCGATGTGCCACAGCCCGACCCGATCGTGCACGACCAGCCGGGCGACGTGCCGCAGGTACCCTGTGCCGACGAGCTGGACGAGCACAAACCCGGCTCCCCCTATGGCAACCAGACGGTGGTGGATGCCGATAGCGCGCAGCCGGCCTGAGCGCTACTCGCCAAAAACCAGCAGGGGGTTGTAGCCGCTTCTGGCATAGACGCCCTCGTCGGCCAGCATCAGGTCCAGCGGCAGGCTGGCAAGATCGTCGGCGACCGGGTCAGCGCGGCCCTGCAGTTGCCGCAGCACGATCTTCAGGTAGCTTTCGCAGGCGCCGCAGGCTTCCGCCTGTACCGGCAGGAACGGCTCGCCCTGCTCATCGTCCAGCCCCAGATAGAGCAGCTGCCCACCCGTCTCGCAGTTGCTGCACTTGACCCGCTCCAGGTGCCATTCCGTTGCACACAGCGCGCAGTGCAGGAAGCGCACGCCGCTGCGATACGGTTCGTTGTGCACCACGCTCGCTACGGGCGGCGAGCCACAGCACGGGCACAAGGCCCGCGCCTCGGCCAGCGGTTGCGCTGGCGGACGTGGCAAGGCCGCCGCCAGGCGCACCCAGGCCACCTGCAGCGCGGCTGCCACCAGCGGCATCAGCCCGCGGGTATCGGCGCTGCCGGCGCGCTGTTCCAGTACATCCTCGGCGATCGCGTGCAGATCATCCACGCTGCATTCGCGCAATGCCTCCAGTAATGGCCGCTGCCGTTCACCGACATGCAGCGCCAGCGCATCGAGGATCGCGCGCAGATCACCCTGCCAGTCCAGATCGCGGCGCAACGCACGAAAGCCCAGCGGCGGCATGCGATGCTCCAAAGCCTGATCGAAGGCATCCGGCGCCGGATGCCAGGACGGTTCGCGCCCACTCAGGACCTGATGCTGGGCCTGCGCCAGGCGCGCCATGAAGTCGAGAAACTCGTCCAGCGCCGGCACCATGACCATCAGCTCGCGCAGGCGCAGCGCACGGCGGCTGAACAACTGGTCGTCCGGCAGGACTACCTGCGGCGGTTCCATGATGGTGGTGGGTGCGCTGCCGAATTCGTGGCTCGCGGGGCCGCGTTTTCCTTTCATGCTCGATTCCCTTGTTGGTCAGTCATCTTCGGTTTCTGGACGCCGCGGCATCGCCGGGCTCGCGATGGGGCAAGGCCGTCTCGTCGCCACGTTTCTCGCCGGCCATGACCTCGTCGTACCAGAGCTTGTGGTGATGCCGGGCCCAGGCCGGGCTGACCCGGCCCTGGGTCATCGCGCGGATCGAACCCTTGACCCAGATGGCCGAGTAGACGTGGATGATCAGCGTGAGGATGGCGACGAAGGCCGTCAGCGCGTGGATCAATGCCGCCCAGCGCAGCGCCCAGATCGGCATTTCACTGGCCACCCAGGGCCGCCAGAGCACCACACCGGTTACCAGCAGCACTGGTACCGTGGCCAGGAACACCCAGTACACCAGCTTCTGCCCGGCGTTGTTCTGCCCCACCGGCGGAAGGCGCTCGTCCCGGTTGGACAACACGTCGCCGATCTGCCGCGCCCACTGCACGTCGTAGCGGCGGAACAGATTGGCGCGAAAGAAACGCACCGCCTGGATCAGGAAGAACAGCGTCATGAACACACCGATGTACGGGTGCACGATGCGCGTCGGCTCCGGCCCGCCGAACAGCGCGGTGAGGCCGAAGAACGCCGGGTAGAACAGCGCCAGTCCGCTCAGGGTGAGCAGCACGAAACAGATCGCGACGATCCAGTGATTGGCCCGCGCCCAGGGGCCATAGCGCAGGATGCCCTTGCGTACGTTGGAATGACTCATGGCCGCCGCTCCTCATCACGCAGATCCTGTTCACGGTCCGCCGCGGCGTTTTCCGCCTCGGGGTCGTCCTCCGGTTCTTCCTTCGGTCCCTTGGTCATGTAGTGGAAGAAGCCGGCCAGCACCGAGACGCCCAGTACCGCGGACATGATCGGCTTGGTCACGCCCTTCCACAGCTCCACCGTCGGGCTGATATGCGGGTCCTTCGGCAGGCCGCTGTAGATCTCCGGCTTGTCGGCATGCTGCAGCACGTACACCACATGGGTACCGCCGACGCCGGCCGGGTCGTAGATGCCGGCGTTCTCGAAGCCACGCTCCTTGAGCTTCTCGACCCGATGCGCGCCGTAGTCGAGCATCTGCTCCTTGGTGCCGAACTGGATCGAGCCGGTCGGGCAGCTCTTCACGCAGGCCGGCTCCAGACCGTGATAGACACGGTCGGAGCAGAGCGTGCACTTGTAGGCCTTGTTGTCCTTCTTCGAGATCCGCGGAATGTCGAACGGACAACCGGCCACGCAGTAGCCGCAGCCGATGCAGTGCTCGGAGTTGAAGTCGACGATGCCGTTGGCGTACTGCACGATGGCGCCGGGCGACGGGCAGGCCTTCAGGCAGCCCGGCTCGGCGCAGTGCATGCAGTTGTCCTTGCGGATCAGCCACTCCAGGTCGCCCTCCTCGTTCTCGTACTCGGAAAAGCGCATGACCTCGAACGACGACGGGGTCAGGTCCTGCGGGGCATTGTAGGTGCCGTCGCATTCGCCGACCTCGTCGCGCAGGTCGTTCCATTCCATGCACGCCACCTGGCAGGCCTTGCAGCCGATGCACACCGACACGTCGATCAGCTTGGTCACCTTCTCCACGCCGCCGGAGCGGATCTGCGGCGAAGGCTCGGTGGTCGCCGAACGCGCGATGATGTTCTGCAGGTTGATCTGGTCACCTCGCATCAGGCGTCTCCTATAGCTTCTCGACGTTCACCAGGAACGACTTGAATTCCGGGGTCTGGGTGTTGCCGTCGCCCACGAAGGGGGTCAGCGTGTTGGTCAGGTGAGCCTTTCTCGCCACGCCGGTGAAGCCCCAGTGGATCGGGATACCGACCTGATGCACGGTGCGCCCGTCCACCTGCAGCGGACGCAGGCGCTTGGTCACCACCGCCACCGCATCGATATGCCCGCGCTTGGAGCGCACCCGCACCTTTTCCCCCGCGGCGATGCCCAGCTCGCCAGCCAGCACCTCGCCGATCTCGACGAACTTTTCCGGCTGGACGATGGCGTTGAGCAGCACGTGGGTCGTCCAGTAGTGGAAGTGTTCGGTGAGACGGTAGGTGGTCGCCGCATACGGAAACTCTTCGTAGGTGCCGAAGGTATGTCGATCTTCGGCGAAGATGCGGGCAACCGGGTTGTGGTAGGCCAGCGGATTGTCCGGGTGCAGCGGATTGTTGGGGATCGGCGATTCCAGCGGCTCGTAGTGCTCGGGGAACGGCCCCTCGCCCAGCCACTCGCTGGCGAAGAAGTGCCCGGTGCCGCTCTCGGTGAGGATGAACGGCTTGACGTCATCTTCCGGCGGCGCGGCCACGGGGTAGTCCGGTACGTCGGCACCGACCCAGCGCTCGCCGTTCCACCAGACCAGCGCACGGTTCGGGTCCCACGGCGTGCCGTCGGGACGGGCCGACGCGCGGTTGTAGAGAATCCGCCGGTTCAGCGGCCAGGCCCAGGCCCAACCGAGGGTGACTCCGATGTCGTAAGGGTCCGAGTTGTCGCGCCGATCCATCATGTTGCCCTGCTCGGTCCAGGCGCCCGAGTAGATCCAGCAGCCACAGGACGTCGAACCATCGGCGCGCAGCTCGCCGAAGTCGTTGAGCAGCTCGCCCTTGCGACGGATGATCCGCCCCTGGTCCTCGATGTCCGCCAGCGCGCGGCCGTTGTATTCCTTGGCCAGCTCCGACGCGGCGGGATGCGCCGGGTCGCTGTAGTCCCAGGTCAGGTTGAGGATCGGCTCGGGGAAGGCGCCGCCCTCCTGCTGGTAGAGCTTCTGCAGGCGGTGGAACAATCCGGCGAGAATCGCCGTGTCGGTCTTCGCCTCACCGGGCGGCGGTGCCGCCTGGTGGTGCCACTGCAGCCAGCGCGAGCTGTTGGTGATCGAGCCGTCGTCCTCGGCGAAGGTGGTGGTCGGCAGGCGGAACACCGCGGTCTGGATCTGGCTCGGATCGACGTCATTGAACTCGCCATGGTTCTTCCAGAATTCGCCGGTTTCGGTGGCCAATGGATCCATGATCACCAGCCACTTGAGCTTCGACAGCCCATCCAGCACCTTCGCCTTGTTTGGAAAGGCCGCGAGGATGTTGAAGCCCTGGCAGAAGGCGCCGGTCATCTTGCCCTTGGTCATGTCGTTGACCGCATAGAGCACGTCGTACAGCGGCTCGGAGAGCTTCGGCAACCAGTCGTAGCACCAGTTGTTCTCGGCGCTGGCGGCATCACCGTAGAACGCCTTCATCATGCTGACGAAGAACCGCTCGTAGTGCTTCCAGTACGACACCTGGTTGGGCAACAGCGGCTGGCGAACCTTCTGCCGGATGTAGTCCTCATAGCGCTGGGCGCCGGCCGCCGGCAGCGTCATGTAGCCGGTCAGCAGGTTGGAGAGCAGGCCGATGTCGGTCAGCCCCTGGATGTTGGAGTGCCCGCGCAGCGCGTTGACCCCGCCTCCCGGCATGCCCATGTTGCCCAGCAGCAGCTGGACCATGGCGCCGGTGCGGATCATCTGCGCGCCGATGGAATGCTGGGTCCAGCCCAGGGCATAGAGGATGGTCATGGTCTTGTCGGGCGCCGCGCTCTGCGCCAGCAGTTCCCAAAGCTGCAGAACCTTGGCCTGCGGCATGCCACAGACACGCTCGACCATCTCCACCGTATAACGGCTGTAATGCTTGCGCATCATCTGGAACACGCAGCGCGGGTGCTGCAGCGTTTCGTCGCGACGGACGAAGCCCTGCTCGTCCAGGTCGAAGTTCCAGGTGGCCTTGTCGTACTGGTGGCGTTCCTCGTCGTAGCCGGTGAACAGCCCGTCGTTGAATTCGAAGCCTTCACGCACCAGGTGCGCCGCATCGGTGTAGTGCAGCACGTATTCGTGGGCGTAGCGATCGTTCTCGATCAGGTAGCTGATCAGCCCGCCGAGGAAGACGATATCGGTCCCGGTACGGATCCAGGCGTGATAGTCCGCCACCGCGGTGGTGCGGTTGTAGCGCGGGTCGATGGAGATCAGGATCGCGTCGCTGCGCTCCTTGGCCTGCATGACCCAGCGGAAGCCCACCGGATGCGCTTCGGCCGAATTCCCGCCCATGGACAGGATGATGTTGGCATTGCGGATGTCGACCCAGCTGTTGGTCATGGCACCGCGACCGAATGAAGGGGCAAGACCTGCCACCGTCGGTCCGTGTCAGACGCGCGCCTGGTTGTCGAGTTTGAGAATACCCAGCGCCCGGGAGATCTTCTGCGTGAGGTAGGCCGTCTCGTTGGTGCACGCCGAGGCCGCCACCATGGAGGTGGTCATCCAGCGGTTGACCAGCTGTCCCTGGTCATCGTGGGTCTCGAAGTTGCGGTCGCGGTCGTCCTTCATCAGGCGGGCGATGCGGTCGAGCGCCTCGTCCCAGCTGATGCGCTTCCACTCGTCGGTACCTGGCTCGCGCACCTGCGGGTAGCGCACCCGCGAATCGCTCTTGATGAAATCGAGCACGCCGGCGCCCCGTGGGCAGAGCGAACCGCGGCTGACCGGATGATCCGGGTCGCCCTCGACATGGAAGATATGGTCATGGCTGTTGATCGCGCCGTCGCCGCGCGCGTACAGCAGCATGCCGCAGCCCACCGAACAATAAGTGCAGATGTTGCGGGTGACCTTCGCACCGGTGAGCTTGAAATGCCGCACCGAGGCCAGCGCCTCCTGCGGGGCGAACCCCATCATCGCCATGCTGGAAGCGCCCAATCCGGCTGCGCCCAACTTGAGAAACTGCCGCCGGGATACTCGTGCCGTCATCGGTATCTCCTGTCATGAATGCTCGGCTCAACTGCTAGAGGGTCGACTGGGTACGGCTGGCAGAGGTTCAGACGGGATGACGGGCGGCTCTACCGCCGGGGATGCAAGGTGGTCGGAATGCGCTGCGTCCCGTCGGAAGCGTGACTGCGAGGATGCACAAAGGGCCGCTTAGCGGCCCTCGCGCAACCGCTCGAGCAGCTCCCTTCCCAACCGCTGGCGGGTGTTGCCGTAGTCGGACCAGGGGTCGTCGCTGCGCGTACTCAGGTAGTCGCGGACGTTGCCCAGCCGCCACTGACCGGCGCCTTCCAGGTGGCGCACCTCTTCCAGGCTCACCGGCAGCGACACCCCAAGGCCGGGCCGCGCCCGCACCGAGTAGGCGGCGACAGTACTGGCGCCCTTCTGGTTGCGCAGGTAGTCGACGAAGATGCGCCCGACACGATTCTGCGGGCCCATCTTGTCGACGATCAGCTGCGGCGACTCCCGCGCCAGCCGCTCCGTCACCGAGCGCGCGAAGCTGCGCGCACAATCCCAGTCGTGGCGCCGCTCGATCGGCACCACCACATGCATCCCGCGCCCGCCGCTGGTCTTGAGGAAGGCGCGCAACCCCAGCTCATCCAGCAGCGCCAGGGTCAGCTCGGTAGCCTCGACCATGCTCGCCCAGGGCAGTGCCGGGTCCGGATCTAGATCGAAGATCACCCGGTCCGGTCGCTCGATGCGATCGCTGCGGGCGTTCCAGGTATGGAATTCGACGCTGCCCATCTGCACCGCCTCGATGACGGCGGTGATGTTGTCGGCCTGGATCAACCGGGCGTGCTCGGGATCGAGGTTTTTCGGCAGCGCGCGCATGTGCGGCATCTTCAACCGGCCGCAATGACGCTGGAAGAAGCTCTCGCCGCCAATACCTTCCGGCGCGCGGACGATGGAAAGCGGTCGCCCGGCGAGCTGTGGCACCAGCCAGTCCGCCACCGCCAGGTAATACTCTGCCAACGCCAGCTTGGTGGTGCCGCTGGCCTCGTCGATCACCCGCTGATGGCTGCTGATGCCGACACCGCCTACCAGTGGGCGAGCGCTGTCCTTTCGCGCGGCCATGCCTCAGCTGGCCTTCTTGCTGGATTTGCTGCTCGCCGCCGGTGCCTTGCGTGTGCGTGACGAGCTGGACGACTTGCTGGTCTTGGCCTTGCTCGCAGGCTTGGATTTGGCTGGCGCCTTTTCCGGCGCATCGTCCTCTTCGTCCGCCTCGGCGGCGCGCGCCTTGCCCGGCTTGGCAGCCAGGCTGCGCTTGAGCAGCTCGGTGAGGTCGATGACATCCGCCGAGCGGCGATCCACCGCCTCTTCCGGCCCGCCCACGGCTTCCAGCTTGCCTTCGCGAGCCTTCTTCTCCACCAGGTCCATGATCTGGTCCTGGAAGGTGTCCTTGTACTGCTCCGGCTTCCACTTCTCGGTCATGTCTTCCACCAGACGCTTGGCCATGTCCAGTTCGCGCTCGGCCAGGTCCGGATCGAGCGCTTCGTCCTTCAGTTCGAGGTACTCGACGCCGCGCACCTCGTCGGCCCAGCGCAGGGTGTTCATCACCAGCGCCTTGCCCAGCGGCATCACCACCGCCAGATGCTGCTTGTTGCGCAGCACCACGTTGGCGATGCCGACCTTGCCGGTCTGGATCAGCGTCTCGCGCAAGAGCGCATAGACCTTTTCCCCACGCCGGTCCGGGGTCAGGTAGTACGGCGTGTCGATGTAGAGAAAGGAGATGTCCTTGGCATCGACGAAGGCGACGATGTCCACGGTCTGCGTGGCCTTGGGATGCGCCGCCTTGATCTCGTCGTCGCTGATGACCACGTAGTGGCCCTTCTCGTACTCGACGCCCTTGACGATGTTCTCGCTGTCGATGTCCTCGCCGGTGGTCTTATTGATGCGCTTGTAACCGACCCGATCCATGCTGCGCTTGTCCAGCCAGTCGAAATCGATGCCCTGCCGTGTAGTGGCCGGCACCAGCGCCACCGGGATGTGTACCAGTCCGAAACTGACCGCGCCTTTCCAGATCGTGCGTGGCATACCCTGTACTCCTTCGCTTAGGTGCCGGCCTGCGGTCAGCCGTTGACCACGGTGCCGCCGTTGACGTGAATCACCTGCCCACTGACATAGGACGCATCGCTGCTGGCCAGATAGACGTAGGCCGGCGCCACCTCTTCAGGCTGGCCGGGCCGTTTCATCGGCACGTTGGAGCCGAATTCGGCGACCTTGTCGGCATCGAAGGTGGAGGGAATCAGGGGCGTCCAGATCGGTCCCGGCGCCACCGAGTTCACCCGGATGCCTCGCTCGGCCAGGCTCATGGCCAGGGCACGGGTGAAGGCGACGATGGCGCCCTTGGTGGAGGAATAGTCGATCAGCATCGGATTGCCCTTGTAGGCGGTCACCGAGCTGGTGTTGATGATCGAGGCGCCTTCCTGCAGGTGCGGCAACGCCACCTGGGTCAGCTGGAACATGCCGAACACGTTGGTACGGAAGGTCTGCTCCCACTGCTCCGGCGGAATGTCCTCGAAACGATCGCGGGGATGCTGCTCGGCAGCATTGTTGACCAGGATGTCCAGCTTGCCGAACTGCGCCAGCGTCTCGTCGACGACCTTGCGGCAGACATCGCGGTCGGCCACGTCACCGGCGAAGGTCAGGCAGCGCCGGCCGTGTTGCTCGACGTCCTTGCGTGTCTGCTCGGCATCCTGGTGTTGGTCGAGGTAGAGGATGGCCACGTCGGCACCTTCGCGGGCGAACAGCACCGCCACCGAGCGGCCGATACCACTGTCGCCACCGGTGATGATGGCGACCTTGCCGGCGAGCTTGCCGGCCGCCTTGTAGTCCTCCCCGCGATATTGCGGCCGCGGGTTCATCAGCCCTTCCTTGCCGGGTTCTGCCTGCTTCTGTGGGGGTAGGGTCTGATTGTCATCGGCCATGGAAAATCCTCCGTCAAGGTAGTGAGCCTGTCTTCGGAGGACTGGAACGGCGCGCGAAAAGTTTCTGCGGGGCGATGAGAGGGCCCGGCCACGGGGCCCTCGCGGATCAGGAAAGCGTCAGGACGACACGACCACGCGGGATGCCGCTTTCGACGTAACGATGGGCCTCGATGGCCTCCTCGAAAGGAAACTGCCGGTCGACCTGCGGACGCACCAGGCGGTCGACGGTCAGTTGGTTGATGTGTTGCAGCGCGCGTTCGACGGCCTCGCGGTTCTGCTCGATCCCGAGTTCCGGCTGCCCGGTGAAGTCGCACAGGCAATGCAGGAAGAACTTGAAGTTCTTCTTGAAGGCCGCGCAGACCGGCAGCGCGGTCTCGTTGCCGCCGTTCATGCCATAGAGGATCAGCTTGCCCAGCGGCGCCATGACATCGCCGAGCAGCTTCATCTGCGAGCCGCCACAGGCATCCAGCACCACCTCGACACCGCGCCCTTCGGTCAGCTTCTGCAGGCGACCGACCAGGTCTTCTTCCTCGGTGACGATCACCGTCTCGGCACCCAGTTCACGCAGGTAGTCACGGTCCTCGCTGGTGTCACAGGTGGCGATCACCCGCCCGCCCAGCGCCTTGGCCAGCTGCACGGCAGCCGGGCCGGTGCAATGCGCGGCCTGGTTGATCAGCACGTACTGACCGGGCTCCAGCTGAGCCAGTTCGACCAGGGCGAAATAGCTCACCAGCATCGGCGTATAGTGGATCGCCGCCTCGCTGGCGCTGAGCATGTCCGGGTAATGCACCAGGGCCTGCTGCGGCAGCAGCGCGTGTTCAGCATACAGCGGGTACTGATTGAGATCGTGGGCGGGGAAACCCGCCACCTGGTCGCCGACGCTGAAGCCCTGGACACCCTCTCCCACCGCCAGCACCTCGCCCGCCACCTCGCTGCCGAGCCCGGCGGGCAGACGCGCATGGCGCGGCGCCAGGTCCTGCCGCCAGAGCACGTCGTTCCAGCTCACGCCGACGGCGCGCACGGCGATCAGGACCTCGCCCGGGCCGGCAACCGGCACCGCGCGCTCTTCCTGACGCAATACGTCGGCCGGGCCGAACTGATGAAAACGGATGATGCGGGACATTGCGACCCCTCGCTTACTACTGTGCAAACGGACTCTATCGTCAGTATCGTCACAACTCCAGCGAGCGACGCGGATTCCCATCGATAGTTGCCATGCACGGCAATGATGGGTTTGCGTATGTATCCCCGCGGGGCGCATCGCAGGTTTGTGCATTTCGAAAGCGGAATCGGGCATGCGCTCGTCTGCGCAAGCTGTCTAGAATGCAGCGACCCACCGAACCGGACCGTGGTCCGGCCACCAGGCTCGACGTGAACCAGGCATGAATCGCAACGACCTTCGCCGTGTTGACCTCAATCTGCTGATCGTCTTCGAAACGCTGATGCACGAGCGCAGCGTGACCCGCGCCGCCGAGAAGCTCTTTCTCGGCCAGCCGGCGATCAGCGCCGCGCTGGCCCGCCTGCGCGCGCTGTTCGACGATCCGCTGTTCGTGCGCACCGGTCGCAGCATGGAACCCACTGCCCGCGCGCTGGACATCGCTCAGCTGTTGTCGCCGGCGCTGGACTCGATCTCCACCGCCGTCAGCCGCGCCTCCACCTTCGACCCGGCCACCAGCACCCAGGTGTTTCGCATCGGCCTGACCGATGAAGTCGAGTTCGCCCTGCTACCGCCGCTGCTGCGTCGCCTGCGCGCCGAGGCACCGGACGTGGTGCTGGTGGTACGGCGCGCCAACTACCTGTTGATGCCCGGCCTGCTGGCATCCGGCGAGATTTCGGTGGGCGTCTGCTACACCGAGGAGCTGCCGGCCAACGCCAAGCGCAAGGTATTGCGCCGGCCCAAACCGATGCTGCTGCGGGCCGACAGCATTCCCGGCCGGCTGAGCATGGAGGACTACTGCAGCCGTCCCCATGCCATGGTTTCCTTTGCCGGCGACCTCAACGGTTACATCGACGAGGAACTGGCCCTGCACGGCTGCAAGCGCAAGGTGGTGCTGGCGGTGCCGCAGTTCAACGGCCTGGCCAGCCTGCTCGCCGGCACCGATATCATCGCCACCGTCCCGGATTACGCCGCGGCCGCGCTGGCGGCCAACGGCGGCGTGCGTGCCGAGCCCTTGCCCTTCCAGACCAGCCAGGACTTCGAACTGTCCATGGCCTGGCGCGGCGCTCAGGACAACGACCCCGCCGAACGCTGGCTGCGCTCGCGTATCCAGATGTTCGTCGGCGACCCGGATAGTCTGTAGGGTGGAAAACGGCGCAGCCTATTCCACGCGTAAACGCCCCTACACACTGCCGCGTCATTCCACTGCCCTGCCCCAGCGGCTTCTTTGATCAGCCGGGCTAGCGCTCGATTGGAGGAATGACCCCGGGGTCGTTTTTCCACCCTGCCGATATCGCGTCGGCCTGATGTTCGATGCCCAACCATCACCGTCAATGATATTCACCTTCGGCTCGTTCGATTTCTGCTGAACGGCTTGACCACGCAGACTCCTGCCATCAACAAATCCGACTTGCGGAGTCAAGCATGGAACGTTCGCTCAACGCCTTGCGTTTTCCCCTTATTGCCGTGGCGGTGCTGATCACCGCCGCCTGCGGCAAGGCACCGGAGGCCACCCAGTCGGGCATGCCACCGCCCGCCGTCAGCGTCGCCTGAGGTCATCGAACAACCGGTGACCGAGTGGGACGAGCTCACCGGCCGCCTGGAAGCTCCGGAGTCGGTGGAGATTCGCCCACGCGTGTCCGGTTTCATCGACAAGGTGGCCTTCGAGGAAGGTGCGCTGGTGAAGAAAGGCGATCTCTTGTTCCAGATCGACCCGCGCCCGTTCCAGGCCGAGGTCAAGCGTCTGCAGGCGCAGCTGCAACAGGCCCGCGCCACCCAGCAGCGCACCGTGGCGGAAGCCGAACGGGGTGAGCGTCTGCGGCAGAAGAATGCGATCTCCGCCGAACTGGCCGATGCCCGCGTGAGTGCCGCCAGCGAAGCGAAGTCGGCAGTCGCGGCGATCCAGGCGCAGCTGGACAAGGCCCAGCTGGACCTGTCCTTCACTCGCGTGACGGCGCCCATCGACGGCCGCGTCGGCCGCGCGCTGATCACCTCCGGCAACCTGGTCAATGCAGGCGAGGCCCTGCTGACCACGCTGGTCTCCACCGACAAGGTCTACGCCTACTTCGAAGCGGATGAGCGCACCTACCTCAAGTACCGCGAACTGGCCCGCAATGGCGACCGCGGCGAGACCACGCCGGTCTACCTCGGCCTGTCCGACGAGGATGGCCACCCGCACCTGGGCCACATGAACTTCATCGACAACCAGGTCGACCCGCGCACCGGCACCATTCGCGGCCGCGCGGTGTTCGACAACCGCGACGGCAACTTTACCCCCGGTCTGTACGCGCGCCTGAAGCTGGTCGGCAGCGCCACCTACGACGCCGTGCTGATCAAGGACGTGGCGGTCGGCACGGACCTGGGCAAGAAGTTCGTTCTGGTCCTGGCCGAGGACGGCACCGTGGCCTACCGGCCGGTGGAGCTCGGGCCCAAGCTCGAAGGCCTACGTATCGTTCGCAGCGGCCTGGCCAAGGGCGAGAGCATCGTGGTCAACGGCCTGCAGCGGGTACGCCCGGGCAGCCAGGTGCAGCCGGAGAGCGTACCGATGGCCGATGCCGAGACCCTCGCGACCCTTGATCGCCAGCGCCGCGCGATCAGCGAGGCGATGAAACCGCAGGTGGTCGAGCGCACGCTGGCCCAGCGCCCGAGCAGCTGAGCATCGTTCGACAGCTGCCCTGAACCCCGGCGCGCCAGGCGCGCCCATCCGATCGATCCGCCAGGGCGCGCCCGCCGCGCCCTACCCCGGAGTGCGCCATGAATTTCTCGCAATTATTTATCAAACGGCCGATTTTCGCCGCCGTGCTGTCGCTGGTGATCCTCATCGGCGGCGCCATCTCGCTGTTCCAGTTGCCGATCAGCGAATACCCGGAAGTCGTTCCACCCACCGTGGTGGTGCGGGCCAACTTCCCCGGCGCCAACCCCAAGGTGATCGGCGAGACCGTTGCCTCGCCGCTGGAACAGGCCATCACCGGCGTCGAGGGCATGCTCTACATGTCGTCCCAGGCGACCGCCGACGGCAAGCTGACGCTGACCATCACCTTCGCCCTCGGCACCGACCTGGACAACGCCCAGGTGCAGGTGCAGAACCGGGTGACGCGCACCATGCCGACCCTGCCCACCGAAGTGCAGCGCCTGGGCGTGACCGTGGACAAGGCCTCCCCCGACCTGACCATGGTGGTGCACCTGACCTCGCCGGATAACCGCTACGACATGCTCTACCTGTCCAACTACGCCGCACTCAACGTCAAGGACGAGCTGGCGCGACTGGACGGTGTGGGCGACGTGCAGCTGTTCGGCCTGGGCAACTATTCCCTGCGGGTCTGGCTCGACCCGAACAAGGTCGCCCAGCGCAACCTCACCGCCACCGACGTGGTCAACGCCATCCGCGAGCAGAACCGTCAGGTCGCCGCCGGTGCACTGGGCGCACCACCAGCGCCGGGCGCCACCGACTTCCAGCTGTCGATCAACACCCAGGGGCGCCTGGTGGACGAGGAGGAGTTCGAGAACATCATCGTGCGCGCCGGCGAGGACGGCGAGATCACCCGCCTGAAGGACATCGCCCGCATCGAACTGGGTTCCAGCCAGTACGCCCTGCGCTCGTTGCTGAACAACCAGCCGGCGGTGGCCATCCCGATCTTCCAGCGGCCGGGCTCCAATGCCATCGCCATCTCGGACCTGGTGCGCGAGCGCATGGCCGAGCTGAAGCAGAGTTTCCCCCAGGGCGTGGATTACGAGATCGTCTACGACCCGACCATCTTCGTGCGCGGCTCCATCGAGGCGGTGGTGCATACCCTGCTCGAGGCCATCGTGCTGGTGGTGCTGGTGGTGATCCTGTTCCTGCAGACCTGGCGCGCCTCGATCATTCCGCTGGCCGCCGTGCCGGTGTCGCTGATCGGCACCTTCGCGGTGATGCACCTGCTCGGTTTCTCGCTCAACGCGCTGTCGCTGTTCGGCCTGGTGCTGGCCATCGGCATCGTGGTGGATGACGCCATCGTAGTGGTGGAGAACGTCGAGCGTAACATCGGCCTCGGCAAGTCGCCGGTAGAGGCGACCCGCCAGGCCATGAAGGAAGTCACCGGGCCGATCATCGCCACCGCCCTGGTGCTCTGTGCGGTGTTCATCCCGACTGCGTTCATTTCCGGCCTCACCGGGCAGTTCTACCAGCAGTTCGCGCTGACCATCGCGATTTCGACGGTGATCTCGGCGTTCAACTCGCTGACCCTGTCGCCGGCGCTGGCCGCTACCCTGCTCAAGGCCCACGATGCGCCCAAGGACGGTTTCTCGCGGCTGCTCGACCGACTGTTCGGCGGCTGGCTGTTCCGCCCCTTCAACCGCATGTTCGACCGCGCCAGCCATGGTTACGTTGGCATGGTACGGCGCATCCTGCGCGGCAGTGCCGTGGCCCTGCTGGTCTACGTCGGCCTGGTGGGCCTGGGGTACATGGGCTTCGCCACTACCCCGACCGGCTTCGTTCCGCAGCAGGACAAGCAATACCTGGTCGCCTTCGCCCAGTTGCCGGACGCCGCTACCCTGGACCGCACCGAGGACGTGATCAAGCGCATGTCGGAAATCGCCGGCAAGCATCCGGGCGTGGAAAACACCGTGGCCTTCCCGGGGCTGTCGATCAACGGTTTCACCAACAGCCCCAACAGCGGCATCGTCTTCGTCGCGCTGAAGGACTTCAGCGAGCGCAGGGACCAGAGCCTGTCCGCGGGCGCCATCGCCGCTGAGCTCAACGGTCAGTTCGGCGTCATTCAGGAAGCCTTCCTGGCGATCTTCCCGCCGCCGCCCGTGCAGGGCCTGGGGACCATCGGCGGGTTCCGCGTGCAGGTGCAGGACCGCGGCAACCTGGGCTACGAGGAGCTTTACACCCAGGTGCAGAACGTCATCGCCAAGAGTGCCGACTATCCGGAGCTGGCCGGCCTGTTCACCAGCTATCAGGTCAACGTGCCGCAGGTGGATGCCGATATCGACCGCGAGAAGGCCAAGACCCATGGCGTGGCCATCGACGACATCTTCGACACCATGCAGGTCTACCTGGGCTCGCTGTACGCCAACGACTTCAATCGCTTCGGTCGCACCTATCAGGTCAACGTCCAGGCCGACCAGAAGTTCCGCCTGGCACCGGAGCAGATCGGCCAGCTGAAGGTACGCAACAACCGCGGCGAGATGGTCCCGCTGTCGACATTCGTCAACGTCAAGGACAGCGCCGGCCCGGACCGGGTGATGCATTACAACGGTTTTCTCACCGCCGAGATCAACGGCGCTGCCGCACCGGGCTACAGCTCGGGGCAGGCCGAGGCGGCCATGGAACGTCTGCTCCAGGCCGAGCTGCCCAACGGCATGACCTACGAGTGGACCGAGCTGACCTACCAGCAGATCCTCGCCGGCAACACCGCGGTCTTCGTCTTCCCGCTCTGCGTGCTCCTGGCCTTCCTGGTGCTGGCAGCGCAGTACGAAAGCTGGAGCCTGCCGCTGGCGGTGATCCTGATCGTGCCGATGACGCTGCTCTCGGCCATCACCGGGGTGATCCTGGCCGGTAGCGACAACAACGTCTTCACCCAGATTGGCCTGATCGTGCTGGTGGGCCTGGCGTGCAAGAACGCGATCCTGATCGTCGAGTTCGCCAAGGACAAGCAGGAGGAAGGCATGGACCGGCTCGCCGCCACCCTGGAGGCCTGCCGCCTGCGCCTGCGGCCGATCCTGATGACCAGCTTCGCCTTCATCATGGGCGTGGTACCGCTGGTGCTTTCCAGCGGGGCCGGCGCCGAGATGCGCCATGCCATGGGCGTGGCGGTGTTCTCCGGGATGCTCGGGGTGACCTTCTTCGGGCTGCTGCTGACCCCGGTGTTCTATCTGGTGATTCGCGCCTTCGTCGAGAAGCGCGAAGCGCGCAAAGCGGTATTCAAGGAGGCCCGCGCATGAAGTTCTTCGCCCTTTCCCTGCTCGCCCTGACCATCACCGGTTGCGCCGTCGGCCCGGATTACCGCGCGCCGCAACCGGAGCCGGCGCGGCTGCTTCAGGCCGAGCGCGGCGACCACGACCGCTCGCGCTTCGAGGCGGCCTGGTGGCGGCAGTTCGAGGACCCGACACTGGATGCCCTGGTCGGCGAAGCACTGGCTGAAAACCGCGAGCTGCGTATCGCCTATGCCCGTCTGCGTGCGGCGCGGGCTATTCGCGATGATGTCGGCAATGATCGTCTGCCCACCGTCACCGCAGGTGCGCGCGCCGATATCGGCAAGGCCCAGCAACCCGGTTTCAGCGAAGAGCGGGTGAACGCCGAGCGTTACGATTTGGGCCTGGACATGGCCTGGGAGCTGGACCTGTTCGGCCGTATCCAGCGCAGCCTGGAGGCCAGCGAAGCGCAGGCCGAAGCTGCCGAGGCCGAGCTCTATCAGCTACAGGTCAGCCTGATCGCCGAACTGGTGGATGCCTATGGTCAGCTGCGCGGTGCCCAGCTGCGCGAGCGGATCGCTCGCGACAACCTGGCCAACCAGCGCAATTCCCATGAACTGACCGAGCAGCTGCGCGAAGCGGGTGTCGGCAGCGAACTCGATGTGCTACGCGCCGACGCCCGTCTGGCGGCCACCGAGGCGAGCCTGCCACAGCTGCAGGCGCAGCAGACCCGCGCCCGCAACCGCATCGCCACCCTGCTCGGCCAGCGCGCCGATCAGCTCAGCGTCGACCTCTCGCCCCGCGAGCTGCCGGCGATTGCCAAGGCGCTGCCGATCGGCGACCCCGGCGAGTTGTTGCGCCGACGCCCGGACATTCGTGCGGCCGAACGCCAGCTGGCCGCCGCGACTGCAAACGTCGGCGTGGCCACAGCCGATCTGTTTCCGAGGGTGAGTCTGTCGGGCTTTCTCGGCTTCATCGCCGGACGCGGCTCGCAGATCGGCTCCAGCGCCGCACAGGCCTGGGGCGTAGCGCCCAGCATCAGCTGGGCGGCGTTCGACCTGGGCAGCGTGCGCGCCCGTCTGCGCGGTGCCGAGGCGGATGCCGACGCCGCGCTCGCCGGTTATGAGCAGCAGGTGTTGCTGGCGTTGGAGGAATCGGAAAACGCCTTCAGCGACTACGCCCGCGCTCAGGACCGCCTGTTGTCGCTGCTGCGCCAGTCCACCGCCAGCCGCGCCGCGGCACAGCAGGCGGAAATTCGCTACCGCGAAGGCACGGCGGACTTTCTCGTACTGCTCGATGCCGAGCGCGAACGGTTGCTGGCCGAAGACGCCCAGGCCCAGGCCGAAGTCGAGCTGTATCGCGGCGTAGTTGCCATCTACAAGGCGCTCGGTGGCGGCTGGAGGCCGAGCGCCTGATATCGGCTCTCTCGTTGGATCGCCTCCTGGTCGATCACTTCTGCCCCGGGTGCTGCAACGCCGCGGGGCATTTTTTTTGCCGCTCAGCAGCACCACTCTTTCGTCCGCCTCGCTCTTGAGCGAAGCACGCCGTGCCTGGCTGCCGATAAATGCACCGGCTGGCGCCAGCTTCGTCCCGTTTGTATTGTCGGAGGCGGACAACAATCCGGACTGACCCAGATGCCCCTAGGAGCGCTCATGAACCCATCCGTGTCCAGCCAGCTCCAGCAGGCACTGGCGCTGCTGCAGCGTTACCTGGGCGGGAACCTGCTGGCCGTGCATCTGTTCGGCTCGGCCGTTGTCGGTGGCCTGAAACCCGGCAGCGATCTCGACCTGCTCGTTACCGTCGCCGCCCCCCTGCCGACAGCCACGCGCCACTCGCTGATGCGCGAGCTGCTGATGATTTCCGCCTGGCCGGCCAACGAGCGAATGCGCCCGCTGGAAGTCACCTGGGTGGTACACCACTCGGTACGGCCCTGGCGTTATCCGGCAATGCGCGAACTGCAATTCGGCGAATGGCTGCGCGCCGATATCGAAGCCGGCCGCATCGAGCCGCCCCAGGAGGACCACGATCTGGCCATTCTTCTGCACCAGGCGCGCAAGAACGGCGTCTGTCTGATCGGCGCTGGCGCGGCCGAATTGTTCGACCCGGTGCCCGAGGAGGACATGCGCCAAGCCTTGCGCGACACGCTGGCGCAATGGCGCGAGCCCGCCGACTGGCAGGGAGACGAATGCAACGTGGTGTTGGCCGTGGCGCGCATCTGGCTCACCCTGACCACGGACGCCATCGCCCCGAAGGATGTCGCAGCGGTCTGGCTGCTCGAGCGTCTGCCGGATGAGCACCGTGCCGTGCTGGAGAAAGCCAGCCAGGCCTATCGGGGCGATGCGATCGAAAAGCCTGCCCTGAACCCACAGGCGGTGGAGGCGTTCATCCGGCATGCGCAAACGCGGCTGCAGCCGTCGCAACCAACAGGAGCAGAGCGATGATGACCACTGACCAGATCGCCGCCTTCTGCCTGGCTCTGCCCGGCACCCGTGAAGATCTCAAGTGGGGCAGCAATCGGGTGTTTTCCGTGGCGGGCAACAAGATGTTCGCCGTTCTCGATTTCCTTGGCGAGAACCTGGCATTCAAGGTCCACAGCGACCTCTTCCTGGGTTTCGTGGACCGTCCCGGCATCCGCCCTGCTCCTTACCTGGCACGGGCGCACTGGATCAGCATGAGCAGTCGCCAGATCCCCATGGGTGACGACGAGCTGCGCGACCTGCTGACCCGCGCGCACCAGCTGGTGGTACGCAAGCTGCCAAAGCGCCTGCAACCCGGGCTGTTACTGGATCTGGAATGAGTCAGCGCTGGACGGATCAGTCGCAGCGAACCGACGGCGATGCACGCAGGCGATATCGAATCCTCCTGTCATTGCAGCGGCTGCGCCGGTCTCCTCCGCCCTCGGCGCTTCAGACCTGCCGGGCCAGCCGGTGTACCCGTGGCTGCTAGGCCACGGTCGCTGGGCCACCGGCAAAATGTGACGTAGTGCCGCTCCCGCCGGCTTGGCTCGGCAAAGCGCTTTAAGTCGTCACTCATCTTTGGCATAAGGAGCGGCTGAAAGCCGAGAAGCGTCCCCGCGGTCGGTCCGCATGGATGCACTGCCAACCAACCAGAATAAAGAGTCTTTCATGAAGCCGATCATTACCCTTGCCGGGCTCGTGCTGGCTGCCGCCAGCGCCTTCGCCCAGGCAGAGCCCATCGTCATCAAGTTCTCTCACGTAGTGGCCGAGGATACCCCCAAGGGCAAGGGTGCGTTGATGTTCAAACGCCTCGCGGAGGAACGCCTGCCCGGCCAGGTCAGCGTGGAGGTCTACCCCAATTCGACGCTGTTCGGTGATGCCACGGAACTGGAAGCGTTGCGCAACAACGAAGTGCAGCTGCTCGCCCCGTCGCTTGCGAAGTTCGAGCAGTACACCAAGCAGCTGCAGGTTTTCGACCTGCCGTTCCTGTTCGACGACATCGATGCCGTCAACCGCTTTCAGAAACGCACCAAGGGCAAGCAGCTGCTGCGCTCGATGGAAGACAAGAACATCACGGGTCTGGCGTACTGGCACAACGGCATGAAGCAGCTTTCGGCCACCCGCATGCTGCGCCTGCCGGGTGATGCGTCCGGGCTGAGCTTCCGCATCCAGCCGTCCGCAGTACTCGAAGCGCAGTTCGGCGCGGTGGGTGCCACCACCCAGAAGATCGCCTTCGCCGACGTCTACGACGCGCTGCGCACCGGCACCGTACAGGGCGCGGAGAACCCCTGGTCGAATATCTACAGCAAGAAAATGCACACCGTGCAGCCCTACATCATCGAAACCGACCATGGCGTGCTGGACTACATGGTGGTGAGCAACACACGCTTCTGGATGAGCATGCCGCACAAGATCCGCTTCGAACTGGAGGCGATTCTCGACGAGGTCAGCTTCATGGTGAACCGCGAGGCGGAGGAGCTGAACCAGGCCGATCGCGAGCGGATTCGCAAGGCGGGTACCTCCGAGATCGTTACCCTGACGCCGGAAGAGCGCGAGCGCTGGCGCGAAGCGATGCGCCCCGTCTGGAAGGAGTTCGAACCGATGATCGGCGCGGACATCATCAAGGCCGCCGAGACCGTCAACCGCAAGCAGCGCGACTGACGAACATCCAGATGAAAAAGCCCCGCCAGCTGGCGGGGCTTTTTTGTGTGGCCTGCTCAGGGCTTGCCAGTGCCCGTGGATAGCAGTGGATCCTGTTCCAGCTGCTGCGCGTCCCAGCCGCCGCCCAGTGCAGCGATCAGCAGGACGCTGGCGGTCAGGCGATCCCCCAGCAGGGTCAGGTTGGTGCGCTGGTTGTTCAACGCGGTGGTCTGCACGGTGGCCACGCTGAGGAAGTCGACGGTACCTGCGCGGTACTGGTTTTCGATCAGGCGCAGGGACTCCTGTGCGGCCTCCAGCGCCTCGCGCTGCACCACCGCCTCCTGTTCCAGCACGCGCAGCTGCACCAGGTAGTTCTCCACTTCGCGGAAGCTGTCGAGCACGGTCTGGCGGTAGTTGGCGACCGTCTGGTCGTAGCTGGCCTCGGCCCGCTCCAATTCCGCACGACGGCTACCGAAGTCGAGCAGGGTCAGCGCCAGTTGCGGCCCCAGCGACCAGAAACGGTTTGGCACGCTGAACAGGTCGCTGAAGCTGCTGTTGCGATAGCCACCGCTGGCCGACAGTGTCAGGTCCGGATACCAGGCGGCTTCCGCCACGCCGATGTTGGCATTGGCGGCCATCACCTGGCGCTCGGCCGAGGCAATGTCGGGGCGCCGCTCCAGCAACTGGGACGGCACCGCCAGCGGTACATCGGGCAGCGCCGGGATGTGCTCGCGTACGGCGATCTCCAGCTCCGACGGCGCGACGCCCACCAGCACCGCGATGGCATGCTCCATCTGCGCCCGCTGCCACTTGAGGTCGATGGCTTGCGCCTGGGTACTCTTGAGCTGCGTCTGCGCCTGGCTGACATCGGACCGGGGCACGATGCCGGCGCGGTACTGGTTCTCCGTCAGCCGCAGCGAGCGCGCATAGGCTTCAACGGTCTGGTCGAGCAGCCGCTGGTGTTCGTCGATCACCCGCAGCTGCAGATAGGTCTGCACCAGCTCGGCCTGCAGGCTCAGGCGAGCCGCCGCAAGGTCCGCTGCGCTGGCCTGCATGTTCGCCCGATTGGCTTCCAGGTTGCGCCGCAGCCGCCCCCAGATGTCGGCCTCCCAGGATGCGCTCAGGCCTGCTTCGTAGGTTTCGCCGACACCACTGGCAAAACTTCCGCTGGTGGAATCCGAGCGGCTGCCACCCTGCGCCGAGCGCGTGACGCCTGCGTTGCCGGAGAGGATCGGAAACAGCTGCGAGCGCGCGCCACGAACCAGTGCCCGCGCCTGACGAAACTGCGCCTCGGTCGCGGCGAGGTTCTGGTTCGAGACATTCAGCCGCGCCACCAGCGCATCCAGTTCGGCATCGCCGTACAGCCGCCACCACTCGCCCCGTTGCAGCGCATCGGCCGGCGTGGCGGGTTTCCAGCCTTCGGCCTGCTTGAATTCGCTGGCCACAGGCAGATCCGGTCGCTGGTAGTCGGGGCCGAGCGTGCAGGCTGCCAACGACAGCGTGAGCATGGCTACCGCCAGGGGGCGCAGGACATGGTTCAGCGATGAGGGGTGCAACGACGACGAGTTCATAGCGAGTTTTCCAGGGCGGCATCGGTGCGTACACCGCGCCAGCTGTTGAAACGGTGGCGCAGACGATCCAGGTACAGATAGACCACCGGCGTGGTGTAGAGCGTGAGGATCTGGCTCAGCAGCAGACCGCCGATGATGGTCAGACCCAGCGGCTGGCGCATCTCGGCCCCTTCCGCACCGCCGAGCAGCAGCGGCAACGCACCGAGGATCGCCGCCATGGTGGTCATCAGGATCGGTCGGAACCGCAGCAGACAGGCGCGATGGATCGAATCGGCGGGCGACAGCTTGTCCTGGCGCTCGAACTGCAACGCCAGGTCGATCATCAGGATCGCGTTCTTCTTCACCACCCCGATCAGCAGGAACAGCCCGAGCAGCGAGATCAGGCTGAACTGGTCGCCGGTGAGGATGATCGCCAGCAAGGCGCCTACCCCGGCCGAGGGCAAGGTGGAGAGGATGGTCAGCGGATGGATGTAGCTCTCGTAGAGGATGCCCAGCACGATGTAGACCAGCAGCAAGGCGCCGAGAATCATCAGCGGCTGGCCTTCCTGGGTCGTCTGGAACGCGCTGCCGGTGCCACCGAGCCGCCCCTGCACCTCGCTCGGCAGTCCGATGGCCGCTACCGCGCGTTCGATCGCCAGCGTCGCCTGGTCGAGGCTGACGCCGGGGGCCAGGTCGAAGTCGATGTTCTCGGCGGCGAACTGCCCATCGTGGCTGACCCGATCTTCCTCCAGGCTGCGCTCGTAATGGGCGAAGGCCGCCAGCGGCACCCGCCGGCCATCGCCGGTGACGACGTGGATCTGCTCCAGCACCTCGGGGTACTGCGCGTAGCTCGGGTCGATCTCCATCACCACCTGATACTGGTTGAGCGATTCGTAGATGGTCGAGATCTGCCGCTGGCTGAAAGCATTGTTGAGCAGCGTGGTCACGGTGCTCATGTCGATGCCCAGGCGCTTGGCCGCGTCACGGTCGATCTTCAGGCTGATCTGCTGCGCGCCCTCGCCGTCGTTGGCGTCGATGCTGGTAAGCTCCGGCAGTTCGGATAGCGCCCGGGTTACCCGCGGTACCCAGGTACGCAGGTCGTTGAGATCGCTCGCCAACAGCGTATAGGCGTAGGCCGAGCTGCTCTGCCGGCCACCGCCAAACTGCAGGTCCTGGTCGGCCATGAGGAACATGCGTCCACCGGGCACTTTCGGCTGGTTCTTGCGGATGCGCTCGATGACCTTCTGCGCCGAAATCTTGCGCTCGCCAAGCGGTTTCAGCCGCACGATCATGAAGGCATTGTTGATGCCGCCCTGCCCGCCGATGAAGCCGGCCACGCTTTCCACCGCCGGGTCGGCGAGGACTGCCTTGCGGAAGATTTCCATCTTCGGCTGCATGACCTGGAACGACATACCGTCGTCACCGCGGATGAAACCGGTGATCTGTCCGGTGTCCTGCTGCGGCAGAAAGGTCTTGGGCACCTGCACGTAGAGCACCACGTTCAGCGCGATGGTCGCCAGCAGGCTCAGCAAGGTGATGCGCCGATGACGCAGCGCCCAGCTCAGCGAGCGATCGTAGTAGCGCAGCAGCCATTGATGGGCGTCGTGGCTCCAGCGCTGCAGACGCCCTTCCTTCTCCGGTTCGTGCGGTTTGAGCCAACGGGCGCAGAGCATCGGCGTCAGGGTCAGCGAAACCAGCAGCGACACCAGGATGGCCGCGGCCAAGGTGATGGAGAACTCGCGAAACAGCCGCTCGACGATGCCGCCCATGTAAAGGATGGAAACGAACACCACCACCAGCGACAGGTTCATCGACAACAGCGTGAAACCCACCTCGCGGGTGCCGACGTAGGCCGCCTTCAGCGGTGGCATGCCATCGTCGATATGCCGTGCGATGTTTTCCAGCACCACAATGGCGTCATCCACCACCAGCCCGGCGGCCAGGATCAATGCCATCAGCGACAGCACGTTGAGCGAAAAACCGAACAGGTACATGACGGCGAAGGTGCCCACCAGCGACACCGGCACCGCCAGCGCCGGGATCAGTGCGGTGCGCAGGCGGCCGAGGAACAGGAACACCAGCACGATGACCAGGCCCACCGCAATCAGCAGCGTGCGCTCGGCCTCGTGCAGCGTCGCGCGAATCACCGGCGAGCGGTCCATGGCAATGTTCAGGTCGACGCTGCCCGGCATGATCGCCTGCAGGGCCGGCAGCTCGCGGCGGATGCCTTCGATGGTCTCGATGATGTTGGCACCAGCCTGGCGGTTGACGATCAGCAACACCGCCTGTTCGTTGTTGAAGAAGCCGCTGTTGTAGCGGTCTTCCACCGAATCCCGCACCCGTGCCACGTCGCCGAGACGCAGCGCGGCGCCATCCTGGTAGCGGATGATCAGCGGCATGTAGTCGGCCGCCTGGTGCAGCTGGTCGTTGGCGCGCACCTGCCAGTGCTGATCGGCGTCCTCCACCATGCCCTTGGGCCGGCGCACATTGCCGTTGGCGATGGTCTGGCGCACCTCGTCCAGTGACACACCGTACTGCTCCAGCTGCTGCGGCTGCAGTTCGACCCGTACCGCGGGCAGCGAGCTGCCGCCGACCTGGATTTCGCCGACGCCGGACACCTGCGACAGCTTCTGCGCCAGGATGGTGGAGCCGATGTCGTACAGCTCGGCCTTGCCCAGCACCTCCGATGTCAGCGAAAGCACCATTATCGGTGCCTGGGACGGATTGATCTTGCGGTAGGTGGGCATGCTGCGCATGCCGCTGGGCAACAGGTTGCGCGAGGCGTTGATGGCCGCCTGCACGTCGCGGGCAGCGCCGTTGATATCGCGATCCAGATCGAACTGGATGATGATCCGGGTCGAGCCCTGGCTGCTGCGACTGGTCATCTGGCTGACACCGGCGATGCTGCCCAGCGAGCGCTCCAGTGGCGTGGCCACGCTGGAGGCCATGATTTCCGGGCTGGCGCCGGGCAGGCTGGCCTGCACGGTGATCACCGGAAAATCCATGTTCGGCAGCGGCGACACCGGTAGCAGGCCGAAGCTGACTCCACCCAGCAGCAGGATCGCCAGGCTGAGCAGCATGGTCGCCACCGGGCGGGCGATGAACGGGGCGGAAAGGTTCATGCCTGCCCCCGCGCGATTGCAGTCCGGCTCACGCTTGCGCCTCCGCCAGCGGCTCGCGACGGCGCCCGAAGCGCTGGCCGAGGCGGTCGAAGAAGAGGTAGATCACCGGTGTGGTGAACAGTGTCAGCAGCTGGCTGAGCAGCAGGCCGCCCACCAGCACCAGGCCGAGCGGCTGGCGCAGTTCAGCACCGGATCCGGATGCCAGCATCAGCGGAATCGCACCGAACAGCGCCGCCAGGGTGGTCATCAGGATCGGCCGGAAGCGCAGCAGTGCCGCGCGGTAGATCGCATCCTGCGGGCTCATGCCTTGCTGCCGTTCGGCCTCCAGGGCGAAGTCGATCATCATGATCGCGTTCTTCTTGACGATGCCGATCAACAGGATGATGCCGATGATCGCGATCAGCCCCAGGTCGTTGCCGGTCAGCAGCAAGGCGAGCAAGGCGCCTACCGCTGCCGAGGGCAGCGTGGAGAGGATGGTGATCGGGTGGATGTAGCTCTCGTAGAGCACGCCGAGCACGATGTACATGGTCACTACCGCGGCGAGAATCAGCAGCAGCGTGCTCGACAGTGAGGCGCGGAACGCTTCCGCGGCGCCCTGGAAGCGCGTCTGGATGCCGGCAGGCAGGCCGATCTCCTGCTCCACCGCCTCGATCACCTGCACCGCCTTGCCCAGCGACACGCCACTGGCCAGGTTGAACGAGAGCGTCACCGCCGGGAACTGGCCGATATGGTTGATCAGCAGCGGGGCGTTGCGCTGCTCCAGCGTCGCCAGGCTGGACAGCCGCACTGGCGTGCCACCTTCGCTTTGCACGAACAACTGTTCCAGCGCCTGCGGACCCAGGCGGTTGCCCGCCTCCGCTTCCAGCACCACGCGGTACTGGCTGGCCTGGGTGAAGATGGTGGAAATCTGCCGCTGGCCGAAGGCGTCGTACAGCGCATCGGTGATGTCCGCGACCTGGATACCCAGGCGCGCCGCCGCGTCGCGATCGATGTCCAGGTAGATCTGCAGGCCATTGCTCTGCAGGTCGCTGGCCACGTCGGTCAGTTCCGGCCTTTCGCGCAGGGCCTCGACCAGGCGCGGCGTCCACTCCTGCAGCAACTCGCTATCCGGCGTTTCCAGGCTGAACTGGAACTGCGTGCGGCTGACGCGATCCTCGATGGACAGGTCCTGTACCGGCTGCAGATACAGCTCGATACCCGGCACCTTGGCCAGCTCCGGCCGCAGGCGATCGATCACCTGACTGGCGGTCAGGTCGCGCTCGCCGTGGGGCTTGAGGTTGATCAGCAGACGCCCGCTGTTGAGCGTGACGTTGTCGCCGTCCACGCCGATATAGGACGACAGACTGTCCACCGCCGGGTCGGCGAGGATCACCCGGGCCAGTGCCTGCTGGCGCTCGCTCATGGCGCGGAAGGAGATCGATTGCGGCGCCTCGCTGATGCCCTGGATGACGCCGGTGTCCTGCACCGGGAAGAACCCCTTGGGTACGGCGAGGTAGAGCACCACCGTCAGCCCCAGCGTGGCCACCGCCACCAGCAGGGTCAGGGTCTGGTGGCGCAGCACCCAGGTCAGCCAGCGCGAGTAGCCGCCGATCAACCGCTCGACCCAGTCGGGCTTGGCCTCGGCGACACTGTGCGGCTTGAGCAGCTTGGCGCACATCATTGGCGTCAGCGTCAGCGAGACCACCAGCGAGATGAGGATGGCCACCGCCAGGGTAATGGCGAACTCGCGGAACAACCGGCCCACCACGTCCTGCATGAACAGCAGCGGGATCAGCACGGCGATCAGCGAGAAGGTCAGCGAAATCAGCGTGAAGCCGATCTGCCTGGCACCCTTGAGCGCGGCATTGAGCGGTGTCTCGCCCTCTTCCAGATGCCGCGCGATGTTCTCCAGCATGACGATGGCATCGTCCACCACGAAGCCGGTGGCGATGGTCAGCGCCATTAGCGTCAGGTTGTTCAACGAGAAGCCGCACAGGTACATCACGGCGAAGGTGCCGACCAGCGACAGCGGCACCGCGATCGACGGGATCACCGTGGCCGACAGCTTCTTGAGGAAGACAAAGGTCACCATCACCACCAGGAAGGTGGCGAGCATCAGCTCATGCTGCACGTCCCGCACTGCGGCGCGGATGGTCTGGGTGCGGTCGGTGAGCACCACCACGTCCAGCCCGGCCGGCATGCTGGCCTTCACTTCCGGCAACAGCGCCTGGATGCGCTCGACCACCTCGATGACGTTGGCGCCCGGCTGGCGCTGGATGTTCAGCAACACCGCCTGGCTGTCATTGGCCCAGGCGGCCAGGCGCTCGTTCTCGGCACCGTCGACGATATCGGCGACGTCCTTCAGGCGCAGGGCCGCACCGTCCTGGTAGGTCAGGATCAGCTCGGCGTATTCCTCCGGCGTCTTCAACTGGTCGTTGGCATCGAGCATCGACACCCGGGTCGGCCCGTCGAAGTTGCCCTTGGGCTGGTTGACGTTGGAGCTGGTGATCAGCGAACGCACGTCTGCCAGCGACAGCCCATAGGCCGCCAGCGCCTCGGGGTTGGTGCGGATACGTACCGCCGGGCGCTGACCGCCGGCGATGCTGACCATCCCCACTCCGCTGATCTGCGCCAGCTTCTGCGCCATGCGCGTATCGACCAGATCGTGCAGCTTGGGCAACGGCAGCGACTCGGAAGTCACCGCCAGCGTCAGTACCGGCGTGTCGGCCGGATTGACCTTGTTGTACACCGGCGGTGCCGGCAGGTCGTTGGGCAACAGGTTGTTCGCCCCGTTGATCGCCGCCTGCACCTCCTGCTCGGCCACATCCAGTGCGACATCCAGCGAAAAGCGCAGGGTGATCACCGAGGCGCCGCCGGAACTGGTCGACGACATCTGTGCCAGCCCCGGCATCTGGCCGAACTGGCGCTCCAGCGGCGCGGTCACGGCGCTGGTCATCACCTCCGGGCTGGCGCCCGGATATAGCGTCATCACGCGGATGGTCGGGTAATCCACCTGCGGCAGCGCAGCCACTGGCAGCAGCTTGTAGGCGATCAAACCGGCCAGCAGGATCGCGACCATGCTCAGCGTGGTCGCGACCGGGCGCAGGATGAACAGGCGGGAGATGTTCATTGCGCCTCGCGCTCCGCAGCCTCGCCGCCACCGAGCACCGGGTTCTCGGCGGCCTCTTCGGCCATGCGGCGACTGCCGACCACTTCCACCTCGGCACCGTCACGCAGTCGGTCGGTCCCCTCCATCACTACCCGCTCACCCACCTCGAGCCCCTCGAGCACCACCGTCGTCTCGCCGTTGCTCGGCCCGGCCTTGAGCAGACGCAGCTGAACCTTGCTGTCTTCGCCAACGACGTAGGCGAAGGTGCCGCGCGAGCCGAACTGCAGCGCCGCGGTCGGAATCAGCACGGCATCGCGCAGGGTTTCGACCCGCAGGCGAACATTGACGAACTGGTTGGGGATGAGCAGTTCCTGCTCGTTGTCGAAACGCGCCTTCAGCCGCAGGGTGCCGGTGGTGGCGTCGATCTGGTTGTCGATGCTCTCCAGCACGCCCTCGCCGAACATGACCTTTTCACCACGGTCCCAGATCTGCACCACGAGCTTGTCGCCCTGGCGGTAGCGGGTCAGCACCGGCAGCAGATCGCCTTCCGGCAGCGTGAAGCTGATCGACATCGGTTGTGTCTGGGTGATCACCACCAGCGGCGTGGTGTCATTGGCAGCGACCAGATTGCCGACATCGAGCTGTCGCAGACCGACGCGGCCATCGATGGGCGCGCGGATCTGGGTGAACTCCAGGTTCAGTCGTGCCTCGTTGACCGCCGCCTGATTGGCCGCCAGCGTGCCCTGATACTGGCTGACTAGCGCTTCCTGGGTATCCAGCGTCTGCTTGGCAATGCTGTCGTCGGCATACAGGCCCCGATAGCGTTCGAAATCCACCTGGGCGTTCTTCAGCTGTGCGCGATTCTGCTGCAGGGTGCCTTCCGCCTGCTGCAACGCCACCTTGTAAGGGCGCGGATCGATCACGGCGAGCAGATCGCCCTTCTTGACGCGCTGCCCCTCTTCGAAGCGCAGCTCCACCAGCTCACCCGCCACGCGGCTGCGCAGGTTCACCGTGTTGAGTGGCGTGACGCTGCCGAGCGCCTTGTTGAACACCTCGAACTCGCCCTGCTCCACCTTGGCGACGCGCACGGGAACCGCCCCGCCGAACGCACCGAAGCCCGGACGCCCGCCCGGGCGCTGCGGCGCTTCCTTGTTGGGAGCAGGCCACAGCCACCAAAGCAGCGCTGCGATGGCAATGACGACGAGGATCAGGAGCGCCCAGCGGAGGCTGGAGCGCGCGGTAATGGGATGCGTCTCGGACATGAACGGAGTTCGCTTGAAAAGGAGCGTGAACCATAAGCAGTCGCGAACCGCTCGCAAAGTGCCTTTACGGCATTTTTACGTATCGACATGTATGCGAACGGGTCGGCGCGGCAGACCGGAACCATGCGGCAGGTCTTAAGTCTATTTAACGTTCTTCTCGCGGCTCCGCGGCGAGAAGAACGCTGTAAGCGGGCCTCGCGCCGTGCAGCACGTCGAAATCGGACATTGTCGTGTCGTTAACCGGTCATTGCATCGATGACCGCATAGGATCAAGGAATGAATGTATCGCTGGTCATTCTGGCGTTGACTGTCGCCAGTTTTCTTCTGGGTTTTCTTCGCGACCTGTTCATTGCCCGCTCTTTCGGCCTCAGCTGGGAAGCGGATCTCATCTTCGTTGCGCTCATCCTGCCGCTGTTCTTCGAGAACTTCCTCGGCCTGGCATTGCGCGACACCATGATTCCCTACCTGCAGAAGCTGCGCAGCCAGTCGCAGTCTCTGTTCGAATCCGTCGCGCGCTGGCTCTACTGGCGCATCATGCTGCTCGGTGGCGCAGCCTGCGCGCTGATCCTGCTGACCAGCTACTGGGTGCTCAACGCCCTGGCGCCGGGCTGGACGCCCGAGCAGGTCGCCAACGGCCAGCTGGTTTTCTGCGTCGGCGCGCTGCTGATCGGCGTCCAGGCCGCGCTGTACTGCCAGGGCGCGCTACTGAACATGGACAACGTGTTCATCATGCCGATGACCCGCACCCTGCTGCTCAATGCCGGCGCGATCATCGGCATTCTGCTGTTCGAGCCCAGCGGCATGGTCATTTTTCTCGGCATGCTGCTGCCGCAGGTGGTGCTGATCGTCCTGCAGCATCGGCGCATCCATTACCTGCGCGGTGAGGCGATGCCGCTCGAGAAAGGCCATGGCAGCCAGTTCGGCCTGGCTTTCGCGCCCATTCTGCTGGCAGCCGGTGCGCAGCAGGCCTGCATACTGGCCGAGCGGATGTTCGCCTCGTTCCTCGAGGAAGGCAGCATCACCATGCTGTCGTTCGCGTTCCGTATCGTCACGATCCCGCTGACCCTGTATGCCATGTCGGTGCTGTCGGTGCTGTTCCCGCAGTTCTCCTCCAGCTGGAACGACGAGGACCACAACGCCCACGCCGCGGTGATCCGCAAGGGGCTGCTGGCGACTTTGCTGTTCCTGGTGCCGGCGACCGTGGTGCTCTGCTCCTTCCCGGAGGCCGTGGTGGCGGTCCTGCTGGAACGCGGCGAATTCGGCGCTGCGCAGACCCAGGCCACCGCCTCGCTGATGGTCATCTACGCGCTCGGCCTGCCGGCGATGGGTCTCGCGCTGCTCTGGGGGCGCGCGCTGCTCGCGCAGCATCAGGCTCGCCTGTTCCTGGTCATCACATTGATCAGCTCGACCATGACCATCGCGCTCGATGCACTGCTCTATCGGCATTACGGCGCCGCAGGCCTGGCGCTGGCGTTCTCCAGCGGCGCCGCGCTGCAGGCACTGTTCATGGGCCTGTTCGTCTATCGCGCCTCGCCGCGCGGTGCCGGCGTACCGGTGCTGGTTCGCTGGCTGGCGACGGCAACCGTGCTGGCGGTGGCGCTGCATTTCGTACCGCAGCCAGAGGGGTTCATCCAGCTGTGCCTGTATATCGGCCTGGTGCTGATAGGCTTCGCCGCTGGCGTGATGCTGCTGGGTGAGCGGGATCTGTTCAAACCTGGCTACTGGTCCATGCGCAAGGCCTGAGGGGCGTAACGGCGGTAAGCGACTGCCGCATCTTCCCGCAATCAATCGCACAAACGAAAAGGCCGCTGCAGATGCAGCGGCCTTTTGCTGTGCGCGTCGCGCTCAACCACCCAGGGCAAGCATCCCCATCGTGTTGATGCAGGGGGCCGTCCAGCCTTCCGACTTCGACTCGACTTCCACCAGCCGCGGTTTGCGCTGCTCCATGACGATATCCAGGGCGCGGCTCGGCAGGATGTCGATATCGTCGAAGGTAATGATCTGGCCAGGCTCGACGGCACGCTTGAGCGCCGTCTTGCGCAGCAGGCCGATCGGCACGTGATCCGGATGCTGGGCCAGCTTGATCGCCTCACCGCGGAACTGGAAGCCGCCGATGCCACGCTCGATCAGCTCGCCCGGCTTCATGGCGCGCTTGGCGATGGCGGCAACCCCGAGGGTCGGCTCGGTCGAGTTGTTGAGCAGCACGCCGCCGCCGCTGAGCACGCGGCGTACGGTCTTGCCCACTTCCAGCGAGCACAGATGGAACGGCCGCACCAGCGTGTAGAACGGGCCGCGTCCGAGCTTGAAATATTCGATGGCCCGGGCCTGATCCTCGTCGTGCCTGCCTACCAGGAACACGCCGCCAGCCGGGTAGCCGGAGGGGATCACGTAATCGACGATGGGCTGCCCCACCCGTTCGGCCATCATGCCGAGCAGGCTGGCGCTGTCGTCCAAATTGGTCGAGGCGAGACCTTCCATACCCTGACGGGTGATGGTCGCACCCAGCCCGTTGCCGATGATCACCTGCTCGATCTGCACCTTGGTGCCGTCGGTGAAGGAGGTCGTCTGATCGACGCTGATGCCTTGCCGGTTGGCCCAGTAGGCCATGTCCTCGGGGGAAGGGTCATGGTTCAGATAGCCCTTCATGTTGCCGTAGACCAGTGGCTGGAAGCCCATCTGCAGCGCATCCTCACGCAAGGCCGCCAGCGAACCGGGCTGATCGCCCTCGGCTTCCGTAAGGAAGCCCTTGCCCGCCAGGTACGAACCCGTGGTGACCTGCAACTCGGCGTTGACGGTCACGACCTTCAAGCCGGCTTCGAAGGCGCGCTCGATGACGGCCGTTCCGTGGAACACATCACCACTGCACTCGACGATCAGATCGGAATTGTCGATCAGCTCGTCCAGCGAATTGGTAAGGACGTCCGCCAGCGGGAAGTCGGTCATCGTCGAAAGTGGTCGGCGCGTGAGGACACGGGAAATCTGCATGTCCTGATAGTGCTGTTTGATCAACCGGACGAAGCCGTGGGCGATCATTCCGGTTCCGGATACACCGATTCTTTTGATTTCTGAGGTAGGCATAACTGAATCCATTCAATGGGCATCAGCTCTATGACAGCAGCCGTGCGAAAAGATTTTTTAAAAAAGCTGCCTAATTGCCATGTTTGTGGCGCTGCGCTCACCCTTGAAATCCTGGGCACGGGCATGACGGAAAGTAGTTGGCCACCTCGGTTTGCGCTAATTGACGACGACAGACGGTTTCGCTTGAACTGCTGGCTTTCCGTCGCCAAAAAAAAACGGCGAGCCCCATCAGGGCTCGCCGCCGAGCTGCTAGCGGTGCACTTCAGCCAAGCGAGGCGATGGCCGCCTCGTAGTTCGGCTCGCTGCCGATCTCGCTGACCAGTTCGCTGTGCAGTACGCGGTCCTGCTCATCCAGCACGATCACCGCGCGTGCGGCGACGCCTGCCAGAGGGCCGCTGGCCAGGGCCACGCCGTAGTCGCGAAGGAATTCGGCACCGCGCATGGTCGACAGGTTGACCACGTTCTCCAGCCCTTCGGCACCACAGAAACGCTTCTGCGCGAACGGCAGGTCGGCGGAAATGCAAAGCACCACGGTGTTTGCCAGGGCGCTGGCCTGGGCGTTGAACTTGCGTACCGAGGTGGCGCAGGTCGGCGTATCGACGCTTGGGAAGATGTTGAGGATCTTGCGCTTGCCGGCAAAGGCTGCCAGCTCGACGTCGGCGAGGTCGGCGCCTACCAGGCGAAACGGCTTGGCCTGCTGGCCGGCCTGCGGAAACTCGCCGGCTACCTGGACGGGGGTGCCTTTCAGGGTGACTTCTGTCATTGCTTCGCTCCTCGATGGGTGACACGAAAAGGCCGCGGGGCCATCAGCCCCACGGCCTGAAAGAGGGCCCGAGTGTAGCCTCGGACCGCCGATCGGTGAACCGCCAGCTAGGGCGATTACCGACCGTTATCGGACATCAGCTGCGCGCGAAATACTCCTTGGTCAGCTTCACCACGACCGGGCTCAGCAGCAGCAACGAGACCAGGTTGGGGATCGCCATCAGGCCGTTGAGCGTATCGGCCAGCAGCCAGGCGAAGTCCAGCTGAGCGATCGCACCGAAGGGCACCGCCAGCACCCAGATCACCCGGAACGGCCAGATGGCCTTGGTACCCACCAGGAATTCCCAGCACTTCTCGCCGAAGTAGCTCCAGCCAAGGATGGTGGTGAAGGCGAAGACCACCAGCGCGATGGTCAGGATCACCCCACCGATGCCCGGCATCGCCGACTCGAAGGCCGCCGCGGACAATGCCGCGCCGCTGGCGCCGCTGGTCCAGACGCCGGTACAAATGATCGCCAGGCCGGTCATCGAGCAGACAATGATGGTGTCGATGAACGTGCCCAGCATACCGATCATGCCCGAGCGCACCGAGCTGGTGGTTGTACCGGCGGCCTGGGCGATACCGGCGGTACCGAGACCGGCCTCGTTGGAGAAGATCCCGCGCGCGACACCGAAGCGAATTGCGGCAATCACCGCGGCACCGGCGAAACCGCCAGTGGCGGCGATCGGCGTGAAGGCATGGGTGAAGATCAGGTCGAACGCGGCCGGGATCGCGGAGGCATTCACCACCAGCACCACCGCACCAGCGATCAGGTAGGCCAGGCACATGAAGGGAACCAGCGACGCGGCCACAACGCCGATGCGGCGGATACCGCCGAGAATCACCAGGCCGACCACGACCATGGTGATCAGGCCGGTCGCCCACAGCGGCACCGAGAAGGTGGTTTCCAGCGCGTGGGCCATGCTGTTGACCTGCACCATGTTGCCAATGCCGAAGCCGGCCAGCCCGCCGAAGATGGCGAACGCAGTGCCAAGCCAGACCCACTTCTTGCCCAGCCCATTCTTGATGGCATACATCGGGCCGCCGACGTGCTCGCCACGGTCGTCCTTCTCGCGGTAGTGAACCGCCAGCACGACCTCGCAGTACTTGGTGGCCATACCGACCAGCGCGGTGCACCACATCCAGAACAGCGCGCCCGGGCCGCCGAGGAAGATCGCCGTGGCGACGCCGGCGATGTTGCCGGTACCTACCGTTGCGGCCAGCGACGTCATCAACGCCTGGAACGGGCTGATCTCACCGGTGGATTCGTCGCCCTTGGCACGACCGCGCCACATCAGGGCAAAGCCGGTACCAATGCGGGTCAGCGGCATGAACTTGAGCATGATCATCAGCACCAGGCCGGTGCCAAGGATCAGGACCAACATGGGCGGGCCCCAGACGAGGCCGTTAATGGTGTTGACGAGGTTGTTCAGAAATTCCATTCGAGCACCTTATTTCTTATAGGCGAGTTCCCTCGCGTTGGGGTCGCGCTACCGTGGAGCCGTTGAAAAACATGACGCTTGTGGCGGTGGTTTTTCAGCGACCAGGTAACGACGATTCCGATCCGCCTCTGGAGCTTGTAAGCGCTGAGGTCGACAGCGCTTTGCAAGACTCGTGCTAGAGCGTTGCGCGGCGGTGACCGCGACGGCCGGAAGCCTGGATGCTACCACTGCATTCGCTCGTTGGGCGCGGGGCAATCGCGCCAGATTCGATGATCGAATCGACGCCGGAATCAGACCGAACGGTCAAACCCTGCAGGCCCGCGCCCGCCGGATAGCAAATGGCACGGAAAGCGAACTCAGCGTAGCCCAGTCTGGTGCACGCGCCAGTGGTCGCTGACTCGCACTGGTGCGGCGGTCGCGGCAAGGGAGCGGCCTGACGGGCGCACGGCGTCGGACGCCACGCACCAGCGCCGTGCCGCGGTCAGAAATCGCGGCGATAGAAGACGTCGAGCGAACTGGCCAGGCCGCTGGCCGCTTCGAGAAAGATACGTCGGGTCAGCTGATAACGCAGGGCAATGGTGTTGGTCGGTTCGAACACGCCCACGCCGTAGCGCAACGCCAGACGTTCGGTAAGCCGTCCAGTGGCGATCACACTGGTGCCGGCGCCCGTTCCCTCTGTGTCGAGCTGGAAGTCCTGGATGCCGAGCCGCTGCGCGAGTCCGCCGGTGATCGATGAACTGCCAGCCAGGCCGAGCCCCAGCGCGGCCTGGGCCAGCAGATTGTTATCGCCGGAATCGGCGCCCAATGGCCGACCCAGGACAAGATAGGCCAACGCCTGTTCCTGACTCATGGCCGGTTCAGAGAACACATCGATACGCGGTTGCTCGGCGCTGCCGGTGATGCGCAGGCCGGCAACGACGTTCTCCGCCTCGATCCGGCGGATCGCCTCGATATTGAGGAACGGCTGGCTGATCAGGCCGGTGAACAGCAGCTCGGCCCGGCGGATGGTCAGCCGCTGGCCATAGGCGCGATAGCGGCCGTTCTTCAACTGCAGCTCGCCACGGGCATCCAGGTTGTCGCCGATATGCAGGTAACCGGCAAGGTCGGCGGTCAGGCCGAAGCCGGAGAAGCGCAGGCGGTCCTGGCCGACCTCCACATCGATATCCATCTTCACCGCCAGTGGCGTGGCCTCCTCCTCGGCTTTCCGGCCGACGATCACGGTGTCCTCTGAGACCTTCACCGTCGCCGGAGGCAGTTCACGCACGGTGATCGCGCCCCGTGGCACCTCGACCCGACCGCTGACCGCGAGCTGCTGGCCACTCAGCACGATGCGCAGATCCGGCTCGACCTCGAGATCCGCGTAGGGCTCGACCACCACCGGCAGGCGGCCGCCCTTGATGGCCAGGTCCAGGTCCAGCTCGTCCTGCCAATCCAGCGTACCGCTGAGGCTGCCGCGCCCCTGCTCGCCGGCACGCCAGCCGCCATCGATGCTCAGTCGCTCGCCCTCGATCAGCAGGCGTACCCGCAGATCCTCGAAGGTGGTAGGCAGTTCGCTGCCGGCGATTTCGCCGCCGGTCAGCAGCAATTGGCCGTTCAGGGTGGGTTGCTGCAGGCTGCCGGCGAGCTGGCCACTGCCATTCAACTCGCCGCGCAGGCGTTCCACCATCGGCACGAAGGGTCGTGCCACTGCGAGATCGAGACCGCTGAGGCGGAACTCGCCGTCGATCGGCTTGGCTTCGGGACGCGGGTCGATACGCAGCTGCACGTCCAGGTCGCCCAGTTCGCCACCGGCAAAGCGCAGCTCGCTGTCGACCCGTTCAGGCCGCAGGCGGCTATTGAGCGCCAGGGTCTGGTAGGGAAAGTCGTGCCACTGATCCGCATCGCGGATGCGCAACACGCCGGGGCCGGCGTCGACTTGCACCTGCCCGTTGGGCCCTGCCGCAGGCAGATCCAGTTCGATGTCCGCGTTCAGCTCACCCTGCCAGGCGAAATCCTCGGGCAGGTAGTCGGCCAGGGATTGCAGGGCGAAGTCGCGCAGCCGATAGCGGATCCGCGGATCAGGCATCAGCCGCTGATCTTCGGCGCAAAGGCTGGCGGGACCGGAAAGCCAGCAGTGCGCGCCGAGATCGAGGCGGCCATCGGCCAGGCGCTGCAACGACGCCGGGCGTTGTAGCGCCCAGTTCTGGTGCTGCGCGCTGAGCTCACCGCGGGTGAGCCGGCCGATCCAGTCATCGCCGCGCAGACCACCGTCGAAGGCCAGCAACAGGTCGAGCAGTGGCCCCTGCAGTTCCAGCTCGGCTTGGTGCTGCGCGGCGGTGCCTTGGCCATTCAGCTGCAGGGTTCCCAGATCGGTTTCGCCGGCGCGGATGCGTTCCGCACTCAAGGTCAGGCGGCCACGCTCGCCTTCGGACAACTCGCCCTGGACGCTCAGGCGCCGCGCCCGGTTGTCCTGATAGCCAAGGTTGCGACCGTCGAGTGCGAGGGTGCCACTCGGCGCATCAGCGGTTCCGCCGAGCCTGACCTCGCCGGCGAGCTGGCCGTGCAGATCAGGCCAGAGCTGCGCCAAACGGCTCAGTTCCAGCTGCAGTTGCCCGTCCAGCGTCTGCGCCCAGCGGCCGCTGCCATGCACACGGTTGTCTCCCATGCGCAGATCGATGCTGGGCAGGTTCCAGCTTTCGCCCTGTCCGTCGGCCTGTAACTGCAGGCTGGTGGCCTGCCCACGCAACCGGCCAGCGATGTCCAGCTGGGCCTCGGCCTGCAGAAGTTCGTCGCGCAGCGCGCCGCTGGAGCGCAACGTGCCACCGAGCCTGCCCGGCAGCTCCGCCAGCCAGTAGGCGGGATCGAGATCGCTCAGCGCCAGGTCGGCCCTCCAGTCGATGCCGTCCGCGAAACCGACGCTCAGCGAACCGCTGGCGCTGCCCTGCCCGGCCCGCAGCGCCAGCTGCGGTAGATGCACGGCTTCGAGATTGCCGCTGACCGGACTCGCCAGCGTGAAATCGCCGGCCGGTCCGGTCATGGACGAGTCGAAGTTGCCGAGGTAGTTACCGTTGTCGTACTGGACCTGCGCGTTGAGTTCGCGCAGCGTCACAGGCGGCTCCTCGATCTCGGGGTAGAGCCGGCGCCAGGGAAAGTCGCGCCACGCCAGTTCGGCGTTGGCGGCCAGGCCGTCCTGCCAGGCGACGTCGCCGCTCAGGCGCACCCGGCGCTGTTGGCCGGCATCCAGTTCGAGCACGGAGATCTGCGCGCCGCTCGGATTGACCACGCCTTCGAGCGCCAGGCGCACGGCGCCACCCTCGCCCGGCAGGCGACCAGTACCGAGCAGGCGATAGCCGTCTCCCATGTTGCCGCTGGCAGTGAGCTCCAGCTCATGCACACGCAGGGTTTCGGGCAGATCGGGCACGGCCTTGAAGCCGTCGGCGGTGAGCCTGATGGTCGCCGGCAGCTGCTCGTCCAGTGCACGGACATGGCCGCTTAGCATGCCGTCGAGGTAACCCTGGCTTTCGACCTCGAGCCGCACCTGCTCGCGCAGATCACCCTCGACGGCAATCTGCAGGGCCCACGGCTGCTCGTCCGGCGAGCGCAGTGCGGCCTGCCCTTGCAGCTGCAGCGGCCATGCACCACTGGGCTGCAGACGGCCGGCGAGCACCAGGTCGAGGTCGTCCCGGCGCAGTTCCAGACGGTGGATGTCCAACCCGTCCGCGCGCCAGTCGGCCTGCACGTGCAGGCGACGCAGCTGTTCGCTTTCGTTGAGCGTCAGCCGACCGATCTCGATACGCTCGACCTGCAGCGCCAACGGCAGCTTCAGCTCCGGCAGGCTGAACGGCTCGGCGTTCGGGTCAGGCTCGGATGGGGCGAAACTGAGTTCGATATCCCCGGTCACCAGCTCCTCGATGCACAGAGTGCGTTTGAGCAGGCACGCCGGTGACCAGGCCAGACGCGGTTGTTGCACCTCGACGCGATCCTCGCCCTGCGTCCAGACCAGGCGCTCGGCCTGCCAGCGCTGGCCGAGCCGGCCTTCGAACGCTTCCACGTTGAGCCCAGGCACTTGCGCCAACAGCCAACGACTACCGCTCGTGGTGCCCAGCAGCGTGCCGAGGCCGATCATAACCAGCAGCAGCAAGGCCAGCAGCGTCAAGCCAATACCCCACAACAGCCGCCTCACAGTTCCGGCCCCATGGAGAAGTGCAGCCGCACGCCACCCTCGCTATCCAGCGGGTGGGCCAGGTCGACGCGAATCGGCCCGACCGGCGAGACCCAGCGCACGCCGACACCGACTGCGCTCTTCAGCGTCGGGATCTCCAGCGAATTGAATGCGTTGCCCTGATCGACGAAGGTCGCGATCCGCCATTTCTCGGCGATGGAATACTGATACTCGGCGCTGACAGCGAACTGATAGCGACCGCCGATCTTGTCGCCGTCGGAGTTGGTCGGCGACAGGCTCTGATAGTCGTAGCCACGCACGCTCTGATCGCCACCGGCGAAATAGCGCAGCGATGGCGGCACGTTGACGTATTCATCCGTCCAGTTGCCGCCCAGTTGCACCCGACCGAGGAAGCGATGGCGCTGCCCCAGGGTGGTCAGCCCGCGCAGCAGCACATTGGCGTGGATCAGGTCGGCATCGGAAAACACGCCGTCCTTGGCCGCCGCCACTTCGAACTGCAGGCGGTAGCCCTGGCTGGGATCGATGCGGTTGTCGCTACGCAGGTAGCTGTAGGCGACGCCGGGCATCAGGAGCGTGCTCAGCCCTGAATCGTCGCCGAGGCGGTATTCCTCGTGCTGCCATTTCAGCGAGAGCACCCGTAACCAGCCACTGGGCAGGCGGCTGTGCCATTCCGGGCCGACCTTGAGCAGACGGCTCAGCGTGTCGGTGCCGGCAATCTCCTCGTACTGGTAACCACCGACGAAGCGCAGCTTGTCGGTCAGCGGCGGATCGAGCGGAATGTCGTACCAGAGCCCGACGTTCTGCCGCGGTGCGGAGAGCTCGGTTTCCGCGCCATAGCTGTGCCCTTGCGGGTTGACCCAGTGGCGCGTCCAGTTCAGGCGGATGCGCGGCCCGACGTCGGTGGAATAGCCAAGGCCGAGGCCAAAGGTGCGCGGCTTGCGGGTGGTCAGGGCAACGGCGACGGGAATGCGCTGCTCACTGGCGCTGGCGGGGTTGGCATCGACCCGCACGCCCTCGAAGTAGCCGCTGGACTGCAGCGCTTGGCTGAGTTCGGCGATCAGCTCGGAGTCATAGGGCGTATCGGCCTTGAACGGCACCATGCGCGAGAGCAGGTCGTCATCGAATGGCGCATCGCCCTCGAAGCGCACGTCGCCGAGGCGATAGCGCGGCCCGCTGTCGAATACCAGCTCGACATCGGCGGTGTTCTCCCGGGGGTCGACCGCCAGGCGCTGGCGGGTGAAGCGTCCGTCGAAATAGCCGTAGCGCGAGGCCTGGTTGAGGAACTGCTGCTTCACGTCCTCGTAGCGACCATGATTGAGTACGTCACCCTGACGCAGGCTGCGCTGGGCGACGCGAAAGCCCGAAAACTCGGCCGCCGGCCCTTCCAGGCGCACGGTGATGTTGCGCAAGCGCACCGGTTCGCCGGTCCGCACTCGCAGCACCAGGGTCGGTTCCTCTCCCTCGCGCACATCGGTGCGGATGCGGCTGCGGTAATAGCCAAGCGCCTGCAGCGCTTTCTCAGCCTGACGCTGCGCCACCCGGCTGTAGCGCAGCAGCTCGCCCGCATCCCGATCGCCCAGGTCGCCGATGTAGTTTTCGATATTCTCCCGCAACGCGCGGTTTTCCGGCTCGACCCGTACGTCCAGCTCGGCCGCGCCGGCCTGAACGCCGCTCAACATCAGGATCGCGATTGCGGCTACCAGCAGGCCGACTCGGTTCGTTTTACGCATGGCGCGCAATGCTAGCACGGGCTGTCTGGCATGCCCGAGCACGCGGGCCAGAGGGTGTGTAAGGCGATCTTGCGGGGGGACGGGCATCGGCTGACATCGCGAGACTTCAATCCAATCAGACTGACCCGGCCGGATAAAATTCGCCCACACCTAGCGTGCCGCTTCCATCCGCCGGGGCGCCGGATGGAAGAAGACGTGTTCGACGACCGGCCCTACTGCCACCTGGCCGATTTCTTCGTAGCCTTGCCGTTGATAGAAGTTCAGGTAGCGCGGGTTGCCGGTGTCGATGACCAGGCCCTGGGAGGTTTCGTCCTCGGCGCACCACTCATGCACTGCTTCCAGCAACTGCTCGCCATAATGCTGGCCCTGGAACTGCGGGTGCACGCCAAGCAACGGCAGCAGGTGCACGGCACCGCTGGGCAGGCAGGCGAGCACCGCGGCGTGGTAATCCAGGTAGCGCCGCGTGCAGCGAAAACCGGCAGTCAGCAGCATCCGTGCCCGCCAGGCCCAGCTCTCGGTAATGTCCAGCCGACGCTGCGGCGGCGCGATCAGCGCAACGGCGATCAGCCGGTCGTTCAGCAACAGCCCCAGCGCCGGTTGCTGTTGCAGGAAATGCTGGTTCACCAGTTCACGCACCGTGGCGCGGACCCGCTGCTGATAGCCCGGGCGGTCGGCCTCGAAGAGATAGGCAAAGGTCGGTTCGTGGCGGTAAGCGTGATACAGCAGCGAACGGGTTTCGCGGTCGTAACCACTGTCGAGCGTGCGAACCTCGGCGGACATCGGCATGACGACTCTCGGCTTTTTATGATGGATGATTGCAACTTAGCAGCGCTTCGCGCGGCCCGCCATGTCGACGGATGACCAGCGGTGCGCGGCACGACAATCGCCATGACGGTGCCTTTGTACCCGTCACGTGGTGTCTCTAGAATCAGCCCTTCAAGTCCATCAGTTACAGTGCGCGCCGTTGATCCGCGGCGCCGACAGCGTCCTCTTCCATGGAACTCTCATGAAAATCGTTTCTTTCAACATCAACGGCTTACGAGCCAGACCTCACCAGCTTTCTGCGATCATCGAGAAGCATCAGCCGGACGTCATCGGCCTGCAGGAAACCAAGGTGGCCGACGAGCAGTTCCCGCAGGCGGAGATCGAGGCCCTCGGCTATCACGTCCACTATCACGGACAGAAAGGTCACTACGGGGTCGCCCTGCTCTCGCGCCAGGCGCCGCTGGAGGTTCACAAGGGCTTTCCCAGCGACGGCGAGGAGTCGCAGAAGCGTTTCATCTGGGGCCGTTTCGCCGATGCAAACGGTCAACCGGTCACCGTCATGAACGGCTACTTTCCCCAGGGGGAAAGCCGCGCCCATCCGGTGAAGTTTCCTGCCAAGACCAAGTTCTATGCCGATCTGCAGGCCCTGCTCGAACAGCGTTTCAGCCCGGACGAATCGCTGGCGCTGATGGGTGACTTCAATATCTCGCCGCAGGACTGCGACATCGGCATCGGCGAAGTGAACGCCAAGCGCTGGCTGCGCACCGGCAAGTGCAGCTTCCTGCCGGAGGAGCGCGAGTGGCTGGAGCGGATCAAAGGCTGGGGCCTGCAGGACAGCTTCCGCACCCTCAATCCGAAGGTGGTCGATCGCTTCAGCTGGTTCGATTATCGCAGCCGTGGCTTCGAGGACGAGCCGCGTCGCGGCCTGCGCATCGACTACATCCTCACCACCCATGCGCTACATGAACGGGTGACCGATTGCGGCGTGGACTACGATATCCGCGCGATGGAGAAGCCGTCCGACCACTGTCCGGTCTGGATCGAGCTGCGTTGAACGCCATCGATACCACGCCGGGCGCGCCGTCTGTCATCTTTCGGTAACCGGATCGTCTTAATCTCGCGGCCTTCAACAAGGAGGTCGCACGATGGCGCCATGTTTCGCTGCTGGACGGTTCTGGATTCGGCTTTTCTCTCCTCTGCTGCTGGCGGTGGCAGCCAGCAGCTCGACCGGCGCCCTCGCCGCACTGCCAATCCCGGCAGACGGGTCCGCGGTACTGCGCATCCACGGCTCCAACACCGTTGGCGCCAAGCTGGCCCCCATGCTCATCGCCGGGCTGTTCGAGGCCGAGGGCTTTCAGGACATCAGCATTCGGCCGACCGAGGTCGAGAACGAGCAGCGGGTCAGCGCTCGCACGCCTCAGGGCAAAGCGGTAATCGCCACGGTGGCCGCGCATGGCACCGGTACCGGCTTCGCTGGGCTTAAGAATGGTCAGGGTGATCTCGCAGCAGCGTCCAGGCCGATCAAAACCAGCGAGCGCGCCGAGCTGGCCGAGCTGGGGGACATGCGAAGCGCCAAGGCGGAACAGGTGATTGCCATCGATGGCCTGGCCATCGTCGTGCATCCGGGCAACCCCGTCGATTCATTGACCACCGCGCAACTGGCCCGGCTGTTCGCCGGCGAAATCCGCAACTGGCGCGAGCTCGGCGGACAGGACCTGCCGGTGCGGCTGCACGCGCGCGATGACCGTTCCGGTACCTACGACACCTTCAACGAGCTGGTATTGGCGCGTCAGGGCAAAACGCTCTGGAGCGACGCGCGTCGCTATGAGTCCAACGACGAGCTGTCCCGCGCGGTCACCCTGGATGCAGGTGCCATCGGCTTCACCGGCCTGGCCTCGCTGGGCAAGGCCAAGGCGCTGGCCATCGCCGATGGCGACTCGCAACCGATGCTGCCCTCCCGCGCCCTGGTCGCGACCGAGGACTACCCGTTGTCGCGCCGGCTGTTCCTCTATGCCCATCCGCGCAAACAGTCGCCCTGGACCGAGGCCTACATCGAGTTCATCCATAGCAAGGCCGGCCAGACCATCGTCGAGCGATCCGGTTACGTCGCCCAGCATGTCGAGGCGATTCGGCAAACCGCCCTTGCCGACATGCCCGCGTTTTATCAACAGCTTGCGAGCGAAGCCCAGCGCCTGACGGTCAACTTCCGCTTCGAGGAAGGCAGCGCCCAGCTGGACAACAAGGCCCAGCGCGACCTCGAACGGGTCGCCGATTACCTGCGCGACAACGGCAAGCTCACCGACAGCGCGGCATTGGTGGGCTTCGGCGATGCGACGGGCGATCCGGCGCGCGCGGCACTGCTGTCCAAGCTGCGCGCCATGACGGTGCGCCGCGAACTCAACAAACGAGGAGTGTTTCTCAAGGAAATCAATGGGATGGGCTCCGAACTTCCGGTTGCCTCCAACGATGCGGGAAGCGGCCGGGTGAAGAACCGCCGGGTGGAAGTCTGGGTGTACTAGCAGTGCAAGATCGTATCGGCGACCGGCCACCGGCGTACTGTCTCGGTGCCGGCGCCGCGTTTAAGCTCGGCGGATTTCCAGCAGCAGGAATCCTTCATGTACCTCGTCTGTGGTGAAGCGCTTTTCGATGTGTTCACGGGCCCGGGCGCCAGCGGCAATCGCCTGAATCTGGAAGCGGTGGCCGGCGGTTCGCCGTATAACGTCGCGGTCGGCCTGGTGCGACTGGACGTCAAGGCGGCGCTGCTCGGCGGATTGTCCAACGATCACTTTGGCCAGCGCCTGCTCGGTCTGCTGCAGAAGGAAGGCGTCGATACCGGGCAGCTGGTGATCTTCGATGCACCGACCACGCTGGCGATGGTTGCGCTGGGCAACGATGGCGCGCCGGTCTACAGCTTTCGCGGTGACGGCTGTGCCGACCGTCTGCTGCAGCCCGAGCAGTTGCGGCCGCTGCCCGACAGGGTCCGCGCATCCACTTCGGTTCCTACTCGCTGGTGGCCTCGCCCATCGCCGAGACGCTGCTGGAACTGCTGCGCCGTGAACAGGCACAACGCCTGATTTCCCTCGACCCGAACGTGCGGCTCAACGTCGAGCCTGATCTTGCCCGCTGGCGCGAGCGGGTCGAGGCCTTCGCCGGGCAGGCCCATCTGATCAAGGTCAGTGACGAGGATCTGCGCCTGCTTTACCCGGGCGTCGAACCACATGGCATTGCCGAGCGCTGGCTGGGCAACCGCGCCGAGCTGGTGGTGATCACGCGGGGTGGCGATGGCGCGCAGCTGTTCAGCCGGCAGCACGGCCAGCTCGCTATCGCTGCGCAACCAGTGACGGTGTGCGACAGCGTAGGCGCTGGCGACACGTTCCAGGCCGCCCTGCTGGCCTACCTGACCGAACAACGGCTGGACACCCCAGCAGGGCTCGCACAGATGTCGCCGGCACAGCTGCAGGCCATGCTCGAATTCGCCGGCAAGGCGGCCGCCATCACCTGTTCCAGACGTGGTCCGGAGCTGCCTCACCGATACGAAATTGCCTGAGCGATTTTGCCATCGTCGCCAGAGCGGCTATAACGCTTCGATGCCTTTCTCGACAACGGACCCTGCATGAGAGCGTTGAAGATCTCCGACCCGTCCTACGAACTCATGGACGATCACCATGGCAACTCACTGATCTACCGCGAGCACGGTTTCCCCTGCCCTCTGGTGCGCTGGCACAACCACAAGGAGTACGAGCTGCATCTGATCGTCGCCAGCTCGGGCAAGGTTTTCGTCGGCGACTACGTGGGCAATTTCGGGCCGAACAGCCTGTTTCTCACCGGTCCGCATCTGCCGCACAACTGGATCAGCCAGGTCGAGGAAGGCGAAGTAGTGGCCAAGCGCGACATGCTGGTCAACTTCACCGACGAAATGCTGGAGGCCGGCCACAGCGTTTTCTCCGAGCTGCGCAGTTTCACGCCGATGCTCGAACGCTCGCGTTACGGCATCGAATTTCGATGCCCCAGCACAATCGACCAGGCCGGCGAGCTGATGCAGCGGATCGCCGACAGCCGCGGCGCCACCCGCCTCGGCTACTTTCTGATCATGCTCGAGCTGCTGGCGCGGTGCGACGACTATCAGCTGCTCTCCGGCGCCACCTCGGCACAGCTGAGCGACGAACACCATGCCGATCGCACCAACATGGCGGTCAACTACATCTTCGAGCACTACATGCGTGAACTGCCGCTGGAAGAAGTCGCCAGCCATCTCGGGATGAAACCCACCTACTTCTCGCGCTTCTTCAAGCGCGCCACCGGCCGCTGCTATGTCGAGTTCGTCAACAGCCTGCGCATCAGCAAGTCCTGCGAGCTGTTGCTCGATCAGGACAAGCCGGTTACCGACGTCTGCTTCGAGTCGGGCTTCAACAATCTGTCCAATTTCAATCGCCGCTTTCAGCAGCTCAAGGGCATGACGCCGTCCTGCTATCGCCGCCTGGTCGAACAACGGCTGACCGAACAGAACCTGGCCGGCTGATACGCTTCCGGCCAGCCGAATTCGACGCCCTCTTCCTCGCCCGTTGCTCCGCACACCTCTCTAAGGTCATGGAAAAGCCTTGTTCTTGAGCCTCTTGAAGGCGTCTGGGTAGCGGCACCGTGGGCGGTCGCCCTCAGTCCAAGGAGTGCAAAAACGTATCGGTAGAAGTGCAGTCACGGCTTTGTCGCGCTGCCACTTCGGGCGCTGTAATGCCCACGAGACGCTCGTAGCGCAGTACGCGGGCAACAACAAAAACAATAGCTGCTTCAGGTTCCGGCCTGGAGGGGAGTCCACGAATGAAAGCATTCCACTTGCTGCTCGGCACCGCCTGCATCGCCTCGCTCGGCATGGCCCAGGCCGCCGAAACCCTCACCGTCGCCACCGTCAACAACGCGGACATGATCCGCATGCAGCGCCTCTCCAAGACCTTCGAACGGCAGCACCCCGACATCAAGCTCAACTGGGTGGTGCTGGAGGAAAACGTCCTGCGTCAGCGCCTGACCACCGACATCGCCACCAACGGTGGGCAGTTCGACGTGCTGACCATCGGTATGTACGAAGCCTCGCTGTGGGGCGACAAGGGTTGGCTCGCTCCGATGACCGACCTCCCTGACGACTACGACCTGGACGACGTATTCCCCTCGGTTCGCGAAGGCCTTTCGGTCGATGGCACCCTCTACGCGCTGCCCTTCTATGCCGAAAGCTCGATGACCTACTACCGCACCGACCTGTTCGAACAGGCCGGCCTGCAAATGCCCGATCACCCCACCTGGACCCAGATGGCCGAGTTCGCCGAGAAGCTGCACAAGCCTGGCGAGGACCAGTACGGCATCTGCCTGCGCGGCAAGGCCGGCTGGGGCGAGAACATGGCGCTGGTCACCACCGTCGCCAACGCCTTCGGCGCGCGCTGGTTCGACGAGAAGTGGCAACCCGAATTCGACGGCCCCGAATGGACCAAGGCGGCCAGGTTCTATGTCGACCTGCTCAGCCAATACGGCCCGCCCGGTGCCTCCAGCAATGGCTTCAACGAAAACCTGGCGCTGTTCAACAGCGGCAAATGCGCCATGTGGGTCGATGCGACCGTTGCCGGCTCCTTCGTGACCGATGAATCGCAGAGCAAAGTCGCCGACAAGGTCGGTTTCACCTTCGCACCGCAGGAGACCACCGACAAGGGCTCGGCCTGGCTGTACTCCTGGGCACTGGCGATCCCGACCAGCTCCCAGCAGAAGGACGCCGCCAAGACCTTCACCGCCTGGGCGACTTCCAAGGACTACGCCAAGCTCGTCGCCGAGACCGATGGCGTCGCCAACGTGCCGCCGGGCACGCGCGAGTCCACCTACAACGAGCAATACATGGCGGCCGCGCCGTTCGCGGAGATCACCCTGGAGTCGCTCAAGCAGGCCGATCCCGCCTCACCATCGGCCAAGCCGGTGCCCTACGTCGGTATCCAGCTGGTCACCATCCCTGAGTTCCAGGCCATCGGTACCCAGGTCGGCAAGATGTTCTCCGCCGCGCTGACCGGGCAGATGCCGGTCGAGCAGATGCTTACCGCGGTGCAGCAGTCGACCACCCGCGAAATGAAACGCGCCGGTTATCCCAAGTAGACCAGGCGCACGTCCCGTGAAGGCGTAAACCCGCGAGGGCTCCACGAGCCCCCATCGGCCCCTCTTCAGCCGGAGCATCATCATGGCGACCACCACGACTGCCTTGCCCAAGGCCCCTGCGAGCAACGCATCACCACAACCTGCCGAGCGCCGCCGGCCGAGGTTGGCCCCGAGCTGGTTCCTGGTCAGCCCTTCGGTCGCGCTGTTGCTGCTGTGGATGCTGGTACCACTGGCGATGACCCTGTACTTCTCGCTCGTTCGCTACAACCTGCTCTATCCGGGCGAAAAGGATTTCGTCGGGCTGGAAAACTTCCACTACTTCCTGACCGATGCCGGCTTCATCCCCGGCATGACCAATACCCTGATCCTGGTCGGCAGCGTGCTGCTGATCAGCGTGGTACTCGGCGTGCTCATCTCCGCATTGCTGGAGGCAGCGGACTTCGCCGGGCGCGGGATCGTCCGCGTGCTGCTGATCTCGCCGTTCTTCATCATGCCGACCGTGAGCGCGCTGGTCTGGAAGAACCTCATCTATCACCCGGTCTCGGGCATTCTCGCGGCGGTGTGGAAGTTCTTCGGCGCACAGCCGGTGGACTGGCTCGCACAGCATCCGCTGGCGTCCATCGTGATCATCGTGGCCTGGCAGTGGCTGCCCTTCGCGATCCTGATCCTGATGACGGCCATGCAGTCCCTCGATCAGGAACAGAAGGAAGCCGCCCGCCTCGATGGTGCCGGCCCCATCGCCATCTTCTGGCACCTGACCTTGCCCCACCTGGCCCGGCCCATCGCCGTGGTGGTGATGATCGAGACCATTTTCCTGCTTTCGGTATTCGCCGAGATCTTCACCACCACCAGCGGTGGTCCCGGCTACGCATCCACCAACCTCGCCTACCTGATCTACAACCAGGCGCTGCTGCAGTTCGATGTCGGCATGGCCTCGGCCGGCGGCCTGATCGCGGTGGTGATCGCCAACATCGCGGCGATCATCCTGGTGCGGATGCTCGGCAAGAATCTCACCGAGAAATATTGAGGACAGACCGATGCTGACGCTCAAACAAAGTCGCCGCCTCAACACCCTGGTGGTCGGGCTGTTCGCCTGGGCCGTGGCGCTGCTGCTGTTCTTCCCGATCTTCTGGATGCTGCTGACCAGCCTGAAGACCGAGATCGACGCCTTCGCCACGCCGCCGCAGTTCATCTTCACACCGACGCTGGAAAACTACCTGCACATCCAGGACCGCAGCGGCTACTTCAAGTACGCCTGGAACTCGGTGACCATTTCCTTCGGCGCGACCGCGCTGGGCATGCTGATCGCCATTCCCGCCGCGTATTCGATGGCCTTCTACGAGACCAAGCGCACCAAGGGCACGCTGCTCTGGATGCTCTCGACCAAGATGCTGCCGCCGGTGGGCGTGCTGGTGCCGATCTACCTCTTGGCCAAGCAGTTCGGCCTGCTCGACAGCCGCGCGGTGCTGATCATCATCTACACGCTGATCAACCTGCCGATCCTGGTGTGGATGATCTACACCTGCTTCAAGGACATCCCCCGCGACATCCTCGAAGCGGCCCGCATGGACGGTGCCACGCTGCTGCAGGAGATGCTTCGCGTGCTCCTGCCGATCAGCAAGGGCGGGCTCGCCTCGACCATGTTGCTGTCGCTGATCCTGTGCTGGAACGAAGCCTTCTGGTCGCTGAACCTGACCTCGTCCAACGCCGCGCCGCTGACCGCGCTGATCGCCTCCTACTCCAGTCCCGAAGGCCTGTTCTGGGCCAAGCTCTCGGCCGTCTCCACCCTCGCCTGCGCCCCCATCCTGATCTTCGGCTGGATCAGCCAGAAGCAGCTGGTGCGCGGCCTGTCGTTCGGCGCCGTGAAATGAGCGCCGCCTGACAACCAAGAACAACTGAGGATTCGAACATGGCAGACCTGAAGATCCACAACCTGAAGAAAGGCTTCGACGGCAACGAGATCATCAAGGGCATCGACCTGGACATCCGCGACCGCGAATTCGTCGTCTTCGTCGGCCCCTCCGGCTGTGGCAAGTCCACCCTGCTGCGCCTGATCGCGGGGCTCGAGGAGGTCAGCAGCGGGCGGATCGAACTGGACGGGCGCGACATCACCGATGTCAGCCCGGCCAAGCGCGACCTGGCCATGGTGTTCCAGACCTATGCGCTCTACCCGCACATGACGGTGCGCAAGAACATGTCCTTCGCCCTGGACCTGGCCGGCGCCGACAAGCAGGAAGTGGCGCGCAAGGTCGAAGCGGCCGCGCGCACCCTGGAGCTGGAACCGCTGCTCGAACGCAAGCCGCGGCAACTGTCCGGCGGCCAGCGCCAGCGCGTCGCCATCGGCCGCGCCATCGTGCGCAACCCCAAGGTGTTTCTCTTCGATGAGCCGCTTTCCAACCTCGATGCCGCGCTGCGCGTGCAGATGCGCCTGGAGCTTTCGCGCCTGCACCAGGAACTGCAGGCCACGATGATCTACGTGACCCATGATCAGGTCGAGGCCATGACCCTGGCCGACAAGGTGGTGGTGCTCAACGGCGGGCGAATCGAGCAGGTCGGCTCGCCCATGGAGCTCTATCACCATCCGGCCAACCTCTTCGTCGCGGGCTTTCTCGGCACGCCGAAGATGGGCTTTCTCAACGGCCGCGCAAGCCGTGTCGAAGCCAGCGGCTGCGAAGTCGAGCTCGACGCCGGTTGTCGCCTGTTCCTGCCGGTGAGCGGCGCCACGCTGAAGGCGGGCGATCCGGTCACCCTCGGCATCCGCCCGGAGCACCTCAACCGTGGCAGCGAAGGCAACTGCCAGTTGACGGTGAAGGCCGACGTCAGTGAACGGCTGGGCAGCGACACCTATTGCCACGTCGTCACCGGCAACGGCGAGCAGCTGACCATGCGCATCCGTGGCGACTTCACCCCGCGCTACGGCGAGTCGCTGTCGCTGACGCTGGAGGCCGCCCATTGCCACCTCTTCGACAGCAGCGGTCAGGCGGTCGGCCAGCCGCTCCAGCAGGTGGCCTGACACCCGACGTCGCGCCCAGCTCTTCCAACGGCAGGTCGCTGCGCCCGTAAAGGCAGCGATCCCGCCCCCGGCTTTTCCACATTCAAGCCCAGCGAGGCCCGAGATGAAGTTGAAAGAAGCGAATCTGCCACAGCTGCCGGCCCCTATCGCGCGACCCGACTACTGCCTGGCCGAGGTCTCAACCGGCATCGCCCACATCGGCGTGGGCGGCTTTCACCGCGCCCACCAGGCGGCCTACACCGATGCGCTGATGAACACCGGCGAGGGGCTGGAATGGGGCATCTGCGGCATCGGCACACGCGCCGAGGAACGCTCGATGCGCGACGCGCTGGCCGCGCAGGACTATCTCTACACCCTGGTCGAGCTCGACGACCGGCCTGACACCGAGGTCCGGGTGATCGGCAGCATTCGCGACATGCTGCTGGTGGACGAGGATGGTTCCGAGGCGGTGGTTGCTCGCCTGGCCGATCCGGCGATTCGCATCGTCTCGCTGACCATCACCGAGGGCGGCTATTGCCTGGACGACAGCACCGGCCAGTTCAATGCGCAACTGCCCCAGATTCAACACGACTTGCAGCACCCTCGCCGCCCGGTCAGCGTGTTCGGTCTGCTCTGCGCGGCGCTGGCCAAGCGCCGCGGCGACGGTGCCGGCCCCTTCACGGTGATGTCCTGCGACAACCTCCCCCACAACGGCGACGTGACCCGCAAGGCCACGCTGGCCTTCGCCGGCCTGGTCGACCCCGACCTGGCCCGCTGGATCGAGCGCAACGTCAGCTTTCCCAACGCCATGGTCGACCGCATCACACCCATGACCAGCACGGCGCATCGCCAGGACCTCAAGCATCAGCACGGCCTCGATGACGCCTGGCCGGTGGTCTGCGAACCCTTCGTGCAATGGGTACTGGAAGACCGCTTCGTCGCCGGTCGGCCGGCCTGGGAAAAGGTCGGCGTGCAGTTCACCGACGACGTTTCGCCCTACGAGGAGATGAAGATCAAGCTGCTCAACGGCAGCCACCTCGCGCTGACCTACCTGGGCTTCCTGCGCGGTTATCGCTTCGTCCACGAAACCATGGCCGATCCGCTGTTCGTCGAGTACATCCGCCGCTACATGGACGAGGACGTCACTCCGCAACTGGCTCCCGTGCCAGGCATCGATCTCGCCCGCTACAAGCAGACCCTGATCGAGCGCTTCTCCAACTGCGCGATCGCCGACCAGCTGGAGCGGGTGTGCTCCGACGGCTCGTCGAAGTTTCCCAAGTTCACTGTGCCGACCATCAACCGCCTGATCGCCGATAACGCCGCCCTGGACCGGGCCGCCCTGGTGGTTGCCGCCTGGGCGCTGTATCTGCGGGGCGTCGATGAAAACGGCGAGCGGTACCGCATCCCCGATCCGCGCGCGGATTTCTGCCAGTCCCTCGTCGCTGAGGACGACGGCCTCACCGAACGCCTGCTGGGGCGCGAGGAGATCTTCGGCACGCAGATTCCGCGTTCGCTCGCCTTCCGCGATGCCTTCGAGCGAAACCTGCTGCGGCTGCGCACGCTGGGGGTGAGCGGCACCCTTGATCTGTTGCTGACGCAGTGAGGGACCCGGCATGTTTCTCGGGATCGATTGCGGTACCCAGGGCACCAAGGCGCTGTTGCTCGACGCCAGCAGCGGACGCGTGCTCGGCCAGGGCTCGGCCGGCCACGATCTGATCAGCGGGCCCAACGGCCGGCGCGAGCAGGACACCGGGCAGTGGACCGCCGCTTTCGCCAGCGCTACCGCGGCAGCTCTGGCCGAGGCCGGGGTCGACGGCGGCGCCGTGCTGGGCATTGGTGTCTCCGGGCAGCAGCATGGACTGGTCACGCTCGATGCCGCGGGCCGCGTCTTGCGCCCGGCCAAGCTGTGGTGCGACACGGAGTCGGCTGCGGAGAATCAGCGCCTGCTCGACTGGCTGGGCGGTGAACAGGGTTCGCTGCAGCGCCTCGGTATCGTCATCGCGCCGGGCTACACGGTTTCCAAGCTGCTGTGGATGAAGGAGCAGCACCCCGCGCTGTTCGCACGCATCGCCCATATCCTGCTGCCCCACGACTACCTCAACTACTGGCTGACCGGACGGTGCGCGAGCGAATACGGCGATGCCTCCGGCACCGGCTATTTCGACGTGCGCGCGCGGCAATGGGCACCCGAGATCCTGCGCCATATCGATGCCGAGGGTCGTCTGGAGGCCGCGCTGCCCGAGCTGATCGAGTCCCACCAGCCGCTCGGCCGCATCCGGCCCGAACTGGCTGCCCGGCTGGGGCTCAATCCGCAGGCCATGGTGGCGAGCGGCGGTGGCGACAACATGATGGGGGCCATCGGTACCGGCAATATCCGCCCCGGCGCCATCACCATGAGCCTGGGCACCTCCGGCACGCTCTACGCCTTTTCCGGCGAACCCCGTATCAGCTCGCAGCCGGCGGTGGCTACCTTCTGCTCGTCCAGCGGGGGCTGGCTGCCGCTTATCTGCACCATGAACCTGACCAATGCCAACGCGGCAATGCGCGGCCTGCTGGAGCTGGACCTGGAGGCGTTCAACGCGCTAGTGGCGCAAGCGCCGATCGGCTGCGAGGGTGTCACCATGCTGCCCTTTCTAAACGGCGAGCGCGTCCCCGCCCTGCCCCAGGCCAGCGCCAGCCTGCACGGCCTGACCGCCGACAACCTTAGCCGCGCCAACCTCTGCCGCGCCGTGCTCGAAGGCGTGACCTTCGGCCTGCGCTACGGGCTGGACCTGCTGCGCGAAAGCGGCATTCGCAGCGAGCGGATCCAGCTCATCGGCGGCGGCGCGAAGAACCCGCTGTGGCGACAGATCGTCGCCGACCTGATGGCCACGCCGGTGGTCTGCACCCGCCACAGCGAGGCCGCGGCGCTGGGCGGCGCGATCCAGGCGGCATGGTGCCATGCGCGACAGCAGGATCCCGAAGCCAGCCTCCAAGCCATCTGCTCGCGCTGCGTCAGCCTGGACGAAGACACCGCGGTCGCGCCGGTCGCCGAGTCGGTCCGGGCCTATGAGCAGGCCTATCGGCGCTATCGGCAGCTGGTGGCCAGCACCTACGGCGGGCAGACACCACCGGAGCTGACGCCGGTCGCCTCCTGAGGCGCAGCGCTCGGTCACAGGCAAACGGTCATAAAAAAGGCAAAGCCACAGTGTGTGGCTTTGCCTTTGGTCCTTTCCCGGGACGACGCCTTAGCGGCTGCGCAGCGCCTCGCGCGGCACGTACTTGCCCAGCTCGTGACGGGCAATGGCCACCCGATGCACCTCGTCCGGGCCATCGGCCAGGCGCAGCGTGCGCTGCATCGCCCACCAGTGCGCCAGCGGGAAGTCCTCGGAAACCCCGGCGCCACCGTGGATCTGGATGGCGCGGTCGATGACCTTCAGCGCGACGTTGGGTGCGACCACTTTGATCTGCGCGATCTCGCTGGCGGCGATCTTGTTGCCCACGGTGTCCATCATGTACGCCGCGTTCAGCGTCAGCAGGCGCGCCATGTTGATCTCGATGCGACACTCGGCGATGTGGTCGAAGTTCGCGCCCAGCCGGGCCAGCGGCTTGCCGAAGGCGGTACGGCTGACGGCACGTTCGCACATCAGCTTCAGTGCGCGTTCCGCGACACCGATCGAGCGCATGCAGTGGTGGATGCGGCCCGGGCCGAGACGCCCCTGGGCGATCTCGAAGCCGCGGCCTTCACCGAGGATGACGTTCTCGTACGGTACCCGCACGTTTTCCAGCAGCACTTCCGCGTGGCCGTGCGGGGCGTCGTCGTAGCCGAACACCGGCAGCGGGCGCAGCACCTTCACGCCGGGAGTATCCATAGGCACCAGAATCATCGAGTGCTGGGCGTGGCGCGGTGCATCCGGGTTGGTCAGGCCCATGAAGATCATGATCTTGCAGCGCGGGTCGCAGGCGCCGGAGGTCCACCACTTGCGACCGTTGATGACCCACTCGTCACCCTCGCGCACCGCGCGGGCTTCCATGTTGGTGGCGTCGGACGAAGCCACGCCGGGCTCGGTCATGCCGAAGGCCGAACGGATTTCGCCGCGCAGCAACGGTTCCAGCCACTCGCGCTTCTGCGCCTCGCTGCCGTAGCGCACCAGCACTTCCATGTTGCCGGTATCCGGCGCCGAGCAGTTGAACGCTTCCGGGCCGAGGCCCGAGCTGCCCATGATTTCCGCCAGCGGTGCGTATTCGGTGTTGGTCAGGCCGGCGCCCAGTTCCGATTCCGGCAGGAACAGATTCCACAGCCCCTCTGCCTTGGCCTTGGCCTTGAGCTCCTCGACGATAGCGGTCGGCTGCCAGCGGTCACCCTCGGCGACCTGCTGGTAGAACACCTTTTCGGCGGGATAGACATGAGCATCCATGAACGCTTGCACGCGCTCTCTCAGCTCTTGAACCTTCGGGGAGTAGGCGAAATTCATGGGCGACAACCTTCTGACAGGTAATGTTTTGTAGTTTTGAATGCTAGAGGAGGCCCAGCGATTTATCGAAGCTATTTTCCTCGTGTATAAACATTCATCACCGATATATGATCGGCGAATTCCGATACACGCCGGAGAGCACAACAATGAACCTGAACAAGGTCGATCTGAATCTTTTCATCGTCTTCGATGCCATCTACACCGAGGCCAACCTGACCCGTGCCGGGCAGATCGTCGGCATCACCCAGCCCGCTGTTTCCAACGCCCTTGCCCGCTTGCGCGAGACGTTCAACGATCCGCTGTTCGTGCGCACCGCCCAGGGCATGGTGCCGACGCCGATGGCGCAGAACATCATCGGCCCGGTGCGCAATGCGCTGCAGCTGCTGCGGGTATCGGTGCAGGAAAGCCGCACCTTCAGCCCGGCGCAGGCAAATAAGACGTTCCGCATCAGCATGACTGACCTCACCGAGGCGGTGATGCTGCCGCCGCTGTTCCAGCGCCTGCGCCGCCTGGCACCCAACGTGAAGATCGAGAGCATGCTGGCCAAGCGCCGCGAGACGACCAAGGAGCTGGCCGCCGGCCGCCTGGACTTCGCCATGGACGCGCCACTCAACACCGACCCGCAGGTGCGTCACGTCAAGCTGCTGGAAGACCGTTACATCTGCGCCATGCGCCGCGGCCACCCGCTGGCCAAGGACAAGCTCACCCTGGAGCAATACCTGTCGCTGTCGCACATCCACATTTCCAGCCGCCGCAGCGGGCTCGGTCTGGTGGACCTGGCATTGGGCAAGATGGGCCTGCAGCGCAAGATCGCCCTGCGCTCGCAGCACTACCTGATGGCGACCCAGGTGATCGACCAGACCGACATGGCGGTGACCGTTCCCGAGCGTTTCGCCCGGCGGCACAACCTGCACCAGGTCGATCTGCCGGTGGACATCATGCCGCTGGAAACCCACATCTACTGGCATGAAAGCACCGATCAGGACCCGGCCAACCGCTGGATGCGCGAGCAGATGATCGAGATCGCCCAGCAGGTCACCGCGCAGCAGGATCTCTGATTCCCTGGCGGGTGAAAGCCCGCCTCAGGCGCTGTCGCGCATCACCACTTCGAAGCCCACGTCGATACAGCGCTCGGCAGGCTGCTGACCTCGCATCAGGCTCAGCAGCATCTGCGCCGCGAGCTCGCCGATCTCGCCACGCCGGGTGCGTACGGTACTCAGCGCCGGATGCATCCAGGCCGCCGCCGGCAGGTCGTTGAAGCCGGCGATCGCCAGCCGCCCCGGTACTTCGAGCCCCAGCTGATGGGCACGAAACAGCGCACCGAGGGCCAGGTCGTCGTTGTTGAAGAACACCGCGTCGATCTGCGGATGCTGTGCCAGCAGCCGATCCAGCAGCTCGGCACCCAGACCGATGGATGACAGCTGCGGCGTCAGCAGCTCCAGGGTCGGCTCATAACGCCCGGCCTCGCGCATTGCCTGGCGATAGCCCTCGGCGCGCTGCAGGGTGCGCGGGTCCAGCTGCGCCGCGGCGAACGCAACGTGACGATAGCCGCGCTCGAGCAGCGTGCGGGTCATCGCCGCGCCGGCCTGCAATTGCGAGAAGCCGACGCAATAGCTGTCCGCCTGATCGCTCAGCTCCATCAGCGTGACCCGTGGCGCCGTGTAGCTGGCCAGCACTGCCCGCGCCGCCTCGCTGCGCTCGAAACCGGTGAGCAGCAGTCCGGCCGGCTGATGGGCCAGGTACGCGCGCAGCAGGCGTTCATCCTCCTCGGGCCGATAGTGGCTGACGCCAATCATCATTTCGTAGCCCGCCGGCATCAGCACGCGCTGGATGGCCTCGACGGTATCGACGAACACGGCGTTGGACAGCGAGGGGATGATCACCGCCACCAGATTGGAGCGCGAACTGGCCAGGCTGCGCGCCGCGGGGTGCGGCACATAACCAAGCGCCTTGACCGCCTGCTCGACACGCTCACGCAATGCATCGGAAACCAGCTCCGGTTGTGACAGCGCGCGGGATGCCGACATCAGCGAGCAGCCGGCGTTGCGTGCGACATCGGACAGGGTTACCCGCTCGGCGGAGCGGCGACGGCGTGTGGTCATGCGCAATCCATGGGTCGAAAGCGGCGGATTCTAGCAGCGGGCAGGTGCCGATCGGCTCCTAGCGCGCGGCCTTTTCGACTTCGGCCTGGACCTGGTCGAACAGCTCCTGGCCGACGGCGTCGATCACCGTCTGGATCGCCGGCTGCGCCTGTTCGCGCATGCGCTGGATCTCCTCCGGGCTGACCTCGTTGATCTGCATGTCGTGCTCCTTCAGCGCCGCCAGGGCCTGGCTCGCCTCGCGACGGGTGTCCTCGCGCTCGGCATCACGCGCCTTCTGGGCCGCCGCCATGATGATGCCCTGCTCGGTTTCCGAGAGCCCGTCCCACCAGCGCTTGGACGCCGTGACGATCCAGGGGCTGTAGACGTGATTGGTCACGCTGAGGAACTTCTGCACTTCATAGAACTTGGAGGACAGGATGGTGTTGTAGGGGTTTTCCTGGCCGTCCACCGCCTTGGTTTCCAGCGCAGTGAACAGCTCGGAGAACGGCAGCGGCACCGCATTGGCGCCCATGCGCTTGAAGGTGTCGATGAACACCGGATTGGGCATCACGCGCAGTTTGATGCCATTGAAGTCCTCGAACTTCTCGATCGGCCGCGCGCTGTTGGTCACGTTGCGAAAGCCATTCTCCCAGTAGACCAACCCGACCAGCCCCTTTTCCTCGAGCTTGTCCATGATCTGCCGACCCACCGGCCCGTCCAGTACCTGATCGGCCTGCCCAGGATCGGTGAAGAGAAACGGCGTGTCCCACACCGCCATTTCCTTGGTGATGCCAACCAGCGTCGCGGTCGAGCCAACCATCATTTCCTGTGCGCCGCCGATCAGCGCGTTCTGCATCTGGTCGTCCGAGCCGAGGCTGGCCGAACCAAAGGTACGCACTTTCAGCTTGCCGTCCGAAGCCTTGGCCACCTCTTCGGCCAGCAGTTTCACTGCCCTGCCCTGGTTGCTGTCTTCGTTGAGGCCGTAGCCGAAGCGGATCATGCGCGGGCGGATGTCGTCCGCGGCGTGGACCTGGCCGAGGCCGAGTGTGCTGCCGAGCAATGCGGCGGTCAGGGTGCTGATGATGAGTCGTTTCATGGAGCGGTACCTTTCTTGTTGTTGGGCTGTTGGGTGTGTCGTTGGAGTTGCACGACCGGCGTTACCGCAGCCAGGCCAGGGGTACGGTGATGATCGAGGGCACGGCTATGAGCAGTCCGACAATCACCAGGTAGACGAGGAAGAACGGCATCACGCCGCGCACCAGGGTTTCCATGCGCAGCCGGCCGATGCCACCGACCACGTTGAGCACGGTGCCTACCGGCGGGGTGATCAGCCCGATGGAACCGATCAGCACGAACATCACGCCGAAATACACCGGATCGATGCCGGCCTTGATCGCGATGGGCGCCAGAACCGGACCGAGGATCAGAATGGTCGGGGTCAGGTCCAGCACCATGCCGACGGCGATCATCAGCAGCATGATGGCGACCATCAGCAGCTTGGGGTCCTGCGCCAGCGGACCGAGCATCGCCGCGATCTCGTCGGGCAGCTGGGCCAGGGTGATCATGTACGCCGATACCGTCGCCGCGGCGCAGAGAAACATCACCGACGCCGTGGTGCGGCTGGCACGCGTGAGCACCTCGACCAGCCCGGCCCAGGTCAGTTCGCGATACAGCAGGGTCGAGACCGCCAGCGCGTAGACCGCGGCGACCACGGCGGCTTCGGTCGGGGTGAACAGCCCGCCGCGCAGGCCGCCGACGATGATCACCGGCAGCATCAGCGCCGCCGCCCCGTCGACTAGCACGCGGCGGCGCACGGCACCGCTGGCCTTTTCCTGCTTCGGTTCGTCGATCCGGCGGGCGATCAGCGTCCAGGCGACGATCAGGCCCATGCCCATGATCAGCCCCGGCACCATGCCGGCGAGAAACAGCTGGCTGATCGACGTGCCGGTCACCACGCCGTAGATCACGAACGGCATCGACGGCGGAATGATCGGGGCGATGATCCCGCCCGCCGCCACCAGGCCCGACGACGAACTCAGCGGGTAGCCGCGCTCGCGCATCATCGGCAGTAGCAGCGTCGCCAGCGCGGCGGTATCGGCCAACGCCGAGCCGGACATGCTGGCCAGCAGCACCGAAGCGGCAATCGCCACGTAACCCAGGCCGCCACGCTTGTGGCCGAAATAGGCCTGCGCCATGGCGATGATGCGCCGTGAAATGCCGCCAGCATTCATCAGCTCGCCGGCCAGGATGAAGAACGGCACAGCCAGCAACGGGAAGCTGTCAGCGCCAGCCTGCAGGTTCTGCGCGAGCAGCTGCACGTCCCAGAAATCCAGGTACCACATCAGCACCGAGCCGGTGAGCAGCAGTGCGAAGGCGATGGGCATGCCAAGCGTCATGAAGCCCAGCAACGAAGAGAGGAAGACGACGACGGTCATGAAAGGTCCTCGGTTGGGCAGTGCCCGTATTGTTCTGAATGCGGCATCGCTCAGTCCGCCGTGATGTTCGCGGTGGCTGCTGCCGCTGGCTGGTCGCGCCGCCAGACATTCACCAGCTGCACCAACGCCAGTACAGCCATTGCAAGCATGCTCGCCGCTACCGGCAGCATTGCCAGGCCCAGCGGGTAGCCGACCACCGGGCTGTTGATGGTCCAGCCGAACTGCATCTGGTTCCATCCGCCCCAGGCCGCCAGACAACTCGCGCCAGCCACCAGCAGCCAGCTCAGCGAGTCGACCAGCCGGCGCAGCAGATGAGGGAAACGGTCACGCAGCATGGCGAAGCTCATCAGCTCGCCGCGGCGCATGCTCGAAGCGACGCCGACGAAAACCAGCCAGACGAATGCCAGCCGTGACAGTTCCTCGGCACCCGTCCAGCCGGTGCCGAAGGCATAACGCAGCACCACGCTGGAAAACACCACGATGACCATAAAGGCCATCAGCGCGGCCATCAGCCAGTCGGTCAGGCGGTCGAAACGCTGCGCCAACGCGCCGCTGTAGATCGGCGCATTGGTCAGCGGCGGCGCCGTGGTAGCGCTATCAAACGGACGCGCGGAAAGATCGACGCGGGACTCGATCAGTTCATCCACATCGGCGCCGCGCATCCATTCGACGATTTGCAGCAACACCACGTCGCGGGGCTGACTGGCATCGACGGTCAACACGCCTGGCTCACCCTCGGGCGATTCGAGGGTGGCGAACTGGCTGTCGACCAGGGAGATCGGCATGAAGTGCCCCGGTCGCGCACCGACGCGCTGCACCGCGGTGTCGTAATCGATGGCCAGATGGGCGAAGCGCAATCCCGGGACAGCACTGCGCAAGAGCTCACGATAGCTGCGCTTGAGCGCCGAGCAGGCCAGGACGAAGCCACTGCCGCTATCGAGCGTGCGCTGCATCTCGCCGATCAGGGCGTGCAGCCATTGCACGCGGTCGGTATCGGACAACGGTGTACCGGCACGCATACGCGCGACGTTTTCCGCAGGGTGAAAGTTATCCGCCTCGATGTGCGGCAGGCCGAGCGCGTCGGCGACGGCGTGGCTGGTGTCGGTCTTGCCCGAACCGCTGACGCCCATGACAACCAGGACCGGCAACGCGGTAGCCCGGGAAGGCTGCTTTGAAGGCATGAAGAAATCCGTCGTTGTTGTGCTTGTTTGGCCGGATGTTAGCGCTATCAAACATACAGATAAAACTACCGCTCGTCGCGCCTGACCAGACCCAGTGCCGACAGCGCAACGGCTGGACGATCGACAAGCGCGGCAAGGCGACTACAATCGCGCCCCTCAATGCATGAGGACAGCGACATGCCCAAAGCCATGGCCCGCCACATTCTGGTCAAGACCGAAGCCGAAGCCGCGCAACTGAAGAAGCGCCTGGCCAACGGCGAGGCGTTCGACGTGCTGGCCCGCAAGTATTCGACCTGCCCGTCCGGGAAGAAAGGCGGCGACCTCGGCGAAGTGCGCCTTGGGCAGATGGTGCGCAGCATCGATCAGGTGATCTTCAAGAAGCCGCTGCGTGAGGTGCATGGCCCGGTAAAGAGCCAGTTCGGCTATCACCTGGTGCAGGTGTTCTACCGCGACTGACTCAGATGCCCGTGGCCGAAGCGCTGCAGCTGCATCTCCCGCAGCCGGCTCAGCGTGCGGCGGAACGGGAACGCCAGATACCCCTCGGTATACAACTCGTCCAGAGCCACCTCGGCTTCGATATACAGCGGAATCCGCCGGTCGTAGCACTCGTCGACCAGGGCGATGAAGCGCCGCACCGCATCGTCCCGGGCGGCTAGCGTCGGCAGCTGGCGGTCTCCGGCGACCACTCGCGTCGCCGCATCCTCGGTGCCACGGGCGATGCGTCCTTCCCGCGGCGCGCCACCCAGACGCGGTACATCACTGATCAGTATGGCGGCGAAGCGATCGCACAGCTCGATGAAGTCCAGCGCCGAGAACGGCTGTTCGCAAAGGTCGGCGAAGCGACACCAGAGCACCGCTTGGTCATGGCGCACTACCGCCAGGGGGCGACGGCCCAGGGATAGCGGCTCGCCGCTGCCAGGGCCTCCGGCCAGGTTGGCGAACACGGCCGCCAGCGCCGAGCTAGCTCCGGGCGCGGCGACCCAGTAGCGCCGCTGCGCAGCACCCGGATGCAAGCGGTGGTCGGTGTCCCCGTCCACACTCAGCACCTGCATGTGCCGAACGATGGCATCGATGGCCGGCAGAAAACGTTCGCGATTGAAGCCATCGGCGTACAGCTGCTCCGGTGGCTGGTTGGAGGTGGCGACGACGACCACGCCGTGCTCGAAGAGCACCTGGAACAGCCGACCGAGGATGATCGCGTCGCCGATGTCACCGACGAACAACTCGTCGAAGCACAGCACGCGAATTTCCTCCGAAAGCGCTTTCGCCAGCGCCTGCAACGGATCAGCCGTGCCATTGAGCTGGTACAGCCGAACATGTACCCAGCGCATGAAGTGGTGAAAGTGCTGGCGGCGCGCAGGCACGGGAACGCAAGCGTGGAAGATGTCCATCAGCCAGGTCTTGCCACGGCCGACCGGGCCCCACAGGTAGACCCCGGACGGCGCGCCGTCAGCGCAACGCAACGCCTGGTGGCAGGCCTCGAGCAGTTGCGCGGCGTGCTGCTGCGCGGGATCCGATACGAAGCCACCCTGCGCAAGGGCCTGCTGGTAACGTTGCAGCGGTGAATCGTCGTGCATGGTCATCGGCGCAAAGCGCTCATGGTAACGGCCCTCGCTCAGGCATGCTCGGCCTGCAGCAATCGCGCGGCCTGCTCGCCGAGTGCATCAAGCAGCATTGCCTGCGCCGGCAGCGGCTGCTCGTGCACCCGGGTGAGGGCATAGAGCGGCACGCTGATGGCGGGCTCTAGCAAACGCGTCTGCACCTCGCCGCCATCGGTCGCCAGCGCGGTGAATGGATCGACCAGGGCCACGCCCTGCCCCGCCGATACCAGCTGGCGCGCCAGCTGATAGGTCTGCACCCAGGTGACCACGCGCGGCGGTGGGTCGAGCTCTTCGAGATGCCCCCGCAGCAGGCTGCCAAGGGCATCGCGGGTATCCAGGCCGATCAGCGCCCGGCCCGCCAGCGCCTGCAGCCGGACTGGCGTGTGCAGGTCTTCTTGCGCCCAGCACCCGGGCGGCGCAATCACCCGCATGCGTCCTTCGGTGAGCATGCGGCTGCACAGGCCGGGGTGTTCCACTGCCTGCAGCGTCAGGCCGAGGTCCGCCTCGCGTAGCAGCAAGGCCTCGACGATCTCCGCGGTGTGCTGAGTGGCGAGCTGGCAGGCGGTACGCGGAAAACGCTCGCGCCAGCGCTGCAAGGCCATCGGCAGCAGCGCCTGGGCCAGTGCGGGGGTACAAATCAGACGCAGGGCTCGGGCGTCGCCTCGCCCGAGATTGTCCGCCAGGCGGCGCAGGTTCTGCAGGTCGATGGCGAGGCGCTCGGTCTGCTGCTGCAGCAGTCGCGCCTCGGCGGTGGGCTGCAGTTTGCCGCGCACCCGATCGAACAGGGCGAAGCCCAGCTGCTGCTCGGCATGCTTGAGAATCTTGCTCGCCGCCGGCTGGGAGATATGCAGCAGCTCGGCCGCGGCAGTGAGGCTGCCGGTTTGCAGAATCGCCTGGAACAGTTCGATATGACGCAGACGCATGTGCGGCCCTCCTCCAACCCCGAGCATAACCGCAGGTTATGGCTGGCTTCCATCCTTTCATTGGCCGCCTCGCTGGCTGGCGCCTAGGCTGCGCTGGTCGAATACGAGGAGCAGTGCATGCGTGTTGCAGTCGTCGGCGGCGGCGTCATCGGGCTGGCCACCGCTTATTCTCTGGTGCGCCAAGGGCACTCGGTCGAGCTGATCGAACGGCGTGACGACGTGGGTCTGGAAACCAGCTTCGCGAACGGCGGCCAGCTGAGCTATCGCTACGTCTCGCCCCTGGCCGATGCCGGCGTGCCGCTGCAGGCACTGGGCTGGATGCTGCGCGGGCAGACGGCGCCCCTGCGCTTCAGTCCGCGGGCGAGCCTGCGGCAATGGCGCTGGTGCCTGCGCTTCCTGGCGGCCTGCCGGCGCTCGGTCAACCGCCGCAACGCCGCTCATCTGCTGCGCCTGGCCCTGCACAGCCAACAGGTTCTGCGCAGCTGGCGCGAGGAGGACCGATTGGACGGCTTCGCCTGGCGCGCCAACGGCAAGCTGGTGATCTACCGTGATCGGGCAAGCCTCGCCAAAGGCGCTGCGGCGCTGGATGAGCGGTCCGGTCAACGGCTGCTGGATGCGGCTCAATGTGTGGAGATCGAACCTGCACTGGCGCCACTGAGCGCCGCATTGCAGGGCGGCATCTACTCGCCAGGTGACGAGGTCGCCGATTGCCAACGGTTCTGCCACCAGCTGCTGCAGCGGCTGCGGTCCTCGCCAGCGTTCCGCCTGCATACCGGGCAGGCGGTGGACGCGCTGCCCAGCAACGGTCGCCGCGTGCGTGCAGTGCGTATCGGCCGGGAGGAGATCACTGTCGATCATGTGGTGATCGCCGCCGGAACATCCAGTGTCGGGCTGCTGCGGCCCCTGGGCATCGATCTGCCGATCTATCCGCTCAAGGGCTACAGCCTGACCCTGCCGCTGGGCGAACGGAGCAAGGTGCCGCAGACCAACGTCACCGATTACGACAACAAGGTCGTCTATGCCCGCCTGGACGATCAGCTGCGCGTCGCGGCAATGGTGGATATCGGCGGCTGGGACAGCGCACTCGACCACAAACGCATCGCGACGCTGCAGCGCCTGGCTGGCGCGACCTTCCCCGACGCGGGGGACTACCGGCACGCCCGCCAATGGGCAGGTCTGCGCCCGGCCACACCGGAGGGCACGCCGCTCATCGGCCGCAGCGGCATCGATAATCTCTGGCTCAACGTCGGCCACGGCAGCCTGGGCTTCACGCTCGCCTGCGGCAGCGCCGACCTGCTCGCCAGCGAAATCGGCGGATCGCCGCCAGCGGTTTCGCTGCAGGGACTGAGCCTAACCTGCTGATCTCACAGCCGTACCGTTCCGACTAAACCAACAAGAGGGAACCACGATGAACCACCAGATCCGTATCGGCCTGTTCGGCATCACCCTGGCAGGCGCGCTGGCGATGACGAGCCCAGGCGCGCTCGCCCAGGAGCGTTTCGTCACCATCGGCACCGGCGGCCAGACCGGCGTGTACTACACCGCCGGCCAGTCGGTGTGCCGCTTCCTCAATCGCGCGGAGGTGAAGCCGGCCATCAAGTGCAACGCACCCTCCACCGCCGGCAGCGTGACCAACATCGTGGCGTTGCAGAAAGGTGAGTACGATTTCGGTTTCATCCAGTCCGACCATCAGCACAAGGCCTTGCAAGGCCTGGCCCCGTTCGACCGCGACGGTGCCGTCGACGAGCTACGCGCGGTGTTCTCGCTGCAATCGGAAATTCTCACCGTGGTGGTGCGCGAGGACAGCGGCATCCGTGATCTGGATGGCCTGGAAGGCAAACGCGTGAACATCGGCGTGCCCGGCTCCGGCAGCCGCGATACCTTCGAGGAAGTCATGAAAGCCAAAGGCTGGAGCAATGCCAGTTTCGCCCTGGCCGCCGAACTCAAACCCGCGGAGATGGCCTCGGCACTGGGCGACAACAACCTGGATGCCATCACCTATGTGGTGGGCCATCCCAGTGGTGCGATCCAGGAGGCACTTACGAACGTGAAGGCACGGATCATCCCGGTCCAGGGCGAGGCGATCGACGCCCTGCTCGCCAAGGCCGGCTACTACAGCTCGGCACCGATCCCCGGCGGGCTCTATCCGGGTGTCGATGACGCGGTCCCCTCGATCGGCGGCAAGGCGGTTCTGGCCACCACCAGCAAGACCGATCCCGAAGTCGTCTACCAGCTGGTCAAGTCGGTGTTCGACAACCTCGAACGATTCAAGCGCCTGCATCCGGCCTTCGCCGAGCTTCAAGCCGAGGACATGATCCGCGTCGGCCTGACCGCGCCCCTGCATGAGGGCGCGGAACGTTACTACCGGGAAAAAGGCTGGCTGTGACGCAGCCGACCGCCGTCAGAGCGCCAGGGACAGGCTCAGGCTGAGGTTGCGCGGATCGCCCGGCATCACCCAGACGTTGCTGTACGAGCGCTCGTAGTAGGTACGGTCGAAGGCATTGTTCAGGTTCACTCCCAGCGTCAGGTTCTGCGTGGCCTGGTAGCGCGCGAGCAGATCGACCGTGGTGTAGGACGGCAGTTCGAAGTCGCTGTGGGCCTGCCCTGCCCGATCGCCCACATAGTTCAGCGCACCGCCCAGAGAAAGACCGCGCAGATCGCCATCCTGGAACTCATAGGTGGTCAGCAGGCTGCCGCTGTGGCGCGGCACGTTGAGCAGGCGACTGCCGCGCGCCAGGGTGTTGTCGCGGGTCACTTCCGCATCCACGTAGGCGTAGGCGCCGATCACTCGAATGGCGTCGGTGAGCTGGCCGGCGAGCTGCAGATCCACACCACGGCTGCGAACTTCGCCCGCAGCGATCTGGAAGCCATCGTTGGCCGGATCGCTGGTCAGCACATTCTCCTTGGTCAGGTGAAATGCCGCGGCGGTCAGGCCCAGACGGCCATCGAACAGGTCGAGTTTGACGCCCGCCTCGTAGCCCATGCCCTCTTCCGGATCGAAGGTCGCGCCACTGGCAGCGGCTCCGTTGTTCGGTTTGAACGACTGCGAAGCGTTGGCAAACAAGCCGACCTCCGGCAACAGCTGGTAGAGCACGCCGACCCGAGGCGTGATCTTTTCGTGCGTCTGCTCGGCTCGCCGGCCGCTCACCTCGTTGTCCAGGCGCTGCTCGTAATGGTCGTAACGGGCCCCCACCACGCCGAACAGCTTGTCGGTCAGACGCATCTGGTCCTGCAGATTCAGTGCGCGGTTGTGCACCAACTCGTTGTGATCGACCGTGCGGGCCGGATTGAACGCCGGTCGCGGTGAGCCATAGACGGGATTGTAGAGGTCGATGCTGCGCAGGTTGTCGGAGCGCAGCATGAATTCGCTCAAGGCATAGCGTTCGTACTCGGTGCCGATCAGCAGCTGATGTTCGATCGAACCGGTGTCCACCCGCCCGTGCAGCTCCAGTTGGGTGATCGCGTCCTGCCAGTCATAGTCGCGATAGCGCAGGTTGCGCGACAGCGTTCGGCCGTCTGCTGCGACCGCCGCTGCTTCGGTGGCATAGCCGTCCATGCGCCCCTGCTTGTAGTGACTGGCCAGGCGCAGTGTCCAGACCTCGTTGAGGTCGTGTTCGAGTTCGGCCTGCAGCGTTTCGTTGTCGTTGCTGATCGGACCATCGGAGGGTTCGCCATAGAATGCCGAGCGGGACACCCGGCCCAGGTTGCCGCCGGGTGCGACCACCCCGCGGTCGAAGGTCTGCCGGTTGCGCACCACCTCAGCCTGCACCAGCAACCGCGTATCGGGGCTCAGCTCCCAGCTGAAGGACGGCGCCACGATCTGCCGCTCGGATTCGCGGTGGTCGCGGAAACTCTTGTTGTCTTCGACGGCGATGTTCATGCGGTACAGCATGTTGCCGTCTTCATCCAGCGGCGTGTTCACGTCCAACGCGCTACGGTAGCGATCCCAACGCCCGGCGCTCAGGTCGAGACGGGCGAAGCTACCCACCTGCGGCCGCTTGCTGACGATGTTGATGGTGCCGCCCGGATCGCCACGGCCGTACAGGCTGGCGGACGGTCCCTTGAGAACCTCGACACGTTCGATGCTCGCCGCGTCCGGCGGGTTCATGTAGCCCCGGTTGACGCTGAAGCCATCCTTGTAGAACTCGCTGGTGGTCAACCCGCGGACGCTGTACTCGTACATCGTAAGGCCGCCGAAGTCGTTCTGCCGTGCAACGCCCCCAGCGAAGTCCAACGCCCTTTCCACTCGCGGGCTGTCCAGGTCATCCAGCACCGAGGCCGGGACGACGCTGATCGACTGCGGTATTTCCTCGATGGGCGTATCGGTCCTGGTGGCACTGCGCGTGCGCTTGGCGCGATAACCCTGCACCGGTCCGTCGGCACGTTCCTGATCGGCAGTGATGACGACCGAATCCAGCACCGCCGCCTCCTGCGCGCCCGCCAGCGGCGCACCCGCCAGCATCAATGCCGCTCCGGCACCCACCCACTTCAATACCGCGACTTTCTCACTCATGCCTAATGCTCAAAGGTAACGACGTTATATCGTAACAATGCTGTCCGTTTGGCTTGGCGCTGTCAATGGAACGATTCGCATCTGCTTCGCCGCGAAAGGCCAATGCCTCGATCGCTGCGTGCGGCCCTGCTTACTCCGATGGCGTAGCTATGCGACAATGCGCGCCTTTCGCTCGGCCGCAATCCCCGCATTCGTTCTGACAGCCGGCCTCCGTCGCTGTCGTACTCCTCAACACTGCAGGATCACCAGCTCCTTCGCTGCGAGCTGGAGCGCCGAGTATTGCTGCCGGATCGGCGATGCACGCCGCCACATACATTGATAGGTAAGTCCTTGATCTCCACCGCCAACATCACCATGCAGTTCGGTGCCAAGCCGCTGTTCGAAAACGTCTCCGTCAAATTCGGCGGCGGCAACCGCTACGGTCTCATCGGCGCCAACGGCTGCGGCAAGTCGACCTTCATGAAGATCCTCGGTGGCGAGCTGGAGCCATCGGCCGGCCAGGTGATGCTCGAGCCCAACGTGCGTCTGGGCAAGCTGCGCCAGGATCAGTTCGCCTATGAAGATTTCAGCGTGATCGACACGGTGATCATGGGCCATACCGAGCTGTGGAAGGTGAAGGCCGAGCGCGACCGCATCTACTCACTGCCGGAAATGAGCGAAGAAGACGGCATGGCTGTCGCCGAGCTGGAGGTGCAATTCGCCGAGTTCGACGGCTACACCGCGGAATCGCGCGCCGGCGAGCTGCTGCTCGGCCTCGGCATCCCGCTCGATCAGCATTTCGGCCCGATGAGTGCCGTGGCGCCCGGCTGGAAGCTGCGCGTATTGCTGGCCCAGGCGCTGTTCTCCGACCCGGAAGTGCTGCTACTGGACGAACCGACCAACCACCTGGACATCAACACCATCCGCTGGCTGGAATCGATTCTCACGGCGCGCAACAGCACCATGATCATCATTTCCCACGACCGCCACTTCCTCAACAGTGTCTGCACCCACATGGCCGACCTGGATTATGGCGAGCTGCGGCTGTTCCCGGGCAACTACGACGAATACATGACCGCCGCGACCCAGGCTCGTGAACGCCTGCTGTCGGACAACGCCAAGAAGAAGGCGCAGATCGCCGAACTGCAGACCTTCGTCAGCCGCTTCTCGGCCAACGCCTCCAAGGCCAAGCAGGCCACCAGCCGCGCCAAGCTGATCGACAAGATCCAGCTCGATGAAGTGAAGCCGTCCAGTCGCGTCAGCCCGTTCATCCGTTTCGAGCAGTACAAGAAGCTGCATCGCCAGGCGGTCACGCTGGAGCGAGTCAGCCAGGGCTATGACGGCACGCCGCTGTTCCGGAACCTGAATCTGCAGGTCGAAGCCGGCGAGCGCGTGGCCATCATCGGTCCGAACGGCATCGGCAAGACCACTCTGCTGCGCACTCTGGTCGGTGAATTGCCTCCCATGTCCGGTGAAGTGAAATGGACCGAAAGTGCCGACGTGGGCTATTTCGCCCAGGACCACGCCGAGGACTTCGAGGACGACGTCACCCTCTTCGACTGGATGGGCCAGTGGACCCAGGGCGGCGAACAGCTGGTACGTGGTACCCTTGGCCGCATGCTGTTCTCCAACGACGAGATCAACAAATCGGTCAAGGTCATTTCCGGTGGTGAACAGGGCCGCATGCTGTTCGGCAAGCTGATCCTGAAGAAGCCCAACGTGCTGGTGATGGACGAACCGACCAACCACCTGGACATGGAATCCATCGAGGCGCTGAACCTGGCGCTGGAGAACTATCCGGGCACGCTGATCTTCGTCAGCCATGACCGCGAATTCGTCAGCTCCCTGGCCACACGCATCATCGAACTGTCGGAAAACGGCGTCACCGATTTCAGCGGCAGCTACGACGACTACCTGCGCAGCCAGGGCGTACAGGTCTGACCGTCGAATCAGCCCCCCCAAAAAAAAGCCCCGCACTAGCGGGGCTTTTCATTTCTTTGATGCTCTAGCCGACAGCCGTGCTCCAGTCGATCATGCCCAGCTGCCAGGTCGCCAGGATCAGCAACCCGAAACCGATCCGGTACCAGGCAAACGCGGCATAGCTGTGGTTGCCGATGAATTTCAGCAGTGCCCGCACGGCCAGCATGGCGAAGATGAACGAAGTGACGAAGCCGATGGCGAACACGGCAAAGTCACCCGGCTGGAACAGATCGCGGTACTTGTAGCCGGAGTAGACCGCAGCACCGACCATGGTGGGCATTGCCAGAAAGAACGAGAACTCGGTGGCGGCCTTGCGCGACAGGCCGAACAGCAGCCCGCCGATGATGGTCGAGCCCGACCGCGAGGTGCCCGGCACCAGCGCCAGACACTGAGCGAAACCGACCTTCAAGGCCAGCGTCCAGGTCATGTCATCGACTGTCTCGGCGCGGATCGCGTGATCACGACGCTCGGCCCAGAGCATGACGATGCCGCCGATGACCAGCGCGGCGGCCACGGTGATCGGGTTGAACAGGTATTCGTGAATCAGATCGGCAAAGGCCACGCCGAGCACCACGGCCGGCATGAAGGCAATCAGCAGGTTGACGGTGAACTTCTGTGCCTGACGCTCCTTGGGCAGGCCGACCACCACGTCGATGATCTTGCGCCGATATTCCCAGATCACCGCGAGGATCGCGCCCAGCTGGATGATGATATTGAAGGCCAGCGCGCGTTCGCCGCCGAAGCCGATCAGATCCGCCACGATGATCTGGTGACCGGTGCTGGAGACCGGAAGAAATTCGGTAATCCCCTCGACGACACCCAAGATCAGCGCCTGAATCGCAACCCAAAGATCCATCTATTCCCCTACAGCGATGCAGTCCATCGCGACTCAATGCAACCAAGGTATATGTCAGAAAGCCATCTGGCCGGTTGTTCTGACTCGTCCGGGAGAATTAAATTCCTCGACGGACGACAAAAGGGGGCTCATTTTTAGCCACGCGCGGCCGAAAAGCTACTCAGAGTGCCGCGGCACGACCGCTATGAGAGGTCGGAGCGATGCGCTAGCACCGACCCGTCAGATACAACGATAAGAAAGAAACCTCAGGAGCCTATTCATGAATCTGCTGCGCAATGTCCCCATCAGCAAGCGCCTCTGGCTGATCCCCGTGGTCGCCGTGGTCATGCTGTTCATTCTCGGCATGCTGATGATTCAGCAAGTCCGCTCCGACCTGTACCGCGGCAAGCAGGAAGCGACCCGCAACGTCGTGGAAGCAGCCGCCGGTGTGTTCGAGCACTACCACAAGCTCGAAACCAGCGGAGCCATGACCACGGCCGACGCTCAGCAGGCCGCCATCGAGCAGATTCGCCTGCTCCGCTACGACGGCCAGGACTACTTCTGGATCAACGATCTCGGCCCGAAGATGATCATGCATCCGATGCAGCCGAAGCTCGACGGTCAGGATCTGTCGAAGATCAAGGACCCGGAAGGCAAGGAGCTGTTCAACGAGATGGTCGCCATTGCCCGGCGTGACGGCGCCGGACTGGTGGACTACATGTGGGCCAAGCCCGGTGAAGAGAACCCGGTTCCGAAGATCTCCTACGTGCAGCTGTTCAAACCCTGGGGCTGGATCATCGGTTCCGGCATCTATGTGGACGACGTCGAGCAGGAATTCTGGAACTACCTGACGCGCTTCTCGCTGATCGGCCTGCTGATCTCGGCAATCATGGCGGTTCTGGTCGCCATCCTGATTCGCAGCATCGTCCGACCGCTGCGCCATACCATGGCGGCCATGGCCAATATTGCCAGCGGCGAAGCCGACCTGACCCGCACGCTGGACGTCTCCGGCAACGATGAGCTGACCACCCTGGGGCGCGACTTCAATCGCTTCACCCAGAAGCTGCGCACCGTCGTCGGCCAGCTGTTCGAGACTTCCGGCGCGCTGGACCAGTCGTCACGCGCGCTGAGTGAACTGTCCAGCCAGGCCCATGAGCAAAGTCAGCAGCAGATGCTGCAGATGGAACAGGTCGCCACCGCGGTCAACGAAGTCACTTACGCGGTGCAGGAAGTGGCGAAGAATGCCGAACACGCGTCCACCGAAGTGGGCAGCGCGGAAAACCAGGCTGGCCAGGGACAACGCAACATCGAAACGAGCCTGCAGCAGATCGACGCGCTGTCGGCAACCATCGGCCAGGCGGTGGATGTGATCCAGTCGCTGGCCGACGAAACCACCAAGATCGGTTCGGTGCTCGAGGTGATCGGCTCTATCGCCGAGCAGACCAACCTGCTCGCACTCAACGCCGCGATCGAGGCTGCCCGTGCCGGCGAACAAGGCCGTGGCTTCGCCGTGGTGGCCGACGAGGTCCGCCTGCTGGCACAGCGCACCCAGCAGTCGACTGCCGAGATTCACAGCATGATCGAACGCCTGCAGAAGAACTCCGGCGCCGCGGTGAACGTCATCATGGAAAGCAATCGCGCCTCCCAGCTCACCGTCGAGCAGGCCAGTCAGGCCGGCGAAAGTCTCGGTGAGATCGCCCAGGCGCTGCGCAACCTTTCCGGCCTGAACGCCTCCATTGCCAGCGCAACGCTGCAGCAGTCCCACGTGGTGGAAGACATCAACCAGAACGTGACCCAGGCCGCCGGACTCGCGCAGGAAAGCACCTTGGCCGCCGAGCAGTCCAGCGAAGCCGGCAAGCGACTCGGCGAACTCGCCGGTCAGCTGAATCGCCTGCTGAGCCAGTTCCGCGTCTGACCGCCTCTGCGGCTCGCCCAGCGTGGGCGAGCCGCACGGCACCATCCTCTGGCACACCCCCTCCTCTCGGCACCATGGTGAGGCCGAAACACACCAACTGAACGACCGCGCCATTCGCGACAGGTTGTCGCAGCCGGATTTTTCCGTGACCTGGCGAAAACAACCGCATTCGTTCTGCCGAAAATGGTTTTTCCCGTATTTACAGCGACTTAAGTCCGCTTACCGAACGACTGCCGGAGAACCGCCAGCCTTATACCTTTGGCTAATTGCAAAGGCCTTCAAATTTTTTCGAACTCGCATGTGACTCGCCAGTCCTCTGGGTACATCAACTGCAATGTAAGGCCAACGCCAACGAGCTTGGCTGCAGGTATTTTGGGTATCACACAGAGAGACATGCCCCATGCACACCCCGCTGCGTATCAACGAAGCCCTTTTGATCACCGACCGTGCGTTCAAGCCTTTCCAGTGCGTCGCCTGGACGCTGCCCGAAGGTAACGGTGAAGTCAGCATCACCGTCGTCGATCGCGACGAAGCCCGACTGCTCGGCCGCTGCAAGATGTCCAGCAGCGTATTCACCGACCCGGTGAAACTGGGCGAAACCCTGGAAAAGACCCGCGCGCAGCTGAGCCGCGACGGTGCTCATTTCTCGCCCTGGCACATGCCTGAATAACGATGGGCGGCACGAATCAAGGCCTGCAGCCAACGCTCCAGGCCTTTTTTCATGCCCAGCGCTTGGCGGCACGCACCGTTCGCGACTGACCCATTCGCCCGTTTGGCGGTCTCAACACCAACGAGCGAAACAGGAGAAAACCATGAAAGGTGCAGAAGCGTACGTGAACGATCAGTGGCAGAGCTGCGGGCTCGCCGACCTGCCTCAGGGCTCCGGCGCCCAAGCGGTCAAGCTGCACTTCATTGTCCCGCGCGACGTCCAGATGCCCGGGCTGATCGATCACATCAGCGAGATCGCTCAGCGCCATCTGAGCGAGGCCTACGAAGGGCGCAAGGTCACACGCAAGCCCGCCGTCGGTTCGGTGGTCGGAGATGGCAGTGGCGATGGCATCGATCTGGAATTCGAGGTAGCAGCGGCGGAGTGACTGCGGCCTGCATTCGTCGACGCTGACGTTTCAGAATAGGTCGAATGCTATGCCTGCCGGCCATGCGCCGGCTTCTCGGAAGGACGATCCCAGATGACCCCCTTTGATCTGCAGCGCATGCTTCTGCATGAGTTTCCGCTGATGTTCGTTGCGGAAGTGGCGCTACGGGCGCTGCTTGCCTTTATCGCGGTATTCGTCTTCCTCAAGGTGAGCGGACGCCGAGGCATACGGCAGCTGTCGGTGTTCGAGCTGGTGATCATCCTGACCCTCGGCTCGGCGGCGGGAGACGTCTCCTTTTACGACGATGTTCCGCTGCTGCCGGTTGCGGCCGTATTCGCCACGCTGCTGGCGCTGTACCGCCTGACCGTGTTTCTGATGAGCCGCAGCCCGCGGTTCGGTGTGTGGCTGGAAGGAAAACCCGTCACCATCATTCGCGACGGAATCTACGAACTACGCAGCCTCGACAGCATGAACATCTCGGCGGACGAGTTCTTCATGGAGCTGCGCCAGCAGGGCGTGGAGCATCTCGGCCAGGTCAGACTCGGCATACTGGAAAACGACGGCAACGTGAGCCTGTTCTTTCATGAGCCGGAAGCGGTACGCCCCGGGCTCTCGGTTTTACCGCCCGAGTACCGGCCGGTCTTCCGGCAGATCCCGGCATCGGGCATGTATGCCTGCAACCGCTGCGGCTTTCCGCAGGCGCTGGAAAGCCAGCAAGCGCTGCGATGCCCGCGGTGCTCCAATCCGACCTGGTCGAAGGCGCTTTCCACCCGCCGCTCGCGCTGATGCACGGTACGAACCGCCAGTGCTCCTGCCGGTCAGTTGATAGAGGCGGTTCGCGTCCATGCGCGACGCCGGCTACCTTCCCGATCAACAGCAGGAGCAGACCATGCTTGGCGACTACTCATCGATCAACGATCACCTCGAAACCGCGCGCAAGCACGCCGACCAGGCGGAGACCGAAGCGAAGCCCGAACTCTATCGCGAGGCCGTCGACGAACTTGTCGCGGCAATTCGCCTGTTGATGCGCAACAGTACAGAAAAGGACAACTGAGCCCATTCCATCGCCTCGCCAGCTCCCTGGCGAGGCCTAGCGGGAACCCGCCATCCATGCGCCACGACACTGCGACGGAACCGCCACCCCTGGCCGAGGGCACCCGCCCTGTCCCGCTGGACGAAACCGCCGACACCGGCACGCTGCTTTGCCCTACCCTGCCACCCGACCTGCATTATGTGGACGATGCGCAGCCAGGCATCCGCCGCCGACAGCTGCGTGGAAAGTTCGCCTATTTCGCTCCGAGCGGCGAGCGCATCCGTGACGAAGAAGAGATTCGCCGGATCAACAAACTGGCGATCCCCCCGGCCTATCGGGACGTCTGGATCTGCCCCGACCCGCAAGGGCATCTCCAGGCCACGGGACGCGATGCCCGCGGACGCAAGCAGTATCGTTACCATCCGCGCTGGCGGGAAATCCGCGACAGCGACAAGTACGAGCGCATGCTGGAGTTCGGCGAAGCCCTGCCCAAGCTGCGCCGCGATCTGGAAAAGCACCTGGCCCTGCCCGGCATGCCGCGCGACAAGGTCATGGCGCTGGTGGTCACGTTGCTCGAATCGACCCTGATTCGCATCGGCAATTCCCGCTACGCCAGGGACAACCGGTCCTACGGCCTGACTACACTGCGCACGCGCCACGTGAACGTTAGCAGCACCGCGGTCCGCTTCCATTTCCGCGGTAAGAGTGGTGTGGAGCATGAGGTAACGCTGCGCGACCGGCGCCTGGCCAGGCTCATGCGCCGCTGCATGGAGCTCCCGGGCCAGCAGTTGTTCCAGTATCTGGATGAGGATGGCCAACGCCGTGCGGTCAGCTCCAACGACGTGAATCTCTATTTACGGGAAATGACCGGCCGCGATTTCACCGCCAAGGACTATCGGACCTGGGCCGGCAGCGCGTTGGCGCTGGAACGGTTGCGCAAGCTCGACGCATCCTCGGCAAGCGTCGCGCGACAGAACCTGGTGGAAACCGTCAAGCAGGTCGCGAGCCAGCTGGGCAATACCCCGGCGGTCTGTCGCCAGTGCTATATCCATCCGGCGATTCTGCAAGCCTTCAGCGATGGGGAGCTGGTCAAGCTACGGGCAGCGCGCAAGCGCAAATGGCTGAGCGCCGAGGAAGTCGCCCTGCTTGCCTTTCTGCGCAAAGCGGCCGATTGAGCGTCAGCTTCGACGCGGTCAGTGCTGATGCAGGGTGACGCGATTGCGCCCTGCCGCCTTGGAGGCATAGAGCGCGGAGTCCGCCCACTCGATCAGCTGTGCATGGCTGCTGCTGGGCACGCTGAGGTCGGCCACGCCGAGGCTGATGGTGAAGCGAATGCGATGCTGCTCATGCTGCACCTCATGGCTCTCCACCGCATGCCGCAGTCGTTCTGCGAAGGTCAGCGCACCCTGCTTGTCGGTGTCCGGCAATAGCACGACGAACTCTTCACCGCCATAACGACCCGCCACATCGGAATCGCGCAGGTTCTCGCGGATCAGCTCCGCGACCTGCTGAATCACCGCGTCGCCCACCTGATGCCCGTAGGTATCGTTGATCGACTTGAAATGGTCGATATCGAACATGACCAGCGCGGCCTGGCTGTCGTAGCGGCGATGACGGGCGTAGTCCAGGCGCAGCATTTCTTCCCAGTGCCCGCGGTTGTACAGACCTGTCAGGCGATCGGTGCTCGACAGACGCTGCAGTTCGGCGTTTGCCGCCTGCAACTGGCGGCGGTTGATCGCGACATCGGTGACGTCATAGATGATCAGGCACACCTGGTCGATGCTGCCATTGATGCCCTTGAGCGGCAGGAGCGTGGTGTTCTGGTACATGAAGTCTTCCAGCCCGGTGATCGGCTGGTAGTTCTTGAAGCGCAACAGGTACGGCCGTTGTTCCCAGATGGTGAACGACGGCGTGCCGAGGGTCATGACGCTTTCCACCTTGCGCCGGAACCAGTCCTCATCCACTTCGGGGAAAAGGTTGAAGAACGTCTGGCCGCGGGCCTTTTCGGGGTGCAGACCGGAGCGATTCTCCATGAAGGTGTTCCAGACCTCGACGCGATAGTCGCGGTCCAGTACCACGACCCCCACGTCGATGCTCTGGACGATGGCCAGCAGCCAGTGAAGTTCGTTCAACTCGGCGGAATTGCTCATGCTCATTCCATCAGGTGGGCGAGCTTGCGGGTCAGCAGCTCGACCGAATCTTCGGTGAACAACAACAGCAGGTCAAAGTGGATGTCATGCCCTTCCAGGCTGTAGCTGATCTCCACCGCCAGGGTTTTCTTCCAGCGTGCGCTGTTGAGCCGGATCAGCTCGTCGATGGACGCATGCTGCCCCAGCACCTGCGGGTGCCCCTGGGAGAACACCACCTCGATCTGCTCGGCGATGCCGCTGAGGCATGCGCTGATCAGCAAGCTCGACAGATCCAGCAGCATCTCCATCTCTAGGTAGTCCTGCCGGCGCATGAGGCGTGCCATGTCGGCGACTTCCGAGTCATGGAACAGCAGCAGTGCCTCACCGGCGATGCCACCCCCGATGTAGCCCTGGCATACCGCCGTAAGCTTGTCGCCACGGGCCGCATCGGCCAGCGCCATGTGCAGCTCGCCGACCTCGAGAATGTTCACGTTGGGTATCGGCAACTGGATGAATACGCCCAGCACCCGCGCCAGCAGCGCAGCGGCGCGACCCATGGCGACGTTGACCACTTCGCGGAAGGTGTCGCGGAAGCTGATCCGGCCGCCCTCGACGCGACCGATGAATGACGACACATCGTCCAGCAGGCCGAGGCTCGCCAGCGTCTGATGAAGATGCACCGGATCGGCGGGTTTCTTGATGAAGGCCAGCGCGCCGAGTGCCAGCACGCGGCGCACGGCCTCATCCTGGATATCCGCGGAGATGACGATGGTCTTGCACTGGAGCTGTTCTTCGCGCAGCTGCGCAAGCACCTGATAGCCGTCCAGCTCCGGCATCGTGAGGTCGAGCAGCATCACGTCGACGCCACCCTGGCGGATCCGCTCCAGCGCTTCTAAGCCAGTCGCCGCCTGACAGACGGTTACCGGCCAGCCGGCCGGCAGCGCTTGCAGCAGCTGCTTGCGCGCGAGGGCTGAGTCATCGCAGATCAACAGGGAAATGGCAGACATGGTACGAGCTCTCGTTGCCCGGACAACCTAGGCGCAAGAGCTTATCGCAGGACAAGGACGCTGTGTGCGCCATGAAGGCAAAATAGTGGCATTTTGCCTAGAAACCTGCCGAACGGCCCGGCGGAAGCCGCCGCCGGACCGCTGCCATCAGTAATAGGCGTTCTCGCGGTTGGTGTGATCGGTCACGTCGCGCACGCCCTTGAGCTCGGGAATCCTGGCCAGCAGGGTTTTCTCGATACCCTCTTTCAGGGTCACGTCCGCCTGGCCGCAGCCCTGACAACCGCCACCGAACTGCAGCACGGCGATGCCTTCCTCGACCACATCGATCAGCGTCACCTGGCCACCGTGGCTGGCCAGCCCCGGATTGATCTCGGTCTGCAGGTAGTAGTTGATGCGCTCGTTCATCGGGCTGTCTTCGTTGACCATCGGCACCTTGGCGTTCGGCGCCTTGATCGTCAGCTGGCCACCCATGCGGTCGGTGGCGTAGTCGACCAGTGCGTCTTCCAGAAAGGGCTCGCTGGTACCGTCGATCCAGGCAGTGAAGCTCTTGAGTGCCAGGGCGATGTCGTCCGGCTTTTCTTCACCGGGCTTGCAGTAGGCGATGCAGGTTTCCGCGTAGGGCGTGCCGGGCTGGGTGATGAAGATGCGAATTCCGATGCCGGTGGTGTTCTGCTTCGCGAGCAGGTCGGCCAGATAATCGTGTGCAGCTTCGGTAATGGTGATCGCGCTCATGGGAACTCCTCGCAGACATGCGTGGCAGTGTACGTCAAACCACTGCCACGGTTAAGTCCTAGTATTTTAGTCGGACTATCGGATTTCAAGTTCCACGTTCCGTGGATCGCCCTGGAACGCCTGCTAGAGGTTTTCATAACGGTTCATGTCCAGAACGCCGGCCTCTACCGGCTCGGTCTCCTCGAGATAGCGCGTCAGATCGTTGAAGTAGTGCCAGAACTGCGGATGGCTGCGGCGGATGCCCCAGCGCTCGACCAGCCGCTCGAGATCGGCGCCCGCCTTCACCTGCTCCATCGCCGCAACGAAGGTCGGGACGTCCGCCGCCGGCAGGTTGAAGATGAAGTTCGGGTAGCTGCTGAGGATGCCCGGATAGACTGTCAGGGTGTCCAGGCGCGGCTGCCAGCGCAGCGACTCGCCAAACATGAACGCCACATTGCTGTGAGCCCGGTTGCGCAGCAGGCTGTAGATTTCCCGGCGGTCCCCGGCGTACTCGACCCGCACCAGGGTCGCCTCGGGCAGATGCAGGATGGCAGGCATACCGGCCGCCATCCGGTTGGTCAGCCGGCTGAGCGCCTGTTCGACACGCTGCAGCTCGGCCGGCTGGTCGTCGCGATAGCAGTGCGTGCCCTGGCAGCGGTTGATCGGGTCGGGAGCGGCGTTGATACCCGCGTGCCGCGCCAGCAGCTGCCGGGCGAACGCACGCTTGGGATCGCCACTGTCCAGCGCAAGCTGTGTAGGCGTCGCGCGGTCGACCGATGTGTAGGCCAGCAGCAGCTTGAGCTGACCGCTTTTCTCGTACCAATCATCCAGGATGGCCTGACGCGACGCAGGTGGCAGCAGCCGCAGGAAGTTGAGCTCGGCGCCGTTGCGGATCAGGTCGAAATACAGGCGCGTCTGGCCCTGGTGGGACACATTGCCGAACACGTCGAAGTTGACCACCAGCTGGTAATAGGTGCGCTCCAGCAGCGGATAGTCCATCCACCAGAGCGTTTGCGGAATTTCGCCAATCAGCCCTTTGCGCACCGAGGCGCTGTCATGCTGGCGGAACACGCTGAGCAAGGCGTTCTCGTTACCTGCCCAGATCTGCGGCCAAGCGGCCGGTGCGTTGGCGTAAGCCCTGGTGCGCAGCTGCTCGTACTGGTTGCGCTTCACGCGATAGGTCTTCCAGAACGCCAGCAGGTCGCCCATTTCGTCGAACTGCCCCGGCATGGCCAGCAGCGGTGTGGCCTGCTCACGAAAGCGCCGATCGGTGACATAGAGATCGTGCTGCGGGTCCTGGAAGAACACCCAGAAGTTGTCGCGGATGACGTCAGTGGCGATCTGGCCTCGGCAGACCGGGCCGCGAATGAAGGTGCGCACGAAGTACTCAGCGTTATCCAGCATGAACTGGTATCGCGCCTCGGCAGGAATCGCCTGGAAGGTCTTGAACGGATTGGCCCGGTGATTCGCGCCATAACCGGGTAGCGATTCGACGGTCCAGTCGCCTGCGAAGAACAGCGCTCTGACCCGCGCCTGCTTCGTCGCACTCAAGGGATAGGTGATATGCGTCTTGTGCACGATCACGTCGCTGATGGGCCGCAGGCGGTAGCTGAAACGGGTACCCGGATCGTCATTCGGCCGTCGCGTGGCGATCGCATCGACCGGCTCGCCGCTGGGCGTACGCGAACGCACCAACTGATAGAAGCGACCGGGTTCGCCCCCCTCGAAATACAGGTGGGCAATAAAGAGGTGCTCATAGAGCCAGCGCGCGACCAGGCTGCCGCGCGGGCCTGGCGTATTGAGCAGGCGTTCCCACTGTTCGATCTGCGTCGCTTCCCGGGCCGAGGGCTGCAGCTGTCGAGGCTCGACCGCGCCGCCCTGCTCCAGCCAGCGTTGCACGGTGGCGTATTCCTTATCGCTCAGGCCGGTCACGGCGAAAGGCATGCCGCCGTGCCGGCTCTTGCGAGCATAGCCATCGAACTCGTCGGGCAACGGGCAGTTGTTCTCCCGGTCGATGCCGATATTCAGCTCCGCAGGCAGCTTGGCATTGGGCGTCAGCGGCTGGCTGCGACCCAGATCCAGCATGCGCGCCATCAGCGCCGCCTGACCACCCTGGGCGTCGAGCACCGAATGGAAGCCCTTGCGTCGCCAGGCCTGCTCGCCTTCGGCGTCGAGAAACAGGCGAGTCGGGGCCTGGGCCTTGGAGCGTACGCCGTTGTACACCGGCAATTTGTTCGCACCACGCTCGGCACCCTGGCCGCTGCCCAGATTGAGCTGGCACGGCGAGTCATAGCAGGCATGGCAGGCCACGCACTTGGCGGTGAAGATCGGTTGGATATCGCGCTGATAGGAGAGGACTTCGGCCTGTGCAGCGCTGCCGATGAGCAGGAACAGACAGCCGAGCCAGAAACGGTGGGACATGAAACGAACGCCTGAAAGTGACCCTGCATTCTAATGCGTGCACGACAAACGCCGCTTGCCTGCCCAACCTGAATAATCTTCATGCAAATGCGCGACAGCTAAAAAAGCATGCAGCTTTGCTATCATTCGCGCTCTTTTCGTTCCCGCTTTTCAGGTAGTTCCCATGTCCGCTCGCAACGCCCGACTTCAGGCCCTCCAGCACGCGCTCAGCCAGCGCATCCTGATTCTCGACGGTGGTATGGGAACCATGATCCAGAGCTACAAGCTGGAGGAGCCCGACTACCGGGGCGAGCGATTCGCCGATTGGCCGAGCGACGTGAAGGGCAATAACGACCTGTTGCTGCTCTCCCGCCCCGACGTCATCCAGGCCATCGAGAAGGCCTATCTCGATGCCGGCGCCGACATTCTGGAAACCAACACCTTCAATGCCACCCGGGTCTCCCAGGCCGACTACGGCATGGAAGAACTGGTCTACGAGCTGAACGTGGAAGGTGCGCGCCTGGCCCGGGAAGTGGCCGATGCCAAGACCGCCGAGACGCCGGACCGCCCACGTTTCGTCGCCGGCGTGCTCGGCCCGACCAGCCGCACCTGCTCCATCTCGCCGGACGTCAACAACCCCGGCTACCGCAACGTCACCTTCGACCTGCTGGTGGAGAACTACACCGAAGCCACCCGTGGCCTGATCGAGGGCGGCGCTGACCTGATTCTGATCGAAACGATCTTCGACACGCTGAACGCCAAGGCGGCGATCTTCGCTGTCCAGCAGGTATTCGAGGAAGATGGCGTCGAGCTGCCGATCATGATCTCCGGCACCATCACCGACGCCTCCGGCCGCACGCTGTCAGGCCAGACCACCGAGGCGTTCTGGAACTCGGTGCGCCATGCCAAGCCGATCTCCGTAGGCCTGAACTGCGCCCTGGGCGCCAAGGACCTGCGCCCTTATCTGGAAGAGCTGGCCAACAAGGCCGACACCCACGTGTCCGCCCACCCCAACGCCGGCCTGCCCAATGCCTTCGGCGAGTACGACGAAACGCCGGCAGAAATGGCCGCGGTGGTCGAGGAGTTCGCCGCCAGCGGTTTCCTCAACATCATCGGCGGCTGCTGCGGCACCACGCCGGCGCATATCCAGGCGATTGCCGAGGCGGTGGCCAAGTACCCGCCGCGCGTGATCCCGGACATTCCCAAGGCCTGCCGCCTGTCGGGCCTGGAGCCCTTCACCATCGACCGCAGTTCACTGTTCGTGAACGTCGGCGAGCGCACCAACATCACCGGTTCGGCCAAGTTCGCCCGTCTGATCCGCGAGGAGAACTACACCGAGGCGCTGGAAGTGGCCCTGCAGCAGGTGGAAGCCGGCGCCCAGGTGATCGACATCAACATGGACGAGGGCATGCTGGATTCGAAGGCGGCCATGGTCACCTTCCTCAACCTGATCGCCGGCGAGCCGGACATCTCCCGCGTGCCGATCATGATCGACTCCTCCAAGTGGGAAGTGATCGAGGCGGGCCTCAAGTGCATCCAGGGCAAGGGCATCGTCAACTCCATCTCCATGAAGGAAGGCGTCGAGCAGTTCAAGCACCACGCCCACCTGTGCAAGCGCTACGGCGCCGCGGTGGTGGTGATGGCCTTCGACGAAGCCGGCCAGGCCGATACCGCTGCACGCAAGCGCGAAATCTGCCAGCGCAGCTACGACATCCTGGTCAACGAGGTGGGCTTCCCGCCGGAAGACATCATCTTCGACCCGAACATCTTCGCCATCGCCACCGGCATCGAAGAGCACAACAACTACGCCGTCGACTTCATCGAAGCCTGCGCCTTCATTCGCGACAACCTGCCCTATGCCCTGACCTCGGGCGGCGTGTCCAACGTGTCCTTCTCCTTCCGCGGCAACAACCCGGTGCGCGAAGCGATCCACTCGGTGTTCCTGTTCCATGCGATCAAGGCGGGCCTGACCATGGGCATCGTCAACGCCGGCCAATTGGAGATCTACGACGAGATCCCGAAGGAGCTGCGCGACGCGGTCGAGGACGTGGTGCTCAACCGCAGCGCCGGCGGCACCGAGGCGCTGCTGGAGATCGCCGACAAGTACAAGGGCGATGGCTCGGTCAAGGAAGCCGAGACCGAGGAATGGCGCAATCTGCCGGTGGACAAGCGCCTCGAGCACGCGCTGGTCAAGGGCATCACCGCCTTCATCGTGGAGGACACCGAGGAGTGCCGCCAGCAGTGCGCACGCCCCATCGAGGTGATCGAAGGCCCGCTGATGAGCGGCATGAACGTGGTGGGCGATCTGTTCGGCGCGGGCAAGATGTTCCTGCCCCAGGTGGTCAAGTCCGCCCGCGTGATGAAGCAGGCCGTGGCACACCTCATCCCCTTCATCGAGGCGGAAAAGGGCGACAAGCCGGAAGCCAAGGGCAAGATCCTCATGGCGACCGTCAAGGGCGACGTGCACGACATCGGCAAGAACATCGTCGGCGTGGTACTGGGCTGCAACGGCTACGACGTGGTGGACATGGGCGTGATGGTGCCGGCGGAAAAGATCCTGCAGACCGCCATCGCCGAGAAGTGCGACATCATCGGCCTCTCCGGGCTGATCACCCCCTCCTTGGACGAAATGGTTCATGTGGCCAAGGAAATGCAGCGCCAGGGCTTCAGCCTGCCGCTGATGATCGGCGGCGCCACCACCTCCAAGGCGCACACCGCGGTGAAGATCGACCCGCAGTACAGCAACGATGCAGTGGTCTATGTCACCGATGCATCGCGTGCAGTCGGCGTGGCCACCACTCTGCTGTCCAAGGAACTCAAGCCGGCGTTCGTCGACAAGACCCGCGAAGAGTACGCGATGATCCGCGAGCGCACCGCCAACCGCAGTGCGCGCACCGAACGCCTGAGCTACCTCGATGCCATCGCCAACAAGCCGCCGTTCGACTGGAGCGGCTACGTCCCGGTCAAACCGAGCTTCACCGGCCGCCAGGTGCTGGAAGACATCGATCTGCGCACCCTGGTCGACTACATCGACTGGACGCCTTTCTTCATTGCCTGGGACCTGGCCGGCAAGTATCCGCGCATCCTCGAAGACGAGGTGGTTGGCGAAGCGGCCACCTCGCTGTTCAACGATGCCCAGGCCATGCTGAAAAAGCTGGTTGACGAGAAGCTGATCCGCGCACGTGCGGTGTTCGGCTTCTGGCCAGCCAACCAGGTCCAGGACGATGACCTGGAAGTGTACGGTGACAACGGCGAGAAGCTAGCCACCCTGCATCACCTGCGCCAGCAGACCATCAAGCCGGACGCCAAGCCGAACCTGTCGCTGGCCGATTTCGTCGCACCTAAGGACAGCGGCATCACCGACTATGTAGGCGGCTTTATCTGTACCGCCGGCATCGGCGCCGAGGAGCTGGCCAAGGCCTATCAGGACAAGGGCGACGACTACAACTCGATCATGGTCAAGGCATTGGCCGACCGCCTCGCCGAGGCCTGTGCCGAATGGCTGCACGAGCAGGTGCGCAAGCACTACTGGGGCTATGCGCCTGACGAGCGGCTGAGTAACGAGGAACTGATCCGCGAGCAGTACAAGGGCATCCGCCCTGCCCCCGGTTACCCGGCCTGCCCGGACCACACCGAGAAGGGCACGCTGTTCCAGCTGCTGGATGCCGACGGCATCAGCCAGGTCACGCTCACCGAGCACTACGCCATGCTGCCCACCGCGGCGGTCAGCGGCTGGTACTTCGCCCATCCCGAGGCGCAGTATTTCGCTGTCGGCAAGATCGACAAGGATCAGGTGGAAAGCTACAGCCAGCGCAAGGGCCAGGAATTGGCCATCAGTGAGCGCTGGCTGATGCCGAACCTGGGCTACGACAACTGATCTCGACGCGGGCGTCTCCCGACGCCTGCGTTCGATCCACGGAGCAAGTGCACCATGTCATCGGAAACACCCTGGCTGATCGACGAACTCGAAAATGCCGACATGCTGATCATCGACGGCCTGCACGCGTGGCAGTTCGCGCTCGACGAAGCCATGCTGGATCAGGCCGACGCAGCCGCAGAAGCCAACCAGCCGTTCGCCAGCGAGGCCACCTTGCTGACCATCGACCTGGTGGACGGCCGGACCCGCCGCCAGTGGCAGTTCAGCTACAACCAGATCATGGAGGCGCAGCGCGACGCCGAAGATGAAAGCTGGCTGCTGGAAGGCCCGCATCGCCTGCAATGCCTCAGCGCCATTGGCGGCGAGGACGAGGACGAGTAGTCCACTGCACCTCAGCCGCACCCCGTTGAGGCGCCCCCATCGGGCGCCCTCCATCCAGGCACGCCAGAAAGGCGCCCCCAGCTAGGCGCCCCCATCCGTCAACGGCTGCGGACGGCTGCGCGGGTGCCCGCCTCGTCAATCGCCGGTTCACGCAATACCGCCCCTTCGGTCAGCGGGCGCTCGATATACCGGTAGCTGAGCCCGGCGACGATCAGCGAGACCGTCACGCAGAGCGCAACGCGCGGTAGCACCGGCTGATCGTCCAGCCAGTGCATGCACAGCAGCCAGACCGGGATATGGCAGAGGTACAGCGAGAAGGAAACCTGGCCTATGGCTTCCAGCGGGCGCGAGAGGCTGCCGAAGATGGCTTCGCCGGAACAGGCCGCGAGCATGAAAGGAACGGCCAGCACCAGCGTCGTCGCCGCCCAGCGGAACGACGCGAACGGCTCCAGCGCGATGGCCAGCACGCTGGCCGCCAGCACCGACAGGCCCATCACCAGCACCTTGCTCACAGGCGACATCGCCTCGATGTCCCGTTCGACCAGCCGAAACGATTCCAGGGACGACAGCTTCCACAGCAACAGGCCGAGAAACAGCCCGTTGGCTCGGAACAGCCACTCGGGCGCAAACGGATTGGCAAAACTGAACCACAGCACGATGCCGATCACCGCCGGCCAGAACGCCCTGCCCAGCAGGAGCAGCAGCGGGAAAAGCAGGTAGAACTGTACTTCCAGGGCGATCGACCAGAAGTAGCCGAAATCCGTCTCGTGCAGCGCGTTGAACACATTGGCGAGAAAGAACGCCGCGCTCGCCGTCACGCCCAGCAGGGTGTCCAGCGAATAGCTGGGTACGCCGCGTGGCGGCTCGAGCACGGCGAACAGCAATACCACCGCAGACCAGAACCAGGTCGGCAGCAGCACGCGGCGAATGCGTTTCTTGTAGAACCCGTACACCGCCGCCGCGTCGAATTGCCTGTGCTTGCGCAGGAAGGTTGCACCCATCAGGAAGCCGGATATCAGGAAGAACAGGTCGACTCCGACACCCGGCAGGAAGCGCTGCAGCACCCCATCCCACCAGACAGCCTCGGCACCTATCAGCATGACCGAGCCGTGGGCCAGCAGCACCAGCACGATTGCCAGGCCACGAAGAAATTGAATGTTGCGATTCTTGCCGTGCCGCGCTCCGGCATCACTCATAAGCCATCCGTTGTTCGCCAGCCGCCGCGACTACCAGCCATTGCCTGGGTCATTCAGGATCGATTCCATCGCCTCGCGGCCTCGTTCGACATCAGGCCAGCCTCCCGCTGCGCCTTTGCATTGTCCAAGACAGGTCGATGTCGGGGTCGTTCAATCTCGCCGGCCGCGATCCGGACGAGGCCCGGCTCCGTTATGATCGCGCCCCTCGTTCTTCGCCACCGGTCACCGCCATGTCGCTTCTCGAACTGATCGCCTCATTGCTGGGCGTTGTCGCCGTCTGGCTGACCGTGCGGCAGAACAGCTGGTGCTGGCCCATCGGGCTGGGCATGGTGTCGCTGTATGCATGGTTTTTCTTCGATGCCAAGCTGTACTCCCAGGTGCTGTTGCACGGCGTCTTCGCGGCGATGCAGCTGTATGGCTGGTGGGCCTGGACCCGCGGCACCGACGGAAACGGCCGGCGCGTGAGCCTGGCCAGCGGGCCGGAAGTGCTGGTCGGCATCGGCATGGCGGTGCTAGGCAGCCTGCTGCTCGGCAGCGCGATGGCTCGCTTCACCGAGGCGGCGTTTCCCTGGATCGATGCCAGCCTGACCGCCTTCAGCCTGCTCGCGCAGCTGTGGATGGCACTCAAGCGCCTGCAGTGCTGGCCACTGTGGATCGTGGTCGATGCCTTGTTTGTCGGCTTCTTCAGCTTCCAGGGCTACTGGTTGACGGCCGGGCTCTACGCGCTGTTCACCGCGCTGGCGGTGATGGGGCTGCGTGAATGGCGTGCGACCCTGGTGGCCGCCCGATGAAAGTCGTCGTGCTCACCGGACCGGAATCCACCGGCAAGAGCTGGCTGGCCGATCGCTTGCGACGCCGCTTTGGCGGCCTCGTGGTCGACGAGTACGTGCGTCACTACATCGAGCGGACGCAACGCGACACGACGCTGGCCGACGTCCCGGCCATTGCCCGCGGCCAACTGGCCCGAGAAGACGCCGCACGGGCCGCCGCACCGCATCTGCTGATCCTCGACACCCATCTGCTGAGCAACATGTTCTGGAGCCGCACGCTGTTCGGCGACTGCCCCGATTGGCTGGAAGCCGAACTGCAGGCGCGCGAATACCACCAGCACCTGTTGCTCTCGCCCACAGGCGCTGAGTGGCATGCGGACGGCCAGCGCTGCCAGCCGGATCTAGACGACAGGCAGCGCTTCTACGAGCAATGCCGTGACTGGCTTCGGCAGCATCGGCAGCCGTTCGTTGAAATCGCAGGTGACTGGGCCGAGCGCGAACGTCAGGCAATTGCCTGGACACGAGCGCTGCTGGATGGCTGACCGCCTCAGCGGCTTGGCTGCCCGTCCTGGCGCAGCAGCAGGCCGATGGCGAGGATGACCAGCAGGCTGCCCGGCAGCCAGTGCCAACCCATGCGCGCGGGCTGATCGAAGAACAGCAACAGCATCGAGACGAAGGGCACCAGGTAGCTGTAGGCCGTTACCGCCCCGGGGGTCAGTGCGCTGGTGGCGCGCTGCTGCAGGAAGAAGGTCATCGCGCTGGAGAACACGCCGAGGTAGGTCACCAGCAGCAGGTCCAGCAGATTCATGTGCAGCAGTGCCGCCGGGCGCTCCCATATCGCCCCCATCAGGCCGATCAGCACAGCGCCCGCCACCAGGCTCCAGAAGGTGCGCAGGCCCGCCTGGGTCGGCAACGATCCGTTGGCCAGCCCCCATTTGCTGAGCACCGGATAGAGCGCCGAGGCGACGCAGCCGAAGAAGAAACCCAGCTCGCCGAAGCCCAGCTGCATCCCGGAGAAGTCGCCGCCGTTTTCGGCCCAGGCCAGCCCCAGCGCCCCGCTCGCCCCGAGCGCGAGGATGGCGAGCAGCCTGCCCGCGCGCTGTTCGACGCCCAGCCCCCGGCCGAGGCAGTACGCCAGCAGCGGCACGCTGACGAACAGGGTCGCCATGGACAGTGCACTGACCCTATGCGCCGCCCAGAACATGGTGCCGAAGAAGCCCGCCAGGCAGAGCCCCATGGCCGCATAGAGCAACAGGGTTCGCCAGCCCGGGCGCCCGTCGCTCTGGCGCCACGCCAGCGGCGCGAGTACCAGCGCGGCGATGCCGAAGCGCATCGCCGTCAGCAGCAACGGGGGCAGCCCGTCACTGAGCAGCCCGACCGCGGGAAAGGAAAGCCCGACGAACAGCGCCCAGAGCAGCATGCCGAGATGGGCCTGAGTGACACGCTTGCGCTCATGGCCCCGCGTCGTCGCGCCTGCGCGCGGATCGTCTCGGCTGATGGTGGGCGCATGGCTGGGCTCTTGATAGCGACGACTCAAATCTTCGCTCCGGCGGGATGGTTTCGGGCTGGCGCGGCGTCTATGAACGCGACGCCGACCGTCGAATGACCTTGATGGAATAGGTGAGGTTCGGTTTGCGCGTCACGCTGATCGGGCGCCGAGTAACGGTGTCCAGGGTGATGTTCCAGAAACCCGAGCTTGGCGCGACGATCTTCGCTGGAAAACGGTCGAACGCACCGCCGTGGTAAGTGTGCCGGCCGCCATTCTTGAAGCTGCGAAAGTTCGCGTCGTTCATCAGACGTATATTGCAGGTCTGCGAACACTGGATAACGACGATGTCACCTTCTTCAAGGTGCTCGCGCTGGTGTATGAACTTCATCGACTGCTCCGACACGGTTTGCGGCAAAGCGCAGAACGATAGCATGCATACCGCTGGAACCGGCCTGCTGACGATCCCGGTCCGCGAAAGGCATGAAGCCCAAGTGGCTGACCCAGGACATCCTGCTTGGCGTGGCCATCGACATGTGGACGGGCGACATCGGCGCTCTTATCGGTATCGCCCCGGGCCTGATGCGCCGAGGTTGACCGCGCTCGCCGCGAGCGGGTTGTCCTACGGACCGGGTTGTGTATGCTCTGCCGACCTGTCCGAAAGTCTGCTTCCTGCCATGTACAGCACGTCACGTCCCTGCTCTGTCAGCCTGCCCGCAGGAAGTCGGCTGCTGTTTCTCTTCGATACCGGATTGCTGGCCGTGTGGTGATGGCGCTCAGTCGCGCCTTTTCCTGCACATCCATTTCCTGCTTATCGAGGTCCGCCGCCCATGTTCGCGGTTCGTAACACCGTCCAGATTGATGCTCCCATCGTGCGCAACGCGACCCGTTGCGGTTTCTTCATGGCCGGGTTCGGCCTTTCCGTCTGGGCGCCGCTGGTGCCCTATGTCCGTGAACGCATCGAGATGACCGATGCGGTGTTCGGTCTGTTGCTGCTGTGCATCGGGATCGGCTCGCTGACCTGGATGCCCATTTCCGGCGTCCTGGTGGCCCGCTGGGGCATCCGCCCGGTGCAGCTGTGCAGTGTTGCGCTGCTGGCCCTGGCGCTGGCCGGCATGGCGCTGACCGATTCGATCGGGTGGCTGGGCCTGGCGCTGTTCTGTTTCGGCGGCAGCCTGGGCGTCATCGACGTCATCATGAACATTCAGGCGGTGCTGGTGGAAACCGCTGTCGGCCGCCGGCTGATGTCCAATTTTCACGGCATGTACAGCCTCGGCGCCATCAGTGGTGCGCTGGTGCTGACCGGCCTGCTGAGCCTGGGTCTGGCACCGGAGGTCGGTAGCTTCATGATGATCGGCGTGATCGTGGCGGCGAACCTGGCCCTTGCGCGCGGCTACCTGCCGAATCGCGCGCCCGGTGGCGGCCTCGCCTTCGTCCGCCCGACCGGGCTGGTGATGCTGGTCGGCCTGATGTGTTTCGTCGTGTACCTCGCCGAAGGCGCCGTGCTGGACTGGAGCGCGCTCTATCTGACCGGTGAGAAAGGCCTGGAAGTCGCCAGAGGCGGGCTCGGCTATGCGGCCTTCGCGCTGATGGTCACCATCGCCCGTTTCGCTGGCGCTCCGCTGGTGAACAGCCTAGGCACGGCGCGGGTCATCGCCTTCGGCGGCATGCTGGCGGCATTCGGCATCGGTCTGAGCCTGACTGCCGATCACTGGGCGCTGGCATTGGTCGGCTATGGGTTGTGCGGCCTGGGGTGCGCCAACGTTTCGCCCGTGCTGATCTCCTCGTTGAGCCGGCAGGACGGCATGCCGGTGCAGCTGGCCGTCACCGTCGCCACTACCATTGGCTTTGCCGGCGTGCTCGCCGGCCCGGCGATGATGGGCATGGTCGCCCATTTCAGCTCGCTGGGCATGGCCTTCGCACTGCTCGCCGTCCTGCTGCTCGGTATCGTGCCGTTCTGCCGTCGCTTCGCGGCGTGAGCCCGGCTAGAATGCGCGCCCTATGCGCATCCCCGACTTCCAGCAACGCCTCGCCGATATCGGCGCCAAGCCCCGTCATATCGGGCGGATGACCCGCGCCTGGCTCAAGGGCCTGCCGCTCGATGTCGGGCGGCGCCAGCAGCAGGCCGAGGACTTCCTGCCGCTGAGCGTGCGCGAAGGTCTGCCGGCGCTGAGCCTGGAAATCGATGCGCTGGCCCGCCTGCGCTCCGAGCACCCGGCCGCCGATGGTTCGGCAAGACTGCTGGTGGAGCTTGGCGATGGGCAGATGGTGGAAAGCGTGCTGCTACCGCGCGACGGACTGTGCGTGTCCAGCCAGGTCGGCTGCGCGGTGGGCTGCGTGTTCTGCATGACCGGCAAGAGCGGCCTGCTGCGCCAGCTGGGCAGTGCCGAAATCGTTGCTCAGGTCGCCCTCGCCCGCCGCTTCCGCCCGGTGAAGAAGGTGGTGTTCATGGGCATGGGCGAGCCGGCGCACAACCTCGACAACGTACTCGAGGCGATCGACCTGCTCGGTACCGAGGGCGGCATCGGTCACAAGAACCTGGTGTTTTCCACCGTAGGCGACCTGCGCGTGTTCGAGCGCCTGCCGCAGCAACGGATCAAGCCGGCCCTGGCGCTGTCGCTGCACAGTACCGACGGTGCCTTGCGCCAGGCGCTGCTGCCGCGCGCACCGCAGATCGCCCCGGAGGAACTGGTCGAGCTTGGCGAGACCTACGCCCGCGCGACAGGCTTCCCGATCCAGTATCAGTGGACGCTGCTCAAGGGCATCAACGACAACCAGGAGGAGATGGACGGTATCCTGCGCCTGCTCAAGGGCAAGTATGCGGTGATGAACCTGATCCCCTACAACAGCCTGGAAGACGACGCATACCAGCGGCCTGAGGGTGAGCGCATCGTGCAGATCGTGCGCTATCTGCACAGCCGCGGCGTGCTGACCAAGGTGCGCAATTCGGCCGGCCAGGATATCGATGGCGGCTGCGGCCAGCTGCGCGCCCGTGCCGAGCAAGTGCTCGGGCGCAGGCGGCCGCGCTGATCGGGCCTGAACCCACCTCGCCAACGGCTGTCGGAGCGCTGTAACAGACGCCGTTTCGGTGTTCATCTCAGCAAGGAAAGCGCAACACCGCATGCATACCCTGGAACAACTCGAACGTGGCGAACTGGCCGGCATCAGCCGCCTTGATCTTTCCGCCGGCCTTGACGCCTTTCCCGACGCGATCTTCGGCCTCGCCGATACGCTGGAAGTGCTGAACCTCTCGGGCAACCAGCTCGACAGCCTGCCAGCCGACCTATCCCGGCTGCGCAAGCTGCGGATCCTGTTCTGCTCGGACAACCCGTTCACCGAGGTGCCGGAGTGTCTCGGCGATTGCCCGCAGCTGGAAATGGTCGGCTTCAAGGCCAATCGTATTCGTCATCTGCCTGCCGATTCCTTGCCGCCGGCTCTGCGCTGGCTGATCCTTACCGATAACCAGCTGGAAAGCCTGCCCGCCGAGATCGGCAACTGCCGAAGGCTGCAGAAGCTGATGCTCGCCGGCAACCGGCTGACCAGCCTGCCGCCGTCCCTGGCCGAATGCACCCACCTGGAGTTGTTGCGCATCGCCGCCAACCGCCTGCAGCTGCTGCCAGACTGGCTGCTGACACTGCCGCGCCTGAGCTGGCTGGCCTTCGCCGGCAACCCCTTCAGCGACGCCAACGAGGCCGCGAGTCTTGCACGCCACTCGCTACCCGCGATTGCTCGAACGCAAGTCGTGCTGCATGAACAGCTCGGCCAGGGTGCCTCCGGCGTCATTCACCGAGCGCAATGGCAGGTGCCCGGCCAGGCGCCGCGACCCATGGCGGCGAAGCTGTTCAAGGGACACGTCACCAGCGACGGCCTGCCGCATAGCGAAATGGCCGCGTGCGTGGCGGCTGGCCGTCACGCCAACCTGATCGACGTCGCCGGCCCCCTTGCCGACCACGCAGAGTTGACGCCCGGCCTGCTGATGGATCTCGTCGACCCTGGCTTCCAGCCCCTGGCCGGGCCACCCTCGCTGGCCAGCTGCACGCGCGACAGCTACGGTGCCGAGCAGCGTTTCAGCCTCGAACAGGTCCTGAGCATCGCCAGCGGCGTCGCGTCCGCCGTTGCTCACCTGCACCGCCGCGGCATCCTGCATGGCGACCTCTATGCCCACAATTTGCTGGTCGATCCGAGTGGCGCCTGCCTGCTCAGCGATTTCGGCGCGGCCTCCTTCTTCGAGCCCGACAGCGCAGCCGGACAGCACCTCAAGCGCATCGAAGCCCGCGCTTTCGGTTGCCTGCTGGAAGAATTGCTGCAACGCTGCCCGGACACCGATCCACGTCAGCATGTCCTGCTGGATCTGCAACGACATTGCCTGAACGACGACATCGAGCAGCGACCGGACTTCGACCGTCTGCATAGCCTTCTCGCCGCGCTCTGACGCGCATTACCGGAGCGATTACACAGCCATGACCTCACCCGAAGCGGACGAGCCGCGCTCGCCCTATCCCAAGCCCTACGCCGACACTCCGCTGGACCAGGACCCCTTCGTTCGTGGACTCAAGCAGCGGCTGCCCGAGCACCTGCGTGATTCGTTCAATGAGGAGCAGCTGGCGGCATTGCGCGGTGTGTTCGGCGCACGCTCCTGGGTCAGGCACCGGGTCGACCTGCGCGGCACGGTGCGGCTGTGGCGCAATCACTACTATTTCGCGATCGTCGCGGGGCGCAACAAGCGCAACCTGACCCGCCCGCAGCAGAACCTGTCGCTGATCGCCAAGGCTGCGCTGGCGACCCTCTTCCTGCTGTTTTCCGCCCTGGTCGGGCTGGTAATCCTCTACCTGCTCAAATCCGCGCTGGGCATCAATCTGTTCCCCGATTTTTCCCTCGGACTCTGGGACTGGTTCAAGGAGAGCCTCTGACCGCCTGCGTCTTGTAGCTGGCCAGGAAGACGCTACGCTGAATGACGCGCGGAGAGTGGATCGGGGTTGATCGGAATCAAACCTCAATCCGCCCGCCGGTAGAACACTAAATGCGCTCTGACCTTCCCGAGCTTCTACAGGAGTTTGTGAAATGAACGACGCTTCGAACAAACCTGCAGTCAGTACGGATGAAAAGAAGGTGCCGACGGCACCGCAAGACCCATGGCGCCCCTTCGACACCTTGCGGCGACAGGTCGACCGGCTCTTCGATGAGTTCGATCGCCCCTGGCATCTGCCCTTCAGTCGCCACGGCCTGGAGACGGCGCCTCTCTGGCAGGGCGGCCCCAGCCGGATGCCGGCGGTAGATGTGGTCGAGAAGGAAAATTCCTTCGAGATCACCGCCGAGTTGCCTGGCCTCGATGAAAAGGATGTCGAGGTGAAGCTGGTCGGCAACAGCCTGGTGATCAAGGGAGAAAAGCGCCAGGAGCACAAGGAGGAGAAGGACGGCTATCACCTGTCCGAGCGCTCCTTCGGCAGTTTCCAGCGCAGTTTCGCACTGCCGGACGGGGTGGATCGCGAGCAGATCGAAGCCAAGTTCGGCAAGGGTGTGCTACGTGTTTCGCTGCCCAAGCACCCCGGCACTGGTGAAGGAGCGAAGACCATCTCGGTCAAGGCCGAATGACCAGCGAAAGGGCCGGCTGCCAGCATGGCCGGCCCTCCTCCCCCCGTTGATGCGGCCTGCCCGGATCAACGCTCCGCCGACCTCGGATCACTCGACTAGACTTCGGAAAACCCTGATTCGAGGCAGCCATGAACGACGAGCAGGAAAAGAACCTGACATTGCGGCAAATGCTCGGCAGTGTGCTAGCCGCCGCCTTGGGTGTGCAAAGCGGCAAGAACCGGGCAAGAGACTTCAGCCACGGCAAACCCAGCCACTTCATCATTCTCGGCGTGGGGTTCACCGTACTGTTCGTGCTGATCGTCCTGGGTGTGGTCAAGCTCGTGCTTTATCTGGCGGGCCTGTAGCCGCTATTGGTGGCTGACCCAGAAAATTGCCGTTCCCACGGCGAGCATGATCAAGGCAAATATCGCCGCGGCATCCACAACACTGTCGCGCTGGTCATTTCTCACGGGACTTCTCCTCTAGCAGCTACGGTCGCAGCCTGTTCTTCTCCCAGTTAAGACCAGGGAACGAGGTTGCTCAAGGCGTGTTAGCCGTAAGTCCATTTCGCTTGGTTTAGTTCTAAACATATTCCCAAACATCACTTTTGCGCATAACAAGTAGCTGGTATCGTGCCGCCCTCCCTAAATGGGTGCGCGGCCGTGCGCGCGAAAGCTGTAGCAGCCTGAGAACAGGACATTTATGTACGTTTACGACCAGTACGACCAACACATCATCGAGGATCGGGTCCGGCAGTTCCGCGACCAGACCCGCCGCTTCCTGGCCGGTGAACTCGCTGATGAGGAATTCCGCCCGCTGCGCCTGCAGAATGGCCTGTACATCCAGCGCTACGCGCCCATGCTGCGCATTGCCGTGCCATATGGCCTGCTTTCCTCGACGCAGGTGCGCAAGCTGGCAGAGATCGCTCGTCGCTACGACAAGGGCTATGCCCATATCAGTACCCGTACCAACGTGCAGTTCAACTGGCCCGAGCTGGAAGACGTACCAGAGATTCTCGCCGAACTGGCCACGGTGCAGATGCACGCCATCCAGACCAGCGGCAACTGCATCCGCAACACCACCACCGATCAGTTCGCCGGCGTGGCTCGTGATGAGCTGATCGACCCGCGGCCCTGGTGCGAAATCATCCGCCAGTGGTCCACCTTCCACCCCGAATTCGCCTTCCTGCCGCGCAAGTTCAAGATCGCCGTCAACGGCGCAGTGAGCGATCGTGCTGCGATCGAAGTGCACGATATCGGCCTGGAAGCGGTGAAGAACGATGCAGGCGAGCTGGGCTTCCGCGTTTCGGTCGGTGGCGGCCTTGGCCGGACGCCGATCGTCGGCAGCTTCATCAACGAATTCCTGCCGTGGCAGCACCTGCTGAGCTACCTCGATGCCATCCTGCGGGTTTACAACCGTTACGGCCGCCGCGACAACAAGTTCAAGGCGCGCATCAAGATTCTGGTCAAGGCGCTGACGCCTGAAGTATTCGCCGAGCGCGTCAACGCCGAGTGGGCGCACTTGAAAGACGGCCCAACCACGCTGACCGAAGCCGAAGTGCAGCGCGTCAGCAAGTTCTTCGTCGATCCGCAGTACAAGGCTCTGCAGGATCAGGACGCCGCCCTCGCCCAGCTGGACGCCGAACATCCCGGTTTCGGCCGCTGGCGCCAGCGCAACGTGGTGGCGCACAAGAAGCCCGGCTACGCCGCCGTGACGCTGTCGCTCAAGAGTACCGGCGTGGCCCCTGGCGACGTCACTGACAAGCAGCTCGACGCCATCGCCGATCTGGCCGATCGCTACAGCTTTGGCGAGGTGCGCAACTCCCACGAGCAGAACATGATCCTGGCGGACGTGGAGCAGACCAGGCTGTTCGAGCTGTGGCACGAACTGCGCGAGCTGGGTCTGGCCACGCCGAACATCGGCTTGCTGACCGACATCATCTGCTGCCCGGGCGGCGATTTCTGCTCGCTGGCCAACGCCAAGTCGATCCCGATCGCCGAGGCCATCCAGCGTCGCTTCGACAACCTCGATTACCTGTTCGACCTGGGCAACATCGACCTGAACATCTCCGGTTGTATGAACGCCTGTGGCCATCACCATATCGGCCACATCGGCATCCTCGGCGTGGACAAGAAAGGCGCCGAGTTCTACCAGGTCTCGCTGGGCGGCAGCTCCGGCCGCGACGCCAGCCTCGGCCAGATCCTCGGCCCATCCTTCGCCCAGGATGCGATGCCCGACGTGATCGAGAAGATCATCACCGTCTACGTGGAGCAGCGTACCGAAGATGAGCAGTTCATCGATACTTTCCGCCGCATCGGCATTGATCCCTTCAAGGAGCGCGTCTATGCAGCGAATCATTAAGAACGACCAGTTGGTCGACGAAACCTGGCACCTGCTCCCCAAGGAGCAGACCCTGGACGACCTGTGCAATAGCGACGATCTGATCGTGCCGCTGCACCTGTGGCTCGATCATGCACATGCGCTCAAAGCCCGTGACGGTGGCCTGGGTGTGTGGCTCGATGCCCATGAGCAGGTGGAAGATATCGCTGACGACCTGCAGTACTTCCAGGTCATCGCGCTGAACTTCCCGAGCTTTACCGATGGTCGTCACTACTCCAGCGCGCGCCTGCTGCGTGAGCGCTACGGTTACAAGGGTGAGATCCGCGCCATCGGCGATGTGCTGCGAGACCAGCTGTTCTACATGCGCCGCTGTGGCTTCGACGCCTTCGCCATCCGCGCCGATCGCGATCCCGTCGATGCCCTGGAAGGTCTCAAGGACTTCTCGGTGACCTATCAGGCCGCGGCCGACGACGAACGCCCGCTGTTCCGTCGCCGTCAGGTCTGACGACAACGCCAGCAAGTGAAAAGCCCGCCAATTGGCGGGCTTTTCATTGGCGTCACTGATACATCCAGAAGTTCGGATGCTCGACCGGCACGGGCACTGCAGCGGTCTTTTTTCCGGAAGCGATCTGTTTGATCTTTTCGGCCAGCTTTTTCATAAGCGATTTCCTCGGTTGCGGTCAGGAGTGGCGATAGATTCGACCAAACACAGCGCCTGAGGAAATTCATTGCCACTATCGTACCGATTGACCAGGCGAGGCTTCGTTACCCCTCAATCCAGACGCACCAGCACGCGCCCGACCTGACCGCCCGCCAGGATGCGCTCGATGGCCTCCGGCAGTTGCTCCAGACCGATCTCATGGGCCAGCTCATCGAGGTTGGCCAGCTTCCATTGCAACGACAGCTTGTCCCACATGGATGCCTTGACCACCAGCGGAATCTCCACCGAGTCCACGCCCAGCAGGTTCACGCCGCGAAGGATGAACGGCAGTACACTGGCCTGGAAATGCGTGCCGGCAGTGAGACCGCAGCAGGCCGCACTGGCGCCGCGCTGCAGCGACTTGACCACGTTGAACAGAATGTCCCCGCCCACGGTATCCACCGCCCCGCCCCACTGCTCCTTCAGCAAGGCCTTGTCCACGCCGGCCTGCAATGCAGCACGTTCGACGATCTGCGTGGCCCCCAGGCGGGTCAGGAAATCGGCCTGGTCGGCCTTGCCGGTCACGGCCGCGACCTTGTAGCCGAGGCTGGCCAGCAACGCCACCGCAATGCTGCCGACACCGCCGGTCGCACCGGTCACCAGCACCGGCGCGTCTCCCGGCTCGAGACCAGCCTGTTCCAGCTTGTCGACACAGAGTGCGGCAGTCAGGCCGGCTGTGCCGAGTATCATCGCGTCACGTAGTGACAGTCCCTGCGGACGCTTGATGACCCAGGCGGCCGGAACCCGAATGTATTGACCGAAGCCGCCGGCGGTATTCATGCCCAGGTCATAGCCGGTGACGATCACTTCATCGCCTTCGGCGAACTCGGCCACGCTGGACAAGGCCACGACACCGGCGGCATCAATCCCCGGAGTATGTGGATAGGCCCGGGTCACGCCACGATTGCCACTGGCCGACAGCGCATCCTTGAAATTCAGCGAGGAATAACGCACCCGGATGAGCACCTCACCGGCGGGCAGGTCTTCGGTGGTTCGCTCGACGACCTTCGACTCGAAACGGCCACCTTCGGTCTCGCTGACTTGTAGTGCCTTGAAGCTGCTCATCGCGGTTCCCCTTGTCATTGCCAAAAACGTTGTTCGTTCAGCCGGCTCCAGCCTTTCAGCAAGCCGTGCTCCATGATCGTGCTGGCCGCCATGCCGAAACGTTCCGGCAAGCTCTTCTTCTGGATGTAATGCAGCTGGAAGAGTTCGGCCTCCTGCGCGCGCTCGGCGAGATACTGATCGCTGGTCTTGAGCTCATCCGCCAGATGCTTGCCGAGTGCGGCGATCCCCAGCCACACCTCGCCCGTCGCAACATCGTCGATCGACAGGTTCTGGCGGTAGCGCGCCACGAAGTTTTTGAACAGCTCATGGGTCGTTTCCAGGTCTTCCTGGAACTTCTCCCGGCCCTTTTCGGTGTTCTCGCCGAACACCGTGAGCGTGCGCTTGTATTCACCGGCGGTGAGCACCTCGAAGTCCACGTCATGCTTCTTCAGCAAGCGATGAACGTTGGGCAGCTGCGCAACCACGCCGATGGAGCCGAGGATCGCAAACGGCGCCGTGAGGATACGGTTGCCGATGCAGGCCATCATGTAACCACCGCTGGCCGCGACCTTGTCGACGCAAACCGTCAGCGGCACGCCGGCATCGCGGATGCGCACCAGCTGCGAGGCGGCCAGACCGTAGCCGTGAACCATGCCGCCACCGCTTTCCAGGCGCAGCACCACTTCGTCCTGAGGCGTCGCCATGGTCAGCAACGCGGTGATCTCATGGCGCAGGTTTTCCACCGCCGACGCACGGATGTCGCCGTCGAAATCGAGCACGAACACACGTGCGGACGTCTCCGATTTCTTCGTCTGCTTGGCCACCTTCGCCTCCCGCTTGCGCAACGCCTTGAACTCGTCCTTTTCCAGCACTGCCTGCTCCAGGCGCTCGCGCATGGACTTGTAGAATTCGTTGAGCTTGTGCACCTCCAGATGTCCACCGCCCTGTTTGCTACGTCCACGCCGCATGGATGCGAGTGCGATGAGCACGATCACTATAGCCACCACCAGCGTGACGGTCTTGGCCAGGAAGCTGGCGTAGTCGACAAGAAATTCCACGTATCCCCCTCGATGAGTTTCAGGCGCCCGCCGCAGCTCTTGACGCCGAGCCGCCAGCATACCGATGGCCCCTTGGCTGAGCCAGTCGGCGCAATTCAAACAAACGTTCGAATTATCGTTGACACTCCGGAACGATGTCCCTACCCTCGCGAAAAAACAGTGCCGGCCGGAGCAGCAGCATGGGCAGTATCTACCTGATCAGACATGGTCAGGCGTCTTTCGGCGCAGAAAACTATGACGTGCTCTCCCCCCTGGGTTATCGCCAGTCCGAAGCGCTGGGCGATTACCTGGCGCAACTCGGCGTGAGCTTCGACCGCTGCCTCAGTGGCGAACTCGATCGCCAGCAGGACACCGCCAGAGCGACCCTGGCGCGGCTCGGTCCGCAACCCGATCTTGAAATCGATGCGGCCTTCAACGAATTCCATGCCGACGCGGTGATCCGCGCCCACCTGCCCGACCTGCTGAAGGTCGAGCCCAACGCCATGCATATCCTGCGCAATGCCGCCGATCACCGTGCCGACTTCCAGAGACTTTTCACCTATGTGGTCCATCGCTGGATCTCCGGCGAGCACGAGAAAGACGAACTGGAAAGCTGGCAGCATTTCCTCGATCGCGTGCGCGGCGGGCTGGAACGGGTGCTCGAACAAGCCGGCAAGCGCGACCGCATTGCCATCTTCACGTCCGGCGGAACCATTACCGCGCTGCTGCAACTGATCATTGGCGTACCGCCGATCAAGGCCTTCGAGATGAACTGGCAGATCGTCAATACGTCGCTCAGCCAGCTGAAGTTTCGTGATCGCGACGTCGCGCTCGCGTCATTCAACAGTCATGCGCATCTGCAACTTCTGAAGAATCCGGAGCTCATCACCCATAGATGAGCCCAGCCCCACGCGGCCCAAAGCTGCGTGTAACCATAACGAGCAAAAAGGAAACCCTCATGAGCAACGTCGCCGAAACCTTCAAAGGCATGCAGTCGAAGTTCAACCCCAGCGCCGCCGCCGGCCTGGATCTGGTGTTCCAGTTCAACATCACCGATGCCGAGAACTACTACCTGGTCGTCAAGGACGGCACCTGTGACCTGCAGCAGGGCGACTCCAGCGACGCCAATGTCACCCTGATCATGGACAGCGAAACCATGCAGGGCATCGTCAGCGGCGAGACCGACGGCATGCAGGCCTTCATGGGCGGCAAGCTGCGCGCCGAGGGCGACATGATGCTGGCCCTGAAGCTCAGCGAGCTCTTCCCGGCCTGAGCCTCTTTCGGCGGTCGAGAGACACCAAAAACCGAAGTCCCGACTTCGGTTTTTTTATGTCCAACGTAGCCGTGAATGGCGAATCAGGCAGCTTGATTGACAGCCAACACTCCGGCCAATAACGGCCGGCTGCGCTTGGTCTCACGCACCGCGAGCATTAGATTGTTGAATCATCTTGGGCACCAAACATAAGCAGAAGGGATAACAATGGCGCTTACAGATCAAAGCACCCCTGTCCGCACGGGTGAGGAATTGCCCGCCGATGTCATCGACCAGTACCTCAAGGCACATATCCCGGGACTGGACGGAACACCGCAGATTTCCCAGTTCCCCGGCGGCGCGTCGAACCTGACCTACCTGCTGCAATACCCCGGCCTGGACCTGGTGCTGCGTCGCCCGCCATTCGGCCACAAGGCCAAGTCTGCCCATGACATGGGCCGCGAGTTCCGCATTCTCAATCAGCTCAACGCTGGGTTCCCCTACTGCCCCAAGGCATATGTCTACTGCACCGATGAATCGGTGATCGGTGCCGAGTTCTATGTGATGGAGCGCGTCAACGGCATCATCCTGCGTTCGGAACTGCCTCCGGAGCTGAATTTCGACGAGGCCCAGACCCGCGCCCTGTGCGAGAGCTTCATCGACAAGTTCGTCGAACTGCACAACGTCGACTACCAGGCCTGCGGGCTTGGCGATCTGGGCAAACCGGAAGGCTATGTGAAACGTCAGATCGAAGGCTGGAGCGAGCGTTACGAGCGCGCCATGACCCCCGATGCGCCGGCTTGGGACGCGGTCAAGGCCTGGCTGAAGGACAAGATGCCGGCCGATCACCCAAAACCCGGGATCATTCACAACGATTACCGCTTCGACAACGTCATTCTCAATCCGGACAACCCGATGGAAATCATCGGTGTGCTGGACTGGGAAATGACCACCATCGGTGATCCGCTGATGGATCTGGGCAACACCCTGGCCTACTGGATCGAAGCCAACGATCCCCAGCCGATGCAGGCGATGCGCCGACAGCCGAGTCACCTGCCCGGCATGCATACCCGTCAGGGCTTCGTCGATTACTACGCTCAGCGCGCCGGCATCGAAATCCCCTGCATCGACTTCTACTACACCTACGGCCTGTTCCGCCTGGCTGGAATCGTTCAACAGATCTATTACCGCTTCCATCATGGCCAGACTCAGGACAAGCGCTTTGCCCAGTTCATTCACATGAACAAGCTGCTGGAGCAAAAGGCGCTGCAAGTGATCGGGCAATCGAAGCTCTGACCCCACCCAATCCGTCTGTGGCCTGCCACAGAAACGAACAAGAAAGAGGAACGACCATGTCCAAGACCACCCTGTTCGACCTAGACGGCAAGATCGCCTTCGTTTCCGGCGCCAGCCGCGGTATCGGCGAGGCGATCGCAAAACTGCTCGCCCAGCAAGGCGCCCACGTAATCGTGTCCAGCCGCAAGATCGAAGGTTGCCAGGCGGTAGCCGACGCGATCGTCGCGGCTGGCGGAAAGGCCACCCCGGTGGCCTGCCACATCGGCGAGCTGGAGCAGATTCAGGCCGTGTTCGCGCAGATCCGCGAGCAGTTCGGCCGCCTCGACATCCTGGTCAACAACGCCGCCACCAACCCGCAGTTCTGCCATGTGCTGGACACTGACATATCGGCCTTCCAGAAAACCGTCGACGTGAACATTCGCGGCTATTTCTACATGTCCATCGAGGCCGGCAAGCTGATGCGCGAGCACGGCGGCGGCAGCATCATCAACGTCGCGTCGATCAATGGTGTTTCGCCAGGCAACTTCCAGGGGATCTACTCGATCACCAAGGGTGCCGTGATCAACATGACCAAGGCGTTCGCGAAGGAGTGCGCGCAGTTCGGCATTCGCTGCAACGCCTTGCTGCCCGGCCTGACCGACACCAAGTTCGCTTCGGCACTGGTCAAGAACGACTCGATCCTGCAGATGGCCCTGCAGCACATTCCGCTGAGCCGCGTTGCCCAGCCGAGCGAGATGGCCGGCGCTGTGCTCTACCTGGCCAGCGAGGCATCAAGCTACACCACCGGCGTGTCGCTCAATGTCGATGGCGGCTATCTGGCCTGACCCGACCAGCCAAATGAAAAAGGGAGCCGCAATGGCTCCCTTTTGTCATCTGCACGCTTACCAGTTCTTCAGCGCTTCGGTCGCCGCTGCGTTCAACGGCCTGGCCAGCAGGCCGGTCGGTGCAAGCTCCACCGCATAGCTGGCGCCATCGGCAATCGGCATGTAATCGACACGCAATACCTGCGCCTCGACCAGGTACATGTCGCGCTGCCCCAGCTGCAGCGACTGCCAGATATCCATGCCCAAGGGCTTCTCGCTCAACACGACGCGGCCATGCCGGGCCAGGTTCTGCTGCTCGACGGCAAGGTAGCGCCCAGAGAGCCGCTCCAGGCGATAGCCCGACTCCAGCCCGATCAGCTCGGCGAGGCTCTTCCAGCGCAACAGGTTCAGGTCGAGCTGCCAGAGATCGCCTTCCAGCTTCACCGTTCGGGTTTCCTTCCCCTGCTCCAGCGTCACCTCGTAACGCTGTGCGTCCTGCGCCTGGAACGTCAGCGTGACCAGGGGCTTCTGCTCAGGGGGAAGCGCTGTGTAGGTGCTGATGTCATAGCCGATCAAGGCGATCAGACCGGCCAGCGCCAGCACGACAAAACCACAGGTGCCGCGCAACCAGCCCATGAACCAGTTCCCCCCCAGCAGCAAGCGCAGCGCGACCAGCAGCACGATCAACGCCAGCAGAGCGACGACGATCGCAAGCCCGAGATATTGCATAACCAAGCGTCCTTTTCATTGGGTGCGACATTATCCGCAGGGGCCGTCAGCGCAGCCAGCACCGAGCTGGGATGCCGATCACGAGCCGGCGTTCTTGTTCGAGCGGAGGGCGACGTCGATCATATGGGCGCAGCCCTTTCACCCGGTCGGTGGCCGCATTATCCTCCGCAATCCCTCAACCCACCGAGATTCGCATGCCCTTCGCCCTCGAGTTGGCGCTGGACCCGTCCACGCTGGCGATCCTGTTTGCCGTCGCCTTTACTGCCGGCTTTATCGATGCCATTGCCGGTGGTGGCGGGCTGTTGACCATACCGGCCCTGCTAACTGCCGGCCTACCACCTCATCTCGTGCTGGGCACGAACAAGCTGTCCGCCACCTTCGGCTCGGCGACCGCCAGCTACACCTTCTACCGGCGACGCCTGTTCGAACCAGTCGTATGGAGGCGTGCGCTGATCGGTACGGCCATTGGTGCAGCGGTGGGCGCACTGCTGGCGCAATTCATGCCGGCAAGCTGGCTCAATCAGCTGCTGCCGCTGGTAGTGTCCGCCTGCGGCATCTACCTGCTGTTCAGCAAAGTGCCGGCGAAGGCTGCCGGTGAAGCAGCGGAAATCGGTCGTCGACGGCAGTGGCCGCAGAGCCTGTCGCTCGGCTTCTACGATGGCGTCGCTGGGCCCGGGACGGGCGCTTTCTGGACCGTCAGCAGCATGCTGCTCTATCCCCTCGACCTGTTGCGGGCCAGCGGGGTGGCGCGAACGATGAACTTCGTCAGCAACGCCGTGGCGCTGGCGGTGTTCATCGTGGGCGGGCATGTCGCCTGGGTACTGGGGATCGGCATGGGGCTGGCGCTGATGACAGGCGCCTACTTCGGCGCACGCACGGCCATCGGCGGCGGCTCGCGCTTCATCCGGCCGGTGTTCATCCTCGTGGTACTGGCGATGAGCCTTCGCCTAGCCTGGCAGCACTGGTTCGGGGCGGCCTAGCCGACGCGCCAGGTACAGCTCGATCAGATAGCGAGCGATTGACTGGCGCGCGGGCAACGCCGGCAGGTTGTCGATGTGAAACCAGCGAGCATCCTCGATCTCCTCGGGCTGCGGGACGATCTCGCCGCCGGCATATTCGGCGTGGAACCCGAGCATGAGGGAGTGGGGAAACGGCCAGCCCTGGCTGGCGATGTATTGCGGCGGATGGATATCCACCCCGACCTCTTCACGCACTTCGCGCGCCACGCATTGCTCCACCGACTCACCCGGCTCCACGTAGCCGGCCAGCGTGCTGTAGACGCCAGGTGCAAAGCGCGGTGAACGCGCCAGCAGCAACTCGTCACCGCGGGTGACCAGGACGATCATGCTGGGCGAAAGCCGCGGATAGTGCTGAACACCACAGGCAGGACAGTACATGGCGCGCTCACCGGCTCGCGCCTGCATCGGCGAACCGCAGCTACCGCAGAAGCGGTGCTGGCTGACCCAGGTGCCGATCTGCGTGGCGTAGCCGAGCAGGCGAAACAGGTCCGGGTCAACCTGCTGCATGAACTGACGCAGCCCCTGCCAGCGCGCACCAGGCACATCGGCGGGGACATCCAGTTCGAAGAGAAAGACCGGCTCGCCATCGAAATGCCCCAGCCCCTGCTCGCTGAGCAGCGGCAGCTCCAGACGCTTGAGCCAGTCCCGCGGAAACAGAACACCGCTGTCGTCGACCAGAAACTGTTGCCGGCAATGCACCACTGCCCAGCCCCCCGCCAGCGAGGGGTCGAGCAGCGCCGCTTGCCAGCGCAGGCTCATCAGGCGGCGACCGGCATGCCCAGCGCGCGCACGCTCTCGCTGGCGAGATCGAGCACGCTGACCCGCGAATCGTCGCGCCGCAGGATCGCGCCGCCCTCGAGGTAGTACTCGAGGCTGGTCAGGGCGTCGGCAAGCGTCTCGAGCAGCTGCTCGGGGGGCATCTGATTCGACTCGAGCATGTGCTTCTGGATGAAATCGGCACAGGCTCCGATCAGCTCGGCAGCACGCTCCTGCTCGAGGAAGCGCAAGCCGCCGCGAACAGCCTGCAGGCTGAACGGCACGTTGGCCAGATGCAGCTTCTCGCCGTTGGACTCGAGATAGGCGGTGATGGCGCGCTTGGCCAGCGCAAGCCCGGCGGTCGCCTCGTCGATCACCACGATGCAGGCTTCGGTCAGCTGGTGGTTGGCGAAGGCTTCGGCCTCCATGCCCGGACGGGCGACCTGAGGTTTGCTATCGCGCCGATCGCCACGTTCCAGGCTGGCGACCATGCTCTCGACATAGAGCACCGCATCGGCCAGACGCAGGATGGCCTGCGGCTCGGGAGCCTGTTCCAGGCTCCAGCCGGACACATCGCCCAACTGCGCCTGCAACGTGCTCGCAGCCGAGGACAGCCCTACCATCCCCAGGGTTTTGGCCATCTTGCCGAGCAGGTTATGCAGGTTCGAATAGGCTTCCGCCTGGGCGGTACCGCGCTCGATCAGGTCGAGCAGGTCCTTCAGGCTGGCCAGCTCTTCGCGAATCGCCGAGGACAGCGAACGCATGACGGCCTGGCCGGGACCGGCCAGGCGCTGGGATTCATCTTCCAGCAGGTGATCGGTAAAGGGCAGCGGGCTCAGCGAGAAAACCTGCCTGACCTGGCTGGCAATCGGACCTTTGCTGTCCGCCAGAGCGACGACGTATAGCAATTCCTTGAGCAGGCTACGCGGCGCTTCGTATGTCGGGTTGCCGAGCACCTGCTTGAGCTCCCTGTCGAGCCGCGAGAACAGTTGCTTGCGCGATCTACGTGGCAACAGCTGGCCATCGAGCTGCGACTCGATGGCCGCACTGCCGATCCAGCACAGGCGGCCGGCCGGCGAGTCGATGAACAGATGATCGAGTCGCGTCAGCGCCCGCCCCATCAGTTTCAGGCTAGCCGGCAGGTTTTCTTCCCGGATGAAGCCGAGCAAGCCCACCTGGTACATCTGCCGCAGCCTGCGCGCTTCAGCTGCCGGAGCAGCGCCCGGTCGAACCGGCGTGTCGAGCGCAGGCCGGGCATGATCGAGACGAACACTGAAGAAGAAGCTTTCCGGCAGCGGCGGCTGCGCGCAGGCCTGGCGCAATGCATTGATCGCCGGCAGCAACAGCTCCGGGATTTCCTGGCGGCTGGCATCGACGCTTTCCAGGTAGCGGCGCAGCACATAGAGCGCGTTGCTCAGCGCGGCCAGCTGCCCGTCGCGATCCTCGCCCGCACCGACGGGAATGTCGGTGGCCAGCTGGAGGATTTCCTGGGCGAGCAGTTCGGCACCGGTCAGTTCGATCAGATTGAGCGTGCCGCGGACCTGTTTGAGGTTCTCGACGGCCTGCTGCAGAAGACCGCCATTGTTGCGATCGATGATGAAATGCTCAAGGCTCTGCTCGGCCTCTTCCATAGTGGCGAACAGCTCATCCCGGACCAGACCGAGTGATGTAGCTCCAGTAACCATGCCTAGTGCGCCTCCCGCGCAAACGTGTGATGGCGCATCAGTCGGCAAAGTCCGGCTTCTGTTTGCTCATGTGAGCGGCGATGGCAACCTTGATATCGGCCGACTGCAGCATGGCCGCATTCCAGGTGGCGATGTATTCGAGACCATCGTCGACGCGGTGGTCGCGCATGTAGCGGATCATTTCCTTGGTGCCACGGATGGCGATCGGTGACTTGCTGGCGATGTCGCGGGCCAGCTCCAGCACACCCTCCATCAGCGCCTGCTGATCGGCGTAGGTGCGATTGACCAGGCCGATGCTGCGCGCCTCATCACCGCGGATGGTGCGGCCGGTGAAGGCCAGCTCGCGCATCATGCCGTCGCCGATGATACGTGGCAGGCGCTGCAGTGTACCGACATCGGCGGCCATGCCCATGTCGATCTCCTTGATCGAGAATTTCGCATCCACCGTGCTGTAGCGCATGTCGCACGCCGAGATGAGATCGATGGCACCCCCCAGGCAATAGCCCTGGATCGCAGCGAGTACAGGCTTGCGGCAGTTGTCGACCGCGTTGAACGAAGCCTGCAATGACAGGATCTTGCGCCGCAGCTGCTCGGCATTGCGCCCGACATCGCTGCCCAGCTGGCTACCTACCGAGGCCAGCAGCTGAAGGTCGATGCCTGATGAGAAATGCTCCCCGGCCCCGCTGAGGACCACTACACGCACGTCATCCGTGGCATCGACCCAATTGAAGATATCGATGATTTCCGTCCAGAACGCGGCATCCATCGCATTGATCTTCTCGGGTCGGTTGATCACGACTCGGGCAATCTTGTCTGCCAACTCTACGCGGAAGGCTTTGTATTCGGTCACGCTATCATCCTCGACAGCAAGCGCATGGGAACGTCGTGACGGGAGCAGCCCGGGACGACGGTGGGCAACTATAACAACTGGTACCAGCCCGAGTGTATGCCGATGCAGACGATGTGATACAGACCACGCCGCCGGACGGCCCCTTCGTGCCGATGTAGAGCCTCGAAGCCACGACCATCACCCCTGGCGGATGCAATCGACGGTGTATGCGCTGCCGTTGGTGGTGACCTCGTGTTGCAAGCCATGGACGTCCGCATCGAAGCCCGGGAAGCGCTCGGCGAAGTCACGGGCGAAACGAAGGTAATCGAGAATCGAGCGAGTCTCGCCGGTGAAACGCTCGCCCGGCATGATCAGCGGGATGCCCGGCGGATACGGCACCAGCATCACCGCTGCTACGCGCCCTTCCAGCTCATCGATCGGAACTGCCTCGACCTCGCCGCGAACCAGCGCATCATAGGCCTGCGCCGGGGTCATGGCCGGCTCCGGCAGCGCCGTGTACATCCGCCGCATCGCCCGCGCCGTTGCGTTTTCGCAATAACAGGCATGCAGTGCATCGCACAGGTCGCGCAGCCCCATGCCGGCATAGGTGGCAGCGCCGCTGCGGGCAACGGACGGCAGCGCTTCGATCAGCGGGATGTTGGCGTCGTAATGGCGTTTGAATTCCAGCAACTCGGTCAGCAGCGTGCTCCACTTGCCCTTGGTGATGCCCATGGAGAACAGCACGAGCATCGAGTACAGGCCGGTCTTCTCCACCACCAGGCCACGTTCCCAGAGGAACTTGCTGACCACCGCCGCCGGGATGCCACTTTCGCCCAGCGCGCCGGACGCGGTGAGGCCCGGCGTCACCAGCGTGACCTTGATCGGATCGAGCAGCACATAGTCGTCGGCAACATCGCCGAAACCATGCCAGTCGGCGGTGGGCTCGAGCAGCCAGTCCCGCGTCACCAGCTCATCAGCGCCATCAACCCGCGGCGGCTGCCAGATACTGAACCACCAGTCGTCCGGATCGATGTGCTGACGCAGGTTGGCCAGTGCCCGCCGGAAGCTCAGGGCCTCATCGAAGGTCTCCTGGATCAGCGAGCGACCCGCCGGCCCTTCCATCATTGCCGAGGCCACATCGAGCGACGCCAGGATGCCGTACTGCGGCGAGGTGGAGATATGCATCATGAAGGCTTCGTTGAAGCGGTCACGGTCCAGCTGCAGGGTCTGGCTGTCGAGTACGTGGATCATCGAGGCCTGGCTGAAGGCGGCCAGCAGCTTGTGCGTGGAATGGGTGGTGAATACCAGCGGCCCCTGTTCACGGGTATCCATGCCGTAACGGCCATCGTAGAACTCGTGAAAGGCCGCGTAGGCGTACCAGGCCTCGTCGAAATGCAGCACCTCGACGTTGTCGGCCAGGGTGCGCTTGATCAGGTTGGCGTTGTAGCACAGGCCGTCGTAGGTGGAATTCGTGACCACCGCCAGCTTGACCTTCGGCTGGCGTCCGCGCGCCAGCGGGTTGGCGGCGATCTTCGCCTGGATCGACTCGCGGGTGAACTCCTCCAGCGGAATGGGTCCGATGATGCCCAGTTCGTTGCGTGCGGGGCTCATGTACAGCGGTATCGCACCGGTCATGATGATCGCGTGGAGGATCGACTTGTGACAGTTGCGATCGACCAGTACCAGGTCGCCACGCGCCACCATCGAATGCCAGACGATCTTGTTTGCCGTCGAGGTGCCGTTGATCACGAAGAAGGTATGGTCCGCGCCGAAATTGCGCGCGGCACGGGCCTCCGCGGCGGCCAGCGGCCCGGTGTGATCAAGCAGCGAACCGAGCTCCGGCACCGACACGGAGAGATCCGAGCGCAGCGTGTTTTCTCCGAAGAACTGATGGAACGCCTGGCCGACCGGGCTCTTGCGATAGGCGACCCCCCCGCCGTGGCCCGGCGTGTGCCAGGAGTAATTGGACTCGCCGGTGTGCTGCACCAGAGCTCGGAAGAACGGCGGCAGCAGGTCCTCGAGGTAGTTGCGCGCCGCCCGAGCGACCTGCCGGGCCAGAAACGGCACGGTGTCCTCGTAGAGGTAAAGCAGCCCGCGCAGCTCGTTGAGATCGGCCATGGCCTCGGCGGGCGCATTTTCGATCGTCACCTGTTCGCCCAGTGCGAAGATCGGCAGACGCGGTGCGCGGCGTCGGGCGACACGAATCAGTTCGACGACATCATGCAGCAGCCGCTGATTGTCTCCGGCGCCTTCGGCGGCCACCAGGATGCAGGCCAGCCCGTGGTGGGTCGACGCCACGATGCGCCCCTCGCTGGAGCTCGCTGTGGGCAGGATATTGAAACCGTCACGCTCCAGCTCCGAGGCGATGCCTCGCACGCGTTCGCCAGCAACGGTGTCGGCCTTGATGTCGCGATGGACGATGAGGATCGGGAATTTCAGGTCTTTATACATGCGCGCTCTCTGCGGACGGTCTTCCTACAGGGTAGAAGTGTCCGCAGCAAAGGAACAGCGCATTAGGAACCGGACGGATGCCGCGTGAAGACGATCAGCCTTCCAGCTGCATCCACAGCGGCGCGGCACCGGCGGCCTTCTCGATTGCCGCCATACGCGCCATGTGCGCAGCCAGTTCCTCATCGCTGGCGCGCAGCACGGCGGTGCGCGGCCGATCAGCCGGCAGGCGGCGGATCGGGCTGGGCTGCGGTCGCCCGCCATCGGAGCTTTCGCCATCGCCGGCCAGGGACAGATTCGTCTGCCCACCGGTCATGGTCAGCCAGACATCGGCGAGAATCTCGGCGTCGAGCAATGCGCCGTGCAGGTCGCGCCCGGAGTTGTCCACACCGTAGCGCTTGCAAAGGGCGTCAAGGCTGTTGCGCTGCCCCGGGTGACGCTCACGCGCCATCAGCAGCGTATCGAGCACCGTGCAGTGGTCGGTGATTTCGGCACGATCCTGCTGGCCCAGCAGGGCGAACTCGTTGTTGATGAAGCCAAGGTCGAACGCCGCATTGTGGATGACCAGCTGCGCGTCCTTGATGAACTCGAAAAACTCGTCGGCAATATCACGAAAACGCGGCTTGTCGACGAGGAATTCATTGGTGATGCCGTGAACCGCGATCGCCCCTTCATCAACCTCACGATCGGGCTGCAGATAGACATGGTAGTGACGCCCGGTCAGGCGGCGACCGATGACCTCGACACAACCGATCTCGATGATCCGGTGGCCATCGGTGACTGGCATACCCGTGGTTTCGGTATCGAGTACTACGCTGCGCATGTCGTTTCGCTCACTTACACAATGGGTTGTCGTTTGGCCTGAACCACGCCACGGTTGGCCAGCAGGTCGGCCTGCTCGTTGCCTGGGTGCCCGGTATGTCCGCGGACCCACTGCCAGCTCACTTCGTGACGATTGACCTGCTCGTCGAGCTGCTGCCAGAGGTCGGCATTCTTCACCGGCTGCTTGCTCGCCGTCTTCCAGCCGCGCTTCTTCCAGTTCGGCATCCAGTCGTTGATACCCTGCATGACGTATTGCGAATCCGTCACCAGCCGCACCTTGCATGGACGTTTCAGCTCGGCGAGCGCGCGAATGGCGGCCATGAGCTCCATGCGATTGTTGGTGGTGTCCGGCTCGCCGCCCCAGAGCTCGCGCTTTACGCCCTTATATATAAGCAGCGCTCCCCAGCCACCGGGACCAGGATTGCCCTTGCAGGCGCCATCGGTATAAATCTCGACCCAATCGTCGCTCATGTGGATTGCTTACTCGTTTTGACGGCGATGGCCTTCACGGCAACCGGTGGTGCTCGGCATCGCGGCGGCTGATCTTGGCTACCGGCATCGGCAGCAGCTTGCCCATCCGCTCGCGACGCTCCTGGCGCAACGGCCGCAGACCGATCATCAGCTTGCGCGCCACCAACAGGTAGAAGCCTCCGGTCGGTGCCTGCAGCTGCTGCCCAATGGACTCCAGACGCGACAATCGCGCCTGCCAGTCGCTCGAAGAAAGCGGCGGACAATAGCATCCGAAGCGGCGTTTCTCCAGCGCGAATCCCAGCAGGTTCAGCCAGTCGCCGACCCGCGACGGACGGATGCAACGGGCCTGACGAAAGCCCTCCCGCGACACCAGATGGCGCAGCCCCCAGGCGCTCCAGGGATTGATGCCGACGATCAACAGATGCCCGCCGGGGCGCACACCGCGTGCCGCTTCGCGCAGCAGGCCGTGTGGCGAGAGGCTGAAATCCAGCGCGTGCTGCAGCACGACCACGTCGGCGGCATGCTCGCCGAGCGGCCAGGCCTGTTCCTCGCAGTGGATTTCCACGCCCGGCAGAGGCGCACCAAGGCGAACGCTCCGCTTGATGTTCTGCGGCTGCACCGGCTCCCCGGCGAACGGCCCGTTGTGCACCAGATAGCTGCCGAAACAACGGGCCAGCTCATCGGTCAGGATCTGCTTCTCCTGCGCAAGCAGCTGCTGGCCCAAGGGGCCGGCGAACCAGTCGGACGCCTGGCTGATCATGGACAGCCAATGGTCGCTGGCTTGATTGGACGGTCGCTCGTTCATCGCTCGGCTCCGTTCGCCCGCGGATTCGCAGGGCGCTGGGTTCGATCAGGTTCAACGCTTCCATGGGACTGCCAGAGCCCGCTCCCGTTTCCGGCGCGGGTTGCAGCCTGGCGGGAACAGCCCCTAGGATGCGCCTTTGTGATCCGCTTGGCGACCCATCCATGTTCAAGATCGAAGCCCTGCCCGCCTTCACCGACAACTATATCTGGCTGCTCCAGGACGACGCTGCCCGGCGTTGCGTGGCGGTCGATCCCGGTGACGCAGCGCCCGTGCTGGACTGGCTGTCGGCACATCCCGGCTGGCAGCTGAGCGACATTCTGGTGACGCACCACCATCACGACCATGTCGGTGGCGTCGAGCGGCTCAAGGCACAGACCGGCGCCCGCGTCTACGGGCCAGCCGCCGAGAAGATCCCCGCGCGTGACGAGGCGCTGAGCGACGGCCAACGGATCGAGGTGCTCGGCAAGCGCCTGCAGATCATCGCCGTCCCAGGGCACACCCTCGGACACATCGCCTACTTTCACGCTGACCCAGACCAGCCATGGCTGCTCAGTGGCGACACGCTGTTCGCAGCCGGTTGTGGACGCCTTTTCGAAGGCACGCCCGAGCAGATGTTCGAGTCGCTCACCCGCCTGGCCAGCGCCCCCGACCACACACTGGTCTATTGCACGCATGAGTACACGCTGAGCAATCTGCGTTTCGCCCAGGCGGTAGAGCCACACAATGCCGACATCGCCGCGCGCATCGGCGAAGTAACCCAGCTGCGCGAGGCAGGTCGATTCAGCCTGCCCAGCCGACTGGACATCGAGCGCAAGACCAACCCGTTTCTGCGCAGCGAGGTCGAAGCGGTACGGCAGGCGGCGAGCCAGCATTGCGGCAGTCCGCTGGCGACCAACGTCGCGGTTTTCGCGGCTTTGCGTGCCTGGAAGGATCGTTTCTGACAAGGTCGACAGGTTCCCGAAACGGGGCCTGCAAACTTGACCCCACCTGGGTGCATTCCTAGAATCCCCCGAATTTTGTTTCCGGGGAAGATTCCAGCCAATGCCGCCAGCTCCCAAGAAACGCCACGAAACGGACGCCTTGGCAGCCTCTGGTCGTGCGTTGGCCCTCGCCATTTGCGTAGCCCTAGCCGGCTGTCAGAGCAACGCCGTGCGTGACGATGCTCTCGAACAGACAAGGCGCGCAGTGGTGCCTGCGGCACAGGAGCCGATCTGGCTGAGCGACACCGCCACCGAGGTCGAGCACCAGGATATCTGGGAGCGAATCCGCGACGGCTACAAGCTGCAGGAGCATCTAGACAGCAACCCCCGCATCGAACAGCAGCGTCTCTTCTTCTCCAGCCGCCCCCGATCCATAGAGATCGCCAGCGAGCGCGGCAGCCCCTACATCCATTACATCGTCGAGCGGCTCGAAGAGCGCGACATGCCGCTGGAGCTCGCGTTGCTTCCGATCATCGAAAGCTCCTATGACCCCTTCGCCTACTCGCCGGCGCACGCGGTCGGGCTCTGGCAGTTCATTCCATCCACCGGCCGGCACTTCAACCTGCGCCAGACCAGCTGGTACGACGGCCGCCGCGACATCACCGCCTCGACCAATGCGGCCTTGCGCTATCTGAGCTATCTGCATGGGCTGTTCAACGGTGACTGGCTGCTGGCACTGGCGGCCTACAACGCAGGCGAAGGCACCGTCAGCCGCGCCATCGAGCGCAACCAGAAGCTGGGCCTGCCCACCGATTACTGGAACCTGCCGCTGCCGCAGGAAACCCGCGACTATGTGCCCAAGCTGCTGGCGCTGTCGCAACTGATCCAGGCACCGGAAGCCTATGGCATCAATCTCAGCCCGATCGCCAACGAACCCTATTTCGAAGTCATCGCGCTCAAGCAGCGCATGGACCTGGCACGCGTCGCCAAACTCGCCGACCTCGACGAGGACGAGCTCTACCAGCTGAACCCGGCGTTCACCCGGCGGATCACCCTGGACGGCCCGCAGCAGCTGCTCGTACCCATGGAGAAAGCCGAGATGCTGGCGGCCAACCTCGCCCTGATGAAGCCCCAGGAGCTGGTCGACTGGCAGCAGTATCACGTTCGCGCCGGCGATACGCTGGGGACTATCGCCAACCGTCACCACCTCACCGTCAATATCATTCGCGACGTCAATCGGCTCAAGAGCGACTCGCTGCGCGTCGGTCAGGTACTCAGCATTCCCACCAGTGGCGATGCCCAGGCGTCGCGCGAGCTGTTGCATGCTGTTGCACGTCAGCCGGCCGCGACTCCGCGTAGCTATAGGGTGAAGCCCGGCGACAACCTGTGGGACATCGCAAAGGCCCAGCGCGTATCGGTTCGGGACCTGCAGCGCTGGAACAAGCTGTCCGGCAGCCAGCTCAAGGTCGGCCAGGCGCTGTTCCTGCAGGGTCCGGCAGCAAGCGTTGCGCAAAAGAAAGGCAATGCCCCTACCTATTACAAGGTGCAGAAAGGCGATTCGCTGTACCAGATCGCCAAGCGTTTCAACGTTCAGTTGACCAACCTCAAGACCTGGAACAAGGGCGCCGACGTGCTGCGCCCTGGCCAACTGCTGACGCTGTATCTCCCCAACTGAAGGATTCAGCCGCCAGGGCGCTTGCCCAGTGACTCCAGGCAGCGTCCGGTCAGCTGGGTGAAGCGCTGGAACGCAACGAACTGCTCGTGCTTGAGCGCCCGACCGGACAGCCTGCAATCACCATAAAGCACACCGATCTCACGCGTGCCGGCCATCAACGGCGCAATGAAGAACATTCCGCTGCCCAGCCGCTGTCGTAGCGGCTGGGTCACCAGGTCCGCCAGGTTGTAGCTTGCCGGAACCCCCATCCACAGCGACTGCCGATGGCGCAACGCGTAGCTGAACACGTGTGGCTGCTCGGGCTGATCGGCCGGCAGAACGAAGCCCTGGAGCCAGTCCGCGGTTCCCTCGCCGATCGCACAGCGAACCTTGAAACGGCTCTGCTGGTCGGCCAGCACCGCCACCATCACGCGCTCCAGCCCAACGCCGCGATGCAGGCCCTGCAGCAGGGTGTCCAGGATCAAGCTGGCGTCGCCGCTGCCGTTCACCATCAACCCCAGGTCCTGCAATGACTGCTGCATCAGCAGCAGGTCCGGCTGCAGCAAGGCTGCCTGGCGCTGGGCCTGCTGCAGGCGAATCTGCTCGGGGTCGGTGCTCGGGATCAATTTGCCCAGACGACTGGCGCCAAAGGTGGCAGCCACTCGCACCGTCTCATCGGCGCTGGCGAGGATCTGCTGCAACGCGTCGTTTTCGTGCACGCCGGTAAAGTCGGCGACCGCCTTGGTCAAGGCGGTCATTCGCTCGCACTCCCATCCACCCAGCGCGGCTTCGCTGATCTGCACGCCCAGCGCGACCGCGCGGGCGGCGGGATCGCTCCCCGCTGCCTGGCTGTGCGCGAGGCTGGTCAGCTCTCCGAGATTCCAGCTCCTGACCAACCCGAGGCTGAGCTGGCGGAAGCTGGTGCCCAGCACCTGCTGCACCGCCTCGTCAGCCTTGATACCGGGTTGCGTCAGCAGCTGCGCGAGCTCCTCGACCTGCTCGCCGCCGCAGCCCCAGAACGCCAGTTCACCGACGTTATAGAGCAGCGCCGCGATGAAGACCTCTTCCTCATGCCGCGACAGCACGTAGCCGGCGATATTGCGTGCCTGCACCGCGGCATGGAACGAGCGCGCAAGCAGCTCCAGCAGCTGCTCGCGCGGCGCACGCGCGAGCAGGCTGTCGATCAGCGTTACCGACAGACTGATCAGACGGACGTTCTCGAAGCCGATCATCACGATGGCTCGGGATATGGTCTTGATGGTTTCCTGGGAGGGGTTGTAATAGCTGCTGTTGCCGACCCGCAGCACCTTGGAGGTCAGCGAAGCATCGCGCAGCAGCACATCGGCAAGCTGCTGGACCGATGCATGCTCGTGCGCGGCCAGGCGTTGCAGATCCTTCACCACGGACGCCAGCGCGGGCAGCTCCGATTGATTGAGGCGCTCGATCCACGCCTGCACACCCTGGGCACGTACATCCAAGAGGTCACCTCTCCACAATGCCATTACGGGAAATGGACGGCAGTTTGCCCGAGGTGACCGGCCTTTTTCCAGCGCATACAAGCTGTTACTGTACCGGCCCGAGAAGCCCGTAAGCGCCAAGGATCGGATCCCCCGTCTGATGCGAGCCCTGCTACTGTTACTGACCTGTCTGGCCTTGAGCTTTCCCGCCCTCGCCACCATCAGCGAAAGCCATGGTTATGCGCAGTTCGGCACTCTTAAGTACCCAGCCTCCTTTACCCATTTCGACTGGGTGAACCCGCGCGCGCCCAAGGGCGGCCGGATCAAGCTGATGGCGTCAGGCACCTTCGACACGCTCAACCCCTACACCTTCAAAGGCACCAGCCCGAGCGCCTCGCCCGGTTTCCTGCAGTACGGCATCAGCGAGCTGAACGAACCGCTGATGGTCGGCACCGGACTGTACGACCCATCCGGCGACGAACCCGCGTCCAGTTATGGACTGATTGCCGAATCGGTGGAGTACAGCGACAACAACAGCTGGGTGGTATTCAACCTGCGCAAGGAAGCCCGCTTCCATGACGGCAAGCCCATCACCGCATACGACGTCGCCTTCTCCTACCGCCTCCTGATCAAGGACGGCCACCCGCAGTACCGCACCAACCTGCAGGGCGTGAAGCGCGTCGACATCCTCAACCGCCACCGCATCCGCTTCGTCTTCGAGCAGCCGAACAATCCGCTGCTCATCATGCGCCTCGGCGAACTCCCGGTGCTGCCGCAGCACTACTGGAAGAATCGCGACTTCAAGGCCACCACCTTCGAGCCGCCGCTGGGCAGCGGCCCCTACCGCATCACGCAGGTGCAACCCGGGCGCCAGGTGGTGTTCGAACGCGTGCGCGACTGGTGGGGGGCGAAGCTGCCAGTCAACCAGGGCAAGTACAACTTCAACCGCGTCGAGGTCGAGTTCTACCGCGACAACGTGGTGGCGTTCGAAGCGTTCAAGGTCGGTGAATTCGACTTCTACATCGAGCACCAGGCCAAGAACTGGGCCAACGGCTATCAATTCCCGGCCATGCTGCGGGGCGACATCATCCGCGCGGAGATTCCGCATCAGATTCCGACCCAAACCCAGGCGCTGTTCATGAACGGGCGCCGAGCGACGTTCGCCGACCAGCGCGTGCGCGAGGCCCTCGGCCTGATGTTCGATTTCGAGTGGACCAACCGCGCACTGTTCTATGGCGCCTATCGCCGCAGCGAAAGCTACTACCCCAACAGCGAGTTCAGCGCCACCGGCAAGCCCGAAGGCGGTGAGTGGCTGCTGCTTTCACCCTATCGCAAGCAGCTTCCGGCCAAGCTGTTCAGCGAGCCGTTCCAACTGCCGCAAACCGATGGCCGCGGCATCCCGCGGGATACCTTGCGCCGTGCCCTGGGCCTGCTCGCCGAAGCGGGCTGGAAACCCTCCGATGCCGGCCTGTTGAACAGCGCCGGGCAACCGCTGCGGTTCGAGATACTGCTGGTCAATCCGCGGCTGGAGCGCATTCTCCAGCCTTATGTGGAGAATCTCGCGCGCATCGGCATCCAGGCCAACCTGCGCACCGTTGACGGCGCGCAGTACAAGCAGCGGCTGGACCACTACGATTACGACATGATCCTGATGACGCTGGTGCAGAGCCTGAGCCCCGGGATCGAGCAGCACCTGTACTTCCATTCCAGCCAGGTGGACGTCAAGGGTGGACGCAACTATGCCGGCGTCGCCAACCCCATCGTCGACGACCTGATCGGCAAGCTGCTCGCCGCGCAGACCCGCGACGAGCAGGTCGCAGCCGCCCGCGCCATCGACCGGGTGCTGCTGTGGAACCACTACACCATTCCGAACTGGTTCATCAGTAACCATCGCCTGGCGTACCGAAATCGGTTCGCCCACGTCACCACGCCGCCCTACACGCTGGGTCTGCGCGCCTGGTGGCTGAAGAGCCTGGAGAAGAGCAAATGAACAATCGCGTGCGCCATTCGCTGTTTCGCGCCGGCCTGCTGAGTCTGCTCTGCATGGCAACCCTGGCCGAGGCCGCCCCCCGCCATGCCCTGACGCTGTATGACGAGAAGCCCAAGTACCCGGCCAATTTCCAGCACTTCGAGTACGTCAATCCCGAGGCCCCCAAGGGCGGCACGCTGCGCCAGGCCGGTTTCGGCAGCTTCGACTCGCTCAACCCCTTCATCAACAAGGGCGTCGCCGCCGATGACATCGGCCTGATCTACGACACACTGACTACCAACAGCCTGGACGAGCCGTTCACTGTCTACGGCCTGCTGGCGGAAAAGATCGAGAAAGGCCCGAACAACAGCTGGGTGCGCTTCCACCTGCGCCCGCAGGCTCGCTTCCACGATGGCGAGCCGGTAACCGCCGATGACGTGGTGTTCACCTTCGAGACGCTGATGAGCAAGGGCGCCCCGCACTACCGCGGCTATTACGCCGATGTGGAGAAGGTGGTGGCCGAGAGCCCGCGACGGGTTCGCTTCGACTTCAAGCACGCCGGCAACCGCGAGCTGCCGATGATCCTGGGCCAGCTGCCGGTGCTGCCGAAGCACTGGTGGGAGGGGCGCGAATTCACCTCGGGCAGCCTGGAAATCCCGCTGGGCAGCGGCCCGTACCGCGTCGAGAAGGTCCAGGCCGGGCGCTCGATCCGCTATGCCCGGGTCGAGGATTACTGGGGCAAGGACCTGCCGGTGAATCGCGGGTTCTACAACTTCGATCACGTCAACTTCGACTACTACCGGGACAACACCGTCGCGCTGCAGGCCTTCAAGGCCGGGCATTTCGACTACTGGTTCGAAACCAGTGCGAAGAACTGGGCCACCGCCTACGACATCGCCGCGGTCCGCGACGGCCGCATCGTCAAGGACGAAATCCGCAACTACAACCCGACCGGCATGCAGGGCTTCATCTTCAACATCCGCCGCCCGCACCTGCAGGATCGTCGCGTCCGTGAAGCCCTGGGCCTGCTGTTCGACTACGAATGGACCAATCGCCAGCTGTTCAACGGTGCCTACACCCGCACTCGCAGCTACTTCGACAATTCCGAGCTGGCCTCCTCCGGGTTGCCGAGCGAGGACGAGCTCAAGATCCTCGAACCGCTGCGCGGCAAGGTGCCGGACGAGGTATTCGACAAGGCTTTCGAACTGCCACAAACCCCGGGCAACGGCGTGATCCGCGAGCAGCAGCGCCAGGCCTATCGGCTGTTGACCGAGGCTGGCTGGAAAGTCGAGAACGACCAGATGCTGGACGCCCAGGGCAAGCCGGTGAAACTGGAGTTCCTGCTGGTGCAGGCCGAATTCGAGCGCGTGCTGCTCCCCTACAAGCGCAACCTGGCGGACTTGGGCATCGAACTGGAGATTCGTCGGGTCGACGTCTCGCAATACATCAACCGGCTGCGCTCACGCGATTACGACATGATCGTCAGCGGCTTCGGCCAGTCCAACTCCCCTGGCAACGAACAGCGTGAGTACTGGCACTCGGCGAGCGCGGACAATCCCGGCAGCCGCAACTTCATCGGCCTGAAGGACCCGGCCATCGACGTGCTGGTCGAAGGGCTGATCGGCGCCGACTCGCGCAAGGAGCTGGTCGCCCACACCCGGGCGCTCGACCGGGTGCTGCTCTGGGGTCACTACGTGGTCCCGAACTGGCACATCAAGACCTGGCGCGTGGCCTACTGGAACCACCTGGCGCATCCGCAGGTCACGCCTCAGCAGGACATCGGTCTGATGACCTGGTGGCGCAAGCCCGACGCCCAGGCGCCAGTGGCCGACCCGGCGGAAGCGAAGAAGGCCGAGCAGGCCGGCGCCCCGGCACCTTCGGCGGAACCGGCAGCCGACGATGCCGCTGACGACTCTGCTACCGACGCCGAGGCGGAGCGCTAAGCATGCTGGCCTATATCATTCGCCGACTGCTGCTGATCATTCCGACGCTGTTCGGCATCCTGCTGATCAACTTCATCATCATCCAGGCAGCGCCCGGCGGTCCGGTGGAGCAGGCGATCGCCAAGCTGGAGGGCTTCGAGGGCGCCACCAGCCGTATTGCCGGCGGCGGCTCAGAAGTCGCGGTGGGCGGCACCAGCTATCGCGGCGCGCAGGGCCTGGACCCCGAGCTGATTGCCGAGATCGAGCGACTCTACGGCTTCGACAAACCGCCGGCCGAGCGCTTCTGGATCATGCTCAGCAACTACCTGCGGCTGGACTTCGGCGAGAGCTTCTTCCGCGACGCCAAGGTCACCGACCTGATCATCGAGAAGATGCCCGTCTCCATCTCGCTGGGGCTGTGGAGCACGCTGATCATGTACCTGGCCTCGATTCCGCTGGGGATCGCCAAGGCCACGCGCCACGGCAGCAAGTTCGACGTCTGGACCAGCTCGGCGATCATCGTCGGTTACGCCATTCCGGCGTTTCTGTTCGCCATTCTGCTGATCGTGCTGTTCGCCGGCGGCAGCTACTGGAACTGGTTCCCCCTGCGCGGCCTGACCTCGGCCAACTTCGACGACCTGACGCTGGGCGGCAAGATCATCGACTATTTCTGGCACCTGGCCCTGCCCGTCACCGCCCTGGTGATCGGTAACTTCGCCACCCTGACGCTGCTGACCAAGAACAGCTTCCTCGACGAGATCAACAAGCAGTACGTGATCACGGCACGGGCGAAGGGCTTGAGCAAGAATCGCGTGCTCTACGGTCACGTGTTCCGCAATGCCATGCTGATCATCATTGCCGGCTTCCCGGCCGCCTTCATCGGCATGTTCTTCACCGGTTCGCTGCTGATCGAGGTGATCTTCTCCCTCGACGGGCTCGGCCTGCTCAGTTTCGAGGCGGCGATCAACCGCGACTATCCGGTGGTGTTCGGCACCCTCTTCCTCTTCACCCTGCTCGGCCTGGTGGTGAAACTGATCGGCGACCTGACCTATACGCTGGTCGACCCACGCATCGACTTCGAAAGCAGGGAGGCCTGAAATGCAGTTGTCCCCCCTCAATCAGCGCAGGCTGGCACTGTTCAAGGCACACAAGCGTGGCTGGTGGTCGCTGTGGATTTTCCTCGCGCTGTTCGTGCTCAGCCTCGGCGCGGAGATCATCGCCAACGACAAGCCGATCGTGGTGCGCTACGACGGCGAATGGTTTTTCCCGGTGTTCAAGCGCTACCCGGAAACGGCGTTCGGTGGCGAGTTCCCGCTGCAGGCCAATTACAAGAGCCCATATATCCAGGAGCTGATCGCCGAGAAGGATGGCTGGATGATCTGGCCGGTCATCCCCTTCAATTATTCGAGCATCAATTACGAGCTGCAGGTGCCGGCGCCTGCACCGCCTTCGCTGGAAAACTGGCTGGGCACCGACGACCAAGGCCGCGACGTGCTGGCGCGGGTCATCTACGGCTTTCGCATCTCGGTGCTGTTCGCCATCACGCTGACCCTGATCAGCTCGGTGATCGGTGTGATCGCCGGGGCGCTGCAGGGCTTCTATGGCGGCTGGGTGGACCTGGTCGGGCAACGCCTGCTGGAGATCTGGTCGGGCCTGCCGGTGCTCTACCTGCTGATCATTCTGGCCAGCTTCGTGCAGCCCAACTTCTGGTGGCTGCTGGGCATCATGCTGCTGTTCTCCTGGATGAGCCTGGTGGATGTGGTGCGTGCCGAATTCCTGCGCGGACGCAACCTGGAGTACGTGCGCGCCGCTCGCGCGCTGGGCATGCAGAACGGCGCGATCATGTTCCGCCACATCCTGCCCAACGCCATGGTCTCCACCATGACCTTCATGCCATTCATTCTCACCGGCGCCATCGGCACCCTCACCGCACTGGACTTCCTCGGTTTCGGCCTGCCGGCCGGCTCGCCGTCGCTGGGCGAGCTGGTCGCCCAGGGCAAGGCCAACCTGCAGGCGCCCTGGCTCGGCATCAGCGCCTTCCTGGTGCTGGCGATCATGCTGACCCTGCTGGTGTTCATCGGGGAGGCGGCGCGCGATGCCTTCGACCCAAGGAAATAAGATGTCCGAAGTTTCGATTGGCGAGAACCTGGTCGAGGTCCGCGACCTGGCCGTCGAGTTCGTCACCGGCGATCAGGTCCAGCGCGTGGTAGAGGGCGTGTCCTTCGACATCCGCAAGGGCGAAACCCTGGCGCTGGTGGGCGAAAGCGGCTCGGGCAAGTCGGTCACCGCGCATTCCATCCTGCGCCTGCTGCCCTACCCGCTGGCCCGCCACCCCCAGGGGGAGATTCATTTCCACGGGCAGGACCTGATCAAGGCGGACGAAAAAGCCATGCGCAAGATCCGTGGCAACCGTATCGCCATGGTCTTCCAGGAGCCCATGACCTCGCTCAACCCGCTGCACACGGTGGGCAAGCAGATCAACGAGGTTCTGGAAATCCACAAGGGCCTGCGCGGCAGGGCCGCCAGTGCCCGCACGCTGGAATTGCTCGAGCTGGTGGGCATACCGGAGCCGCGCAAGCGCATCCGCGCCTACCCGCACGAACTGTCCGGCGGCCAGCGCCAGCGCGTGATGATCGCCATGGCCCTGGCCAACGAGCCGGAGCTGCTGATCGCCGATGAACCGACCACGGCGCTGGACGTTACCGTGCAGCTGAAGATCCTCGAACTGCTCAAGGAACTGCAGGCGCGGCTGGGCATGGCGTTGCTGCTGATCAGCCACGACCTCAACCTGGTTCGGCGGGTCGCCCATCGCGTATGTGTCATGCAGCGCGGTCGTGTCGTCGAACAGGCGTTGTGTGAAGAACTGTTCCGTTCGCCCAAGCATCCGTACACCCAGGAACTGCTCGCGGCCGAGCCCAGCGGCGGGCCGGTGGAGGTCGAGCAGGCGGCACCGCTGCTGGAGGTCGAGGATCTGCGCGTCTGGTTCCCGATCAAGAAGGGCCTGCTGCGGCGTACCGTCGATCACATCAAGGCGGTCGACGGCGTGAACTTCAGCCTGCCCCGGGGGCAGACGCTGGGGATCGTCGGCGAAAGCGGCTCGGGCAAGTCGACCCTGGGGTTGGCTATCCTTCGTCTGTTGGCCAGTCGCGGCGAGATCCGCTTCCAGGGTCAGCAACTGCAGGGCATGTCGCAGCGCGCCGTGCGGCCGTTGCGCCGGCAGATGCAGGTGGTCTTCCAGGACCCCTACGGCAGCCTGAGCCCGCGGATGTCGGTCGGACAGATCATCGGCGAAGGGCTGCGCATTCACCACATGGGTAATGCGCAGGAGCAGGAACAGGCAATCATTGACGCGCTCGTGGAGGTTGGTCTCGATCCGGAAACCCGGCATCGCTACCCCCACGAGTTTTCCGGCGGGCAACGGCAACGCATTGCCATTGCCCGGGCTCTGGTGTTGAAGCCGGCGCTGATACTGCTCGACGAGCCAACCTCGGCGCTCGATCGCACGGTACAGCGTCAGGTGGTGGAGCTCCTGCGCTCGTTGCAGGCCAAGTACAACCTGACCTACCTGTTCATCAGCCATGACCTGGCGGTGGTCAGGGCGCTGAGTCACCAGATGATGGTGGTCAAGCAGGGCCAGGTGGTGGAACAGGGGGCGGCTGCCGAGATATTCGCGGCACCGCAACATCCGTATACACAGCAGCTGCTGGAATCCGCCTTCATGGCGCCCGGCGCTGCCGAACAACCAGAAGAGGGACAAGCACATGGGTTTTCTCACCGGTAAGCGCGTACTGATCGTCGGCGTTGCCAGCAAACTGTCGATTGCCTCGGGCATCGCCGCCGCCATGCATCGCGAAGGTGCAGAACTGGCTTTCACCTACCAGAACGACAAGCTCAAGGGCCGCGTCGAGGAATTCGCCGCCGGCTGGGGCTCGAGCCCGGAGCTGTGCTTCCCCTGCGACGTCGCCAATGACGAAGACATCGCCCGCGTGTTCGAGGAGCTGGGCAAGAAGTGGGACGGCCTGGACTGCATCGTTCACTCGGTCGGCTTCGCCCCGGGCGACCAGCTGAACGGCGACTTCACCGAAGTCACCACCCGCGAAGGCTTCAAGATCGCCCACGACATCAGCGCCTACAGCTTCGTCGCCCTGGCCAAGGCCGGTCGCGTGATGATGAAGGGCCGCAACGGCAGCCTGCTCACGCTCTCCTACCTGGGCGCCGAGCGCACCATGCCGAACTACAACGTGATGGGCATGGCCAAGGCCAGCCTGGAAGCCGGTGTACGCTACCTGGCTGGCAGCCTTGGCCCGGAAGGCACCCGCGTCAACTGCATCTCCGCCGGGCCGATCCGCACCTTGGCAGCCTCCGGCATCGCCAGCTTCCGCAAGATGCTCGCCGCCAACGAGAAGCAGACCCCGCTGCGCCGCAACGTCACCATCGAGGAAGTCGGCAACGCCGGTGCCTTCCTCTGCTCGGACCTGGCCTCGGGCATCAGCGGCGAGATCCTTTACGTCGACGGCGGCTTCAACACCACCGCGATGGGCTCGCTGGAAGACTGATCCTGCGCCCGCCTACGTAAAGCACCGAACCCCGCCTACTGGCGGGGTTCGTGTTTCTAGGGCGGCATCAGCCGGCCGTGACCGTCATGCCGCCATCGGCCATGACCACTGAGCCGACCATGAAACTGGCTCGCTCCGAGGCCAGGAACGCAACGACCTCGGCAATCTCCTCCGGCTGCGCCGCGCGGCCGATGGGCGCGGCTTCGCCATGCTGGGCGAGAAAACCCGGCCCGTCCTCGACCACATCGTTGAGGATGTTGGTCACCACATCGCCGACGCCGATGGCGTTGACCCGGATGCCATGCTCGATCGCCTCCAGTGCCAGCGTGCGGGTCAGCTGCGCCAGCGCACCCTTCGAAGCCGTATAGGCGGCGATGGTCGGAAAGGCGAAGTACGACGCATAGGAGGCGATATTGACGATCGCCCCCGAGCGGTTGGGCATCATTGCCTTGACCGCTTCGCGGCAATGCAGGAAAGCCGCAGTGGCATTGACCGCCTGGATGCGCTCCCAGTCCTCGCGGGTCATGTCCACCACCAGCTTGTTGATGATGATGCCGGCATTGTTGACCAGGATGTCGAGTCGGCCGAAGCGCTCGACCGCCAGGCCCACCGCCCGCTCCGCGGCCCCGTCTTCGGTGATGTCGGCCTGAAGCGGCACCAGCCCCGGTCGAGCGAGTTCCTCGACCGCCGGGTCGATGTCTTCGGCAATGACCTTGGCACCTCGCTCGTGCAGCAGCAAGGCGATCGCCTTGCCGATACCACTGGCAGCGCCAGTGACCAGCGCGACCTTGCCTGCAACTTCCGCGATGACGCTATGCTTCGAATCGCTCATGCTGATTCCTCCGGTATATATGGCGCCATGGGCGCCCTGGTTATCGACAGGTTCAGTCTTGCTCATCGTTGCGCCCCGAACTTTCGCTGGCTTGCTCTGGCTGTCGGACTCTTGCGCGCAAAAGCCGGATCCAGACATCTGCGGACCGCAGGACCGCACAATGGTGGGCTGAAGTCCGCCCTGCGGTTCGCTCCGTGTTCGATCCGCGGCACCGGGCGCCGCTGCGCTACGCTAACGACCCAGCCGCTTGCCGTCTTGTCCTGGAGTTTCACGTGCCTCGGCCATCCGACGCCCCGCCCTTGCCTGCTTCCGGCCGTGCCCCGGCCCAGGCCATGGGCCGTTACCTGCCCGCCGAAACGCGGCTGACCGAGCTGCCAATGCCGACCCAAGACGTCGTGCTGCAGCTGTTCAGCCACCGTTCGGTCGAAGTACCGATCGGCGTGCCGGCGGTGGTGGAGCCGTTGCTGGTCCTGGTGCTGGCCGGTGCTGCGCAGGTCGAGGAGCGCACACCGGGCGGCCAGTGGAGCACGGTGAACGTCCGTGCGGGCGACTTCTTCCTGACCGACACGGACGAGCCCTATGAGATGCGCTGGCAAGCGCTGGAGGGCGAGCGCTTCGAGGTGATGCACCTGTATCTCGGCCTGCCGCTCATCGACCAGGCGGCGCGTGAACTGCTGGGGCCGCAGAGCACCGGCGTTGCCTTGCTGGACGTTTCCGGTGCACGGGACGAGACGGTGCGCTGGTTGATGGATCAGCTGCGTCGCGAACTGCTCGACCGGCCCCAAGCCAGCCCGCTGTACGTACGCGGCCTGGCCCAGGCACTGGCAGTGCATCTGCTGCGCCACTATCGCGACCCGCACGGCGGCGTCCGCCGCAGCAATGCCCTGCCCGCCTGCAAGCTGCGCAAGGTCATCGGGGTGATGAACGAACGGCTGGCCGAGGAGTTCAGCCTGGCGGCGCTGGCGCAGGTCGTCGAACTGAGCGAGTACCACTTCAGCCGGATGTTCAAGCGGGCCACCGGCCTTTCACCGTCGCAGTACTTCATCGGGCTGCGCATGGCGCGGGCGCGGCAGCTGCTGCTTGAAACACCGCGCAGCATCATCGACATCGGGCTGGAGGTGGGCTACTCGAGCCCCAGCCATTTCTCCCAGGTGTTTCGTCGTGAGGTGGGCGTCACCCCCAGCATCTATCGCCAGGGCTGAAAGAAATTCCGCAGGCGCAGAAACACGAAACCCCGGCCGTGATGACCGGGGTTTCGCACACGGAGCCGGCGTTCGCCGGACTCGTCCTACAGATCGTCGATCAGCGCTTGGCGACCAGGTCCTTCGGCAGCTTGAAGGTCCAGACCATGCCGCCCTGGTTGAACTCCTTGATGCGCTTGGCGACTTCACCGCCCCACAGAGGAACCGCACCACCCCAGCCGGACAGGACGGAAACGTACTGCTCGCCGTCCATCTCCCAGGTAACCGGAGAACCGACGATGCCCGAACCGGTGTTGAACTCGTAGACTTTCTTGCCGGTCTTGGCGTCGAACGCCATCAGGTAGCCTTCCGGGTTGCCGGTGAACACCAGGTTGCCCTTGGTGGCCAGCACGCCGCCCCACAGTGGCGCGTAGTTGTTGTAGCGCCAGACTTCCTTGCCGGTCTTCGGATCGATGGCGCGCAGCACGCCGATGAAGTCCTCGTTGAGCGGCTTGATGGTGAAGCCGGCACCCAGGTAGGCCGCGCCCTTCTTGTAGGCGACGCCCTCGTTCCAGATGTCCATGCCCCACTCGTTGGACGGCACGTAGAACAGCCCGGTGTCCTGGCTGTAGGCCATGGGCATCCAGTTCTTGCCACCGAGGAACGACGGCGCGACGAACACGGATTTGCCCTTGTCGGCCTCGTTCGGATTGCCCGGACGGTTGGCGTCGTCGTAGATCGGCCGACCGTTCTTGTCCAGGCCCTTGGCCCAGGTGATCTTGTCGACGAACGGGAAGCCGCGGATGAACTTGCCGTTGGTGCGGTCGAGCACGTAGAAGAAGCCGTTGCGGTCGGCAGTACCGGCAGCCTTGATGGTCTTGCCGCCTTCCTGGTAGTCGAAGGAGATCAGCTCGTTGACGCCGTCGAAGTCCCAGCCGTCATGCGGCGTGGACTGGAAGTGCCACTTGATCGAGCCGTCGTTCGGGTCCAGCGCCAGGCGCGAGGAGGAATACAGGTTGTCGCCGGGACGCAGGTGCGAGTTCCACGGCGCCGGGTTGCCGGTGCCGAACAGCAGCGAGTCGGTGTCCGGATCGTAGTAACCGCCCAGCCAGGGCGCCGCGCCGCCGGTCTTCCACAGGTCGCCGGGCCAGGTCTTGCCCGCTTCGCCGCCGGAGATGCCGGCCTCGACCTTCTTGCCATCCTTCCACACGTAGCCCATGTGACCTTCCACGGTCGGACGGGTCCACAGCAGTTCGCCATTCTTCGCGTTGTAGGCCTCGATCTTGCCCACCACGCCGAATTCACCACCGGAAACGCCGGTGATGAGCTTGCCGTTGACCACCAGCGGAGCGGCAGTCAGCGAGTAACCGGCCTTGTAGTCGGCGACGGTCTTCTTCCACACCACCTTGCCGGTGTCCTTGTTCAGTGCGACCAGCTTGGCATCCAGGGTGCCGAAGATCACCAGATCGTCGTACAGCGCCACGCCGCGGTTGATCACGTCACAGCACGGCATGATGCCGTCCGGCAGGCGCGCATCGTACTGCCACAGCTCCTTGCCGGTGCGGGCATCGAGCGCATACACCCGGGAATAGGAGCCGGTGATGTACATCACGCCGTCCTTGATCAGCGGCTGTGCTTCCTGGCCGCGCTGCTTTTCACCGCCCAGAGAGAAGCCCCAAACCGGTCGCAACTGATTGATGTTGTTGGTGTTCAACGCGTCCAGGGTGCTGTAGCGCTGGCCCTGCAAGCCCAGGCCGTTGGTGACGATCTGATCGGTGGACTTGGCGTCGTTGAGGATTTCCTGGTCGGTTACGGCCCAGGCGTGCAGGCTGGACATCGCCACCGCGGCGCATAGCGCCGTCACGGCGAAGGGCTTGCGAAGACCGGTGTGCTTCATTGCGGCTACCTCTGCGGGTTCATTGTTATGCCGGGAAATTTTCCCGGTCTGTTGCTGATTCTTGGTTTGCCCCGCCTCGCCAACAATTGCCCGCAGTACCGATTTTCCTCCTCCCTTGGTAGCAATACGCCGCTGCAGGCCAGGAAAACCGTGCCCTCCCGGGGCGGGTAGGGGCCATCGACGGCACCGAAGTCGCAACCAAACGGCCGGAAAAGACTATTCCGCACGGCCAGCCCAGCCCCTAAAACGGACGTCCCCTCGCTCAGAAGGATACGAGCCATGTTTCACCCGATCCTGCTCTTCACCCTCCTCCTCCTGCCTCTCGCCAGTGCCAATGCCGCCCAGCCGGTCCGCCTGGGGCTCAATTACCCCAGCACCGGCAACTACAAGTCCGAAGGCCTCGAACTGAGTCGCGGCGCCCTGCTCGCCGTGGACGAGATCAACGGGCGCGGCGGTGTGCTCGGTCGTCCGCTACAGCTGGTCAGCCTCAATTCGGCTGCACGCGCGGAAAAGGCCGAGGCGAATATCGATCGTTTTGCCAGCCAGGGCACCGTCATGGTGTTCGGTGGCGCCAACAGCGAGGAAGCCCTCGCCGCCGGGCAGCGGGCACGCCAGCTGGGACTGCTGTACTTCCCGACCCTCGGCTACGCCAACGAGATCACCGGCCGCGACGGCCATCGCCATCTGTTCCGCGAATCCAACAGCGCCTGGATGAGCGCGCGGGTGCTGGGCGAGTACCTCAGCTGGCACATGCCCAACCGGCGTTACTACTACATCAGCCTCGACGACGCCTGGGGCCGCAGCATGGAACAGGCCCTGCGCGAGGCGACCAAGAGCCGCGACCGTGCCCGTCACGGCTATTCGAAGATCGCCGAGCGTGGCGCACGCCGCGGTGACTACCTGGCGGCACTGCAGAAGGCTGCCGCCAGCGACGCCGACGTACTGGTGATCGTGCTGCTCGGTCAGGACCTGGTACAGACCATGCGCCTGGCACAGACGCTGGAACTGGGCAAGCGCATGCAGATCATCGTGCCCAATCTGACCCAGAGCATCGTCGAGCAGGCCGGACCGCTGGTCATGGAGAACGTGATCGGAACCGAGGCCTGGACCTGGCGCGTGCCCAAGCTGGCGGACAGTGTCGAAGGGCAGACCTTCGTCGACCGTTTCATCGCCCAGCACCAGGCCTACCCTGGCAGCACCGCCGCCTCGGCCTATGGGATCGTCCGGCAGTGGGCGGCCGCGGCACAGCGTGCCGGCAGCCTGGACAGCGAAGCGGTGATCGCGGCCCTGGAAGGCCATCGCTATCGCCTGCTCAAGGACGAGCAGTACTGGCGCGACTTCGACCATCAGAACGTGCAGAGCATCTACGCCGTGCGGGTCCGCAACCGCAGCGAAATCATGCAGGACCGTTTCAAGCAGGATTACTTCACCATCATCCACCGCATGGATGGCGAAGAAGCTGCGCCAAGCCTGGATGACTGGCAACAGGAACGCGGCGATCAGCTACAGCTGCAGTGAAACTCGTCACTGGTCGACGCGTTCGAGCGCGTCGGCCTCGTAGCGCGGATAGAGGTGGCTGACGCTGCGGATCAGTTCGTAGCGCGTCAGGCTGATGCCGGCGAAACGCTCCGGTATCGGACTCTGGATCACCTCGTTCATATCCGCCCCGCTGGCGGCGGAATCACGCAGCAGGCCATCGAGCCAGCCGAGATAGTCGCGCATCTGAACGAATGGCGTGGCATCGTCCGCCACCGGGCCGTGCCCGGCCACCAGGCGCTTCCAGGGCAAGGCCTGGAGGGTATCCAGATCAGCCAGCCAGACATCCAGCCCCGGGCTGTTCGGCGTCGTCAACGCACGCTGGTAGAACAGGATGTCGCCGGCGAACAGCACACCCGTGCGCTCGTCGAGGATGGCCAGGTCCGCACCAGTATGCCCGCGCAGCGCCAACAGGCGCAGCGTGCGCCCACCGACTTGCAGCGTACCGGTCGTGACGCTCTCGGTCGGCAGCACCACTTCGGTGCCGCGCATCCAGTCGCCGACCAGGCGGTACATGTTTTCCGCCATGGCGTTGCCCTGCTCGCGCAGCAGTTCGGTGGTACCGGCCAGCGCGGCGATCGGCACGTCGGCGAATGCCTGGTTGCCCAGCACATGGTCCGGATGATGGTGGGTCAGCAGTACCTTGATGATTGGCCGATCAGTCACCCGGGCAATAGCTTCGCGCATCGCCTCGCCGTAGCGTCTGGACGGCCCGCTGTCGATCACCACCACGCCAGAGTCGGTGACGATGAAACCGGTGTTGACGATGTTGCCGCCATTGGCCTTGTCGAAGTTGGCCGTCGAGCCTTCCAGCAGCCAGACGCCCTCGGCGAGCGGTTGCGGCTGCAACTCGTAGCGAAGCTCGGCGTGCACGGACGACGTCAGACAGAACGCGAAAATCAGAATGAACAGGCGCATGACGCCTCCTTGGCTTGGGTTATCGCAGGCCGAAGCGGAGATGGGCTCAGAGCGCGGCTTCGAACTCGTTGCCGTTGTTGTCGCGCAGCCACAGGCGGGTGCCCTGCTCGCCTTTCACCTCCAGGCTGAGGCTGGGGTTCTCGGCGACGGCGGGATACAGCTCGAGCGCTGCCAGGACCTGCCCGTCGGCAGCTCGCAGCTCGGCCTGGTTGAGGAAGAACTCCGGAATGCCACCGACCAGGCCGTTATCCATGGGATGGGAGACCTGCAGGCGCAGGCGGCTGAAGTCACCGCGCGCGAAGCGCCCGCCGATTACCTCGCCGAGCCGGTCCTCCCAGCCGGGCTGCGCGCGCACCACGCTGGGCGCGGTGCACCCCCCACCGGCGGCATCGACCCTCGCCGAGCCGACATGCCAGATACCATCTCGGGTCAGCACGGCGGCACGTACCGGGGTGGCCTGCTCGACACGGATGCGGATCGCCACCAGCGGCAACACCTGGTTGCCGGGGACGAAGGTGAAGATCCGCGGGATGGGATTGAGGTCTGCCCAGGCTTCGATGCGCACCACCTCATCGCCCAGGGCACGCGCATCGACGTGGATCGGCACCTGCCGCGAGTCCTCGGCGAACGGCGGCACCTGCACCTGCACGCGCTCGTCAAACACGTAGGGCTCGCCGTTGAGCAAGCCCTTGTGGTGGTACTCCCACATCACCGACTGCAGCGGGTCGGCATCCGCCGCCAGCACGGCCTGCCCCTGAAGGGCGATCAACAACAGCAAGATCCGGACGCTCATGTCGACTCCTCGAAACGGCGATCCGCAACGGGATCGGTATCGCGCAGCGCTCGGCCCGGAGCGGCATGACGCCGCCGTCAGCGCCCGGCCACGTCGTTTTCCACATCCTGGTACAAGCCGGGCAGCTCGTAATGCAGCCCGTGCTTGGCGTACAGCTTTTCCATACCGCCTTCGAGGATCAGCGGTTCCAGCACTTCCTCCAGTGCATAGGCCAGCTGGCGGTTGGACTCGTGTACGGCCATGCCCAGATCCCAGACCTGCTTGCCCATGTTCGGGTAGGCGTTCTCCGCAAGCTTCAGGTGGCTGTCGCCCGCCTGGGCCATCAGCCATTCGATCTCGCCACGCATCGCCATGGTGGCGTCGACCTCGCCCTCCTTGAGCGCGGCGAAGGCCTGCTGCACGCTGGGATAGTGATGGAGGTTTTTCGCCAGCCGACCCTCGAAGACCGAGGACAGGTAGAACGAGGGGACGCTGTCCACCTCCACGCCGATCGGGTGGTACTGGAATACCGCCACGCTGGGCACGTCCTCGATGCGCCGATCGTCATAGGCCGTCTGCCAGCGCTCGCGCTGGTAAGGCCCGAACATCACCACCAGCTCGTTGATCAGTTCACCCAGCTCGTTGCGCTTGTAGGAGAACTCGCGGTCGTACGGCACGCGCAGCATCACGTCGGCCAGCACGTCGCGGCGCAGGTAGTGCCCCTTCCAGATGAAGTTGCGCAGGTCATCGTCCAGCGTTTCGTCCGGCGTCACCCACAGCACTTCGAGCTTGAGGCCCAGGCCTTCGGCAAGCTTCTGCGCGAGCTCGAAGTCGACGCCGCGCGGCTGGCCGTCCTGCTGGTAGCTGTACGGGGGGAAGTTCTCGTACATCGCCACCTTGAGCACGCCCGACTCGATGATGTCATCGAAGGCGCGCACCCTGACCACGTCCGCCTGCGCCAGCGCGCAGCACAGCGTCAGCCACAGCGCGAGGAACAGCCGCGCGCCGGCCATCACTGCTTGGCCGCTTCGCTTTCGATATAGGTACGGATCGCCCACAGCGCTTCCTGACTGAGGGTGTCGGCCATGCGCGGCATGTAAACCGCACCGTCACGCACGGCGCCGTTGATCACGCGCTCCTTGTACCACTCGTCGCCGTCGTAGCTGGCTTCCAGCTCGCGCAGGTCCGGAGCGATACCGCCGGAAATGGCTTCCAGGCCATGGCAACGGGCGCAGTTCTGGTTGTAGGCGGAGGAGCCGATCTGCACGGCGAGGTCGTGGTGCTCGCTCGGCGCGCGATAGGGGTTCTCGTCCAGCCACTCCTCACCCAGCGCCGGCAGGCCTTTGGTGTTGACAGCCTGTGGCGTCACGTCGCCATGGGCGAATACCAGTCCGGAAACCCCGAGGACACCCGCTGCCAGCAGTGCGCGCAAAATGATCTTGTTGTTCATGACTACCACCCTCTATTCGAGAACCTGTGCAAGGCAGCCCCAATCGGAGCGCATGGTGGTCATGTTGGCCGCGCGGACGGATCGGCAGAATCCTGCTTTGGATGCCTGCATCTCCTCCCTTGGTACTGGGTTTTACTACCACCTTCGGCACCCCACCGGTAGCAAGGCCAAATCCTCGGCGGCCGGGAAGGAATCCCGGTGTTGGCGGGAGCTTTTCCGTGTCGGTGCGCGCGCCGCGCTTCCAATAATCGAATCGCCTGGCCAGCCGGATGTGGCGGCCTCGTTCGAATCGACCAAGGGAATCGCAACCATGAAAACAAGATCGCACCCCGGCGCACCCCGCCCGCTCGCACTTGCCGTGCAATGCCTGGCTCTGGCCGGCAGCCTTGCCATGGCGGGCGCCGTGCACGCCAAACCGGTCAGCTGGGAAGACATCGCCAACGACCATGTCACCACCAGCAACGTGCTGCAGTACGGCATGGGCACCAATGCACAGCGCTGGAGCCCTCTGGCGCAGGTCAACGAGAGCAATGTGTTCAAGCTGACCCCGGCCTGGTCGTTCTCCTTCGGCGATGAGAAGCAGCGCGGCCAGGAATCCCAGGCCATCGTTCACGACGGCGTGATCTACGTTACCGGCTCCTATTCGCGGGTGTTCGCCCTCGATGCGAAGACCGGAAAGCGCCTGTGGAGCTATGCCCATCGCCTGCCCGACGACATCCGCCCGTGCTGCGACGTAGTCAACCGCGGCGCCGCCATCTATGGCGACAAGATCTACTTCGGCACCCTCGATGCCCGTGTCGTGGCACTGAACAAGGACACCGGCAAGGTCGTCTGGAACAAGAAGTTCGGCGACCATGGCGCCGGTTACACGATGACCGGCGCACCGACCCTGGTAAAGGATGGCAAGACCGGCAAGGTCCTGCTGATCCACGGCAGCTCCGGTGACGAGTTCGGTATCGTCGGCAAGCTGTTCGCCCGCGACCCGGATACCGGTGAGGAAATCTGGATGCGCCCGTTCGTCGAAGGCCACATGGGCCGCCTCAATGGCAAGGACAGCACCCCCACCGGCGACATCAAGGCGCCGTCCTGGCCGGACGATCCCAACCACCCCACCGGCAAGAAGGAAGCCTGGAGCCAGGGCGGCGGCGCACCATGGCAGAGCGCCAGCTTCGATCCGGAGACCAACACCATCATCGTCGGTGCGGGCAACCCGGCACCCTGGAACGGCTGGGAGCGCACCAGCGACGGTGGCAATCCGAACGACTACGACAGCCTCTACACCTCAGGGCAGGTCGGCGTCGATCCGAGCACCGGCGAGGTGAAGTGGTTCTACCAGCACACCCCGAACGATGCCTGGGACTTCTCCGGCAACAACGAGCTGGTGCTGTTCGACTACAAGGACAAGGCCGGCAAGACCGTCAAGGCCACCGCCCATGCCGACCGCAACGGCTTCTTCTATGTGGTGGACCGCAAGGACGGCAAGCTGCAGAACGCCTTCCCCTTCGTGGACGGCATCACCTGGGCCAGCCATATCGATCTGAAAACCGGGCGACCGGTCGAGAACGAAGGCCAGCGCCCACCCAAACCGGAGCCGGGCGAGAAGCACGGCAAGTCGGTGGAAGTCTCGCCACCCTTCCTCGGTGGCAAGAACTGGAACCCCATGGCCTACAGCCAGGACACCGGCCTGTTCTACGTGCCGGCCAACCACTGGAAGGAGGACTACTGGACCGAGGAAGTCAGCTACAAGAAGGGCTCCGCCTACCTGGGCCAGGGGTTCCGCATCAAGCGCATGTACGACGACCACGTCGGCATCCTGCGCGCCATGAATCCCGCCACCGGCAAGGTGGAATGGGAACACAAGGAAAAGCTGCCGCTGTGGGCCGGCGTGCTGGCGACCAAGGGCAACCTGGTCTTCACCGGCACCAGCGACGGCTACATCAAGGCCTTCAACGCCAAAACCGGTGACGAGCTGTGGAAGTTCCAGACCGGCAGCGGCGTGATTTCCCCGCCCATCACCTGGGAACAGGACGGCGAGCAGTACATCGGCGTAACCGTCGGCTATGGCGGCGCCGTGCCCCTATGGGGCGGTGACATGGCCGTGCTGACCAAGCCGGTCGCCCAGGGCGGCTCGTTCTGGGTATTCAAGCTGCCGGACTGGGAGAAGAAGACCGCCAAACGATGAGTGGAGCCGTGCCCGCCCACGCGGGCACGTCCTCTAGCCCTCAAGATACAGCGGTTCGCGCGGCATGCCTGGCCTCGCCGGCTCCGGGTTGGCGCTCTCGTCGACAGGCCAGAAACGCCACGCGACCGCTTTTCATTTCCTGCCCCAGGTGACGCCCATGAACACCCCTTGCCGTTTGCTTCTGCCACTGGCCCTGTTCAGCAGCGCCGCGGTCTTCGCTGCGGATGACGGCCCCTTGACCGTCAACGGCTGCGTGCTACAGCCCGACAGCCAATGCGCCAACGCCGACCTGCGCGGCGCCGACCTCAGCAATCAGGACCTGCGCCGGATCAACCTCGCTGGCGCCAACCTCTCCGGCGCCAACCTGCGCCACGCCAACCTCGACCTGGCCAATCTGGAAAAGGCCGACCTCACCGGCGCCACGCTTAATCGCGCCAGCCTGCAACAGGCCAACCTGCGCCTGGCCAATTTCACCGAGGCCAGGCTGATCGCCATCCAGGGCTGGGGCTTGTTCGCCCAGGCCACGCAGTTCAAGGGGGCCGACCTCACCGGCGCCTACCTGGAGTTCGCGCGCATGAGCGGCGCGAAGCTGCATGGTAGCACCCTGCGCGCTGCCGACCTGGAGATGACCTGGCTGAGCAAGGCCGACCTCATGGGGGCGGACCTCACCGACGCCAATCTGCAGGAAGCCAAGCTCAACGATGCCAACCTGGCGGATGCTGTACTGACCGGTGCTCGCCGCCATTACGCAACCTTTCAGGGCACCAATATGGAAGGCTGCAAGGACTGCCCGCATGACTGGGAAAAGTGATGCACCGCCGTGCCCGTTCGATTGAGGGGCTCAATCGGAGGGATAGAACGAAGGGTGGCCACTGCGCCTCAGGAAAACTAGAACGGCGCCGATGCAGTGACTGGGCGGTCTTGCCCTCCACTGGATGCCAAACAGATGTTCAACAAAAACCTAAAACGGGAACTGGCTGAGTTGCGCGAGGACGCGGCAATCAACCAGCAGATCAAGAACTCGTTGTACAGGGAAATGATGGTCCTCGAATTGGACCCGCAAGGACGCATCCAGCACGCCAACGAGCTGTTCATCAGCGAAATGGGCTATCGCCGCGAGGACCTTATGGGCCGTCCGCTCGATGGCTTCTTCAGCCAGCAGTTTCGTAGCGAACCGAACTACTCACGGCTCAAGACCGCCATGCAGCGTGCCGAGCATGTCAGCGGGGCGTACCGCCTGGTGCGTGCCGATGGCCAGGAAGCCTGGCTGCGCTCCATCTGGCAACCGATCAAGGGCTCCGATGGCACGCTGCACCACTTCACCCTGTGCGCCACCAACCTGACCCGCACCATCGAGACGTCACGCGAGCACGAGAGCGTGATCAATGCACTGCTGCGCTCCACCGCCGTCATCGAATTCGACCTGGGCGGGCATGTCATCACGGCCAACCAGCGCTTCCTCGACGGCATGGGCTATCGCCTCGAGCAGATCAAGGGCAAGCACCACCGCATGTTCTGCGAACGCGAAGAGGCCGAATCCGCTGCCTATCGGGATTTTTGGGCCAGCCTGAACCGCGGCGAGTACATTGCGGACCGCTTCAAGCGCATCGATGCCCATGGCCGGACGGTCTGGCTGGAGGCTTCCTACAACCCGGTGCACGATGCTTACGGCAAGCTCTACAAGGTCATCAAGTTCGCCACCGTGATCACCGATCAGGTCAACCGCGAGCTGGCCGTCGCCGAGGCCGCGACCATCGCCTATGACACCTCGCACCACACCGATCTCAGTGCCCAGCGCGGCGCCCAGGTGGTCCAGCAGACCGTCGATGTGATGCATCGCATTGCCCAGCAGATGCAAGAGGCTTCCGATGGCATCGAGGCGCTGGACAAGCAGTCGCAGCTGATCAGTGCCATTCTCAAGACCATCAGCGGGATCGCCGATCAGACCAACCTGCTGGCGCTCAACGCCGCCATCGAAGCTGCTCGCGCCGGCGATCAGGGCCGCGGCTTCGCCGTAGTAGCCGACGAGGTGCGTCAGCTGGCCGCGCGCACCAGCAAGGCAGCCGAGGAAATCGTCGGGGTGGTGCAGAAGAACCAGGACCTCGCCCAGGCTGCCGTGCACAGCATGTCCAGCAGCCGAGACCAGGCCGAACAGGGCCTGGAATTCGCCAACCAGGCCGGCGCGGTCATCGTCGAGATCCAGGACGGCGCTCAGCGAGTGGTCAGTGCGGTCGGCCAGTTCGCCAGTCAGCTGAAGAACTGATGACGGGCTGCGCTCGGCCCAGCGCCTACACTTGCCGGCAGGCCCGAGCGCAATCGGGCGATGCATGTACCCGGCGGAGGATCAGCGCTTGAGCCAGAGGCCCATCATCCACATCGCGGTGCAGTCGGACGTCGAGCGGCTGCCGGCCTTCCAGGGATTGCCGAATCAGGCCATCGTCATGCCTGCGAGCGCCGAGGCCTTCTCCGCGGCTGCGCAGGAGCTTCTCGCCTGCCCCTGCATCGGTTTCGACACCGAATCCAAGCCGACCTTCAGGGTCGGCGAAGTTTCCAGCGGACCGCACCTCATCCAGTTCGCCACGCCGGCGAAAGCCTACCTGCTGCGAGTCGGACTACCCGGCTGCATCGAGGCGGCCCGCACCGTGCTGCAGGCGACACAGGTGGTGAAGATCGGGTTCGGGCTGAAATCCGACCGCTCACGGCTGCACCAACGGCTGGGCATTCATGCTTACAGCCTGCTCGATCTCGGTTCGCTGTTGCGTTATCAGGGCAAGAAGGGCCAGGTCGGCCTGCGTGGCGCTGTCGCTGCGGTGCTGGGCAGGCAGATCGACAAGTCCCGCCGCCTGGCCACCTCGAACTGGGCCAATCCGCTACTGACCGAAGCGCAGCAAGCCTATGCGGCCAATGATGCCTACGCCGCGCTGCAGGTATTCCTCGCCTTGCCGGCAGAACACCAGCAGGAGCTGCTGATGGCCGCGCAGCGCGCACAGAACGCAACCGCCGACGCCACGCTGGACCCGCTGGTGATTCGCTGGCAACGCCTGGTCAATGACAGCGGCCAGACCTGCGATCGCTGTGGCGCCACCGAGCAGGCGGTACGCCAGGCGAGCCGTCGGTTGCAGCAGGCGTTGCGCCGGTTCGGCGTCAGGGTGGGGGTCGAGGCCTGCGCCCTCACCCCGGCTGATTTCTCGCAGACGCCGCTGGAATCGAATCGCATCTGGATCGCCGGTGTACCGCTGGAGCAGTGGCTGGGCGCAGCTCACGGGCAGAGCAAATGCTGTTCGGCGTGCGGCGAGGCCAACTGCCGGACCCTTGAGTTGAACGAAACACGTTATGAGGCGGTCCCGGCCGCGCTGATCGTGCAGGCGGGACTGCTCGCGGCGCAACGCTTGCTCGGCCACCCCGTCGAAGCGCCCGTCGCACCTTCGCTACCCGATGACGGCTGCTGCGCCTGAAGCCCTCCGAAGCGCGCACGCCCGCCGTAGCAATCGCCCATGAGCGCTTCGTGGGCCTGCCCAGCGCGGCGCTCGGCAGGCGACTGCGCGTCCGGATCGCTCAGAGCGCATCCCAGCGGTAACGCACGCCCAGCCAACCGGCACGCGGAGCACCAGGGGCAATGAACTGTTCGTGCCGCCATTCGTCCGGGTCACTTTCGATGGCATTGCCGGCCCCCACGAACGGGTTCTCTGCCAGCGCTCCGCCGGTGGCGTAGCGCTGGTCGAAGAGGTTGTCGACCCGGCCGAACAGCGTCCAGTCACGTGCGAGCCGGTAATCGGCAGTGAGATTGACCACGGCATAGCCAGGAAGCCTGCCACGTCCCTCGAACTCGTCGTTGGCCCGATGCCGGTTGTTCTCGTTGCCACGTACGTACTGCGACGAGTACGCCAGCACGCTGGTGCCGAGGCGCAGCCTTTCATCGATATTCCAGCCCAGGCCCAGCTTGAGGTGGTGCTTCGGCAGACCCGGCAGATAATCGCCGCTGGATACGCGGATTTCGTCGTCCGGACAGCCGCCCTCGCCCGCGGTGCTGTTGTTCTCGGCAAGCAGGCACGCCGCAGAGCGGAAGGTGGCGTGCAGATAGGTGTAATCCAGTCGCCAGTCGATCGGCCCTTGCTGGCCGGCCAGGCCCAGCTCGATGCCCTGTCGGCGGGTGCGCCCGAAGTTGGTGAAGTATCCCATGCTGCCACCGGTGCCGACGAACAGCAGGTCGTCATGGTTCATGCTGCGGAAGGCCGTGGCGTTCCAGCGCGTTCCGCCAGCCAGCTCGCCGCGCACACCGACTTCGAGGGTGCGTGTCACCACCTGCTTCAGGAAGGGATCGGCGGCCATGGCGTTGGGCAGGCTGCAGGGGTTGTCCGGGTCGGCGCAGCCGAGTTCGATGGGGGTCGGCGCGCGGTTGCCCTGGGTGAAGCCGCCATACAGGGTCACAGCCGGCTGCAGTTGCCAGGCGAAGCCGAGCGCCGGGTTCAGTTTGCGATAGGTGAAGTCACCATCGAGCGCGTCCCCCATTCGATCGGCATTGACCACCCGGGTACGGTTGTAGCGCAGCGAGCCGGTGAGCTGCAGGTCATCCGTCAGTGACCAGGTGTCGGTCGCGTAGAGGCTGGAAGTGCGGGTGCGACCCAGCAAGCTGTTGGCCTGTTCCTCCTCTTCTGTGGCGCTGATGCCGCGTGAATCGGTCAGCTCACCGCCCTGCTCGCTCTGATGGAAGCTGGCGCGCGTGTTGTCGTGGGTAAGGCCCACGGCGAACTGGTGAGCGCCGACGTAATGCGTCCATTGCAAGGCCAGGCCGAACGCACGCTGAGCGGTGCGAGTGCGGTTCAGCACACCGCTCTCTGGCGCCTCGCCCACAAAGCCGTCGTCCTCCCATTGCTCATATTCATCCTCGTATTCGTCGTTGCCGTCGCCGTTGAGCGTTGCGGTGCGGGTACGACGCAAATAGACGGTGCCGGAGAATCGATCGCTGTCGCTCAGCCAGTGGCTGGCCGAGAGCGCCATCAGGTGGCTGCGATTTTCGGTCTGGTCCGGATGGGTGAAGATGGCTTGGCGGCTCCGGTGGTGCATGCTCTCAGGGATCAGGCCGTTGCCGATCAGATCGTTGTCGGCATGAGCCAGGGTCAGCGCCACATCGGTGGTGTCGGTGGTCCAGGCGAACTTGCCGAACAGCTGACGCACGTCCGATGGCGAATGATCGCGCCAGCCGTCCTCTTCCATGCCCTCCGCGGCCAGGTACCAGGACAGCTCTTCATGCTTGCCGCCATGCTCCAATGCGCCGCCCTTGCGCCCGAACGAACCCCCATAGAGTTCCGCCGAGCCACCGGGATGCGTATCGCCACGCTTGGTCTGCAGCGCCAGCGCACCACCCAGGGTATTCAGGCCGTACAGCGGATTGGAGCCCGGGACCAACAGCATGTCGGCGATGGCGGTGCTGGGAATCAGGTCCCAGTGCACCACATCACCAAAGGCTTCGTTGACCCGCACACCATCGAGAAACACGGACAACCCCTGCGGCGTACCGAGCAGTGGCGAGGCGGTGAAACCGCGGTAGTTGAGATCGGCCTGGTAAGGATTGCCCTGGATTTCGTTGACGTTGACGCTGGGCAGGCCACGTTGCAGCTTCTCGGCGAGCGACTGGCCGCCCAGCTTGCGCAGCTGTTCGTCATCCAGTGTCCGGATATTGGCCGACACCTGGTCCCTGGGCAGATCGATGCCCGGCAACGGAGTCGTGGCAACCACGTCATCGCGACCAAGATCGAACGCTTCGTCGGCATGCGCCAGGCCAGGCAGGACGCTGGCGATGGCAAGGGACAGCAACGTGCGCCGGAGGATTGCGCTGCGGCAGAGATACGACATGGTTGTTCCTTGTTCTTGTTGGCGGTGCGCGGCGGACAAGCCGCCCGGGCCGCTGCATGATGGCAAGCGGCCAGGCGCGATTATCGAAAGGTGCCCCGCTGCGCCGACAGGGAAGATTTCCCGGCCCTGGCGGGAAATCTTCCCGATTGCCAGGCGCTTGGTACTACGTCCTGTGGACTAGAACGGCCGACGACTTCCAGCGCGCGCAGGCGCCGCCCGTCCGTACGGACCGTGGAAAGACGGGGAAGCGGCAGCGAAGCGCTGCCAGAGGAAGGTCGCCGCGGCAAGAACCGCGGCAAAAATGAATGCGACCGTACCGTGCTGCCGTCAGGCCTCGCAGAGCATGTGGTCGCCGACGCGCAACAGGCCCTGGTCAATCGCCAGGTGCACCAGCTCAGCCTGGGAGCTGACTTCGAGCTTGCTCTTGAGCAGCGCCAGGTGATTGGAGACGGTCTTGCTGCTGATGCACAGCCGTTCGGCGATCTCGCGATTGCCGATGCCCCGGGCGAGCATGATGAAGATCTCCATTTCACGCGGCGTCATATCTGTCAGCCGTCCTTTGACGGGGGAGCGCGACGGCCGCTGACAAGCCAGATCGGTCGCCAGCGGCTGCTCGATGAAGGTCTGCCCGGCGAGCACCTTGCGTACCGCCTCGACCAGCACGTCCGGCGCGCAACGCTTGGTCAGGTAACCCGAAGCGCCGGCGTCCAGCGCCTGACGCACCAGCGCCAGCTCGTCGTGCATGCTGAACACCAGCACCGGCAACAGCGGCAATCGCTGGCGCAGGCGCCGGCAGGTCTCCAGGCCACTGATGCCCGGCAGGCCGAGATCGAGTACGACCAGATTCGGAATGCTTTCCTGCACCTGCTGCAGCGCCTGCTCGCCGCTTTCGGCTTCGCTGACACTCACCTCGGGCAACAGGGCCTTGAGCAGGCTGGCATAGCCCTGACGCACCACCGCATGGTCATCCACCAGCAGTATTTTCATCACGTCGCTCCTTCCACAGGCAGATTCAGATAAAGCGCCCAGCCGTGCCCCGGGCGATGGCGCATGCGCAGCCGCGCGCCGAGACAGCGGGCGTGTTCCACCATCGAACGCAGACCGACCCCGAGCCGCTCAGGCGGCAAGCCATGGCCATCGTCGCGCAGCAACAGCCGCACCCCGTTGCGATCGGCCCGTAGCTGCAGTCGCACGCGGGTCGCACGCGCATGGCGCGCCACATTGGTCAGTGCCTCCTGCACCATGCGGTACAGGTGCAACTTGGCCTCCATCGACAGCGGTGGCAGCGCACCCTGCAACTGCAGTTCGCACTCGATCCCCTGGGTGCTCTGCCACTGCTCGGCAAGCTGGCCGATGGCATCGGCCAGCTCGAGGTGATCGAGCATCACCGGGTAGAGGTCGCGCACCAGGGTGCGGAAACCGTTCTGCAGATCCAGACTGTGCTGTTCGAGATGGGCCGCGGTTTCACGCACGGCATCCGGCTGGTCCGCCTGGACCCGCAACAGGCAGGCCCGGGCGCGGATGCCTGCCAGGTACTGTCCCAGGTCGTCATGCAGGGCCTGCGCCAGACGGGTGCGCTCGCGTTCCTGCAGCGCGAGCAGCGCCTGTGTCAGCCGGTCGTTATCCGCTCGCGTGTCTTCCAGCGCGGCAGCCATGTGATTGAAGCGCTCGGCGAGTTCGCGCGCCTCGGCGAAGCGATGGGGCGGCAGCCGGGTATCGAGCCGCCCGTCGGCGATACGCACCAACGCGCCGAACAGCTCTGCCAACACGCGCATGCCGGGGCGCACCGCCCAACGGATCGCCAACAGGCAAAGCAGCAGGGCCACTCCGAAAAGAGCCAGCAGCTGCAACAGCGAATCCCTGACTTCCTCGACCTCGTCGCTCGGATCGACGCTGATCTGCAGGCGCTCGCCCCCGGGAAGCTGCAGCTCACTGGGAGCGGCCAGCTCTGCCGGATACAGCCACGTGCCGAGCCAGTCGGTGAGCAACGTATCGCCGCCGTCGGTCGCTGGCTGCCCGGGCGACAGCCAGCGCACCCGCACATGCCGCAGGCTATCGGTAAGTTCGGGGCGCAAGGTGGCGGGATCGCGCTCGGCCATCTCGCCGAGGTAGGCAACCACGGCTGCCGCAGCATCCAGTTCGCGCTGCACGTCGTGGCTCGCCTGGCGCAGCAGCACAGCCAGGCAGACCATCGCCACGAGGGCGAAGAACAGTGCCACCAGCAGGTTCAGTCGCCAGAGCGCGGACATATCGGCTACCTCCGGAATTCAGCCACCTTCGCGTGTCGCCTCACTTGACCACGAAGCGGCCTTCCATGCCCTTGCCCTCGAGCCCCTTGCAGTAGAACGGGTAGCTGCCCGGCTTGACCGGCAGGAAGAAAATCTCGGCCTCGCCGGCATCCTCGAACTCCAGCTCGACCAGGGTAATGGCCTTGATCTCCACACCGCCGGCCTCGACCTTGCGCAAGAAGATCGACTTGGCGAACTCCGGAGCCTGGAACGCGCATTCCTTCTGGCCGTCGGAGCTGACCTTGAGCTGGTAAGCGACACCGGTCTCCAGCTGGTATTCCTTCTGCGAGACGGCGTAGTCGCTTTCCTCTGAACCGAAACGCAGGTCCGGCAGAGCCTGGGTGCGGCGTGTGAGATCGCCGGCGGCGTGGCTGCAATCGAAGCCGATCAGGCTGCCGATGAACAGAACGTTGAGCAGCAGAGCTTTGTAGGTGGGCATGGCACTGGCCTCTTTATTGTTGTCGGTGCCCATCCTAAGGCGCCGCGCTCGCCACCACCTCCTACCTTGGTAGCGCCTCGCGGCCAGCAGAGGTCGCCACGTCGAGCCCGGCCAGTATTGGAATCTGGGCCAGACGGCCACTCGATTCAGCGCAAAGGCAGCCACAGGTCTCGCGGGCCGGAAGACCGCCGCATGCCCCGCCACAGTCATACCGCTACCAAAGTATCGGTACCAAGGTACGGATCAACTTCCCTGAGGTCCGGCCGCAATATCTCGATATCAATGATGCCAATTGGACATCACCCATTTCGCGCAACCGCCGAGACGCGATCACGCGCTCGAGGGCTCGCCGCAGCTGTCTTCTCATGCGTTATCAGGAGTCGTACCGTGATGCCTCTCAAATCCATCCAGCAGCGAATAGCGGTTATCGGCGGCTTATGCCTGCTGATATCCGCGGGAATCTTGATCGGCTACAGCGTTTATCTGGCCAGTTCCACCCAGCATCTGGTGTCGACCCGTGTCAGCCAGCAGGCACAGGAAGACGCGTTGCAGAACCTGCAACACCTCGCCGGCCAATACGCGGAAGAGATCCGCACCGAGTTCACCGAGGCGCTGGAAACGGCGCGCAGCATGGCAACCACCTTCGCGGTCGCCAAGTCGAAGGAGAACGGCGGATTGCAGGTCGGCCGCGACGAGGTCAACGCGGTCTTGCTGAACGTGCTGAAGAGTCAGCCGGACTTCAACGGAACCTATTCGTGCTGGGAACCGGACGCGATCGACGGCCAGGACTACCTCTTCACCGACGGGCAGAACGGCAACAACGCCCAGACCGGACGCTTCACGCCTTACTGGACGCGAAGCGCAGACGGCAAGATCGCCGTCCAGCCATTGGTGGAATACGACACCCAGGACAAGCACCCCAACGGCGTGCTCAAAGGCGGCTGGTACATCGGCCCGCGGGAAACCCTCAAGGAGAGCGTGCTCGGCCCTCTGCCATATGTCGTACAGGGCAGGCAGGTCTGGTTGGCGACGCTCTCGGTACCAATCATCGCGGATGGTCGCTTCCTCGGTGTGGCCGGTACCGACTACGACCTCGACTTCGTCCAGCGTATCAGCCAGGAAGTTTCCGCAAAGCTGTTCGAGGGCCAGGGTGAGGTGGCGATCGTCAGCGATCAGGGCTTGATCGTGGCGGAGAGCCGGTATCCCAACCTGATCGGCCAGCATTTCCAGCAGGTACTGCCGGACGCGTGGCGGCCCGCCCTGGATTCGATCCAGAAAGGCGAACGGCTTGCGCGGCTGGATGACAACGGAATGATGATTGTCCTGGCGCCGATTCACCTGGGCCGCACCGGCAAACCCTGGTCGATGATGCTCAAGATCGACAAGCAGATCGTCCTGGCCAAGGCGACCGAACTCAAGGCCGAAATGGATGCGCAGAGCCAACAAAGCATGCTGCAGCAGGTCGGCGCCGGAGTCGTCATATCGCTACTCGCAGTGATTGCGCTATGGCTCTCGGCACGCGCGATTGCCCTGCCCATCCGCAGGGCCGCACAACTGGCTGGTGCGATTCAGAAGGGCGACTTCTCGCAGCGCCTGGGGCATCGCTCGGCTGATGAAGTAGGCCAGCTCTCGGCCAGCCTCGATCGCATGGCAGACAGTCTGCAGGAGCAGGTGCATGTCGCCGAACGCATCTCTCAGGGCGACCTGGCGGTGGAGGTCCGTCTGGCATCCGAACGCGACCAGCTGGGCCTTGCCCTTCGACGAATGGTGGACAACCTGAACGAGCTGGTCTCCCAGGTGCAGCTCAGTTCCGGGCTCATCAACGACAAGGCCGGCCAGGTCACCCGTCTGAGCCACGAGCTATCCACCGGCGCGACCGAGTCGGCCTCGGCCGTCACCGAAATCAGCGCCACCATCAACCAGATGGCGGTACAGATCCGTCAGACCTCCGAGTACGCGAACGAAGCCAACAGTCTCTCGCGCAAATCCGAACACTCGGCGCGAGGCGGCAACGAGCTGATGGCGACGTTGAAGGCCGCCATGCAGGAGATCAATCAATCCGGCCTGGATATCACCAACATCATCAGAGCGATCGAAGAGATCGCGACACAGACCAACCTGCTTGCCCTGAACGCGGCCATCGAGGCGGCTCGCGCCGGCGAGCATGGTCGCGGATTCGCCGTGGTCGCGGACGAGGTGCGACAGCTCGCGGCACGCAGTGCCGAGGCTGCGCAACGCTCGACCCGCCTGATTCAGGAATCCAACGCGCGGACGGTCAAGGGTATGGAGTTGACCGACGACACCGCGCAAGCACTGGAGGCCATCGTTCGGGGGGCAGCGCAGGTATCGCAACTCGTGGAAGAGATTGCGCAGGCTTCGAGCCAGCAGGCGTCCGGCATCGAACAGGTCAGCCAGGCCATCGGCCAGATCGATGAAGTGGTGCACCACAACAGTTCGAACTCGGATCAATCGACCCAGGCGGCTCAGGAACTGACGCAGCAGGCGCGGCAGATGATCGAGCAGGTCGGACGCTTCAAGGTTCGCTCGGTACGCTAGTCGACCAAGGAGAGGCGGCGCCCTTGCGCCGCTTCTCTACTACCTTGGTACCGCCCCGCCGGTACTTTCTGCATATTCCCCCGCTCCGCCATGGTTCCTATGCTGCCTGCAACGTCACAGGAGCTGCCCATGCGCCACGTATTACGACGAGCCGGTTTGCTGGCCGCCCTCGCCTGCTGCGCGCCCTTCGCTCTGGCGGCTGCCGGGGCCGACCTTGAGGTGCGTATCGGCTATCTCGGCTACCGCCCCGATCCCGGTCCGCTGCTCTCCAACGTGATCCCCGAACCGGAGGACGCCGGCCTGCGCGGGGCCGAACTCGCCATCACCGACAGCAACAGCACCGGGCGCTTCCTCAAGCACAGCTACGTGCTGGACGCCGTCACCAGCGAAACCTCCGACGACCTGCTGCAGCAGGCAGCCCGGCAGCATGCCGACGGGCTGCGCCTGTTCGTGGTCAACGCGCCGGCCGCGACGCTGCGCCAGCTCGCCGAAGCGATGCCGGACAGCCTGCTGATCAACGCCGGTAGCGCGGACGATGCGCTGCGCAGCCAGAACTGTCAGGTCAACGTGCTGCATACGCTGCCCAGTCGAAACATGCTCGCCGACGCCCTTGGCCAGTTTCTCGCCGCGCGGCGCTGGAACCGCTGGATGCTGATCGTCGGCCCTACCGAAGACGACCAGGCCTACGCCGAGGCGCTGAGGCGCGCGGCCAAGCGTTTCGGCCACCGCATCCTGGTGGAAAAGCCCTGGAGCTTCGACAACGACCAGCGCCGCAGCGCCCAGGCGGAGATGCCGCTGTTCACCCAGGCCGCCGAGTATGACGTGGTGCTGGTGGCCGACGAGCGCGGCGACTTCGGCGAGTACGTGCCCTACCAGACCTGGTTGCCGCGCCCGGTTGCCGGCACTCAGGGTCTGACCGCAACCGGCTGGCACAAGACCGTCGAGACCTACGGCGCCGCGCAGCTGCAGAAGCGTTTCGAGGCTCATGCCAACCGCTGGATGAACGATCGCGACTTCGCCGCCTGGATGGGTGTGCGCAGCCTCGCCGCTGCCGTCACGCGCCTGCGCAGCACCGACGCCGCGGCGATCCGCCAGCTGTCGCTCAGTGGCGAACTGCCGCTCGACGGCTTCAAGGGCCGCAAGCTGAGCTATCGCGCCTGGGACGGCCAGCTGCGCCAGCCGATCCCGCTGGTGCACCCACGCGCACTGGTTTCCAACTCGCCGCAGGACGGCTTTCTGCATCCCACCAGCGAGCTGGACACCCTGGGCCTCGATGCGCCGGAAAGCCGTTGCCGCCTTGACCAGCAGGAGCCTTAAACATGCGCCGTGCACTTCTCATGCTGGCTTTAGGCACCCGCCTGGCAAGCGCCGAGACCAGCGATCTGAGCTACGAGTCCTACATCGACAGTGATAAGCGCATCAAATGCCTCTACGGCTACGCTGCCGAAAAGACCGGTGACCACGCTTCGGCCAGGAAGATCTTCGAGGACTGCATTGAGCGTTGGAGCGACGTGTATTCGATGATCTGGCTTGCCCAGATGTACGAATCGGGCTCCGGCGTGCCCGCTGACCAAGCCAAGGCCGCAGCCTTCCTGAAGCAGGGCGCGGAACAGCCGGACGACGCCGCCTACGTCAGCCTGGCGCGCTATCACTGGGGCGTGGCCCTGGCCGAAGGCCGCGGCGTCGACGCCGATCCCGATGCCGCACGCGCCTGGCTGGAACGTGCCGCGGCCGGTGGTCAGCAGGAAGCCGCCGAGTACCTCATGCGGCTGGATACCACCCGCACAACAGAATAACGACAAGAGAGCCCAAACATGCCCAGAACTGCCCTTGCCTCTGCGATCACTCTGGCCCTGGTCTTCGCCAGCGGCTCCGCGGCCGCGGCTACCGCCTATGTCTCCAACGAGAAGGACGACAGCATCAGCGTCATCGATCTCGACAAGATGGAGACCGTCGAGACGCTGCAGGTCGGAATGCGCCCGCGCGGCCTCACCCTCTCCCATGACAACAAGCTGCTCTACATCTGTGCCAGCGATTCGGACACCGTGCAGGTGATGGATCTGGCCACCCGCCAGATCGTCAAGCAGCTGCCGTCCGGCGCGGACCCCGAGCAGTTCGCCCTGCACCCCAACAACAAGTGGCTGTACATCTCCAACGAGGACGATGCGCTGGTCACCGTGGTCGATGTCGACAAGGAAGAGGTGCTCGCGCAGATCGATGTCGGCGTCGAGCCGGAGGGCATGGCGGTCAGCCCGGACGGCAAATGGGCAGTCAACACCAGCGAAACCACCAACATGCTGCACTGGATCGACACCAGTACCAACCAGCTGGTGGACAACACCCTGGTCGACCAGCGCCCTCGCCACGTCGAGTTCACCAAGGACAGCAAGCTGCTCTGGGCCTCGGCCGAGATCGGCGGAACGGTCAGCGTGGTGGACGTGGACAAGCGCGAAATCCTCAAGACCCTGACCTTCAAGATCAAGGGCGTGCATCCGGACAAGGTTCAACCGGTGGGTATCAAGCTCACTTCCGACGGCAAATACGCCTTCATCGCACTGGGCCCGGCCAACCACATCGCGGTGGTCGATGCGAAGACCTACGAGGTGCTGGACTATCTGCTGGTCGGTCGACGCGTCTGGCACATGGCGTTCAACCCCGACGAGAGCCTCCTGCTGACCACCAACGGCGTCAGCGGTGACGTCTCGGTGATCGATGTGGCCAAGCTGAAGGTCACCAAGTCGATCAAGGTCGGTCGCTACCCCTGGGGTGTGGTGGTCACGCCATGAGCGCGCTGGAGGTCAGCGACGTGGCCTTCGCCTATGGCGCGCGACGTGCGCTGGACGGTGTCAGTTTCGCCGCCGCCAAAGGGAGATTCACCGCACTGCTGGGGCCGAACGGCGCGGGCAAGTCGACATTGATCGCCCTGCTCACGCGCCTGTACGACCTGCAACGGGGGCAGATCCGCATCGCCGGCTTCGGTCTGCGCGAGGCGCCGCGCCAGGCGCTCGCCCGCCTCGGCGTGGTGTTCCAGCAGAGCACGCTGGACCTGGACCTGACTGTCGAGCAGAACCTGCGCTACCACGCCGCCCTGCACGGCATGCCGCGGGCCTTGGCGAATGAACGCATCGAACTCGAGCTGCAGCGCCAACAGCTCGGCGAACGGCGCCGCAGCAAGGTGCGTGAACTCAACGGCGGTCACCGCCGACGCGTCGAGATCGCCCGCGCGTTGCTGCATCGCCCCGAGTTGCTGTTGCTCGACGAGGCCAGTGCAGGCCTCGACCCTGCGAGCCGCCAGGCACTCAACCAGCATGTGCGAGCGCTCTGCCGTGACGAGGGCATGAGCGTGCTCTGGACCACTCACCTGCTCGATGAGGTCCAGGCCGATGACGATCTGCTGGTGCTCAATCGCGGCCGTCTGGTCGCTCAGGGCAGCGTGGCGAGCCTCGCCCTCGATGGCGAGGATCTGGCAGCGAGCTTTGCACGGCTGACCGGGAGCGACGCGCAAGGCGCAGGGCTCGATGGAGCAGCACATCGGTCCGCAGCCATGCCGCCGAAAACAACCGAGCCCGCTGGCGAAAGCACGGGGCTCGCCTCTGGAGCGAAACACTCATGACGGCCTATTGGGAATGCCTGCGCGGCATCGTCCTGCGCGAGTGGCTGCGTTTCGTCCAGCAGCGCTCGCGCTTTCTCAGCGCGCTGGTGCGCCCGCTACTCTGGCTGGTGGTGTTCGCCGCCGGCTTTCGCGCGGCACTGGGCATCGCCATCATCGAACCGTACGACACCTACATCACCTACGAGACCTACATCGTGCCGGGGCTGGCCTGCATGATCCTACTGTTCAACGGCATGCAGGGCTCGCTGTCGATGGTCTACGACCGCGAGATGGGCAGCATGCGTGTCTTGCTGACGAGCCCGCTGCCGCGCAGCTTCCTGCTCACCAGCAAGCTGCTGGCCACGGCGCTGATCTCACTGCTGCAGGTCTATGCCTTCCTCGCCATTGCCTGGTTCTACGGCGTGCAACCACCGCCGCTGGGCCTGCTGGTCGCCCTGCCCGCCCTGCTGCTGGTGGCGCTGATGCTGAGTGCCCTGGGGTTGCTGCTGTCAAACGGCATCCGCCAGCTGGAGAACTTTGCCGGGGTCATGAATTTCGTGATCTTCCCCATGTTCTTCCTGTCCTCGGCGCTGTATCCCCTGTGGAAGATGCGCGAAGCCAGCGAATGGCTGTACTGGATCTGCGCCATCAACCCGTTCACCCATGCCGTGGAACTGGTGCGCAACGCCCTGTACCTGCGCCTGGCGCCTACTGCGTTGCTGGTGTGCCTCGGGCTGACCGTCATCTTCAGCCTGCTCGCAGTGCTCAGCTTCAACCCGCAGCACGCCGCGTTGCGCCGGTCGGCATGAGACGACTACTACTTTGGTACCGGCTCTCCCCTCCATCGTAGGATTTCAAAGACGTGGCCATTGTTCTGTAATCGACCCACCCAAACCCTAAGGAATACGGACTATGTTCAGGTCGCTGCTGCCCTTGCTGATCGCCGCGCTGCCTGGTTTCGGCATGTCCGTGACTGCCGTGGCCGAAGAGCAGCTCGCCCTGTTCTCTGCCGAGGGTTACCGCCAGACGCAATACCGCAGCCCGACGCCGGCAACCGCCGAGGGCGCGCAGACGCTGGATACCGCGGCACTCCAGGCATTGCTGGCAAAGGAGCCTGACGTGGTGCTGGTGGACGTCTATCGCAGCCAGTGGCTGGCTGGTCGCTTCGTCGACAGCGAGCCCCACGCCAACCTGCCGGGCAGCATCTGGCTGGCCAACACCGGCGATGGAAATCTGCAGCCCGAATGGGCAAGCTACTTCAGTGACAACCTGAAACGACTCAGCCAGGGCGATGCCGAGCGACCGCTGGTGTTCTACTGCCGCTCCGATTGCTGGCTGGGCTGGAACGCAACCAGGCGCGCCCACGCCTTGGGCTATAAACGCCTGTACTGGTATCGCGACGGGGTGGACGGCTGGGAGCAGGCGGGACTGCCGCTGCACCCGGCGACACCGGAGCCGCTGCCTGGCGACGACTGACCTACCGCGCGCGAGCACGCCCCACCATAATCACAACAAAGAGGTGACCGGCCTTGTACAAGATCCTGATTGCGGACGACCACCCGCTGTTCCGTGAAGCCATCCATAACGTCATCCGCGACGGCTTTCCCGACAGCGAAATCCTCGAGACTGCCGATCTCGACAGCGCGCTTGCCTTGACGCTGGAGCACGATGATCTCGATCTGGTGCTGCTGGACCTGAACATGCCCGGCATGCACGGGCTGAACGGCCTGATCAACCTGCGCAACGAGGCGCCGACCATTCCGGTGGTGATCGTCTCGGCCGAGCAGGACAAGCAGATCGTGCTGCAGGCGATCACCTATGGCGCGGTCGGCTTCATCACCAAATCTTCGCCACGTGCACAGATGACCGAAGCCATCGAGCAGATCCTCAATGGCAATGTCTACCTGCCGTCGGACATCATTCGCAGCCAGAAGAGCCCGAGCCGCCACTCGCACCACAGCGAGCCCTCCATCCCGCCGGAGCTGCTGCAGGCGCTGACGCGCAAGCAATTGCTGGTACTCGAGCGCATGACCAAGGGCGAGTCGAACAAGCAGATCGCCTACAACCTGGACATCGCCGAGACCACGGTAAAGGCCCACGTATCGGCGATCCTGCGCAAGCTCAACGTGCACAACCGGGTCCAGGCGATCCTTTCCGCCGGCGACATCGACTTCACCGCCTACCTGCGCCGCTGAACACGGCGCAGGCAGCAGCCAGCCCTATCGACCCGCCGCCTGCGCCCCTTCGAACCAGGCGAGCTTCTCGCGCAGCTGCACCACTTCGCCGACGATCAGCAGCGTCGGTGCCTGCACGTCTTCCTGTGCGATGCGCTCGGCCAGTGTCCCCAGCGTAGCAGTGAAGACACGCTGGTTGCTGGTGGTGCCCTGCTGCACCAGCGCGGCGGGTGTTTCCGCCGACCGTCCATGAGCGATCAGCTGCTGGCAGATCACCGGCAGCCCCACCAGCCCCATGTAGAACACCAGCGTCTGCGCCGGCGCGGCCAGCTCGGACCAGGGCAGATCGCAGCTGCCATCCTTGAGATGCCCGGTGACGAAACGTACCGACTGGGCATGGTCACGATGGGTCAGCGGAATACCGGCATAGGCCGCGCAGCCACTGGCAGCCGTGATACCCGGCACTACCTGGAACGGCACGCCATGTGCGGCCAGCTCTTCGATTTCCTCGCCACCGCGGCCAAAGATGAACGGGTCGCCGCCCTTCAGCCTGAGCACGCGCTTGCCCTGCTTGGCCAGTGTCACCAGCTGCTGGTTGATCTGCTCCTGCGGCACGGCATGATCCGCACGCTGCTTGCCGACGTAGATGCGATCGGCATCGCGCCGGCACAGGTCGATGATCGCCGGGGCGACCAGTCGGTCGTAAAGCACTACATCGGCCTGCTGCATCAGCCGCAGGGCACGGAACGTCAACAGGTCCGGATCACCGGGCCCGGCACCGACCAGATAAACCTCGCCCAGCGCCTTAGGCGCCGCGCCGGCAAGCTTCTCGGCCAGCAGCCGTTCGGCCTCGGCGGTCCGCCCGGCCAGCGCCTGCTCGGCGATAGGCCCCTGAAACACCTCCTCCCAGAACACCCGCCGTTGCTGCACGTTGGCGAACCTGGCCTTGACCTGGGCACGAAACTGTTTTGCCAGCCCGGCCAGCTGACCGTAGGCTGCCGGGATCCAGGTCTCGATGCGCGCACGGATCAGCCGCGCCAGCACCGGTGCGTCGCCACCGCTGGAAACGGCGACCACCAGCGGCGAGCGATCGACGATGGCCGGGAAGATCACGCTGCACAGCTGCGGCGAGTCGACCACGTTCACCGGAACGCCAAGCGCATTGGCATGCTGCGACACCGTAGCGTTCAGCGGTTCGTCATCGGTCGCCGCGATGGCCAGCACACATCCCTGCAGATCCTGCCGGTCGTAACCGCGATCCAGGCATTCCCCAGCGCCCGCGTGCACCAGCTCGACCAACTGCGCCTCGATGCTCGGCGCCACCACCCGCAAGCGTGCCCCCGCGTCGCTCAGCAGTCGCGCCTTGCGCAGTGCGATCTCGCCGCCGCCGACGATCAGCACCGTGCGGCCCTTGAGGTTGTGGAACAGCGGGAGGTATTCCATGGGCGAATCCTGGGAGGTCGTTTGAGGTATGGGCATCACAGCCATTACGGCCGCGATGCCCCTTGTCGAAGATCAAGGATCCGGCCTGATGCCAGGACCGCGTTGACGCAGCGCGCCGAAGCCTCAGCCGATGACTTCGATGCCGCCCATGTACGGCTTCAGCACCTCGGGCACCAGAATGCGCCCGTCGGCCTGCTGGTAGTTCTCCAGCACGGCGACCAGCGTACGGCCGACGGCCAGCCCCGAGCCGTTGAGCGTATGGACCAGCTCCGGCTTTCCGGTTTCCGGATTGCGATAGCGCGCCTGCATGCGCCGCGCCTGGAAGTCACCGCAGTTGGAGCAGGAAGAAATCTCGCGGTACTTGTCCTGGCTCGGCACCCAGACTTCCAGGTCGTAGGTCTTGGTCGCGCCGAAGCCCATATCGCCAGTGCACAGTGACAACACACGGTAAGGCAGCTCCAGCAACTGCAGCACCTTCTCGGCGTTGCCGGTCAGCTCCTCCAGCGCCTCGAAAGACTTCGACGGCTCGACGATCTGCACCATCTCGACCTTGTCGAACTGGTGCTGACGGATCATGCCGCGGGTATCACGCCCGGAGGCGCCGGCCTCGCTGCGGAAACACGGCGTGTGGGCGACGAACTTCAGCGGCAGTTGCTTGGCATCGAGAATCTCGCCGGCCACGATGTTGGTCAGCGACACTTCTGCGGTCGGGATCAGGTAGAAGTCTGCCTCACCTTCGCGGCTGATCTTGAACAGATCGTCCTCGAATTTCGGCAGCTGACCGGTGCCCTGCAGCGCAGGCGCCTGCACCAGATAGGGGGTATAGGCCTCTTCGTAGCCATGCTCACGGGTGTGCAGATCGATCATGAACTGCGCCAGGGCGCGATGCAGGCGGGCGATCGGCCCACGCATCAGGGCGAAGCGGGCGCCGGACAGCTTGGCGGCGGTCTCGAAATCCAGCCAACCGTGCTGCTCGCCCAGGGCGACATGATCCTGCACCGGGAAGTCGAAGGCCTTCGGCGTGCCCCAGCGGCGAACCTCGACGTTCTCTTCCTCGTCCGCACCGACCGGCACGGACTCGTGCGGCAGGTTGGGGATGCTCAGCATCAGGTGGTCCAGCTCACTCTGGATGCGGTCCAGCTCCTGCTTGCCGGATTCGAGTTCGCTGCCCATGCGATCCACATCGGCGAGCAACGGGGCGATGTCCTCTCCGCGCTGCTTGGCCTGGCCGATGGACTTGGAACGCGCATTGCGCTCGGCCTGGAGTTGTTCGGTGCGGGTCTGCACGGTCTTGCGCTGAGCTTCCAGCGCTTCGATGCGCGCCACGTCCAGCTGGTAGCCACGGGTGGCCAGGCGGGCCGCCACGTCCTGTAGCTGAGTGCGTACCAGTTTCGAATCAAGCATGGTGGGTCTCGTCTGTGAAAGCTTGGATGAAGGGCGAAGAGGGAGCGAAGTTTACTGTGAACGGCCGTCGGTTCATAACCTGGCGAGCGCCAGACCCGCCCAGGCCGCGAGCAGACCACCGAGCACGCTGCCGCCGACGTAGGCGAAGGCAGTCGCCAGCTGGCCGCTTTCCAGCAGGCGCAGTGCATCCAGCGAAAAACTGGAGAACGTCGTGAGTGCGCCAAGAAAGCCGATGATCAGTGCACCACGCAGCTCCGGCGAAATATCCGGCCGGGCGAGAAAGGTGGCGTAGAGGTAGCCGATCAGCAGGCAGCCCAGCAGGTTGACCGCCAGGGTAGCCAGATAGAAATGCCGCGGCCATTGGGCGCTGACCCAGGTCGCGAGCGCAAAGCGCAGCAGGGTTCCGATCACGCCGCCGCAGGCGACGGCGAAAGCCATGCGGATCATTCCTTTCTCCGTTGGATGGGGCTTTCGCGATCGAGTCGGGCGAGGTGCTCCAGCTTGTCGCGGATCTTGCTTTCCAGGCCGCGAGGCACAGGGTGGTAGTAGCGACGCGGCTCCATGGCCTCGGGAAAGTAATCCTCACCGGCGGCATAGGCGTCCGGCTCGTCATGGGCATAGCGGTACTCGTTGCCGTAGCCCAGCTCCTTCATCAGCCTGGTCGGCGCATTGCGCAGATGCAGCGGCACTTCCTGCGAGCCGTTTTCCGCCGCGTCGCGCATGGCCGCCTTGAACGCGGTATAGACCGCATTGCTCTTCGGCGCGCAAGCGAGATAGACGATTGCCTGCGCCACGGCCAGCTCCCCTTCCGGGCTGCCCAGGCGCTCCTGCACGTCCCAGGCGTTCAGGCACAGCGGCAGCGCGCGGGGGTCGGCATTGCCGATCTCTTCGCTGGCCATGCGCACCACTCGGCGGGCGATGTACAGCGGGTCGCAGCCGCCATCGAGCATGCGCGCAAACCAGTACAGCGCAGCATCCGGATTCGAGCCGCGCACCGATTTGTGCAGCGCCGATATCTGGTCGTAGAAGGCCTCGCCACCCTTGTCGAAACGACGGCGACTGTCGCCCAGCAGATCCTGCAGCAGGTCGGTGCTGATGACGCCACCCTGCTCGGCCAGGTCGGAGGCGTTCTCCAGAAGATTGAGCAGCCGCCGCCCATCGCCATCCGCCGCCGCCAGCAGCATCTGGAAGCTCTCTTCCGGCAGCGTGAGATGGAGCTCGCCAAGGCCCCTGGGCTCGGTCAGCGCGCGCGTCACCAGCTTGCGCAAGGCCGCTTCGTCCAGGCTTTTCAGCACATAGACGCGGGCCCGCGAGAGCAAGGCGTTGTTGAGTTCGAAAGAGGGGTTTTCGGTGGTGGCGCCGATAAAAATCAGCGTGCCGTCTTCCACATAGGGTAGGAAGGCATCCTGCTGGGATTTGTTGAAGCGGTGCACTTCGTCGACGAACAGGATGGTCCGCCGGCCGTACTGCGCCGCCTGCTGCTTGGCGATCTCCACCGCCTGGCGAATCTCCTTGACCCCGGCGAGCACGGCGGAAACCGTCTCGAAATGGGCATCGGAAACCTTGGCCAAGAGCCGCGCCAAGGTGGTCTTGCCTACACCGGGCGGGCCCCAGAACACCATGGAATGCAGCGCGCCCTGCTCCAGCGCCTCGCGCAACGGCTTGCCGCGGGCAAGCAGATGTTCCTGCCCGACGTATTCGTCGAGGCTGGCTGCGCGCAGACGCGCGGCAAGCGGCTGGGCGACGGGTTCGCGGCTGAACAGGTCCATTGCCGGCAGGATTACCTCGATTGCAGCGGCCCGCCAGGCGGGCCCGCCGTGAAAAACGGATGCCGAACGCCGATCACTCGGCGATGACGTCGGCCCCTTCGGGAATCTCGAAGGTGAACAGGTCGGCCTTGAGCGGCTGATTCATCTTCACCCCCATGAAGAGGATATTGGTGCGCTGACCGACACTGTCGATCAGCTGCATGTCATTGATCACGCCACCGCGGAAGGACAGCCGCAGGTTGTCGAACAGGGTGTCCTTTGCCTTGGGCTTGAGGGTGAAGTCCACTACGTCCCCCGCCTCCTTGTGCGAGACCTCGAAGTTCTCGCTGATGGTGGAGACGTCGCCGGACAGCAGCAAAGCCGGTGTGTGTGTCAGGCGCTGGTCGAGCTCCTGGATGGTGACCTGCTCGAGATCCGGGTCATACAGCCACACCTTCTTGCCGTTGGACACCAACAGCTGCTCCATCGGCGCATCGGTGTGCCAGCGGAATTGGCCGGGACGCTTGAGCGCCAGCTCTCCGGAGGTCTCCTGCAGCTGGGTGCCACTGCCATCGAGCGAGAGCTGCGAGAAGCGGCCAGTCAGGGTTTCGGCCTGGTTGAGCAGGCCGGTCAGGCGTTTGGTAGAAGCCGCTTGGTCGGCGTGGGCCGGTGCCAGAGCGACCATCAGGACAGATGCACACAGCAAACGGATCAATTGCATGTAGCCCTCGAAGCGATTCAATCGCGCATGGGTGGCGGCGCGATGACCTCGCGCGAGCCGTTGGTATTCATGGATGTCACCACGCCGGCCATTTCCATGGCCTCGATCATGCGTGCGGCGCGGTTGTAGCCGATCTTCAGCTTGCGCTGCACGGCGGAGATCGACGCGCGGCGGCTTTCGGTGACAAAGCGGACGGCCTCGTCGTACAGCGGGTCTTCCTCGCTGCCCTCGCCTCCACCTTCGCCACCACCGCCTTCGAAGCCGCTACCAGCCTCTTCCACGCCGGCCAGGATGTCCTCGATGTAGTCGGGCGCTCCGCGGGCCTTCCAGGCTTCGACCACACGATGCACCTCGTCATCGGAGACGAACGCACCATGCACGCGGATCGGCAGGCCGGTGCCCGGCGGCAGGTAGAGCATGTCACCGTGACCGAGCAGCTGCTCGGCGCCGCCCTGGTCGAGGATGGTGCGCGAGTCGATCTTGCTCGACACCTGGAAGGCCATGCGCGTCGGGATGTTGGCCTTGATCAGACCGGTGATCACGTCCACCGACGGACGTTGGGTGGCGAGGATCAGATGAATCCCCGCGGCCCGCGCTTTCTGCGCAATGCGGGCGATCAGCTCTTCGACCTTCTTGCCGACGATCATCATCATGTCGGCGAACTCGTCGACCACCACCACGATGGTCGGCAGGCTCTTCAGATAAGGCGGCTCGTCATCCATCGACTCGCGCTTGTACAGCGGGTCGTGCACCGGCGTTCCGGCCTCTTCCGCTTCCTTGATCTTGCGATTGAAACCCGCCAGGTTGCGCACGCCCATGGCCGCCATCAGCTTATAGCGCCGCTCCATCTCGGCCACGCTCCAGCGCAGCGCGTTGGCAGCCTCCTTCATGTCGGTGACCACCGGGCAGAGCAGGTGCGGAATGCCCTCGTAGATCGACAGCTCGAGCATCTTCGGGTCGATCATGATCAGCCGCGCCTCTTCCGGCGTCGACTTGAACAGAATCGACAGGATCATCGCATTGACCCCTACCGACTTACCGGAACCGGTGGTACCGGCCACCAGCAGATGCGGCATCTTCGCCAGGTCGGCGATGACCGGTTTGCCGCCGATATCGTGACCGAGCGCCAGGGTGACCGGCGACTTGGCGTCGTCATAAGGCGCTGACGACAGCACCTCGGAGAAACGGACGATCTGCCGATCCTCGTTGGGAATCTCGATGCCCACGGTAGTCTTGCCGGGAATGACCTCGACCACGCGCACGCTGACCATGGCCATCGAACGCGCCAGGTCCTTGGCCAGATTGGAGATGCGGCTGACCTTGACGCCGGCCGCAGGCTGGATCTCGAAACGGGTAATCACCGGGCCTGGGTGAACCGACTCGACCACCACCTCGACGCCGAACTCCTTGAGCTTGATCTCCAGCAGCCGCGACATGGCCTCGAGAGACTCCGGCGAATACTGCTTCTGCTGCTTCTCGGCTACATCGAGGATGGAAATCGGCGGCAGAGTGCCTTCGACCGCGGTGTCGACGAATAGCGGCGCCTGCTTCTCCTTGAGTACGCGCTTGCTCGGCTCGGCCGGTTTGGGCGGTGCGGGCGGTGTGATCACCGGGGCCGGGCGCTTCTCCAGCTCGCTCATGTGCTTGGCCAGTGCCTCGTCGCGCTCGATGATGCGCTCCTTGACCTTCGCCTGCTCGCGCCGGTCGCGCACCATCGGCGCGGCCACCTCGCTCACCACGTCGTCCGCCTCGCGCAGCTGTGCGACCAGCTGCTTGCGTTCGGCGCGGGCACTCCACCAGCGGCTGAAGAAGCTCTGGATCAGCTCCAGCAGGTCGAGCGTGATCTTGCCGGTGATGTCCATCACCTTGAACCAGGAAAGGTCGGTAAAGACCGTCAGCCCGAACAGGAAGAACGCCAGCAAGGCGAGCGTGCTGCCCTGCACGTTGAGCGTCTGCACCGCCAACTGGCCAAGGCTTTCGCCCAGCGCACCGCCTGAGGATGCCGGCAAGGCTTCGCCGCCCTGAAAATGGATATAGGCGAGCGCCGAACCGGACAGCACGAGAAACACCAAGCCGATCAGCCGCCAGGAAAACAGCCAGCCATTCCATACCCAGGGCTGGTGACGGGTGCGGAACACCTGCCAGGTCTTGACGCCCAGCAGCAGCGGGAAAAGGTATGCGAAGTAGCCCAGCGCCATGAACAGCACGTCGGCGAACCATGCGCCCGCGCGCCCCGCGGCGTTGCGCACCTGATCGACGTTGCTCGTGTGGGTCCACCCCGGATCGCCCGGATCGTAGGTCAGCAGTGCCATCCATAGGTAGACGCAGAGTGCACCGAGCGCTATCAACGCGCCTTCCTTGAGGCGATAGTGCAATTGTTGTCGCCAGACGGTTGCCGGCGCGGTAGATGAGGAATTCTTCAAAACGCTTTCTTTCCTGCGCCTGCGGCGCGATGAACCGTAGTCAGCCAGAACCCCGGCATTGTACGGGTTTGTCGATTCGATGGCATGCGGGTTCCGCGGCGGCTTGGGCTTTTGCCGATGCTTCGGTGTAGCATAAACGCCCGATTTCCCGGCGCGGCTCGACTGGAGCACGCTTCTCTATTTGCAACAAAGGCTTATGAGGGCTTTTTATGAGTGAAGTCAAGCATTCGCGTCTGATCATCCTCGGCTCGGGCCCGGCCGGTTATACCGCTGCGGTATACGCTGCCCGCGCCAACCTGAAGCCACTGATGATCACCGGCATCCAGCCCGGCGGCCAGCTGACCACCACCACCGAGGTCGACAACTGGCCTGGCGACGTCGAAGGCCTGACCGGCCCGGATCTGATGGTGCGCATGCAGAAACACGCCGAGCGCTTCGACACCGAGATCGTCTTCGATCACATCCATACCGCCGAGTTGCAGCAGCGCCCGTTCACCTTGCGCGGTGACAGCGGCGTCTACACCTGCGATGCGCTGATCATCGCAACAGGCGCTTCGGCGCAGTATCTCGGCCTGCCCTCCGAAGAAGCATTCGCCGGTCGCGGCGTATCCGCCTGCGCCACCTGTGACGGCTTCTTCTACCGCAACCAGGTGGTCGCGGTCATCGGTGGCGGCAATACCGCGGTCGAGGAGGCGCTGTACCTGTCCAACATCGCCAAGGAAGTCCACCTGATCCACCGCCGCGACAAGCTCCGCTCGGAGAAAATCCTGCAGGACAAGATCATGGACAAGGCGACCAACGGCAACATTCGCCTGCACTGGAACCACACCCTCGAGGAAGTGCTCGGCGACGCCAGCGGCGTGACCGGCGTTCGTCTCAAGAGCACCCTCACCGGTGAAGAGAACACGCTGGACCTGGCGGGCGTATTCATCGCCATCGGTCACAAGCCGAACACCGACCTGTTCCAGGGCCAGCTGGAGATGAAGGATGGCTACCTGAAGATCCGCGGCGGCGGTGAAGGCGATGCCACCTGCACCAGCATTCCCGGAGTATTCGCCGCAGGCGATGTGGCCGACCACGTCTACCGCCAGGCCATCACCTCGGCAGGCGCCGGCTGCATGGCGGCACTGGATGCCGAGAAGTACCTGGACAATTGATCCCAGGCGGGCTTCGGCCCGCCCTCCCCTACCCTGCGTGCCGACATGCTGACCTGGCTAAAGCGCGACGACCTCAGCTTTCCTCCCCTCGAAACGGCTCTGCGCGAACCCAACGGCCTGCTTGCCGCTGGCGGCGACTTGCGGCCCGAGCGACTCCTGGCTGCCTACCGCCACGGCTGTTTCCCCTGGTACCAGGAAGGCCAACCCCTGTTGTGGTGGTCGCCCGATCCGCGAACGGTGCTCTTTCCTGACGAGCTGCATGTATCGCGCAGCCTGCGCAAGCGCATGCGCCACGGCGACTACCGGGTGACCTTCGACAAGGCCTTTGCCGAGGTCATCCAGGGATGCGCCGGCCCGCGGAGCTACGCCGACGGCACCTGGATCACGACACCGATGCAAGACGCTTATGTCAGGCTGCACGAGATGGGCGTCGCTCACTCAGTGGAAGTCTGGCAGCAAGGGCAACTCGTCGGCGGACTCTACGGCATCGCGATGGGTGAGCTATTTTTCGGCGAGTCGATGTTCAGCCGCGCCACCGATGCGTCCAAGGTCGGCTTCGTCACGCTGGTGGAACGGCTGCGCGAATGGGGCTTCGCATTGATCGACTGCCAGATGCCGACCCGCCACCTGGAGAGCTTCGGCGCTCGCAGCATCCCACGCGCGGCGTTCGCCGAGGCACTCGCAATGCATCTGGATCGCCCCAGCGCAGCCGACTGGCGCGCCTAGTCGACCGCGGTAAGCTGGCCTACACTGGGTTCATGATTTCTGAGAGTTGACCATGACTTCACTGGCTCGCCTCAAGTTCTACGCCACCCAGCCCCACGCTTGCAGCTACCTGCCCGACGAACAGGCCACCACCTTGTTCCTCGATCCAAGCCAACCAATGGACGTGCAGGTGTATGCGGAGCTTTCGGAGATGGGCTTTCGTCGCAGCGGGGACCATCTGTATCGCCCCCACTGCCAGCGCTGCTCGGCCTGCATTCCGGCCCGCATCCCGGTGAATGCACCGGAACTCAGTCGCCAACAGAAGCGTATCCTCAAGCGCAACGCCGACCTGCAAGTCCGCGGCGTCCGCCCGGCGTTCAGCGAAGAGCTGTATGCGCTCTATGCCAACTACATCGAGAAACGCCACGCCGACGGCGACATGTATCCACCCAGCCGCGAGCAGTTCAACACCTTCCTTGTACGCGACCTACCATTTTCCCGCTTCTACGAGTTCCGTCTGGATGGCAGGCTGCTGGCTGTCGCCGTCACGGACGTGCTACCCAACGGACTGTCCGCCGTGTACACCTTCTATGATCCGGACGAGGAGCGGCGCAGCCTGGGGCGCTATGCGATTCTCTGGCAGATGGGAGAAGCCGCACGCCTTGGCCTGAAGGCCGTCTATCTCGGCTATTGGATCAAGAACTGCCGAAAGATGAACTACAAGACCGAATATCGGCCCATCGAACTTCTGGTCAACCAGCGCTGGGTGACGCTCAGCTGAAGTCCTTGGCTCATCGACCCATTTCGGGCACAATGCTTGCCGCTTTTGCCCGTGCATCTACGCGGGCCAATTATCTGGATACCGAGGACTTTACTGAATGTCGAAAGAAGACAGCTTCGAAATGGAAGGTACTGTCGTCGACACCCTGCCCAACACCATGTTTCGCGTGGAGTTGGAAAACGGGCACGTCGTTACTGCGCACATCTCCGGAAAGATGCGCAAGAACTACATCCGGATTCTTACCGGTGACAAGGTTCGCGTGGAGCTGACCCCCTACGATCTGAGCAAGGGTCGCATCACCTACCGCGCCCGCTAAGCGAGCCGCGAGAAAAAACGCCCGGTCTTACCGGGCTTTTTTGTTTGCGCCTATCATCGCGTACCGTCAGCACACCGCACAAACGAAAACGCCCGGCAAAAGCCGGGCGCTCGTTGAACGGCCGTCAGGCCAGTTCGGCAGCGGTTTCGAATTCGAAGAACGGCTCGCCGTCACGAATATCGATATGCACCACACCGCCGTGCTCGGCCAGCTCTCCGAACAGGATCTCCTCAGCCAGAGGCCGCTTGATCTTGTCCTGAATCAGCCTGGCCATCGGCCGTGCCCCCATCTGGGCGTCATAGCCGTGCTCTGCCAGCCAACCACGGGCAGCATCCGACACCTCCAGCGTCACGTGCTTGTCCTCCAGCTGCGCCTGCAGCTCGATCAGGAACTTGTCGACGATGCTCTTGATGACGTCATGGCTCAGGCGACCGAACTGGATGATGGTATCCAGGCGGTTGCGGAACTCCGGCGTGAAGCTCTTCTTGATGACTTCCATGGCATCGGACGCATGATCCTGCAGGGTGAAGCCGATGGAAGCCCGCGCTGCGGTTTCCGCCCCCGCATTGGTGGTCATGATGATGATCACATTGCGGAAGTCGGCCTTGCGCCCGTTGTTGTCGGTGAGCGTGCCGTGATCCATCACCTGCAGCAGGAGGTTGAAGACCTCAGGGTGAGCCTTCTCGATTTCATCCAGCAGCAGCACACAATGCGGCTGCTTGGTGATGGCCTCGGTCAACAGACCGCCCTGGTCGAATCCGACATATCCGGGAGGTGCACCGATCAGACGCGACACCGTGTGCCGCTCCATGTACTCGGACATGTCGAAGCGGATCAGCTCGACCCCCAGCGCCCGGGCCAACTGGCGTGCGGCTTCGGTCTTGCCCACCCCTGTCGGGCCGGCGAAGAGGAAGGAGCCCACCGGTTTGTCCGGTGCCTTTAGCCCTGCACGGGACAGCTTGATGGCGGTGGCCAGCGAATCGATCGCATCGTCCTGGCCGAACACCGTGAGCTTCAGATCCCGCTCGAGGTTACGCAGCAATTCCTTGTCGGAGCTGCTGACGTGCTTCGGGGGAATCCGCGCAATCTTCGCCACGATGTCCTCGACCTGCTCGACATCGATGCACTTGACCCGCTGCCCTTCGGGCTGCAGACGCTGATAGGCACCGGCCTCGTCGATCACGTCGATGGCCTTGTCCGGCATATGCCGATCATTGATGTAGCGCGAAGCCAACTCCGCCGCAGCGCGCAATGCCTCGTCGCTGTACTCGATGTTGTGATGCTGCTCGAAACGCCCCTTGAGCCCGCGCAGGATGCCGATGGTGTCCTCTACCGAAGGCTCGGTGACGTCGACCTTCTGGAAACGCCGCGCCAATGCGCGGTCTTTCTCGAAGATGCCGCGGAACTCCTGAAACGTGGTGGAGCCGATGCAGCGGATCTCGCCAGACGACAGCAGCGGCTTCAGCAGGTTGGACGCGTCCATAACGCCGCCGGATGCCGCGCCAGCCCCGATGATGGTATGGATCTCGTCGATGAACAGGATGGCGTGGGGCCGCTTGCGCAGCTCGCCGAGCAGCGCCTTGAAGCGTTTCTCGAAGTCACCGCGGTACTTGGTACCGGCCAGCAGCGCACCAAGATCCAGCGAATACACGACGCTATCGCTCAGCAGATCGGGCACCTGATTATCGACGATCCGCTTCGCCAGCCCTTCGGCAATAGCCGTCTTGCCGACGCCCGCCTCACCGACCAGCAGAGGGTTGTTCTTGCGACGCCGCGCCAGGATCTGTGCGACCCGCTCGACCTCGTGCTCGCGGCCGACCAGCGGATCGATCCGCCCCTGCCGGGCCAGCTCGTTCAGGTTGCTGGCATAGGCGTCCAGAGGATTGCTGGAAGCACCCGCCTCGCTGCCGTCCTCGTCCTGCATGTCGGCATCGTTCTCGGGACTGCCGGAGTTTCCGGGAACCTTGGAAATGCCATGAGCGATGTAATTGACGACATCGATACGCGCAACGTTCTGCTGCTTGAGCAGGAAAACCGCCTGGCTTTCCTGCTCGCTGAAGATGGCGACCAAGACATTGGCACCGGTGACTTCACGCTTGCCAGAGCTCTGCACATGGAATACGGCACGTTGCAGAACTCGCTGGAACCCCAGGGTTGGCTGGGTTTCGCGCTCTTCATCGTGCTGTGGGATAAGTGGTGTGGTGGAATCAATGAATTCCTGCAGGTCATGCCGGAGCTTGTCCAGGCTCGCCCCGCAGGCCCGCAGTACGGTAGCAGCCGCTTCATTGTCCAGTAGGGCCAACAGGAGGTGTTCAACCGTCATGAACTCATGACGTTTGGTACGTGCCTCTTTGAAAGCCAGATTCAGAGTGACTTCGAGCTCACGGTTCAACATAGCTTTCACCTCTTCCCCAGCAGTCGGAGTTAACCGTCCTTCTCGATCTCACAAAGCAGCGGGTGCTGGCATTCCCTTGCATATTGATTCACTTGCATTGCTTTGGTTTCGGCGACGTCGCGGGTATACACACCACAGACGGCCTGCCCCTCGGTATGGACGGCCAGCATGATCTTGGTGGCCTGCTCCCTGCTGTGATTGAAAATGCCTTCCAGTACCTCGACGACGAAATCCATCGGCGTGTAGTCGTCATTGAACATGACAACTTTATACATCGGTGGTGCCTTCAGCTGCGGCTTGGCCTCTTCAACAGCCAGGCCAGACGCATCGTCTCCGTCCTCCAGAGGCCGATCCTGATTGAATGTTAGTCGAATCTGAGCAAATGCATGCATGCGCATAACGGTTCTAGGTCGTGGCGCGGGGGCCAGATAAATATGGACAGCTTCGCAGCCAGCTGACGAGTCGCCTTGACTATCGGCAAAACGGTGATACAAACAGTAAGTGCCTACAAGGGCAAACGGGTTGCGCAACATGAGGCCTCGGGCTGCATAAGCGCGGAATGAAATGGATGTTACTCCAGTAATGGACTCCTTTGCAGAGGGATAACAGCATGCTAAGCGGTAAGGTCAAGTGGTTCAACAACGCCAAAGGCTACGGCTTCATCGTAGCAGACGGCGGCGATGAGGACCTGTTCGCCCACTACTCGGCCATCCAGATGGAAGGCTACAGAACTCTGAAAGCTGGGCAAGCGGTCATGTTCAATATCCTGCAGGGTCCGAAAGGCCTCCACGCAACCGACATCCGGCCTCAGCAAGCCGTGTCCGAAGCGACGACTCCTGCCGCTGCCCAGGGTGCTTCCACGGTCGACGCCTGACGTCCTGCGGGAGCGAACAAAAAAGGCCGATCAATCGATCGGCCTTTTTACCCACTTGCTTACATGTGGCTGATCATGGCGTCGCCGAACTGCGAGCATGACATCAGCTGCGCGCCTTCCATCAGTCGCTCGAAGTCGTAGGTGACCGTCTTGGCAGCAATGGCGCCTTCGGTGCCCTTGATGATCAGATCGGCCGCTTCGACCCATCCCATGTGGCGCAGCATCATTTCGGCCGAAAGGATCAGCGAACCCGGGTTGACCTTGTCCTGACCGGCATACTTGGGCGCCGTGCCATGGGTCGCCTCGAACATCGCCACCGTGTCGGACAGGTTGGCGCCCGGAGCGATTCCGATACCTCCAACCTCAGCCGCCAAGGCGTCGGACAGGTAGTCGCCATTCAGGTTGAGCGTGGCGATGACATCGTATTCGGCCGGACGCAGCAGAATCTGCTGCAGCATGGCGTCCGCGATGGCGTCCTTGACCACGATGTTCTTGCCGGTATTGGGGTTCTTGAACTGCATCCAGGGTCCACCATCGAGCAACTCTGCGCCGAACTCGTCGCGAGCGACTTCGTAGCCCCACTCCTTGAAAGCACCCTCGGTGAATTTCATGATGTTGCCCTTGTGGACGAAGGTGACCGAGTCACGATCATTGTCCACGGCATACTGTAGCGCCTTGCGAACCAGACGCTTGGTACCTTCCAGCGAGACGGGCTTAATGCCGATGCCACAGTTCTCGGTGAAGCGGATCTTTTTGACGCCCATTTCCTCGGTGAGGAACTTGATGACCTTCTCCGCCTCAGGGGAGCCGGCTTTCCACTCGACACCGGCGTAAATATCTTCGGAGTTCTCGCGGAAGATCACCATGTCCACATCGCCTGGGTTCTTCACGGGGCTCGGAACGCCAGTGAACCAGCGAACCGGGCGCTGGCAGACATAGAGGTCCAGTTCCTGACGCAGCGCAACGTTCAGCGAACGGATACCGCCTCCAACCGGCGTGGTCAGCGGTCCTTTGATGGACACCACATAATCGCGAACCGCTTCCAGTGTTTCCTTCGGCAGCCAGGTGTCCTGGTCATAGACCTGAGTGGCCTTCTCGCCAGCATAGATTTCCATCCAGGCGATCTTGCGCTTGCCGCCGTAGGCCTTCTGCACGGCTGCGTCCACGACCTTGATCATCACCGGGCTGATGTCGACGCCGATGCCGTCCCCCTCTATATAAGGAATGATCGGATTGTCGGGAACGTTCAGGGTGTTATCGGCATTGACGGTGATTTTGTCACCGCTGGCTGGCACCTGGATCTTTTGGTATCCCATGCTGGACTCCGTCTTCGTGGTTAGACATCGATCGTCGTTTGAGGGTAACCCACTCGAATCGCCTGAAACTACATGTTCGTTCGTCGTATGCGCAATGCCGTTCTGCCAGAGGGGGGCTCGATGGTATACTGCCGCGATGACTCACAAGTCATAAGGGACGAGCCTGTACCAGACCCGCCTCTTGAACCCTGACGCTGCCACCGCGGCTCGGCGGTTCAAACGCTCGACACTCTATTGGTGCATCCATCATCACCGCGGCGAATCCCCTTCTGGCTCGACTAGATGGAGAGTCAGGGCGCCTACCCGGCGCATTCGGGATTCTGTGCACGCCCAGCAAGAAGAGAGTTAACGCTAAATGTCCACCCCTTCGAAGATCATCTATACCTTCACCGACGAAGCTCCAGCCCTGGCAACCTATTCGCTTCTTCCCATTGTAGAAGCCTTCGCAGCCTCCGCTGACATCTCCGTCGAAACACGCGACATCTCTCTTGCAGGGCGCATCCTTGCGAGCTTCGCCGATCAGCTGGATGCCGACAAGAAAGTCGAAGATGATCTGGCCAAGCTTGCCGAGCTGACCAACCAGCCCGACGCCAACATCATCAAGCTCCCCAACATCAGCGCCTCCGTTCCACAGCTCAAGGCAGCGATCGCCGAGCTGCAGGCCCTGGGCTACAACATCCCCAACTACCCCGAAGACCCGCAGACCGATGCCGAGAAAGACGCGCGCGCGCGTTACAGCAAGGTGCTCGGTAGCGCCGTGAACCCGGTCCTGCGCGAAGGCAACTCCGACCGCCGCGCCCCGGCCGCCGTGAAAGCCTATGCCCGCAAGCATCCGCACTCCATGGGCAAGTGGAGCAAGGCGTCCCAGTCCCACGCCGATTACATGCGCGGCGGCGACTTCTTCTCCAGCGAACAGTCGATCACCATGGAAAAAGCCGGTGACGTGCGTATCGAGTTCGTCGGCAAGGATGGCAAGGTCGAGGTCAAGAAGCAGCTCGCCCTGCAGGAAGGCGAAGTGCTCGACGGCATGTTCATGAGCTGCAAGAAGCTGCGTGCGTTCTTCGAAGACACGCTGCAGGACTGCAAGGAAACCGGCGTCATGTGGTCCCTGCACGTCAAGGCGACCATGATGAAGATCTCCCACCCGATCGTCTTCGGCCATGCCGTGAGCGTTTACTACAAGGACGTCTTCGACAAGTACGGCGATCTGTTCAAGGAGCTGGGCGTCAACCCGAACAACGGCATCAGCAGCGTCTACGACAAGATCAAGTCCCTGCCCGCCTCGCAGCAGGAAGAAATCCTGCATGACATCCACGAGGTCTATAGCCACCGCCCGGAAATGGCGATGGTCGACTCGGTCAAGGGCATCACCAACCTGCACATCCCGAGCGACGTCATCGTCGACGCCTCCATGCCGGCGATGATTCGCAACTCCGGCCAGATGTGGGGCAAGGACGGCAAGCAGAAGGACACCAAGGCGGTGATGCCGGAGAGCACCTACGCGCGCATCTACCAGGAAATGATCAACTTCTGCAAAACCAACGGCGCCTTCGACCCGGTCACCATGGGCAGCGTTCCGAACGTCGGTCTGATGGCGCAGAAGGCTGAAGAATACGGCTCGCACGACAAGACCTTTGAAATGCACGCCGACGGCACCATGCGCGTCGTACTGGCCGATGGCACCGTTCTGATGCAGCACGAAGTCGAGAAAGGCGACATCTGGCGCGCCTGCCAGACCAAGGACGCGCCGATCCGCGACTGGGTCAAGCTGGCCGTTACCCGCGCCCGCCAGTCCAACACCCCGGCCGTGTTCTGGCTGGACCCGGAGCGTGCCCACGACATGCAGCTGCAGAAAAAGGTCGAGACCTATCTGCAGGAGCACGACCTGAGCGGCCTGGACATTCGCATCATGGGCTACAACGAGGCCATTCGCCTGAGCATGGAGCGCATGATCCGCGGCAAGGACACCATTTCCGTCACCGGCAACGTGCTGCGCGACTACCTGACCGACCTGTTCCCGATCATGGAACTGGGCACCTCGGCCAAGATGCTGTCCATCGTTCCGCTGATGGCCGGCGGCGGCATGTACGAGACCGGCGCCGGTGGTTCCGCACCGAAGCACGTGCAGCAACTGGTGGAAGAGAACTATCTGCGCTGGGATTCGCTGGGTGAATTCCTCGCTCTGGCGGTTTCGCTGGAGGAGACCGGCATCAAGACCGGCAACAGCAAGGCGAAGATCCTCGGCAAGACCCTGGACCAGGCCACTGGCAAGTTGCTGGACAACAACAAGTCCCCGGCGCGCAAGGTTGGCCAGATCGACAACCGCGGCAGCCACTTCTACCTGGCACTGTACTGGGCGCAGGCTCTGGCCGCGCAGGACGAAGATGCCGAGCTGAAGGCTCACTTCACTCCGCTGGCCAAGACCCTGACCGAGCAGGAAGCGGCCATCGTCGCTGAACTGGCAGCCGTGCAGGGCAAGCCGGTCGACATCGGCGGCTACTACCGCTCCAACCCGGAGCTGACCAGCAAGGTGATGCGCCCCAGCGCCACCTTCAACGCTGCCCTGGCCGCGCTGAACGCCTGAGTCTGCACCTGAGCGTCAATACGAACCCCGGCCTTGCGCCGGGGTTCGTGCTTTCAGCAGCCCAGCTGCTGTTATGATCGCCTCATTTGCGCAAGGCAGCCCCTATGGATTGGCACCCCCACATCACCGTCGCTACCGTAATCGAAGACCAGGGCCGCTTCCTCCTGGTGGAGGAACTCAAGGCAGGCCGACTGGTGCTCAATCAACCCGCCGGCCACCTGGAGGCCAACGAGAACCTGCGCGAGGCCGCCATCCGGGAGACGCTGGAGGAAACGGGCTGGGAGGTCGAGCTCACCGGCCTGGTCGGCATCTACCTGTATACCGCCCCGAGCAACGGCATCACCTATCAGCGCGTGTGCTTTGCCGCCAAGGCCGTGCGTCACGATGCGCAGCGCCCACTCGACGATGGCATCGTTGCGGCTCGCTGGTTGAGCCGCGAAGAGCTGGCCCAGCAGCCCGAACGCTGGCGCAGCGAGCTGGTTCCGCGCTGCATCGACGACTACCTGGCCGGGCCACTGCATCCGCTTGACGTGATTCGCAACTGATCACAACTTCGTCACGCCGGCGCCAGCTGATAGAATTCGCCCCTTTGCAAAGCCCTGGCGTACTTCTATGTCTGTTGCGACCCTCTCCGCTCCGGAAAAAACACGCGTGATCGTCGGCATGTCCGGCGGCGTGGACTCGTCTGTTTCCGCCCTCCTGCTGCTCGAACAGGGCTATCAGGTCGAAGGCCTGTTCATGAAGAACTGGGAAGAGGACGACGGCACGGAGTACTGCACCGCCAAGGAAGACCTGGCCGACGCCCAAGCCGTGTGCGACCGCATCGGCATCAAGCTGCACACCGCCAATTTTGCCGCCGAGTACTGGGACAACGTGTTCGAGCACTTCCTCGCCGAATACAAGGCGGGCCGCACGCCCAATCCGGACATCCTCTGCAACCGGGAAATCAAGTTCAAGGCGTTCCTCGATTATGCCCTGATGCTCGGCGCCGACCTCATCGCCACCGGCCATTACGTGCGGCGTCGTGACCGCGATGGCCGCAGCGAGCTGCTCAAGGGCCTGGACCCTAACAAGGACCAAAGCTACTTCCTGCATGCCGTCGGTGGCGAGCAGCTGGCCAAGACACTGTTTCCCGTCGGTGAGCTGGAGAAGCCCGAGGTCCGCGCGATTGCGGAGAAGCACGGCCTGGCTACGGCGAAGAAGAAGGATTCCACCGGCATCTGTTTCATTGGCGAACGGCGTTTCAGTGATTTTCTCAAGCAGTACCTGCCCGCCCAACCGGGAAACATCGAAACGGTCGACGGCGAGGTAATTGGCCGGCACCACGGCCTGATGTATCACACCATCGGCCAACGCCAGGGGCTGGGTATCGGCGGTCTCAAGGATGCCTCCGACGAGCCCTGGTATGTGCTGAGCAAGGACCTGCAGCGCAACGTGCTGATCGTTGGCCAGGGCAATGACCACCCATGGCTGTTCTCCCGCGCTCTACTGGCTTCCGAAATCTATTGGGTGAACCCCGTGGACCTCAGCGCCCCGCTCAAGCTGACCGCCAAGGTTCGTTATCGCCAGAGCGACCAGGCTTGCACACTGGAGCAGACCTCCGACGGCTATCGCGCCGTGTTCGAAGTGCCGCAGCGGGCCGTCACGCCTGGCCAATCGGTGGTGTTCTACGATGGCGAGGTCTGCCTCGGCGGCGGCGTCATCGAACAGGCCGAACCCTGGTTCGAGGGCCGAGCATGAGCAAGCTGGATGAACAACTGATAGCACTCGGCGCGGTGTTCGAAGCCGCCACGCTGGTCGACCGCATCGCCCGAACCGGCCAGGTGCCGAACGCCGCGCTCGGCTGCATGCTCGGTAGCCTACTGGCGCGCAACCCGCAGACCACACTGGAAATCTACGGCGGCGACGACCTCAATCTGCGAGACGGCTACCGTGCCTTGGTCGGCGCGCTGGAGCGCGACAGCAGCAGCCTGCAGCGCGAACCGTTGCGCTATGCGCTGGCGATGATCGGCCTGGAGCGACAGCTGGACAAACGTGGCGACATGCTGCAAGTCATCGGCAGCCGGCTGGATCAGATCCAGCAGCAGGTCGAGCACTTCGGCCTCACCCATGAAAACGTGGTCGCCTCGTTCGGCGGGCTCTATCAGGACACCCTAAGCACCTTCCGCCAGCGCATCCAGGTTCAGGGCGACATGCGCCACCTGCAGCAGAGCGACAACGCCGCCAAGATTCGCGCCCTGCTGCTCTCCGGCATTCGCTCTGCCCGCCTCTGGCGCCAGCTTGGCGGGCACCGCTGGCAGCTGATCTTCAGCCGGCGCAAGCTGCTCGATGCACTCTATCCTCGACTGCGCTCGACACAGAGCGAAGACCGATAACCGGGGAGAATGGACCGGGATGTGCCGGTACATTCGTGTATAATCTGCGCCCTTTTCGTTGCCCGACTGTCCGAGAATGCCCTCTATGCAGCTTTCCTCGCTCACGGCGGTTTCCCCCGTCGATGGCCGCTACGCCGGCAAAACCAGCTCCCTGCGCCCGATCTTCAGCGAATTCGGCCTGATTCGTTGCCGTGTTCAGGTCGAGGTCCGCTGGCTACAGCGCCTGGCAGCCCACCCGGGCATTCCGGAAGTCGCGCCCTTCTCCGCCGAAGCCAATGCGCTGTTGAATCAGCTGGCGGAGAACTTCCAGCTGGAGCACGCCGAGCGCGTCAAGGAATTCGAGCGCACCACCAACCACGACGTCAAAGCCGTGGAGTACCTGCTCAAGGAGCAGGCCAAGCAGCTGCCTGAATTGGCCAAGGTCAACGAATTCATCCACTTCGCCTGCACCAGTGAAGACATCAACAACCTGTCCCACGCGCTGATGTTGCGCGAAGGCCGCGACACCGTTCTGCTGCCGCTGATGCGCCAGCTCGCCGACGCCATCCGTGGCCTGGCCGTCCAGTTCGCCGACGTGGCGATGCTGTCGCGCACCCACGGTCAGCCGGCCTCCCCGACTACGCTTGGCAAGGAACTGGCCAACGTGGTCTATCGCCTGGAGCGCCAGATCGCTCAGGTAGCTGCCGTGCCGCTGCTGGGCAAGATCAACGGGGCCGTGGGCAACTACAACGCCCATCTGTCCGCCTACCCGGACGTCGACTGGGAAGCCAACGCCCGCGAATTCATCGAGGGTGATCTGGGCCTGTCGTGGAACCCCTACACCACGCAGATCGAGCCGCACGACTACATCGCCGAGCTGTTCGACGCCATCGCACGCTTCAACACCATCCTCATCGACTTCGATCGCGACGTCTGGGGCTACATCTCCCTCGGTTACTTCAAGCAGAAAACCGTCGCAGGCGAAATCGGCTCCTCGACCATGCCGCACAAGGTCAACCCGATCGACTTCGAGAACTCTGAAGGAAACCTCGGCATTGCCAACGCGCTGTTCCAGCACCTGGCCAGCAAGCTGCCGATTTCCCGCTGGCAGCGCGATCTGACCGACTCCACCGTCCTGCGCAACCTGGGCGTTGGCTTCGCCCACAGCGTCATCGCCTACGAGGCGAGCCTCAAGGGTATCGGCAAGCTGGAGCTCAACGCTGCCCGCATCGCCGAAGACCTCGATGCCTGCTGGGAAGTGCTTGCCGAGCCGGTACAGACCGTCATGCGGCGTTATGCCGTGGAGAATGCCTACGAGAAGCTGAAGGATCTGACCCGCGGCAAAGGCATTACGCCTGACGCACTGCAGGCCTTCATCGACGGCCTCGACATCCCGGCCGACGCCAAGGCGGAGCTGCGCAAGCTGACGCCGGCAAGCTACATCGGCAACGCCGCTGCCCAGGCCAAGCGCATCTGATCGATCCCATGCCTGCACGCCCGGCTGTGCCGGGCGTTTTTATTTTCAGCTCTGCCATATAGAGCAAGGTGTTACGCATGACTTCTGATATTCCACTTCAAATTCTGGGCGGCATCAGTGCTCGGGAATTCCTGCGCGATTACTGGCAGAAGAAGCCGCTGCTGATCCGCCAGGCCATCCCGGGTTTCCAGAGCCCGATCTCGCCGGACGAACTGGCCGGCCTCTCCCTCGAAGAGGACGTCGAGTCCCGTCTGGTCATCGAACACGGCGAAAGCCCCTGGGAGCTGCGCCGAGGCCCATTCACCGAGGACACCTATCAGCAGCTGCCGGAGCGTGACTGGACCTTGTTGGTGCAGGCGGTCGACCAGCTCGTGCCGGACGTCGCCGAGCTGATCGAGCATTTCCGCTTTCTGCCCAACTGGCGCATCGACGATGTGATGATCAGCTATGCCGCTCCGGGTGGCGGCGTCGGACCGCACTTCGACAATTACGATGTGTTCCTGCTGCAGGCCCATGGACAGCGCCGCTGGCGCATCGGGCAGATGTGCGACAGCGAAAGCCCGATGCTGGCCCACGGCGACCTGCGCATTCTCGCCGACTTCCAGGGCACCGAAGAATGGGTGCTGGAGCCGGGCGACATGCTCTACCTGCCGCCTCGCCTCGCTCACTTTGGCACCGCCGAGGATGCCTGCATGACGTACTCGGTCGGTTTTCGCGCACCCAGCGCCGCGGAAGTCCTGACCCATTTCACCGACTTCCTCGCGCAATTCCTGCCAGACGAAGAACGCTACAGTGATGCCGATCTACAACCCAGCGATGACCCCTTCCAGATCCAGAGCGATGCACTGGACCGTTTGAAGGCATTGCTTGCCGAGCACATGAGCGACGAACGCCTCCTGCTTACCTGGTTCGGCCAATTCATGACCGAGCCGCGTTATCCGGAGCGTGTCGAGGGCCCGGAACTGAGCGAGGACGAGTTGCTGTCGGCGCTGGAGGACGGCGCGATACTGGTTCGCAACCCCGCGGCCCGGCTGGCCTGGAGCGAGGTGGATATCGGCCTGCTACTGTTCGCCAGTGGCCAGAGCCGCCTGCTTCCCTCTAAGCTGAACGAACTGTTGAAACTGATCTGCTCGGCCGACGCGCTGCATGTCGAAAACGTCGGTCGATGGCTGAGCGACGAGGATGGCCGGGCGCTGCTGTGCGAACTGGTAAAACAAGGAAGTCTGGAGTTTGCTGATGAATAGCGTTCAGGTACGGATCGCCGACTGGCAGCAGGACAACGCCGAACTGCGGCGCATCCGCGAGGCCGTATTCATTGCCGAGCAGGCCGTACCGCCCGAGCAGGAGTGGGACGCCGACGATGCCGAAGCGGTGCACTTCCTTGCACTCGAGGGCGGCTATCCGATCGGCACCGCTCGGCTCCTGGCCGACGGGCAGATTGGCCGCGTGGCGGTGTTGCGCGACTGGCGCGGCATGAACGTCGGCGATGCGCTGATGCGAGCGGTCATTGCCGAAGCCGAGCGCCGCGGCCTGACCGAACAGACTCTGACCGCTCAGGTCCATGCCACCGCGTTTTACGAGCGGCTTGGCTTCAAGGTTGTCAGCGACGAATTTCTTGAAGCCGGCATCCCTCATGTTGAGATGCTCCGCCGGAGCCAGTGAGACGAAATGAACGACGATGCCCCCAAGGAGCGAACCGAACAGGCCGAACTGCCGGCTATCGACTTTCACTCCCCGGGGCGCTTCGCCGTACACAATCCGCCTCCTGATCTTCCCGAGCCCGAAGCCTGGGTCGCGGCCCCCTTCCGCCTTGGACGGGATGTCGAGCTGCAACGATTCGACAAGCCGACTGAAGTACGCCAGCACGCCTTGGCCATGCTGCAGCAGGCGACCCGCGCCCTGTGCATCTACAGCACTGACCTGGAGCCCTGGCTCTATCATCACAGCAGCATTCAGCAGGCCTGCACTCGCCTTCTGCTCGCACACCCTCGCAACCAGCTGCGTATCCTGGTCGCCGACCCAACTCGCGCCGTGAAGGAAGGGCATCGCCTTCTTCAACTCGCGCGCCGGTTGACCAGCAATGTCCATATTCGCAAGCTGCATTCGGATTACCCCGAGCCGAACGGCACCTACCTCCTCGCCGACGACTGCGGGCTGCTGGAGCGCCCCAAGGCCGACCAGTATGCTGGCTACGCCCTGTATCGTGACCCTGCTCGCGTGCGCATACGCCAGGCAGAGTTCGACAAGGCATGGGATCATGGGCAATCGGACGCAAACTTGCGGAGCTTCCTGTTATGAGTCCTCGTATCACGCTGCTGGCCGTCGCGCTCAGCATCTGCCTACCGCTACAGGCGGCAACCGAAGTCATCCAGCTCAACAACCGCATGGGCGAGGAAGTGCTCCCGGTAGCCGAGTCGGTACTGGGCGGCCAGGGCCGAGTCACGGCATATGGCAACCAGCTGATCGTCAACGCACCGGACGCACTGATTCGAGAGCTGCGCCAGGTGGTGGACCAACTGGATGTGGCCCCCAAACGTCTGTTGATCAGCGTCGATACCCAGGATTCGGCCAACAGCACAGCGGGAGGGTATCGGGTAGACGGATCGGCACGCGCTGGCGACGTGGAGTTCGAAACGGGCCGCGGCGAGATCGGAGGCAGGGACCAGGTCCGCATCATTCGTCGCAGTACCAACAGCCGGGACGGTGGCATTCAGCAGATCCAGGCCAGCGAGGGCTATCCGGCACTGATTCAGGTTGGCCAGAGTGTTCCGCTGGCGACTCAGGGCAGCGATGGCTATGGCCAGATCTATCAGCAAACCCAGTATCGTGATGTGCTGCGTGGCTTCTACGCCACCGCCACGGTGCATGGCGACCGCGTGCAGATCAGCATCAGCAGCAGCCGCGACCGACTCGCTCAGGGCCGCAGTGGCGTCGTCGAAGTGCAGAATGCCGATACCCGCGTCAGCGGGCGCGTCGGCGAATGGATCACCGTGGGCGGCATCGATGAAAGCGCAAGTTCTGACCAGCGCGGCACGCTGCGTCGCTATTCCACCCAGGGCAGCCAGAACCTTTCGATGCGCCTGAAAGTGGATGTTCTCGACTGAACCAGTGCTGACGCGCGGAAAAATGTAGTGACCTAAAAAAAACACTACAAAACCGTTGACGATGAAAAAACAGCGGCGCATTATTGGCCCGCTCCCGCTAACCAGGGGCCCTGGCAAGGGTCTCCGGGGCGTGCTCCAGCCAACCAGCCGAGCCGTTCCGTGACTGTACTGCCCACAAGGCGGACTGACGAGGTTGCGACTGGAACGAGTCGTCCCGAGGGACGGGGTAGCGATTGACGCATCAGCCAGTCTGACCAGCTTCTCGTTGTTGTAGCGCACACGGCAGCCACGCCGGCTGTGGGCGCAGCAACCGGAACCAGCCAGCCCGGCGGTCGTATCCCCCCTTCCCCTTGGTTCAATCCTCGTCCCGGTCGATATTTCGACGCTCTGCCGCGTGTTGCCCGCACTGATCAGCGATAGCACGTAGGTTCGGTGGGAAAAAGTCGGTGCTCAACCACACTTATTTTTGAAGGATTGAACATGTCCGCATATCAAGACGACATCAAGGCAGTTGCCGCCCTGAAAGAGCAATACGGCAGCAGCTGGGCCGCCATCAACCCTGAGTCCGTCGCTCGCATGCGCGCCCAGAACCGCTTCAAGACCGGTCTGGAAATCGCTCAGTACACCGCCGACATCATGCGCAAGGACATGGCCGAGTACGACGCCGACTCGTCCGTCTACACGCAGTCCCTCGGCTGCTGGCACGGCTTCATTGGTCAGCAGAAGCTGATCTCCATCAAGAAGCACCTGAAGACCACCAACAAGCGCTACCTCTACCTGTCCGGCTGGATGGTTGCTGCTCTGCGTTCCGAGTTCGGCCCGCTGCCGGACCAGTCCATGCACGAGAAGACCGCCGTTTCCGACCTGATCGAGGAGCTGTACACCTTCCTGCGTCAGGCTGACAGCCGCGAACTGGACCTGCTGTTCACCGCCCTGGACGCTGCTCGTGAAGCTGGCGACAACGCCAAGGCTGCCGAGATCCAGAACCAGATCGACAACTACGAAACCCACATCGTACCGATCATCGCTGACATCGACGCTGGCTTCGGTAACCCGGAAGCCACCTACCTGCTGGCCAAGCGCATGATCGAAGCAGGCGCTTGCTGCATCCAGATCGAGAACCAGGTTTCCGACGAGAAGCAGTGCGGCCACCAGGACGGTAAAGTAACCGTTCCGCACGCCGACTTCCTCGCCAAGATCGCTGCCGTTCGTTACGCCTTCCTCGAGCTGGGCATCGACAACGGCGTGATCGTTGCTCGTACCGACTCCCTGGGTGCCGGCCTGACCAAGCAGATTGCCGTGACCAAAGAGCCGGGCGACCTGGGCGACCTGTACAACTCCTTCCTGGATTGCGAAGAAATCTCCGAAGCCGAGCTGGGCAATGGCGACGTCGTAATCAAGCGCGAAGGCAAGCTGCTGCGTCCGAAGCGTCTGCCGTCCAACCTGTTCCAGTTCCGCGCTGGCACCGGCGAAGACCGCTGCGTTCTGGACTGCATCACGTCGCTGCAGAACGGCGCCGACCTGCTGTGGATCGAAACCGAGAAGCCGCACGTTGGCCAGATCAAGGCCATGGTTGACCGCATCCGCGAAGTCATCCCGAACGCCAAGCTGGTCTACAACAACAGCCCGTCCTTCAACTGGACGCTGAACTTCCGTCAGCAGGTGTTCGACGCTTTCGTTGCCGAAGGCAAGGACGTGTCCGCCTACGACCGCGCCAAGCTGATGAGCGTCGAGTACGACGAAACCGAGCTGGCCCAGGTTGCAGACGAGAAGATCCGTACTTTCCAGCGCGACGGTTCGGCTCACGCCGGCATCTTCCACCACCTGATCACCCTGCCGACCTACCACACTGCTGCTCTGTCGACCGACAACCTGGCCAAGGGCTACTTTGCCGACCAGGGCATGCTGGCCTACGTCAAGGGCGTTCAGCGCGAGGAACTGCGTCAGGGTATCGCCTGCGTCAAGCACCAGAACATGGCTGGTTCTGACATCGGCGACAACCACAAGGAGTACTTCGCTGGCGAAGCTGCTCTGAAGGCAAGCGGCAAAGACAACACCATGAACCAGTTCCACTAAGAACAGGTTCGCAGCCGCCCCGGCTGCGGTGTGAAAAAAGCCCTGGCGTGAGCCGGGGCTTTTTTTTGCGACGGATTGAGTGGTGCACGGTTACGCTTCGTCGGTCAGCGCTCCACTGTCATTCTCTTGTCGCATACGAACCTTAGCGTCATGGCTCCGACAACAATCGTTATGGAGCTGCGCCGTGATTACTGAGAACAACGACATTCTGTTCGGCAACGGGGACGAGTTGCCCAGTAACCATTCGACGAATCCGCATATCCAGGATGTGATTTCCCTTGGCCGACGTAAAGTGCTCGCGGGTGGCGCAGCCATGGGTGCCCTGGCCTTTCTTGGCGCATCCCTTCCCGGCCTCGCGCAAGCGGCGGAGCCAATGTCCCGCGGGATCAAAGATGTTCCGTTCAAACGTCGTACCCGCCTGCCGTTCGTGCCGGTGGCCGTTACCCGTGCCGACACCATAACCGTGCCGTCAGGCTATACCGCCACCACCTTCATTCCTTGGGGCACGCCGATTACCGGGCGCTATCCGGCCTGGCTGGAAGATGCCAGCAACACGGCTGAAGATCAGGCCCAACAGGTCGGCATGCACCACGACGGAATGCACTTCTTCCCCATGAACGCGAAGCTGGGCGGACGGCAGAGCGACCACGGCTTGCTGGTTCTCAATCACGAGTACATCGATGCGCCCCTGCTCCACCGCAACGGTCCGACCGTAGTGGATGGCAAGCGCGTCAACGTCGACGAAGTCCGCAAGGAGATCAACGCACACGGTGTCTCGGTAGTTGAAATCCGCCGAGGTCCACGCGGCGAGTGGTCCGTGCTGCCGACGGCGCGAAACCGCCGCATCACCGGCGCGACACCGATGCGAATCGAGGGCCCGGCCCGCGGCCACGCGTTGATGCGTACCCGCTACAGCCCGAGCGGCACCTCGGTCCGCGGCACCCTCAACAACTGCGCCAACGGATTCACGCCGTGGGGAACCTACCTCACTTGCGAGGAAAACTGGGCCGGCTATTTCGCTACTGGCGACGCCGAGCTTCCGCGTGAGCTCAGCCGCTACGGCGTCCGGGGAGCCGGACGCTATGGATGGGAAACCGTGGCAGGCGATGAATTCGAGCGATTCAATGCGACCCGCATCGCGGCTACTGCCCAAGGCGATTACCGCAACGAGCCAAACACCTTTGGCTGGGTGGTGGAAATCGATCCGTTCGATCCCCATTCGACTCCAATCAAGCACACAGCGCTCGGCCGTTTCGCCCATGAAGGCTTGGTGTTCGCGCCGGTCAAGCCAGGCCGCCCTGTCGTCTGCTATTCAGGCGACGACTCGCAGAACGAGTACATCTACAAGTACGTCAGCCGCGACAAATATCGACCTCAGCGCAGCGACGGGCGCCTGCTGGACGATGGCGTCCTCTACGTGGCGCGTTTCAACCCGGATGGCAGTGGCGACTGGCTCGCGCTGGATCATGCCAACCCAGCGTTTCAGCGCGCCTGCAAGGCCGCTGGCGTTCGGTTCGCCGATCAGGGAGAGGTGCTGATCAATACCCGCCTGGCCGCCGATATCGTTGGTGCAACGAAAATGGATCGCCCGGAATGGGGTGCGGTACATCCTGACACGGGTGAGGTGTATTTCACGCTCACCAACAATAGCGGTCGCCAGCAGTCCGATGCGGCCAACCCGCGTTCACCGAATGCGTTCGGCCATATCATTCGCTGGCGCGAAGCGAGCCGGGATTTTGCCGGCACCCGATTCACCTGGGATATTTACCTGCTCGCCGGCCCTGAGGAAAACAGCCGGAGCCCGAAAGGCCGTGCGCTGGACGCCACGAATATCCTGGCCAGCCCCGATGGATTGTGGTTCGACGATGAAGGGCGCCTGTGGATCCAGACCGACATGAGCGGCAGCCAGTTGAGCTCCGGTCCGTTTGGCAACAACCAGATGCTGGTTTCCGACCCGAGAACAGGTGAAACCAAGCGTTTCCTGGTCGGCCCGCCGGGTGCCGAGGTGACAGGAATCACGGCAACGCCTGACTTCCGCACGCTGTTCGTGAACATCCAGCATCCGGGTGAGGGTTCGACCTCGACGAACTACACGAGCACCTGGCCAGACGGCGCCGGTCGGCGTCCCCGCTCGGCCACCGTCATCATCACTCGTGAAGATGGTAAGCGCCTGATGTAAAGGCCAAGGGGCCTGGCGAGCGCCAGGCCCTCTGCCGCGTCGGCAATCATTGGCCCGGTGGGGGCTCTTCAGGTGAAGTGAACAGCCCCCATGTGGATATGAACAAAGCCGCCACCAGCGGGCCGATCACGAACCCGTTCAAACCGAAAAGCGCCAGACCGCCCAGCGTCGAGATCAGCACGACGTAATCGGGCATCTTGGTGTCTTTGCCCACCAGGATGGGCCTGAGAATGTTGTCCACCAGGCCGATCACCAGCACGCCATAGAGTGTGAGAATCACGCCCTGCCAGATCGCCCCGGTCATCAGAAAGTAGATGGCGACGGGCGTCCAGATCAGTCCGGCCCCCACCGCGGGGAGCAACGACAGAAACGCCATCAACACACCCCAAAGCAGCGCGCCGGATATGCCGAGTACGGCGAAGATGATTCCGCCCAGAGCTCCCTGAGTGACGGCGACCACAATGTTGCCCTTCACCGTCGCACGTACCACACGGGTGAACTTGTTGAAAAGGCGCGTTTTCTGGGCATCGCTGAGCGGAATGGCCTTTCTGATCCGTGCCACCAGCTCTCGACCGTCCCGGATGAAAAAGAACAGCAGATACAACATCACGAAGAAGCTGATCAGGAACTGAAACGTCCCCTGACCGAAGCTGAACGCCTTGGTGGCGAGAAACTGACTGCCCTCGAGCGCACCCGATGCCAGCCGCTCCCGCATGGAGTCCAGATCCCCGAAGCCGAAGCGCTGAAGCTGCGCCTGGACCGATTGAGGTAACAGCTCCCGCAGACCCGATACGAGGCGACCAATGTCCAGCTCGCCGCTCTTTATCTGCTTGTAAAGGGTCGCGCCTTCCTGAACCAGCATGCCCGTAATCAGAATGACAGGTAGCACGGCAACCAGCAGGCAGACCAGCAAGGTAAACAACGCCGTCAGATTGCGGCGTTGACTGAACCGCCGGTAAAGGTAGCGCTGCAAGGGTGCAAAGATGATGGCGAGAATGACCGCCCAGAAAACTGCTCCATAGAACGGCAACAGAATCCAGCCGAACGCCAGGGAAACCACTACCAGCAGCGCGAGGAAGACTTTCTGCTCGAGCGTCGAGTTGACCATTGTTGACCCTGTCGCTGCGTATCGTTCTGTTTAGTCAACGAGCGAGAGCGCGAGTGCGGGCCAGACGACGGATTCGCGACAGGGGCCGTTGTTGTCCGAACGGCCCTTCTCTTCGGTTCAGAGGGTCATCGCTGCCAGCCAGCCGAATGCGAGCAGCGGCAGGTTGTAGTGCAGGAAGGTCGGTACGACGGTATCCCAGATATGGTTATGCTGACCGTCGGCATTCAGGCCGGCCGTTGGCCCAAGCGTGGAATCGGATGCAGGGGAACCACCATCGCCGAGCGCGCCGGCTGTGCCAACGAGACTCACGATCGCCAAGGGGCTGAAGCCCAGCTCGACGCCAAGCGGCACGAAAATGGCGGCGATGATTGGCACGGTCGAGAAAGAAGAGCCGATGCCAATCGTGACGAGCAAACCGACCAGAAGCATCAACAGGGCGCCGATGGCCTTGCTGTTGCCGATCCACGCAGTAGATGCGTCTACCAGCAGTTTCACCTCACCGGTTTCACGCATCACTTCAGCGAAACCAGCGGCGGCAATCATGATGAAGCCGATCATGGCCATCATTTTCATGCCGTCGGTAAAAAGGTCATCCGCTTCCCGCCAGCGCACCACACCGGAGACCGAGAAGATCACGAACCCTGCAAGTGCGCCGAGAATCATCGAGTCCAGCCACAGCTGAATAACGAACGCCGCAGCAACGGCAATGCCTGCCACCACCAAGGTCAGTGGGCTGTAACGTACCGAACTGGGCTCCACCTGCTCGATGCGAGCAAGGTCATATTCACGCGGCTTGCGGTAGCTATAGAAGGCGATCGCCAGCCCCGACAACATGCCCAAAGCTGGGATCAGCATCGCCTGGGTGACCTTGATGCCGGTTACATCCACACCGCTTTTGGCAACGTTGGCCAGCAGAATCTCATTGAGGAAGATGTTGCCGAACCCAACCGGAAGAAACATGTAAGGAGTGATCAGCCCGAACGCGAGCACACAGGCAATCAGGCGCCGGTCGATCTTCATCTTCGACAGTACGTAAAGTAACGGCGGAACCAGCAACGGAATAAACGCAATATGAATCGGCAGGATGTTCTGGGACGAGATAGCTACCGCCAGCAGAAGTGCGACCATCATCCACTTCACCGCACCGGTGCCCTGGCCGCCTTGCTTTCCGACCAAAGCCAGAGCCTTGTCGGCAAGCGCGTGGGCCAGACCGCTCTTGCCGATGGCTACGGCGAACGCACCAAGCAGAGCATATGACAACGCCACTGTCGCCCCACCACCCAGGCCCTTGTTGAAAGCGGCGAGGCTGCCTTCGATACCCAACCCGCCAATCAACCCACCGGCCATGGCTCCGGCAATAAGTGCAACGACCACGTGCACGCGGCAAAGGCTCAAGACCAGCATGATGCCGACCGCCGCAACAACTGCGTTCATTTCAAATCTCCGTATAAACGATCAAGTCGCGAGGAAAAGCGCCGCACTCTGCAGCAACTGCGCAGAACTGTCAAAATCGGAACGGCACATTCAGGACGGATGAGCGCATTCTGAGTTGTCAGTAGCCGTTCCCTATCACTAGCTCGGCGTTAGCGGTACCAGCATTTACTGAGCAGATAAAACCCAACGCGATGATCACTCACCACGGTATTCACAACCGCTTGTGCAGGTCTCGTGAATGCGGACGCGGGAAAGCTCTGGAAGCAGCGGCTTCAGTTCGTTCCAGATCCATTTCGCCAAGTTTTCGCTGGTGGGGTTTTCCAGACCGGGAATGTCGTTCAGATAGTTGTGATCCAGACGCTCGTAGAGCGGTTTGAAGATGGATTTCAGCTCACCGAAATCCCGAATCCAACCAGTATGTGGATCCACTGGCCCACTTATATACAAGGCAACACGGAAGGAGTGGCCATGCAGCCGCCCGCATTTGTGTCCTTGCGGTACGTGCGGCAAACGGTGCGCCGACTCGAATGTGAATTCTTTGAATATTTCCACTGTATGCACTCGTGATCTGATCGCGACGAAGCGCGCAATTTTACGCGTTTTGCCCGCGTGATTCATGCACAGAGGCTGCTACGCAGGGCAATCACGCCAAAGGGAGCAGCTACGGTAATTTGTCGGCATCAAAAAATCGGTGATCCTGCCGCCTTTCCGCGCTCCAAAAGCAAACCCCCGACCCGCTTACGCGGATCGGGGGTTTGGTGTAGGAGCTTGACGATGACCTACTCTCACATGGGGAAACCCCACACTACCATCGGCGATGCATCGTTTCACTTCTGAG